>Ga0207789_1000024_pt1 | contig 193237 bp, 176 predicted proteins | sample HigsolmetaGSP12D_FD_184840 | JGI IMG/M metagenome (GOLD analysis project Ga0207789, IMG submission 184840) | High solid enriched microbial communities from the Joint BioEnergy Institute, USA - SP1-2-D (SPAdes) | ecosystem: Engineered > Bioreactor > SSF (Solid state fermentation) > Aerobic >... | reverse complement strand
CGGCTGCAAGTGTCGCCGCAGACTCCCAGCAGGAGCTTGAAGAACCTCTACCAGGAGCGCGGCATCCCTAGCTGGGAGCGCGAACGCCTGCCGCTACTCTACCGCGGCGACGTCCTGGTCTATGCCGCAGGCTTGGGCCCCGACGCCCGCACTCCCCGGGCCTCGCCCGGCGTCCGGCTCGAATGGCGTCCGGATCACCCCGGCGCAACAGTGATGTTTTGACCGCATCGGCTGGCTGGTGCCGCAGCGCTGCGGTGCACTTGCGATTTTTCGCCCGCTGGAGCAGGGGGCAATTTTGCGCGCTCCGGAAAGGTGCGGTAGCATTTATGGTTAGCCTTTTTCCCGGGGCTTGGCATTTCCTCGCCGGATCTTCCGGGGCCTTCGGGCCTATAACCAGCGACAAGATAATGGCACTAATCGTTCACAAGTATGGCGGTACGTCGATGGGCTCGGTCGAGCGCATCAAGAACGTGGCGCGGCGCGTGGCCAAATGGCACGCCGCCGGCCACCAGGTCGTGGTGGTTCCCTCGGCCATGTCGGGCGAAACCAACCGGCTGATCGCCCTAGCCAAAGAAATCCAGGATCAGCCCGACCCGCGCGAGCTCGACATGATCGCCTCCACCGGCGAGCAGGTCAGCGTGGGCCTGCTCGCTCTCGCGCTCCAGTCCTTGGGCGTGGATGCGCGCAGCTATGCCGGCTGGCAGGTGCCGGTGCGCACCGATTCCGCCTACACCAAGGCCCGCATCACCTCCATCGACGACAAGCGCATACGTGCTGACCTGGACGCCGGGCGCGTGGTGATCGTCACGGGCTTCCAAGGGGTGGACGACGAAGGCAATATCACCACCCTCGGCCGCGGCGGCTCCGACACCTCGGCCGTGGCCGTCGCTGCGGCGCTGAAGGCTGCGGAGTGCCTGATCTACACTGACGTCGACGGCGTTTACACCACCGACCCCCGGGTGGTCCCCGAGGCTCGCCGGCTCAATGTCGTGTCGTTCGAAGAAATGCTGGAAATGGCCTCGCTGGGTTCCAAGGTCCTGCAGATCCGCTCGGTCGAGTTCGCCGGCAAGTACCGCGTGCCCACCCGCGTACTATCTTCGCTGACCGACCCGATGATTCCGCTCGATGAAGAAATGAAGTCGGGCACCCTGATTACTTTTGAGGAAGACGAGAAAATGGAAGCCGCCGTTGTTTCCGGCATCGCATTCAGCCGGGACGAAGCCAAGATCACCGTCGTGGCCGTGCCGGACAAGCCGGGCATCGCCTTCTCCATCCTGGGGCCGGTGGCCGATGCCAATATCGACGTCGACATGATCGTCCAGAACCAGTCCGTCGATGGCACGACCGATTTCTCCTTCACGGTTCACCGCAACGAATTCAAGAAGGCGCTCGACGTCCTCAACAACCAGGTCGTCAAGGCCGTCGGTGCCCGCGAGGTCGTGTCCGACGACAAAGTATGCAAGGTGTCCATCGTGGGCATCGGCATGCGTTCGCACGCCGGCATCGCCAGCCAGATGTTCAAGGCGCTGGCGGAAGAGGGCATCAACATCCAAATGATCAGCACCAGCGAGATCAAGACCTCGGTCGTCATCCAGGACAAATACATGGAGCTGGCCGTGCGTGCGTTGCACAAGGCGTTTGGTCTCGATCAACCCGCAGAACAATAAAATTTCTCGCTTTTCGAGGCGAAATCCCCTCGTGGCGTGGTAAACTGCTCCCCGTTCGGAAGCGTGCCCGAGAGGCCGAAGGGGCTCCCCTGCTAAGGGAGTATGCGGCTAAAACTGCATCGTGGGTTCGAATCCCACCGCTTCCGCCAGGATAGAAACCCCTTGGCTCGATGAGAGCCAGGGGGTTTTTCTTTTCGTCTCCTCGTCGATTCGAGTCCGAATCCGCGATCTTCATTCCCCGCCTGGCGAAGCGGCCGCCTGCTGCAAGGCCTGGATCGCCAGCGCCGCGATCGCGAGCAATTCCTGTTTGGTCGCGCCGTCCCTCGCCTGGATGGACATGCCTTGCACGATCGCGCCGAGATAGCGCGCGAGCCCGCCGCTGTCGAGCCCGGCCTTGAATTCACCATCCTCGATGGCCTTGTTTATGCGGGCCTGGAAGGCCATGATCGTGGCGTTGCGCAGTTGCGCGAGATGCCGCGCTTCGTCCCGGTTTTCTTCCGCGCAAGTCAGCGCCGACATGGAAATCATGCACCCGCGCGGCCGTTTAGGCTTGCAGAATTCGTTCGCCGATTCCGTCAGCATGCGTGCGAATCCGGCCATGGCCGAGGGCTCTTCCTCCAGTGCACGGATGGTGAAGGCACCGACGTGCTCCCGGTAATGCTCGAGCGCTTCGCGATACAGCGCCGATTTTGAGCCGAACGCGGCATACAGGCTCTGTGGCGTAATGCCCATCGCCGCCGTCAGGTCCGTGACCGAGGCGCCTTCGTAGCCGAGTTTCCAAAACGTCAGCATGGCTTGGTGCAGCACGCGCCGGCGGTCGAAGCTCAGCGGCCGGCCGCGTCGCCTTGGAGGCTCGCCTTGATTTATCACAGTAGTCATTGTTGAAAATGATGCCTGCGCGTTGTAGATTTAATGAGTGATCATTGTGAATATTCTATCGGCCACGCATCGCGTTCGCCATGCCCGAATGAAGGCTTGCATCGACATGGAAGACCAGACTAGGTTGCGTGTGGCCGCGGCCACGCTCGCCGCGGCTTTGCCCGCGGCTTCCGCCGCAGTACCTCTTGCGTTCCCAGCTCTCGACGCCATCGTGACTGCTGCCGTGGAAGAACAGCGCATCGTTGGAGCCGTGGTACTCGTCGCGCTTGGCGGCAAGGTGGTCTACCGGCGCGCGGCAGGTTATGCCGACCGCGAAAGGAATCGACCCATGCAGGAGGATGCCATTTTTCGCCTGGCATCCGTCACCAAGCCTATGGTCTCGGCAGCTGCATTGAGGTTGGTAGAGCAAGGCAGGCTGGACCTGCGGGCTCCCGTCACCCGCTGGTTGCCGGAGTTCCGTCCGCGCTTGCGGGATGGACGCTCGCCGGTGGTCACGGTGCATCAGTTGCTGACCCATACGGCGGGATTGAGTTACGGCTTCATGGAAGCCGAGGACGGTCCCTATCGCCGGGCGGGGGTGTCCGATGGCTTGGATGCGGGCGCTTGCTTAGGGGAGAATCTCCGGCGCATCGCCGGCGTGCCGCTGGCGTACGAGCCGGGCGCGGGTTGGCGTTATTCCGTTGCCCTCGACGTGTTGGGTGCCGCCATGGGCGCGGCCGTAGGCGAGGCCTTGCCGGAGATCGTCCGGCACGAAATCACCCAACCCTTGGGGCTGGAAGACACAGGCTTCACCGATCGCGATATTTCGCGTCTCGCCGCACCTTATCGGGACGGGAGTCCGGCGCCAGTCCGAATGTCTTCGCCGACCCGCGTGCCGTTTGGCGCGTCGGCCATTGTCTTCGATCCCGAGCGCGTCCATGATGCGCGCGCCTATCCCTCGGGCGGTGCCGGGATGGTCGGGACGGCGCCCGATTTCATGCGGTTCCTGCTGAGCTTGCGGCCAAGCGCAACCTTGCGCGTGCTAGCCGCGGAAACGGTTGCGCTCATGATGCGGGACCACGCCGGCCCGCAGGCCGAATCACAGGGCCCGGGCTGGGGGTTCGGCTACGGCTGGTCCGTGCTGACGGACCCGGCCAGGGCGGGCACGCCCCAAGGCCGGGGCACGATCCAGTGGGGCGGCGTGTACGGCCACAACTGGTTCTTCGATCCGGTGAACGACGTGGCGGTCGTCGTCTTTACCAACACTGCGCCCGAAGGCATGTCGGGCCGGTTTCCCCGGGCAGTGCGGGATGCGGTGTATGCATGGCTGGCTGGCGATGCGGTCAGATCCCCATCTCCGCAAACACCTCCAACATAACCCGCTGCGCATCCAGGGCAGCGGGCACGCCGCAGTAAATGGCGGCCTGCAGGAAGACTTCGTTGATTTCTTCCTTGGTCAGGCCGTTGTTGATCGCGCCGCGCACGTGCAGGCGCAGCTCGTGGGGACGGTTCAGCGCCGTGATCATTGCCAGGTTCAGGAAGCTGCGGGTGCGGCGGTCCAAGCCAGGCCGGTTCCAGATGTCGCCCCAGCAGTACTGCGTGACCAGTTGCTGCATTTCCATGCGCAGCGGGTCTTTTCCAGCCTGGGCCAGCGCGTTGTCCACGTGTTCGCGGCCGAGCACCTGGCGGCGCGTGGCCAGCCCTTGTTCGAACAGGGATTCGTCGTAGTGGCCGCCAAGGGCGGTGCGGGTCGTTGGGTTCGACATGCGCTTTCTCCTCCTCGCTGTGCTCGTGGGAGCATAACCTTTCCCCGTGGGACAGGGGTGGTCCAGCTGTAAGCCTGTCTCCCCCAACGATGTTCCGCCGTCAGATCGTGTCCAGAACGTAGCGGGCCATTTCCTGCCGGGTACAGATCCATACGTCGTCGGCCTGCACGACGCGGCCCATGATCTCGTCGTAGACCCAGGCCCCGGATGGGCGGCCCATGACGTGGGTGTGCGCCGTCACATCCAGCATCAGCGGGGCTGTTTCGCGTTCGCGGAAGGCTTGAAGGCAATCATTGAACGTGTCCAGCATGTGGCGCGGGCTGTGGCCGTAGCGGATGCAGGTAGGCAGGTCGTTGACGTCCATGGTGAGGGGAATGCCCACGATGCGCCGTTCGCCGAACGCCATGACATAGGGACGGTCGTCGTCGTTCACGTCGCCGTGGTGCAGGTAGCCGGCTTCGGCGAGCAGCCGGGATGTGACCTGGCTGCCCGTGCCGCGCGGACTGATCCAGCCGGTCGGGGCGACGCCTGCGGTGTCGGTCAGGATGCGATGATTGCGCTCCAGGTTTTCGCGCTCGCCCGCTTCGTCCAGGTAGACGGGGATGACGTCCATGCCCCAGGAGTGATTGACGATTTCGTGCCCGAGCTCGGCGATGCGCCGCACCGTTGCCGGATCGCGTTCACAGATGACACCGTTGACCATGATGCTGGTCTTGACGCCATGCTTTTCGGCGATGCCGACCAGTCGATGGATGCCGCGGTTGATGCCGAAGGCTGCCCAGGAGTGCGCGTTGGTGTCGAAGTATCCCGGCTTGAGCACGTTGCCCATCGGGCCGATACCGGGCGCCTGTCCGTCCGACCACGCTTCGAAGGCAATGTTGAAGATCACCGCGATGCGCTTGCCTCCGGGCCAGCGGAAGTCGTCTGGCAGGCGCGTGATGCGGGGAGTGGTGTCGGTGTGGGATGTCATGCTTCCTCCTGCACTGTGTTGGCCAGGACCCCGATGCCTTCGATGTCGATTTCGATCCGGTCGCCGGGCTGCATCCATACCGGCGGCGTTCGTGCATAACCCACCCCGGCAGGCGTCCCCATTACGACGACGTCGCCGGGGTCCAGCGTGAGCGCCTCCGTGAGCAGGCACAGCGTTTCTACAACCGGGAACAGCATGTTGGCCGTGTTGTCGCGCTGCATGACCTGGCCGTTAAGCCGCGATTCGATCTTCAATCCCGAGGCGCCGGGAGGAAGGTCCCCGGCGGGCACCAGCCAAGGCCCGAACGCGCCGGTGCCGTCGAAGTTCTTGCCGATGGTCCATTGCGGTGTCTTGCGTTGGTAATCCCGCAGGGTGGCGTCGTTGAAGCAGGCATAGCCCGCGACCGCGGAAAGCGCTTCCGATTGGGTCAAGTGGCGCGCGCGGCGTCCGATCACCAGGGCCAACTCCGCTTCATAATCGAGCTTGGTCGAGACGCGCGGCCGGCGCAGCGGCGCTTCGTGCCCGATCAGCGACGTGGCGCCGCGCATGAAAAAGCTTGGGTATGCCGGCTTGGCATGGCCACCCTCGGCTGCGTGGTCGGCGTAGTTCAGGCCCAGGCAGATGATTTTGCCGGGGTGGGGGATGGGCGGCAGCAGGCGCACCTTGTCCAGCGGCACCCGTTTGCCCGCGGCAATGGCTTGGTCCGCTGCCTGGCATGCGGCTTGGGAGCCCTGCGCCAACAGCGCGGCCAAGCCGCCGGCGCGGAACGATGGATCGGGTGGCGTGATTTCTGCGACGCTTCCGTCCACGACAGTGCCGACCCGGACCGCGGTTTCGCCGGCGATGGTGTAAGAGACGAATCGATGGGGCATTTTGTCGATAAAAATCTTTATAAGAGAAAATATCGATAAAATTCTATAGAGCTAAAATAATATCGGTAACTTGAGGAAAACCCCATGCTCGACGCCGACACCGCTCCTAGCATGACCGTCCAGATCTATGAACGGTTGCGTACCGACCTGCTCGACGGCTTGTGGCCGCCCGGGAAAAAGCTATTGATGCAACGGCTGCGCGAGCACTATGGCATCGGCGCCAGCCCCTTGCGCGAGGCGCTCAGCCGCCTGGTCGCCGAGGGCCTGGTGGTGCACAACGACCAGCGCGGGTTTTCCGCCGCGGCAGTTTCTCCGGCTGAGCTCGAGGACATTGTCCGTAACCGCATCGCGTTGGAGTCCCTGGCGCTCGAACAGGGAATGGCCAACCGAAGCCCGGAATGGGAAGAGTCGCTCGTGATCGCGTTTCACCGGCTATCGCGAACGCCACGCTCGGTGGATGCGGACAGTTATGAAGAGAATCCGGTATGGGAGCAACAGCATCGCGCGTTTCATTTCGCATTGCTCTCCGCGTGTCGTTCCCCGCTTTTGATGGGGTTCTGTGAACAGCTGTACGACCGGGCGTATCGCTATCGCCAGTTGGCGGCGCGCAAGGCGTACAAGCGGCGCAACGAGCTCGAGGAGCACCGCGCGATATTCGAGGCGATCCTCGCCGGCGACCTGGAAACTGCCAAGCGATTGTTGGCCGAGCATTACCGCCATACTGCGTCGCTGCTGGATCAATAGCCCGGGGTTCCGGCAGTTCGGCTTACGGCGGGCGCACGGCGCAGCACGATTCAGCCGCGCAGCGATGCAATGGCCTGCAAGGCTTCCAGCGCTCCCAGGGGCAGGCTTACTCCCACCGTCAGTCCGTGGATGTCCGGTTCATGCGGGTTGATGCGGATGATGGGCGCGCGCCGCGTGAAAGCCAAGCGCTCGCCGAACCTGCGTACGGTAGGCACGGCTTGGCCGGCCCCGATTTCGATCACGACAGGCCGCGCGGCGCGCTGCAAGGCCCGTTCCAGGCGTCTTGCCTGGGCAGCCGTGCGGTGTTCGATCCACTCAGCGTCTCCGAACATCAGGACGTTTGGGCGTGCCATGCCGCCGCAGTGGGGGCAGGCGGGGGGCGCATTGCGAAGCAGGCACTGTTCCCTGTCTACGTCCGGAATGAATTCGTCGGCCGGCCAAATGGCATCGCAGCAAGGCTCGAGGCACTGCAGGAAGTGCAGTGAGCCGTGGCACTCGGTGACGACTTCCTCGTCAAACCCCGCGCGCTGGAATTGTCCGTCGACGTTGCTAGTGAAGATGACGCAGGCTGCGGGAAGCGCACGCGCCCAGTCGCGCAGCAGCGCAAAGCCGGCGTGGGGCGTCGTGCTGCGGTATAGCGCCAACCGGTGTCCGTAGAAGCCCCAGGCGAGCAAGGGGGTATCGCGAAAGGCCTGGGGCGAGGCGATGGAGGTGAAGGCGATGCCTTGGCGGCCGAGTGCCGGATAAGCTCGCCAAAAGCCGTGGCGGCCGCGGAAATCGGGCAAGCCCGAATCGATACCCATGCCAGCTCCGGCAGTGATGACGAGGCAGTCGGCCGCGTCGATCAATCGTGCGGCCCGCTCGATGGCGGGCTGATGGATGGACGATGACATGGATAGGGGCGGTGACGGAGCTGCAATGATACTCGAGCCCGGGCGCCTCTCACGGCGATCAAGCCGCCATTGCCTCCGTGCCAGTCGTCTCCATGCGGATGCGCCAGGCAGCGATGTCTTCGATGGTGAGCAGCGGCCAACCGTATTGCTGCGCATAGGCGAGCGCGGCATCCCCGCGCATCATCGTCCCGTCTTCGTGCATGAGCTCGCAGAGCAGGCCGGCCGGTGCGAATCCGGCCATGCGTGCCAGATCGACAGTGCCTTCGGTGTGTCCCCGCCTTCCCAAGACGCCCCGCGGGTTTGCGCGCAGGGGAAAAAGGTGCCCGGGGCTCACGATCGCCGAGGGATCTCCCGAGAGTGCAGCACGGACGGTGGTGATGCGATCCGCCGCGGAAACACCGGTGCTGACACCTTCGCGGGCTTCGATGCTGACGGTGAAGGCCGTGCCGTTGCGGCTGCGGTTCAGGGGCACCATGGGCGGCAGCTCCAGGGCGTCCACAGCGTCCGGCGTCAGGCACAGGCAGACGATCCCGCTGCAATCACGGATCATCCGGGCCATGATGGGTTCAGTGATGGACTCCGCGGCAATGATGAGGTCTGCCTCGTTTTCGCGGTCTTCGTCGTCGAGCAGGACGACGGGTTCTCCTGACTTGAGGGCGGCCAGTGCGGCGTCGAGGCGCTGTTCGGCCGTCGTGGCTTGGAAATAATCGTGCAGGGACTGCATGTAAACGCTCCGTCGTGATTCGGGAAGCGTTCAGGGCAATGCGCTCGTAGAGCGCGCAGGAGGCAGCTGTTCCGCGGCCGCACGCATGGGGCGCACGGAACGTGTTCCCGTCTTCTTCCATCCGGACTATGACCGTCGGCTCCGGCTTGGGACCGGATCTGCTGACCTTGCCGGCGTGACCGGCAAGCGCTCGCGGGCTCGGTGCCGTCGTGGGCACCCTACCGCCGGTGGGGAGTTTCACCCCGCCCTGAAGACGCACCACCGTCGAGGTGGCAGGGACAATGGTAGCAGAAGTGGGCGGGCCTCTCGGTGGCGGTTCCGGGGCTCAGGTATTCTTGTTGCTCGAGGAGACCCATGCACCCATGCCAAGCGACACCTCTTTGCGGCTGCCTGAAATTGGTAAGAGGCAGTCTGTATTGATTTTCACCTGTTTCGCCGCCGCCTATTTCTTCTCTTATGGCCTGCGATCGGTCAATGCCGCGCTGGCGCCGTTCATTACCGAAGACCTGGCACTCAGCAATACCCAACTCGGCTGGCTGTCTTCAGCGTTTTTCATATCGCTGGCCGCCATGCAGCTTCCACTCGGTGTCTGGCTCGACAAATACGGTGCGCGCCGAGTCGAAGCATGTCTACTTGCCATTGCGGCGCTCGGATCGTTTGTCATGGTGTGGGCAGGCGGTTTCAGTGCCACCACGCTGGGGCGGATCCTGATCGGTGCGGGCGTGGCCGCGAGCCTCATGGCGCCGTTCTCGTATTTCCGGCGGTGCTATGTGGTCGAAAAGCAGGCGCAGCTCGGTCTGTGGCTACTTGTGGCGGGGACGGGCGGTGCAGTGTTCTTCACCTCGCCCGCGGCAGCGCTGGCCAGTCATTTCGGCTGGCGTAGCGTGCACCTGCTGTCGGGCATTTCACTGGCGGCGGTTGCCGTGCTGCTCTGGCGCGTCGTGCCCGATCATGACGTCCTCGTGCTGGACGTCAATCCCAGCGCGAAACCCGTCTCCGCATGGAAGTTGCTGCGTCGCCCGCAGATGCTGCACGTGATGCCCTTGTCCGCCATCGGACAAGGTGGTGTCATGGCGTTGCAGACCTTGTGGGCGGGGCCGTGGATGCTGGACGTCATGGGTTCGAGTCCCACGCGCAGCGCGACGCTGCTGTTGGTCATGATGCTCGTCATGACCTTGGGTTATCTGGCGATGGGCGTTGCCAGCCCGCCGCTGCAGCGTCGCTTCGGCCTGCGCAACATCGCCCTGGCCGGTTACCTGTGCTGCTTCGTTGCCGTGTTCCTGCTCGCGGCCTTCGGTGCAGCGGCCTGGCCGTGCTGGTTGGCCATGGCGGCAGGGGTGGCGCCCATCATGGTCATGCAGCCTTACGTTTCGACGCAGTTTCCGCGGGAGGCGGCAGGCAGGGTCGTCACGCTCTACAACATGTTCGTATTCGTCGGGGCCTTTGCCATCCAATGGGGCGTGGGCGCCATGGTCGATGCGCTGGCCAAGGGGGGGATAGGGCGCGAAACGTCGTTTGCCCTGACATTCGCCACGTTGGGGGCCCTGCAGGTGGCGTCCCTCATCTGGTTTGCCTGGCATAGTGGACGGTCTGCGAAGCAGGCGTAGCGCTTCGGGCGACGAACCAAAAAAACTGCCCGCATGGTGCGGGCAGAACTGGAGACATTATCGAGGTCGCGGGTCAGGTGACGAGCCGGGCGCGGGAATTCGCATGCCGCCGCGGTTCGTGCCGCTGCGGGGATCCGTTGCCGTCTCCCATCATGCCCAGCGCTTCCGTCTTCAATGCATGGACGCATTGCGCCAGGAAGGCATGTACGGCCGTCAATTGTTCGCGCTCGTAGCGGGCGCCGAAGTGCGCGACGTCCTCTGCGACGGCGCGCATGTGGCGTTCGATCTCCGCGCATTTCTCAGGCACGGGGCGGATGACCACGATGCGCCGGTCCAGCGGGTGTTTATCGCGAACGACGAAGCCGCTGGCTTCCAGCCTGTCGATCACGGCAGTCGTCCCGCCCGAGCTGATTCCTGCGAGGCAGGCCAGCTGTCCGGTCGTGATGGGCTCGAACTCGATGACCAGCTCGAGCGCCTTCACGTCGATCATGCCCAACCCGAGTCGTTCGGCCAATGCTGTCTGGTACAGCGAGGTGTAGACCGTCAAGCGGCGTCCCAACATCGTGACGATGTCGTTCAGCATCTCCTGACTATCATCTTCCCGATCCTCACGTGCTCCGGCCAGCGGCTCGTGACTCGCAAGGGCCGAAGAAGTCATTACGTTTTCCCAGTGAAGCATGGCCTCTCCTTTTATTGCTTACCGGCTAAGCCGCCCAGCAATCCGCCCAGCAGCCCGTTGACCGGCGACAGCAGGCCCCCATTGCCTTGCTGGCCGCCGCCCAGGCCAGCGCCTTGGCCGACGCCGGCCGTCAGGTTGCTGACGGCACCCGTGAGATTGGTCAGGACGTTGCCCACCGGATTGGTGTTCTCCGGCGTGGCGTGGACCAAGCCACCGGCGCTAGAAACGGTCTGGCCCAAGCCGTTGAGCAGGCCGCCGACACCGTTGCCGACGAGCGGCACGTTTCCACCGAGGCTGGTGCCGACGTTGCTGATCGTGCTACCCAGCGAGTTCAGCAAGCCATTGACGGGCTCGCCCAGGCCGGTGGCGGCGCCGACGGTTTGCGTCGTATTGGACACGATGCCGGCCACCGGGCTCACGACCGGGTCGAGGGTGGCGCCGACGCCGCCCAGGGTCTCGCTGAGATTGAGCGGGACGAGGTTGTCAACGGCTTGTCCGGTGTTCGCCAGGGCAGGCTGGAGGACGGGGTTGGCCTCACCGCCGATGCCGCCGAGCAGGCCGCCGTCGCCGCCGGTGACGCCATTCAGGATGCCGGTGACGGGAGCGAGCAGGCCGCCTTCGCCACCGGTGACGCCGTTCAGCAGGCCGGTGACCGGGGACAGCAGGCCACCTTCACCACCGGTCGCGCCATTCAGGATGCCGGTGACGGGAGCGAGCAAGCCGCCGTCGCCGCCGGTGACGCCGTTCAGCAGGCCGGTGACCGGGGACAGCAGGCCGCCTTCACCACCGGTCGCGCCATTCAGGATGCCGGTGACGGGAGCGAGCAGGCCGCCGTCGCCGCCGGTGACGCCGTTCAGCAGGCCGGTGACCGGGGACAGCAGGCCACCGTCGCCGACTCCGATCCCACCGTCGATGCCGAGGCCCAAGCCTTCCGTCAGCGCCGCGACCGAGCCGGTCAGGTTGTTCAGTACATTGCCGACCGGGTTCTTGTTGTCTTCGCTGGCATGCAGGATGCCGCCTGCGGCAGAGACGGTATCGCCCAGGCCGGAGATCAGGCCGCTCACGCCAGCGCCGGCGATCGGCAGGTTCGAGCCGAGGCTCTGGCCGAGTTGAGAAACCGTGCCACCCACGGAGGTGAGCACATCATTGACCGGCGCGCCGAGCCCAGTCTTGTCACCGACTTCCTGCGTGAGGTTGGTCACCGTTCCGACGACCGGGCTGATGGCGGGATCAAGGCTGGCCCCCACTTGGCCCAGCGTTTGTCCCAGGCCCAGGTCGACGATGTTGTCGACTGCCGTGCCGGTGTTGGCCAGGGCCGGTTGCAGGACCGGGGCGTCGACGGATCCCTCGCCCCCGAGGCCGTTCAGCAGCTGCGAGACAGGGCTGAGCAAGCCGTTGTCGCCGGCCAGCGCACCCGTCAGGCTCGCCACGGTTCCCGTCGCGTTGTAAAGGACGGTGCCGAGCGGATTGGGGTTGTCTTCCGAAGCGTTGACCAGTCCGCCCACGCTGGCGACCGTATTGCCCAGCCCGGTGACGACTTCACCCAAACCGAGATTGATCGGCAGCCCGGTGCTGTCAAGCGTTTGGCCGAGGTTCGCGACCGTGCCGCCGACCGAGTTGAGCAGGCCGTCTACGGGCTGGCCCAGGCCGGTTGCGGCGCCCACTTGCTGGGTCAGCCCGGTGACCGCGTTGCCGACCGGAGCGACCACGCCGTCGAGCTTGGTGCCGACATTGTTCAGCGTACCGGCCAAGCCTACGTCGACCACGTTGTCTGCGGCCTGTCCGAGGTTGCCCAGGGTGGGCGCGAGGACGCCGCTTATTGGCGAGGCGGGGTTACCGGGTTCGCCGGGATTGCCCGGGTTTCCAGGATTGCCAGGATTGCCCGGGTTACCGGGATTGCCCGGGTTACCTGGGTTACCGGGGTTGCCCGGATTACCCGGGTTGCCGGGGTTCGTGGGATCCGAATCTCCGCCGATTCCAGAAGTGATCGCGCCGGAACCGGAGCAACCAGCTAACGTCGAGAATGCGAGTACCAAGGCTGCCACCAGGACGCGGTGACCGGGTTTCTTCTGATCTTTCTGCATGGTTTTTTCCCTATCGCTGAAGCGGCGAGTTGCCTGCTGCGAGCTATCGAGCAAAACCTGTGCCAATGTGTTGCCGCGCACGCAGGCTACGCCGTCATGGAAGCGTTCGATCGCCCGGAAAACCTTGCAAACCGGGGATAAGTCGAAAGCGTGGGGATTTCGCGAGCGTGCGAGGAGTACCGGGAAATCCCTTGGAGAAGGGGGCGTGCAGCCTGCAGAGAAGGGTCTTCGTTACGTAGCATGTGAGCGGGTGTTACGTAACGAAGCGACGTGCTCAGTCGAAACGGAAGGAGTAGTTGGCGTTTACGCGGATGGGGCGTCCGCTGCTATTGACCGGTTTGTCGCCCACCGGTTTCGCGACGTTCACGTCGAGGGCGTAATGGCGTTGGTCGGTGATGCGCAGGCCCAGCGCAACGGAAGTCAGTTTGTCCGTCAGCAGCGTGTAGCGCTTGTCGTTCAGGCTGGCGTGCGCATAGTCGGCCGCGACGTAAGGCGTGATGCTGTGCAGGTAGGGGAGGCCGACGCCGAAGCGGCGGTTCAATTCAATGGACAAGCCGTAGCCCTTGTCCCCGCCCAATTCGCCGGCCGGATATCCCCGGCCGAAACGCAAGCCGCCGAACGTGACCTGTTCGGTCGTGGGCAGGGAGTCGGAGCTGTATTGCCCCAATGCCGCGAGTGACAGGCCGAACTGGCCGGGGAGCGCGAAATTCTGGTTGACCGACAACGTGTAGCGCGTAAAGTCCAGGTCATACGTGCTGTTCGCGCTTTGTTCCGCGCCGAGGCCATCGATGCCTTTGTGGATGGCGGCCGAGATTCGGCGCGATTGCGTATCGCTCGCCTGTGCGTAGGTGAGTTCGCCACGTACCACGCGCAAGTGATTAGTCAGCGCAACCTGGTTGCCGGTGATGCGACTGCTATACGTATCGTTGTTGCGCGACGCGTAGAACCCCGCGGACCCTGTCAACGATTCGCGGTTCCGGAGAATGAAGGGATAGTTCACGCTCACGCCGACGCGTTGATTGCGCACGTGGCGATCGATGTTTTGTGCGTTGAGGCTGTCGTTCTCTGGATTCGCGGCGTAGCTGAACGCATCCGCGCGCACCGTCATGCCGTCGCTGCCGATGGGAACGGTGACGTTGGCCGCGTAGTACTCGAGATGATCGCTGCCGCGGGGCACGGCAGTCGAAACCTGGATTTCTTCGGCTAAAGGCGTGAGGCTGCTAGCCGTCGCGGTCAGCATTGCGTGCACGCCCGTGCCCAGGTTGCCGATGCCCGTGTCCAGCCGGAAGTTCTTGTGGCTGACGTTCAAGACGAGTTCCGTCGCACCGTCGGCTCGCTTGGGCAGGCTCAACTGCGGCTTGACCGTGACCCCGGGAACGGTCGTCATCAGGTTCAGGTATCGCTCCAGGGTCGCTGCAGTCAGTGGGCGTTCGGCCTCGATGCGGGCCGCATAGTCGCGAAGCTTGGTGAGACCCGCTCCCGCATCCCCCTCTATGCGCGTGCTTCCCACATAGCCTTCGACCACCGTCACCTTTACCAAGCCGCCCGCGAAATCCTGGGCTTGAATCAGCGCAAAGGAAAGCGCGTAGCCTGCGTCTCGGTACAGCTGCGTGATCGCGTCGGTGCGCTGGATCAACTCTCCGATGGTGATTTCTTTCCCCGCCAGCGGTTCCAGCAGGTCGACGACTTTCTGGAAGTCGATCGCCGTGACGCCCGACACGTCGAACTGCGTGGGAATGAGCCGCGCCGACAACACGGCGCGCAACGCCTCGTTCTGCGCCGGCGCCGGTACGGCAACCTGCGGGGCCTGCCTTGGAGCCGGGGCAGCCACGGGCGGCAGCGTCTCCGCAGGGTTCCCCCGCAACGGGCTGTCCGCCGACTGGGCAGGCATGGGTATCCAACTCCAAGCCAGTACGACGGCGGAAAACAGTCTTGGGAGGGAAGCGCTGCCGGACGATAGCGAAGTCATTGGGGAACGAAGACGAATGGAGAGGAAGAAGAATTGCGGAAGTGTGCCATAGAGGAGGGATGGGAGAAGCATCTGGAAAAAAATCTCGCCTTTTTTTCCGCAGTGGGACGTTTGTAGGACGTTACGGTTAGATACTGATGTTGCGTAAAGAGGTTGATTTTCAGTGAAAAAGAATAATCGCAAGTTTGCGATTATCGAATGATTCTCATTGTTTTCATGCGAGCAGCATGCCAGAGAGAAAAAGCTGTAAGTGCGTGTTTTTCTTGAGATAAGTCCAGCGTGCACGAATTTTGAAGAACTTGGATATTGACAAGCTTGGATTCATGCCGTTACGGTGTACGTAACCAAGCGCTACAGAAAGAGAAAACCATGCAGCCCGGAGATATTCTCCCATTGCGGTTTGATATCGGCTTGGTAACCCTGTCGTTCGTCATATCCGTATTGGGCGCGTATGTTGCCCTGATGGCCGCCGGCAGGATCCGTACGATTGAAGGGCGGGTTAGCGGAGGTTACGTGGCCGTGGCAGGCATTGCGCTAGGGGGGGTCGGAACGTGGAGCATGCATTTTATCGGCATGCTCGCGCAAATCATTCCGCTCGGGGTGACCTACGGAATCTGGCTGAATTTCCTCAGTTTGCTCGTGGCTATCGGGTTGGCCGCTGCAGCACTTTGGTATGTGGGCAGTACCCGGTTTTCCATGGTGCGATGCCTGACGGCGGGGGTCTTGGCCGGTATCGGCGTGGCGGGTATGCATTATTTGGGCATGGCATCCATGCGCATGGATGCCTTCTTCGATTGGCATGCGGGTTTGGTGGGCCTCTCGGTCGTGATCGCCATCGTGGCCGCTACCGCTTCGATTTGGCTGGCCTTCAACCTGACCGGAGAGCTCCAACGCATCGTTGCTGCCGTATTGATGGCGGTGGCCGTTTGCGGCATGCACTACACGGGCGCAGCCGCGGGAGCCATTATTTGTTCGACTCCACGGGTTTTCTCTGGTTGGGCGCTGGATGGAAGTGTCCTGCCTTATGCCGTCTTCCTGATTTCCGTGGTCACCTTAATCGTCATGCGCATTGAAATGCACCGCAGCTCGGAAACCGTGCGGACCAATGTTGCCCATCGGGTGGACCATTTGATTCACTCGAGGCAGAGCCAGCAAGAGTGGAATAACTAAGGCAGATTTGGTCTGTCGATTTTGGGTGGGAGGGCGCTATCGATATAGTTTCTTTCTTTCCAGGTAAATCGGCGCCAGCAAAGCCGGTTTTGTTTGAGTTTTTCAGCAGCGGAGGTAAAAAAATGAAGCAAATAATCAAGTTCTTGAAAGAAGAAGATGGTGCTACCGCCATCGAATATGGTTTGATCGCTGGTTTGATCGCTGTGGCGATCGTTGGAGCTCTGTATACCCTGGGTGGTGATTTGAAGGACATGTTTGGAAAGATCAGCTCCGGGGTGAAAGGAGAAAAACCTAGTACCTGATAGGTAAACTTGCTAGCAATGCATTTTTTTTCGCCAGTGGATTTCTTCTTCTTGTTATTTTGCGGAGCAGTAGCATTGGGCGACTTGCTTTTCCGCAGGGTATTCAACTGGCTGTTGGTGGTGGGCATTGCTGGCAATGTTCTGGTGTTGGCCACTGCCGGGCACGACGCTTCGGTTTTTGCCCAGCAGTGGTCAACGGCATCTTTAGGTTTTTTCGCCGGCCTGGCATTGTTCCTCCCGTTTTATGTGTTTCGCGTGATGGGCGCGGGCGACGTCAAGTTTTTCGCTGTCTTGGGATTTTGGTTGGGTTTACCGGGTTTACTGCCGGTGTGGTTGGGCGGCAGCGTGTTGGCGGGGATACATGCCTTGGCGGCGTATTGCGTCAGGAGCGGGCTGACCGGCGAATGGGTGATGTTGCAGCTCGCCCCCGTACAAGGCGCTGTGTCCCGGATTCCAGTCCTGCGTCGGGCGGGCCAGTGGGTCTCGGCCCTGCGCGCCGGGCGCCGGGGGATTCCCTATGCAGCCTACCTCGCTGTCGCGGCGGTGGTTGTCGTGTTGGGGCGATGAAAGTTTGTGGATTGAGTACGGACGCGAGGACGCAGTGGAAACTGACAGACCGGTCGATTGCGCACATGTCGCGCGCGCGGCCGCGCAGCGCTTGCAGCGTGGCGCCTACGCGCTGGAGTTCGCGCTCGTGTTCCCGGTTTTCTTCGTGCTGTTTTATGGCGTGCTGAGCTTTGGCCTCATCTTTACGGTGCAGCAGTCGCTCACGTTGGCCGCCGAGGACGGCGCCCGCGCCAGCTTGCGTTATTTCCAACCGGCGGGGGGCGGTTTCAGCACTGAGCAGCAGCTGCTCGGCCAGTTGGAGCATGGTTGCGACGTGGCCAAGGAGCGCGCCTCGTGGCTGGCGAGCAGCGGCACCGCAGGTGGCGTCGCACCCGTGTGCAGCGCTGCGATACAGGGGCCGTGCCGTGCCGCGGACGGTTCCATCGATACCTCGCAACGCTGCTCCATCGCCTTGGGCGGCGGTGGGGGGGCAGGTTCCGTGGCCTGTGGCACCGCACTGGCCGAACAATGCTCGGTCAGCGTGACGGTGAGTTACGCCTATGGCGCCAATCCGCTCGCTCCCTCGTTGCCGGGTACCGCGTTGTTGATCCCGGACACGATCCGGGGCGCGGCCAGCGTGACGATAGATCCGGCTGTCTTGCGCCTCGCTGCGGGGGGGGGCGGCGCGTGAAGCTTGCTTATGTTTCCTGGGCCGTTCGTCGGGCGCAATCGGGCATCGCGGCCCTGGAGTTTTCTCTCGTCTGCGTGCTTTTCCTGGTGATTTTGTTCGGCATCGTCAGCTACGGCGGCATGTTCGTCGCCCAGCAGGCTTTGTCGCGGGGGGCGGAGGAAGGGGCCCGGGCAGCGCTCCAGTCCTCCCTGGTCTCGCCCAACCGCATTCCTTCGCAGGCCGAGGCTTGTGGCGCCGTGGCCAATTCGGTCGAGTGGCTGACGCGCCATCGCGCGGCATTGGGGCAGGGGCCCGTGCTCTGCGAGCTGCGGCCGCCGCAGGCGTGTACCTACGCCGCCAATTTGCAATGCGCATCGGTGGTGGTGACGTATTCGGACTACTACAAGTATCCGTTGATGCCCGAAATATTGCCCTTGGGGCGTTGGCTAGAAGCCCTGTTCGGGGGTGGGTCGGCGTGGCTGCCGGAGCATTTGTCCGCCGTGGCGACCGTGCAGTTGGGTAAGAATCCGTCGGGCACCTAACCGGGTCTGACTCATGCGTTTTTTTTGAGTATCGAGGCGACGAGCTGATGAACACCGTGACCAAAATCGTTGCTGCCATGTTGGTGCTGCTGGCGGTGCTGTTGGGAGGCTATGCCTTCATTTTGGCGACCAAGCCGCCACCCGAGCCGGCCAAGCCGGCGAGCGAGCCCGTGCCGTTGTCGGAAAAGAAGACGCCCGTGGTCGTGGCAGACAAGCTGTTGCCTGGCGGGGTGCCCATCGATGCGGCCGCGCTCAAGGTCGTCGAGTTGCCCATTGATCCGGCGGGTAGCTATCGGGACGTTTCGGCCTTGGCGGGCAAGATTCCCAAATTCGACATCGGCCCCGGGACGCCCGTCACGGAAAGCAGCCTCGTCAAGGGCTTGACCTTGCTGCTCAATGAGGGCGAGCGCGCGGTGGCCGTGCCGGTGGATGAAGTCGTGGGCGCGGGGAATCGCGTGTCGCCCGGCGATTTCGTCGACGTCTTCTTCACCCTCAAGCAGGGGCAGGGGCAGGACATCACCAAGACGCAGGCCCGCCTGCTGTTGTCCCGGCTGCGCGTGTTGACCTACGGTTCGGCGTCGGCAGGTGGGGATGTCCAGCAGGACAACGGCATTGTCGTGGCGCGCAGCAATAATCCGCCCGCGCCTGCGAAAACCGCGGTGCTCGCGGTGCCCACCGCCGATGTCAACCGACTCCTCCTGGCTACGCAGAATGGCAAGCTGCAGCTCGTGCTGCGCCACCCGACCGACGAAACGGCGCCGGATGTCAGCCTCTTCCCCGAGCCGCCCCCGGTGTTGGCCGCCAAGCCTGGCCTCACCAAAGAACAGCGCGAGGCCTTGGAAAAGGCGGAGAACCAAGCCTATGCGGGCCTGGAGCTTGCCGGCTTGTCGGGCGAGACGGCCAAGCGCCCGGTGCCGGCGGCTCGCCCGCGGCAACCGGCGGCTGCGCCCAGGGCGCCGGCCAATACGGTGGAAGTGGTGCGTGGCACCAAGCGGGAAGTCGTCGGGTTTTAACGGGTAGAGCGTCAATGAAGATAAGTCATCAAGGTTTCGTTCGGCGTCTGGCACCCCTGGCCATGGCATTGACGTTGTCGTTCGCCATTCCGGCGGGGGCGGCCGACGAGGCCGGCCCGCGCCAGATATCGGTGGCGGTGCGCGATCAGTACCAATTGACCATTCCCGGCAACCTCGAACGCGTCGCGGTCGTGGATCCGGATGTGGCCGATGTCGTAATCGAGAAAGGCAGCGGCAATCGCAAGGGCGGGGTGCTGGTCGTCGGCAAGAAGCCCGGCACCACCATGGTGTCGGTCTGGCAACGCGGCGAAGCGTCGCCGCAGGCTTACCTGGTGCGCGTGACCGGTGACCTGGCCACGCTGGTAGGCGAAGGCGATGGCGCCAAGGCCCAGGTGTACGGGGATGCCGCAGTGCTGAACGGCCAAGCGCCTTCCTTGCTTGCGCACCGGCGCTCTCTGGCTTCCGCCGCCGATGCGGTCGGAAACGATAACGTGTTCGACGCTTCCACCATCGAGACGGGCGGCGTGGTCCAGGTGGAGGTCAAGGTCGTTGAATTCAGCCGGCAAGTGCTGAAGGAGGCCGGGTTCAATTTTTCGGCATTCAATCGCCGGGGCAGTTTCAGTTTCGGGTTGGCGAGCGACCTGGCCCCCACCGGCAAGGCGTTTGACCTGACGCTGGGATTGAGCCGCGGCAATTTCCTGCTCGATACCAATCTGCGCCTGCTCGAAAGCAACGGACTCGCGCGCGTGCTGGCCGAACCGACCTTGACCGCGCTGTCCGGCCAGAGCGCCAAGTTCCTCGCAGGCGGGGAACTGCCGGTCCCCCAATCCGGAGGCCTGGGTACGACCACGGTCACCTATAAGCCGTTCGGCATCGGGCTGACCTTGACGCCCACGGTATTGTCGAAAGACCGCATTGCGCTCAAGGTCGCGCCCGAGGCCAGCGACCTGGACTGGAGCAACGGGGTCACGGTCAACAACATCCAGATTCCCGCGATCATCACGCGCCGCGCGGATACGACCGTCGAGCTGGGCGATGGCGAAAGCTTTGTCATCGGCGGGCTGGTGTCACGTTCGACCGTATCCAACCTGGACAAGCTGCCGTTCCTGGGCGACCTGCCCATCATCGGCACGTTCTTCCGGAACATGTCCTACACGCAGAAAGAAAAGGAATTGCTGATCGTCGTGACGCCGCATCTGGTCAAGCCCATGGCGCGGGGAGTAAAGCTTCCCATGCCGGGGGAGAACGAAAAGCGCGACACCCCCACCAATGCATGGGGGCATTTTCTCCTGGGCGTAGCGAGCAACGACGAGTTGCCCGGCTTCTCCAAGTGAGGCGGCGAGTATCAGCAGGAGTGAGTTATGAACGCCCCGAGCAAGGAGTTGGCGAGTCTCTTGGATACACGCCGTTTCCTGTTCTTTACCGGCGATAGCAGCTTGGCGCAGCGGCTCGCTGCCGTGTTGCGCCACGACGGCGTGGTCGTCCAGGAGGACGTCATGCCAGACCGGCTGTCGGCGCGCCTGGCGGAGTTGGCGCCGCAGATGGTGCTGCTGGATTTCGGCGCCGATGACAGCGAGCCCGGCAAGCTCGCGCATGCCTCGGAGCTCGCGCGCACGTTGGCGCGCATCGCACCCGCGCTGCCCGTGGTCGCGGTCGGAAGCATGATGCGCCCGCAAGGCGCCGTCGCGGCGTTGCGCGCGGGCGTGAGCGACTTCATCGATCCCGTCAACGAGGGCGAAGTGCGCGACATTGTCCGTCGCGTGCTGCATTCCAATACCGTGAGCACCCTGCCCGGGCGCGGGCAAATGGTGGTGCTGCTCGGCGTGCGCGCGGGCGTAGGCGCCTCTACCTTGGCAGCCCACCTCTGCACCATGGCGCAGGTGCAGGCGCAAGGCGCCGACTCCGAGGAAACCGGGAAAAATCGCCGCTTGCGCGGCCCTGTCGCCTTCCTCGACCTTGGCCTGCCGGTGGCGGACGGACAGCTTTATCTGAACGTGTCGGGCAGCTTCCACTTCGCCGAGGCCGTGCGCAACGTGCGTCGCCTGGACGAGACGCTGGTGAATACGGCGGTCACCCGCAGTTCGCACGGCGTGGCAGTGATCTCGTTGCCGCGCGACTTAAGCGAGATGCGGACCGTCTCCCATGCGGATTCGCTCGCCCTGCTGGACAAGTTGCGCCAGCACTTTGGCTTGGTCGTGGCGGATGTCGGCGGCTTTTCGAATCCCGAATTCGTGGCCGGGCTCGTCAGGGCGGCGGACCAGGCCTGGCTGGTAACCGACCAGTCCGTAGGCGCATTGGTGTCGCTGGCGGACATGCTGCGTGACCTGGACGGCCGGGACGTGGACCGCGACAAGTTGCGCCTGGTGGTCAACCGCTACGACGAGCGTTATGGCATGACCGGAGACCAGATCGCCCAGCGGTTCGACTTGCGGCTGCTCGGCACTTTGCCTGACCGCGTATTGGCCCTGATGAACAGCACCAACCAAGGCCGGCTGCTGTGCGATGTGGCCGACCGCGATCCGTACGTCCGGGCGGTGCAGTTCCTGGTGGATTCCCTGGGGGCCTACGACCAGCCCGCGCCCGTTGGTGCGACATGGCTGTCGAAATGGCTGCCGGGCCTGCAGAAGCGACTGGTGGCCCGATGAACCGAGGGGCTGAATTCGAGCGCATTAGCATGCGGAGAACGTAATCATGACGGCATCGATCGAGTTTGCCGACGATAGTCCGGCCTTTGCCAACACCCAGCGCTTCCAGGACATCAAGGCCGCGGCGCACGAGCATCTGTTGTCCCGCATCGAGGAGCTCGGCGCAGAATTCGGGCGCTGGTCGAGGGCAGCCATCCAGCAGTTCGTGAACGTGGAGGTCGACAGTTTCGTGCGTTTGCGGCGCGTGCCGATCAACGAAACCGAACTGCGGCTGGTTGCCGAATCGCTCACCAAAGAGCTTGCCGGGTTGGGGCCGCTGGAAGATCTCCTTGCCGATCCCTCGGTCGAGGACATCTTGATCAACGGATATGACAACGTTTTCGTTTCGCGTCGCGGCGTGCTCCAGCGCGAAACCTTGCGTTTCACCGACAATCAGCACCTGCTGCGCATCGTGCGACGCATCCTGGCGCCGCTCGGCCGGCGCCTGGACGAGTCGTGCCCCATGGTGGATGCGCGCTTGCCGGATGGCGGGCGATTGAACGTGGTGATCGAGCCGCTCGCGGTCGATGGCCCCATGGTGTCCATCCGGAAATTCCGCCAGGACCCGCTCAAGCCTGCCGACCTGCTCGCCCTCGGTACGTTCAACGAGGAAATCCACCGCCTGCTCAGCTTCGCCGTGCGCGAGCGCTGCAACATCCTCGTATCCGGAGGCACCAGTTCGGGCAAAACATCGCTGCTGAACGCGCTGGCTTTCTTCATTCCCGAGACCGAACGCGTGGTCACCGTCGAAGACACGGCCGAGCTGTCGCTCAACCATCCGCACGTGGTGCGGCTCGAGGCGCGCCAGGGCGGGTTTGACGGGGCGGGGCAGGTCACCATCCGCGACCTCATCCGCAACAGCCTGCGCATGCGCCCGGACCGGGTCGTGGTGGGGGAAGTGCGGGGGCCGGAAGTCATGGACATGCTGCAAGCCATGAATACGGGCCACGAAGGCTCGATGGCGACGATCCACGCCAACTCTCCGCGGGAATGCCTGTACCGGATCGAGATGCTGGCCGGATTCGCGGGCTTCCAGGGCAGCGAGGACAGCCTACGCAGGCAGATCGCGAGCGCGCTCGATTTCATCGTGCAGATCGGTCGTCTTTCCAACGGTCGGCGCCGCATTATTTCCATCTCTGAAGTGACCGGCATGGGCGACAACGTCATTGCCACCCAGGAGTTGTACCGGCACGAGAGTTTCATCGGCCCCGACGGCGAGGAAAAAGACCGGTGGGTCTCGTTGGGCATTCATCCGCACACGCCCAAGCTGGCGAAGTATCGCGATCAATTGCGCCCGATGCCGGCTCCGGAAGCGCCTGCGAGCGGCGGCGGGTTTTGGTCTCGGGGGCGTTGATGTCGGTACAGGCTCTGGTCATCCTCTGCGTTGCGCTGCTGTTGGTGGCTGCGGGGTTGTGGCTTTGGCAGCGTGCGGCCGAGCGCGGCAGGCAGCAGGCGGCGAGCGCGTTCATGGACGAGCAGCTCCATCGTTTCGATGCGGGCCATGCCGTGGTCGAGACCGTCAAAGAGCTCTATCCGCCCGTCCGTCCGAAAGGGGTCCATGGCCGCCTGCAGAACATGATGCTGCGGGCGGGCATTGTTCCGGGCCCCAAGTTCTTTGTTCCCTGGATCGCAGCCTTGGTGCTGTTGCCACTGTCGGCGGCACTCCTGGGCGGCACTGTGTCCGCGGCAGTGCTTTTTGGCATGGTGCTGGTAGCTGCCCTGTTCCAGCTCTGGTGGTGCGCAGAAAAGCGCCGCCAAAAGATGGTGCGGCAATTGCCCGGATTCATCGACGCATTGGTCCGGCTCATCACGATCGGCAATAGCCTCGGTTCGGCTTTTCATACGGCCGTCCCTTCGGTCGAGGCGCCGCTGTTGGAAGTCCTGGAGCGTGCCAATCAGCTTAACCGCGCGGGCATGGAACTGGACGCGGCGCTCGTCCACACGGCGCGCCTCTATCGTTTCTACGAGCTCGAACTGGTTGCGGCCGTGATCGGCGTGGCATTGCGTTTTGGCGGGCGCAGCGACCAGGTGCTCGAGCGGATGGCCGCTTTCATGCGCGACTTGCAACAGGCGCGGGAAGAGTTGCATGCGTTGTCGGCGGAAGTGCGCTTGTCGGCCTGGGTGCTGGCTCTGCTGCCCGCGGGCGTGGCGGGATTCATCCTGGTTTTCAACAACGACATGTTCATGGGCATGTGGACGGATCCGGTCGGGCAGAAGATGCTGGTGGGCGCCTTTGCCCTGCAATTGATCGGCTCCTTCTGGCTCTATCGCATGGCCAAATCGGTTTGATGCTATGTCTACACAACTGCTGACTGCCGCTTCCTTGCTCTTGTTTGCCGCCGCGGCGTTGCTGGTGGGGTTGGGCATCGTCGTGCGGGGCATGCGCCAGAATCGCAGCCGCCGGGTCGTGGACAGTGCCATCACGGCACGGGCCAACCCGGGGCTGGAAGATGCGCTGGCCAGCGTGGCCTCGCCTTCCCGTCGGGACCGGGTCCGCAGCATGTTCGACAATGCGGCCGAGCTCGGGGAAAAGTGGGAGCGAGGACGCCTGGGCGGCCTGCTGCTGGAGTCGGAAGACAGGCAGCTGATCGATCGATGCGGCTTTTCCGATCCCGCCCGCGCGCGGGCGCTCTACATCGTTGCGCGCGCCCTGCTGGTCGTCGCGGTTCCCGTCATCACCTGGCTCTTCGGGCACGGCAGCTTCTTGAGCACGATGTTGTCGCTGTTCGTGGGCTTTGCGCTGGGGTATCTCGCGCCCAAGTGGGCGCTGCGCTATTTCGCCTCTGTCCGCGTCCGCAAGGCGAAGGAGGAGCTGCCCCTGTTGATCGATTTATTGCGCCTGCTGCAAGGCGTGGGGCTGTCCATCGACCAGAGCCTGCATGTCGTCGTCACCGAGTTCCGGAACGTCCTGCCGGTATTGGGCGGGGAGTTGGAGATCGCCACCAACCAGTATGCGCGTGGACTCTCCCGGGAGCAGTCGCTTCAACGGCTGGCCACGGGCTTCGGCAATGAAGACCTGACGGCCCTGGCGCGCTTGATCGTGCAGGTGGACAAACACGGTGGCGCTGTGCAGGAACCTCTCAAGCTGTTCTCGGAGCGGTTGAGGGAGCAGCGCCGCATGGAGCTGAAAGAGCGCATTGGGAAACTCACCGTGAAGATGACAGGGGTCATGGTGCTGACCTTGCTGCCGGCGCTCATCATCGTGACGGGGGGCGCCGGTTTCCTGGCGGTTTTCCGTAGCCTGGCGAGAGTGGGAGGTTGAACGTGAATAAATCCAGGCCCATCGGCACTGCCGCGTTGACCAGCCTGCTCGTCATGCTCGGGGGGTGTGGCTCGACGCCGTCGGGGTATGGGGTCTCGACTCCCCAGTTCAATGACGAAGCGCTGTTGCGCCAACAGGTGGCTAACAACGAGCCGGAGGCGAACAGCCGCGGCATGTATCTCTCCTTGATCCGCGAGATGCAAGGCAAGGGGTTGTATTTTGCGTCGCTCGCGCATATCGACGCCTTCGTCCAGCGCCACGGCAGCGCGCCCGATATCGAGCTGTTGCGCGGGCACGCCTTGCGCGAGGCCGGGCAGGCCGAAGAAAGCGCGGCGGTTTATCGCAAGCTGCTCAAGACGGAAGTCGGCGCGGCGGCGGCCCAAGGGCTGGGGCTGCTTGCCGGCGGGCGCGGAGACTATGCCGGTGCCGTTGCGTCGCTGCGCGAGGCCGCTCGCCTCGATCCGACCAACGCATTGATCGTGAGTGATCTGGGCTATGCCTTGCTGCGCAGTGGGGATGTCGCCGGTGCGCGCCTTCCGCTCGCGCAGGCCGCGGAGTTGGCCCCGGACAATCCGAAGATCCTCGGCAACCTGGCGCTGTTGATGTTGGTGTCGGGTGACGCGGCGCGCGCAGAAACCGTCATGAACAAGGCCGGGCTTTCGGCGGATGCCCGCGCGACGGTGCGCAAGATGGCGGGCGACATCGTGCAGGAGCACGCAAGCATGCGGTTGGCGGCGTCAACTTCAGGAGCTCCTGCGCCAGTGGCCGCGCGCACGGGCCCAGCTGCTGCATCGAGCGTGGTCCGGCCGGTCGAGGCTAGTACCGCGCCCCAGATGGCGCGCGTGTCGCTCCCGGTCGCCACGCCCGGCCTGCCTAAGGCGATGCAAGCTCCTTCGGCGCGGGGGGCCGATGCATTGCCACCCGCCGAGGCGATGCAGGCGGCGCCTGCCGGTTTGCCATCCGACCTGGCACCCGTGCGCGTGCCCATGCAGTCGATGCTCGATAGATTCAGCACGGACACCCCCTGACACCGGACGGCTGACGAACGGGATCTTTAACGACGAATACCTGGAACCAAGGTGATCATGAAACGTACCAGCCAATCCTTGCACGGGCAATTCTCCCCGCGCCGCGTGACGTACTCCCTGATGCTGGCCGTGATGACGGCGGCGCCCGTGGCGCATGGGCAGTCCAATGCACCGGTGACGGGCTCCATGATGCAGGTCACTCCCGAGCAGCGCGCACGGATGCAGGAAGCGGCACGCCAGGCCCAGGCCGAAGAACAGGCGCGCCAGGCTGCCGCCGCCCGCCAGCAGGCTGCGCAGCGGCAGGCCGCCGGCGCGGGAGCGGCCCAGGCGCCGGCCGCGCCGCGGCCGGCGTCTTCCGTGGTGCGCCAAGTGCCTGGACCGGCTGCCGCGCCCGCGGCATCCGCTCAGCCTTCCCCGGGGCAGCGGCCGCAATCGGCCCAAACGCCCGACCTGCGGGTGACGACGGTCGAGGCGGCTCCGGCTGCCGCGCCGGCCCCGCGGCCGGCCTCGGGGGCGCAACCGTCTGCCGCCGTGCCACAGGCTGGTGCTGCGACGCAGGCGAGCGCGACACAGGAGGCGCTGGCGGGCAAGAATCGCCCGACCGGCGACGTGACCCGGGCCGTATTGCGTGCCCAGGCCGAAGGCCGCCTGGCGGGGCAGGCCCTGCCCATGCTGGGCGCCACGGCCGCGCCGAGCTGGAAGCGCTACGTCGAGAGCTTCTCGCATCCCATTCCTGAGTTCTACGAAACGACGTCGCAGCCCAAGCAATAGTAGGAAGGTTCCATGACTTTCTTGCGCCGGTCTTCTTCTTTTCCATCCGGTTTTCCGCAGCCCTTGCGCCGGCAGCGGGGATCGGTGCTGATCGCGGCCGCGGGGGCGATGCTGGTGTCGGTGATCCTGCTCGCTTCGGCGGATATCGGCCATCTCTTCTATATGAAACGCGAGCTGCAGAAGACGGCGGACCTCGCGGCGCTGGCCGGCGCGCAGCAATTGGACCCCGATAGCTGCGATGCCGCGACGGCCGCGGCGATCGGCAATGCCAATGCCAACCTGCAGCGGTATGGGCTGACCATGTCGTCGTCGCCGGCACCTGTGTGCGGTCGCTGGGATCCGAACCCCGATCCCGCCAAGAACACGGTGCTGGCCATGGAACCGCCTACCGAATCCTACGGAGGGAAGGGGGGGCAAAAGTACTTCGGCACGCCGAAGAATTCGGTCGGATTCAATGCCGTCAAGGTTGTCATAACGCAGTCTACGCCGGCGTTGCTGCCTTTCCTGGGCAACCGCACGATCACGGCCGAGGCTATCGCTACGCGCGAGGATGCCGTGGCTTCGTTCACCGTGGGCTCACGATTGATCCGCCTGTATCCTGGCAGCCTGCTTTACAACCTGCTTGCAAGCGTCGGGGTCTCGCCTTCCCGGTTGGACGTGCTCAGCTCGGCCGGGCTGGCGAACGTCAGTCTCACGCCGGCGGGGTTGCTCCAGGCGCTAGGCCTGCCGGCGACCGCCATCCTGGACGTCGGCACGCCGAGCGAAGCCGCGGCGCTGAAAAACCTGACGCTGGGGCAACTGCTGGGCGCCATGATCGACGTGCTCAGCCTCGAGCATGTGGCGGGTGCGCAATTAGACGCGCTCAAGCTGCTGGAGGCCGAATTGCGGGCCATCCCCTCGAATAGCCCGCTCGATCTCCCCGTCAGGCTGTTCGGCACGCAGACGGAGCCGGGCATCTTTGCCCACATCACCACGCCCAATCCCATGGCTGCGTTGACCGCGAACGTGAACGTCCTCGACTTGGTCGGAACGGCGATCAGCGTCGCCAATGGGGACAACCTCATCGATATCCCCGACCTCAACGTCGCCGGGCTCGTGCGGGGCAAGATCCGGATCGTCGAGCCGCCGACCATCGCCATCGGCGGCATCGGCACCTCCGCCAACAGCGCTCAGGTGCGGGTGTATCTGCGGGTCGGCACGAGCACTGTTCCGTTGGTGGGCGGGCTGCTGAACTCGCTCGGGATCGTGGTTGACTTGCCCATCATCCTGGAGGTGGCACAGTCCACCGGAGTTCTGCAAGACATGTGTTCGGCGTCGTTGCAGGAGCGGCAGGCGAGCTTGTCCGTGCAATCTGCGGTGGCGAACCTGTGCCTAGGCAGTTTTCCGAACATGGGAACGCCGGCGAGCGACGATTTTTTCTCGAGTACCAACGCTTGCACATCCTTGGTCGGTCGACACAAAGTGCTTGACGTGCTGGGCTTACTGCCAGTCCAGGCGAAGGTCGAAGCGCCGATCCTGCCCTCCAGCTCGGCGGACGTGGTGCTCACCGCGCCGTTGCCGCCGGACGCGGCCCAGGTCGTGACCGTGAGCCCGGACGACAATATCGATCTCACCCAGCTCGGCTACACCATCGCCTCGGCCGTCGGCAACGGATTGCTCGGCGACGTGCTGGGAGCGCCCGCCGCATCCGGCGTGTCGGGAGCGACGAGCGACCAAGCCAAGACTGAGATGGCCACGCGGCTGCTGGGTAGCAAGCCTGGAGGACGCTCGCTTTCCGAAATCAATGCCGAGCTGACTTGGTCGGGGCGGGCCCTGGAAAACTTTGCCAATACGTGGGCTAGCGGAGCGGTGTTGACGGGCCTGCTTCAACTCGTCGGGAAGCTGCTATCGACGGTGGGGGCGGTGCTGGGCGACGTGGTGCTCGGCCTGTGCGGGCTGGGAGGGCCCGATGCGCTGTACCAATGCAAGGTGCCGTTCGTCAAGAGCATGCTCAGCGGCGATTCGGCGGTGACGGCGATTCTTGGCCTGGTCGTGAAGGTGCTGTCTCCCCTGTTGGATGCGCTCAGTACATTGCTGCAAGGCCTGTTGAACGACGTATTGGGCTTGGGCCTCGGGGAGACCGACGTCTCGTTGCTGTCTGTGAACTGCGGTAATGCCAGGCTCGTTTATTGAGCATGACGATGAGGCGTTCTTTTAGGGCTGACATGGCATGAAACTCCGATCCGCTTTCGTACCGGAACTGGACGTCTATGTCTGGGAAGGCAAGTCGGACATCGCGGAGCGCGTGGCGCGCGCGCTTGCTAATTTCGACGTGGACGTCATTCGCGCTGACAACATCGTCGTGTCGCGCGACATCCTCAGTGCACGGCTGTCGGTCGCTGTCATATCGGTCACCGTCATCGATCGTCCGAATTTCAGCGTAAGCGATTGGCAGGCCGGCCATGGCATGCCCGTGATCTGGGTGGCGGCCGAGGCGCGCACCACCGACCCGCGCGTTTACCCGCCCGAGTATTCGAATATCCTGCCGGCCGACTTTACGGCGGCGGAGCTACGCTCGCTGGTGTTCAAGGTCGCCGGCGTGGTGCGCGAGCAGGGCGCGCGCGCCAAGGCCTCTGAACCGCTGATCGCTACCTCCGCATGCATGCGGGCGTTCCTTTCCGAGGTGCAGGCTTACGCCGATTGCGATTCCACGGTGTTGATACGGGGCGAGACGGGCGTCGGCAAGGAGCGCATCGCCCGGCTGTTGCACGAGGGGCATCACCGTTATGGCAAAGGACCCTTCGTGGCGGTGAACTGCGGCGCCATTCCCGACGGCCTGTTCGAGTCCCATTTTTTTGGCCACGCCAAGGGCGCTTTTACGGGGGCGACCTTTGCCCATAAGGGCTATTTCGAGCAAGCCAACGAGGGGACGCTGTTCCTGGACGAAATCGGCGATTTGCCCTTGTACCAGCAGGTCAAGCTGCTACGGGTCCTGGAACAAAACACCGTGACCCGCCTGGGGGCCACCGCTGAAATTCCCGTCGACTTCCGGCTCGTGGCCGCGACCAACCGCGACCTGCGGGAGCTGGTGCGCCAGGAGCTGTTCCGCGCCGACTTGTATTACCGGCTTGCGGTCATCGACCTGCAGGTCCCGAACCTGGAAGAGCGGGGCGCGGCCGACAAAATCGCGATATTCAAGGCCATGCTCGGCCAAATACTTTCCGACCAGGAAGACGTGCCCGACTGGCTGGAGGCGCTGGTAGCCCGGACGCGTTTCCCGGGCAATGTGCGCGAGCTGCGCAATGTGGCCGAGCGCGTCGGCGTGATGGTCCGGCAGTTTCGCTCCTGGGATAGGGAACGCATAGGCCGGATTTTCGCCTCGCTTTCCGACGGTGTCATTCCCGTCAACGAGCGCAGTCCGCAGGAAGTGGCCGAACGCAACCGCATCATCGGAGCCCTCGACGCGCACGGCTGGCGCCGCCAGGACACCGCCAATTACCTCGGCATCAGCCGCAAAGTTCTATGGGAAAAAATGCGCAAATATCAGATTGTCGGCCAGGAAGCGGAAATCGCCGGGGAAATGGACTGAATGCTCGTAAATAAAAGCGTACCGGGGGGCGCGGTTTCATTAAAATCAGACGCGCTTAGTTGCGGTCGGGGCGACCGAATTCATATCACCAAGGAAGCTGGAATGAAAGTTAGGACACGCAGAATGCTCCAACGTGTGGGGATTGGACTGCTGCTTTCCGCCGTGTCGTTGGGCGCGTCGGCCCAGGTGGTCCAGAATGCAAACAGTAAGCCTGCCGGGGCGGGGGCGGCGGCGCAAGAGCGTTCGGCCGAGAGCGGCGCGTTGACCCCGGCCAACAGCACCATGGCAGAGCTGCAGCAGCTCATCCAGAATCGTGCGTTGAACGAGCTGCGCACCACTTATAACGGTAATTACGGCGCCAGCCTCTTGTTCAAGGCCGATGACCTGACCTATTACGTCGCCATGTTCCAGCAGAAGAACTTCTGGCGCGTGGTCAAGACAACGTCCGAGCAGCAAGCCGAACAAACCTACAAGGCCTTCGTCGAGCAAACCGAACAGCTCGCCGACGTGGACATCCGCCGGATCAAGCTCGACGCCGAACGGGCCATGACGGAGCGGCTGATCGCCGCCAATGAATCTCGCCTGGCCGCCTTGCAGAACGACCTCACCCTGCAGCGTCAACAGGAGCAGCAGGTTGCAGCGCGCCAGGAACAGGCGCGCCAGGAAGCCGCCGCCTTGGCCAATGAGCGGCAGGCCGCACGCGAGCAGCTCAACGCCTTGCAGCGCCAGATTCGCATGCTGGAAGAGCAGCAAGCCAAGCTGGAGAGCGCGAACCGGGTGGTGGGGCCGGAGACCAAGCGCGGACGTTGAGGGCCTCCGAAGGGGCCGCTAGGCGGCCCCTTCGGACGCAAGCAAGCAGCCGGGCCGGGAGGCGCCCGGCCGAAAAAAGTGCTGTCAGAAAAAGATCAGCGCCCCTGATTTGCACGAGCAAAAAAGTCTCGCTATAATTTCACTTCTTCGCAGCGCCCGTAGCTCAGTTGGATAGAGTACTTGGCTACGAACCAAGGGGTCGTGGGTTCGAATCCTGCCGGGCGCGCCAAATTGCAAGGGGTTAGTGGAAGCATCCGCTAACCCCTTTTTACTTTGCGCGAGTGCCTGCAACATATTGCGCTTGCGCCGCGTTGAAACTTTCTTCTGCCTGGAAGCATTCCTTAATGCCAGCCTGATGTTGCCGGGCTGTGTGCGGCACGCGAACATCTCTCTCGGGCAGCCGCCCTGTCGGCGCCGTCGCATCCATCACGAAAATGCAGGCTAGCGCCGCTGGCATTTGATCGGGCTCAAATACCCGCCAGGTTTTGGCCTCGAACGCCTTGAGGGCGGGGCCGGATGTACTTAGACTTTCGTCGTGGTTTGCAGAGCTAGCTCTGCAGATTGCACAGGGAAGTCAGTTACCGGAGCGGCTGTTTGCGCGTCTCCTCCACTCTTGGTAATTGGCTCCCCAGTGGGAGGCAGGGTCGTGTCATCCCGACCGACCCTGGTGCTTTCAGCAGCACCACATGGCAAGCTCTGGCCCTGTTGCGCAAGCAACAGGGCTTTTTTTTCGCGGCACAGCCCGATTACACGCGTGTCGCCCGCCGGGGGCGTGCCGGGCGCGCAGGCAAAGACGCGAGGCCCGTTAAGACGGGTACACTGGCAAGGTCGAAACGCTGATCGGAAGACAGCTTCGTTGTCTTCGATGTACCCATGCCATTCGTCCTGCATAAATACAAACTACTGTGGGGACTCGCCGCAATGGCGTTGGCTGCGCCGCTCGCGGCCCAGCAGTCCGGAAAACTCGAACCTAACACCATGGCGGCACGGATGGCCGCCTGCACGGCCTGCCACGGTTCGCAAGGTCGCGCCGGCCCGGATGGTTATTACCCCCGCATCGCCGGCAAGCCAGCCGATTACCTTTATAACCAGCTCGTTTATTTCCGCTCCGGGCAAAGGCAGTATCGCCCCATGCAGAACCTGCTCGAGCACATGTCCGACGACTACCTGCGGCAGATCGCCGAGTGGTTCTCCGGCCAGCATCCTCCGTATGCGGACCCGAGCCCTTCCCGTTTGCCGGCCGCGGTGCTCGATCGGGGCAGGCAGCTCGTGATGGAGGGCGACCCCCGGCGCGGCGTGCCCGCCTGCGTGGCCTGCCACGGCGCGTCACTGACGGGCGTATTGCCGGCCGTACCGGCACTCGTCGGCTTGCCGCATGATTACATCAGCTCCCAATTTGGCGCGTGGACCAACGGGTTGCGCAAGGCGATCGAGCCTGATTGCATGGCCGACATCGCCCGGCGCATGACGCCGGAGGATGTGAGTGCCGTCGCAGGTTGGCTGTCATCGCAACCAGTTCGTAGCGCGACGCCGTCCTCCGGTTTGCCCGCGCCGCCCCCGATGGAATGCGGCAGCCAAATGCGCGTGGAGGTGCGGCAATGAACAAGCGCGCATTCTTGGCAGGGCTGGCCTTGGCCGTGGCAGCCGGCATCGGCACGCTGTTTTGGTTGGGGCATCGCGAGCACGATGTCGCACCGGTTTCATCGATCGTCAGGCCGGACGAGTCGATCCAGCTCGTCGAGCGCGGGCGCTATCTCGCCCGCCTGGGCAACTGCATGGGTTGCCATACGGAGCCCGGCGGTGCGCCTTATGCAGGCGGGAGGGCGCTTCCTACTCCGTTCGGCACGTTTTACGGCCCCAACCTGACACCGGACCCAGAGCACGGATTGGGCCGCTGGAGCGCGGAGGATTTCTGGCGCGCGTTGCATCATGGCAAAGCGCCTGACGGCCGCTTGCTGTATCCGGCGTTTCCTTATCCTAGTTACCGGTACGTCTCGCGCGAAGACGCCGACGCGCTGTACGCCTATCTGCGCTCCTTGCCTGCGGTGGCCAAACCCGATCGGGACCATGACCTGGCTTTTCCCTACGACCAGCGTTGGCTGGTCGCGGTCTGGCGGGCATTTTATTTCCGGCCCACCGAGCGCGAGGCCGCGGTGGCTGGCCAATCCGAAGAGTGGTTGCGGGGGCGCTATCTGGTCGAGGGCCTGGCGCACTGCGCGGAATGCCATACGCCGCGTAACCGCCTCGGGGCGATGGTGCCGGAAGCTGGGTTGGCCGGATCCCTGATAGGGGGGCAGTCCTGGTATGCGCCGCCGCTGACGGGGGACCGGAAGACCGGCTTGGGAGAGTGGACCCGGCAGGACATCGTCGATCTCCTCAAGACGGGCATTTCCCGCCACTCGCATGCGGCCGGCCCGATGGCCGAGGCTGTGCACCAAGGCTTCCAATATGCCAGCGATGCAGACTTGGATGCCATGGCGGCTTACCTCAAGTCCTTGCCCGCAGCCGGGACGGATACCGCAGCGCTCTCCGCGGCTGCACCCGCCTCGTTGATGGAGCTGGGAGGCAAGCTGTACGAGCAGCATTGCGCCCAGTGCCATGGTGCGGACGGCAAAGGGCAGCCTCCAGCCTGGCCCCCGCTCGCGGGCAATCTGTCGGTGGTGGCGGTTGCCCCGGACAATGCCATCCACATGGTTTTGTCCGGCGGTTTCGCGCCGAGCACGGCAGGAAACCCTCAACCCCACGGCATGCCTCCTTTTGCGCAGGCCCTGGGGGACCAGGACGTGGCGGCGGTGGTGACCTACATCCGCCAAAGCTGGGGCAACCAGGCGAGCGCGGTCAGCCTGCCTGAAGTGCGGCGCGTGCGCGAGGCGGTGCGGTAGCGGGCGACGTTGCCATGGCATCTTCTGCGAGTGCGCCCGCGCGGGGCGCGCTCGCTAAACCATTTCCGCGATGGCTTCCGCGATGGCCAGGGAGGCCGTCAGCCCCGGCGATTCGATGCCGTATAGATTGATCAAGCCGGGGATGCCGTGTTCGGCCGGGCCTTGGACCACGAAGTCCGCCGCGTCCGAGCCCGGTTTTCCCAATTTGGGGCGTATGCCCGAGTAGGCGGGATGAAGGGCCCCGTCGGGCAACGCTGGCCAATAGCGTCGAATCGAGGCATAGAATGCGTCCGCCCGTCGCGGATCGACACGGTAGTCCAGGCTGTCGACCCATTGCACGTCTGGCCCGAAACGGGCCTGGCCACCTAGGTCCAGGGTCAGGTGGACGCCCAGTCCCCCGGGTTCGGGCACGGGATAAATAAGGCGGGTGAAGGGCGAGCGTCCGGTCAGGCCGTAGTAGTTGCCTTTGGCGAAGTAGAGCGGGGGAATGGTCGACGGGGCGAGGCCCCGTAGCCGGGATGCGGTTTCCTGGGCATGCAGGCCGGCGGCGTTCACGACGAGGTTGGCCCGGATGTCCATGGGCGGCTCGCCGCCGACATGCAGCACGATGCCGTCCGCGTCGCAGTGGCCTTCCAGCACGGGGGAGCCTAGGGCCAGCATGCCGCCTGCTGCCTCGAAGTCGCCTTGCAGCGACAGCATCAGGGCGTGGCTGTCCACGATGCCCGTGTCGGGGCTGTGTAGTGCGGCCACGCAGTGTAGCGCCGGTTCGCAGCGGATGGCCTGCCCCGCGCCAAGCATGTCGAGCCGCTCCACCCCGTTCGCGCGGCCCGAGCCTCGTAAATGCTCCAAGACGTCGAGCTGCGCACTCGAGGTGGCCACGATGTACTTGCCGCAGCGCCGGTGCGGAATTCCGCGCCGGGCGCAGTATTCGTACAGCAGGTGCCTCCCGCGCACGCACCACTGCGCCTTGCGCGACTCGGCGGGATAGTAGATGCCCGCATGGATCACTTCGCTATTGCGCGAGCTGGTGCCGGTGCCGGTTTTTCTCTCCTTTTCCAGCACGATGGTTTCCCGGCCGCGGCCAGCGAGGGCGCGCGCAACGGCCAAGCCGATCACGCCGGCTCCGATCACGATGCAATCGACTTGTTCCATGGTTTCTTTCGTCAGGGAGAATGCGCCAGGGGCGGGGCACCCTAGCGGTCGAGGGTTGCCTCGAACGCCGCCGCGTTGCGCATGCCTTGGTCTTCGAAATTGGTGTTGAAAAGAACGTGCACGTTGGCGGCAGCCTGGGCCAGGCGGCGGACGAGTTCTGCGATGCGCTGCAGTTCTTCCTGCGAGTACTCGTACACGAAGCGGCCCGAAGATGCGGCGAGGCCGCGCCGGTTCCACGCTTCGTGGTTGCGGCCATGCAGGCGCACCACCGCGAGATCGTCGCGCGTCGCGGCCCAGACGGCCGGTACGCTGTTTATCCAGCGGTCGGGGCCGTCGACGACGGTGTGGGCTGCGCCGAGCTCCCGCAGCAGGGCGAGCGTCCCGGGACTGCCGGCTGCGTCGAGCCAGCTGCGATGGCGAAATTCCGCGGCGAGCACCTGTTCTTGCATGCGTTCGGCGCATTCCGCCACGAGGGCGCGTCCCGCAGCATCGTTGTGCACGACCGGCGCGTACTGGAAGTGTACGGCCGCCAGCTGCCCGCTCTGGCGCAACGGCTCCAGCGCCTGGAGGAAACGGCTCCAGAGTTCGTCCCGCAGCTCCCCGGGCATCGATGCATAGTCCACCATGCGCGCGCCGGGCGAGAGCTCCGATGCGATGTCTGCAGGGAGGGCATCGACCGGCGCCTTGTGGCCGGTGAAGAGGCGAAACGCCTTGACGTGGAAGACGAAGCCCGGCGGCGTGCGTTGCGCCCAGAGGTAGGCGGTGCGTGCGCAAGGGAGCCGATAGTAGCTGCTGTCTACTTCGACGATCGGGAACCGCGAGGCATAGAACTGCAGGCGAGCTTGCGCAGTGCGTACCGAGCGGGGATAGAAGCGGCCGCACGCGAGCAGCGTGGGATCGGTCCAGGAGCACGTGCCGACGCGCACAGGCATGGGATGAGATGCAGCGGGAAAGGGCGTTTATACTGGATGAATATACAGTTTTCGCGTCCTTATGTCACATACCGCCGATGCGCCCGGCCGCGATCCTTGGGCCGAATTGAATCCCAGCCAACGCGAGGCCGTCGAGTACGGCCTGGGCGACGATGCCGTTTGCGGCCCCTTGCTGGTGATCGCGGGTGCGGGATCGGGCAAGACCAGCACTTTGGCCCATCGCGTCGCCAGGCTCATCCTCCATGGCGTCGACCCGCAGCGCCTCTTGCTGTTGACGTTCTCGCGCCGGGCCGCCGCCGAAATGGAGCGGCGCGCGGGCCGCGTATTGCAAGCCGTGCTCGGCAGCCCGGGCGGTGAACCGCCCGCCCTGCCGTGGGCCGGCACCTTCCATGCCATCGGCGCGCGCCTGTTGCGGGAGTATGCGCCGCGCATCGGGCTGTCCGAGTCTTTCACCATCCACGACCGGGGCGACGCCGAAGATCTCATGGGGTTCGTCCGGCATGAGCTTGGGTTCTCCGGTGCCAAGTCACGCTTTCCCCTCAAGGGCACGTGCCTTGCCATTTATTCGCGCGCCGTCAACAGCCAGGCGTCGCTGGAAGCCGTGCTGGCCAAGCATTTCCCGTGGTGCGCGCAGTGGGAGGCGGAGCTCAAGACGCTGTTCGGCGCGTACGTGCAGGCCAAGCAGGACCAGCACGTGCTCGACTACGACGATCTCTTGCTTTACTGGGCCGAAATGATGAAAGAGCCAGCCATCGCACAAGAGCTGGGCGGGGCCTTCGATCACGTGCTGGTGGATGAATACCAAGACACCAACCGCCTGCAGGCGGAGATCCTGCTCGCCATGAAGCCGGATGGCCGCGGGCTGACGGTGGTGGGCGACGACGCCCAGTCCATCTATTCCTTCCGTGCCGCCACGGTGCGCAATATCCTCGACTTCCCGGCGCAATTCCCGCGGCCGGCGCATATCGTCACGCTGGAGCGCAATTACCGGTCGACGCAACCCATCCTGGACGCATCCAACGCAGTGATCGCCGAGGCGGCGGAGCGCTATGCCAAGCGGCTCTGGACCGATCGCGCTTCGGCGCAGCGCCCGCAGCTGGTTTATGTCAGCGACGAGTCAGGGCAGGCACGGTGGGTGGCGGACCAGGTCCTTGCCAAGCGGGAGGCGGGCACGCGGCTGATGTCGCAGGCCGTGCTCTTCCGTTCCGCCAGCCATAGCGCAACGCTGGAGCTGGAGCTCGCCCGACGCAACATTCCCTTCGTGAAGTTCGGCGGCCTCAAGTTTCTCGAAGCAGCGCACATCAAGGACGTGCTCGCCTTGTTGCGCTGGGCGGCCAACCCCCTGAGCCGTTTGTCGGGCTTTCGCGTCGCGCAGTTGATGCCGGGCATCGGGCCCGCCACTGCCATGCGCCTGCTCGATGCCATGGCGCAAGCAAGTGACCCGGCCCAGGCGCTCGCGTGCTTTGCTCCGCCTCCTGCCGCCGCGGAAGACTGGAAGGGGTTCGTGCAGGCGTTCCTGTCGTTGCGCGAGGAGGGCCTGGCTTGGCCGGCGCACGTCGACTTGGCATTGCGCTGGTATGGCCCCCACTTGCAGCGGCTGTACGATGACGCCGCCGTGCGCCGGGCAGACCTCGACCAGCTGGCACGCATAGCCGGCACGTACGCGTCGCGCGAGCAATTCCTGACCGAACTGACGCTCGATCCGCCGGACGCCACCAGCGGGCAATCCGGCGCGCCGCTGCTCGACGAGGATTACCTCATCCTGTCTACCATTCACTCGGCCAAGGGGCAGGAATGGAATACCGTGTACGTGCTCAACGTCGTGGACGGCTGCATTCCGTCGGACATGAGCACCGGGGACGCCGAGGAAATCGAGGAAGAGCGGCGCCTCTTGTACGTGGCCATGACGCGGGCCAAGGAAGACCTGCAATTGATTGTGCCGCAACGCTTTTACGTGCACCAGCAGAGCAGCATGGGCGACCGGCACGTCTACGGCACGCGCAGCCGGTTCATTCCCGAGCGCCTGCTTCCTTTGTTCGAAATCTTGCCCAAGGCAGGGCAGGCTCCGGGCGCAGGGGGCGGGCCCGGCTCGCCGTCGGGCCCCCGAGTGGACATCGCGAGCCGCATGCGCAATGCCTGGCGATGAGTCTTTCCACGCAAAATGATTGACACAAAAATATTTTAAGTATGAAATAATGACCGTCGATTAGACGGGGGCGTTGCGTCCTCCAGTCATCTGGAAAGAGGCTCATCCGGCCAGCGGAGGACTCATGAACATCGTATGCATCGGCGGCGGTCCCGCCGGGTTGTACTTTGCGCTGCTGATGAAAAAGCGGGATCCGTCCTCCCGCATCGTGGTCATCGAGCGTAATCGTCCCTACGATACCTTCGGTTGGGGCGTGGTGTTCTCGGACCAAACGCTGGGCAACCTGGTGCAGGCGGACGAACCTACGGCCCGGCGCATCCTCCAGTCGTTCAATCACTGGGACGACATCGACGTCCACTTCAAGGGTCGAACCATCACTTCGGGCGGACACGGCTTTTGCGGCATCGGCCGCAAGCGCCTCCTGAACATCCTGCAGGACCGCTGCCAGGAACTGGGCGTGGAGCTGGTATTCGAAACCGAAGTGGAAGACGATCGGGAAATCGCAAGGCGCTATCAAGCCGACCTGGTCGTCGCGTCGGACGGCTTGAACAGCAAGGTGCGCAAGCGCTACGAGCACGTATTCAGGCCCGACATCCAGACCCGGCATTGCCGCTTCGTGTGGCTCGGGACTAAGAAGCTGTTCTCCGCGTTCACGTTCGCATTCGAAGAGACCGAATACGGATGGTTCCAGGCCCACGCCTATCAATACGATGGCGACACGTCCACCTTTATCGTCGAGACGCCGGATCACGTGTGGCAACGCGCCGGCCTGGACAAGATGAGCCAGGACGAGGCCGTCGCGTTTTGCGAGCGGTTGTTCGCCAAGTATCTCGACGGTCATCCGCTGATGAGCAATTCGCCGCACCTGCGGGGTTCGGCGATCTGGATCCGCTTCCCTCGCATCGTCTGTGCGAGCTGGATCCATTGGAACGAGATCGACGGCAGGCGGGTTCCCGTCGTATTGATGGGCGATGCGGCACATTCGGCGCATTTCTCTATCGGCTCGGGCACCAAGCTAGCGCTGGAGGACGCGATCGAGCTCTCGCGCTGCTTCGACACGCACCGGGAACAACGCCTGGAAGAGCTGTTGGCGGCGTATGAGGCGGTGCGGTCCGTCGAAGTGCTCAAGATCCAGAATGCCGCGCGTAACTCCATGGAGTGGTTCGAGAATGTGAGCCGCTATGTCGACCTCGAGCCGGAGCAGTTCGCCTACTCCATGCTGACGCGCAGCCAGCGCGTTTCGCACGAAAACCTGAGGCTGCGCGACGCTTCCTACGTCGAGAGCTACGAGCGCTGGTTCGCGCGGCGCGCGTTCGCGGCCGCTGGCCTGCCGGAGCCCGAGGCGGCCCGCGGCAAGCCTGTCCCACCCATGCTCACGCCGTACCGCGTACGCGACCTGGTGCTCAAGAACCGCATCGTCATGTCGCCCATGGCGCAGTATTCGGCCGTGGACGGCACGGTGGGCGATTTCCACCTCGTCCACCTGGGTAGCCGCGCCATGGGCGGCGCCGCCATGGTGTTCGCCGAGATGACCTGCGTGTCGGCCGATGCGCGCATTACGCCCGGCTGCCCGGGCTTGTACCGCCCTGAGCATACTGCCGCCTGGAAGCGCATCGTCGACTTCGTCCATGAGAACACGGACGCCAAGATTGCCATGCAGCTTGGGCACGCTGGGCCCAAGGGCTCGACCCGGCGTGCCTGGGAGGGGACGGACCTGCCGCTGGAGTCGGGCAACTGGCCGCTGGTGGCCGCCTCCGAGCAGCAATACCTGGAAGGCGTCTCGCAGGTGGCGCGCGCCGCTACGCGTGAAGACATGCGGCGCATCCTGGATGATTTCGTGCGCGCCACGGTCGAGGCGGACAAGGCTGGGTTCGATTGGCTCGAGTTGCACTGCGCCCACGGGTATCTGCTCTCCAGCTTCATTTCCCCGCTGACCAACCATCGCACCGACGAATACGGCGGCAGTCTGGAGAACCGCTGCCGCTACCCGCTCGAAGTCTTCGCCGCCATGCGCGAAGCCTGGCCGGCGCACAAACCCATGAGCGTGCGCATTTCGGCGCACGACTGGGTGGAGGGTGGCATCACGCCGGACGATGCCGTCCGGATCGCCCGCATGTTCAAAGCGGCGGGCGCGGACATGATCGACTGTTCCTCGGGCCAGGTGAGCAAACGCGAGCAGCCGGTGTACGGGCGCATGTTCCAAACGCCTTTCGCCGACCGCATCCGCAACGAAGCCGGCATCCCCACCATTGCCGTGGGCGCCATCTTCGAGGCGGATCATGTCAATGGAATCATCGCGGCGGGGCGCGCCGACCTCTGCGCGCTGGCGCGGCCGCACCTGGCCAACCCCGCGTGGACGCTGCTGGAAGCCGCGAAGATGGGATGGGACGTGAGCTGGCCCAAGCAGTACTATGCGGGCCGCATGCAGTTGGAGCGCAACCTCGAGCGCGAACGGCAGCTGGCGGCGGCCAACCAGGGTTTGTCGCCGCGGGAGATTGCCGCGCGTCTCCTGGAGTAGGCGTGCGTCGCGGACGCGTTTCGCCCCTCTCGTTCGACTGGCAGGACATACGACCATGGAGCAATTGAAAGGAAAACATGCGCTGGTGACGGGCGGGGGCCGGGGCATAGGCCTGGCGATCGCGCGCGAATTGCTGCGCCATGGCGCGTCCGTCACATTGGCGGGCCGCAGCGAGGCAGCCTTGGATGCGGCCGTTGCCGAGCTGTCGCCGCTGGGCGCGGTTCGCAGCCAGCGCATGGATGTTGCCGAATCTGCGTCGGTGCAGCATGGCATCGCCGCTGCCGCGGCGGCTGCCGGGCGCATCGACATACTCGTCAACAACGCGGGGCAGGCCGAGTCGGCGGCGATCGGCAAGACCGACGATGCACTGTGGGCGCGGATGCTGGCGGTGAATTTGAGCGGCGTGTTTTATTGCTCTCGGGCCGTCCTGCCGGGCATGTTGGAGGCGGGATGGGGCCGTATCGTCAACGTGGCGAGCACTGCCGGGCTCATCGGTTATGCGTATACGGCTGCCTACTGTGCATCCAAGCACGGGGTGGTGGGGCTCACGCGGGCGATGGCGCTGGAGGTCGCGGCCAAGGGCGTGACCGTCAACGCGGTGTGTCCCGGCTTTACGGAAACCGACTTGAGCCGGGAGGCGATCGCCAATATATCCGCCCGCACGGGTCGCAGCGAAGCTGAGGCCAAGGCGGCGCTGGCGGCGTTCAATCCCCAGAAGCGCCTGGTGCAGCCCGAGGAAGTGGCCCATGCGGCAGTTTGGCTCTGCCTGCCGGCCTCTGCGGCGATGAACGGCCAAGCCGTCGCGGTGGCCGGGGGCGAAGTGACTTGAAGGAGTAACGATGGCACGCAAATCCATCGGCGAATCGAATGGCGCCGGCACGGGATCGGGCTCCGCTGCGGTGCTCGACATGGAGGCGCGCCTCACCGAGGACCATCACCAGTCCCTCGTGCTGTGGCTGCGCATGCTGTCGTGCACCGTACGCGTCGAGAATGAAATCCGCTCGCGCCTGCGTACGCATTTCGGCATCACCCTGCCGCGTTTTGACCTCATGGCCCAACTCGAGCGTCATCCGGAAGGGCTGCGGATGGGAGAGCTGTCCCAGCGCATGATGGTGACGGGCGGCAATGTCACGGGCATTACCGACCAGCTCGAAGAAGAAGGCTTGGTGGTGCGCGAGCCCTCGCCCGAAGACCGGCGCGCATTCGTGGTCAAGCTCACGCCTGCTGGCCGCAAGGCGTTCGGAAAAATGGCCGCCGTGCACGAGCAATGGATCATCGAGCTGTTCTCGGCTTTGCCGGCGTCGTCCAAGGACATGCTCATCGACTTGTTGTCGCAACTGAAACAAGGCCTCAACGATCGCTTGCCGAATGAACGCAAATAAAAGGTGACGACTATGCGCTACGTCCACGGTGAAAAACAGATGTTGCACGGCGCCCGCGCGGCCATGGCCGGCTACCAGGCCCGGCATTTTTCCCTCGAAGCGCGCGGCGCCACTGCCGTCGTCACGCTCGACCGGCCGGAGCGCAAGAATCCGCTGACCTTCGAGTCGTATGCCGAACTGCGCGATTTCTTCCGGGACTTGGCCTATGCCGAAGATATTCGCACCGTGGTCATCCAGGGTGCCGGCGGCAACTTCTGTTCCGGCGGCGACGTGCACGACATCATCGGGCCGCTGACCAAGCTGGACATGCCTTCCCTCCTGGCGTTCACCCGGATGACCGGGGATTTGGTCAAGGCGATGCGTGCATGTCCGCAACCCATCATTGCCGCCGTAGACGGCGTGTGCGCGGGGGCTGGCGCGATCTTGGCCATGGCTGCCGACATGCGGCTGGGCACGGCGCGCAGCAAAACCGCCTTCTTGTTCACCCGGGTGGGCCTGGCCGGCTGTGACATGGGCGCGTGCGCCATATTGCCCCGGCTGATCGGGCAGGGGAGGGCGTCGGAACTGCTCTACACGGGGCGCGCGATGAGCGGCGACGAAGGCGAACGCTGGGGATTCTTCAACCGGCTCTGCGAGCCGGAGGCGCTCTTGGAGGAAGCGTGCGCGCTGGCTGCGAGCCTGGCTCAAGGGCCGACGTTCGCGCATGCGATGACCAAGCGCATGCTGCACCAGGAGTGGAACATGAGCATCGAGCAGGCCATCGAGTCTGAAGCCCAGGCCCAGGCCATTTGCATGGCGACGAATGATTTCCATCGCGCGTATCACGCGTTCGTCGCCAAGCAGCGCCCAGTATTCGAAGGCGATTGATACCCGTTCCCGCGCGGGCGCTGCCCGCGCCTGGCTTCCATGCTTTGCGGAATCAACATGAGCGAAACCACCCCATCGAATGCCGTGCCGGCGCGTACCCCGCAACAGGGGGGCAAGGCATCGCGGATGCAGCACCTGGACTGGCCATTCTTTGAGCCGCGCCACGGCAAGCTGGTCGCAGCGCTCGATCAGTGGGCAGCCGGCCGGACGGCGCACGCGCATGGCGCAGACGTCGATGCGACCTGCCGGGACCTGGTGAGGGCGCTGGGCGAGGGGGGATGGCTGCAGCATGCTGTGGCCGGACGTGCCTACGGCGGGTCGTCCGATACCATCGATACCCGCACGGTGTGCCTGATCCGCGAGACCTTGGCGTATCACGACGGGCTGGCCGATTTCGCGTTCGCCATGCAGGGGCTGGGGTCCGGGGCCATTAGCCTATTCGGCACCACCGAGCAACGTGCTCGCTACCTGCAGCGCGTGGCGGCGGGGCAGGCCATTGCGGCGTTCGCGCTGTCAGAGCCCGAGGCGGGATCGGACGTGGCAGCCATGGCGTGCGCGGCCCGCCCGGACGGTTCCGGCTACCTGCTGAACGGCACAAAGACGTGGATTTCGAATGGCGGCATCGCGGACTTCTACGTGGTGTTCGTGCGCACCGGCGAGGCGCCCGGCGCGCGCGGCATTACTGCTTTCGTGGTGGATGCCGATACGCCGGGGCTCGAGGTCGCCGAGCGCATCGACGTCATTGCGCCGCATCCGCTCGCGCGCTTGCGCTTCCATGACTGCCGCGTGCCGGCCGCCCAGAGGCTGGGCGAGCCGGGGCAGGGCTTCAAAGTGGCCATGGCCACGCTGGATGTGTTTCGCACCTCCGTGGCGGCGGCTGCGCTCGGCTTTGCCCGGCGGGCGTTCGACGAGGCGATCGGGCGCGCGACGTCGCGCCGCATGTTCGGCCAAACGCTGGCCGATTTCCAACTTACCCAGTCCAAGCTTGCGGAAATGGCGACCGGCATCGATGCCGCCGCGCTGCTGACTTATCGTGCGGCATGGATGCGCGACGGCGGCACTCGCATTACGAAAGAAGCCGCCATGGCCAAGATGACCGCCACCGAAACCGCGCAGCGCGTCATCGACGCCGCGGTGCAGATGTTCGGCGGGCAGGGGGTCGTGAGCGGCGAAACCGTCGAGCGGCTTTACCGAGAGATCAGGGCCCTGCGCATTTACGAAGGCGCCACCGAAGTCCAACAATTGATCATCGCCCGCGAACTGCTGCGTTCTGCCGGGGCGGCCTGACAAAAAGGAGAATCCATGGCATCGAACATCGAGATCCTGCAGCCCGGGGGTTGGCCGCGCCCGCGCGGTTATAGCAACGGCGTCGCCGCCCGCGGCAAGCAGATCTTCATCAGCGGGATGATAGGCTGGGACCCGGATGGCGTCTTTCGGGCCAAGGACTTTGCGGGGCAGGTGCGGCAGGCGCTCGCGAACGTCGTCGCCGTGCTGGCCGAGGCCGGGGCCCGGCCGGAACACATCGTGCGCATGACCTGGTACGTGCTCGACAAACGGGTTTATGTCGCGTCGTACGAAGAAATCGGAAAGGCGTATCGCGAAATCATCGGCCGCCATTTTCCGGCCATGACGGCGGTGCAGGTAGCCGGCCTGATCGAAGACGAAGCGCAGGTCGAAATCGAGGTCACGGCCGTCATTCCGGACTGACCCGGCAGTTTGGTCGCATCTCTTTCGCCCCGTGGGTATCATTGCAACGAGATGCGGCGATCCACGCCGTGGAGGGGTCCATCGTGAAAGACAAGCCTCACACCCTCAAGGCGGGGTATTACTGGTATTTCATCGACACCGACCCGCCGTCGGTCATACATATCCATGAGTCCGGCTCGGCGAGCTTGATGGGTACCGACTACGAGGTACCCGCCGAAGACGTTGCCGAAATGATCGCGCGGGGCGAAACCTTTATTTGGATCGATCCGCCCCAGGTGCCTTGAGCGCCGCATCCGTTCGGCCGGCTTTGCGCGAGGGTGCCTGCACGGGCCCAGGCCGCCGGCGCCTGCCCTGCCCGAAGGTGTCCGCATACTGCCGGGTAAACGCCGCGCCGAAGAAAAAAATCTGGGCAGAGTAGTAAATCCACAGGATCAGCGCGATGACCGAGCCTGCCACGCCGTAGGACGAAGCCACGTTGCCGTGGCCAAGATACAGGCCGATGACGCTCTTGCCCACCGAAAACAGCACGGCCGTGACTAGCGCTCCGGGAAGGACGTCGCGCCACGGAATGCTCGTGCTGGGCAGGAGCTTGAAAACGACCGCGAACAGCGCGGTCACGACGGCGAAAGAAAACAGGCTCGAGGCCAGCATCGCCGTCGTGGCGAACGCCGACTCCACCCAGAATGCATGCCAGTAATCCTGCAGGGCAGTGAGCGCGGCATTGACCGTCAGCGAAATCAGCAGGAACAGCGCAAGCACGAGCACCAGCCCGAACGACAACAACCGGCTGCGGATCTGCGCCCAGACGCCGGATGTCTTGGAGGCCGGTACGTCCCATAGTTCGTCGAGGCTGTCTTTCAGTTCCGCGAACGCGGTCGTTGCGCTGAACATCAGCAGCACCGTCGAAATGAGCGCTGCAGCCCATCCTTTGTCGGATTGCTGCGCGCTGGCGAGGACGGTCTGGATGGCTTCGGCCCCTTGCTGGCCGGTCAGCGAGCGCATCTGGCCGACGAGCTGGTTGCGCACGGCTTCCTCACCGAAGAAGGCACCGGCGATGGCGATGACCAGCAGCAGTATCGGCGCCAGCGAGAACACCATGTATAGGGCCAGGGCGGCGCCCTTGCTCGAGGCGCGGTGGGCCGACCAGCGGCGCACTGTGTCCCAGGCCAGAGAGACGACGAGCGTGCGGCGGAATCGTTCGAGGCGGGAACGCAAGTCCATGGAGCGGCCGGCTGCGGTAGAGGTGGATCCTCGTCATTCTGGGCGCCTGCAGCCCCGGCGTCTGCTCATCCATACAAACCGACGCAACTGTAGATTTTTCTAACGGGAAACGCCGCGCGCTCTCGGTGTCGTCTATTGGGTACGCATCCGTTTCTTGCTTGCTGCCCCTGCCGCCCGGCCGGAGGCGTCAGTCCTGTGCGCGGAAGCCGGTCTGCGCGACGACCTCGCGCCAGCGTGCGATCTCCGCCCGGGTGTAGTCCCCGAGCGCCCGGCTACTGGCAAAGGCCGGGTTCACGCCTTGGTCCACCAGCTTGCGGCGGACCTCGTCGTCCTGCATGATCTGCTCGACCGCACGTTCCAGCGTGGCCACGACTTCGGCCGGCGTGCCCCGGGGAGCGTAGAGTCCGTACCATCCCGTGGCATCGACGTCGGGGTAGCCCAGCTCGGTCATAGTGGGAACGTCCGGGGCGGCTGGCTGCCGGCGTTTCCCCGTGACGCCCAGCACTTTCAGCTTGCCGCCCTGGGCCAGCTGTTGCGCCACTTGCAGGACGACGAAGCCGAACTGCACTTGCCCGCCCACCAAATCGGTGACCAGCGGCGCGGAGCCTTTGTAGGGTACGTGCTGCATGTCGAGCCCAGCCTTGCGGTTGAGCATGTCGCCCGCGAACTGGGAGGGCGTTGCGGCGCCGAAGGAGCCGTACGAATACTTGCCTCGCCCTGCGCGCAGCCAGGACAGGAGCTCCGGAAAGTTGCGGGCCGGCGTGCTGCCCGGGACTGCCAGCGCCAGTTCGAAATCCACCAGGCGCGCGATGGGCGTGAAGTCCTGGACCGGATCGTAGGGCAGTTTCTTGAAGGTGGCGGGATTCACGGCCATGGTCTGGGCAAAGCCCATCAGCACCGTATAGCCGTCCGGCGCGGCCTTGGCGACTGCGGCCGTTCCGATGAAGCCGCTGGCCCCCGCCTTGTTCTCGACAATGACGGGTTGGCCCAACCGCGCCCGCAGTTTCTCCGCCACCATCCGGGCGACCACGTCGGGCGTTCCGCCCGGGGGCCCCGGCACGACGAGGGTGACTGGGCGGGACGGATAATCGCTTGCATGGGCGGCAGCTGCTGCCAGCAAGCATGAAAGAAACACTGCAGTGTAGCGAAGCATTCGTCTTCCCCTGGCGATGACCGGCCATCGTAGTCCCGGACGTCCGCGGGCTGGTAATGCGATTTCCCGGCGTAGATATGCCCGATGCCTATATCGTCGGCCGAGAATGGGCGATCGGGGTATTCCTTAGGCTGGGCACAGCCGTCGAGGCTAGGGTTTTTGCTATCCTCACCGGAACGTTACCCCTGGGAGATAGCTGATGCGCCTCGTGCGCGCTGAAGGTATGAAACAGGGCGCAAAGCGCGCATGGAGTTGGACAATACGCTTGCTTGGCGTGGTCGGCGCGGCCGTCGTGATGGGCTGCTCGTCCGGCGACCCGGGTGCGCGTACGCCGCTCAACAGCCCTTATGCCGCCGGCGCAGAGCGCGAAAACGTCATGTACACGGCGTTCACGCAGCGCTCGCCCAAATACCTGGACCCGGCCAGCTCCTACTCTGTCGACGAGACGCCGTACACCTACCAGATCTATGAACCGCTGTACGGCTACCATTACCTGAAGCGTCCCTACGAGCTCGTGCCGCGCACGGCGACCCGCATCGTCGAGCCGGTTTACCTGGACGAGGCCGGCAACGTGCTGCCGCCCGACGTGCCGGGGGAGCGCGTGGCGCAGAGCGTGTACGACATACCCATCAAGCCGGGCATCCTGTTCCAGCCCCATCCGGCCTTCGCGGTCGACGAATCCGGGCGCGACCGGTACCGGCACCTCAAGCCGGAGGACCTGGAGGGCAAGTACGCGATCACCGATTTTCCCCACACGGGTACGCGCGAGCTGACCGCGGACGACTACGTCTATGGCATCCGGCGCCTGGCGACGACGCGCGTGGTTTCGCCCATCTATGCGCACATGACGGACTACATCGTCGGCTTCAAGGAGTACGGCGATCGCATCCGCGTCGTCGATGCCGAGTTGCGCAAAGGGCTGGACCCCACCACCCGCGACCTGCCTTGGCTGGATTTTCGCCAATACGCCTTCGAGGGCGTGGAGGCGCTCGATAAGTACACGCTGCGGATTCGGGTCAAGGGCAAGTATCCACAGTTCAAGTACTGGCTGGCCATGACGTTCTTCGCCCCCATCCCGTGGGAGGCCGACCAGTTCTACAGCCAGCCGGGCATGGCAGCCCGCAACTTGACCCTGAATTACTGGCCGGTGGGGACGGGGCCGTACATGTTGACCGAGTACCGGGAGAACCGCCGGCACGTGTTGACCCGCAATCCGAATTTCCGGGGAGAGCCGTATCCCTGCGAGGGTACCGAAGAGGACCGCGCCGCCGGCCTGCTCGAGGATTGCGGCAAGCCGACGCCCTTCATCGATCGCATTGTTTTCAGCATCGAGAAAGAAAGCGTGCCGCTGCAAGGCAAGTTCCTGCAGGGCTATTACGACGTGCCGCAGGCCGAGCGCGGCGAGTACGGCGTCGCCTACCTGGTGGCGGCGGGCGATTCCCAGGAAAAGGCCGCGCTGTACGCCGAGCGCGGGCTCAAGCTTCCCACTACGGTCGAGACCCAGAATTGGTACATGGGCTTCAACTGGCTGGACCCTGTCGTGGGGAAGGGAGAGACGCCCGAACAGCAGGAACGTAACCGCAAACTGCGCCAGGCCATCAGCATCGCCGTCGATTGGGAAGAATACGTCACGATTTTCGAAAACGGGCAGGCGCAGGTGGCACACGGCCCGCTGCCGCCCGGTTTGCTGGGGTACAAGGATCCGCCCGCCGGCGCCAATCCGGTGGTCTACGACATCGATGGCGAGAAAGTCACGCGCAAGCCGCTCGAGGTGGCCAAGCGACTCCTTGCCGAGGCGGGCTATCCCGAAGGCCGCAATGCGCAGACCGGCCAGCCGCTGGTCCTGAACTACGACGCCATGGGGGGAGTCTCGCCCGCCGCCCGCTCCCAGTTCGACTGGCTGCAGCGCCAATTCGGCAAGCTCGGCATACAGCTGGAAATTCGTTCTACCGACTACAACCGGTTCCAGGACAAAATGCGGCGCGGGGTGGCCCAGCTATTCATGTGGGGATGGAACGCCGACTATCCCGACGCGGAAAACTTCCTGTTCCTGCTGTACGGCCCCAACGGCAAGGCCAAGCATGGCGGCGAGAATGCCTCCAATTACACCAATCCGGAGTTCGACAAGCTCTTCGAGCGGATGAAGTATTTGGACGACGGCCCCGAAAAAGAGGAGCTGATCGCCCGCATGGTGTCCATCGTGCAACAAGACGCGGCTTGGATGTTCGGATACTTCCCGAAGTCGGGCGGCGCCTATCACCAGTGGGTGGGCAACGGCAAGCCGACCCAGATGATACGCAATCATCTCCAATACATGAAAATCGATCCCGAGCTGCGTGCGCGCAAGATAGCAGAATGGAATCGCCCGGTGTGGTGGCCGGTCCTGCTCGCGGCGGCGTTGTTGGTGTTGCTCGCCTTGCCGGCCTGGCGCATGGTCCGCCGCCGGGACCGCGCCGTCGCGGTTCAATCCGATCGCCCAGCAAGGAGCCCTGCATGACGGCTTATATCGTGCGCCGGATCCTCTACGGGGTCTTGATCCTGATCGGCGTCAATCTCTTCACTTTCATCCTGTTCTTCACGGTCAACACGCCCGACGACATGGCGCGCCTGGCCATAGGCGGACGGCGCGTGAGCGCCGATGCCATCGAGAAGTGGAAGGTCGAGCGCGGTTATGACAAGCCGCTGCTGGTCAACGCCCAGGCGCAAGGGGTGAAGCGCTACACCGACACCATCTTTTTCGAGCGTTCCGTGCGCCTGTTCGCCTTCGACTTCGGCGCGTCGGACGCGGGACGCGACATCGGTTACGAAATCCGCCAGCGGGTCGGGCCGAGCCTGGCGCTGGCAGTGCCGACCTTCCTGCTGGGGTTGTTCGCCAGCGTCGCGTTCTCGCTGCTGCTCGTGTACTTCCGCGGCACCTACCTGGATTTCTGGGGCGTGGTGCTGTGCGTGGCCATGTTGTCGATATCGGCGCTGTTCTACATCATCGCCGGCCAGTATCTGTTTTCCAAGACGCTGAGGTTGGTGCCGCTGTCCGGGTTTGCGGGCGGGTTCGACGCCGTCCGCTTCCTGGTGCTGCCCGTGCTCGTGGCCGTGATCGCCAAGCTCGGGCCCGAAGCGCGTTTCTACCGCGCCTTGTTCCTGGAGGAGATTGGCAAGGATTACGTGCGCACCGCCCGGGCCAAGGGATTGTCAGAACGGCTGGTGCTGTTCCGGCACGTATTGCGCAACGCCATGCTGCCGATTCTGACCAGCACCATTTCCACCATTCCGCTGCTCTTCATGGGCAGCCTGATTGCGGAGTCGTTTTTCGGCATACCGGGGCTGGGCAGCTACACGATGGACGCGATCAACGCGCAGGACTTCGCCATCGTGCGGGCCATGGTATTCATCGGCTCCGTGCTGTACATCATCGGCCTGATCCTGGCCGATATTTCCTACACGATCGCCGATCCGCGCGTCCGCTTCGAGTGAGAACATGCCCAAGATCGTCTTTCTCTGGACCGACCTCGCGCTGTTCCTGATCCTGCTCGGCGTGGCCCTCTATGCCTGGCACGTTGCCCGCACGCCGAACCTGCGCACCACGTGGGCGCGGGTGGGGCGGGACACGTCCGCGATGTGCGCCGCAGTCGTGTTGGGCGTGTTCCTGTTCATAGGCGTGTTGGACTCCATGCATTACCGCCCGCTGCTCGACGCGGTGGAAGTCTCCGGTGGAAAAGGGGCGCGGGCCTACTCGCCGGTGACGCGCTCCGTGCTCGACATCTTGCTGGAGAAACCGATGGGCGGCCGCGAGAAGACGTATTCCGCTCCGCTCGCAGTGCGGCAGTTCACCAAAGAGTCCATGTTGGTGGACGGCAAGCCGGTGCGCGATTACCCGCGCCTGCGCCATGGCGGTGCCCATTTGTCCGATCCCGACCAGCAATGGCTCGGCGACGTGCTGCGGCGGACCGCGGTGGGCGTGGTGGCGGGCGCCTTGGCGGCCGGGTTGGCGGCCTTGCTGGTGGCGGGCGCCTTGGCGCACCGCAGGGGCGTATCCCTGCCTGCCGCCTGGCACGACATCGTGTACCGACGCACTCCCATGCCGCTCGGGCCCATGCTGCTGACATTCGGCATCCTCGCGGTGATCGGCGGCGCGGCGGCGTCGCTGTCCACCGGCTATCACGTCCTGGGCACGGACAGCACCGGCAACGACGTGCTGGTCCAAACAGTGAAAAGCTTCCGTACGGCATTGATCATCGGGAGCGTGACCACGCTGGCGACGCTGCCGTTCGCGCTTTCGCTGGGCATCATGGCGGGCTACCTGAAGGGCTGGGTGGACGACATCATCCAGTACATCTACACCACGCTGACGTCCATTCCCGGCGTGCTGCTCATCGCGGCATGCGTACTCATGGTGCAGGTATTCATCGACAACAACCCCGACATGTTCGAGACAGGCGCCGAGCGGGCCGACCTGCGGCTGTTCCTGTTGTGCATCATCCTTGGCGTGACGGGGTGGGCGGGGCTTTGCCGGCTGCTGCGCGCGGAAACGCTCAAGCTGCGCGAGCTCGACTACGTGCTCGCGGCGCGCGCCTTTGGTGCTTCCCCCGCGCGCATCATGGTCCGCCACCTGCTGCCCAACGTCATGCACATCGTATTGATCACCGTCGTGCTGGAGTTCTCGACGCTCGTTCTCTACGAGGCCGTGCTGTCCTACCTGGGGGTGGGGGTCGATCCGTCCATGAATTCGTTTGGCACCATGATCAACTTGGCGCGCCTGGAAATGTCCCGTGATCCGATGATCTGGTGGAGCCTGCTTTCGGCCTTCGTTTTCATGCTGGCCCTGGTCCTGTCCGCCAACCTGTTCGCCGACGCCGTGCGCGAGGCGTTCGATCCCCGCGCACGGGCGTACCGTCCGGCGTGGGCGCGCGGGCGCGCCGGAAAAATGCTGGAGGATCGCTGATGAGCGCTTTCGACCGGTCGCCGGGCGGCCAGGCCATGCTCGACGTGCGCCACCTGGACGTCATGCTCGATAGCGATCACGGCATCGTGCATGCCGTGGATGCGCTCAGCTTGGCGATCGAACGGGGCCAGACGTTCGCCTTGGTGGGGGAGTCCGGCTGTGGCAAGAGCATGACCGCGCTGGCGCTGTTGCGCTTGTTGCCCGATGCGGGCCGCATCGAGCGCGGAGAAACGCTGCTCGACGGCGTCGATTTGAATCGTTTGCCCGAGCGCGACATGCGGGCCGTGCGCGGCCGCAAGATCGGGATCATCTTCCAGGAGCCTGCCACCAGCCTGAATCCCGTCATGAGGGTGGGCGATCAAATCGTCGAGACCATCGTCACCCATACTTCGCTGCGGGGCGCGGCGGCCAAGTCCAAGGCCGTCGAGTGGCTGCGGCGAGTCGGCATCCCCGAGCCCGAGCGGCGCGTGGATGATTATCCGTTCCAGCTCTCCGGTGGCCAGAAGCAGCGTGTGATGATCGCCATTGCGTTGGCGGCCGAACCCGAGCTGCTCATTGCCGACGAGCCGACCACCGCGCTCGACGTCACCATCCAGGCGCAAATCCTGGATCTGCTGCGCGACCTGCAGACGCAGCTCGGCATGGCCATGATGCTCATCACCCATGACTTGGGCATCGTGCGCCGCATGGCCCACCACGTCGCGCTCATGTATGCCGGCCAGATCGTGGAGTCCGCGCCCGCAGAAGCCTTTTTCCAACGTCCTCGCCACCCCTATGCCCGGCTGCTCTTTAGCGCCTTGCCCAGCATGGCGCGGCGCGGGATGCACCTGGCAGCCATCCCGGGCACGGTGCCGGCGCTCAACCAAGCCTTCCGCGGCTGCCGCTTCGCGCAACGCTGTCCTGCGCATGCGGCAGAGTGCGACGCCGCGCCGCCTGCACTGGTCGAAGAGGCGCCCGGCCATGCGGTGCGCTGCGTGCGCCTGGCCGCGATCGACGCCGCCAAGGCGGAGCATCGGGGACCGGACTTGCCCAGCGTGCACGTTGCGGATGGAGCCTCCCGCCAGGTTCACGCCCCGGGGCGCGTGCCGGACGCCGGCGAGGAAAGGGCCGCCGCCGGGGCCGGCCTGTTGCGCGTATCCGATCTCAAGGTGCATTTCCCCATCCGCAAGGGCGTGCTGCGTCGCACGGTCGGTTGGGTCAAGGCCGTGGATGGCGTGAGCCTCTCGCTGGACGCGGGCAAGACGCTGGCATTGGTGGGTGAATCGGGATGCGGCAAGACCACGACGGGCAAGGCCCTGCTCAGGCTCTTGGACGGAACGGCTGCCGTGACGGGCGAGGCGAGCCTCCTGGGGCAGGACCTCCTGCGCGCGGGGCGCCGGCAGATCAAGCGCCTGCGACGCGACATCCAGATCATCTTCCAGGATCCATTCGCCTCGTTGAATCCGCGCATGCGCGTGGGAGAAATCCTCGACGAAGGCTTGCTCTCGCTGCGGCCGGACCTCGATGACGCCGCCCGCCAGGCCGCCACCCTGCGGTTGCTCGACCAGGTCGGCCTGCGCCCTGACGCACGCGATCGCTATCCGCACGAATTCTCCGGCGGCCAGCGCCAGCGCATCGCCATCGCGCGCGCATTGGCGGTCGAGCCCAAGCTGCTGGTGTGCGACGAACCCACCTCGGCGCTCGACGTTTCCGTCCAGGCCCAGATCCTGAACCTGCTGCACGCGCTCCAGCGCGACATGGGCATTGCCTATCTGTTCATCACCCACAACTTCGGCGTGGTGGAATATCTCGCCGACGACGTGGCCGTGATGCAGGGAGGGCGCATCGTCGAATCAGGGCCCGCCGAGCGCGTGCTGACGCGGCCCGAGCATGACTACACCCGGCGCCTGCTCGACGCCGTGCCGCGGTTCGACGTCGAGACCGCGTAGCAGGCAGGTGAGCCCCGTGTCGCCCATCGGCCGGGTGGGCGCGCGTAGCCAGTACGTAGGCGGCGCCACCGATCGAGGTGCGGACGGAAGCCGGGGTGAAAATGCATTATCATTCGGCTCTTGCGGAGCCGGCGGCCCCTCACGGCGCCGCGGCCTGGAAGGGTGGCAGAGCGGTTTAATGCACTGGTCTTGAAAACCAGCGATGGGCAACCATCCGTGGGTTCGAATCCCACCCCTTCCGCCACCGCCGTCATTGGCCTTCGTCCACCGCACGCTGAGGCTGGCGCGACCGTGGATCAACGGCATGTCCCTTGCTATAACCATTGAACGCAGTCCATGTGGAGGCGGCGGAAATGGTGACGGCAGTGCCTGCGGCTCTGGAGCTCTGGACCATCGGGCATTCATCCCACTCATGGGATGAGTTCCTCCCGATGCTGACTTCCCACGGCATCCAGGCGATCGCCGACGTGCGACGGTACGCCGGGTCGCGCAAGTACCCCCACTTCAATGGCGACGCGTTGCGTCGCGCGCTTGGCGAGGCAGGCATCGAATATGTTCCCCTGCCTGAGCTGGGCGGCCGCCGGAGGCCGAGGCCTGATTCGCACAATACCGCGTGGCGCAATGATTCGTTTCGCGGTTATGCGGACTACATGGATACCGATGCGTTTTGGGGCGGCTTCGCGCGTCTGGTCGCCCTGGCGGGCCGCCGCAGGACAGCCATCCTGTGCGCAGAGGCGTTGTGGTGGCGCTGCCACCGGTCGCTGATCGCTGATCTCTTGAAGGTTCGTGGCGCCTGCGTCAGGCACATTGTCGCCGCTTGCAAAAGCGAGGTCCATCCCTACACGTCGGCAGCGCGCGTCGAGAACGGCCACTTGACCTATTCGACTTGACCGAGAGGCTTGATGGTCATGGACCAGGAGGAAAAACCATGCCAGGCAAGTTCAAGGTAGGAGACCACGTGACCTGGAACTCTGAAGCGGGTTGGGTGAGCGGAACCATCATCAGGGTGCACACGCAGGATTTCGAGTACAAGGGGCATAGGCGGCGAGCCAGCAAAGATGACCCGCAATACGAGATCAAGAGCGACAAGACCGATCACATCGCTGCGCACACAGGATCGGCCTTGAGCAAGGTCGCGAAATGAACCGGAGTCCGCGGCGTGCGGCCCGGGGCAGCGCCGCGATTTCCGCTCGCCGCCCTTGGCGTCGCGGCAGTGCTATTCGCGCGTCACGTTGGTGGTCTTGAGCAAATTGCCCCAGGTTTGCATCTCTTTGCGCAGGAATGCTTCGTACTCCGTCGGCCCACCACCGACCACGGTGATGCCCATTTCGGCGAGCCGGTTTTCCACGGCGGGCGTGCGCGCGGCCTGGGCGATCGCCTTGGACAGCTGTTCGATGATCGCCTAACCATCCTGACAATTCCTGACAGTGGGCCAAGCTATCCTGGGACGTCGAGATGCTTGGAGGCGATTCCATGCCGATGCCCAACCTGATGCTGCTGTACGTTGAAGATCCGCCCGCGAGCGCACGGTTTTATGAGGCGTTGTTCGAGCAGCCGCCCGCGGCGGTATATCCCACTTATGCTGCCTTCGAGTCGGCGCAGGGATGGCATCTCGGGCTATGGTCGAGCAAGGCCCGGGACTTCGTGTCGGGTGGCTCGGGACACCGCGCGGAAATTGCGTTCTTGGTGCCCGGCGACGAGCAGGTATTGGCCCTGTACGAACGCTGGCATGCGCTGGGCGTGGCTATCGAGCAGCCGCCGCACCATGCGGTGTTCGGCCTGACGTTCGTGGCCCTGGATCCGGACGGCCATCGGATCCGCGTTTGCACGCCCGATGGCTGACAAGGGGGGCGCAGCGCAAGCGGCCGCGGCCATGCGCAATTGGCGCGCCGGAGTCAGGCGGATTTTTTCTTGGTGATCATGCCGTAGATCACGAGCAGGACGATGGCGCCTATGACGGAAGCGATCCAGCCGGCGGCTTCGCCGGGTTCGTACCAGCCGAGGGCGCGGCCTGCATAGCCGGCCACGAGCGACCCTGCGACGCCGAGCACGATGGTCATGATCCATCCCATGCTGTCGTTGCCGGGTTTGATTGCACGTGCGAGCAAACCCACGATCAGGCCAACCAGCAGGGTTCCGAGCAGAGACAGCATGGCGTTCCTCCGGAGGATGGGGCCCGGAGCGGGCTCCGCGCAATCATGCCACATGTTGGACGAGCAGGGCATGGCCGGCCGCGCCGGGGCCGTTAACGCAGGGTGTAGCCTTTGGCGCGCATGCAGTCGTTGGCCAGGCCCATCTGCCGTTCAGCATTGGCCAGGCCGTCGCTGACTCCCGAGCCTGCGCCGGCGTTGATGCCGCGCAGCGAAGGGGTGCTCGTCCCGGGCACGCTGAGGCGGGCCTGGCGCTCGCACTGGATGCGATCGCGTTCGAGTTGTTCGGGCAGCGCGCTCTCCTTGCGCCACGCAGAGGGGCTGCCTGCACAGGCGCAGAGTGCAAGCAAGGTCGGGAGGGCGACGAAGAGCTTCTTCATGTTGAGTTCATCCGGGATGCGACCTCGTGGACAGGGCGGTGTCGCGAGGATTCGATTTTATTCAAAGGAGAGGTCGCTTGGACTGCATCAGCCTTCATCGTCATATTCCAGCTCGGCCAGCCGGCGCCGCAGCGCGCGCGCGTCGACTTCGGGCGAGTGACCGTAGTTCAGCGTGAGCTGTCGCAGTTCGACGTCGTAGGGGTCGAGGCTGTCGGCGCGGCTCAACGAAAGTTCGAACGCGGCCAAGCGGCGCTGCCGGAGCTGGCGCGCGTACTGAAGGAGGTGTTTCATGACGGGTTTCATGGCAATCGCACGGCGAAACGCAATGCGACGCAGGTCGTCGCGCTCTCCGTCGTTATAGACGCTTTCTGTAGACTTGACCAGTTGCCGTCGGGGCGCGATTAGGCCGGGTACGTGACTTGCTATCCAGCACTCGCTACGACACGGAGAAGCGCATGTTGGATGATCCAGGGCGCGGGAGCACGCAGCCTCGCCGCTTTAGGCTGTGCATATCGGGCTATCACATTTATGCCGAGGATGATGCCGGTAAGCTGGCGAGGATTGGTGCCATCTCGCTGGCCCGCGGCGAGCTGGCCTATCGCCTGCTATGGGACGACATCGAGGCAACAGGGTTCCTGACGGCGGAAAAACTCCTGCAAGACGTGGCGGCCAAACTGGCCTATGGCTCGCTGCGGCGGTTCGTCGCCACCGCGCCGGCGGTGCCTGGCGAAACAGTCGAGCCGGTCGCCTTGAGCCTGTTTCTTGCGGATGAAGGGGAGCCCGGCGAGCGTGCGCCGCACGGGGCGGCGCAATGAAAGCTGCGATCGGCTTGAGCCGGGGGCAGTGCGCCGACCTGTTGGGCGTGCAGGGCGCTGGCGGCCTGCGGGATGGAGAGGAGAACGAGGTGGGACAGAATGCGTCTTGCCGGGTATTGGTGGTGGACAACTACGTCAGCGCAGCCGAGGCCCTGGCCGAGGCGTGCAGCCGATATCACGAGGTCAAGTTTGTCGGGGGCGGGTCGGCAGCCATGGAAGTCGCCTTGGCCTGGCGCCCGCACGTGATGATCCTGGACATCGACATGCCTTCTCCCAATGGGCTGGAAGTCGCCACCATGATGCGGGACATCGCGCACTTGCAACCGGTTACCCTGATTGCCGTGACGGGGCGCAGCGCGGCCTTCGGGCAGGAGGAAGCGCTGGCCCACGGTTTTGACGATTACCTCACCAAGCCGGTGGATGTCGAGAAATTGCTGGCCCTGATTGCCGCGCGGCGCGGCCCCGCCTCGGCCGACGCGGAGCCGGCCTAGGCGTGCGGTTCGGGGTCGCCCACCGTGCGAGGGCGGCCCGCGCCGTAAGCGACCCAGGCCTGCACGGCAGCCGTGACGATCATGAGGACCAGGACGGGCAGCCAGCTGGCCGTCCAGTCGCGCAGGAACCCGCAGATCACGGGACCGGCGGCTGCGATCAGGTACCCCAGGCTCTGCGCCATGCCGGATAGCGACGAGGCTTGCGTCGGCGTGGCCGAGCGCAGGCTGATGTATGCCAAGGAGAGCAAGAGGCTCCCGCCCAGCCCGAGTCCCGCGATGCAGACCCAGGCCATGATCCACGCGGGGAAGAGCGCCATGCCGGCGAATCCAACCAGGCAAAGCACGGAAATGAAGACCCCCAGGGCTTTCTGGTCGCGTACCCGTCCGGTGACCCACGACGTGGCGATGTTGCCGAACAGGGAGGCCACTTGCATCAGGGTCACCATCCAGCCGGCCAGCAGGGGGCTCATGCCCGTCTCGTGGAGCATGGACGGCAGCCAGGCCATGAGGATGTAGAAATTGAATGCCTGGATGCCGGTGAATAGCGTGACTTGCCAGGCCAGCCATGACCGCCAGACGTTGACGCTCACCGGCTGGGTGGACGCGGCCGGCGCTTCGGCGGCCGCGGCGCGACGCCAGCGTCCCAGCCAGACCAGGGCTGCCGGCACGGTGAAGATGAGCGAGCAGGCTAGCGCGGTGCGCCAGCCTCCGGGCAGGGCGTCGGCTAACGGCACGGCCATGCCGGCGACCAGTCCCGAAGACATGCTCATGACCACCGAATAGAGGCCGGTCAACGGGCCGATGCGTTGCGGGAATTCGCGCTTGACCACGGCCGGCAGCATGACGTTGCCCACTGCAATGGCGACGCCGGCGACCAGGGTGCCCAGGAACAGCGGGATGATGCCTGGTACCGACCGCAGGACGATGCCGGCCGAGAGCATGCCCATGGCAAAGCACAGGATGCGTTCCAACCCCAGGCGGCGGCCCAAGGCAGGCGTGAGCACGGAAAAAAACCCAAAAGCGAGCAGCGGCAGGGTGTTGAGCCATCCGGCGCTGCTTGCGTCCAAGCCGGTCGAGGCCCGGATATGGCCCAACAGCGGGCCGACACCGGTCAGCGGTGTACGGAGGGTGGCGGCAACCAGCAGGATGCCCAACAGCGCCATGGCGGGAGACACGGCACGAGCGAGAGTGGGACGGCTTTCGGTGGTCATGACGGACATGCGCGCACGGCGGCGCGGTTTGGGAACGATGTTTGCGGGCGCATGCGGAGCCGGCGGCCGCCCGAGGCGCCGCGCAGCGAGCCGGCGTACAAAAAAGAATCGAACGGCGATGGCGCCCGGAGCCGGAGCGTGCGTCGGCCGCAGTCTACCGGAGGCATGCCATGCCCAATCGACTTGCCGCAGGATCTACGCCGCTCGCGACGGCGCAGGGCGTTCGTTTCACGCTTTTCCACGAGACGCGCGGCCCGCAGGTGTACGAGGTGGATGCGCGCGTCTTGCGCCTGCGCTTCGGGGCGCCGGACGAACGTGCCGATCACCTGCTTGCGGCATATTTGGCCGGACAGGCGGAGATCCACGACGTGGCCGCCGCCGCACCGGCTGGCGAACATGGCACCGTGACCCGCCTGCAGCCTGAGGATTTCGGGCTCGACCGATCGTGACTGCATGGATCGGCTCAACGCCCGGCTGCCGGGGCGTCCCCGGTGCCGTCCTCCAGCGACAGCGCCATCAATACGTGGGGGATGCCCGCTTCCATGAATTCGTCGCCCTCGGCCCGGAAGCCGCGCGTTTCGTAGAACCGGCGGGCGCGTGTCTGGGCGTGTAGCAGGAGCCGCCGGTGGTTGCGGCGCCGCGCTTCCTCGATCAGCGCGTCGAGAATCGCGCCGCCGATGCCGGCTCCCCGCGCATGGCGATGTACCGCCATGCGGCCGATATGGCCGTCGGGCAACAGGCGACCCGTGCCCAGCGGGCGGCCGGCGGAGTCGTAGGCCACGGCATGCAGGCTGACGGCGTCGGCGTCGTCGTACTCGAATTCCAGGGGAACGGACTGCTCTTCGACGAACACGGCCTCGCGGATCGATGAGGCGTCACTGCGCAGCGCTGGCCACGGTCCGATCACGAGGCGGATGGCTGGCCCCGTCATGCGCAGGCCCGCGCGCAGCGCAGGGTGCCGTGGAGGAGGGGGGGATGAGTCGAAATGCTTCGTTTCATGCCGGCGATGCGGCCGCGGCGTCGGCCGCGGCCAGTACGAATGACGAAGCCTCTAGCTTAGTCGATTCGCACGTTCGCTTGCTTGATGATGGCGCCGTATTTCGCGGCTTCGGTCTTCACGAAGTCGGCGAAGGCGGGGCCGCTCATGCCTTGGGGCACCGCACCCATGTTCTTGATGTTGTTCAGCACTGCGTCATTCTTGAGGGCGGCGGCCGCAGCGGCTTGGAGCTTGGCCACGACGGGAGCCGGAGTCTTGGCAGGCACGAACAGCCCGAACCAAGCCTGGGTGTTGTAGCCCTTCAGCCCGGCTTCGTCCAGCGTTGGCACATCCGGGAGCACGGGGGAGCGTTCCGGGCTGCTGACCGCAAGCGCACGCAGCTTGCCGGCCTGGATTTGCTGCGAGACGGTCGGAATGTTGATCATCAAGGCCGAGATCTCGCCGCTCATCACGGCGGTCACCGCTGGCGCGGCGCCCTTGTAGGGGACGTGCGGGATGTCGGTGCCGGCCATGGAGTTGAACAGAATGGCCGACAGGTGCGATAGGCTGCCATTGCCGCCGGAGCCGACGTTCAGCTTGCCAGGGTTGGCCCGCGCATAGGCAATGAACTCGCCGATGTTCTGGGCCGGCAACGCAGGGTTGATGACTAATACGTTGGGGGCGCTCGCCAGCAGCGTGACAGCCGCGAAGTCTTTCTCTGCATCGAATGGCAGCTTGCTGTAGAGGCCGGGGGTGACGGCGTGCGAACTGGCGTTGCCCAGCAGCACCGTGTAGCCGTCGGGGGCCGCCTTGGCGACGATGTCCGATGCGATGCTGCCGCCTGCACCGGGTTTGTTTTCGATGACCAGGCTTTGGCCGAGCACGTCGCCCATGGCCTTGCCTACATTGCGCGCCAGTTGGTCGGAGCCGTCGCCGGGCGGCGCTGGCACGACCAGCCGGATCGGACGATCGGGGTACTCGGCATGGGCGGCCGCGGCCGAGAGGCCCAAGCCGAGGGTGATGGCGGCAGTCAGGTATCGCAATGGGGCGTTGAAGGCCATGGCGTATTTCCTTGAGGTGGGTGAGGAAACGGGATCAGGCGACCAATTGCTGTAGCCCGAAGAATTCGATGGCATTGTCGGCGTAGATCGCCCGCTTGTCTGCATCGGTGAAGCCGGGCTGCTCGGCCACCAGCTTGCCGATGGACTGCTCGCCCAGGGGGAACGGATAGTCTGACCCCAGCATGATGCGGTCCGTGCCCATGACTTCGGCCAGCAGCCGCAGGGACCGCGGGTCGAAGACTGCCGAATCGACGTAGAAGCGCTTGACGTATTCCGAAGGCGGCCGCGGGCAGTCCTTGCGGACGATGTCGCGATGCTTCCAGGCGTTGTCCACGCGACCCAGCATGAATGCGAAGGAGCCGCCGCCATGGGCGAAGCAGATCTTCAGCGATTCCGGGATACGCTCGAAGGCGCCCGAGAGGATCAGCGACAGGATGCCCAGCTGGGTTTCCGCAGGCATGGCCACTAACCAGGGCAGCATCCATTGCTTCATGCGATTGCCGCCCATCATGTCCCACGGGTGCACCAGCAGCGGAATGTTTTCGTTCGCGCAGTGCTGCAGGAAAGTCACCAGGCCTTCGTCGTCGAGGTCCCGGTCGCCCAGGTGGTTGCCGATCTGGACGCCGTAATGGCCGCTCGCCTTGGCGCGTGACGCTTCGCGGCAGGCGGCGTCGATGTCCTGCAGGGGCACCTGCGCGAGCGGCACGAGCCGCTTGGGCGCAGCCGCGCAGAATTCAAGCGCGAGGTCGTTCATGCGCTGGGCCCACGGCAGCACTTTCTCGGGCGAGAATTCGTAGCCGAACATGATGGGCGTGGCGCAGGTGATCTGGATGTCTACCCCTTGCGCGTCCATTTCGGCCAAGCGCGCCCGTGGATCCCACAGGGCGTCGTATACGGGCCGGAACGGCTTGTCGGCGCGCATGATCTGCCCGGTCTTGCCGCCCTCGTCCACGCGCAGCCAGGGGGCGCGCTCGGCGCTGAGTGCGGCGGCTTCCTCCCGGGTAATGCGGGGGAAGTGGTGTGCATGCATGTCGATTTTCATGGTGTATTCCGGATGGGCGTGATGGATCAGAGCGGCTTGTAGGCGACCGCCTTGATCTCGATGCGCAGGTGGGGATGGGGCAGTTGGTGGACCGCGACCGTCGTGCGCGCCGGGCCATTGAAGTCGAAGAACTCTCCGTACACTTCGTTGTAGCCGCCGAAATCTCCCATGTCGACCAGGAAGGTCGTGATCTCCACGACGTCAGACAGCGAGGCACCCTGAGTGGCCAGGATGTCTCGAATGTTTTCGAGCACGGCCCGGGTCTGAGCGCGGATGTCGAACTGGGTCGTGCCCATTGCGTCGGCCTGGACGCCGGCGAACGAGTTGTCCGCCCGGCGCGAGCTGGTGCCGGAAACGAAGAGGAAATCGCCAGCGCGCTTGATGTGGGGATACTTGCCGCGGGGCGTCGCTTTGCCCTCGACGACTTTGGCTTGTGTGTTCATGTCTTCTCTCGTTCGTTTGGAAGGGCTCGTGGGAGTGAGCCGGTTTTCGCCGGTACAAGTCTAGGCAATCCCGATTGTCATGGAGAATGAATTTCTCCGTCGTCGATATTCGTTTTGGCTATGGTCGGGTGCGGGCGCAATGACGCTCACCTGGGTGGGGAGGGCCCTGGATGGGAGCAGGGGTGGCATAGCCGTATATGATGACCGTCTTCGGACAAAAAACGGGAAGCTGTTCCATGATCGCGATCGAAATTACCCGTCCCGGCGGACCTGAAGTCCTGCAAGCCGTCGAACGCCCCACGCCCGAGCCGGGCCCGGGCGAAATCCTCATCCGGGTCGCCGCAGCCGGCGTCAATCGGCCGGACGTCGCCCAGCGCCTCGGTACCTACCCGCCGCCTCCCGGGGCTTCGGACCTGCCCGGCCTGGAAGTGGCGGGCACCGTCGCCAAGCTAGGGGAAGGCGTGGACGGCTTTGCGTTGGGGGACGAGGTCTGCGCCTTGGTCAACGGCGGGGGGTATGCCGAATACTGCGCCGTACCGGCCACCCAGTGCCTGCCCTTGCCGAAGGGCTTGAGCATGGTCGAGGCTGCGGGCTTGCCCGAAACCTATTTCACCGTGTGGAGCAATGTGTTCATGCGGGCCCGCCTCTCCGCCGGGGAGTCTCTGCTCGTGCACGGCGGGGCGAGCGGCATTGGCACGACAGCAGTGCAACTGGCGCACGCGCTGGGGCATCCGGTCTATGCCACGGTGGGCAGCGATGAGCGCGTGGCAGCCGTCGAGAAACTCGGGGCGACCGCCGGCATCAATTACCGCACCCAGGACTTCGTACAAGAGATCAAGCGGCTCACGAACGGACGGGGGGTGGACGTCATCCTGGACATGGTGGCGGGCGACTACGTCGCGCGTGACATCCAATGCCTGGCCGACGATGGGCGCATCGTCCTGATTGCGCTGCTGGGCGGCGCGCGCGGCGAAATCGACTTTGCCCGCGTCCTCAGCCGGCGCTTGACGATCACCGGCTCGACCTTGCGGCCGCGCTCGACGCAGTTCAAAGGCGAGGTGGCGGCGGCGCTGCGGCAGCACGTATGGCCCTTGTTCGAAGACGGGCGCCTCAAGCCGGTGGTCTACGCCACTTTTCCGCTGCGCGAGGCGGCGCGGGCGCACGCCATGATGGAGTCGGGGGAACACATAGGGAAGATCGTCCTGACCGTCTGAGCACGCCCGGTAAGTGCTCGAGACGCCACCCGGGGCCGCCTGCCGGCACCCGGCGCGCAGCGACCGGACAGCCTCGCGCCGGCGCGTGCGTGGGAGCAGGCAAATCGAGGACACCTGCATGGAAGAAACCGAACTCGCGCCGGCGCGTGCGTGGGAGCAGGGCACGCCGGCGACGGACGGTCTACAATGCTGCCTCTGCGCGCGTGGTACCCGTCGCGCCGGCTTGGCGCAGCCGCAAGGTTTCCGGCCTGGCGACGCGTGTGGGCCGGGCGGCCATGCCTGCTTTTTCGCGATACGGGCTGCAGTAGCGGCCCGGACCCGATACAATCGAGATTTTGCCTGCGTCCTTTTTGAGCGTCGCGGGCTTTTTTCGATCCCTTGTCGATGGCAACTACACAGAATATCCGCCGCCTGGTGCTCGGCAACTGGAAGATGCACGGCAGTCTCACGGCCAATGCGCAATTGCTTTCGGCCGTCCGCAGCGCCTGGAACCAATCGTCCGGCGCCGCTGCCTGCGACGTCGGCGTCTGCGTGCCGTTTCCCTACCTGGCCCAGGTCGAGTCGGCCTTGACCGGCTCCGACATCGCCTGGGGCGCCCAGGACGTCAGCGTCCACGCCCAAGGCGCGTATACCGGCGAAGTGTCCGGCGCGATGCTGGCCGAGTTCGGCTGCCGCTACGTACTTGCCGGGCACTCCGAACGGCGCAGCATGCATGGCGAAACCAGCCAGCTCGTGGCTGATAAGGCCAAGGCTGCCCTGGCGGCTGGCCTGACGCCGGTGGTCTGCGTGGGCGAAACGTTGGCCGAGCGCGAAGCCGGCCGTACGCTGGCCGTCATCGACGAACAACTCGCCCCCGTCCTGGCACTGGGCAAGGATGCGGTGTCCCGCATGGTCATCGCCTACGAGCCGGTCTGGGCGATCGGCACGGGCAAGACCGCAAGCCCCGAGCAGGCCCAGGAAGTGCATGCTGCCATCCGCGCCGCGCTCGGACGCGTGGGTAGCCCCGGCGTACGCGTGCTCTATGGCGGCAGCGTCAAGGCCGCAAACGCCGCTGAGCTGTTCGCCATGCCCGACATCGACGGCGGCCTGATAGGAGGCGCCTCGCTGGTCGCCGAAGAATTCCTGCGCATCGCTGAGGCGGGCGCGACAACCCGGAGTGCTTGAATGTCCGTATTGCTTACCGTCCTGCTCATCGTGCAGGTCATTTCTGCCCTGACGATCATCGTCCTGGTGCTACTGCAGCAAGGCAAGGGCGCCGACATGGGTTCCGCCTTCGGCGGCGGCTCGGCCGGTAGCCTGTTCGGCGCCGCAGGTGCGGCGAATTTCCTGTCGCGCACGACGAAGTGGGCGGCAGTGGTGTTTTTCATCACCACTGCCGCGCTGGCCTACCTGGGGCGCCCGATGTCTTCCGCCCCGGAAGGCGGCGTGATGGAGAGCTTCAATCCCGACCAAACGGTGCCGAGCGTGCCGGGCTCGACGCAAGTACCGCCGCCCGCCGCACCCGACGCCTCGGTGCCGCCAGCTCCGTCCGCCGCGCCACAGGAAAATGCTCCTGCGCAGCCGGAAGCGGAGAAAAAGTAAGGAAGCTTCCTCATGAGCCCGGAAATGTTATATACTAGCGGGCTCACGCAAGCCGTCGTGGTGGAATTGGTAGACACGCTATCTTGAGGGGGTAGTGGCGAAAGCTGTGCGAGTTCGAGTCTCGCCGACGGCACCAGTCAAAAACTTTCAGCGCAATCTGAAAGGCCCTGGAACCCGCGATGCCATCGAGGCCGCGGGTTTTTTCATGGGCGCTTCAATGCCCTGCGGGCGACCATCTGTTCTCCAGGGTTCGAGCCTGCTCCGACGAGGTCTTGAGTCGACGGCGCACACGCTTGATGGGGGCGGCTATGCTTACGTTCAACGCCACTGCCGCTGCGACGCTAGCCATGACAATGGCTGCCCATCCGCGCGTCGAGTGCAGCGCTCCGGCTCCGGCGCCCAGGCCAGAGAACAACAAAATGACCAGCATGTGCGAGATGTAGAGCGGGTAGCTCAGTTCGCCCACGAGACGGTCCCATTTGTGCCGGCACTGGAAAATGAATGCCAGCGGCAGCACCGTTGCCGCCACGGCCAGAAACAGCGCGTCGCGCAAGGTCGGGTTGATCGGCTCCTGGAAGTGGGAGAACGATAGGGCGAGCAGGGCGCCGACGCCCGCGCCGGGCAGCCAAGGGAGCCGCGCGCATAGTCGTTGGAATCGCGGCAGCAGCATTTGCTGGGACAGCGCACCGATCAGGAACAGTGCCAACTCGGAAGGGAAAAAGCGATAGGTCCACGGGTCGCTGCGGCCTATGCCCGTCACGATGAGGGCGGCGCGGAGCCCGAGCGAGGCCAGTAGCGCGACCCACATCCACCGCCGAGACGTAATGAGGAACGGCGCGACGAGATAAAACGTCAGCTCGACGGAAAGGCTCCAGGCCTGCGGAACCAGTAATGCTTCATACAATGGGACGTCGCTGTCCCGGAAGCTGCCGGTCAGGGCGAGGTGATCGTGGTGCACCCCCATGAACAGAATCCAGTCCTGGCCGAAGAGCAACACGGTCGACGCCAGCAGTATCGCGGTCGCATCGCCCGGCAGGTTGTGAAGGCGCTGCAGGAACCCCGTGCCCAACGCGGCATGCGCCGCCAGCGTCAGCACTGCGACGACCGCATATGCCGGATAGAGGCGAAGAAAGCGGTTCTGGTAGAACTTGAGCCGGTCGTGGCGATAGGTGTCAGTCGCCATCAGGACGTACGAGATCAAGAAACCTGAGATCAGATAGAAGGTTTGGACCGCCAGGCGCCCTCCCACGAGGATTTCCCGTTCTCCATTCCAGACGTGGTCAAGTAGAACCGAGAGTGCCAGCAGCGTTCGCAACAGTCCCACCGTCCCCCCTTTGCAGCCTCCGCGCCATTGTTGCGGCGTCGCATCCCCCGACGACGCTCCCGGAAGATTGTGCGACGCTGGCCTTGCACCTTGCTATGGTCCATTCGGCTAGGGAGGCTTAGGGCGCCCGGTTAGGGGCGGTGCTGGTTTATCCCTATTTGTATTTCGTATACGAAATATAGAATTTTCTCGTCTCCACCCCATTGCCCGCTCGGGGCGTCGCCATGCTTCCCTGGAGCTTCCCCACCAACGAGGATGCATTCACGGCAATCCGCGAGACCAAGTTGTCGAAACTGGTCCGGAATGAGCTGTTGCGGCAGATCTTGGCCGGAGAGTTGCCTCCGGGCGCCCGGATCAACGAGCCCGATGTCGCTGCCCGCATGAAAGTTTCACGCGTTCCGGTGCGCGAGGCCTTGCGCGAACTCGAGAGTTCGGGGTTGGTGGTATCGCGCAAGCATGCCGGGGTGTTCGTGCGCGAACTGGATGGGGAAGAAGTGCGCGGCCTGTACGACCTGCGCGCGCTGCTGGACGGTTATGCGGGACGGCGCACCGCACAGCTGACCTTGCCCCAACGGGTGGAGCTTGCCGATGCGCTTGACGAATCCATCTCGCACATGCGCGCGGCGGCCGACGCCCACGACGTTGCGACGTATTACGCGGAGAACCTGCGTTTCCATTGGTTGATGATCGAGGCTGCCGACAACCGGCCGGTCGAAGAGACCTACCGGACGGTGGTGCAGAAACTGCATTTGTCGAGGCTGAAGAATTTGTCCCAGGATACCGGCATGCGGGCGTCCATCGCCGAGCACGTCGAGATTGCGCGAGCATTGCGCGACGGCGATGCGGTCCGGTGCGAGGCGTTGCTCGCCAGCCACGTCCGGGACGCTTTCACACGGTTGCAGGCCACCGCGGCTCTCTGACGGCTGCGGTCACCCGCGGCGCCTCCGAGGGGCCGCTTGCGTCATTCCAAGAGCACAGAGGAGACACGCCATGCAACGACGCGCATTCTTGCAGACCGCCCCCATACTGTTATCTCCCGCGCTGGCTGCCCGGCCTTCCCCCGCGGGCGCGCAGCAGGGTTTTCCGGACAAACCGCTGCGATACATCGTGCCCGTCGCGCCCGGGGGTGGCAGCGATTTGGTCGGCCGTACCGTCTGCGAACGGTGGAGCCGCTTGCTGGGGCAGCAAATCGTCGTTGAGAACCAGGGAGGAGGCGGCGGCGTCATCGCATGCCAGAGCACCGCGCGCGCGGCGCCGGACGGCTACACGCTCATGCAAGGCTATGTCGCCACCCACGGCACGAGCCCGGCGACGCGCAAGGTTCCCTACGACCCTATCAAGGATTTCACGCCGATCGGCATGATCGGCGCCACGCCCAACATCCTAGTGATCGATCCCAAGCTTCCGGTCAAGGACTTCAAGGAGTTCGTGGCCTATTTGAAGGCCAACCAGGGCAAGATCAGCTACGGGTCGGCGGGAGCTGGCTCCTTGACGCACCTGACGATGGAGCTGATGGCGCAGCAGCTTGGCACTCCGCTCACCCACGTGGCGTATCGCGGGGTGGCTCCGGCGTTGACCGACGTCATCGGCAGCCAGACGCAGGCCGCCTTCCCTGGCCTGGCGGCTTCGCTGCAGCACATCCGTTCCGGGCGTTTGCGCGCGTTGGCGATCACGGGGAAGAGCCGGGCCTCCCAAATGCCGGATGTCCCTACGCTGGAGGAGCTCGGCCTGCCCAATTTCGACGCCGTGCAATGGTATGGCGTGGTGGGCCCCGCCGGCATCCCTCCGGAAGTAGTACACAAACTCAACGATACGCTGAACGCCGTGCTCAAGGCGCCCGACATGCGCGAGAAGCTCGCCGGCGAGGCAGTCGAACCCATGCCGATGACGGCAGCCGAGTTCGGCGCCTATATGCAAAGGGACCTGTCGCGCTGGACCGAGCTGGCCAAGGCCCAGAACATTTCTCTCGACTAACTTTTCATAGCTGACCATGGCACGCAATACGCAGGTCCAGGCCGACCACAATGCGCCTCCCATTACCCGAGTCTTGGCGGAATATGTTTCCTCCCACCCGTCGCGCGGGTGGAGCGATGCGGTGGACCGCGAGGCGCATCGCACCTTCCTGAATTGGTTAGGCTGCGCCGTGGGGGCAGCCCGTCACGAGGCGGCCGAAGCGGCGCTGGCCGCGGTCGCCGTCTTGCAGCCTGCGCCGCAGGCGACCGTCATCGGCCGCAAAGAAAAGGTGGACGCTGCGAGCGCCGCGTTGGTCAACGGGATTACCTCGCACACTTTCGATTTCGACGACACGCACCTGAAGACCATCATCCATCCGGCGGGCCCGGTTGCATCGGCCGTGCTGGCTTTGGCTGAGCTCAAGGGCGCGACCGGACGGCAGCTCATCGATGCCCTGGTGCTGGGCATAGACGTAGCGTGTCGCATGGGCAACGTCATTTACCCGGACCACTACGATCGCGGCTGGCACATCACGGGCACGACCGGCATGCTGGGGGCGGCGGCGGGTTGCGCGCGGCTGCTCGGCCTGGATGCGGACCGCACCCAGATGGCCCTCGGCATTGCGGCTTCCCAGCCGGTCGGGTTGCGCGAGCAGTTCGGGACCATGACCAAGCCTTTCCATCCCGGCGCCGCGGCACGGGCCGGGATGATGTCGGCACTGCTGGCCCAGCATGGCTTTACCGCCAGTCCGCGCGCGCTCGAGGCGCCGCGTGGTTTCGTGCAGGTCGTATCCACCAAGGCTGCATGGCACGAGGCCACGGATGAACTGGGGGAACGGTTCGAGATCTCCTTTAACAGTTACAAGCCGTTTGCATGCGGCATCGTCATCCATCCCAGCATCGACGCATGCGTGCAGTTGCGGGACCAAGGGGTCACGGCTGACCAGGTTGAGCGCATCGAACTGAAGGTTCATCCCCTCGTGCTGGAACTGACGGGCAAGAAAGAGCCCGCCGACGGCTTGCAAGGCAAGTTCAGCGTCTATCACGGCTGCGCCGCCGGCTTGATTTTCGGGAAAGCCAGCGAAGACGAATACTCGGACGAGATCGTCAATCGCCCAGACCTGGTCGCCCTGCGGCGCAAGGTGATCGCAACCGTCGACGAGCGTCTCGACGAGGCCAGCGCCGACGTCACCGCGCTGCTTGCGGATGGCCGGAAGGTCCACGTATTCGTCGAGCATGCGATCGGTTCGCTGCAGCGCCCGATGAGCGACGAGGACCTGGAGCGCAAATTCAGGGGGATGGCTGATCCGATATTGGGGGCAGGGCGGGCGGCCGAGTTGATCCAGGCGTGCTGGCGACTGTCGGACGTGGAGGACCTGGCCGCGCTGGCGACCTTGATGCGGCCGGACTGAGTCGCCGCGATCGCAGGCGCCCGCCGCGGCAGGGCGCAAGGCATGCGAAGCGGACATGGCCAGCCGCGGACGCGCGCTGAATCGTTTTGGGCCCGACGGCTATAATCCGGCTTCGTCAGCCCATCCTGCGATGGAAGCCGTGCATGCCTTCTTTCATTCCGCCGTTGAACGCATTGCTTGCTTTCGAGGCGACTGCTCGCCATCGGAGTTTTACGAAGGCGGCCAATGAACTGCACCTGACCCAAGCGGCCATCAGCCATCAGATCCGGTCGCTGGAAGATCGGCTGGGAACCACCCTGTTCGTGCGCGCCAAGGGCAGGATATCGCTAACGGCTCCCGGCGCCGAATATCTCGAATCGGTCAGCAAGCTGCTGGTGGAGCTTGCCAAGGCCACGGACCGGGTCAGCCAGGGCGGCGACGAAAGCACGCTCTCCATTAGTTGCCTGCCCACCTTCGCGACGGAATGCCTGCTTCCCATCCTGCCTGAGTTTCACGAGGCACATCCGGACCTGCGCCTCCAGCTTTCTACGTCGTCTGCATTCGAGGCTTTCCAGATCAACGCTTACGACGTGGCGATTCGCTATGGGTCCGGCAAGTGGGAAGGGGTGAAGTCGGATTGGCTCTGCGATGAATACTTTTTCCCTGCGATGGCTCCGCGCTTGCTCAAGGGCAGGGAGGGAAAAGATGCACGGGAGGTGCTGCAGGGGGCGACGTGGCTGCGCACGTACTTCACGTCCCTGTACGAAGACGACTGGCCGGAATGGCTCGAAGCGGCGGGCCTGGCCGACTTGCAACCCGGCATGGAATTCGGCATGCACATGCAGCTGACTTCTCTGGCAGGGGCGGTGGAAGGGCTCGGCGTGGTCATCGCGCGGACACCGCTCGCCAATCGAGCGTTGCGCCAGGGGGCGCTGGTCTCGCCCTTTGGCCCGCGACTGAAGTCGAAATCGGCCTACTACCTGGCTACGCCCGAAAGCCGGTACGACCAGCCCAAAGTGGCGCGCTTCCGGCAGTGGCTGTTGGACCGTGCGCCGGACTATTTCCGCATGGCGCCCGAGGCGCTGGTCGCCCGTGAGTAGTGAGTTCGCCCGCTTCGTCGCGTCCTGCCTCGTGCGCAGGGCGCAGCGCCGTCCCAGTCGCCTGGCCGTGGCGGATATCGGCGGCGCCGGCCTGGACGGGCGCGAATTGTACGAACGCGTGGCAGCGGTGGCGCGATCGCTGCCCGTAGCCGACGGTGCGAAGCCTCCCTTGTATCTGCTGCCGAGCGCCAACAGCGTTGAAAAAATCGTGCTGTGGCTGGGCGCCTGGATGGCGGGGGCGGCCGTGCTCAACATCGACAGCGAGTATCTGCCGGCCGATACGGTGCAGGCTTTGCTTGCGACGGTTCGTCCGACCGGCCGTCTCCGCATGACGGCAAGCGGCCCCGAATGCTTCCCGTTTGCGCAAGCCCATGGGCCTTCTATGCCGCCCGGCACGGTGCTGGTCAATTGCACTTCCGGGACGACAGGCGTGCCGCGGCTGGTTTATCACTCGGCGGCTGCATTGCGGCACAACGGCGACGTGTCTGCCCGGCTGATGGCACTCGACGAAGACGAGCCGTGCCTGGAGGTGCGCAGCCTGAACTGGTATTCGGCGCAGATTCTCAGCTTGATGCCGTTCTTGTCCGTGGGAACGCAGTTGCATCTTGCACCCGGTTTCTCGGCATCGCGGCTGGTCTGCTGGCTGGCCGAGCGCAATATCCGCTTCATGCCCACGGTGCCCAGCATGGTGCGCATCATGCTGGGTGTTGCCGATGCTTTGCCTGGATCGCTCAGGCGCTATTCCTGCAGTGCCGCGGAACTGGCGCCCGAACTGTGGCAGCGGGCCGAAGATACCTGGAACATTCCGCTGATCAATTTGTATGGAAGCTCGGAGCTGGGCTGGATTTGCGGATCGGAAGAAGCGACCCGCCGCATCGGCCGGGTCGGCTTTCCCATCCCGGGCGTGAAGGTCGAGGTGCGCCGCGACGGCGGCATGGCCACCGGCCCCGGCAGGATCCTAGTGTCTTCGCCTTATGCGGCGCTTGCCACCCAGTCGGTTGGGGGGGAGGTCGTGCGCGGGGGAGACGGTCCCATCGATACTCAAGACCTGGGAGAGTTCGACGATACCGGGCGCCTGGCGTTGGCCGGGCGGGCGGATGACATGATCCTGCGCGGCGGGGTGAACATCCATCCCGCCGATGTCGAGCGCCAGGTTGAACAGGTGCCGGGCGTACGGCAAGCCGTGGTGTTCGGCGTGGACGATGCAACGTACGGCGCCGTGGTGGGCTGTGCTTTCACCGGGGCACCCGCCGTGCAGGCGGACGACCTGGCCATTTACCTTGCCACGCGGCTGCCGGCTGCCTGGCAGCCGGTCTACTGGTGGAAGCTGGACAGCATTCCCCTGGGGGCCAATGGCAAGATCTCGCGCAAGCAGCTCAGGCAGCGCCTGACTGAGTCGCTTCCGCCACGACTTGGACCTCGAGCAGCGCGCCATAGTGCAGGGGCCCCACCGGCACCACCGTGCGAGCACAGCGATGCGTGCCCAGGCGCCGCCCATAAAGGGCGTTGAACTCGTCCCAGTACTGGATGCCTGCCAGGTACACCGTGCACTGCACAATGTTTCCGAGGCCCAAGCCGCCGTCGCCGAGAATCGCCTCGACGCGGTCGAAACACGTCTCGAACTGGGTGGCGAACGCATCGCCGCGAGCCAGGTCCGGCAGCACGCCCGAGAGAAACACAAGGCCGCCCGCTTGCATCGCCGGGACGTAGTGACCCGCCGGCGCAGGCAGGCTGCGTGGCATCCACGGAATCATGTGGCGCCCCCGCCGAGGGCGAATGCCGCCACGATCACAGCCGCGATCGCCGCTGCGACGTAGAGCCAGAGGCGGGACGAGGCGGAAGAGGCAGGAGCGGAGGAGGCAGCGTTTGCCCCGCCGGGGGACGGACCGTCGGCAGGAGCGCGCTGCGCTCCTTCGGCCCGGGGCGGCTCATTCGCGCCGGTCGGGGCCTTCGCCGCGCCAGCCCCCGAAGTCGTGATGACCTGGTCCAGTCTTTGGAAAAAATCGTCCGCCATTTTCTTGGCGACGCCGTCGATCACGCGGGCGCCTACTTGCGCCAATTTGCCGCCGACCTGGGCCTTGACCCGATAGGTGAGCGTCGTGCCGCCGGGGGCGTCGCTCAGGCTGACGCTTGCGGTTCCCTTGCCGAACCCGGCGGCGCCGCCCGATCCGTTGAAGCTCAGGTCGTAGGACGTGTTGTCGACCTTGTTCTGCAGCGTCAGGTCTCCGACGAATTTCGCCTTGATGAAGCCGACGGCCGCCACCATGGCGACCTTATAGCTATCGGGGCCCGTCGCTTCGATGGATTCACAGCCGGGGATGCATGCTTTCAGAATTTCCGGGTCGTTCAGGCAGCGCCAGACCTCGTTTCGCGGGGCGGCGATCAGGCGCTCTGCGGCCATTTCCATGCAATGTGCTCCTTAGTTACGGGCGGCGATGCGCTCTGCGGCCAACCGCACCGCAGCGATGATTTCAGGGTAGGTGCCGCAGCGGCACAGGTTGCCCGCCAGATAGTGTTCGATCTGGGCATCGGTCGGCCGCGGATGGGCCTCGAGCAGCTTGCGCGTCATCATGACGAAACCTGGCGTGCAGAACCCGCATTGGAACGCGCCGCATTCGATGAATGCCTGCTGGACGGGGTCGAGCTCGCTGTTCGCTTCATTGAGCGCCTCGAGCGTCTCGACCCGTTTGTCCTGCAGTTTCCAAGCCGGGTATAGACAACCCGAGACCGGCGCGCCGTCCACGTAGAGGGTGCAACAGCCGCACAGCCCTTGGCCGCAACTTTCCCGCGCGGCTTTCAGGCCGCAGCGGCCCAGTACGTCGATGGCGTTGTCGCGTACGTCGACGTGCCTGCGTTCGGGGCGTCCGTTGAGTTCGAACTCGATGTCGATGTTCATGCCTGCTGTTCCTGTTTGGCCCGCATCCCCTCCCAGATTTTTTCGGGACGGATGGGCAGTTGCGTGATTCGGACGCCTACGGCGTCCTCGATGGCTGCGGCAAGTGCGGACGCGACGCCGAAGGTGCCGCTTTCTCCCACGCCTTTGCCGCCGAAGGGGCCGTTTTCCTGGTAGGCGTCGACAGTCTCGCAGCCGATCGCGCGGGGAATGTCCTGGATGCCGGGAATCTTGTATTCAGACAGGCCAGCGTTGCGCAGCTGACCTTGTTCGTCGAACTCCATCTCCTCCAGCGTGACCGTACCGAGCTGCATGATGGCCGCGCCGCTGATCTGCGTCTGGACCACGAGGGGATTGAGGGCCGTGCCGCAATCGACCACGTTCTCCATGCGCAGGATCGTATACATGCCGGTTTCGGTGTCGACCTCGATTTCCATGGCCGTGCCGCCTATCATCCAGTTGGGCGTAATGTCTTCCGATTGACCGGTGGTCTTGTCGGGTGATTGATAGGTGGGCTTGTAGATGCCGGTGCCGATGACCGTGCCGGCCTGCATGCCGAATTTGCGGACGAAGAGCGCCCCGAGGTTGCCGGGGTCGACATCGTCCAAGCCGACGTCTTTGGCCATCGCGCGCAGCTTGGCCAGCGCGTCTTCGGCCGCCAGGCGGACCGCGTGTCCCATGTGGAAGGTGGAGCGCGATCCCAGGGTCGCCATGTCGTAGGGGGAGGCGTCGGTGTCGGGGTGAACCACCGATACGGTCTCGGCCGGCACGCCCAGTACTTCGGACACGATCATGGCCATCAGCGTATCCGAGCCCTGGCCCATGTCGACGGTGTTGCATTGCACGCTGCAACTGCCGTCCGCGGCGACGGACACCGCCGCGACTGATGTCGTGGGCGAAACACAGGCCTTGATGCCTATGCCCAAGCCTCGGCCGCGCCGGTAGCGGCCGCTTCCCCGCTCGAAAGGCTCGTGCCATCCGAAGCGTTCGGCCAGACGCGTGAGCACCTGAGGGATGGCCGCGCTTTTCATGACGGTACCGGTAGCGTGGCGCTTGCCGTCGGCCAGGGCGTTGCGCAGGCGGAATTCGAGGGGGTCGATGCCCATTTCCCGGGCAATGATGTCGCTCTGGCTTTCGTAGGCCCAGACCAGCTGCGGAATGCCGAATCCGCGGAAAGCGCCGGCGGGGGGGCGGTTGGTGTACACCGCGACGGAGGTGACCTCGACGTTGGCTATGTCGTAGGGGCCGGGGGCGGTGAAGCCCGACTTCTGCGTGACGCGCGGACCGATGTCCGCGTAGGCGCCGCCGTTCCAGATGACTTCGCAGCGCCGCGCCAGAATGCGGCCCGTTTCATCCACTGCCGATTCGATGGTAAAGGTGGTGGGATGGCGGGTGATCGTGTAGAACTGTTCGGCCATGGTCAGCGCCACGCGGACGGGCCGTTGGCTCAGCATGCTCAGGGCGACGGCGAGCGGTTCGAGCTTGACGTACAGCTTGCAGCCGAAGCCGCCACCGAGGAATGCTGTCTTGATGGTGACCTGGTTCTCCTTCCATCCCAGCAAACGGGCGATCTCCGTCCGGGCGAATGACGGCGTCTGGCTGGCCGTGTACAGGTAGGCGTGGGAGTGGCGCACGTCGGCCACCGACACCATGGGTTCGAGCGGAACGTGCATCACCTGGTGGGTCTTGAAGGTGTTCTTGAACACGCGGTGAGCGTTCTTGAACGCTGCCTCGCAGTCGCCCTTCTTCAGGTGGAATGTCAACGCCACGTTGGTGTTGCGGATGCCGTCCAGGTGTTTCAGGTCGGCAAACGTCCCGGCCGGCCGCAACGATTCGTGCACGTATACGTCGGAGTGCATGGCTTCGACTTCGTCCAGCACGGCGGGCAGTTCTTCGATGTCGACTTGAACCAGTCCGGCCGCTTCTTCGGCAGCGTGAGGCGATTCGGCTACCACGGCGGCCACGGGTTCCCCGACGTATCGCACTTTATCGATGGCAAGAATCGGCTGATCGTGGAAGGCCGGGCCGTAATAGGGTTCGGGAATGACCTTGAGGATATCGGCGCCGGTAAAGACGCCATACACGCCAGGAACCGCCTTCGCTGCCGTGGTGTCGATGCTGCGCAGCCGTCCATGCGCCACGTGGCTACGGACGATCTTGGCATGCAGCATGCCGGGCAACGATACGTGATGGGTGTAGTCGGCGCGGCCGGTGACTTTGTCCACGGCCTCGAGGCGGCGCAGGCCTTTGCCGAGCCGGTGGAGGGGAGGGCGTTCTGTCGTCATGCTTGTCTCGCTGCCGGTTTGGGGGCTTTCAGGGCCCGCTCGAAGACCTCGGGAAGATGGGCGCGCAGCAGGGCTTGCTTGTATTCCACGCTGCCGTGGCTGTCGGGTACCAGCACCGCTTCGCCTGCGGCCGCCTCGGCGGCGCGCCGGGCCAAGGCTTCCGTCCACGCCTCGCCCGCGACGGCGGCTTCTGCCTGTACCAGGCGCAGGGGGCGGTCCGTTGCCGCACCGATGAAGATCCTGGGGCGCACGATACGCCCGTCTTCCATATCGAAGGCGGCCGCGATGCCCAATGTGGGCCAGTCATGGCGGGCGCGGGTCGTGACCTTCTTGTAGTGTGCACAGGCCGGCTGCGGCGGAATCACGAGGCGAGTGATTAGCTCGTCGGCTTCGAGCGAGGTTTCGTAGTAGCCACGGTAAAGCTCGTCGACCGGAATTTCCCGCGAGCCCCGCACGCTTTGCGCGAGGACGCGGGCGTTCAAGGCGCTCAGGACGGGCGGAAGATCCATGTGGGGATCCCCGTGGGCGAGGTAGCCGCCTATCATTGCGACGTTGCGCACGCGCGGGTTGGCCAGCGTCGCGAACACCGCGGGGAGGATGGGATGAGACGCGGCCAACCCGGCATGATTTTCCATTTCGCCCAGCGTGACCAGGCCGTCCACCTGCGCCTGGCCGTCGCTGGCGAGATGGATGCCACGCATGCTTTCGCGCAGGCGCTCCAGGCTCACCAGGCTGTCGACGTTCAATACGCCGGCGCGCCGCATCAGCGAAATGGCCGTCGCGCCGCTTACGGGGCGGCCGGCAAAGCCGGGCGCGGCAATGATTTCGAGCGCTTCTTCCAGCGTCGAAGGCTGTAACAGTTCAAATGCAGACATGGGCGATCCTCGGCTAGCTTTGGGCCAATGCCAGCAGACTCTCGGCGACTTCGCGCGGACGCTCGAGCGGCGAGAGATGCCGCGCCTGGGACAGAATGCGCATCGTCGAGTTGGGAATGGCGTCGGCCAGCGCCTGCGCCATGGCGATGGGAGTGGCGTAGTCCTCTTCGCCCACCAGGATCTGGGTCGGCGCCTGGATGCCCGCGAGCCCGCCGCGCAAATCCATGTTGCCGAGCATGCGGCAGGTTTCCAAATAGGCCTTGACGTCGTTGGCCAGGAACACGCGCTTGCTGCCTTCGACGATCTCAGGGCGCTCGCGGCGGAAGTCATCCGTGAACCAACGCGTTTCTTGGAAAGAGAGCAGGCTCGCAAGCCCCTCCTGCACCGCTTTCTGGCCACGGCCTTCCCAGTCGGAGGGGGCGTTGGGCCCGTACCACGCGGTGGTGTCGAAGAGTCCCAGTCCGGCGGTGCGGCCGGGGTGACGAATCGCGAAGGCTAGCGCAACGCTGCCGCCCATCGAGGCGCCGCCGATCACCGCACGCTCCCAACCCAGGGCGTCGAGCACACCGGTGACGTCGTCGGCGAACGTCTCCACGCGATAGGGGCCCGCCGGCTTGTCGGACTGTCCGTGGCCCCGCGCGTCCACGGCCGCGACTGCCACGCCGGGGCCCAGCTCCTTGACGACCGGATCCCAGAAACTATGGTCCATGGCGAGTGAATGGATGAGCGCGAAGCGTCGCGTCGCGTCGGGCGTACCGTGCAAAACGTACGCGATGCGCGTTCCGTCTGCAGAGGAGCTGTATTGCAATGACATCTCGGATTCTCGTTGTACTCGGGTTATTCGACTTTGCCGATCCGCAGCACGGCCTGGATTTGTCCTTCTGCGTCCTCTTTCCAGAACTTGGCGAAATCGGTGCTGTTCAGGTACTTGATGGGCAGGCCAGCCCCTTCTTCGATGACCTTGCGCACTTTGGCGTCTTCGATGGCGAACTTGACGGCGTCGCCCAGTTTGTCGAGCACTTCGGGGGGCGTGCCAGCCGGCGCGAACAGGCCGCTCCACTGGTAGAACTCGACGTTGTAGCCGAGGGATTTCAGGCTGGGCAGCTTAGGAAAAGCCTCGATGGGCTCGTCGCCCCAGTGCGCCAGGACACGCACCGAGCCGCTGTCGACGTGTTGCTTGACCGAGCCGGGCGAAGCGGCGAGAGCCTGGATCTGCTTGCCCAATAGCGCCACCATGGCCGGGCCGGCACCGCCGTATGGCACGTGGAGGGTTTTCATCCCCGCGGCGTTGGCGAGCGAAGCCATGTACATGTGCAGCGTGCCGTACACGCCGGATGAGCCGTACGTGATCTGCTCTTTGCGGCCGTATTCGATGAACTCCTGCGCCGTTTTCCAGGGGCTGTCACTGCGCACCACCAGTACGGTGGGGTCGGCCGTGATGCGGGCGATGGGTGCGAACTGGTCGATCTGGTACATCGGCTGGCGTCCGATCAGCTTGTCCGCGGTGGGCATGCTGGAGATGGCCGGGAGCGAGATCAGTATGGTGTATCCGTCCGGTTTCGCACGCGCGACGTGGGCCGTGCCCACCGCGCCGCCGGAGCCGACCTTGTTTTCCACCACCACCGGCTGGCCCAGCTTGCGGGCCATGGCTTCGGCCAGGGGGCGGGCCACCGTGTCGGCGACTCCGCCCGGGGCAAACGGCACGACCAGGGTGATGGGCCGGGTGGGCCAGGACTGGGCCTGCACACCTCCTGCGGTCACGGCGGCAGCGAGCCCTGCCGCGATTGCGAACTTATTCATGTCGTCTCCTCGGTTTTTCGGTCATTCGTCCAGGATGTGGCGCCACTTCTGGCGCGTGGCGGCTTGTAGCGATTTGCTCGCCTCGGCGACCTCGGGGAACTGCGCCAGGTAGTCGTACGGCCGGCAGGCGTCGATGACGGCCTTGGAGTTGAAGGGCGTGTCGGTGCCGAAGGTGACGTATAGCGGGTCGTTTTTCGATCCCATGCCTCGCCGGATGATGTCGACGTCGCGCTCGGGGTCGGCGCGCGTGGCCACCGCCCACATCACTTCCTGCAAGTTCGCCGGATCGATGTCTTCGTCCACGACCACGGCCCAGCGCGACATGTACGCGCCCACGCCGCAGTTGAGCAGCAGGTGGCCGGCCTGGCGGGCATGGCCCGGATAGCGCTGCTTGATCGACACTACGTTGAACATCCGCGCACCGCCGATCTCGTGGGCCCACACGGCCTGGACGTCAGGCACGCCTGCGGCCTGCAGCGCGTCCATCAGCAGCGCCGAGCGCATGACAGCCTTCGAGTAGGAATAGTCGTTGGGCGGTTTGGCCGGTGGGCTGCCGAGCAGTATGGGCGCCGAGCGATAGTAAATGCGCTCGACCGTCACGACGGGCGAGACGCCTTGCTTGCCGGGGTAATACCCGTGGAACTCCCCGAATGGGCCTTCTTCTTTGATGTCCCCCGGATGGGCCCATCCTTCGAGCACGATCTCCGAGGCCGAAGGAAAGGGCAGGCCGGTGACTTGGCCGCGCACCACTTCCACCGGCTGGCCAAGGATGGCGCCGATGTAGTTGTACTCGCACATGCCGTAGGGAACTTCGATGCCTGAGATGGTGTATCCCAAGGGGTCGCAGCCGAGCACGATGGCAACCGGGAACGGCTTGCCCGCGGCCATGTGCTTGTCGTACTGGATGGCGCCGTGCTTGCCCGGGATCATGTCCAGCCCGACGTGGTTGCGATCGTGGATCATGACGCGATAGGTGCCGACGTTGACCCATTCCGAATCCAGGTCCCGGGTGACCACCATGCAGCCGGTACCGATGTACCGGCCACCGTCCTTCTCGTGCCAGAGCGGGGCGGGAAATGCGGATACGTCCACGGCTGCGCCCGACATGACATGTTCGAACACGGGTCCGGTCTCGGCCACGATCGGGTCGTACTCCGCGGCGCGCCCTTTCCAGGCGTTGGGACGGCCCCGCAGCTTGGCGACCAGCTCCTGGTGGCCGGCGACTTCGCCCAAGCGAAGGATGTTGGCGAGCCGGATAGCGTTCGATGTGCTGCACGTCAGTACCCGGTAGCCGGACGGGTAACCGGGAACGTCGTCGAACAGCAGCGCCTTTGGGTCCGGCTTCTTGACGTTGAGCTCGGAAATCGCGCCCAGTTCCAGATTCCAGTCGGCTCCCGAGACGCGCTTGAGCTCTTTCCTGGATTCGACGTCGGCGAGCCAACTCCTCAGGTCCAATCCGTTTGCCTTGGCTTTGGTCATCGTGTCTTTATCGTCGATCTTCCGTAGGTTCGGCGCGCGGCACTCAGGGTTCGATCTTGGCGCGTTCAATGACGTTGCGGACATTCTTCAGGTCGAATTCGATCCGCTGCTTGAATTCCGCGGGCGAGATGCCACCGACCGTCGCCCCGTTGTCTGCGAATCGCGCCACGACGGAGGGATCCGACAGCGTCTGGGCGACTTCGCGGTGCAGCTTCTCGATGATGGCGTCCGGCGTCCCTTTGGGCGCGAACATCCCCACCCAGTTCGACGCGTCCACGTTGGGTATGCCCGCGCTTTGGGCCGTCTTCCAGTCGGGGTGGTCGGACATGGTCTTGCGGGTCAGCAAACCAATCACGTTGACGCGGCCCGTCTTGACGTGGGGGAGTACCGCAGGTACGGCCACCACGCCCAGTGGTACCTCGCCGCCGGCAACGGCCGCCATGGCCGGGGCGCCGCCCTTGTACGGGACGTGCATGAGCTTGATTCCGGCTTCCAAGGCGAACCACTCGCCGGCGAGGTGGTTGTAGCTGCCCGCGCCTGGCGAGGAAAAGGCAAGCGCGTCCGGCTTGGCTTTGGCAGCCTTGACCACGTCGTCGAAGGTCTTGTAGGGGGTGGCGGAGTTGGCTACCAGGAGCAGCGGCGTGTCACTGACCAGCGTGATGGGCTTGAAATCACGCTCCAGGTCGTAAGGAACATGCTTGAACAGCGCTGGGTTGACCGAGAATTCGCCTGTGTGGGCCATCAGGAGCGTATAGCCGTCGGCCGGGGCTTGCGCCACGTTGGTGACCGCGATGAAGCCGTTGCCCCCGGGTTTGTTTTCCACGATGACGTTCCAGCCCAGGCGCTCCGTCAGCTTCTGGGCCAGGAGCCGGGCGGTTACGTCCACGACGCCGCCTGCGGCGAAGGGAACGACCATGCGTATCGGACGGCTGGGGTAGTCCTGTGCCTGGGCGGTGCCTGCCATGGCGATGAGCAGGGCTCCCGCCAAAGTCTCCTTCATTTTCATTCTTGTCTCCGCGAAGTGTGCCCGTTCGTGGGTGACCGGGCTTGTTCGAGTCCGGGGCATTGTGCCGAGCGCGGGAGCGGCTAGCCAAATGAAATGTTCTTATGGCACGTATGAGAAATTTTTTTGCCGCGCGGAGCGGGCCCCAAGGGGCGTCGTGCGCCGGCGGTTGGCCTGTGCCTCAGCCCGGACGTGCTGAAGCCGTCGTGCGGAAGCGGTGGTTCGTGGTGTGGGGGGCTAGGCCGCGAGCGTGGCGCGGTTGCCGCCGGCCGCCTTGGACCGGTACATGGCCTGGTCGGCGCGGGCATAGACCTCGGCAAAGCTCATGCCGGGGCGCAGCGGCGCCACGCCGGCGCTGATGGTGATGTGCAGCGGCTCGCCGCCCGTGGAGAAGTCGGTGGCCGCCACGCGCGCCACGAGTTCGCTGGCCAGGTGAAGGGCATCCTCCTGCGCGGAGGGCAGGAGCAGCGCCGCAAACTCTTCTCCTCCCATGCGTGCGACTTCGCCGCGGGGCGCGAGGCTGTTCCGCATCAACTGGGCCAGCGTCACGATCACATGGTCCCCGACCGGGTGTCCGTGGGTGTCGTTGATGTGCTTGAACGCATCGATGTCCACGAGCATTAATGCGTGCGGCTTGTCCGACATCAGGACGGATTCTGCGACCTCGATGAAGGCCCGTCGGTTGAGGAGCCCCGTGTGCGGGTCCAGCCGGTTCAGCTCGGCCAGATGGGCCTTCATCTGGTAGAGCTTGTAGTTGGCCATGGCCGAGGTGTAGACCACGATCGTGCCGAGCACGCCTGAGATGAAGGTAGTCTGCACGGCGGAACGGACGATCTGCTGCGGGGCGTAGATGAGGTTGAACCCAAGGTCGACCAAATCGGCCACGAGGATGATGACCAGCGTGACGGTGATGGTTCTTTGGATGACTTCGCGGCGGGAGGTGATTTCTCCGCGCACTCGCCATCGGTTGCGATGCGTACGGGTCGGCATGAAGTCGGGGACGAGGGCGGGAAGGGGTAAATTGATGATGCCGATACGTTAACCCAAATGGATGAATGACGCGGAGGATGCGCCAGCAGATCGTCGGTCACCGCGGAGACACGCACGGGGCCGGGGGCGCGTCCCCTGGGCGAAGGGCGGCGCAGCGGGGCGGGGAGGTATCCCGCAGCGCGCCAATTCCGGCGAGATATGATGCGGCGATCATTGTCGGAGAAGGATGCATATGGATGCGGCGCCTCGTCATATCGGTTTCATCGGGCTCGGCAACATGGGGACGCCCATGGTCCGCCGTCTTCTGGCGGCAGGCCATCGGGTGACGGTCTGGAACCGGACGCCGTCGAAGGCGGCCGCCCTGGAGGCGGAGGGCGCTGGCGTGGCCCAGACGCCCGCTGCCGTGCTCGCTGGCTCCGAACTGGTCGGTATCTGCGTGAAGGACGGAGCGGCCGTCGAGGCGGCCGTTTTCGGTGACGATGGGCTCGCGACCGTGCCGGATGCCACCGGCAAGGTCGTGGTCGATTTTTCCACCATCGCGCCGGACGAGGCCCGTCGAATCGGTGCACGGCTGCGCCAGCGCAATGGCGCAGCGTGGCTGGATGCCCCGGTCTCGGGCGGGGTGCCGGGCGCGGAGCAGGGCACGCTGATCTGTTTCGTAGGCGGAGAGGCTGACGACCTGGCGGCGGCACGCCCGCTGCTGGACGTCGTTGCGAGGCGAGTCACGCACATGGGTCCCGCCGGGGCCGGGCAGACGACCAAGATCTGCAACCAGATGATCGTGGCCGTGAACGTGCTCACGATTGCCGAAACCTACGGGCTGGCGCGCAGAGCAGGGGTGGACGTCAGCCAGCTCGCGCCCGCGCTGGCCGGCGGGTTTGCGGATTCCTTGCCCTTGCAGCTGTTCGGCCCCGGGATGGCAGCGGGCGTGTACGAGCCGGTGCGCACCGCCGTGGAGCTCATGGCCAAGGACATCGGCATCGCCCGGGACATGGCGGGCGAGTTCGGTGTGCGGACCCCCGTCTCGGCGTTCTGCGCCGACCTGTATCGCGCCATCCGGAATGAAGATCCCGAGGTATTCACGGGCGACGTTTCGGGGTTGGCGCGCCGGTACGACTGACGTCGGGCCGCCTCGCGCACGGGCATCCCGTTCAGCCCGCCGTAAGCCATGCGCGATGCGGTTTTCCCAGGCGCGCAAGCCGGGCGTGACGTTTCGGCGGACTCAGGGTTTGCGCTATACTTTCTGTCGGACCAGCATGGGTATGAAACATGCGTGTCCGACAGTTACCGGTAAGACAGTTTTGTTTGGCGCCGACTCGCAAGGCTGAATGAACCCAGCAGTCCGCGCAAAAACATACATCCTTGCATGTAAGTGTGGACTAGCGGTTTGGCATGGCGCCGCCCCGGTTGGGCCCTGCAGGCGGTATCGCTTGCCGTTCATAGCAAGGAAGTCTGGTCCGCTCCTGCCAATTTTGCCAATGACGTTTCGGGCAGCCCCTTGCCTGGGACGTGACTCGAACAGGTTGCCTGATGAATATCGAGAGTTACCTTCCTGTCCTGCTGTTCATCATCGTGGGCAGCGTCATCGGATTCGCGCTGATGTTCCTCGGCGCCGTGCTCGGCCCGCGCCGGCCCGACAGCGAAAAACTCTCGCCGTATGAATGCGGCTTCGAGGCCTTCGAGGATGCCCGCATGAAGTTCGACGTGCGCTACTACCTCGTCGCCATCCTGTTCATCCTCTTTGATCTCGAGATTGCTTTCCTGTTCCCGTGGGCGATGGCCAACGAGCAGGTGGGCCTGCTGGGGTTCAGTGCCGTGGCGGTGTTTCTGGCCGTTCTCGTGGTCGGTTTCGTGTACGAATGGAAAAAGGGCGCGCTCGACTGGGAGTGATCCCAGCGGCCAGCCGAAGGACACCGGGTTTCATCAATGGCTATCGACGGAATTCTCAATCAAGGTTTCATTACCACGACCGCGGACAAGGTCATCAATTGGGCCAAGACCGGCTCGCTGTGGCCCATGACGTTCGGCCTGGCCTGTTGTGCGGTCGAGATGATGCATGCCGGTGCGGCGCGCTATGACCTCGACCGCTTCGGCATCATTTTTCGGCCGAGTCCCCGTCAGTCCGATCTGATGATCGTCGCGGGAACCCTCTGCAACAAAATGGCCCCGGCCTTGCGCAAGGTGTACGACCAGATGCCGGAGCCCCGGTGGGTGGTGTCCATGGGGTCGTGCGCCAACGGCGGCGGCTATTACCACTATTCTTATTCGGTGGTGCGCGGCTGCGACCGCATCGTCCCGGTCGACGTCTACGTCCCGGGCTGTCCTCCCACGGCCGAAGCGCTGGTGTACGGCCTGCTGCAGCTGCAGAACAAGATCCGGCGCACCAACACGATCGCGCGCTGACCTCGATGCCGGTGCACCGACCTTTCATCCATTCCTTCTCGTCCGGACAGGCCGCAGCCTGCCCGGCGTCGTCTTTTGATCCGAGCGCTCATGACCAAGCTTGAAACCCTGCGCCAGAATCTGCTTCGCGCTTTGGGCGAAGACATCCGTCTCACGCTCGCCCTGGGAGAGCTGACGCTCGAGGTTCCCGTCGAACGATACGTCGAGGTTTGCCGGACGCTGCGCGACGATCCCAGCCTGCATTTCGAAACCTGCATCGACTTGTGCGGTGTCGACTACTCGACGTACGGCAATGAAGTGCGCGAGAGCGCGCGCTTTGCCGTGGTGCTGCACTTGACCTCGATCACCCACAACTGGCGGTTGCGCGTGCGCACCTACGCGCCCGACGACGACATGCCCGTCGTCCCGTCGCTCGTCGACATCTGGCCCAGCGTCAATTGGTACGAGCGCGAGGCTTTCGATCTTTTCGGCGTGCTGTTCGAAGGCCACCCCGACCTGCGTCGCATCCTCACCGATTACGGCTTCATCGGCCATCCGTTCCGCAAGGACTTCCCGTTGTCGGGCAACGTCGAAATGCGGTTCGATCCGGAACAAAAGCGGGTCATCTACCAGCCCGTCACCATCGAGCCGCGCGAGCTCATTCCCCGCGTCGTGCGGGAAGAGGGTTACGGGGTGGGTCGATGAGCTCGCCTTGCTTCCCGCTGATGCAGGATCGGATCGTGCAGGCGTCGAAGGCGGCGCGGCCGGCAATGGACTATTGATATGGCAGAGATCAAGAATTACACCCTCAACTTCGGTCCGCAGCACCCGGCCGCGCACGGAGTGTTGCGCCTGGTCCTAGAGCTGGACGGCGAGGTCATCCAGCGTGCCGACCCGCACATCGGGCTGTTGCACCGCGCGACCGAGAAGCTCGCCGAGCACAAGACCTTCCTGCAGGCTTTGCCTTACATGGACCGTCTCGACTACGTGTCCATGATGTGCAACGAGCATGCCTATGTCATGGCGATCGAAAGGCTGCTGGGCATCGAGGTGCCGATCCGGGCGCAGTACATCCGGGTCATGTTCGATGAGATCACCCGCATCCTGAACCACCTGATGTCGCTGGGCTCGCACGCGCTCGACGTCGGGGCGATGGCGGTGTTCCTGTATGCGTTCCGCGAGCGGGAAGACTTGATGGACTGCTACGAGGCAGTCTCGGGCGCGCGCATGCACGCCGCCTACTATCGTCCGGGCGGCGTCTACCGCGACCTGCCAGACCGCATGCCGCAATACCGGCCGAGCAAGCTGCGCAGCGAGAAAGAGCTGAAGAAGCTGAACGAGGATCGCTCCGGTTCTCTGCTCGACTTCATCGAAGCGTTCACCGAGCGCTTCCCCGGTTACGTGGACGAGTACGAAACTCTGCTGACGGATAACCGGATCTGGAAGCAGCGCCTCGTGGACGTCGGCGTCGTAAGCCCCGAGCGTGCCAAGGCACTCGGCTTCACCGGCCCCATGCTGCGCGGTTCCGGCATCGCATGGGACTTGCGCAAGATGCAGCCCTATGAAGTCTATGACCGGCTCGAGTTCGACGTGCCGGTCGGCGTCAATGGCGATTGCTACGATCGTTACCTGGTGCGCGTCGAAGAGATGCGCCAAAGCAATCGCATCATCAAGCAGTGCGTAGACTGGCTGCGCAAGAACCCCGGCCCGGTCATGACGAGCAACCACAAGGTCGCCCCGCCGAGCCGCGCCGAAATGAAGACCAGCATGGAAGAGCTGATCCATCACTTCAAGCTCTTCACCGAAGGTTTTCACGTGCCGCCGGGCGAGGTGTACTCGGCCGTCGAGCATCCGAAGGGCGAATTCGGCATCTATCTGGTGTCCGATGGCGCCAACAAGCCGTATCGGCTGAAGATACGGGCCCCGGGCTTTGCCCACTTGCAATCGCTGGACGAGATGGCGCGCGGTCACATGATCGCCGATGCCGTCACGATTATCGGCACGCAGGACATCGTGTTCGGCGAGATCGACCGCTGAAGCCATGACTGCGTCCCAACCGGATACCACCATGCTGCTTTCCGAACAGGCCCTCAAGAAGATCGACCGCGAAATCGCCAAGTACCCGGCCGACCAGAAACAGTCCGCCGTGATGGCGGCGCTCGCCATTGCGCAGGACGAAAAGGGCTGGCTGTCGCAAGAGGTGATGGAAGAAGTGGCGAAGATCCTCGGCATGCCGCCCATCGCCGTGCAAGAGGTCGCGACCTTCTACAACATGTACAACCTCAGGCCGATGGGCAAGTACAAGATATCGGTCTGCACGAACCTGCCCTGTGCGCTGCGCGACGGCGAGAAGGCCGCGCACTATCTCAAGCAGAAGCTGGGCGTGGATTTCAAGGAAACCACCGCCGACGGCCTGTTTACCGTCATCGAGGGCGAGTGCATGGGAGCCTGCGGCGACGCGCCGGTCCTGCTGGTGAACAACAAGCGTATGTGCATTCAGATGTCCGAAGCCAAGCTCGACGCACTCATCGACGAGCTCAAGGCCGAGGCGAGTGCCGGAGGTGCAAAATGAGCATGGCCGTACCGGTCATCAGCACGGCGTTCCACAACCGCCACATCGACCCGCAGATCATGGCGGGCCTGGACGGCAACAACTGGCGCCTGAAAGATTACGTTGCGCGCGGCGGGTACGAGGCCCTGCGCAAAGTCCTGTCCAGCATGACGCCGGAGCAGGTCATCGCCGAAGTCAAGGCTTCGGGGCTACGCGGACGCGGCGGTGCGGGCTTCCCGACAGGGCTGAAGTGGAGCTTCATGCCGCGGACCTTCCCCGGGCAGAAGTACCTGGTCTGCAACTCCGACGAAGGCGAGCCGGGTACGTTCAAGGACCGGGACATCCTGCGCTACAACCCGCATATCGTGATCGAGGGCATGGCCATCGCCGCCTACGCGATGGGCATCTCCGTGGGATACAACTATATCCACGGCGAAATCTTCGAGGTGTACGAGCGATTCGAGGAAGCGCTGGAAGAGGCCCGCGCGGCCGGGTTCCTGGGCGACGACATCCTGGGCTCGGGCTTCAGCTTCCAGCTGCATGCCCACCACGGCTACGGCGCCTATATCTGCGGCGAGGAAACCGCGCTGCTGGAGTCGTTGGAAGGCAAGAAGGGGCAGCCGCGCTTCAAGCCGCCGTTCCCGGCGAGCTTCGGCCTGTATGGCAAGCCCACCACCATCAACAACACCGAGACGTTTGCCGCGGTGCCGTGGATCATCCGCAATGGCGGCGAGGCCTATTTGCAGGTGGGCAAGCCCAACAACGGCGGCACCAAGCTGTTCTCGGTCTCCGGCGACGTCGAGTATCCCGGTAACTACGAGGTGCCGTTGGGCACGCCATTCTCCAAGCTGCTTGAACTGGCCGGCGGCGTGCGCGGCGGCCGCAAGCTCAAGGCCGTGATTCCCGGCGGGTCGAGTGCCCCGGTCGTGCCCGCGGACATCATGATGGACTGCACGATGGATTACGACTCGATCGCCAAGGCCGGGTCGATGCTGGGCTCGGGCGCAGTCATCGTCATGGACGAGACGCGTTGCATGGTGAAGTCGCTGCTGCGCTTGTCCTACTTCTATTACGAAGAAAGCTGCGGCCAATGCACGCCGTGCCGCGAAGGCACGGGCTGGCTCTATCGCGTGGTCCATCGCATCGAGAGCGGCAAGGGGCGTCCGGAAGACCTGGACCTGCTCGATTCCGTGGCCGGAAATATCATGGGCCGGACGATCTGCGCGCTGGGCGACGCCGCGGCGATGCCGGTGCGCGGATTCCTGAAGCACTATCGCGACGAGTTCATGTACCACATCGAGAACAAGCGTTGCTTGGTGCCTCAGTACCTGTAGCCGGCGGTTTGCCCGTAACGAAAGTATTTACCGAAACGCATACGCCCCGCCCGTAGTGGGGCAAACGGAAACAAGATGGTTGAAATTACGATCGACGGCAAGAAAGTGGAGGTGGCCGAGGGCAGCATGATCATGCATGCCGCCCAGAAGGTCGGCCTTTACGTGCCGCATTTCTGCTATCACAAGAAGCTGTCGATCGCGGCAAACTGCCGCATGTGTCTGGTCGACGTCGAAAAGGCCCCCAAGCCGTTGCCCGCCTGTGCCACCCCGGTCAGCAACGGCATGGTGGTCCATACTGCTTCCGAAAAGGCCATCAACGCCCAGAAAGGCGTGATGGAGTTCCTGCTGATCAACCACCCGCTGGACTGCCCGATCTGCGATCAGGGCGGCGAGTGCCAGCTGCAAGACTTGGCGGTCGGCTATGGTGGTTCGTCCTCGCGCTACAGCGAGGAGAAGCGCGTGGTGTTCCACAAGAATCTCGGCCCGTTGGTCTCGGCCGAGGAAATGACCCGTTGCATCCACTGCACCCGCTGCGTGCGCTTCGGCCAAGAGATTGCCGGCGTGATGGAGCTGGGCATGCTCAACCGGGGGGAACACTCGGAGATCACGACCTTCGTCGGCCGTGCCGTCGAGTCGGAACTGTCGGGGAACATGATCGACCTGTGCCCGGTCGGCGCACTGACTTCCAAGCCGTTCCGCTACAGCGCGCGGACCTGGGAGCTGGCGCGCCGCAAATCGATCAGCCCGCATGACAGCATCGGCGCCAACCTGATCGTGCAGGTCAAGAACGACCGCGTAATGCGGGTCGTCCCCTTCGAGAACGAAGCCGTCAACGAGTGCTGGATCAGCGACCGCGACCGGTTTTCGTATGAAGGCCTGAACAGCGAGGATCGCCTGACCGCGCCGATGGTGCGGGGCGCGGACGGCCAATGGAAGGAAGTCGAGTGGCCCGAGGCGCTCGATGCCGTCGCGGCCGGCCTGCAGTCGGTGAAGAATAGCTTCGGCGCTGGCCAGATCGGCGCGCTGGCTGCCCAATACTCGACCACCGAAGAATTTGCGCTGCTGGCACGGTTGGTGCGCGGCTTGGGGTCTGACAATATCGACTTCCGCCTGCGCCAGACCGATGTCGGCTTCGATGCCGTTCGCAACGGCACGCCCTGGCTGGGGCTGGCGCTGGCCGATGTCGGCAAGCTCGATTGCGCGCTGGTGATCGGTTCGTTCCTACGCAAGGATCACCCGCTCCTGGCGCAACGCCTGCGCCAGGCCGCCAAGGCTGGTACCCAGGTCATCCTGGTCGACGTCGCCGCCGACGATCCGCTGATGCCCGTGGCCGAGCGCATCACGGTGGCACCGGCTGCGTTGCCTTCTGTGCTCGCCGAGATCGCCGTGGCAGTCGCGCGGGCCAAGGAAGCCGTCGTGGCGCCCGAGCTCGCCGACGTCCAACCGGGCGAGGCCGCGACCCGCATCGCTGCTTTGCTGGCCGCATCCGAAAACGGCGCAGTGCTGCTCGGAAACCTGGCCGCCCAGCATCCCCAGGCCAGCACGCTGGCCGCCAATGCGCAGTTGATTGCCGGCTCGATTTCGGCACGCCTGGGCTTTACGGTCGAGGGCGGCAATACCGTCGGCGGCTACCTGGCCGAAGCCGTGCCGGTGCGCGGCGGCAAGACCGCGGCGCAAATGTTCGCCGAACCGCTCAAGGCCTATATCGTGCTTCATGCCGAACCGGCGCTGGACGCAGACAACGGCGTGGCTGCCCTGCAGGCGCTGCGCTCGGCACAGTTCAACGTGGCGCTGACGCCGTACCGTTCGTCTGCCCAGGACTGGGCGCACGTCATGCTGCCCGTCGCCCCCTTCACGGAAACCTCGGGCACCTTCGTCAATGCCGAGGGGCGGGTGCAGAGCTTCAAGGGCACGGTGCGTCCGCTGGGGCTGACCCGTCCCGGCTGGAAAGTGCTGCGCGTGCTGGGCAACGCCCTGGAGCTGCCCGGCTTTGACGACGAAACCTCCGAATCCGTGCGCGATGCGGTGCTCGCCGGCGAGATCGCCCCGCGCCTGTCCAATGCCTTTGCCGCCAAGCCAGGCCTCGGCAAGGCGGTGCAGGGCCTGCAGCGCGTGGCCGACGTGCCGGTGTATTTCAGCGACGCCATCGTCCGGCGCGCGCCTTCGTTGCAGGCTACGCCGGCTGCGGCGGCGCCGACCGCGCGCGTGAATGCGGCGACCCTGGCCGAACTGGGGTTGGCCGACGGCGACCGCGTGCGGGTGAAGTCCGGCACCGGGTCGGTCGAACTCTTCGTATCTTTGGATGACACGGTGCCGGCCGGCGCCGTGCGTGTTGCCGCCGCCCATGCCTCGACCTTCGCACTGGGCAGCGCGTTCGAACAACTCAGCGTGGAGCGTGCCTGATGCAGTGGATCGACGTCCTTCAGGCTCAAGGAACGGAGCTGATCGGGCCGGCGGCCTGGTCGGTGGTGTGGAACATCGTCAAGATCGTCTGCATCGCGATACCCATCATCTTGTGCGTGGCGTACCTCACGTACTGGGAGCGCAAGATGATCGGCTGGATGCACATCCGCCTCGGGCCGAACCGGGTAGGGCCCAAGGGGTTGCTGCAGCCGTTCGCCGACGTGCTGAAGCTGCTGACCAAGGAGGTCATCGTCCCCAGCAACGCCAACAAGGTGCTCTACATTGTGGCGCCCGTGGTGGTGTTGATGCCGGCGCTGGCGGCCTGGGCGGTCATGCCGTTCAGCCCCGAGGTGGTGCTCGCCGACGTCAACGCCGGCCTGCTCTACATCATGGCGATCACTTCGCTGGGCGTTTACGGCGTGATCATCGCCGGCTGGGCGTCCAACTCGAAGTACGCCTTCCTCGGCGCGCTGCGTGCCTCGGCGCAGATGGTGTCTTACGAGCTGGCCATCGGTTTCGTGCTGGTGACGGTGTTGCTGGTTTCCGGCAGCCTGAACATGAGCGAGATCGTCTTGAAGCAGGCCAGTGGCCGCTTCGCCGACATGGGCTTGTCGTTCCTGTCCTGGAACTGGCTGCCGCTGCTGCCCCTGTTCGTCATCTACGTGATCTCGGCCGTGGCGGAAACCAACCGCCACCCGTTCGACGTGGTGGAGGGCGAGTCGGAGATCGTCGCCGGGCACATGGTGGAATATTCGGGCATGGCCTTCGCCCTGTTCTTCCTGGGTGAATACGCCAACATGATCCTGCTCTCGGCGCTCGCCTCGATCATGTTCCTGGGGGGCTGGCTGCCTCCGATCGACGTGGCGCCGTTCAACATGGTGCCCGGCATCGTTTGGCTGGCGCTCAAGACGTTCGTCGTGGTGTCCATGTTCATCTGGTTCCGCGCGTCTTTCCCGCGCTACCGCTATGACCAAATCATGCGCCTGGGCTGGAAGGTCTTCATTCCGCTGACGCTGGTCTGGCTGCTCGTGGTGGCGGTCTGGATGCAGACGCCCTGGAACATCTGGAAGTAAGCGCCCGCCGAGTGCGAGCCAAGAATAGGCAGAACTGAAACATGCAAGCGATCAAGGAATTCTTCGGCAGCCTCATGCTGACCGAGCTCCTCAAGGGATTGCGCCTGACGGGGCGATACATGTTCGCCCGCAAGATCACGGTGCAGTATCCCGAGGAGAAGACACCGATGTCTCCGCGCTTTCGTGGCCTGCATGCCTTGCGCCGCTATCCCAACGGGGAAGAGCGGTGCATCGCTTGCAAACTGTGCGAGGCAGTCTGCCCGGCGGTGGCCATCACGATCGAGTCGGAGCCGCGTGCAGACGGCACGCGCCGCACCACCCGCTACGACATCGATCTGACCAAGTGCATTTTCTGCGGCTTCTGTGAGGAAAGCTGCCCGGTCGACTCCATCGTCGAGACGCACATCCACGAGTATCACGGCGAAAAGCGGGGCGATCTGTATTTCACGAAGGAAATGCTGCTGGCGGTCGGCGACCGCTATGAAGCCGAAATCGCGCAGAATCGCGCGCAGGATGCGAAATACCGGTAACCGAAACCATGACCGCCATACTGTTCTATATCTTCGCCGCGATCCTCGTCGTGGCCGCCTGCCGGGTGATCATCGCGCGCAGCCCCGTGACTGCCGTCATGCACCTGGTGCTGTCGTTCTTTACGGCGTCCATGATCTGGATGCTGTTGAAGGCCGAGTTCCTCGCCATCTTGCTGGTCCTCGTTTACGTTGGGGCGGTGATGGTGCTGTTCCTGTTCGTGGTGATGATGCTGGACATCGACTCGGCCAAGCTGCGGGAAGGGTTCCGGGCACACCTGCCGCTGGGCATGATCGTCGGCGCGATCATGGTGGCCGAAATGGCCTTCGTGCTGGCGAGCGCGTACTGGGATCCGAGCGTGGCGCAGGCGCCGGCTGATTTCAACAACACGCGTGCCATAGGCGTGGCGATGTACACCGAGTACATCTACGCCGTGGAGATCGCCGCGGTCATCCTGCTCGTTGGCATGGTTGCCGCCATTGCGCTGACGCTGCGTCGCCGTACCGACGTCAAGGTAACGCGTCCGTCCGAGCAGATCCGGGTGCGCCGCCAAGACCGCGTGCGCCTGGTTAAGATTCCGTCGCAATCCGTAAGTTCCCAGGAAGGCGAGAGCGCTGCCGCGTCCGCCCCCTCCGACTCCAAGGGAAGCCAACTATGACCTTGACTCTCGGCCACTTCCTCGTGCTGGGGGCGATCCTGTTCGCCATCAGCGTCGTCGGCATCTTCCTCAACCGCAGGAACATCATCGTCCTCCTCATGGCGATCGAACTGATGTTGCTGGCGGTGAACATGAATTTTGTCGCCTTTTCGAGCTGGATGGGCGACCTGAGCGGACAGGTGTTCGTGTTCTTCATTCTGACCGTGGCAGCCGCGGAGTCCGCCATCGGCCTGGCGATTCTGGTTGTGTTGTTCCGCAACCTGAACACGATCAACGTTGATGAACTTGACCGGCTGAAGGGCTGACGGTCTGGGCTACGAGAATATCAAGACATGTCGGTACCTAAGCTCTATCTCCTCATCGCATTCGCCCCGCTCGTCGGGTCCATCATTGCTGGCTTGTTTGGCACCGGATTCCTCGGCCGGTGGGTGAGCCGGGCGGGCGCCCATTGGGCGACCATCCTCGGCGTGCTGGTGTCGGCCGTCGGCTCGGTCATCGTGCTGAACGACGTGCTGGCGGGGAACACCTTCAACGGCGCGCTCTACACCTGGAGCGCGATCGGCGGCGTCAAGCTGGAAATCGGCTTCATGATCGACACGCTGTCGGCCATGATGATGGTCGTGGTCACGTCCGTGTCGCTGATGGTGCATATCTACACCATCGGCTACATGCAGGACGATCCCGGCTACCAGCGCTTCTTCGCGTACATCTCGCTGTTCACCTTCTCGATGCTGATGCTGGTCATGTCCAACAACATGCTCCAGCTGTTCTTTGGCTGGGAGGCGGTGGGCCTGGTGTCGTACCTGCTGATCGGCTTCTGGTATACCCGTCCGACCGCCATCTTCGCCAACATGAAGGCCTTCCTGGTGAACCGGGTGGGCGACTTCGGTTTCGTGCTGGGCATCGGCCTGTTGTTCGCCTATGCCGGATCGATGAACTACACCGAGGTGTTCGCGCAGTCGGACAAGCTCGCTGGCATGGTCTTCCCGGGTACGGACTGGATGCTGCTGACGGTGGCCTGCATCGCCTTGTTCGTGGGCGCCATGGGCAAGTCGGCGCAGTTCCCGCTGCATGTCTGGCTGCCTGACTCGATGGAGGGCCCGACGCCCATCTCGGCCCTGATCCACGCCGCGACCATGGTGACCGCGGGCATTTTCATGGTGGCGCGCTTCTCGCCGTTGTACGAGCTGTCGAGCACGGCGCTGTCGTTCATCATCGTGATCGGTTCGATCACTGCGCTGTTCATGGGCTTCCTGGGCATCATCCAGAACGACATCAAGCGCGTCGTCGCGTATTCGACGCTGTCCCAGCTCGGCTACATGACCGTGGCCTTGGGCGCGTCTGCCTATTCGGTGGCAATCTTCCACCTGATGACCCACGCCTTCTTCAAGGCGCTGCTGTTCCTGGCGGCGGGATCCGTGATCATCGGCATGCACCACGACCAGGACATCCGCAACATGGGCGGCCTGCGCAAGTACATGCCCATCACTTGGCTGACGTTCCTGCTCGGCTCGCTGGCCCTGATCGGCACGCCGTTCTTCGCCGGCTTCTATTCCAAGGAAAACATCATCGAGGCCGCCAAGCTCTCCAACGTTTGGGGATCGGGCTTTGCCTACTTCGCGACCTTGGCCGGCGTGTTCGTGACCGCCTTCTATTCATTCCGCCTCTACTTCCTGGTGTTCCACGGCAAGGAGCGGTTTGATGCGTCCGGCGAGCACGGCCACGGCCATGGCCACGACGACCACGGCCACCATGGCGGCGTACCGCACGAGTCTCCTGCGGTGGTCACGGTCCCGCTGATGCTGCTGGCTATTCCCTCGGTCATCATCGGCGCCATTGCCATCGAGCCCATGCTGTTCGGCGACTTCTTCAAGGGAGTCATCTTCAATTCGCCCGAGCACCCCGTCATGGCGCAACTGGCCGAGCATTTCCACGGCTGGGTCGCATACGGCCTGCACGCCTTCGGCACCGCGCCTTTCTGGCTGATGGTGGCAGGCGTGGTGGTTGCTTGGTACTTCTACATGGTCAATCCGGCCATTCCCGCTGCCATCAAGGCTCGCGCAGGCTGGCTGTACAACCTGCTCGAGAACAAGTACTTCATGGACAAGATCAATGAAGCCGTCTTCGCGCGCGGTGCCCGTGCGCTGGGCGGCGGCCTGTGGAAAGTTGGCGACCGCTCGCTGATCGACGGCCTCGTGGTCAACGGCAGTGCCCGCCTGGTGGGTTGGTTCGCCGGCGTAGTCCGCCATCTGCAATCGGGCTACATCTATCACTATGCCTTCGCCATGATCGTCGGCATCATGGCCTTGGTTACCTTCTTTGTCCTGCTGAACAATTGATGGCAAGCGATATGGCTCAAACTTCTTTTCCGTGGCTCTCGCTTGCGATCTTCACCCCGATCGTGTTCGGCGCGCTGGTGCTGGCGGTGGGCCGCGACAGCAATCCTCAGTTGGCGCGGATCCTGTCCCTGATCGGTGCGATCGCTGGCTTCTTGGTGACGCTGCCCTTGTATACGGGGTTCGACCCATCCACGGCGGACATGCAGTTCGTCGAAAGGGCGACCTGGATCGCCGACTACGGCGTCTCCTATTACCTCGGCATCGACGGCATCTCGCTCTGGTTCGTGCTCTTGACGGCCTTCATCACCATCATCGTGGTGCTGGCCGGCTGGGAGGTCATCACAAGCCGGGTCGCCCAGTACATGGGGGCGTTCCTGATCCTGTCGGGCCTCATGATCGGCGTGTTTGCCGCGCTCGACGGCCTGCTGTTCTACGTGTTCTTCGAAGCCACCCTGATCCCGATGTACATCATCATCGGCGTCTGGGGCGGCCCGAACCGGGTCTATGCCGCGTTCAAGTTCTTCCTCTATACGCTGCTGGGCTCGCTGCTGACGCTGATTGCCTTCATCTACCTGTGGTATTCGGCGGGCGGCTCCTTCGACATCCTTGCCTGGCACAAGCTGCCGCTGGGACAGACCGAACAGGTGCTGATTTTCCTGGCATTCCTGATGGCATTTGCGGTGAAGGTGCCGATGTGGCCGGTGCACACCTGGCTTCCCGACGCACACGTCGAGGCACCCACCGGCGGTTCGGTAGTGCTGGCGGCGATCATGCTGAAACTGGGGGCGTACGGTTTCCTGCGCTTCTCCCTGCCCATCGTGCCTGATGCCGCGCACAGCCTGGCCGGCCTGATGATCGCGCTGTCGCTGATCGCCGTGATCTACATCGGCCTGGTGGCGCTGGTGCAGGACGACATGAAGAAGCTGGTTGCCTATTCGTCCGTGGCGCACATGGGCTTCGTTACGCTGGGGTTCTTCATCTTCAATACGGCGGGCGTCGAAGGCGCCATCGTGCAAATGGTGTCGCACGGTTTCGTCTCGGGCGCGATGTTCCTGTGCATCGGCGTGCTGTACGACCGCGTGCATTCGCGCCGCATTGCCGATTACGGCGGCGTGGTCAATACCATGCCGAAGTTCGCGACGTTCTTCGTCTTGTTCTCGATGGCAAACAGCGGGCTGCCTGCCACCAGCGGCTTCGTGGGCGAATTCTTCGTCATCATGGGGTCGGTCGAGTACAACTTCTGGATCGGCTTGCTGGCTGCGACGGCGCTCATCCTCGGCGCAGCCTATTCGCTGTGGATGGTCAAGCGCGTGGTCTTTGGCGACATCACGCATCAGCACGTGCGCGAACTGTCGGACTTGAGCGCTCGCGAGTTTTTCATCCTGGGCGTGATGGCCATCGCCGTGTTGTACATGGGTGTTTATCCCGCGCCCTTTACCGACGTGATGCACGTCTCGGTCGATGCGCTGCTCAAGCACGTCGCCATTTCGAAACTGTAAGACGCCGGACGTTAAGCAATGGAATTTGCCAATTTGAATTTGTCCCTGGTCGCGCCGGAAGTCACGCTGCTGGTGCTGACGTCCGCCATCTTGCTGATCGATTTGTTCGTCAAGGATGATGGCCGCGCGCTCACGCACATCCTGTCCCTGCTGACGCTGGTGCTGTTGAGCTGGATGAGCTTGTCAGCCCTGGCCACGGGCGTGCAAGGCGTTGCGTTCGACGGCATGTACGTGACCGACGGCCTCGCGCACGTGCTCAAGGTGTGCTCGTACATCGCTGTCGGCGTGACGCTGATCTACGGCAAGGGTTATGCCAAGGATCGCGGCATGTTGCGAGGCGGTGAGTTCTACGTGCTGTCGCTGTTGGCGCTGCTCGGCCAGATGGTCATGATTTCCGCGGGCAACCTGCTGACGATCTACCTCGGCCTGGAGCTCATGTCGCTGTCGTTCTACGCGCTGATCGGCCTGCGCCGCGACCATACGGTTTCCACCGAAGCGGCGATGAAGTACTTCGTGCTGGGCGCCTTGGCCTCGGGGCTGCTGCTCTACGGCATGTCGATGATCTACGGCGCCGCCGGCAGCTTGAACCTCGCCGACATCTCCCTGGCCACCACGGATGCGGGCGATCACCGCATGATCCTGGTCTTTGGCCTGGTGTTCCTGGTCGCGGGAGTCGCGTTCAAGCTCGGCGTCGTGCCGTTCCACATGTGGGTGCCCGACGTCTACCAAGGGGCGCCCACCGCCGTGACGCTGCTGCTGGGCGGCGCGCCGAAGCTGGCGGCCTTCGCCATGGTGCTGCGCCTGCTGGTGGATGGCTTGTTCGGCCTGGCCGCGGATTGGCAGCCCATGCTGGCGATCATGGCGGTGCTGTCGCTGATGATCGGCAACCTGGCCGCCATCATGCAGACCAACATCAAGCGCATGTTGGCCTATTCGACCATTTCCCACATGGGCTTCGTGTTGCTGGGCCTGATGTCTGGCGTGGTCGAAGACAGCGCCTTCAACGCGCAGAACGCGTATACGTCGGCGATGTTCTACGTCATCGTCTACGTGCTGACCACGCTCAGCTCTTTCGGCGTGTTGATGCTGCTCTCGCGCGCAGGCTTTGACTGCGAGAACATTGACGACCTCAAGGGCTTGAACCGCCGCAACCCCTGGTTCGCGGGGGTCATGCTGCTGCAGATGTTCTCGCTGGCGGGCATCCCGCCCACGGTCGGGTTCTATTCCAAGCTGGCGGTCTTGCAATCGCTGGTCCAGGCCAACCATATCGTGCTGGCCGTGATTGCCGTGCTGTTCTCCCTGATCGGCGCCTTCTACTACCTGCGCGTGGTCAAGGTCGTGTACTTCGACGAACCCGCGGACCAGGCGCCGCTGCAAGGTTCCGCCGGTTTCCGTACCGTGCTGTCGGTCAACGGCATCCTGCTGCTGGTTCTCGGCGTGTTCCCCGCACCGCTGGTCGCCGTGTGCGCCCAAGCCATCGCCAGTTCGCTCGCCCTCTGATCGCCGGGCGGTAGCCGCCGCGGCCTTCGGGCCGCCGTCGTCCCAGGCCGGGTTTGTCGCGCAGGAATACCGACTTGAAACAAACCGTCGCTATTTACGTCCTGATCCTGCTGGCATTGGTCACGGCCAATCTGCCGTTCCTGTCGGAACGCATTTTCGGCGTCATCGCCTATCGCCGGGACGGCGCGGCAGCGACCAAGCCCTTTTGGCTTCGCCTCGGGGAAGTGCTGGTCTTCTACCTGGTGGTCGGCGCAATCGGGTTCGCCTTCGAGGCTAGCCTGGGGAACGTCTTTCCGCAGGGCTGGCAGTTCTACGTGGTCACGCTGACGCTTTACCTCGTGCTGGCCTATCCTGGTTTCGTTTATCGTTACCTGTTCAGACGGAGTGCGCGATGAGTGCCTACGACCACGCCTTGGAAGAGCTGGCGCGCAGTTCCGAGCGGCTGCGCGAGGAGCCGTTGGCCAGCGAGACAGTATTCAAGGGCAAGCTGCTGGACGTCCGGCGCGACATCGTCCGGCTGCCTGATGGCACGACGTCTACGCGCGAATACATCGTGCATCCGGGGGCGGCCATGATCGTGCCGGTCTTGCCCGACGGGCAAGTCATATTGCTGCGCCAATACCGGTATCCCGTCCATCGCGCCTTCATCGAATTTCCCGCCGGCAAGATCGATGCGGGCGAATCACCGCTCGCGACCGCCCAGCGCGAACTTACCGAGGAAACCGGCTACCGCGCCAGCAAGTGGACCGAATTGACCACTATCCACAATGCGATCGGATACGCCGACGAGCGCATCGTGCTCTACATGGCCGAAGGCCTGGAGCGCGGCACGCAGAAGCTGGACGACAACGAATTCGTCGAAGTATTCAGCGCCCCGCTCGAGCGTTTGCTGGCGTGGATCGAGGCGGGCCAGGTCACCGACGTCAAGACGGTGATCGGGGCATTCTTCGTCGAGCGGCGCAGGAAAGGGGCCGCTGCAGTATCCGGCTAGCCAGGCGAAGGTTTTTCGTACGCCGGAACATGCGAGCGGCCCGCAGGGCCGCATGATGTCCGCCTCGCAGCGGGCACCCCGGGCCCGCTGCCGGAACGGCGGTGTCATTCGAGCGACACGTTGGCCTTCTGGATCAGCTTCTGATAAGTCTGGGACTTGAGCGTGGTTTGGCGGCGGATTTCTTCCGGCGACCAGCTGATGACCTGGAAAGCGAATCCGTCCAGGCGATTCTTGACTTCGGGATCGGCCACGGCCTTGGCTACTTCCGCATTGATCTGGTCGCGGATCGCAGGCGGAATTCCCTTGGGGGCCAAGAGCACGACAAAGGAATTGACGTCGAGGCCGGCGGGGCCGGCGCTTTCGGCTACGGTCGGCACGTCTGGCATTTGGGATATGCGCTTGGGCGCCGCGACCGCGATGTAACGCAGTTTGCCCGCCTGGTACGGACCTTGGCTCGAGGCGATGGTAGCCATGCTCCAGTTCACATCCCCGTTGCTCACGGCCGCGTATAGCTGTCCGACTTCCTTGTACGGCACGTGCTGCATGGAGACGTTCGCATCACTCTCGAGGGCGATGCCGCCAAGGTGGCCCGGGCTGCCAATGCCCCAGGAGCCGTAAGTGACCTGCCCGGGCTTGGCTTTGGCCGAGGCGATGAGGTCGGAAACGGACTTCCACGGCGATTGGGTGGAAACCGACACGAGGAAGGGCGTAATGAAGAGCGTGGCGACCGGATCGAAGATTTGGTCCGGGTCGTAGTTCCGGCTCTTGTACAAGTGCGGCAGGGCGGCCAGCTGCTCACTGTCCAGCTGAAGCAGCGTGTAACCGTCCGGCGCCGCGCGCTTGACGGCATCGATGGCGATGAAGCCGGCGCCCCCGGGGCGGTTTTCCACGATGACGCGTTGGCTCCACGCCTTGCCGAGGCGGTCGGCTACCAGGCGCAGCACGGTGTCCGGTCCGCTTCCCACCGAGAACGATGTGACGAGCGTGACCGGTTTCGACGGGTAGGCGTCCGTTGCCAGGGCGGTGGTCGAGAAGGCCGAGCCCGAGATGGCAGCAAGGCAGAGCGCAAGGAGGTTGCGGCGCCAGTGAAAAGCCTGGGCGCGAGAAGCCGGGACGGACATGTGTTTGTCTCCTTATGGTCTTGGATAGCCCATGTAGGATAAGTGGTCCGCCGCCGCGCAATCAAAGTCGCTTGCCTGCACGGTTGCCCTCGCCGGAAGCCTGCGGCCGGTATGTCGCGGCCAGGATGCGGACGGCAGCAGGCCGCCGTCCGCTGCGTGCCTCAGCGCCCGCGGGCCTTGCGTTTGGCGCGGTACGCGTGCAGCAACGGTTCGGTGTACCCGTTGGGCTGCACGCGGCCTTCGAATATCAAGGCCGAAGCGGCTTGGAAGGCGAGCGAAGTTTCCTCGTTGCCAGACATGGGTTCGTAGTTCGGGTCGCCGGCGTTCTGTTGATCGACGACCTTGGCCATGCGTTTGAGCACTTCGCGCACCTGCGTCTCGGTGGTGATGCCGTGGCGCAGCCAGTTGGCGATGTGCTGGCTGGATATGCGCAGCGTCGCGCGATCTTCCATCAAGCCGATGTTGTGGATGTCGGGCACTTTCGAGCAGCCTATCCCCTGGTCGATCCAGCGCACGACGTAGCCGAGGATGCCCTGGACGTTGTTTTCCAGTTCCTGCCGGATGTCGTCCTGCGACCAGGCGGACGGGTCGCCCACCGGCACGGTGAGCAGTCCTTGCAGCAATTCTTCCTGGACGCTTGCCAGGGGGATTTTCTCCAGCTCTTGCTGCACGGCTTGGACGTCGACCTGGTGGTAGTGGAGGGCGTGCAGGGTGGCCGCGGTCGGAGAGGGGACCCACGCGGTGTTGGCGCCGGCCTTGGGGTGGGCGATTTTCTGTTCGAGCATCGCCGCCATCATGTCGGGCATGGCCCACATGCCTTTGCCGATTTGCGCCCGGCCGCGCAGGCCGGCGTCCAGCCCGATCAGCACGTTGCTGCGCTCATAGGCCGCGATCCAGCCCGAGGACTTCATGTCGCCCTTGCGCAGCATGGGGCCGGCTTCCATGGCCGTGTGGATTTCATCGCCGGTGCGATCGAGGAAGCCCGTGTTGATGAAGACGACGCGGGCGCTGGCGGCGGCGATGCAGGCCTTGAGGTTGACGCTGGTGCGCCGTTCTTCGTCCATGATGCCCATCTTGAGCGTATGGCGCGGCAGCTGGAGCAGGTCTTCCACTCGGTCGAACAGCTCATTGGCGAAGGCCACTTCGGCAGGGCCGTGCATCTTGGGCTTGACGATGTAGAACGACCCTTTGCGTGAGTTGCGCTTGAGTGTGAGGTCGGGCATGGACACCAGCGTGGCCACGACGGCGTCCATGATGCCTTCGGGGATTTCGTTGCCGTCCCGGTCCAGGATGGCTGGCGTAGTCATGAGGTGGCCGACGTGCCGCACGAACATCAGCGAGCGCCCAGGCAGGGTGAGCTTGGACCCGTCGGCGGCCGTGTATTCGCGGTCGGGGTTCAGGCGCCGGGTGAAGGTCTTGCCGTTCTTGGTGACTTCTTCCGTCAAGTCACCCTTGTTCAGCCCGAACCAGTTGCGGTAGACCTTGACTTTGTCTTCGGTATCCACTGCGGCGACGGAGTCCTCGCAGTCCATGATGGTGGTGATCGCCGCTTCCAGCACGACGTCTTTCACCCCGGCCGCGTCGCTGGCGCCGATCTCGCTCGCTCGGTCGATGTGGATCTCGAAGTGCAGGCCATGGTTTTTCAGCAGGATGACCGATGGCGACTCCGGGCGGCCCTGGTAGCCGATGAACTGCTCCGGCCGTGCCAGGCTGGTTTCGCCTTGGGCGAGGCCCACGATGAGCTTGCCGTCGCGAACCGAGTAGCCCGTTGCGTCGGCATGCGAACCTTGGGCGAGCGGGGCAGCCTGGTCGAGGAAGGCCCGGGCGCGGGCAATGACGGCGCGTCCGCGGACCGGGTTATATCCCGCGCCGCGTTCGGCACCGTCCGCCTCGGGCAGTGCGTCCGTGCCGTACAGGGCGTCATAGAGGCTGCCCCAGCGGGCATTGGCGGCGTTCAGCGCGTAGCGCTGGTTGGAAACGGGAACCACAAGCTGCGGGCCGGCCTGTTCGGAGATTTCCGTATCGACGTTCTCGGTGGTGACGCGTACGTGCTCGGGCTGGGGCAGGAGATAGCCGATGCGCTCCAGGAAGGCGCGGTAGCCGGCCTGGTCGCGGATGGGGCCGGGGTTGGCACGGTGCCAGGCGTCGATTTCCGCCTGCAGGCGGTCGCGTTCGGCCAGCAACGCGCGGTTCTTCGGTGCGAGGTCATGCACGATATCCGAAAAGCCCCGCCAGAAGGCATCGCTGCCAACGCCGGTGCTGGGCAGCGCCTCGTCTTCGATGAAGCGGTCGAGCTGGTACGCCACTTGCAGGCCGTGGCGATTGATGCGTTCCGTCATGAGGTTCTCCTGACATTGCCTATGATGATGGCGGTCTTGCGGACCGATCACGGGGATGTGCCGATGATAAACGGGCGCGCGCCGCCCGGGCGGGCGGATAACGCATGCCCCAGTCAAAATTGTTTTGCGCAGGAGGAGCGAATAATCTCCGCAGGGTGCAGGGTGCCAGCCGGCAGACGGGCCGGGCGCGGGGCATAACGGGACATAACATTGAGGGTGGGCTTTTTTCATGATTATTCTAGGCGACGCTCCATGACGACCCAAGGCTTCACCCAGCTCTCGCTGGCTCTTCGCTTGAAAACGGAAACCGCGGCGCTGCACGAGAGGCTCGACAAGCTGGTGACTGCGCTCGATCCGTTCGGCAGTCGCGCCAACTACGGCCGATTCGTGGCCGCCCAGTACCTGTTCCAGCGCGATGTCGAGCCGTTGTACGCCAGCGGGCCTTATGCCGCGCTCATTCCCGATCTCGCGGGCCGGTCCCGCCTGGCCGCAGCGGAAGCGGACCTCCGCGACCTGGGCGTGCCCCTGCCTGTGCCGCAGGATGCGTCGCAAGGCCCAGGCCTGCCGCTGCCCGAAGGCCTGGGCTGGCTTTACGTGTCGGAGGGGTCGAAGTTGGGTGCGGCGTTTCTCCTCAAGGAAGCGGGGCAAAGGTTGGGCTTGGACGAGCATTTCGGCGCGCGCAGCCTGGCCTCGCCCGCGGACGGCCGGGGCGCGGCATGGAAGCGTTTCGTGCAGGCGCTGGACGGCAGCGGCATGGCGGAGGAGGAACAGGACAGGGTCGTGGCCGGGGCCAGGGCGGCCTTCCAGCGTTTCGCGGTGCTGCTCGCGCGCAGCTATGATCTGGACGGCGAGCCTTCGCTCGCATGAGGAAAAAGATGGAGATGTCGAAGATGCACGACGCTCATGTCGGGCCTGGCGCCGGACTTCACCTGTCGCAAGCGGTCGAACGTCCGTGCGAAGCGCCGCTGGCATGAACGCTTCCCTTGCGTCGGCTTGGGCCCGCGCGCGGGTTGGGCGCATGCCCGCTGGCTGGCTGCTCGCGCTCTTGACCGTCGTTCTCGGGGGCCTGGTCGTCGTCGCTGCGGGCAGGGGGGCGTATCCCATTTCCGCCTCGAATGTGGCGTCCATCCTGCTGTACAAGGCAGGGCTGGCCGAGGGTGGGTTCGAGCCACAGCAATTGGGCGTGCTGTGGAGCATTCGCCTGCCTCGGGTCATGTTGGGAGTCGGGGTGGGCGCCTTGCTGGGCGCGGCGGGGGCCACGCTTCAGGGCCTGTTTCGCAATCCGCTCGCCGATCCGGGCCTGATCGGCATCTCGAGCGGCGCGGCGCTTTGCGTGGCATTGGCCATCGTCTTCGGCGACCTGTGGTGGCCGGAGCTTTCGCACACATTGGGCCTGGCTCTGCTGCCGGCGGCAGCGTTCAGCGGCGGCGTCCTCGCGACGCTGCTCGTCTACCGGATTGGCCGCACGTCCTTGGGCGTGTCCGTTGCCGCCATGTTGCTGGCGGGAATCGCCATGAACGCCATCGCCTTGGCCCTCATCGGCGTGTCCAGCTATGTCGCGACGGATGAGCAGCTGCGCAACCTGACCTTCTGGAACCTGGGCAGCCTTGCGTCGGCGTCCTGGCCGGTCGTGGGCGTGGTATTCGCGGGAGGTGTGGTGGCGCTGGCGGGCATGTGGCGCCTACGCACGGGGCTCAACGCCATGGCCCTCGGCGAGCCCGAGGCCCGCCACCTGGGCATTGCCGTGGAGCGCCTGAAAGCCATGGCCATCATTTTCAGCGCGCTGGGGGTGGGTGTGGCCGTGGCGTTTTGCGGCATCATCGGCTTCTTGGGGTTGGTGGCGCCGCATTGCATACGGCTGGTGGCCGGACCGGACGTCCGGATCGTCCTGCCCGGGGCGGCGCTGTTGGGCGCGGTCCTCACGGTCGGCGCGGATCTCGTGGCCCGGACCGCCATTGCCCCGGCCGAGATGCCCATCGGCGTCCTGACGGCATTGGTCGGCGCGCCGTTTTTCCTGTTCCTGTTGCTCCGGGCCAAGGCGCGGATGTTCGAGGGCTGAGTGCGATGCTCGAGGTGCGCTCGCTGAGGGTCGCGCGCAGGCAGGCCATGCAGCCGGCCCGGACGGTGCTGGACGACATCGATTGCCGGATCGGCGCGGGCGAGGTCGTGATGTTGATCGGGCCCAACGGCGCGGGCAAGTCGACCCTGTTGGCGGCCATGGCCGGAGACCTCGCGCCGGCGGCCGGGCAGGTGCTGTTCAAGGGGAAGCCCTTGCCCGCCTGGGCAGCGGGGGAGTTGGCACGGCACCGTGCGGTGCTGCCCCAGCGTGCAGGGCTGAGCTTGCCGTTTACCGTCGAGGAGGTCGTGTACCTGGGATGCCTGGCACGCAGCGAGTCCCGGCGCCAGCTGAGGGACGTCGTCCAGGCGGCGCTCAAGGCCCTGGGCGTGGCGCACCTCGCGCAGCGGCCCATGCCGGTCCTGTCAGGCGGCGAGCAGGCGCGGGTGCACCTGGCTCGGGTCCTCGCCCAGGTTTGGCCGGCGCAGGTGGATGATGGGATCGGCTCGCGGCTGCTGCTGCTGGACGAGCCGTGCGCCAGCCTTGATCCCCACCACCAGCACTCGGTATGCATGGCCATCCGCGATTTCGCGCATCGCACCGGGGCGGCCGCCATCGTGACCATGCACGACATGAACCTCGCCGCGCAGTACGGCGATCGCATCCTGGCGCTGAGAGAAGGAAAGCTCGTCGCGGACGGCCTGCCCCAGGCGGTGCTGACGAGGGAGTTCGTGCGCAGGTGCTTTGCGGTTGATGCGTCCCACTGGCGGGTAGGCCAAGATTTCCTGGTCGCCACGCGTCCGCTGCAGGATTGAGCTGCAACGAGGCGGTAGCCACGCCTGGCGGGCAAGGACCGCCTGCGCGGCGCGTTTGCGGCTGCGAGGCGGACGCCGCGCCCGCGGCCTTACATTTCGTTGTAAACAGGCCCTTCGCCTCCTTGCGGGGTCACCCAGACGATGTTTTGCGTCGGATCCTTGATGTCGCAGGTCTTGCAGTGCACGCAGTTCTGCGCGTTGATCTGCAGGCGGTCGGCGCCATGCTCGTCCTTGACGAATTCATAAACGCCGGCGGGGCAGTAGCGGCTTTCTGGACCGGCATAGCGCGCCAGGTTGACGCCCACTGGCACGGTCGGATCCTTGAGCGTGAGGTGAATCGGCTCGTTCTCCTCGTGATTGGTGTTGGAGATGAACACCGAGCTCAGGCGGTCGAACGTCAGCTTGCCGTCCGGCTTGGGATATTCGATGCGCGGGCAGGCGTCGGCCGGCTTCAGGCAAGCGTGGTCCGGCTTGTCGCGGTGAATGGTCCAGGGGAAATTGCCCCGCAGCAGCCATTGTTCGATACCCGTCATCAAGGTGCCGACGGTGCGTCCTTTCTTAAACCATTGCTTGAAGTTACGCGATTTGTTCAGTTCTTCATAAAGCCAGGACGACTCGAACGCCTGGGGATAGCTCGCCAATTCATCCCGGCTGCGGCCTGCTTCCAGCGCGGCAAAGGCCGCCTCGGCCGCCAGCATCCCGCTCTTGATTGCGGCATGGCTGCCCTTGATGCGCGAGGCGTTGAGAAAGCCGGCCTCGCATCCCACCAGCGCTCCGCCCGGAAACACGAGCTTGGGCAGTGACAGCAGTCCGCCCGCGGTGATCGAACGCGCGCCGTAGGCGATGCGCTTTCCACCCTCCAGGAAACCGCGGATGGACGGATGGGTCTTGAATCGCTGGAATTCCTCGAAAGGCGAAAGCCACGGGTTGCTGTAGTCGAGCCCGACGATCAGCCCCACGGCGACTTTGTTGTCTTCCAGGTGGTAGAGGAAGGACCCGCCGTAAGTGTCCGGGTCGAGCGGCCAGCCGGCGGTGTGGACCACCAGGCCCGGCTGGTGCTTGGCAGGGTCGATCTCCCACAGTTCCTTGATGCCGATGCCATAGCTTTGCGGGTCTTTGCCGGCGCTTAGTTGGAATTTCTCGTTCAGCTGGCGGCCGAGGTGGCCGCGCGAACCTTCGGCGAATATGGTGTAGCGGGCATGCAGCTCCATGCCGGGCTGGTATTGCGCCGTGGGCTGGCCGTCGCGGCCGACCCCCATGTCGCCGGTGGCCACGCCTTTGACGGCGCCGTTCTCGTCATAGAGGATCTCGGCCGCCGCGAAGCCGGGGAAGAGGTCCACGCCCAGCGCTTCGGCCTGCTCGCCAAGCCAGCGCGTGACCTTGCCCAGGCTGACGACGTAGTTGCCTTGGTTGTGGAAACAGGGGGGCAGCAGCCAGCCCGGGGTGGCCTTGGCCCCCGTCTCGGAGAGGAACAGGAAGCGGTCTTCGCTCACCGGCGTGTTCAGCGGCGCGCCTTTCTCCTTCCAGTCGGGGATCAGCTCGGTAAGCGCACGCGGGTCCATGACGGCGCCCGAGAGGATGTGGGCACCGATCTCGCTGCCTTTTTCAAGCAGGCAGACGCCGATCTCGCGGCCTTTTTCTGCCGCAAGCTGTTTGAGGCGGATCGCGGTGGACAGCCCGGCGGGACCGCCTCCGACGATCACCACGTCGTATTCCATAGACTCGCGTTCGGTGCCTTGCATGTACAGAGTTCCTCCGGGAGGTGCGGGGGCGGGCGGTGTCGCCGTCAAGCCAGTTCGAAGTATGATCTTGGATTGTATTTTATGCGGTCACGGCCACAGGCCAACATGTAAAGCGAGGAAGACAGATGAACAAGGTCTATGCCAGCGCCAGGGAGGCGCTAGCTGACATCGTGCGGGACGGACAAATGTTGGCAGTGGGCGGGTTCGGTCTGTGCGGTATCCCCGAAGCGCTGATCACCGCGCTGCGGGACATCGGCGTCAAGAATCTGACTTGCATCAGCAATAACGCGGGCATCGACGGCGTAGGGCTCGGCCAATTGCTGGAGACGCGGCAGATCCGCAAAATGATTTCCTCCTACGTCGGCGAAAACAAAGAGTTCGAACGCCAATACCTCGCCGGCGAACTAGAGGTCGAATTCACGCCTCAAGGCACGCTGGCCGAGAAGCTGCGCGCAGGTGGCGCGGGCATTCCGGCCTTTTTCACGCCTACGGGTGTCGGCACCCAGGTGGCCGAAGGCAAGGAAATCCGCGAGTTCGACGGCAAGAAATACGTGCTGGAGCGAGCCCTGGTCCCGGACGTGTCGCTGGTCAAGGCGATGGTTGCCGACAAGGCCGGCAACCTGATCTTCAACAAGACCGCGCGCAACTTCAATCCCAACGTCGCGATGGCCGGCAAGATCACGGTGGCCGAAGTCGAACGCATCGTCGAGAACGGCGAGCTGGATCCCGACCACATCCACCTGCCGGGCATCTATGTGCACCGCCTGGTGTTGAACCCGAACCCGGAAAAGCGCATCGAGCAGCGTACGGTGAGGGCGTCGAAATAATGCCGCGAACGGGCCGCGGCGCCTCGCACGGCGGCGTGTCGGCGGACGTCATGGCGCACGGTAAAGGATATTGAGGAGAGATCAGATGGCATGGACTCGCGATGAAATGGCGGCGCGGGCAGCGCGTGAACTGCAGGACGGCTTTTACGTCAACCTCGGAATTGGGTTGCCCACGTTGGTGGCCAACCATGTGCCACCTGGAATCGAGGTCTGGCTGCAGTCCGAGAACGGGTTGCTGGGCATCGGGCCGTTCCCCACGGAAGACGAGGTCGATCCGGACCTCATCAACGCCGGGAAGCAGACGGTCACCACGCTGCCCGGCTCGTCCATTTTCTCGTCGGCCGATTCATTCGGGATGATCCGCGGCGGGAAGATCAATCTCGCCATCCTGGGCGCGATGCAGGTGTCCGAGAAGGGCGACCTGGCCAACTGGATGATCCCGGGCAAAATGATCAAAGGCATGGGCGGCGCGATGGACCTCGTCGCCGGCGTGGGCCGCGTCGTGATCCTGATGGAGCACGTGGCCCGCAAGAAAGACGGGACGGTAGACCTGAAGATCCTGCCCGAATGCACGCTGCCGTTGACGGGCGTGGGTGTCGTGGACCGCATCATCACTGACCTGGCGGTGATCGACGTGACTCCGGACGGGCTGAAGCTGGTCGAATTGGCGCCGGGGGTCTCCGTGCAGGAGGTCGTGGACAAGACCGCCGCCAAGTTGGACACCTCTGCCGTTGCTGCCGCGGCTTGACGGACTGCGGGGGTTCCTGCCGGCAGTCCTGGCGTTCCTGCTGGCCGCCTTCGGCCCGGCGGTGAGAGGCGAGGCAGCCGGTCCCTACATACCCGCCGCGCTGGCCATTCCCGCCCTCGCTTCCCGGGCCGAGGCTTTCGTTCCCGACGGATTCGAACTCGAGCGGGAAGTCGAGGGGGATTTCGGCGCAGAGGGCGTGGGGGTGGCCCAGGTCTACCGCAATGCCCAGGGGCGGCGCGCCTTGCTGCTGGGGGTGCGCAGCGCCAGGGGGTTCGAAGCCACGGGCTGGGGGTTTCTCGTGCCCTGCGCGGCCTGTGGCGTGGATCTTCCCGCAGACCGCAATTTCGAGGTGGAAATCCGGCACCGGCGCGTCGTCATCACCGACCGCAGCTTTTCCAAGGCCGAGGATACGGCTACTTCGGCCGAGCTGACCCTGTCCTACGACCGGCAGGCCAAGCGGTGGTGGCTGCGCTCGCTGCGGCAGCTCACCGTCTTTCAGCGCTCCGGCCGGGCCGAGGAATCGCACGTCGACTACGAGGCCCGTACTACCCGGGACGCGGTGGGCCGTCATGACGGCCAGGTCTTCTTCGCCGAATCCGTCCAGTCCGGCCGCATCGAAGGGGAGCGGCCCGCCCTGGATACGCTGGTGCTGTACTGAACCTGGGAGCGCGCGGGCGTTCCGGCCCGCCGGCCTTAGCCGCGCGCCCGATGTCTTTTTGTCGCCAAAGGTTACGCCCCCTGGGATCGCGGCCTTCGGAACAGAAGCTATAATTCCAATTTCCCGCAAGCGCTCGGCAAAAACCGCGCGCCATTGGCAATGACCAAGTACGTATTCGTTACCGGCGGTGTGGTGTCTTCCCTGGGGAAAGGCATCGCCGCCGCGTCCCTGGCCGCTATTCTTGAATCGCGCGGCCTCAAAGTCACTCTTCTCAAACTCGACCCCTACATCAACGTCGATCCCGGCACGATGAGCCCGTTCCAGCACGGCGAGGTCTTCGTGACGGAGGACGGCGCGGAAACGGACCTGGACCTGGGGCACTACGAACGTTTCATCAGCGCGCGCATGCGCAAGGTGAACAACTTCACCACGGGCCAGATCTACGAATCGGTGCTGCGCAAGGAGCGCCGGGGCGATTACCTCGGCAAGACCGTCCAGGTCATCCCGCACATCACCAACGAGATCCAGGATTTCATCGCCCGCGGCGCCGCCGCGGCCTGGGATGGCAAGACCGACGTGGCCATCGTCGAGATCGGCGGTACGGTGGGCGACATCGAATCCCTGCCGTTCCTCGAGGCTGCACGCCAGATGAGCCTGCGCCTGGGGCGCGGGGGGGCAGCCTTCATCCATCTCACGTTGGTGCCCTTCATCGCCTCGGCCGGCGAGCTCAAGACCAAGCCCACGCAGCACTCGGTGCAGAAGCTGCGCGAAATCGGCATCTATCCGCACGCGCTGCTGTGCCGGGCCGACCGCCCCATACCCGACGACGAGCGCGCGAAGATCTCCATGTTCTCGAATGTCCCGCTCGATGCGGTCATCTCCGTCTGGGACGTGGACTCCATCTACAAGATCCCCGCGATGCTCCATCAGCAGGGGCTGGACGACCTCGTCTGCGAGGCCCTTGGCCTGCAGCCGCCCCCGGCGGATCTTTCCATGTGGGAAGGCCTGATCCACGCGCGCGAGAACCCCGAGAGCGAGGTGCACATCGCCATGGTCGGCAAGTACGTGGACCTGACCGAGTCGTACAAGTCGCTGACCGAGGCGCTGGTACATGCCGGCATCCACACTCGCTGCAACGTGGTCGTCGACTATATCGACTCCGAGGAAATCGAGAGCGAGGGCACGGACAAACTGCGTAAGTACGACGCCATCCTGGTGCCGGGCGGTTTCGGCAAGCGTGGAACCGAAGGCAAGATCCAGGCGATCCGCTACGCCCGGGAAAACGGCGTACCCTACCTGGGCATCTGCCTGGGCATGCAGCTGGCCGTCATCGAGTTCGCTCGGCACGTGGCCGGGCTGGCCGGTGCCAATAGCACGGAGTTCGAGCTCGATACGCCGCATCCTGTGGTCGCCCTGATCACCGAGTGGATGGACCGCGAGGGCAAGATTGAACGCCGCTCCGCGACTTCCGACCTGGGCGGCACCATGCGCAAGGGCGCACAGCGCTGCCCGGTCAAGCCCGGCACGCTGGCACACTCGATTTACGGTGACGAGGTCAATGAACGCCATCGCCACCGCTATGAAGTGAACAACGTATACGTGCCCAAGCTGGAAGAAGCCGGCATGGTGATCAGCGCGCGCACGCCGACCGAGAACCTGCCGGAGATGATGGAGCTGCCCAACCACCCCTGGTTCGTGGGCGTGCAGTTCCACCCCGAGTTCACGTCTACGCCGCGCGACGGGCATCCGCTGTTCTCGGCCTATATCCGGGCCGCGCACGATTACAAGCTGCGGCGCGCCGCGGCGGAGCAGGCATGAGCGTCCCCGCCATCAGTGCGGGGAGGCCGTTGCTCGCTAGGAGGCAACCATGAGTCCACAGCAAGACGTCGCCAGCCGTACTTATTCCATGTGCGGATTCGAGGTCGGCCTTTCCAAGCCGTTCTTCCTGATTGCCGGACCGTGCGTGATCGAGTCGCTCGAGCTCGCGCTCGAAACCGCCGGCACCCTCAAGGAGCTGACGGGCAGGCTCGGCGTGCCTTTCATCTACAAGAGTTCCTTCGACAAGGCCAACCGCAGTTCGAGCAAGTCCTTCCGTGGCATGGGCATGGACTTCGGGCTCAAGGTGCTTTCGGAGGTCCGCGAGCAGATCGGCGTGCCGGTCCTGACCGACGTGCACGAGACCGACCAGGTCAGGCCGGTCGCCGACGTGGTCGACATGCTGCAGACGCCCGCCTTCCTATGCCGGCAGACCGATTTCATCCGCGCCTGCGCGGCCACGCTCAAGCCCGTCAACATCAAGAAGGGGCAGTTCCTGGCCCCGCACGACATGGCCAACGTCGTGGCCAAGGCCAGGGAGGCCGCGCTGGAAGCGGGCGGGGACGGGAACAATATCCTCGTCTGCGAGCGCGGAGCATCGTTTGGCTACAACAATCTCGTGTCGGACATGCGCTCTCTGGCTATCATGCGCGAAACGAATTGCCCGGTGGTTTTCGATGCCACCCACTCCGTGCAATTGCCGGGCGGGCAGGGCGCAACGTCTGGCGGACAGCGCGAATTCGTGCCGGTACTGGCGCGCGCAGCCGTGGCCGTCGGCGTGTCGGGACTGTTCATGGAGACACATCCGGATCCGGCGCATGCCAAGTCGGACGGGCCGAACGCGGTACCGCTCAAGCGTATGGGCGAGCTGCTGGCCTCATTGATAGAACTCGACCGTGTGACCAAACGTCACGGGTTTCTCGAAAACGATTTCCAATAACTTCTTGAGACTGGATACCTATGAGCGCAATCGTAGACATCATCGGGCGCGAAATCATCGACTCCCGCGGCAACCCCACGGTAGAGTGCGACGTGCTGCTGGAATCGGGAGCGATGGGCCGTGCGGCTGTTCCCTCCGGCGCTTCGACGGGATCGCGTGAGGCCATCGAATTGCGCGACGGAGACAAGTCGCGCTACTTGGGCAAGGGCGTGCTCAAGGCCGTCGAGAACGTCAATACCGAAATCGCGGAAGCATTGATGGGGCTCGATGCGCAGGAGCAGGCGTTCCTGGACCGCACGCTCATCGAGCTGGACGGCACGGAAAACAAGGAGCGCCTCGGCGCCAACGCCATGCTGGCCGTGAGCATGGCCGTGGCCAAGGCGGCGGCTGAAGAGTGCAGCCTGCCCCTGTATCGCTACTTCGGCGGCAGCGCCGCCATGAGCATGCCCGTGCCCATGATGAACGTCATCAACGGCGGTGCTCACGCGAACAACAACCTGGACATGCAGGAGTTCATGATCCTGCCGGTGGGCGCGACCAGCTTCCGCGAATCCCTGCGCATGGGGGCCGAAGTGTTCCACGCGCTGAAGAAATTGATCCACGACCAGGGGATGTCCACCGCCGTGGGCGACGAGGGCGGCTTTGCTCCCAATGTCGCCAATCACGAAGCGGCCATCCAGCTGATCCTGCAGGCCATCGAGAAGGCCGGCTATGAGCCGGGTACCCAGGTCGCGCTGGGCCTGGATTGCGCGAGCTCGGAGTTCTATCGCGACGGCAAGTATCACATGGAGGGCGAAGGCTTGACGCTGAGCTCCCAGGAGTTGACCCACATGCTGGCCACATGGTGCGACAAGTACCCGATCGTGACCATCGAAGACGGCATGGCCGAGAACGATTGGGATGGCTGGAAGTACCTGACCGAGCAGCTGGGGCGCAAGGTGCAGCTCGTCGGCGATGATCTCTTCGTCACCAATACCAGCATCCTCAAGCGCGGCATCGAGCAGGGCATTGCCAACTCGATCCTGATCAAGATCAACCAGATCGGTACCCTCACCGAAACCTTCGCCGCGATCGAGATGGCCAAGCGGGCGGGATACACCGCCGTGGTGTCGCATCGCTCGGGCGAAACGGAAGACACGACCATCGCCGACATCGCAGTGGCCACGAACGCGATGCAGATCAAGACGGGCTCGATGTCCCGCTCGGATCGCATGGCCAAGTACAACCAACTGCTGCGCATCGAGGAAGACCTCGGCGACGTGGCGCACTATCCGGGCCGCGAGGCGTTCTACAACCTGCGTTGATGCAATTGCGCCGGACTGCCTAGGCGGGTGGTCCGGTGCTCCCATTGGGGGACGGGCCGCATGCGTCTGCTCACTCTGATAATCGCCCTGCTATTGGTGCTGATCCAGTATCCGCTATGGCTGGGAAAAGGCGGGTGGCTACGCACCTGGGAGCTCGAGCGCCAGCTCGAGGCCCAGCGCCAGACCAACGAGGAATTGCGTACGCGCAATCTTGCGCTCGACGCCGAAGTGCGTGACCTCAAGAGCGGCACGGATGCCATCGAAGAGCGCGCCCGTTACGAGCTCGGCATGCTCAAGGAAGGCGAGGCATTCGTGCAGATCGTCGAAGGCCCGGCGGCTGCGGCGATTGCTCCGGGAACTGCGCCGGCATCGCCCCAGCGTCGCATGACCGCGCCTGCGGATCGATAAACCCGGCGCTTCCTGAACTACCCCGCCAGCAGATTTTCATTTTTCGCGTGCTCACGCGCGGCCGACTGCATAGGCATCGCAATGTCGCGCCGTATCACCACCAGGCCCGCGGCGCGGGCACGTCGCACGTAATCATCCTCCTCGCCGGAGTCGGCCAGCGTGCGCAACAGCGCAGCCATCCAAGGGAGGTAGGGGGCGTGCAGGTACGTGAGGCGCAACACGAGCGTATTGGCCTGGAACACGGTTTGCCGCGAATGGGGGCCGGCACCGTTGCCGTAACGGGCAAGATAGACGGTGTCGTGGTGCAGCCGCTGGTAGTCGTAGTCGAGCTCGCGAACGCCCCCGGCGCTTGACCGGTCATTGGAAAAATCGTCGAAGCTAGCCCGGTTCGGACTCAGTTGTTCGATGCGGGCCATAGGCAGGCCGTATTCGCGCTCCCGGGCCTGTAGCTTGGCCTTGACCCGCGGCCCCACGCTGGCAGGGTCCGGGAGGGCGTCGATGCCCAGTGCCGGCGCGAGGGCGCGCTCGAATGCACCTGCCATGGCGGATGGATCGGCGTGCGAGACGACGCCGGCGCGCGCGGCTTCGAACAAGGCGTAGCCGACGGCCTGGCGGACCAATAGCCAGCGGCCGGTTTCAAAGGCGCCGAGCCCTACGAGCAGCAGCGGCAGTGCCACGACGGTGAATTCCGCCATGGCGGTGCCGCGTAGGCGGCGCAGGCGAATGCGAGGCGGGTGATGGACCGGAGGCATGACGCGAGCTTGCCCGTGCATCGGCCCGGCGTCCATTGTGGATACTGCCCGAGGACAAAACGCGCCTACCGCAGCCTGAGGGTTAGGCGCCATTCCACCCCTGCAGCAGCGCGGCCACGATGCCGCCTGGCGTCAGTGGCGCGTGGTGTTCTGGTGCCTCACCATGGCCGAATCGTTGGCGAACAATTCGGCGCAGTCGACCGCATCGAACTCGAAGCTCTTGACGCAGTAGTCGCAGTGGATTTGTACGCGACCTTGTTCTGCCAGAATGTCGTCCACTTCCGCCTTGCCGATGCGCAGCAGCACGTCGGCAACTTTTTCGCGGGAACACGTACAGCGATAGGTCACCGGGGCCGGGTCGAAGGCGCGCAGGGATTCCTGCCAATACAGGCGGTGGATCAAGGCGTCCGGCGTAAGCGTGAGCAACTCTTCCGGCTTGAGCGTGTCGGCCAAGACTTGGGCGCGTTCCCAGGTGTCGTCGGCCTTGGCTTGGGCGGCCTGGCCTTCGGTCTTGCCGCCATGCCGGGGAAGCTGTTGCAACAACACGCCGGCCGCGCATTCGGCGTTGGCCGCGAGCCAGATGCGCGTCTGCAATTGCTCGGAGGCTAGCATGTAGTGCTCGAGCGCTTCCGCCACCGAATTGCCGTGCAGCGCCACAATGCCCTGGTAGGGCTGCTGGCCCGGCTGGCGGTCCTGGGGATCGAGCATGACGGCGAAGCGGCCGCCTCCCTGGCTATTGAGCAGGCTCTGGAACGTTCCGTCGTCGGGCACGGCGTGGCCCTCGCGGAGCTTGACGGTCGCGCGTATGCCGAGGTCGGCATGGCATTCGACGACGATCAAGCCGATCGGGCCATCTCCCTGCAGCTGCAGGACCACGGTGCCGTTGAACTTGATGTTGGCGGCCAGCAGCGCGCTTGCCGCCACCAGTTCACCCAAGAGGCGCTGGACGGCGGGCGGATAGTCGTGACGGGCCTGGATTTCTTTCCAGGTCTGGCGTATGGAGGTGACCTCAGCCCGGACGGTCTGGTCCTCGAATAGGTATTTCTTGAGCTGATCGGACAAAAAACTTCCTCGAAAGCGCGTGGGGGTGAGCCATTCTACAATGCTGTCCTATGACAGCCGAACCCGAACTGCGACAGGCGGCGCGTCTACTGCTCACGCTTTGCGATCCGGCCGAGAAGGCCGCCCGTACGCGCGAGCTGGGGGCTTCGCCCGTATATGTGGATGCCGCCTGCGTTTTACAAGAGCCCGAGGGTGTCCCGGGCCGCCCGCTCCGCCCCGTCTTGGTTTCCCCGCGCGACGTACCGGGAAGGGGCGTGGCCTCGGTCGAGGCGCGCGCGGCATTGCTGCATGCGCTGGCGCACATCGAATTCAATGCGATCAACCTGGCGTTGGACGCGATCTGGCGTTTCGCCGGCATGCCCAAGAACTATTACCTGGACTGGCTCAAGGTCGCCAGCGAGGAAGCTCTGCACTTCACCCTGCTCGCGGAGCACCTGCAATCCTTGGGCTACGCCTACGGCGATTTCCTGGCCCATGACGGACTGTGGCAAATGGCCGAGCGCACGCGGCTCGACCTGCTCGCGCGCATGGCATTGGTGCCTCGAACCCTGGAGGCGCGCGGGCTAGACGTCAGCCCGGCCATACGGGCGAAACTGGCAGGCGCCGGAGACATGAAGGCCGCGCAGATACTCGATGTCATCCTGCGCGACGAGATCGGGCATGTCGCGATCGGCAATCGTTGGTACCGCTATCTGTGCGAGCGCGAGGGCGTCGACCCAGTGGGCCATTATGTGGTCCTGGCCCAGCGTTATGAGGCGCCGGGCCAGTATGGACCGTTCAACCTTCCGGCCCGCCGGGCGGCGGGTTTCACGGAGACGGAGCTGCGTGCGCTGGAGCTGGCGGCCATTTCCGGACGCGATCGTCCGCGATCTGCTTGAGCGCTTGGCGTCGGATCTTGCCGGAGGGGGTTAGCGGCAGGGCTTCGACGAACTCGATCTCTTTGGGGGTGTCATCCCGGCCGAGTTCGGAGGCAACGTAGGCGATCAGTTGGTCGCGCAGCGTGCGGAGGCGGGCGGCGTCATCAGCCTCGGTTGGCGCAGTTGCGGGTTCGCCGGATGCCTCCTCGCCTTGCGCTGGGGCGGGGGGTTGCGCTTCGTCCGGCGCGGCCTCGGCAGCAGGAGGGGCGGGCAGGACAACCACGTAGGCCTTGATGCCTGCGCCGTCGGGCATGGGAACCGCTACCGAGTCGGCGACTGCGGGGTGTCGGTTCAAGCAGTCTTCGATCGGTCCGGGGGCCACGAGGCGATTGCCGATTTGGAACATTTCGTCCAAGCGCCCCACGTACCAGAGGTAGCCGTCTTCGTCCATGCGCGCGAGGTCGCCCGTGCGGTGCCACGTGCCGCTGACAGGCCGCCCTGTTTCTTCGCCGCGCCAGTAACCGGAGAAGAAGGACGGATCCGGGTGGCCGTGGATGTCATAGCGATTGACGACGATTTCACCGTGCTCGCCGGCCGAAACCGGTCGGCCGAGTGCATCCACGATCGCGATTTGGTGTCCGGGGTAGGGGCGTCCCATGCTGCCGGGCCGCACGGGCCATTTTTCGCAGCTCTGGCCGATCACCGTCCCGATCTCGACTTGGCTGTAGATTTCGTTCGGCTCGATGCCTAGCGCCTGCTTGCAGCGTTCGAACAGGGCCCGGCCCAGCGCGGTGTCGGTGGCCGTGACCGCGCGCAGCGCCAGGCGGTAGCGTTCCGCGGGCCGCTGCTCCGCCTTGAGGAGGCGGCGCAGGTCGCGCGTGGTCAGGGCGAGATTGGTGACCCGGTAGCGCTCCAGCAGGCAGAACGTCGCGTGCGGATCGGGCGGCGGGCGCACGGCCACCAGCGGCTGGCCGAAATATAGGCTGGGCAGCACGGCTGCGAACAGGCCGTGGGGGCTTCCCCATTCCGACGCCGTCCACATGACGTCCCCCGGTTGGGGAAACCAGTTTTGGGACGCGACAAAGCCGGGCAAATTCCCGATCAGGGTCGCATGGGGCAGCACCACTCCCTTCGGCAAGCTGCCTGCTCCGGCAGTGTAGAGCAGCAGCGCCGGGTCGGACGACGACGTGGGATGCATCTCGAAGGCGCTTTCCTGGCGTGCGAGCAGCGTACGCCAAGAAAGGACCCGCTCGTCTTCCAGGTCGATGCCGACGGTTTGGCGCAGCAGGGGGCAGTGTTCCGTGGCCGGAAGGAGCGCCGGCGCAGCCGTGCCGTCGACGATGGCAATGCGGGCTTCGCTGTCGCGCAGGCGTTGCTCGTACGTCTGGGCAGTCAGGGCGACGGACAACGGTACCGAGATCGCGCCAAGCTGGAAGACGGCGATGTAGGCGACCACCGCCTCGGGACGCTGGGGCAGGACGATGGCGACGCGGTCGCCTCGCTGCACGCCCATGCGGCGCAAACCGTTGGAGAGTCGATTGGCATATTCTTGCAGGCGGCCGTATGTCCAGATTTCGCGCCTGCCCTCGGCATCTTCCGCGTAGATGGCGATACGCCTGGCATCCGCGCTGCTAACGGTCCAGCGCCGGCAGCAGACGTCTGCGATGTTCAGTCGTTGCGGAACCCACCATCGAAACGTGGTGTAGAGTGCCTGGTACTGGTCTTCCATAACCCTCCGCTGGTTTTAGGAGCTGGTCCGGCCAGATCGGCGGACGGGGTGTCTGCGTGATATAGCAATCATTACTGACCTGACCGGTAACCGCAATAACTTTGGTGCGGTCGCTGCCGGGCGAAACGGCCCGGGGGAGGGAGCGGCCGCGCGCATTTCAGCGCAATTGCCGTCTATTTGGGTTGAATTTCGATGTATAAGCCGCTCGTCCCGCCTCGGTCCGCCTACCTGGAAATTAGGGGTTTACGTCACTATTTTCGCCACTGGGGCGATCCGGGGGCGCCGCTCGTGCTGGCACTCCATGGCTGGATGGATTCCTCCGCGACGTTTCAATTCTTGGCTGATTTCCTGGCAGGCCGATTTCACATCGTTGCGCCGGACTGGCGCGGATTCGGCCGCACGGAGTGGGCGGGCACGGACTCCTACGAGGTGGGGGAATACCTGGGCGATCTCGACGCTTTCTGCCGCCATCTTTCGCCTTCCGCACCCATCGCCCTGCTAGGCCACAGCATGGGCGGCAACATGGCCATGCTCTATGCAGGCGTGCGCCGCGACCGGGTCGCCGCCGTGGTCAACCTCGAAGGCCTGGGCTTGCCCGCGGTGCCTCCCGAAGCGGTGCCTGCCCGGCTGCGGCAGTGGCTGGACGAGATCGCGGATCCGCCTACGTTGTGGGATTACCCTGACGTCCAAGCGTATGCGCAGCGCCTCCTGCGCGACAACAGCCGGCTCGACCCCGACAAGGCGGCTTTCCTGGCCGAGGAGAATGGCCGGGCCGCCGGCGGCCGCTGGAAGCTGCGGGCGGATCCCGCACACAAGGTCGTCAATCGTGTCGCCTATCGCCTCGAGGAGGTGCTCGCTTGCTGGCGGCAAATTGCCGCGCCGGTACTGTGGGTGGAGGCCGCCGGGAGCAGCGTGCGGGCAAAAATGCTCGCCCAGCCCGGCTATGAGCAACGCCTCCAATGCGTTGCGTCATTGCAACGGGTGGTGGTGGATGACGCCGGCCACATGCTTCACCAAGAGCGGCCGGCAGAGGTGGCGCAATTGGTCGCAGATTTCCTAGGGCCGTTGCTATTGCCACGCTGCACCCGTCCTACAATGTGAGCATGGAGAACGCCTTGAACGTCGACCTGCATTGCCACTCGCAAGTCTCGGACGGGATGCTCGCGCCCGGGGAACTGGTCGCACGCGCCCATCGCAATGGCGTCGACGTGCTCGCGCTTACCGACCATGACGAAATCGGCGGCCTGTCGGAGGCGGCCGAGGCGGCGCGCGAACTGGGCTTGCAGTTCGTGCCGGGCGTGGAAATATCGGTCACCTGGGCCGGAGAAACCGTTCACATCGTGGGCCTGCAGATCGATCCCGACGATGCCGCCCTCGCCGAAGGCCTGCGCCATACCCGTTCGGGCCGGGAGCGGCGGGGACGCGAAATGGCCGAGCAACTGGCCGCCGTCGGGATCCCGGGTGCATTCGAGGGGGCTTTGCGGCACGTGGGAAATCCTGAACTCATCAGCCGTACCCACTTCGCGCGCTTTCTCGTCGAGCAGGGGGTCTGCCGCGACGTCCCGGAGGTTTTCCAGAACTATCTGGTGGAGGGCAAGCCTGGCTACGTGCCCATGCGCTGGGCCGCTTTGCCCGATGCGATCAACTGGATACGCGGGGCCGGTGGCGTGGCAGTCATCGCGCATCCCGGCAGGTACCACTACACGCCATTGCAGTTCCAGGCGTTATACGAAGAGTTCCTGGGCCTGGGGGGCTGCGGCATCGAGGTGGTCACCGGCAGCCATACCCCGGAGCAGTACCGGGAGTACGCGGAGGTGGCTCGCCGATATGGTTTTCTCGCTTCGCGAGGCTCGGATTTCCACGGCCCGTCGGAGAGCCGCATCGACCTCGGAGTCCTGCCGCCGCTGCCCGCACATTTGACGCCGATCTGGCGCGACTGGTTTTAGTGTCATGAACAAGGCTTTTGTCAAAGAATCAGAGGGGCAGGAAGACGACGAACTGCCCGAGCATCTCGCCTTGCCCAGCGGGGTCAAGAACTACATGACGCCCGAAGGGTATGCACGCCTGCGCGGCGAACTGGTGCACCTGATGACGGTGGAGCGGCCGGCGGTGGTGCAGGTGGTTTCCTGGGCCGCCTCGAATGGCGACCGCTCGGAAAATGGCGATTACCTCTACGGCAAGAAACGGCTGCGGGAGATCGATCGCCGCATGCGCTTCCTTACCCGGCGACTGGACATCGCCGAGGTGGTCGACGCCTCCAAGCAACCCAACCGCGACCAAGTCTTTTTTGGCGCCACCGTCACCTATCTGGACAGCGCTGGCGAAGAGCACGTCGTGACCATCGTCGGCGTGGACGAGGCCGAGCCCCTGAAAGGCAGGATCAGCTGGATATCGCCCGTGGCGCGGGCGCTGCTCAAGGCGCGGGAAGGGGACACGGTCGTGCTGCGCACGCCGTCAGGGGTGGAAGAGCTCGAGATCCTAGAGGTGAAATACCCCGACCCCGCGCCCCAATAGCGTCGAAGGCCGGGCCGGGGCCACAAGGCCGGCTCCGCGGCCGCGGGGGTCAACCCTTGACCCGGATGATGCGTTGGACGTGGGGAACGCGCCGCAGGTAGCGGATGACCCGGGCCAGGTGCTGGCGGCTTTCGACCTGGATCGTGAAATGCACGGCCACGGTGGACGAGGCTTCGTCCTGCATGGATACGTGCGTGATGTTGGCGTCGGCGGCGGAAATCTCGGCTGCCACGCGTCCCAGGACCCCGCGCTCCTGGCGCAGCACCACGTCGATGCGCACGTTGAAATGGCGCGAAGTCTGGTCGTCCCAAGCCACGTCCAGCCAGCGCTCGGGCTCGCGGGCACGTTGGCGCCGGGCGTTCGGGCAGTCCTCGGTGTGAACGACCAGTCCATGCCCCATGCGGACATAGGCGACGATGGCGTCCCCGGGGATGGGCGTACAGCAAGGCGCCAGCTGCACGGCAAGGCCCTCGTTCCCCTGGATGCGGATGGGGGTGGCGGAACCTTGTTCGGCGTACCGATCTACTTGTTCGGCCGTGGTCGAAATCGGATCGCCTTCAGGCATGAAGCGCCGGGCCACCACGGCGGCCAGCCGCTTGCCCAACCCAATGTCGGCCAGGATCTCTTCGCGCGAACGGGCGCCGCTGCCACGCGCGAGCTTGTCCCAGATCGGGTCCGAAGCGTCGGGCATGGACATGTTCATCGACTTCAGCGCCTGCGCCAGCAGCCGCTCCCCGAAGGCGACCGATTCTTCGTACTTGACGGTGCGCAGATAGTGGCGGATTTCAGAGCGCGCCTTGCCCGTACGTACGAAGTTGAGCCACTGGGCGTTCGGGCGGGAGTTCTCGGAAGTAATGATTTCGACGGAGTCGCCGCTCTTGAGCTCGGTGCGCAGTGGCACGAATTCGCTGTTGACCTTGGCGGCCACCGTCTGGTTGCCGACATCGGTGTGGATGCTGTAGGCGAAATCGATGGGCGTGGCGCCGCGGGGAAGCGAGATGATCTTGCCGCGGGGCGTGAAGACGTAGACGGCGTCGGGAAAGAGGTCGACCTTGACGTGTTCCAGGAACTCGTTGCTGTCGCCGGTCTGCCTCTGGATGTCGAGCAGCGACTGGAGCCACTGGTGCGTGCGTTTCTGAAGGTCGTTCAGGTTGACGTCGGCCGTCTTGTAAAGCCAATGCGCCGCTACGCCGCTTTCGGCCACCTGGTTCATGTCGCGCGTGCGGATCTGGAACTCCACGGGGGTGCCGTAGGGGCCCACTAGCGTCGTATGCAGCGACTGATAGCCGTTGACCTTGGGTATGGCGATGTAGTCCTTGAACTTGCCCGGTACCGGCCGGTACAGCTGATGCAGGGCGCCAAGGGCCAGATAGCACTCTGGCTGCGTATTGACCACGATCCGGAATCCATAGACATCGAGCACCTCGGAGAACGACTTCTTCTGGTCGACCATCTTGGTGTAGATGCCGTACAGGTTTTTTTCCCGGCCGTTGACTTCGGCCTCGATCCCGGCCGCGGGGAGGGCGGCGCGAACGGCTTCCTGGATCTTGTTTACCAGTTCGCGCCGATTACCGCGCGCCGCCAGCACCGCCTTGCGCAGCACCTGATACCGGCGCGGGTACATCGCTTCGAAGCAGAGCTCCTGCAATTCGCGATAGATGATGTTCAGGCCCAGGCGGTGGGCGATGGGCGAGTAGATCTCGAGGGTTTCCCGCGCGATGCGACGGCGCTTCTCCGGGCTGACCGCGCCCAGCGTGCGCATGTTGTGCAGCCGGTCTGCCAGCTTGATCAAGATGACCCGCACGTCGCGCGCCATCGCCAGCAGCATTTTGCGGAAACTTTCAGCCTGCTGCTCGGCCTTGCTGGCGAATTCGAGGCGATCCAGTTTGGAGAGGCCGTCGACCAGGTCGGCGACTTCGGCGCTGAAGCGTTCGATCAATTCCTGCTTGGTGACGCCCTGGTCTTCCATGACGTCGTGCAGCAGGGCCGCCATCAACGCGGGCGCGTCAAGCTTCCATGCCGCGCAGATCTCAGTGACTGCAATGGGGTGGGAGATGTAGGGTTCTCCGCTGGCGCGGAACTGGCCCAAGTGGGCCTGATCCGAAAAGCGGTAGGCTTCGCGGACCCGCCGGACATCTTCCGGGCTCAGGTATTGGGAAATCGTCTCTGCCAGGGGGGCGAAGGATACCCCGGCCGAAGTGGGCACCGGGTTGGCGTCGAAGTCGTGCGCCTGCGTGTCGGTCGTTGCGGGCGGTGTTCCTGGATGCGTCTCGGAACGGGTGGTAGAGACTGGAAATCCCATGGTCGCCTCAGAGGGAGCAGGGCGGCGTGGGCCGGCCTGCTCTAGGCGCTGCCGGCCCCAGTGCCGGCAGCGAGACCTGTCTGGTCTCGGGTATCAGGTGGGGACCTTTTTCAGCATTTCCAGCCCGGTCAGCCCGGCGGCCACCTCACGCAGTGCCGTGACGGTGGGTTTGTCCTTCGTGTCCAGCTTGGGCGCGTGGCCTTGGGCCAGTTGACGCGCGCGGTAGGTAGCCACAAGGGTCAGCTTGAACCGGTTGGGAATTTGCTTCAAGCAGTCTTCGACGGTAATACGTGCCATAAGTGTCCTTGAGCGCTATGCGTAACTGGATACGATATCAAAACGACTTAGCAGGCGTTTGCGGAATGCCCAACTGGGAAAATAAGTCGGCATGCCGCGCCGCCTGGGAACGAAAACGCAGCCTGGCGGCGGTAACGATGGTCGTCAGGTCTGCCAAGGCTGCGCTAAAGTCTTGATTAATAATAACATATTCGAATTCCGGGGCATGGGCGAACTCGCCTCCCGCTGCCAGCAGCCGGCGGGCAATGACATGCGGTTCGTCCTGTCCGCGTTGCTTCAGGCGCAATTCCAATGCTTCGATGGAAGGCGGCAGGATGAAAATGCCGATCGCCTCGGGGAACTTGGAGCGAACCTGGCGCGCGCCCTGCCAGTCGATTTCCAGCAAGACGTCGTGCCCGGCTTCGGTTTCGCGCTCGATCCAGTCCCGGGGCGTGCCATAGAAATTGCCATGCACTTCCGCCCACTCCAGCAGCGCATCCTCGCGGCGCATGCGCTCGAAGGTTTCCAGCGTCACGAAATGGTATTCCTTGCCGTCGGTCTCGCCCGGGCGCGGCGGGCGCGTGGTGCACGAAATGGACAAGCGGATTTCCGGTTTGGCCTTGAGCAAGGCGTTGACGAGGCTGGACTTACCGGCGCCGCTCGGGGCGACGACCATGAAAACGTTACCGGCGCGTGGAGGCATGAAAGTCGGGTGCAAAGACACTAGCATACCAAGTGCGGCGCCCCGGGCGCCCGACCGTTGCGAAAAACCCCCAGTTGCGGCCGGGTTTTAGCGGGCAGCGGGCGAGTTGGCCGGCACTTCCATTTTTTGGCTCCGGGTCTTGAGCGCCTCGATGATGGCGTCCACGCCACCCTGGGAGCCGATCGTAGAAAATTGATTGCGGTAGTTCTGGATGAACCAGACTCCCAATACGTTCAGGTCGTAGATTTTCCATCCCTGGTCAGTCTTCTCCAGCCGGTAGTCGACAGGGATCGGGTCGCGCTGGCCATCCGTGACGGCAGTGCGCACGACGACGTCCGTGGCGCCCGGTTCCGCCCGGAATGGGCGCATTTCGACGCGCGCCTGGGGCGTAATGGTCGCAATCGCGCCGCCGTAAGTACGCACCAGCATGTTCCGGAACTCCTTGACCAGGGCCGTGCGTTGTTCGGGCGAAGCGTTGCGCCAATAGCGGCCAACCGCGAGCCGGGTGGTTTTCTCGAAATTCACATAGGGCAGGATCAGCTCGTCGATGGCCTGGTTGATCTTTTCCGGCGAACCGCTTTTCAGTTCTTGGTCCTTGCGGATCCGCTCGAGCACGTTGTCCGCGGCCTTCTTGATCAGGACGTCGGGCCGGTCGTCCTGGGCGGGCGCCTGGGCCCGGACCTGGCCGCCGGCGAATATGGCCAGGGCGAGGACGAACAGCCAACCGAGCCACAAGGGAAGGAGGCGGGGACGAGCGAGGGTATGCGAAGCGGGGCGCGGATCTGGCATGGTTTCTCCTGAGCGGACGACGATCGTCGCCATTCTGGTTGGGCCTGGCGACAACGGGAACCGCGCTCGGCCCCGCCCGTCATCCATTCATGCATTGGAGCCCATATTCCGGCGCGATGTTCCGGAGGACTGAAACAGAATGCTGCGAGGAGGCCGCCGCCGAAAGCGTCCTTGCCCGTGATATGTTCGGAATCCTACCACCCACTTCCTGCGGACCGCGCCATGACATCGACCTCTACCCCGGCCATCCCGCTCGTCAAGCGCTACGACGTCCGGGATTTCTTTCGCAAGCCGGAGCGCTCCGCCTACCGCATTTCTCCCGACGGCAGGCACCTCGCCTTTCTGGCGCCTTTCCAGGGCCGGCAGAATGTCCACGTGCAGGCGCTGGGCGAGGACGGAGCGCCCGTCGGGCCGGCACGCGCCTTGACAGAGGAAACCGAACGCGACGTGCGCGGGTATTTCTGGAAAGGGCCGGCCCACATCCTGTATGCCAAAGACTTCGGCGGTGACGAGAACTTCCACCTGCTCTCGGTGCCCATAGACGGCAGCTCGGCGCCGACGGACCTTACCCCGTACGAAGGCGTGCGCGCCGACGTCGTGGACGAGCTGGTCGACGACGACGCCCATGTGCTGGTTTCGCACAACCAGCGCGACAAGCAGGTATTCGACGTGTTCCGGGTGAATGTCGCCACGGGCGAGGCGCAGCTCATTGCGCAGAACCCCGGCAACATCACGGGCTGGGCCACGGATCACGACGGCAGGTTGCGGCTCGCCATCGCGACCGATGGCGTCAACAACACATTGCTGTACCGCGATAGCGAGGCCGAGGACTTCCGGCCCATCCTGACCACGGACTTCAAGGAAACCGTCGCACCGCTGTTTTTCACCTTTGACAACCGGCGGATTTACGTCAGCTCCAATCGGGGGCGTGACAAGGCAGCATTGTTCGAGTTCGATCCGCACACGGCCCGCGAGGGCACATTGATCTTCGAACATCCCGAGGTCGATGTGTCGGGCCTGGCCTATTCGCATCGCCGCAAGGTGCTGACCGAAATCGACTATGTCACCTGGAAGCCGCAGCGGCGGGTGGTCGATCCGGTGATGGCCGAGATCTATGCCGACCTGGCTTCCCGCCTGCCGGGCTACGAAGTCGCCCTGCAGAGCGCGACCCGGGATGAAACCCGCTTCGTCGTCGCTGCATACAACGACCGCACCCAGGGCGCCCGTTATCTGTACGACGCCGTGTCGCGCAAGCTCACCAAGCTCGGAGATATCCAGCCTTGGCTGCTCGAGCGCGACATGGCCCCGATGAAGCCTATCCGGTATACGGCGCGGGACGGGCTCAAGATCGACGGCTATCTCACGCTCCCGGTAGGGGTGACGCCCCGCAACCTGCCCGTGATCGTCCATCCGCACGGCGGGCCGTGGGTGCGTGACGTTTGGGGCTACAACCCCGAAGTCCAATTCCTGGCGAACCGGGGCTACGCCGTATTGCAGATGAACTTCCGGGGTTCGACGGGGTACGGGCGCAAGTTTTGGGAGGCGTCGTTCAAGCAGTGGGGCAGGGCCATGCAGGACGACATCACCGACGCAGTCGAGTGGCTAAAGCGCGAGGGCATCGCCGATCCGGCTCGCATCGCCATTTACGGCGCGAGCTATGGCGGCTATGCCGTCCTGGCGGGCATCGCCTTTACTCCCGACCTGTACGCGGCCGCCGTCGATTACGTCGGCGTGTCCAATCTCTTTACGTTCATGAACACTATCCCGCCTTACTGGAAGCCGTTCCTCGATTCCATGCACGAGATGGTCGGCCATCCCGGGCGCGACGAGCAGCTGCTGCGCGAGAGCTCGCCGGTGTTTTTCGTGGACAGGATCAAGACACCCCTATTCGTGGCGCAAGGCGCGAAGGATCCTCGGGTGAACAAGGACGAGAGCGACCAGATCGTCGCCGCGTTGCGCGCGCGCGGGGTTGACGTCGAATACATGGTCAAGGAGAACGAAGGGCATGGTTTCCACAATGAGGAAAACCAGTTCGAGTTCTATGCAGCCATGGAGGCGTTCCTCCGCAAGCACCTGGGGTGAGGCGAAAGTCGGCGCAGCCTGGACGCAAGCCCGGCGCGTCCAGGCCGTGTGCGCGGCTAGGCGCGGCTGCGCTGGAACCACAGCATCGACAATACGCACGCAAGGGTCAGCAGCAATACCGCCGCTGCGCTGAGCAGCGCGCTGAGCTCGGTTTCCTTGCGCTCCATGGTGAACTTGGCGTTCAGGTTCCGGTACACGGAACTTAGGTCGGCCTCGGAGCTGGCGAGGAAATATTCCCCGCCCGTCATTTGGGCAATGGCGCGCAGCGTCGGTTCATCGAGCCGCGCGAAGAATGACCAGCCCTCGTCGCCAATGGGGGCGCCGCGCTGCGTCCCGAATCCCACGGTATAGACGCGCACCCCGCGCTCGGCCGCCATGCGGGCGGCGTCTAGCGGGTCCGGGCCCGTCGTGCGCCGCCCGTCGCTCAGGAGGATGATGGTGCCGGCGGTATACGAACCAGGGAGGACGGGCTGCGCCATTTTTTCCTTTTGTTTCTTTTTCGCCTCTTCCGCCGCCAGCGCCTGGTCCAACGGCAAGGGACGCCGGCCGGCGCGCACGGACGGCGTTTGGAAGATGACCGATTCCAGGTCTATGCCATCGTTGGGAAACAGCATGGAGAGCGCGAGGATCAGGCCGCTGCCGGTGGCGGTTGCACGCTGCAGCTGGAAGCGGTCGATGGCCTCGATCATGTCTTGCCGGTTGTCGGTCGGCGTTTGCACGACGGCGGCCGTGCCGGCGAAAGAAACGATGCCGAGCCGTACGTTGGATGGTAGCTCCGCAATGAAGCGCTTGGCCGCCATCTGGGCAGCCGCGAGCCGGTTGGGGGCGATGTCGGCCGCCTGCATGCTGCGCGATACATCGACCGCCAGCACGACGGTCAACGTATCCGAGGGCAGGGTGATGGTCGCGGTGGGGCGGGCGCAGGCGAGCAGTGCCGCCGAGGTCGCCAGCAGGAATAGCAGCGGCGGGATGTGGCGCCGCAGTCGCTGGCCGGCTCCGATCGCGGCTTTGGGAAGGCTCAAGCTGGCGTAGCGTATGGCCGTCTTCTTGCGGCGCGCCAGCACGTAAAGGTAGAGGGCTACGAGCAGGGGGATGAGGAGCTGCAGCCAAAGAAGATCTGGCCAGAGAAACCGCATGAGTGCTCCTTGGCGCGCGGAAAGTACAACGGCACGGGCGTCTTTGCACCGGCGTCTTTAGTATGCCCATGAACCCTCGCGACGGTAAAGGTACTCGCGCATGGAGGCCGTTTAAGTGTTACCTTATTTTCGCCGGGCTCGTTGGGTGAACCGAGCGCGCCTGCGGCTGTCTGCCAGGAAGGGACCAGTTCTCCACGGGGGCGGGCAGGGCGGCACAGGGCTTGCTGCGCAGCCGCATTCCGTGAGACATGCCAAGCGGGAAGGTAGTGATGAAACGGGTTGCCTTATATAGCAGGACCCCCCGGCCGCGGCCGGCAGCGGCTGAAACGGATGCCGCGGCTGCCCCCCCCCGGCCGAGCCGCACCCGGCGCCTTTGGTGCTGGCTCGGACGCAGGCGAGATGCCTTATATGGCCTGGCCTTGCTCATCCTGGCGGGCGGCCTCGTTTTCGTTTTGTTGCAACCGCAACCCACGCCGCTGACGCAGGAACACATCGACGCGGCCGTCCTGCACACCCTCGAACACAAAGACCTCCCGTCGCGTACGGCCAGGGCCGCCGAAGCCGTGAGGCAGTCGGTGGTGCGCATCCAGGGCTTTGCCGACGACGAAGGCAAGGCGGAGGAAGAGGCGCCCAAGGTTGCCCAGGGGCCCCGGGGCGGAACGAAGCCCAAGCCCGGCGGGAAATCCAAGGAGAAGGAGCGGGAAAAGCCGGCAGGCAAGGACGACGGCGGAAACGCACCCAAGCAGGAAGGGAGTGTCGGCTCCGGCGTGGTCGTCGTCGACACGGGCGTGATCCTCACCAATTTCCACGTCGTGGCCGGGGCCAAGCGCCTGAAAGTTACCTTTTTCGACGGTTATCAGTCCGATGCCGAGGTCGTGGCCATCCAGCCCGAGAAAGATCTCGCCGTCATCAAGGCCAAGTCGATTCCCGACGACCTGCCGGCGGCAACCCTCGGGTCCAGCCTGGACTTGGCGCCGGGCGACGAGGTGGTTGCGGTCGGATTTCCGTTCGGCATCGGTCCGTCAGTCTCCGCCGGCGTGGTGTCGGGCTTGAACCGAGAGTTCGTCTCTGCGGAGGGCAAACACGTGCTTACGCGGTTGATCCAGTTCGATGCCGCGGCCAATCCCGGGAACTCCGGCGGTCCGCTCGTGAACATGCGCGGTGAGGTCGTGGGGATCGTCACTGCCATCCTCAATCCGACGAATGCGGGCACCTTTGTCGGCATCGGTTTTGCTACCACCATTGAAAGCGCCGGCAGCGCCGTTGGCATGCCACCCTTCTGATCACCGAGACAGGACCGAACCCATGAGCGACAACACCATGAGCGCCATAGACAGTGCAAACCTGATGGAGCGCGTGCTTTACGAAGTCAAGCGAGTCGTGGTGGGGCAGGACCATTTCCTCGAGCGGGTCCTGGTTGCCATCCTCGCCCAGGGACACTTGCTCGTGGAAGGTGTGCCGGGCCTGGCCAAGACGCTGACGGTCAATACCCTGGCCAAGACCATACGCGGCACCTTCAAGCGCATCCAGTTCACGCCGGACCTGCTGCCTGCCGATTTGGTCGGCACGCGCATGTATAACCAGCGCACTGGGGATTTTTCCACGGTGCTGGGCCCGGTCTTCGCCAATTTGCTGCTGGCCGATGAAATCAATCGGGCACCGGCCAAGGTGCAGAGTGCCTTGCTCGAGGTCATGCAGGAGCGCCAGGTCACCATCGCCGGCGAGACGCACAAAGTGCCGTCGCCGTTCTTGGTGATGGCCACGCAGAACCCGATCGAAACCGAAGGGACCTATCCCTTGCCGGAAGCGCAGGTCGATCGCTTCATGATGAAAGTGATCGTGGGGTATCCCAGCGAGGAGGAGGAATTCGTGATCGTCGACCGGGTGACCGGGCCCCCGGTCGACGTGCAGCCGGTCGCGGTGACCGAACAGCTGGTGCAGCTCCAGAAGGAGTGCCGCAAGGTGTACGTCGATCCCGGCCTGGTGCAATTTGCGGTCAAGGTCGTCGCCGCCACGCGCCGGCCGGAGGCTTACGGGCTGGCGGACCTCTCCCGCTACCTGACCTTCGGCGCGAGCCCCCGGGCCACGATCGCCTTGATCGAGGGCGCGCGGGCCTTGGCGTTCCTGCGGGGCCGGCACTACGCGCTGCCGGAGGATGTCATCGACCTCGTGCCGGATGTCTTGCGGCATCGGCTGGTGTTGTCGTACGAGGCGCTCTCGGATGGCCTCGGCGCCGACCAGGTCATCACGCGCATTTTGCAAACCTTGCCGGCCCCGGAACGGCCATTGGAGACCCATGTTCGGGTTGCGGCGGTTTAGCAAGCCGGCCGGCCGGCCGGCCAACGACGCGGCAGCGTCTCCGGATCCGCTCAGGATCGATGCGGAGGAGCTGCTGCGCCGGCTCGAATGGACGGTCATCCGGCGCCTCGATGGCGCCCTCCAGGGCGATTACCGGACGCTTTTCCGCGGCTTCGGGCTTGACCTGGCCGATTTGCGCGAATACCAGCCGGGCGACGACGTTCGTCACATCGATTGGAACGTGACGGCCCGGTTGCAGACGCCCCACGTGCGGGAGTTCCAGGAAGACCGCGAAGTATCGGCCTGGTTCGTGCTCGATTTGTCGGGGTCGGTGGATTTCGGTTCCGGTGCCGTGCGCAAGCGGGCGGTGCTGACGGGCTTCGTCGGCGTGCTCGCCCGGTTGCTGACGCGCTACGGCAATCGCGTGGGCGCGGTGCTGTACGCGGGCAACGCGAGCAGCGCGATCCCAGCCCGGTCCGGACGCCGCCACGTGCTGCATGTCTTGCAGAAGGTGGGCGAGACGCGCGCGGACGGCCGCTCCGGCGAAACCAAGCTGGGCGAGCTCCTCGAGCGGGCGCAGGCGGCCATCGGGCGTCGATCCGTGGTGTTCGTCGTTTCGGACTTCATCAGCGCCCCGGGATGGGAGCGGCCGTTGGGCGTCTTGGCCCAGCGCCACGAAGTCGTTGCGGTCCGGCTCTACGACCCGCTCGAGCAAAGCATGCCGGACTTGGGGCTGGTCGTCTTGCAGGATGCCGAAACCGGCGAACAGTTGTTCGTCGATACGCACGATCCAGGCTTCCGTAAGCGTTTCGCGGCGGAAGCAGACAAGCGCGAAGCCGCGCTGCGCAAGGCACTGGCCGAAGCGGGCGTGGACTGCCTGGAGCTGGCCACCGACGATCGGCTGGACGAAGCCTTGTTGCACTTTACCCGGTTGCGGCGTCGACGCAGCCAGCTCGTGGGCGGCTTGAGCGGCATTTGGGCGCGGGACATCTAGACCGGGGCGCATGTCATGGTGAATCTTCCTGCCTTGAGCTTCCTTTGGCCCACCATGCTCTGGCTGCTGGTGCTTGTGCCGTTGCTGGGGCTGGCTTATTGGCGGTTGGACAGACGACGCCGCAGCGTCGCGGCGCGGTATCCGGCCCTGGACATGATCGGCCTCGGCAGGCGTCCTTCGGTGGTGCGCCGGTGGCTTCCTCCGTGCCTGCTCCTGCTCGGCCTGGCCGCGATGATCGTCGCGATGGCCCGCCCCCAGGCCCTGATGATGCTGCCTTCGCGGATCGAAACCGTGGTGCTGGCCATGGACATGTCCGGCAGCATGCGCGCGGATGACATCAAGCCCTCGCGAATTTACGCTGCCCAGCAGGCGGCCAAGGAGTTCGTCGAGCGCCAGCCCGCCAACGTCAACATTGCCGTCGTGGCCATCGCCGGAGCGGCGGCCGTGGTGCAGTCTCCGACCCGCAAACGGGAAGACGTGATCGCGGCCATCGAACGGTTAGAACCGCAGCGGGGTACGGCCTTGGGCAGCGGCCTGATCATCGCCCTGGCGACCTTGCTGCCCAATGCCGGCATCGACGTCGAGCGTTTCCTCGAGGGCGGGAGCATCCGCAAGCCGCCGGCTTCGCCGGACCTGGCCGCAGCGGGCCAGGCTGAGTCCGCCGTACCGGGTTCCTATGCCGCCGGGGCGGTCGTGCTGCTTTCCGACGGCCAAAACAATACCGGTCCGGACGCCATCAAGGCGGCCGAAGTCGCGGCCGGCTACGGCGTGCGCATCTTCACCGTGGGCATCGGCACGCCGGAAGGGACGACCCTGACCGCGGACGGTTGGTCTGCACGCGTGCGGCTGGACGAAGAGGTGCTCAAGAACGTGGCAGACATGACCGGCGCCCAGTACTTCCGGGCCGAGGACGCCAGCGAACTCAAGCAGATCTATCGTTCGCTGAGCGCGCGGCTGGCGTTCGACAAGCGAGACGTGGTGGAAATCACGGCGCTGTTCACGGCCCTGGGCGCATTGCTGGCGGTATGCTCGGGACTGCTTTCGCTTTGGTGGTACGGGCGGGTGCAGTAACGTTGGGAGAGCGGTCCCGGCAGGGATCGCCTTATTTGGCGCGCCCGGGCCGCCTGGCCGCAGTGAGGGGCCGCCGTCGAGGCCAGTCATGGACAAGGACAATTTTCTGAAGCTGATCGCCGCGGGCCGCGATAGTGCGCTGCTGCGGTTTACCTTGGGCAACCTGTACCTGGAAGAGGGCGACGCCGCGGCGGCCGCGGAACACCTGGAGCGCGCGGTGGCGTTGGACGCAAGCTATGCCGCCGCATGGAAGCAATTGGGCAAGGCACGTCACGCGCTGGGCCGCGACGACGAGGCCCGGGATGCCTGGCGCCGCGGCATCGAGGCGGCCACCGCCAAAGGCCATGTGCAGGCTGCCAAGGAAATGCAAGTACACCTGCGGCGGCTCGACAAATCCCGAGGCGAGGGGCGCCCATGAACGGGCTGCGCAACGCGATTCGGAGAAGACGGACCGCGGCGCCGGATTTCAGGAAAGCCGTTCCATCAATGCCATGGCGGCCGCCGGCGCCTTGGGCTTGAACCCGTTGATCATATAGATGAACACGTCGCGTTGCTTGGGTGGCCGGGGCAGGGGGGCAGCTAGCCTGCGGGCACCATCCGGTTCTTTGCCCGCGGCCCAGGCGCGGGCGCGAGCCGCCCAGGCATCGAGTTCCGCTGGCGCGTAGCCTAACTCAAGGCTTTCTTGCGCGGATTGCAGCCGGACGTATACGAACGGGGCGGTCACGTCATGCAACTGCGGCGTGCCGGCCTTGTCGGCGATCACGGCCGCCACGCCATAGCGCCTCAGCAAGTCGATGAATTCCGGGGTGGCGAAGCTCTCGTGCCGGACCTCTACCGCGTGGCGCAGGGCGTGCCCCTCATATTCGCTCGGCAGGAGCGCGAGAAAGGCGTCGAAGTCGTCGGGGTCGAATGTCTTGGTGGGAGGGAATTGCCAGTTGATGGGGCCCAGTTTTCCTTTGAGTTCGACAATGCCGCTGGCCAGGAATTTTTCGATCGAGGGCCCCGCTTCGGCAAGCACGCGGCGATTCGTGGCAAACCGTGGGCCCTTCAGGGCGAACACGAAATCTTCCGGCGTTTCGTCGCGCCAGCGGGCAAAGCTGGCCGGCTTCTGCGTGCCGTAATACGTGCCGTTGATTTCTATGGAGGTGAGGCGGCGGCTCGCATACTGCAGCTCCCGGCTTTGGGCGAGCCCGGGCGGATAGAAGGAGCCGCGCCACGGCTCGAATACCCAGCCTCCTATGCCTACGCGCACGCGGGATGTCGATGAACGGGTCATGCCCCTCTCCACGAAACGTGGTCGCTCTACAATGCCGGCGTTCGTGACTGCCCGTGTGTCGGCCATGCCTTTGGATTCGGAACAGCTCGCCGCCTTTCGCGGTCTCGCCTCAGACTTGGATCGCATCGATGCAGCGGCTTACGCCGCCGCTGGGCGGGATCGACTCTCGCCTATTCTAGGCCTGGGCCCCGCCAGCGCGCCATTGTGCTTTTTCGGCCGTGATCCCGGTGGCGAGGAGGTCAAGCACGGCCAGCCTTTCGTCGGTGCGTCGGGACAGATGTTGCGGACGGCGCTACATCGTCATCTTGAACCGGAGCGTCCGTATTCGTTCGAGGAGGGGTTGCGGATAGGCGAGCGCTTCTTTTGGATCAGCACCGTGCCGTATAAACCGCTAGGCAACAAAGCCTGGCCATCCGCCGTGCGGCACAAGTTTCGTCCGCTGATCGCAGGCATACTGTTGCGACAATGGCAGGGCGTGCACGTGATTACGCTCGGCACCGAAGCCTTCGAATGGTTCGGCATCGGCCTGCCGGGCGCCGAGGCCGCGGCATTGCGGGCGTTCTGGCAGCGGGAGGACAAATACGAGCGCAGCCTGGCCACATCATTGCAGGTGGACGGCGCGCAACGCACGGTCCACCTGCACCCGCTGCCTCATCCTTCACCGGCGAACGCCCGGTGGAAAGCCCAGTTCCCGAGCTTGCTGAAGGCGAGGCTCGAGGCGCTGCTGCCCGTTGCCTAACGGAGAATTCGTCCATGCCTGCCGGCTCCCGACCTACCATCGCGATTACCTATTGCACCCAGTGCCAATGGCTGTTGCGCGCCGCGTGGATGGCGCAGGAGCTGTTGTCTACGTTTGGCACCGACCTTGGCCGGGTCGCGTTGGAGCCCGCTACGGGCGGGGTTTTCCAGATCCGCTACGATGGAGACCTCATCTGGGACCGCAAGGCGGATGGCGGATTTCCGGATGCCAAGACATTGAAGCAGCGCGTGCGCGACCGGCTGGATCCCGGCCGCGACCTGGGGCACGTCGACCGTTAGCCCAGGCCGGAAAAGATCCCGCGGGCGCTGCATTGTGTTCACGCCTTACTCGATATTCTGCGCCTGCTCCCGCATCTGCTCGATCAGGAGCTTCAGGTCCATGGCCGCGCGGGTGACTTCCAGCCCGCCTGCTTTCGATCCCAAGGTGTTGGCCTCGCGGTTCATTTCCTGGAATAGGAAGTCCAGCCGCTTGCCGGCACTGCCTTTGTCGGCCTTCTTGCCCGTGCCGCCTTTGCCCAGCAGCTGCTTGAGCTCGGCCAGGTGGGAGTGTAGGCGGGACAGCTCTTCGGCCACGTCGATGCGCAGGCCGAACAGGGTGGCTTCATGCGCCAGGCGCTCCGACAATTCTTCGCCGCGAATGTGCTGGAACCCGCCCGGGAAGGCCGCTTCGATCGTGTCGCGCAGCTTGCGCGCCAGCCGTTCGCGGTATTCCTGCACCAATTGGGGCATCCGCTGTTCGACCTCGGCGACGATGGCTGCCACGGACTCGGCCCGGTCGGCGATCATGGCCGCAAGCCGCTCCCCTTCGCGGTCCCGCGCCGCCTGCATTTGCGCCAGCGCTTCCGAGGCAGCGCGCAGGGCGGCCTCGCGCCAGGTGTCCTCCGATTCTTCGGCGGCCTGGACGCCCGGCCAGGCGAGCAACTCGGCCAGGCGGGGCGGCTGTGCCTCCGGAAAAACTGCCTGCACCTTGCGGAACAGCGAAGCCGCCTGTTCCAGCGCGGCGACGTTGATGGAGTCCGGGTCGGCCACGACTCGGCGCTGGATGGTTGCGCGTACTTCGATCTTGCCGCGGGCCACGGCGTTGGTTAGGAGTTCGCGCAGCGAGGTTTCGAGCGTGCGCAGCTCGTCCGGCATGCGGAAATGCAGGTCGAGGAAGCGACTGTTGACGCTGCGCAGTTCGATGGAGATGGAACCGTGGTCGGTATCGGCGCGAGCGGCGCCGAAGGCGGTCATGCTACGGATCATGGGGAAGGCCTGTGAGAGCGTGGGCGGAGCCGACATGCACGGCGACGCGGCCGGGCGTGGGTCGGCACGAACTCGCATGATAAAACGGGCGAGGGGTCTTGGGGGTTGCTCGTACAATGTCTGGATCCGCCGGCAGCGCCCCTGGCGCTGTCGCATCGAGTCCGGCTCCGGCCGACTCGCCCATCGATCTGGAGTGTTTCATGAGTGTTGTTCCCCCTTCGTTCGCCCGGCCGTCCGGCCGCGACCCGGCCTCGCTTCGCCCGGTCACCCTGCAGCGCGGATATACGCGTTACGCCGAAGGGTCGGTGCTGGTTGCGTTCGGCAACACGCAGGTGATTTGTACGGCCAGCGTCGAAGATAAGGTGCCGGCCTTTCTCAAGGGAACGGGGCAGGGGTGGGTCACGGCTGAGTACGGCATGTTGCCGCGCGCCACCCACACCCGGGGCAGTCGTGAAGCGGCCAAGGGCAAGCAAAGCGGGCGTACCCAAGAAATCCAGCGCCTGATCGGGCGCAGCCTGCGTGCCGTGTTCGACCTGGGCAAGCTCGGCGAGCGCACGTTGCACCTGGATTGCGACGTCATCCAGGCCGACGGCGGCACGCGTACCGCCAGCATCACCGGCGCGTTCGTCGCGGCCAGCGATGCTGTGGCGCTGTTGATGGCGCGCGGCGAACTCGAGGCGTCTCCCATCCGCGATCACGTTGCAGCCGTGTCCGTCGGCATTTATGCGGGGCAGCCGGTGCTGGACCTGGACTATGCCGAGGATTCTCAGTGCGAGACCGACATGAACGTGGTGATGACGGGTAGCGGTGCCTACGTCGAGGTCCAGGGCACGGCCGAGGGCGCGCCGTTTTCACGCAAAGAGATGGACGCGCTGCTCCAGCTGGCCGAGACGGGCATCGCCGAATTGGTGCGCTTGCAGCGTGAGGCGCTGGCGCAACCGTATCCCGGGCGCTGAAGCATAGGCTGGATGCGGAGCGCAAACCCATGAAAAAATTGGTCCTGGCTTCCAACAACGCGGGGAAACTGCGTGAGTTTTCGGCGCTGTTGGCGCCGCGCGGCTTCGAACTCGTGCCGCAGGGCGTCCTGGGGGTGCCCGAGGCCGAAGAGCCCCACGTCACGTTCATCGAGAATGCCCTGGCCAAGGCGCGGCATGCCAGCCGGCTGACGGGGCTGCCCGCGCTGGCCGATGACTCAGGCGTCTGCGTGATGGCGCTGGGCGGCGAACCCGGCGTGTATTCGGCGCGCTACGCCGAGCGTAACGGCGGGGAGAAATCCGATGCCGCGAACAATGCGCTGGTGGTCGAAAGGCTGCGCGGCGCGACGGACCGCCGGGCCTATTACTATGCCGCGCTGGTGCTGACGCGCTCGGCGGACGACCCGCAACCGCTCATCGGCGAAGGCCTGTGGTGGGGCGAGATCATCGAGGCGCCCCGCGGCAATGGCGGGTTCGGGTACGACCCGTATTTTTTCCTGCCCGCCCTCGGCCGAACCGCGGCCGAGCTCACGCCTGAGGAAAAAAATCGCTTGAGCCATCGCGCCCAGGCGCTGCAGGCCTTGATGGGCAAGCTCGACGCGCTGTGATGACCAGGTCCATTCCCATCCGGCCGGCCGGGCAGGGCGCTACGCCGACGAAGGCGCCCGTGCCGGTTTCGCCGGGGCCCAGCCTACTGACGAGTTTGCCGCCTTTGTCGGTCTACGTTCACGTACCATGGTGCGTGCGCAAATGCCCTTATTGCGATTTCAACTCGCATGCAGCGCCCCAAGACCTGCCTGAAGAGCGTTATCTGGCGGCGCTGACGGCAGATCTTGACCAGAGCCTGCCCCAGGTATGGGGGCGCAAGGTGGTTTCGGTTTTCATCGGCGGCGGCACGCCAAGCCTGTTGTCGGCCAAGACGGTAGATGCCATGCTGTCGCTGTTGCGTTCGCGCTTGCAACTGCTGCCCGATGCCGAGATCACGATGGAGGCCAACCCCGGCACCGTCGAAGCGGCGCGGTTCGCCGACTACGCCGCGAGCGGCGTGAACCGCATTTCGCTGGGCATACAGAGCTTCGACGACGGCAGTCTTCGGGCGCTCGGGCGTATCCACGACGGGCTGGCAGCCCGGCAGGCCATTGCCGTCGCCCAGCGTCACGTGGAACGGGTGAATCTCGACCTGATGTTTGCCTTGCCTGGCCAAACCGTCGAAGCGTGCATGCAGGACGTGGAGACGGCGCTAGCCTTCGGCACCGAGCATTTGTCCATCTACCACCTGACGCTTGAGCCGAACACGGTGTTCGCCAAATACCCGCCGGCGCTTCCCGACGACGACACGGCATTCGAGATGCAGGATCGCATCGAGGAGCGGCTGGCCGCCGCCGGCTACGACCATTACGAGGTGTCTGCCTATGCCAAGCCGGGAGGGCGCTGCAGGCACAACCTGAATTACTGGGAGTTCGGGGACTATCTGGGCATCGGACCGGGCGCTCACGGAAAGTTGTCTTTCCATGACCGGATCCTCCGCGAGGCGAGGGTGCGCAATCCGCAGTCGTGGATGGACGCGCTGCTCGAGCCGGCACAGGGGAGTTCCCACCTCGCGGAGTCCCGGGAGGTGAGTCCGGATGACCTGCCGTTCGAGTTCATGCTCAATGCGCTGAGGCTGACCGACGGGGTTCCCACCGCCAGTTTCTCCGAACGCACGGGGCTGAACCTAGCCGCAATCGCCAAGCCGCTCGCACGTGCCGTCGAACAGGGACTGCTGGACGAGGATCCGACCCGTCTTCGCGCCACGCCGCTGGGACGCCGCTTCCTCAACGATCTGCAAAGCCTTTTTCTCGGTTGAGTCCGGGCCCCGCAATGGGGGCGCATGCGGCGCGCTCGCTCGCGATTGACCAGACTTGGGCGTGCTGCGCTATTAAACGGCACGCTTGCACCCAAGTGGTGCGAAATAGACATTTATTGACGAAATGCCCCAAGTTGGTGATTTATTCGTCGTATGATGCACCGTAAGCGTGCGTCCGGGGTACCGGCCTAAGCGTGCCCCCGGCGGAGAATGCCAGGGCCCCTTGTAAACTTGCGCATCACGCCGGTGGCGCCCGCACTGGCACGGAAACTGCTTTTACTCAGGCGCAACCTATTAGCCCAGCTCCGGCCGGGCGGTATGCATGTCGAGAACGCTGCACCCCCGGAGGAGCCGGGGGCGATTACGAGACTTATCAGGAGCCCTAATGGCAACGCCTAAAGACGTCCTCAAGATGATTGCGGACAACGAAGTCAAATTCGTTGATTACCGTTTCACGGATACCCGCGGCAAGGAGCAGCACGTAACCGTGCCCGCCAGCGTCGTGGACGAAGACAAGTTCGAATCGGGCCACGCCTTCGATGGCTCTTCGATCGCCGGCTGGAAAGGCATCGAGGCTTCGGACATGCTGTTGATGCCGGATGCCGGCACGGCCCGCCTGGATCCGTTCCGCGAAGAATCGACCCTGATTCTGACGTGCGACGTGATCGAGCCTTCCGACATGAAGGGCTATGACCGCGATCCCCGCTCCCTGGCCAAGCGTGCCGAGGCCTACCTGAAGTCGTCCGGCCTGGGGGACACCGCCTACTTCGGCCCTGAGCCCGAGTTCTTCGTGTTCGACGGCGTGACCTGGAACGTCGATATGTCGGGCTGCTTCGTCAAGATCAAGTCCGAAGAAGCCTCGTGGTCCACGGGCATCGAGTACGAAGGCGGCAACCTGGCGCACCGTCCGGCAGTCAAGGGCGGCTACTTCCCGGTTCCCCCGACCGACTCCTTCCAGGACCTGCGTTCCGAAATGTGCCTGTTGCTCGAGCAGCAAGGCGTGCCGGTCGAAGTGCACCACCATGAAGTGGCGGGCGCCGGCCAAATGGAAATCGGCACCAAGTTCGCGACGCTGGTGCAGCGCGCCGACTGGAACCAGATCCTGAAGTACACCGTGTGGAACGTTGCGGCCGCCTACGGCAAGACCGCCACGTTCATGCCCAAGCCCGTGGTCGGCGACAACGGTTCCGGCATGCACGTTCACCAGTCTGTCTGGAAGGACGGCCAGAACCTGTTCGCCGGCAACGGCTACGGCGGCCTGTCCGAGTTCGCGCTGTACTACATCGGGGGCATCATCAAGCACGCCCGCGCGCTGAACGCCATCACCAACCCGGGCACTAACTCGTACAAGCGCCTGGTTCCGCACTTCGAGGCACCGGTGAAGCTGGCCTACTCCGCCCGCAACCGCTCGGCTTCGATCCGGATCCCGTACGTTGCCAATCCGAAGGCGCGCCGCATCGAAACGCGCTTCCCGGATCCCCTGGCCAACCCGTACCTGGCGTTCTCGGCCCTGCTGATGGCTGGCCTGGACGGCGTCATGAACAAGATCCATCCCGGCGATCCCGCGGACAAGAACCTGTACGACCTGCCGCCTGAAGAGGACGCGAAGATCCCGACCGTCTGCTCGTCCCTCGACCAGGCCCTGGAAGCGCTCGACAAGGATCGCGAGTTCCTGACCCGCGGTGGCGTGTTCAGCAACTCCATGATCGACGCCTACATCGAGCTGAAGATGGAAGAAGTCACGCGCTTCCGTGCGACGACCCATCCGCTCGAGTTCGACCTGTACTACGGTCTCTGATCCAGGCTGGATCTGTCGTCAGCAAGGAGAAACGGGGCGCGCGATCGCCCCGTTTTCATTGGTATGGACCATAAGCCACTCGATCCGCTGTCCCGTAGCACCGATGCCTTCGCGGCGTTCGAGCTGTTGTCTAGCGCCATTCTCGTCATCGATGACGATGGCCTGATCCGTTACGCCAACGCGCCCGCCGAGGACTTGTTCGAAGTTTCCGTGCGGCAGCTGTACGCGGTGCGGGTCTGCGACCTGTTCCGGGATGGCGAGCAGTTGCACCAGTCCCTGGAAGAGGCGAAGGCGCAGCAGTTCGCCGCCAAGCGCCAGATCTTGGAGATCGATCGCCTGGGAAGGGAACCGACCCAGGTGTCGGCCACCGTCGTGACGCTGTATGGGCAGCCCTGGCCAGCCCTGATCGAACTGCGCGAGATCGAGCAGCAGCTGAAGGTGGACCGGGAAGAGCGCTTGCTGGAACAGGCACAGGCCAATCGCGAGCTGTTGCGCAACCTGGCGCACGAGATCAAGAACCCGTTGGGCGGGCTGCGCGGGGCGGCGCAACTGTTGGAGGCCGAGCTGTCGGAACCGGCGCTCATCGAGTACACCCAGGTCATCATCCAGGAGGCCGACCGGCTGCAAACCCTGGTGGATCGACTGCTGGCGCCCCACAGGGCGCCGCGCATCGTGGGCGACGTCAACATCCACGAGGTGTGCGAGCGCGTTCGCTCCCTGGTGCTGGCAGAGTACCCGACTGGGCTCAAGATCGTGCGCGATTACGACGCCGCCATCCCGGAGTTCCGGGGCGACAAGGCGCAACTGATCCAGGCCGTGCTGAACATCGTGCGCAATGCCGCAGAGGCCTTGTCCGAGCGCATCGCGGCCGGCGATGCCGAGATCACGTTGCGCACTCGCGTGGCGCGCCAGGTGACTTTGGCCAAGCAGCGTTTCAAGCTGGCATTGGAATTGCATGTGATAGACAACGGCCCGGGCATTCCCCCTGAATTGCTGGACCGGATCTTCCACCCACTGGTGTCAGGACGTGAAGGCGGCAGCGGATTGGGATTGACCTTGGCGCAGACATTCGTGCAGCAGCACGAGGGAGTGATCGAATGCGAGAGCCGACCTGGCTTCACCGATTTCCGGTTGCTGCTGCCCCTGCCTTGATTGGCCGAATTGATGAAGTGAATGGAGTATCTTTTGCCAGCGTTCCTAGGAAAGCAGCGATGAAACCAATCTGGATCGTAGATGACGACCGTTCGATCCGCTGGGTGCTCGAGAAAGCCTTGGCGCGCGAGAATTTGCCTACCCGCAGTTTCGGAACGGCGCGCGAGGCCCTGGATGCGCTGGGCGAGGACGTGCCTCAAGTCCTGGTCACCGACATCCGGATGCCGGGGGCGGGCGGCATCGAACTGCTGCAGGCGGTCAAACGTCGCTTTCCCGCCTTGCCGGTCATCGTGATGACCGCCTATTCGGATCTCGAAAGCGCCGTGTCCGCCTTCCAAGGGGGGGCGTTCGAATATCTGCCCAAGCCGTTCGACGTCGACACCGCCACGGAATTGATCCGGCGCGCCGTCGAGGAAAGCCTGCGCGAGGAAGCCTCCGCCGAGGAAACGCTGGTAGGAACGCCCGAGATCCTCGGCCAGGCGCCCGCCATGCAAGAGGTTTTCCGTGCGATCGGGCGGCTGTCGCAGTCTCAGGTGACCGTCATGATCACCGGGGAGTCGGGCAGCGGCAAAGAGTTGGTGGCGCGGGCACTGCATCGCCACAGTGCCCGGGCTTCCGGCCCTTTCGTTGCCATCAATACCGCCGCCATTCCGCGTGACCTGCTGGAGTCGGAACTGTTCGGGCATGAACGCGGCGCCTTTACGGGTGCGCAAAGCATGCGGCGAGGGCGGTTCGAGCAGGCCGACGGCGGCACGCTATTCCTCGATGAGATCGGAGACATGCCCGCCGAGTTGCAGACCCGCCTGCTGCGCGTATTGTCGGACGGCAGTTTTTATCGCGTGGGCGGCCATAGCCCCGTACATGCCAACGTGCGGGTCATCGCAGCCACTCACCAGCCGCTGGAGGAGCGCGTCAAGCAAGGGCTGTTTCGCGAGGATTTGTTCCACCGGCTCAATGTCATTCGCCTCAGGCTGCCTCCCTTGCGCGAGCGCGCCGAAGACATCCCGCTTCTCGCGCGTCATTTCCTTGCGCGCAGCGCGCGGGACCTGGGCGTCGAGCCCAAGCGCCTGACCCCGGCGGCGTTGGCGGCACTGTCGCGCTTTCCCTTCCCGGGCAACGTGCGCCAGCTGGAGAATATCTGCCATTGGCTTACCGTCATGGCGCCGGCCCAAACGGTCGACGTGCAGGATTTGCCTTCGGAACTGTTGGAGAAGATCCAGCAGGACAGTCACGCGGCGGCCGCGAGCGAAGTCGCGGCGGCAGACGTTGCGGCCAGCGTGGGCGAGCGCACCGCGACGACGTCGTCCCCCTCCGATGCGAGCGCGCGCGGCGCGGTGGCCGTCGGTGACCGCACCAGCCAATGGCTGGCCGGGCTGCAAAGTGATGTCGAGCAGCGCTTGCAGCGCGGCGAGCCGGACATCATGCAAACCCTGACTCGCCAATTCGAGAGCACGCTGATCACGACCGCGCTGCGGGCGACGCGGGGGCGCCGGATCGAGGCGGCGGTCAAGCTCGGCATAGGTCGCAATACCATCACGCGCAAGATCCAGGACCTTGGGCTCGAGGACGACGACTGAAGCGTCGGCCGGGTGTGGACGGCGGCGTCTGCGCCCGGCTCAGCCCAGTGCGGTATCCAGCAGCATCATGATGACGAAGCCCACCATCAGGCCGCAGGTGGCGAAGACCTCGTGACCTTTGCGATGAGATTCGGGGATGATCTCATGGCTGATGACGAACAACATGGCCCCCGCGGCGAACCCCAGTCCCCAGGGCAGCAATGCGGCGGAAAAGCCGACGATGGCCGATCCGATCACCGCCGCCAGGGGCTCCACCAGGCCGCTGGCAATGCCTAGCGCGACCGCCGTCAGACGACGGTAGCCGATGCTGACCAGTGCCACGGCGACGACGAGCCCCTCGGGAATGTCCTGGATCGATATGCCCGTGGTCAGCGCCGCGGCACGCAGCGCGTCTGTCCCTGCAAAGGCCACGCCTATCGCCAGCCCTTCGGGCAAGTTGTGCAGCGCGATCGCAAAGATGAACATCCAGGTCCGGCGGATGCGTACTGCCGAGTGCTTGGGAGTGCCTTCCACGCCCTTGATGAAGTGCTCGTGCGGCAGGTAGCGCTCCATGGCCAGCAGCATCGCCGCGCCCAGCAGGATGGCCGCACCCACGATGAGGCCCGCACCCCAAGGCCCGGATCCTTGGGCCTTGGCGGCCTCCAGGCCCGGCACCACCAGCGAGAATCCACTCGCCGCCAACATGACGCCGGCCCCAAAGCCAAACAGGGTGTCTTGCATGCGGTCGGACAGCCGCTGGGCAAAGAGCACCGGCAGCGCGCCCAAGGCAGTCGCCCCGGCGGCCATGGTGCCTCCGACCAGGGCTTCCTGGACGTGGGCCTGACCGTCCCAGAAGGCAGCAATCAATCCATGGGCGAGCACGAGCAGTCCGCCCAGTGCGACCAGGCCGCCGAGCAGCTTGCGCAGCATGGCGCCCAGCGTAGGACCCGTCGGATCGGTGTGCGTGGTCATCCAGCGTGAGAGATATGGGTGGGAAGGCGATGCGCTAGTTATGGGATAGTAGTCATTTTGCGTCGCCTGGGCGGCATGCGCGGTTGTTACCGATCATGAGATCAGCCGGTGTCTTGTTACCGAGGGGCAGCGGGGATCTCCAGCGTCGCGACGACGGGCGCGTGGTCTGACGGTTGCGGATTCTTGCGGATTTCGCGGTCGATGACGCAGGCGCTGCATACGGCCTTGAGCGGGTCCGAGAGAAGGATATGGTCAATCCGCAGGCCCGCGTTGCGGCGGAACGCCAGTTGGCGGTAGTCCCACCAGCTGAAGGACTTGGGCGGCTGCTCGAACAAGCGGAACGCGTCATGCAGGCCGATATCCAACAGGGAACGAAATGCGGCGCGCTCCGGCTCGGACACCAGTACGCTCCCTTCCCATTTGGCCGGATCGTGCACGTCTCGGTCCTCAGGCGCCACGTTATAGTCGCCCAACACGGCGAGGCGGGGGTAGCGGGCCAGCTCCTTCTGCAAGGCATCGCGGAAGGCCGCGAACCATTTCAGCTTGTACTCGTACTTGTCGCTACCAACCGACTGGCCGTTGGGGCAATAGGCGCTGACGACGCGCAGTTCGCCGGCGGGCGTATCCAGCGTCGCGGCAATGACGCGCTGCTGGGTGTCGTCGAAGCCGTCGATGTTCTTGGTGACGTCGCGTACGGGGTCGCGCGTCAAGATGGCGACGCCGTTGTAGGTCTTTTGGCCGGTGAACACGGCGCGATAGCCGATTTCCTCCAGCGCGGCGACGGGAAACTTGTCGTCGGGGAGTTTGAGCTCCTGCAGGCACAGCGCATCCACCGGATTGGCCTGCAGGTAAGCGATGACCTGAGGCAGACGAACGTTGAGGGAGTTGATGTTCCAGGTGGCGAGCTTCATCGGGCGATGGGACTCCAGGCAGTGATAGGGGCAGGGCGGCCACCGGCGGGAACGCGCCGCGCCGAGGCGGGGCGGCCGCCGTGGAGCGCATGATAGCAGCCGGGATGCGCGTGAGCCCCACCAGCTCGAATCCACCTCTGGAGCGAGAGGGAAGGCGCCGCCTCAAGGCTGAGGCGTGCCGCCTGCGCTCAATCCCACTGTATGCCCAATTCCTTCACCAAGCCACCCCACTTTGCGCTTTCTTGTTTCAGGAAAGCACCGAAGTCCGCGGAGCTGCTGGCCACGATTTCCGCGCCCTCGGAATCGATGCGCTCTTTGAGTTCGGGCAGGGCCATGGCCTTCACGATGGCGTCGTGCAGTTGGGGCAGCAGCGCCGGGGACAACCCCGCGGGCGCCACCATGCCGTGCCAGTTGGACACTTGCATGGCGGGCAGGCCGGCCTCGGCGGTAGTGGGCAGGTTCGGCAACTGGGGAACCCGGCGCGGACCGGCGACGGCCAAGCCGGTGAGCCGGCCTGCTTCGATGTGTGAGCGCACCAAAGTGATGTCCGATACCATGAACTGTACCTGGCCGGCCAACAAATCGTTCAGCGCTGGACCCGACCCGCGATAAGGCACGTGCACCATTTCGACGCCGGCCACGCGCTTGAACAGCTCGCCCCCCAAGTGCGGGATCGTGGCATTGCCCGCCGACCCGAAGTTGAGCTTGCCGGGGTTGGCTTTGGCGTACGAGACCAACTCGCCCAAGATCTTGGCGCCGGTGCGCGGGTTGGCGACGAGGATCTCCGGTACGCCGATGACCTGCGACACCGGGACCAGGTCCTTGAATGGGTCGTAAGGCATCTTGCGCGCGATGTGGGGCGCCACGGTCAGTGCGCCAGCAAGCGAGTAACCCAGCGTATAGCCGTCAGCGGCCGATCGCGCGACTTCCGCGAGACCGGTCAAGCCGCCGGCGCCGGGGCGGTTCTCGACGACCACCGGCTGACCGAGAACCTTGGCCAGGCCATTGGCGAGGAGGCGGCATATCGTGTCCGCGGAGCCACCTGGCGCCAACGGCACGATGATGCGGATGGGGCGCGAGGGGTATTTGTCGGCAGCACGGGCGGGGGGCACGGTCGCGGCCAGGGGCAGCGCCATGGCGCCCAGCGCGAGCGCGCGTCGGCGTCGATCGATGTTCACTGGAGTCTCCCTTTATTCGAGGTTGTTGGACGGTCCGGCGTGGACGCTCGTAAGCCGGGCGGGGTTTTCTTGGCGTGTTCGACCCGGGCTCCCGGCGATAGGCGCACTGTAGGCAGCGCAGCGTCCGCGGGGTATCCGCCGGGGCGTCAAAGCTGTTATGTCAAAAGCTGCAGGAAGCGGGGCGGGCGTCGGCAGGGCAGGCCTGATGCGCGCAGGGACGGCATTTCAGGCGGGGGGCTGGGCAGCGTCCCTAGGGGGCGTTCCCTCGCACCCCGGGTTCGTCCAAACCCGGTGGTGCCATTCGGAGGGAAGCATGCCGAAGCGCGCCTTGAACACCTTGCTGAAAGTGGACTGGTCGGCGAATCCGCAGCGCCACGAAAGCGAGCCGATGTGTAGCCGTGGACTCTGCTCGAGCATGGCCTTGGCTCGGTGCAGGCGGATTTCCCGCAGCATCCCCATCACGGTTTCTCCACGCGAGGCGAACGCAGCATACAGGCGGGTGCGCGAGCAGCCCGCGCCGCGCGCGATGGCGGCCGCGTCCAAGTCGTGGCGGTGGGCTTCGCGTTCCATGAAGCGCAGCGCCGCTTCGTAGCGCCCGGCGTTCAAGTCATCCTCGGCGTCGGAGGAGGAGGCTTCCCCGCGTCTCCCGAGGTTGCGCAGCATCAGGAGCGCCAGCCCCCGCGTTCCTTCGAGCAAGGCGGCGTATTCCCGGTTATCGAGCTTGTGCGGCTGGCGTGCCAGGAGTGCAAGATGATTGAGTTGGCTCGCGAGCGTGGGGGCCAGCACACACCGGTCCAAGGGGATGGGGGCATTGCCCGGATCCCTGCCGAGCGCCGCGCGCACTTCTTCGCGTGGCAGGGCGAGAAAAGTCTCCCGTGAGCCTGCGCTCCAGCGGTAATCGCCGGTGCGCCAAGGGTCGTACAGGCCGAGCGTCCCGGGCCCCGCCCGCTGGAATTCGCCTGGCCGCGCGTCCCGAAGCAATTCGCCGGACTGGACCAGCGCGACGACTACCATATCGGGCGCGTGTGCCAGGCGTCGCGAGGCGGCCCGCATGGCGTAGGCTGAGGAACGCATGGTGCCGAAGACGCATGCATTGCTACGCAGGATGACAAGATCGGCATCCAGTTCCACGCCGGGAGGCAAAGGCAGCATTTCCACCCATTGATGTGCCTGCTCGCGCCAGATGTCGAAGCGCAGCGCGGGTTCGAGGTCGCGGGAAGACAAACGTTCCGGCGAACAGGTTGGAGGCTCGGGGGTGAGCATGACACAAAATGATACAGCCCATCCCTTTGGCGCACTCGGGCGGCATCTTAAGAATGACGTAAAGTTGCGACGATTTGGCTGGGGTTTACCAGGGGTCCGCCCGGCTGCATCCGACGCGGGGGGCGTGCGTGCGGGCCTGCGCCTCGCCAGCGCCCTGTGCCGCGCCGTATAAACGTGTAAAGGAGAGGGCGGCGCACCAACGGTGCCGCATCGTCGAGCCAAGCAACCACATTAACGCTCGGGTTAGGAGGAACCATGAAATCCAAGGCCGATCACGGGTCCGCACCCGGACCTGCCGGAGAGCGGGCGTCCCCGGTTTGTTATGCGGACGAGGCCGATGCGGCATATATGGGTCAACTGTCACGGGAAGAATTGGTGGCCGCGCTGAACGAGCTGCTCGAGGCGGAGCGGGCCGGGGTGCGGGTGGCGGAGGAAACCGCGGCCCAATTGAGCGATCCCGGGACGCGGGCGTTGATGGAATCCATACGCCGTGACGAGCTGAAATGGTGCGCAATGCTGACCGTGGCGATCCAGTCCTTGGGGGAAAAGCCGGGATCGCACACCGGCGCCTTTTACGGCAAGGCCATGGCGATCGCCGACCTGCAGGCGCGGATGGCCTTTCTCAACCGGGGGCAGGCATGGGTGGTGAGAAAGCTCGAAGCCATGATTCCCCGCGTGAGAGAATGCGATATCCAGGACCGGCTGCTGGCGATGCTGAATGCGCACCGCGAGAACATCGACCGGGTGGAGGCTCGCTTGGGCGCGCGCTGAACGCGGACGCGTCAATTCCAATAAAGCCGGTCTGGATTGTCGGCTAGCACGGTTTGGCGCAGCCCGGGGGTCGGCAGCCACGCGCCAATGTCTTCGAGCAGCTGCGCCGGGGCAATTTGCCGGTAAGGGCTGACTTCATGCGGCGCTTTGCCCGGGGTGCGGGCGGTGTGCGGCCAGTCGCTGCCCCACAGCAAGGCGCCGGGGGCCTCCTTGCACAGGGCCTGCGCCCACCGCGCGGCGTCTCCGGGGGTCGCGAGGCGATACGGGGCCGACAGCTTCAAATGGACGCGCCCAGACTGCAGCCAACGGATCAGAGCCTTGGCATTTGCCGGGGACCACGGTGCCATGGCGAAGTGATCCAATACGACGGGGCATGGCAGGGTCGCCAGTTTGTCGCCAAGCGCCGCGATCACGCCATGGGCGGCATAGAGCTGCACGTGCCAGCCGAGTTCGGCGACCCGGGCGCAGACGGTGACGAGGGCTCGTTCGGCGTGTCCGGCGTCATGCAGCCCGGCGCTTTCCAGGTTGACGCGCACGCCGCGTACGCCGGCTTCGTGCAGCAAGCGCAGCTGCGTGACGGAGAAGCCTGCGTCGATGACCGCCACGCCGCGCGCGCGTCCATCGAGTGCTTGGAGCGCATCGATGAGACACTGGTTGTCCGTGCCGTAGACGCTGGGCTGGACGATGACCACGCGCGCCATGCCCATGTGTTCCAGGTGCTCCCGAAGTTGAGCCGCCGAGGCCGGCCCCGGCGTGTAGTGTCGGTTTGCGACCATGGGATAGTTTTCGGTGGGGCCGATGACGTGGGTGTGGCAATCGCAGGCGCGGGCCGGCATGCCGGCCCGCACGTCGGCGGCGTTCGGGTTCATGGCTCGGCCCCCAGCAAACGTTTCGCAAAGGCGCGCCCCGTCTCGGCGGTGCCGAGATTGCCGCCCACGTCGCGCGTCGATTCCCCGGCCTCCACGGCGGCGGCCGCGGTCCGCACGATGGCATCGGCGGCGGCGACGTATGCGGCCTGGCCGGTGCGGCGCCCATGCCAATCGAGCAATTGGCCCGCCGAGAGGATCAGCGAGAACGGGTTGGCAATGTTCTGGCCGGCGATGTCGGGCGCCGAGCCGTGTGCGGCCTGCCCCATGGCGTGCCGGGCGCCCATGTTGAGCGATCCGCCCAGGCCCAGGCTGCCGGACAGCTCGGCGGTGAGGTCGGACAGGATGTCGCCGAACATGTTGGTGGTGACGATGACATCGAAGCGCTGCGGTGCGCGGACCACGTGCGCCATCATGGCATCGACGATGAAATCGTCCACGGTGACATCGGGGAATTCCTGCGCGACCTTTCGGCACTCTTCGATGAACATGCCATCGCCGACCTTGAGAACGTTGGCCTTGTGGACGATGCTGACGTGCTTGCGTCGCGCGCGGGCCAGCTCGAAGGCCGCGCGGGCGATGCGTGCGCAGCAGGCCCGCGTGATGCGGCGCAGGGATACGACCACGTCTTCGGTGACCAGCATCTCGCTGCGGCCCGAGACGATATTGCGGTCGGCGTAAAAGCCCTCGGTGTTCTCGCGCACGACGACGAGATCGAACTCGTCGACCTTGTGCGGCACGCCGCGCCATGTACGGGCCGGGCGGATGTTGGCGTACAGGTCGAGTTCCTTGCGGAAGAACATCGAGGGGTTGATTTCGCCCTTGCTTTCGTCCTTGAAGTCAAAGGTGGCCATGGGGCCGAGCATGAGGCCATCGGCAGCGCGCACTTTCTCGAGCAGCGCGGGGGTGACGGTCGCGCCGTGCCGCTGCAGGCTTTCATGCCCGGCAACATCGTGTTCCAGGGCAAGGTTCAAACCGAAGCGCTGCGACGCCGCGTGCAGGACTTCGACGGTGGCCGCCATGGTTTCGGGACCGATTCCGTCGCCGGGAAGGATGACGATTTTCATGATAGATACCTGGTGTGGGAGGGCGATGGTCTTGCCCTAGGGCCGTCTTAGTCGATGCGGGCTTGGGTGCTCTTGACCAGGCGCTCGTACTTGGCCATTTCGGCGCGCACGAACTGGCTGAAACGCTCCGGCGGCATCGGGTCGACCGCGCTGCCTTCGGCCTGGAACCGGCTGCGCAGTTCCGGTTTCTGCGTGATCCGATTGATGTGGCCGGCAAGCAGCTCGACGATGCGGGTCGGCGTCGCGGCCGGTGCGAAATAACCGCCCCATAGACTGAATTCGAACCCCGGCAGGATTTGCGCGACCGTCGGCACTCCCGGCAGCGCTGCCACCGGTTCGAGCGACGAGACCGCCAGCGCCCGCACTCGCCCGCCCTGGATGTGGGGCATGATGGACGAAGCGCTGGCAAAGAAGCAATGCACTTGGCCGCCGATCAGGTCAGAGATGGCCTGGCCCGCGCCCTTGTATGGGATGTGCGTCATGTCGACCTTCGCGCGCGATGCGAGCTCAGCGGCGGCCAGGTGGCCGGGCGTCGCGGTTCCCGATGAAGCGTAGGCGATGGTTCCGGGTTTGGTGCGCGCCGCTTGCAGCAGTTCTTCGACGCTGCCGAAGGGCGAGTTGGCAGGAACGGCGAGCACCAGCGGAGCGTTTCCGACTAGGGCGATCGCGCGCAGGTCTTTTTGGGCATCGTAGCCCGGGTCTTTCATCGCGAAGCCGTTGATGGCGATTTCGCCGGTTTGGCCGAGCAGCAAGGTATGGCCGTCGGGCGTTGCGCGGGTAACCTGCCGGGTACCGAGCGCGCCGCTGGCGCCGGGCCGGTTTTCCACGATCACGGATTGCCCGAGCGCCTGCGACAAATCCTGGGCGAGCAAACGGGCAAACACGTCTCCTTGGCCGCCCGGGGCATAGGGCACGATGACGGTAACTGGCTTGGTCGGATAGGCGGTGTCTGCCCCCGCGGGCGTGCACATCGAGGCGCACCAGAGGGCCGCGCCAGCCTTGAGGACGAATCGTCGCTGCATGAAATGCCTCCGTAATCGTTATCGAATTCATGACCGTGTTCGACGCGCATCATTGCCGCATCGGCTAATCAAGTAAATTGCAAAAATTCTTTCAATTGATACGTTGATCGTATGAATTTCGATCTCTCCGATCTTCGGGCCTTCGTGACGGTGGCGCAGCTAGGCAGCTTCCGCGCCGCGGCGCAGTCTCTGCACGTCTCGCAACCGGCGTTGTCGCGGCGCGTGGACAAGCTCGAGCAGGCGCTCGGCATGCGCTTATTCGAGCGCAGCACCAGGAAGGTCGAGCTCAACGCGATGGGCCGTGCCTTTCTTCCCCGCGCCCAGCACGTGCTTTCCGAATTGGAGGGCGCCTTGCTAGGGATGGTCGATCTGTCGGAGCGCATACGTGGGCTGGTCACGGTGGCGTGCATTCCCTCTGCCGTCGATAACTTCGTTGCCCGCGCCGCCAGCATTTTTCATGCGCGTTTCCCGCGTATCCGGCTCCGGGTGCTGGATCAATCCGCGACTGACGTGCTGCTCGCGGTTTCACGATCGGAGGCGGACTTCGGCATCAGCTACCTCGGCATCCGCGAGCCAGACCTTGAGTTCCAAGAGCTGGCGCGGGAGCCGTTCGTGCTGGCTTGTCGGCCTGACCATCCGCTGGCGCAACGGCGCCGGGTGCGGTGGGCGGAATTGGCCGACGTGGACTGCATCGGCCTGGCTTCCGGGAGCGGCAACCGGCTGCTGATCGACCAGGGGCTGGCCCAGCTCGCGGCGCGGCCGCGGTGGATAGGGGAAGTGCTGCATGTGCCGGCGCTGTTGAGCGTGATCCAGGCGGGGCTCGGCGTGGGCGCCGTGCCGGCACACGGGTTGGCCGGGCCGGCAGGGCATGGCCTGGTCAGCGTTGAGCTGGTCGAGCCGTTGTTGAGCAGGCAGGTGGGCATTCTTTCGAAGCGAGGGCAGCCGGCCTCGCCTGCCGTCCAGGCGTTCAGGGACGTCGTCGTGGCCGAAGCCAAGGCTCGGGCGCAGAAGCGTCCCATCCGGAATGCCCGCGAGCAGGCGGGCCGCCGCAGTGCCTGACGGGGCGCCGTCCGACGCGTGCGAGGCCAGTGGGCCAGCGGCGCAGGGTATGCTTGGGTTCTGCCAAAACCTCAGGTTCGGAGTGCGATTCCATGAAATGGCCGAGTCAGCCGAAGCAGAATAAACCGGGTCTGCCGGGAGGGCGCCAGGGGCCGGGAAACCGGCCGCTCGGCAGCCCGACCATGCCCCCGCGGCGGGTATGGCTCATCTTTCTCCTGGTGTTGCTCGTCAATTACCTCGTGGCGCGCTTTCTCGCTACCGGCGCCGACGAACCGGTCACGATCCCCTACACCGTCTTCAAGGAGGAGGTGGCCAAGGGCAACGTGACTGCCATTTACAGCCAGGGAGAGCGCATCGAGGGCCGCTTCGTCAATGCGGTCACCTGGCCCCGCGCGGATACCGAAGCGCCGGTGCGGGGGGCCGCTCCTTCCCAGGTGCCGCGCACGTCGACGACGTTCGAGAGCACGTTGCCGGTGTTTGTCGATCCCGGGTTTGAGAAATTCCTGATCGACCACAAAGTCGAGATCAGCGCGCAGCCCATCCAGGATAACAATTGGCTCGCCACGCTCATCTTTGGGTTCGGGCCGGCGATTTTCATCATCGCGTTCTACGTCTGGCTGTATCGCCGCGCGTCCCGCCAGGGCGGCATGGGGTCGACCATGTTCGGCCTGGGCAAAAGCAAAGCGCGGCGGTACGACCTGGAAGGAGGGGAGCGCGTCACGTTCGAGGACGTGGCCGGAATCGATGAGGCCGAAAATGAGCTGGTCGAGGTCGTGGATTTCCTCAAGAATCCAGCCAAGTACACCCGGCTGGGCGGCTCGGCTCCCAAGGGCGTGTTGCTCGTGGGCGCGCCGGGCACGGGCAAGACCCTGCTGGCCAAGGCGGTCGCCGGTGAGGCGGGCGTGCCGTTTTTCTCCATGAGCGCCGCCGAGTTCGTGGAAATGATCGTCGGCGTCGGGGCCGCGCGCGTGCGGGATTTGTTCAAGCAGGCACGCGAACATGCTCCGTCCATCATCTTCATCGACGAGATCGACTCCATTGGCCGCGCGCGGGGCCAGGTGGCGTTGGGAGGGTCGAGCGAGCAAGAGCAGACGCTGAACCAGATCCTGACCGAGATGGACGGTTTCTCGGGGAGGGAAGGCGTCATCGTGCTCGCCGCGACCAACCAACCCGACGTGCTCGACAAGGCCTTGCTGCGGCCCGGCCGCTTCGACCGTCGCGTGGTCGTCAACCTGCCGGACAAGAACGGGCGCGAAGCCATCCTCAAGGTCCATACGCGCAAGACGCCCCTGGCGGCCGACGTGGATTTGGCCGAGCTTGCCTCGACCACGCCCGGCCTGTCGGGCGCGGACTTGAAGAACCTGGTGAACGAGGCCGCGTTGCTGGCGGCGCGTCGCGACCAGAACGAGGTGCGCCAGAAGGATTTCAACGACGCGCTGGAAAAAATCGTGCTGGGGCCCGAGCGGCCGCTGCTCCTGAGTCATGCCGACCGCGAACGCATCGCGTATCACGAAGGCGGGCACGCCATTCTCGGCCTGCTCGTGCCGGGCGCAGACCCGGTGCACCGGGTAACCATCGTGCCGCGCGGGCAGGCGCTGGGCGTGACCTACCAGCGCCCGCAGACCGACCGCTACAACTATCCCGAGGCCTATCTGCTGGCGCGGATCGTCGGCATGCTGGGAGGAAGGGCGGCAGAGGAGGTCGTTTATGGCACGCGCACCACGGGGGCCGAGAGCGACATCGAGCAAGCTACCCACCTTGCGCGCAACATGGTGATGCGCTGGGGCATGAGCGACAAGCTGGGCATGGTACAGCTCGCACCAAGGCAGAACCCCTACCTCGGGGGCGCAGGCCCAGGCGAGCTAGCTTGCAGCGAAGAGACGGCCCGCCTGGTGGATTTGGAAGTCCAGCGCATCATCCACAGCTGCCACGAACGCGCACTGAGCCTGTTGCGCGAGCACCGGGCACAGCTCGATGCGCTGGTGCGTGCCCTGTTGGAAAGGGAAACGCTGGACGAGAAGGAAATCTTGGAGGTGACGGGCTTGCCGCCAGCTCCGCGCTTGGACGAGGTACCGGCCCGCGCGATCGCCGAGGGAGAGGCCGCCCCGCCAACTTCCTGACGCGGGCGGCCGGCCCGTTCATTCCTTCTCTATGCCCGCCTTGGCAATGATCTGGGCCCATTTGCGGGATTCTTCGGCCTGGAAGCGGCGCAACTCGTCGGGCGTGCTGGTCACGCGCTCGGTGCCAGTCGGGTCGTAGAACTTCCCGGCAGTGGGCGTCTTGACCGCCGCGGTCAGCAGCTCGTTGAGGCGGGTGACGATGGCGGGCGGCGTGCCGGCAGGCACGTAGGCCGCGAACCAATATGTCGATTCATACCCAGGGACGCCCGATTCGGCGATGGTGGGGACGTCCGGCGCGAGCGGGCTGCGCGTGGAGGTCGTCACGCCTAGCGCCTTGAGGTTGCCGTTCTTGGCCTGCGGCAGGCCCGTGGTCATGTCCGTCCACATGACTTGTATCTGCCCGCCCATCAGGTCGGTCACCCCCATGGGATTGCTGCGGTACGGGACCGGGACGATCTCGGTTTCGGTCATCTGCTTGAACAGTTCGCCGGCCACCCGGCTGGACGAACTGCCAAACCCGAATGAAAGTTTGCCCGGTTGCGCCTTGGCGAGCGCGATGAATTCCTTGACGTTGTTCACGGGGAGGCTGGGGGGCACGACCATGATTTGTCCGCCCTTGCCCAGCAGGGTGACCGGTTCGAAATCTTTGACCGGGTCGTAGGGCAATTTCTTGAACAAATGTTCGTTGGCCGCGTGCGTCGTATTGGTGGTGATCAACACCGTGTAGCCGTCGTTCTTGGCACGGGCCACCGCCTGCGCGCCGATGAACGAATTGGCGCCGGGCTTGTTTTCGACGACGACGGGCTGTCCCGTCGCTTCGGAAACGGCCTGCCCGATGGCGCGCGCGATCTGGTCAGTCGCGCTGGCGGCGGCGAACGGAACCACGAACGTGATGGGCCGTTCGGGGTATGCCTGCGCATGGGAAGCCGGGACGGCCGACAGCGCGAGGGTGAGCAGGGCAAGGCGCGGGATCAAGGGTGCGTTCATGGTGTCTCCTTATCGTCGATGGTAATGGTCAGCGTCAACAGCAGGCTCGATAGCGCCTTTCCGTGGGTATCGAGGTTGAGGGAGTCGTTGACGCCGCCGTCGAGCACGTCGTCCAACACGAAGTTCATGGCGAAGAGTCGAGGCAGTAGGTAGCGCTTGACCTCCGTCGGCGTGCGTGACGCGAACAGTTCCGCTACGCGCGCTTCGGTGACCTGCTCGACGAGGACCGGCCAATGCACGGGATCATAGGCAATGACGCTGATCGAGGCGCGGTTGCCTTTGTCTCCGGCGCGCGCATGGGCCAGCTGGTGCAATCGGATGGTCTGCAGGCTCATGCTGCGAACTCCCAGGCGGGCGTGAGCCATTCCCGTGGCACCTGGCATGAACCACTCGCCAGGCGCGGCGTGACCGCGGTGCGTACGCCCCCGCCCGCGGCCGGCCCACAGGTATAGAGCGCCAGGACCTCGCGCGTGACCTGCTCCGCTTCCGCTCGGGAAGGCGCGGCAGCGGCGATGCGCAGGCGCAAGTCTTCGCCCTCCGGTGCGGCCGGGGCTGTCCGCTCCGCCATCGGTTCGTGGTCAGCGCCGAAGACGCTCGAGATGCCGATGATGTCGGCACGCAGCTTGAGGTGTCCCAGGCCGAGGCGGCGGAGGCGCTCGCGCACGACGTCGGCGGCCAGGCGGGCGCGTGCGGCGGCGTTCGGGCCGGCGTAGGAAATCTCGCCTTCCGCCAGCCAGCCGCCTTCATAGCAAAGCGTTGCCTTGAGCGTCGCGGGACGAGGGTGCCCGCGCACGCCGGAAATCTCGACCCGGTTCGGCGCCTGTTCGCAAACCTCGGCTTCGCTGATGTCGGCGACCACGTCTGGCGTGAGGTAGGCGCTGGGGTCATGGATTTCGTACAGCAATTGTTCAATGACCGTACGGCGGTCCACGCATCCTCCGGTACCGGCTGCCTTGGTCACGACGAAGCGGGCGTCGGCATGCATTTCCACGATGGGGAAGCCGACGTTCGCAAGGTCGGGCACGTCCTTGTATCCCGGGTCGGCGAAATAGCCGCCGCAGACCTGCGCACCGCATTCCAGTAGGTGGCCGGCCATGGTCCCGGCAGCAAGGCGGTCCCAGTCGTCGTGGGCCCAGCCGAAGCAGGCGATCATCGGGCCGAGCGCCAGGGCAGGATCCGCGACGCGCCCCGTCACGACGATCTGGGCCCCGGCGCGAAGCGCTTGCGCAATCTCGTGGGCGCCCAGGTAGGCGTTCGCACTGACCAGCGGCCGTTCGATGCCCGCGCCGGCCAACAGCGTGCTCATGCGCTCGGGCGGGAGTGTCGTGAGCAGGTCGTCACCGGTGACGACGGCGATGCGCAAGGCGGGAAGCCCCAGGGAGGCCGCGAGCGCCTGGAGCCGTTTGGCCGCTCCGTGGGGATGGGCGGCGCCGAAGTTGCCGATGATGGGAATTCCGCCGCGCACGCATTCGGCAAGCACCGGCGCGACGAAACGCTCGAGCGACGGCTCCCAGCCCGCCTCGGGATGCTGTTTGCGTTGCAACTGTGCCAATGCCAGCGTGCGCTCGGCCAGCGTTTCGAATATCAGCGCGCGCGGGCCGTCGTGCTGGAGCAGCGTGCGGACCACGGGACCTGCGGCGTCCCAGCGATCCCCGGAAAAACCTGCGCCCGATCCGATGTGCAGGGCGGGAGAGGAGAGGGAAGAAGAGTGCATGCGCTCCGGAACGATGTCTTGGACCCGACGGCCGGTTGAGGTCCTCAACCGGTCAGGTAGAGACGATAGGAGTAGGGGAATTTTTCGGGAAGTGGATTATTTGGAATAAATGATTGAAGAAACAGATCAATGTCGCTTGTCCGCGGGAAGCACGAGCAGCTTTTTGCGGGAGCGACGGCCGTTTCCCACGCCGGGTTGGCGGCGAAGCATGAAATCGAGCAGGACCTGGGCCGCGATGGACATGCTCCGATCGCGGCGCCGGATGACGTATACCTCGCGCATCAGGCCGGGCGTCTCGATGGGTTGGGCCGAAAGATCGGGACTGTCGAAGTGGAACAGCGTCAGCGCAGGTACGACGGTAATGCCAAGCCCCGCCCGCACCATGCCCGCCACGGTACTCAGTTGATCGAGCTCCATGATTCCGTTCATCTTTGCCGGATGGATGGCGGCCTCGATGTGCTGGCGCACGCTGCTGTCTTGCGAGAGGTGAATGAACGGCTCGCCGCCCAGTGCCGCCAGCGTGACGTTCCGGCGGCGGGACAGCGGATGGTCTTTGCGGCAGACCAGGTAGAAGCCGTCCTGGCAGAACGGTTCGGCAAGCAGCTCAGGGCCGACCGTGCGCATGGACGCCAATGCAAAATCGGCGCGTCCACTGCGGACGAATTCGACGCAACTTTCGGACAAGACGTCCGCCACGTCTACCTGGATGCCGGGGTAGGCGTTGCGGAACTCGGCCAATACGCCCGGCATCCAGCCTGCGGCCAGCGACGGGAGGGCGGCGACGCTGGCACGCCCGCGCCGGCCCGCCGCGTGTTCGCCGAGGTCTTCAAGGGCGTCGCGCAGGCTGACCAGGACACGCGTCGCACCACTCATGAACAGCCTACCCTCGGGGGTCAATTCCACGCGGCGGGTATCGCGGTCGAACAGCCGGACGCCGAGCGCGTCTTCCAAGGTTCGTATCAGGGTGCTGAAGGCAGACTGCGACAGATGGCACTGTTGCGCCGCCCGGGTGAAGTTCTTGTGCTCGGCCAGTGCAAGAAAGGCGCGGATTTGTCGGGTCGAGAGATTTTGGTCAGTTATTTGCATTATCGATTACTCCACCCAAAAAAAGCGATGCACTCGATGAGAACCAATCTTACTATCCGCCCGAGCGGTTCAGGACGTGGATGAAGACGCTACGAACAAAGGAGACAGGAGTCCATGAACACGATTCCAATTGCGCTGGGATGCACATTGGTTGCCGCGGTGCTGGCAGGATGCGGCGGGTCATCGGGGGATGGCAGTCCTCCCGCGGTTCCGCTGGAGATATCCGTCCTCGGCAATCGAGCCGATTTGATCTCGGGCGGGCAGGCCCTGGTCGAGGTGAAGATCCCGGATTCGGCCTCGGTACGTGCGGAGCAAATCCGGATGGTGCTCAATGGCAAGGACGTCACCGACGCCTTTGCCTTGAGAGAGAACGGCCGCTACATGGGGCTGGTAGAGGGCTTGGCGGAAGGCGGCAACACGCTTGTGGCGCGAGCCGGGGATGCAACGGCACACCTCGTCATCAAGAATCATCCGATCGGCGGCCCGGTTTTCTCCGGGCCCCAAGTGGGGTATTGGGAATGCACGACCAAGGTTGCCTCCCCGACGCCCGACAACCCGGATTTGGGCGAACCGCTCGACGAGCAATGCAATATCGCAGAACCGGTCTATCGCTACCGGTATCGAACCCTGGACGGGACCTTTGCCGTCTATGACCCGAGCAACCCACCGCCGCCCGAGCAAATCGCCCGCACTACGACGGATGAAGGAAACACGGTGCCGTACATCGTGCGCATCGAGCGAGGCGTGATCAATCGCGGCAAGTACGACATCGCATATCTGGCGAACCCGGAAGATCCGACGAAGGGGTGGACGCCGTACGCCCGGCCGGCTTCATGGAACGGCAAGCTGCACTGGAAATTCGGCTCGGGCTGTGAGTTCGGCCGCCGGCAGGGGAATCCCGGGAATGTTCTCGATCACGTGGCGTTGAGCCGCGGGTTCATGGTGGCTTCGTCGGAGATGACCCAATACGGGACGCATTGCAACGACGTCACGTCGGCCGAAACGGTGATGATGCTCAAGGAGCACATCACCGAAAGCTACGGTGAGATCCGGTTCACCACGGCGGACGGCTCATCGGGCGGTGCGCACCAGCAGCATTTGCATGCTTCCAATTATCCTGGCCTGCTCCAGGGCATACTGCCCAGCGATGGCTGGCAAGATACGTGGACGACGGCCCGCGAGTTCGCCGATTGCGGACTGCTCAAGCGATTCTATGACGCACGCAAGGACGCCGGCGAGCCGTTCACCATCATGCAGAAGGCACACGTCAACGGCCACGTCTACGAGCAGGTCTGCGAGGGGCCTGCGAACACCAACATGGCGTCCAGGACCCCGTTCTACATGGATCCTTCCGTGGGCGGCGCGGGTTGCGGAACGCATTGGAACGTGTGGTCCGAGGGCAACCTGGCTGGCATCCGCTGCACCTTGCAGGATTTCAACATTGCCGTGTTCGGACCCCGCGACCACACCGGATATGCCAAGACGCCGCTCGATAACGTCGGCATCCTGTACGGTTTGCGCGCGCTCAACGAGGGCAAGATTTCGCCGGAACAGTTCGTTGCCCTGAATGAGCAGATCGGCGGATACGACATCAACGGCCGCTGGCAGCCGACGCGCATGAAGGCCGACCCGGGTGCGGCCGAGATCGCCCATCGGTCCGGGCGAGTGGCGCACGGCAAGTACCTCGGCGAAGTGGCGATCATTCAGTCGATCTTCTTCAACGTGGTGGAGGAACACTACGATTTCCGCGGCTACGTGATCCGCAATCGCATTCTGCGAGAGCATGGAGACCATGCCAACCACGTCATTTGGCGCTATAAGCAGACGCCGCCGAATTACACCGAGCGTTTGTTCGACACCCTGAACGAATGGTTGACCAGGGTAGAGGCCGACCGGTCCGACAAGCCCCTGCGCGAGAAAATCATCGCGAACAAACCCGCGCTCGCCGTGGACGCATGTTGGCGCGCCGATGTCTCGCAATGGAGCACCGACCCCGTTTATTGCAATACCTCCGCCGAACCGACCTCCACGTCGAGCATAGCCGGAGAGGGAGACAATGCGGTCTATAGGCCGGGCGTGGACGAGTGGCCGGTATTCCGGGACACGCGTGTCGCCGCCGGCGAAGGCTTGGCCAGCGACGTGATGAAATGCCAGCTCAAGCCGCTTTCCCGCGCGGATTTCGCGGTCGAGTTCACGCCAGAGCAATGGACCAGGCTAGAAGCCGTTTTCCCCGAGGGCGTATGCGATTACTCCAAGCCTGGCATCGGGCAGGAAGCGCCGGAACCCTGGCAAAGCTTCATGGACGGCCCCGGGGGCAAGCCACTCGGCCCGGCGCCCGTTTCGGCGCCGGGGGAGGGCGCCGCATGACTGGACGGCGCTAGGCGGGCTTGACTTTCCCGCCGTGGGAAGCTGGATACTGCGGGCATGACGATTCCCGATCGAGATCGAGCATGACCGAACAATCGCTTCCCGAGGCGGGTGTGCCAGAGACGACCTGGTCGCTGCCCGTGCAGGGAATGACCTGCGCCTCGTGCGTGGGAAGGGTGGAGCGCGCGCTGCGCGCAGTGCCTGGCGTGCGCAGCGCCAGCGTCAACCTGGCAACCGAGATGGCAGAAGTGAGGGCGGACGACACCGTACCGCCCTCTGCCTTGCGCGCTGCGGTGGAGAAGGCCGGTTATGCCGTGCCGGCCGAGACCGTGGACTTGCGCATCGAGGGCATGACCTGCGCGTCGTGCGTGGCCAGGGTGGAGAAGGCGCTGTCTCGCGTGCCGGGGGTGGTCAAGGCCGAGGTGAATCTGGCGACGGAGACGGCGCGCGTGGAGCTCGCAGCCAGGGCGGGCTGGGCAGACCTGGCCGCGGCGATCGAAAGGGCCGGCTACCGGGCGCGACCGCTCGAGGCGGAGCAGGCGCCTGCCAGGCGCTGGCCCGATTGGTGGCCGGTCGCCCTGGCCGGGGCCTTGTCTTTGCCCTTGGTACTGCCCATGCTGTGGATGCCCTTCGGCATCAGCGCGATGCCGGGAGCGTGGTGGCAGCTGGCGCTGGCCACCCCGGTGCAATTCTGGTTGGGGGCGCGCTTTTACCGGGCCGCCTGGAAAGCGCTGCTGGCGCGTTCCGGCAACATGGACTTGCTGGTGGCGCTAGGAACCAGCGCGGCCTACGGCTTGAGCGTCTACCGCCTGTTGCGCCATGGCGGGTCGGGACATTTGTATTTCGAGGCCTCGGCAGTCGTCATTACCCTGGTACTGCTGGGCAAATGGCTGGAGTCGCGCGCCAAACGCCAGACGACGGAAGCCATTCGTGCGCTCAACGCCTTGCGCCCCGAGGTGGCGAGGGTACGCAAAGGGGAAAGTGAGGTCGAGGTGCCGCTGTCGGCCGTCGGCGTCGGCGACCTCGTCGTGGTCCGGCCGGGCGAGCGCATTCCGGTGGATGGCACGGTGGTGGAAGGTTCGAGCCACGTGGACGAGTCGCTCATCACTGGAGAGAGCCTGCCCATTTCCAAGCAGGAAGGCGAGCGGGTCACGGGCGGGTCGGTCAACGCGGAGGGCGTGCTGGTCGTGCGCACCGCGGCGGTTGGCGCGGAATCCATGCTCGCGCGCATCGTGAGGTTGGTCGAATCGGCGCAGGCCAAGAAAGCGCCCGTGCAACGCCTGGTGGATCGCGTCAGCGAGGTATTCGTGCCGGCGATCGTCGGCGTGGCCGCGGTGACGCTGCTGGCGTGGGGGTTGACGGCGGGAGACTGGGAAGCAGCGATCTTGAACGCGGTCGCCGTCCTGGTCATCGCATGTCCATGCGCATTGGGCCTGGCGACCCCAGCCGCCATCATGGCCGGAACGGGCGTGGCTGCGCGCCGTGGCATCCTCATCAAGGATGCCGAGGCGCTGGAGGTCGCGCACCGGGTCACGGTAGTGGCGTTCGACAAGACGGGCACCCTGACGGAGGGACGTCCGGAATTGGTGGCGGCGGAAGCGGTGTCGGGCAACACGGCTGAGTTGCTTGCGCTCGCCGCAGCACTGCAGGCGGGCAGCGAGCATCCACTGGCGCGGGCAGTGATGGCCGCAGCCAGGCGTGAAGGTGTCGTTCCGCCGCGAGCATCGCAGCTGCGCGCGGTCCCAGGACGCGGCATGGCGGGGCTCGTCAATGGCCGCGAACTCAGGCTGGGAAACGGCAGGCTCATGCAAGAGAGCGGCGTCGATACGAGCCCGCTCGCAGCGCGTGCTGCCGAACTCCAGGCGCAAGGCCGCACGGTGTCGTGGGTGGGGAGCGCGGGAGGCCAGCCGGCACTCATCGGGCTGCTGGCCTTCGGCGACACGCTCAAGGCGGGAGCACTTCAGGCCGTGCGCAGCCTGCATGCGCAGGGCATACGTAGCGTCATCTTGACCGGCGACAACGCAGGGGCTGCGCACGCCATCGCGCAAGCCTTGGGCGTCGACGATGTGCGGGCCGAAGTGCTGCCGGAGCACAAGGCCGAGGCCATCACGGAGTTAAAGCGCGGCGGTGCGGTCGTGGCCATGGTCGGCGACGGCATCAACGATGCTCCCTCGCTGGCCGCAGCCGACGTGGGAATTGCCATGTCCACGGGCACTGACGTCGCCATGCACGCCGCGGGCATTACCCTGATGCGCCCTGATCCTGCGTTGGTGGGAGATGCCATCGACATCTCCCGGCGCACCTACGCCAAGATTCGCCAGAACCTGTTCTGGGCCTTCGTCTACAACGTGGTGGGCGTGCCGCTTGCCGCCCTGGGCTTGCTCAGCCCGGTGATCGCCGGGGCGGCCATGGCCTTGAGCAGCCTGAGCGTGGTGTCCAATGCCCTGTTGCTGCGGCGTTGGAGGGGGCACGCTTGAGGGAAAGGCTCAGTCCTTTCCGTGCATGATGCGATCGATTCGATCCAGCGCGCGCATGGCCGGGAGCACCGACGCAATGTCGCAGCGGCTGGGGCGGCCCTCTTTCAAGGCAGCGATGAATTCAGCATCCTGCGCCTCGAAGGCGGGCAGGGCTTGCGGGACGTCAACCGGCTTGCCTTCGCTGTCGCTTAGCTCATCGCGAAAGGCTCGGTAGGTTTCTTCTTCGCCAATGTAGCGGTAGAACCCGCCGAATGGCCCCTTGTTGTTGAAGGACATCGCCATCGTCAGCAGCGTGCCGCGCTGGCGCGAGCGCATCGCCACCGTCATGTCCATGGGGATGCCGAGTTGTGGATGGTCGGGCCCTCGCTGGCCCCAGACCTCGACATCCGTCTCATCGAGCAGCCAGCAGAACAGGTCTACCGTATGGCAAGCGTGGTGCCAGAGCAGGCTGTCTACCCAGGTGCGGGGCTCGCCGAACATGTTGAGGTTATTGCGCCGGAAGAAATAGGTCTCGCAGACGAGGTGATGAAGCTGGAACTCCCCCTTCCTGACGCGGTCGCGCAGGTATTGGTGGGGCGGCGCGAACCGGCGGCTGTGGGCCACCATCATGGGCACCCCGGTTTCAGCTTGGATGCGGACCAGGCGCTCAGTGTCTTCCAGGTTGAGCGCGGCGGGGATTTCGATCAGCATGGGTTTGCCCAGCCGCGCCGCCAATTCGGCGTGTTCGGCGTGGTGGCCGGAAGGCGTGGCCAGCACCACGGCGTCGACGTCCGGCCGGGCAAGCGTGGTCGCCAGATCATCGCTGCAGTGAGGGATGTTCCACTGCTCGGCCAGCTGCTTGCCGCGACGCAGGTCGCCCACGGCCAGCGCGGTGACCTCCACGCCCGGCATGGACGCGAAAATTCGGGCGTGTGTCGACCCCATGGCGCCTTCGCCGGCTATGCAGAGGCGGATGGTAGAAGACGAATGTGCTGGCATGAGTGAGTCTCCGTGGTAGGCGAGCAGTCGGCGCCGCGCTGCGATGGCGGAGGTGGCGCCTGCATGCCGGTATTGTATGGGGCCCGCCGCGCGAAGCCGCCATGTGTCCAGCAAGGAGAAACGACGCAAGGATTTGGGAACGATAACTATTTTCTATTTTGCCAAGTCGACCGCCTTCTTCCCCGCCTTGCGAGAATCGGCCTCGCAACCCGGGTGAAGGGGCTTTCCGCCCTATACTAGAGCGTTACGTCATTTTCTCTCGTGAGTTCCACCATGCCGCAATACCGTTCTCACACATCCACCCACGGTCGCAATATGGCGGGGGCGCGTGCGCTATGGCGCGCGACCGGCATGAAGGACGGAGATTTCGGCAAGCCCATCATCGCCGTCGTCAATTCCTTCACGCAGTTCGTGCCCGGGCATGTGCACCTGAAAGACCTGGGGCAGATGGTGGCGCGCGAGATCGAGGCTGCCGGCGGCGTGGCCAAGGAATTCAACACCATTGCGGTGGATGACGGCATTGCCATGGGCCATGGCGGCATGCTGTATTCGCTGCCTTCCCGCGAGCTGATTGCCGACTCCGTCGAGTACATGGTCAACGCCCATTGCGCCGACGCGATGGTGTGCATCTCCAACTGCGACAAGATCACTCCGGGGATGTTGATGGCTGCCATGCGGCTGAATATCCCGGCCGTGTTCGTGTCGGGCGGCCCCATGGAAGCCGGGAAAGTCATCGAGGCTTACCATCCCGCCCAGGACGTCGGTGGCCAGAAGATCATCAAGGTGGACTTGATCGACGCCATGATCAAGGCCGGCGATCCCACCGTGTCCGACGCGGACGTCGAGAATTACGAGCGTTCCGCCTGTCCGACTTGCGGATCGTGTTCGGGCATGTTCACGGCCAACTCCATGAATTGCCTCACCGAGGCGCTGGGCCTGTCTTTGCCCGGCAACGGCACGCTCGTGGCGACGCATGCCGACCGCAAGGATTTGTTCCTGCGTGCCGGGCGCCTGGCCGTGGAGCTGTGCAAGCGCTATTACGAACAGGGGGACGCCTCGGTCTTGCCGCGCAGCATCGCCACCAAGTCCGCGTTCGTCAATGCCATGTCGCTCGACGTGGCCATGGGCGGCTCGACCAATACGGTGCTGCACCTGTTGGCGGCGGCGCAAGAGGGCGGCGTGGACTTCACGATGAGCGACATCGACCAAATTTCCCGCCGCGTGCCCTGCCTGTGCAAGGTGGCGCCGGCCACGCAGCAATACCATATCGAGGACGTCCATCGCGCGGGCGGCATCATGGCCATATTGGGCGAACTGGATCGCGCCGGCCTGCTCGACACTTCCGTCTCCACGGTCCATAGCAAGACCTTGGGCGAGGCGATCGCCGCCTACGACGTCATGATCACGAAGGATGACTCGATCCATGCGTTCTACCGGGCTGCGCCCGGAGGCGTTCCCACGCAAACGGCCTTTAGCCAGGACAAGCGCTTTGACAAACTGGACCTGGACCGCAGCGCGGGGTGCATCCGCGACAAGGCCCACGCGTATTCGCAAGACGGCGGGTTGGCGGTGTTGTATGGGAACCTGGCCGAGAACGGCTGCATCGTCAAGACGGCGGGCGTGGACGAGAGCATCCTGAAGTTCGCGGGCAAGGCGCGCGTCTTCGAGAGCCAGGAAGATGCCGTCGACGGCATCCTCGGCGATGCCGTACGGCCCGGAGACGTCGTCATCATCCGCTACGAAGGCCCCAAGGGAGGCCCGGGCATGCAGGAAATGCTCTATCCCACCTCCTATCTCAAGTCCAAGGGCCTGGGCAAGTCTTGCGCGCTGCTGACCGACGGTCGTTTCTCCGGCGGCTCCTCGGGCTTGGTGATCGGCCATGCGTCGCCGGAAGCGGCCGAGGGCGGCACGATCGCCCTGGTGGAAGAGGGCGACGTCATCGAGATCGACATCCCTAACCGCATCATCAACCTGCGCGTGGACGCCGCGGAATTGGCCAAGCGGCGCGAGGCCATGGAAGCGCGTGGAGACAAGGCCTGGAAGCCGCTCGACCGGCGGCGCGTCGTTTCGCAGGCGCTGCAGGCATACGGCATGATGGCTACGTCGGCCGATCGCGGCGCCGTGCGGGATATCTCGCAGCTCACGCGCGCTCGCGCACGCTAGGGCGCGGCGCCTCGAACCGCGCAACGGCGGCTCCCGACATTCCGCGGGGCCGCCGTTTTTTACATGGATGGATCCGGCGCGCGAGGCGCGGGCGCAAAGTTAGCGCTGCGCCTCGCCTTCTTTTTGCATCCGGGCGAGGAGCCTGGCGAACTCGATCAAGAGTTTGCGGTGATGCGCATCCAGCGCGGCGGCGGCGTGTTGCAGCGAGCGGGTGTCTTCATCGCCGTAGGCAAGGACGTCCCCTTCGCGTAGTTCCTGCCCGCCGCGAACGACTTGGACGTTTTCGACCAAGGCGTAGAGATCTGTGACGCCCACGTTCATTGCGCGGGCGATGTTTTCCAGGCGCGTAATGGACGGCTTTTGCTTGCCGGTTTCGATGCGCGAGAGATTGCCGGCGTCGGTTCCGACCTCCATGGCGACTGCCTCGAGCTTGAGCCCGAGTTTTTCTCGCGTCTGCCTGATCGCCGAGCCTATGTGCATGGCGCCATTGTCCGAAACGGCTTGCTTGGCACGCAAAGCGTAGGGCGCAAAAATTTAGGGTATATTTTGCGTTGTAAGCAAAAGTTACGTGGCGCCTCGGGGACGGACTACGAAGAAGGGCGCCGTATATGCCACCAAGAATTGCGTGTCATGCAAGCCAATAATGCTGTTACTGAACTGCTCGTGCTCAGTGGCCTGGATAGCAAAGGGCGCGTTGCTTGGATGTTCGTGCCCGGGGGATGGGACATTGCGGCACTGGAACGGCGATTACCGTTTTCCGGAAGTCGCCATACTCCTCAGCGAGAGGCGGTGGTTCCGGTCGACGTGGCACGGGAACTGACGGAGCGCTACGGAGAGCGCCCCTTCCGAGAATTGCCCGATACGCCGAGTCTAGCGCGGTTATTGTCGGACGATATCGCTGCCGTCAGGATCCTGGTCGCCCGCAATCAAGATTCCACCTTTTCCGCCATTCCGCTGTGACGCAGCAGCGCCTCGATGCTCGGATCCCGGCCCCGGAATGCCCGGAAGGACTCGATGGCCGGGCGGCTGCCGCCCACCTGCAGAATCTCCCGCAGGAAACGTTCCCCCACGTCGGGCCGTAGCGTGTCGGTCGTAGCGGCTTCTTCGAAGGCGGCATAGGCGTCTGCGGACAGCACTTCGGCCCATTTGTAGCTGTAGTAGCCGGCTGCATAGCCGCCGGCGAAAATGTGGCTGAAGGTGTGGATCCAGCGCGAAACCTCCGGCTGCGGCAAGACATGCATGCGGTCGTTGACCTCGCGCGACACTTCCAGGACGCTTTTCCCGCCGTCCGGGTCGAAGTCCGTGTGCAGATGCATGTCAGTCGCAGCCAGGACGACCTGGCGCAGCGTCATCAAGCCGCTTTGGAAATTCTTGGCCGCAACCATTTTGTCGTACAGCTCGCGCGGCAGCGGTTCGCCGGTTTGCACGTGGGCCGTCATTTGCTGGAGCACGGCCCACTCCCAGCAGAAGTTCTCCATGAACTGGCTCGGCAGCTCGACCGCATCCCATTCCACGCCGTTGATGCCGGACACGCCGAGGTCTTCCATTTGCGTCAGCATGTGATGCAGGCCATGGCCGAACTCGTGGAACAGGGTAATGACTTCATCGTGCGTGAAGAGCGCGGGCTTGCCGCCGCTAGGCGGCGTGAAGTTGCAGACGAGGTAGGCGATGGGCGTCTGGAGCTGGCCCGACGGGCGGCGGTAGCGCGTGCGTGCGTCGTCCATCCAGGCGCCGCCGCGCTTGCCGTCGCGCGCGTAGAGGTCCAGGTAGAACTGGGCGAGCAGCGTGCCGGAGGCAGATTCCACGCGGAAGAAGCGGACGTCCGGGTGCCAGGCGGGCGCGGCGTCGGGGCGGATGCGGACCGAGAACAGCGTTTCAATGACCCGGAAGAGACCGGCGAGTACCTTGGGTTCCGGGAAGTATTGCTTGACCTCGTTTTCCGAAAAGGCATAGCGCGCCTGGCGCAGTTTCTCCGAGGCATAGGCAATGTCCCACGGCTCCAGTTCGGCAAGCCCCAGTTCCGCTGCCGCGAACTCGCGCAGCTCGCGCAAGTCTCGCTCGGCGTACGGGTACGCGCGCTCGGCCAGCTCGGACAAAAACTTCTGCACCTGTTCGGGCGTCTCCGCCATCTTGGGAACCAGCGAGACTTCGCCGTAGTTGGCATAGCCGAGCAGCTGCGCTTCTTCGCGGCGCAGACGCAGCAATTCCAGCATGATGGCGCTGTTGTCCCATTCTGGCTTGCCTTGCCCATATTCGGGACCGAGCTCGGACGCGCGGGTAACGTGGGCCTTGTACATGGTCTCGCGCAACGCCCGGTTGTCGGCGTATTGCAGGACAGGGAAATAGGATGGGAAGTGCAGCGTGAATTTCCACGCAGGCGCGTCGTCACTGCCTTCGCGCGCCTTGCGAGCAGCTTCGCGCGCTGCTTCTTTCACGTCGTCGGGCAGGCCGGACAGCTCCGATTCGTCGCGCACGACGAGCGAGAAGGTATTGGTGGCGTCGAGCACGTGGTCCGAGAACGACTTGGACAGCGTGGCCTGGCGTTCCTGGATCTCCGCAAAGCGCGGTTTCTGGCTCTCGGGCAGCTCGGCGCCGCCAAGGCGGAACTGACGCAGTTCGTTTTCGATTTGCTTCTTGCGGGCGGGCGTCAGGCGCTTGAATTCTTCGCTTGCCGCCAGCTCCTTGTACCGTTCGTACAGTGCTTGGTTCTGGCCCAGGCCGGCCCAGAATTCCGTGACGCGCGGAAGGTTTTCGCCATAGGCGGCCCGCAGCTCGGGAGTGTCGGCCACAGCGTTCAAGTGCCCCACCACGCTCCACGCGCGCGACAATCCTTCGGTGCCTTCGTCCAGGGTTTCCACGACGTTCTGCCAGGTAGCCGGCGCGCCTGCGGCCTGGTCCGCCTCCAGCTTGGCCACCGCGGCCTGCGCCCGTTCCAGCAAGGCAGAGATTGCCGGCGTGATGTGTTCCGGGCGGATGGCTTCGAACCTGGCCAGGCCCGATAAGTCCATCAGCGGGTTGTCGGCGAGGTCGGCAGGTTGCTGGGCAGGGTTTTGCGTCATAGAGGTGACTCCGAAAGACGATGGTTCGGGCAGGCCGCAAGCACGGCAGGCCACATGGCCTCCGCGTGTTCGGCGGACGCTGCCTGAAACCTATGTGGGGATATTCTCGGCGAAATCCAGTGTGCCGGGGGCAAAGCCGGCCGCCGGAAAGAGGCGCTGGGATCCGGCGCCGCGCCCGCCGGGCGCAAGGCGCGAGAAGCTCAGCCGCGCGTGGCGGCCACGCGTTCGGCCGACTCCAAGGTGTTGGCCAGTAGCATGGTGATGGTCATCGGGCCGACGCCACCTGGCACGGGGGTGATCCAGCCGGCAACTTCAGAGACGCTGGCAAAGTCGACGTCGCCGCAGAGTTTGCCGTTTTCGTCACGGTTGATGCCGACGTCGATCACCACGGCCCCGGGCTTGACCATATCACCCGTGACCGTGTTGCGGCGGCCCACGGCCGCCACGATGACGTCGGCCTGGCGCGTGTGGTAGGCGAGGTCTGGCGTGGCGCTGTGGCAAATGGTGACCGTGGCGTTGGCCTGCAGCAGAAGCAGGGCCATGGGCTTGCCCACGGTGTTGCTGCGTCCGATGACCACCGCATGCTTGCCGCGCAGGTCATAGCCCGTGCTTTCGATCAGTTTCATGCAGCCGTAGGGCGTGCAAGGGCGGAACCCGGGAAGTCCGGCCATCAGTTCGCCTGCGCTGAGCACGGAGTATCCGTCCACATCCTTGCTGGTGGAAATCGCCTCGATCACCTTGTGTGGGTCGATGTGCTTGGGCAGCGGCATTTGCACCAGGATGCCGTGGATGGACGGGTCACGATTGAGCTGGTCGATCCGGGCCAACAGCTCGGCCTCGCTCATCGAGGCTTCGTATTTCTCGAGTACGGAATGAAAACCGGCATCGTGGCACGCCTTGACCTTGTTCCGGACGTACACATGCGAGGCCGGGTCGTCTCCCACCAGGATCACCGCCAGACCGGGGCGCGTGCCTTGCTCAGTGAGCTCGGCGGCTCGCCGGGCGATGTCGGAGCGGATCTGCTTGGAAAGTTCGTTGCCGTTTATCAGGCGTGCGGGCATGGCGGTAGGGGGAAGAGTGGAGGAAACAGGGACGCGGCGCGTCTGGGATGATTTTAGCGCAAGGGGAGGGGCGGCCTACGCGTACCCGCGGCGCAACCAGGCGCTGCGGCTGCGCGGTCTCGCCCCTGCGGCCAGGCGCGAGGCCGCCCGAGCGGCGCGGATGCGCCGCGCCGGGTCATGGGATGTCAGTCAGAATGTAGGGAGGGCCGGCAGTTGGCCCGTCCGGCATGCGTTCCGTCGACGGGGAGCGAGGCCTAGGCCTGCGGCCGGTGGTGCAGCGCCACTTTCATTAGGTCGGCGACCGTGGTGACCTGCAGCTTTTCCATGATGTTGGCACGGTGGGCCTCGACCGTCTTGATGCTGATCCCGAGGTCGTCGGCAATCTGCTTGTTCAGCCGGCCGGCCACGATGCGCTCGAGGACTTGCTGCTCGCGCACCGTCAGCCGCGCGAGCAGCGCTTCGTTGTTGCGGCGGGTCGCTTCGTCGGCCGCACGCGCATGCGCCTGTTCCAGCATGTTGGCGATGATTTGGCGCAGGTCTGCCTCGTTGAACGGCTTCTCGAGGAAGTCGACCGCGCCCTTCTTCATGGTGGAGACTGCCATGGGGACGTCGCCGTGGCCCGTCACGAACACGATGGGGATCGTGGCCTTGCGCGCGATCAATTGTTCCTGGAGCTCCAGCCCCGTCATTCCGGGCATCCGAACGTCGGCGATTAGCACACCGATCACTTCGGGATCGTATTCGGCAAGGAAACGTTCCGCGCTTTCATAGGCCCGTACTCGATAGCCGTTGGCCTCCAGCAGCCAGCGGAGAGAATCGCGCACGGCTTCGTCGTCATCGACAATGAAGACCGTGCTGGACTGGGGCGTAGTGCTCATTAGGTAAGCTCCTTGGGGGCGGATTCCAGTTCGGGGGCCGAGCCGGTCGGCTGCGTCGGACGTACCAACGGAAGCGTAAACCTGAAAATGGTACCTCCGGAAGGATTGGGCTCGGCCCACAGCCGGCCGTGATGGAACTCGATGATCGTGCGACAGATGTTCAGGCCCATGCCCATGCCTTCCGATTTCGTGCTGTAGAAAGGCTCGAACAGCCGATCGGGGTCGGCCAAGCCATGGCCGCTATCGATCACCGCCACTTCCACCATGTCGTCGCGCACGTTCGCTTCCACCAGCAGCTCCCGCTTCTCCGAGTCCTGCATGGCTTCGAGGCCATTCTTGAGCAGGTTCAGCACCACCTGCTCGATGAGGATAGGATCAGCGAGAACGTCCGGCAACTGTTCGGGTATTTTTTGAATGATATCGATTCGCCGGGTCCGGGACTCGATCCCGGCGAAACCGACCGCATTATCCACGATCGTGGGCAAGCTTACCCGCTGTCGCTTGGGTTCGCTACGCTTCACGAATTCGCGGATGCGGCGGATGATCATACCCGCACGCTGGGCCTGTGCGGTGGTTTTTTCCAGGGCAGGCAGCAATTTGGCGGGGTCGGTGTCTCCCGCGCGGACCAGCGCCACTACGCCCATGCTGTAGTTGTTGATCGCGGTGAGCGGCTGGTTCAGCTCATGGGCGAGCGAGGAGGCCATTTCCCCCATCGTGATGAGGCGGCTGGTGAGCTGGATCTTTTCCTGCTGCGCCCGCGAGGCTTCTTCGGCGGCGCGCCGCTCGGTGATGTCGCGCGCCACCTGCATCCGCACGCGCCGGCCGTCCACCCACTGCAGCATGCGGTGCCGGACTTCGAACCAACGGTGCGTGGACGGGGAGTAGACCTCGATCGCCTCGTCGGTAAAGCGGCCGCGCCGGCCGGCGGATAGCTCGTCGTGGCCGGTGGCCTGCGAGCCCAGCACGCGCCGGTAGGTTTTGTTGGCGAAGAGGAGCTCCGACCCTTTGGGTGTCTCGGCCGTGACGGAGATGGCATCGTCCAGGCCTTCGAGCACCGTCATGAAGCGTTCGTGCGCCGCGGCCAGGGCCTCGCGGATGCGCTTGGGCTCGGTGATGTCGGTCATCGAGGTCATCCAGCCGGTCTGCACGCCGCGCTGGTCGAGCAGCGGCGAGACGTACATGCGCGCATAGAAGATGGAGCCGTCGCGGCGCTGGGCTTCCATCTCGAAGCCGCTGCTGGGCGCGTTGCCCGACAGGAGCATCTCGGTATTGCGCCACTGGGCGGCATGGTCGCCCTGGGGCCAATAGGGATAGGGGGGCATGCGGCCGAGCAGGTCCGCCTCGTCCCAGCCTATCATCCTGCAAAAGGCCGGGTTCACGTAGGTGATGCGGCCTTCCATGTCCAACACGCGCATGCCGGTCAGCATCGAGTTTTCCATGGCCCGCCGGAACGCGGTTTCGGCGATCAGGGCCTGTTCCGCCTGGGAGCGGAACCGGGTGTGGCGCCACAGCGCGAGCAGGCTCCAGATAATGACCGCCGAGAGCGACACCACCACCCAGACCAGCATGGTCTGCGAGGTATCGGTCTGCGTGCGGTAGCCCCTGGCGCTCAGCATCATGCCGTTGCCCGGCGGGTCCAGCGGCACTTCATAGGAGTTGATGGCGCCTTTGTCCGCCCGCGACGACGAGGAGACCAGCGGCATGTCATTGGCGTCGAGGATGGTGACCTTGTACTTGCGCGCCGTTTCCTGGGGAATGAGGTGCTGCAGCATGCCATCCACCGAGTACACGGTGGCCAGCGTGCCCAGGAAACGCTCCTCCTGGAAAACCGGCACGTAGAGGTCCAGGTAGACCTCGTTGTATTGCCCGCGATAGGGGCGGGAATAGGCGGGGCGGTGTTCGTCCCGCGCGATTTCGAACGCCCGGAAGGCCTCGGGCTCGGCGGCCCCTGGCGCGCTCATCCGAAAACTTTGGCCGGCGCGGCTATCCGGCGAAGAAACCCATACCGCTTGCCGGTCGGCGTTGATCCAGGCCACGTGGATGATTTCCGGGTGTTCGACCAGGATCTCCTTTGCGTCGTCCAGGAAGCGGCTCTCCGCCATTCCATTGCGCACCAGGTCGCGCCCGAGCGCGCCGATGCGGTCGCGCGCGGCCAGCATGCGCAGGCGCATCGATTGCTGCGCCCAGTCGACGTCGCGCACGAGGGTGCCGTAGCGTTGGGCGTCGTCGCGCGCGTCCAGCCACCAGAGGATGGAGCCCATGACGCAGACGAACAGGCCCAAGGCGATGGCGGGCGTCAGCCAATACCAGCTGCGGCGGCGCAGGCGCCCGAGATCCTTGAACGGCGCCGGAATATTGGAAGGATGAACGGTAGACATGGAGAAAGTTTACGCACATGCGTGCGCGTAGGAATCCGTTAGGTGGTTTATTGCAGTGCAGAATGCTTTTATTCCGGATCCGTGCTAGATTTCATATCGTGGTAAATGATATCGTAACGCGAAATTTTTATTGCATCGAAGGCTCTCCGCCTTCTAGAATCGCGCCGCAGTTGCAACAGGGCCCTAGTTTTACATAGGCGAAGGCCGCCAACAGCGACTAACCCTTTGGATGGCTACGAGCCGTCTGGATGTCAGAGACTCAGGAGACAGGCATGTCCGCTCTTCCTCAGGTCGGGGCCGGCGTAAACGCTGCCAACGACGAAGATACCCTGGAAACCCAAGAATGGCTCGACGCCCTGGAAGCGGTCCTGGACCGCGCAGGCCCTGAGCGTGCCCATTATCTGCTGGAACGCCTGATCGACCTGGCCCGGCGTTCTGGCGCATACATCCCGTTCTCGCCCAATACGGCGTACGTCAACACCATTCCTCCCCACATGGAGCCGCCGCATCCGGGCAAGCTGGACCTGGAAAACCGCATCCGCTCCTACATCCGCTGGAATGCGATGGCGATGGTGGTCAGGGCGAACCGCCTGCATCCGCCAGATGGTGGCGACCTGGGCGGGCACATTGCATCGTTCGCCTCGCTGGCGACCATGATCGAAACCGGCCAGAATCATTTTTGGCATGCCGAGACTGCCGACCACGGCGGTGACCTGGTCTATTTCCAAGGCCACTCCTCGCCGGGCGTTTATGCGCGCGCGTACCTGGAAGGGCGCCTGACCGAGGAACAGCTCGACCATTTCCGCCAGGAAGTCGACGGTAAGGGCCTCTCGTCCTACCCGCATCCGAAGCTGATGCCCGACTTCTGGCAGTTCCCGACCGTTTCCATGGGCCTGGGCCCCCTGATGGCCATCTACCAGGCACGCTTCCTGAAATACCTGCACGCCCGCGGCATTGCCGATACCAGCAAGCGCAAGGTGTGGGTGTTCTGCGGCGACGGCGAAATGGATGAGCCCGAGTCGCTTGGCGCCATCAGCCTGGCCTCGCGCGAGAAGCTCGACAACCTGGTGTTCGTGATCAACTGCAACCTGCAGCGCCTGGACGGCCCGGTGCGCGGCAATGGCAAGATCATCCAGGAGCTGGAAGGCGAGTTCCGCGGCAGCGGCTGGAACGTCATCAAGCTGATCTGGGGTGGCTACTGGGATCCGCTCCTGGCGCGCGACAAGGAAGGCATCCTGCGCCAGATCATGGAAGAGACCGTCGACGGCGAATACCAAGCCTACAAGGCGAACGACGGCGCGTTCGTGCGGGAGAAGTTCTTCGGCAAGCATCCCAAGCTGCTGGAGATGGTCAGCCGCATGAGCGACGAAGACATCTGGCGCCTGAACCGCGGCGGCCATGATCCGCACAAGGTTTATGCCGCCTTCGACGCCGCCCAGAAGTCCGTGGGCCGCCCGACCGTCATTTTGGCCAAGACCATCAAGGGTTATGGCATGGGCGCGGCCGGCGAATCGCGCAACCCCGCTCACCAGCAGAAGAAGCTGGACAACGAGATCATCCGGGCTTATCGCGATCGGTTCAATATCCCCATTCCGGACGACAAGCTCGAAGAGGTACCGTATTACAAGCCGGCCGACGACGCGCCGGAAATGAAGTACCTGCACGAACGCCGCCAGGCGCTGGGCGGCTACCTGCCCAAGCGCCGCCAGAAGGCCGACGAGCACCTGCCGGTGCCGCCGCTGTCGGCCTTCCAGGCGGTGCTGGATCCGACGGCCGAGGGCCGCGAAATCTCGACTACGCAGGCTTTCGTGCGCATCCTGACGCAGCTGTTGCGCGACAAGACCCTGGGGCCGCGCGTCGTGCCTATCGTTCCCGACGAGTCGCGTACCTTCGGCATGGAGGGCCTGTTCCGCCAGATCGGCATCTACGCGCCCGAAGGCCAGAAGTACGTGCCGGTCGACAAGGGCCAGGTCATGTACTACCGCGAGGCGTCCGACGGCCAGATCCTGGAAGAGGGCATCAACGAGGCGGGCGCGATGAGTTCCTGGATCGCCGCGGCGACCTCGTACTCGAGCAACAACCGCATCATGGTGCCGTTCTACATCTATTACTCGATGTTCGGCTTCCAGCGCATCGGTGACCTGGCCTGGGCCGCCGGCGACATGCAGGCCCGCGGCTTCATGTTGGGCGGCACGGCGGGGCGCACGACGCTCAACGGCGAGGGCCTGCAGCATGAGGACGGCCATAGCCATTTGATCTCGGCGACCATCCCGAACTGCGTGTCGTACGACCCGACCTTCGCGCACGAGCTGGCGGTGATCATCCAGCACGGCCTCAAGCGCATGGTGGAAGACCAGGAAAATGTCTTCTACTACATCACGGTCATGAACGAGAACTATGCCCAGCCGGGCCTGAAGGCCGGCGACGAAGAGGGCATCATCCGCGGCATGTACCTATTCAAGAAGAGCGAGGCCAAGGCCGAGCAGCGCGTCCAGCTGCTGGGGTCCGGCACCATCCTGCGGGAAGTAATCGCCGCGCAGGAGCTGCTCGAGAAGGACTGGGGCGTCGCCGCCGATGTCTGGAGCGTGACCAGCTTCACGGAACTGCGCCGCAACGGCTTGGACGTCCAGCGTTACAACCTGCTGCATCCCACGGAGAAAAAGCCGCAGGTGGCGTATGTGACCGAGCTGCTGGAGAAGACCGAGGGTCCGATCGTTGCGTCCACCGACTATATGAAGGCGTTCGCCGACCAGATCCGTCCCTTCATTCCGAAGGGCCGCACCTACAACGTGCTCGGCACCGACGGATTCGGCCGCTCGGATTTCCGCTCCAAGCTGCGCCATCACTTCGAAGTGGACCGCTATTTCGTCACCCTGGCCGCCCTCAAGGGCCTGGCCGACGAAGGCAAGATCCCCGCGAAGAAGGTGGCCGAGGCCATCAAGAAGTACGGCATCAACCCCGAGAAAGCCAACCCTCAATACGCCTGATAGACGGCCGGGATGGTTAAGATAGGGCCCAGCCCTATCTTGTCCGCCCGGCCGGCGCGCGCCCGCCCGCGGCGGCAGCGGCGCGCCCGGCGGGGTCCGGCTTTCTGGAGACTACAGAATGAGTAATGTGATCGAGCTGAAAGTCCCCGACATCGGCGACTTCAGCGATGTCGAAGTGATCGAAATCCTGGTCTCGGTCGGCGACACCATCAAGCCCGAGCAGAGCCTGGTCACCGTCGAATCGGACAAGTCGTCCATGGAGATCCCGGCCTCCCAGGGCGGGGTGGTCAAGGCCGTGAAGGTCAAGATCGGCGACAAGGTCAGCGAAGGCACGCCCCTGGTCGAGATAGAAGCCGCCGGCGAGGAAGGGGCAGCGGACAAGGAGGAACAAGTTCCACAGGCCGCCGCGCCCGCTGCGCAGGCTGCTCCGAAGGCCGCTGCGGCCGAGCAGCCCGCCCCGCAGCCTGCCTCTTCCGCCGGACAAGGGGCCGAGCAAGTCGTGACCGTTCCTGACATCGGTGACTTCAAGGACGTCGAGGTCATCGAAGTGCTGGTCAAGGCTGGGGACCGGGTCGCCGCTGAGCAGAGCTTGGTGACGGTCGAGTCTGACAAGTCCTCGATGGAAATCCCCAGCTCCGCGGCCGGTGAGGTGCTGGAAGTGCTGGTCAAGGTGGGCGACAAGCTCTCCGAAGGCAGCCCGCTCGTGAAAGTGAAGTCGGACGCTGGCGCAGCGCCCGCAGAAAGCGCGCCTGCCAAGGCCGAGGCGCCGGCTGCGCAGGCGGCTGCCGCGCCGGCTTCCGCCCCGCAGGCCTCGGCGCCTGCCCCTGCCGCCAGGCGCCAGCCCCCCGTTCCTGCCGATGCGGAGGGCGAACGGCGGGGCGTCAAGCCGCACGCCTCGCCCTCGGTGCGCAAGTTTGCGCGCGAGCTGGGCGTGGACTTGACCAAGGTGACGCCCACCGGGCCCAAGGGCCGCATTACGCCGGACGACGTGCGCAACTTCGTCAAGCAGGCGCTGGCTGGTGCGGGGGCTTCCGCCGCGCCGGCCGCGGCGGGCGGTGGCCTGGACCTGCTGCCGTGGCCCAAGGTGGATTTCGCCAAATTCGGCGAAATCGAAGCCCAGCCGCTGTCGCGCATCAAGAAAATCTCCGGCGCCAACCTGCATCGCAACTGGGTGATGATTCCGCACGTCACCAATAACGAGGATGCAGACATCACCGACCTGGAGGCATTCCGCGTCCAGCTCAACAAGGAAAACGAGAAAGCAGGCATCAAGGTCACCATGCTTGCCTTCCTGGTCAAGGCCGTGGTCTCGGCGCTGAAGAAATTCCCCGAGTTCAATGCCTCGCTCGATGGCGAAAACCTGATCCTGAAGAAGTACTACCACATCGGGTTTGCCGCCGATACGCCCAATGGGCTGGTGGTACCGGTCATCCGCGACGCCGACAAGAAGGGCGTCCTGGAACTGGCCAAGGAAACCGCGAATCTGGCCAAGAAGGCGCGCGACGGCAAGCTCTCGCCATCGGAGATGCAGGGCGGCTGCTTCTCGATCTCGTCGCTGGGCGGCATCGGCGGCACGCATTTCACGCCCATCATCAACGCCCCCGAAGTCGCCATCTTGGGCGTGAGCCGCTCGTTCATGAAACCCGTCTGGGATGGCAAGCAATTCGTGCCGCGCCTGACGCTGCCCCTGTCCCTGTCGTACGACCACCGCGTCATCGACGGCGCCGCGGCCGCCCGCTTCAATGCCTATCTGGCCGCGGTGCTGGCGGACTACCGCCGCATCCTGCTGTAAGGAGCAACGATGGCGATCGAACTCAAGGTACCCGACATCGGCGACTTCAAGGACGTCGAGGTCATCGAGATCCTCGTGTCGGTGGGCGACTCGATCCAGGCAGAGCAGAGCTTGGTGACGGTCGAGTCCGACAAGTCCTCGATGGAAATCCCGGCCTCCCAGGGCGGGGTGGTCAAGGCAGTGAAGGTCAAGATCGGCGACAAGGTCAGCGAAGGTACGCCCTTGGTCGAGATAGAGCCCGCAGCCGATGCAGCAGCCGCGTCCGCCAGCGTCGTGCCCGATCCGACGGCGCGCACCGGATTCCCGCAGGTTGAACTGGCCCCTCCGGCACTGGATGAATTGGGTGAACCCACCTCCGACAAGCCGGACCTCGATCCCGTGCCCGTGCCCAGCCCCGCGCCCGTTGCGGCGAGTTTCGGCGGCAAGGCCGACCAGAGCTTCGACGTTGTCGTGCTCGGTGCCGGCCCGGGAGGTTATTCGGCTGCTTTCCGCGCCGCCGACTTGGGCCTGAAAGTGGCGCTGGTCGAGCGCTATTCGACCCTCGGCGGGGTTTGCCTGAACGTAGGTTGCATTCCTTCCAAGGCCTTGCTGCATACGGCGGCCGTCGTCGACGAAGCCGCGCGGATGGCCGAGCATGGCATCTCTTTCGGCAAGCCCGAGATCGACCTCGACAAGCTGCGCGCATTCAAGGATAGCGTGGTCGGCAAGCTCACCAATGGCCTGGCGGGCATGGCCAAGGCCCGCAAGGTGACCGTCGTCACCGGCGTCGGCACGTTCCTCGATTCCCACCACATCGAGGTGCAAACGCAAGGCGGCAAGCAGGTGCTGCAATTTGCCAACGCCATCATCGCTGCAGGCAGCCAGTCGGTGAAACTGCCGTTCGCCCCCGAGGACGATCGCATCGTCGATTCCACCGGCGCGCTGCAATTGAAGGGCATCCCCAAGAAGATGCTCATCATCGGCGGCGGCATCATCGGCTTGGAAATGGGGACCGTGTACTCGACCCTAGGTGCTCGCCTGGACGTCGTCGAGATGATGGACGGCCTCATGCAGGGCGCGGATCGCGACCTCGTGAAGGTCTGGCAGAAAATGAACGAACACCGCTTCGACAACATCATGGTGAAGACGAAGACGGTGGGTATGGAAGCCAAGCCGGACGGCATCTGGGTGACCTTCGAGGGCGAAAACGCACCCAAGGAGCCGCAGCGCTACGACCTGGTGCTGCAGGCCGTCGGCCGCAGCCCCAATGGCAAGAAAATCGGCGCCGAGAAAGCGGGCGTGATCGTCGGCGACCGCGGATTCATCCCGGTGGACTCGCAGATGCGCACCAATGTGCCGCACATCTACGCCATCGGCGACATCGTCGGCCAACCCATGCTAGCCCACAAAGCCGTGCATGAGGGCCACGTGGCCGCCGAAGCCGCCGCGGGCAAGAAGAGCCATTTCGATGCCTCGGTGATTCCGTCGGTCGCTTATACCGATCCGGAAGTCGCCTGGGTGGGGCTGACGGAAGACGAGGCCAGGAAGCAGGGCCGCAAGGTCGTCAAGGGCCTCTTCCCCTGGGCAGCATCGGGCCGGGCCATCGCCAACGGGCGCGACGAAGGCTTTACCAAGCTGCTCTTCGATGAAGAGACGCATCGCATCGTAGGCGGCGGCATCGTCGGCACGAATGCCGGCGACATGATCGGCGAGATCGCCCTGGCAATCGAGATGGGTGCCGACATGGTGGACATCGGCAAGACCATTCATCCGCACCCGACCCTGGGCGAGTCCATCGGCATGGCTGCCGAGGTGGCGGAGGGGGTGTGTACGGATCTGCCGCCAGCCAGGAAAAAATAGGCAAGGCCGTTCGTCCGTCGACGGGGAACGGCGCTTCGGCCGTTCCCAAATACGCCAAAGGCTCCCATGGGGAGCCTTTGGCATTTGCGGGGATGAAAAGCTTGGACCGAGTGCTTACCTGGCGGCTTGCTCGGCCTCAAACGTGGCTTTCAGCTTGTCCGTGAAATCGCCGAGTTCGATATCCCTAACCTCGCCGAGCCAAAGATTGAAGTTCCTGACCATGCTTTCGTCCATCATGGCAGCAGAGAGTGCAGCTTCACGTGAATTGAGAAAGTGCACGTCGCCTTGCATTTGGGCCATCCACTGCAGCTTGCAGTTCTGCTCCGTGTAAATCGCCCTATAAACGGCTTGTTCTATGGAGCGCCCAATGACGGTTGATCCATGTCCGCGCATGAGCACGCAACAGCGGTCGCCCATCGTCTTCGCAAGCGCTTTGCCCAGATAGGAGTCTCGCACCAGCATATCGGTGTCGCCGTGCTCACCAATGTCGAAGTGCGCCGCGCCGTCACCCAGGAACCCCGCCATGTGATAGATCGGGCGCAGGTCGGTTTTGGTTACGCCAAACGGGATGACCGAGGGGGAGTGGCTGTGAACCACCGAAACCACCTCCGGCTTGGCGCGGTACATTTCGGCGTGTATGAAGCGTTCCAGGTACGGATGAAGCCCCGAGCCGGTCACGTCGTTGCCATCGAGATCGAAGCACAGGATGTCTTGGCGTTTTACCTGGGCCGGAGCAAGGCTCCGCGATAAAAAGAACAGATCGGGACGCAACGGGTGACGAACGCTTATATGCCCCATGGCGTCGACAATTCCGTGGGCGGCGAGAATGCGGTTGGCATAGACGAGAAGGTCCACCAACCCGGAGCAGCTATCCATATTCTCCCTCGTATCTTTAGTGAGACTTGCCATAGTGTGGATCCGGCTGTGCCGTTACTCCGCTTTGAGGCCTAATTTGCGCGCGAGGGTGTAGTAGCGTTCCGAGTCTTCCGTAATCGTTTTGAGCAGCCGTTCTGCGGATCCGATGTGGACCTCGATGCCATTGTCATCAAGGGATTTTTTCACGGTCGGATATGCGAGGACTTTCTCGACGCTGGAAGTAATGGTGGCTGCCACGTCGGCGGGTAATTTCTTGGGCCCCATCAGCGCATACCAACCGACGTAGTCGAATGGGCCGACGCCTTGCTCTTCGAGCGTGGGAACGTCCGGCAATCCGCTGTATCGGCGTTGAGACGTGACGCCTATCGCCTTGAGCCGGCCTGAGTTGAGATATTGCCCCACGAGGTTGGCGCTGACGATGGCTACCGGGATTTGCCCACCGACCACATCGGTGACCGCCGGAGAACAACCTTTATACCCAGCATGCGTCATGTCGAGATCAAGCTTTTGGCGCAATACTTCCATCGTGAAGTGCTGGGGAGTGCCAACGCCGCATGAGGCATATGCATATTTTCCCGGTTCTTTCTGGATCAGGGCCGCCAGTTCTTTGAGGTTGCTGGCCGGAACCCGGGAATGCACGACGATTGCATGCGGGGTCGATCCCAAAAGAAGAATCGGCGTGAGGTCTTCAGTCGGTGAATAGGGAAGCTGCCCTTGTATCGCGTAGTTCGTCACCATCGAAATGTTTTGGAGCAGGAGCGTGTAACCGTCGGGTTTCGCCCTGACCACTTCCATGGTTCCGATGTTGCCCGCGGCACCCGGCCGGTTTTCTACGACCACCCCCTGTTTCCAGTCCTGCTCCAGGCCTCTTCCTATCGTGCGAGCAAAAACGTCGGCCCCGCCTCCCGTGCCATACGGGACGACGATGCGGACGGGCCGGTGCGGGAAGTTATCGGCCTGGGAGGGAAGGGGAAATGCTCCCACTGCGGCAACCAGTGACATGCTAAGCAGGAACTTGTATTTTGGAAGCGCGGACATATTGACCTCGATCGGGTTGGTAACGGTGTGGCAGGTTGATGGTGTCGGACCTAAGGGAGGACGAGTGACGTCAACGCGCTGTCCGGTTTCGTCAGGCCATCCAAGAGTGAGTAGTGGTTGGCGTCCGGTATCTCTGCGGCTCGCGTGGGCAGACCGAGGCCGCTCCATATGTTGGCGAGCAAGAGACTTTGCCTTCTGAATTCGGGTAATTCGGCCGCGCCAGCAACGCATACGAGGTCGAAGCTTCCTGCGGGACGGCTTAGTGCCGGGCTCAGTTGCGCCGCCTGGCTCGGGTCCAGGCGTAGGTCCGCATTGAGTTCGGTCGTCGCCACGAGCGGCCTGAGATCGTGCAATCCGCTCAGAGAAACGATGCGTTCGATGCGGCTCAGGATGTCTTCTCCGAGGCCGCCAATTTCGGCTCCCAACCATGTGGCAAGGTGCCCCCCGGCGGAATGGCCGCACAGGATGATTCGGTCGCTCGGAAACTTTTGAGCGATGTGCTCGAAGGCTCGCTTGACTGACTGCGTGATGTCTGCGATCGAAACAGCCGGACACAGCGGATATTCCACGAACACCACCCTCCAGTCGTGAGCAAGGAGCCCTTGCGCGAAGTGCCAATGCGTTTCTTTTGTGGAAGCACGCCAGTATCCACCGTGAATGAAGATAACCGTACCGCGGGGGGCTCCCTGGGGATGGAAGACGTCGAGCCGTTCGCGTGCCCTGCTGCCAAACGATATGTCTCGTTCTATCCGACCAGCGTAGGTCCGTCCGAAGGCGGCGGCTGCCGCCTCGGCATCAGCTCGCCATTCGCGAACGTTCGCAACGGCGTCGCGGTTTGAATACGCCGCATCCCAGTCAGAGATGGCGGGGAAGGAAATGTTAAGCGTCATGTCGCTACTTCAGCCTCTTCTGGTGTGCCGTCGCGTTGCGCAGGGGAAATCGGTACTGCGGAGGACATGTCTCCTCGTCTGTGCTTTTCGCACATCGATGTTTTTTTATAAAAGTTTTTATGATTTATAAATATAACGCGAGGGCGTGTCAATACCCGTGAAGCTTCGCGGAGGAACCAGTCTCACGGCGAGCAAATGCTGGTCATGGAAGCGCACGGGCCTGTCCGCTGCGGCAGCCCTGCTGCTCCGGCGCAGGCCGCCCGCGAATCGTCGGTAGACGCCGGAAGCGAGGTGATTCCAGCGGGCTCCCTGCCGCCTAGCGGCCAGACGGAACCCTGTTCCCTCCCAGCGCCTGCCACTGCTTGCGCAATTGGGCGCGCCGGGACGGATAGCGTTCCGGTAGCAATTCGGTCGATACCAGTCTTTCCACCTGGAAGTGCCGGAACTGCCGTCGCCGTTCGCACCAGGCCGCGACGATGCGCATCCGCTCGAAAAAGCCGAGGGCGAAGGGCCAGATGATGCGCCGGCTCATCCTGCCGCGTTGGTCCCGGTACGCGATGGCGATTTTTCGTTCTTCGCGGATGGCCTGGCGCAGCAGCGGCAAGTGTTCGCGGCCGGCGTGGGTGCGGGCAGGCACACGCAAGGAATCTGCATCCAGTTCCGGCCGCAGCTTGGGCGGCAGCACGCCGGCGATTTTGCCTAAGGCTTGTTGGGCGTAGTCCGCCAATTCGTGGTCGGTATGGGCGGCGACCCAGCGGGTGCCCAGGAGCAGTGCTTCGAGCTCCCCGCGAGAGAACATCATGGGCGGCAGCAAGAATCCGGGCGTCAGCAGATAGCCGACGCCTGGTTCGCCGCGTATCGCTGCTCCCTGGGCTTGCAGGCTGGCAATGTCCCGGTAAAGCGTCCGCTGGCTCACGCCCAAGGTCCGGGCCAGCTCCGCGCCGCTGACAGGCTGGCGATGGTGGTGCAGGATCTGAAGTAGGGCCAGAAGACGTTCGGCGCGAGACATCGGGTAGATCTCCAGGCGCTCCGGGCGCGCGTGTCAAAGCTTAAGAACTGAAAGCAAAAATTTACTCGAGGGAGCCTCCACGACAGGTGGGTTATATGAATCCATTATTCCATTCCAGTTTCCCAGCATGAATCCTTTCGTCGCAGCAAAAAAGCGCATTTATCGATGGATTAAGTATCGCCTGGTGCGGCCCGGGCCACCGCCTTCGCCCGTTCGTTTTACTGGGCCCATCGTAGTGTTGGGATCGGCTCCGGTTTCGCATCGGCCAGCGGGACTGGACCACGGTTTCTCGGTGATTACCGTCAACGGCTCCCAAACGGTGCTCGCTGAATGGGGCGTGGAGCAGCCAGACATAACGATGATGATGTTCAATCAGGTAGAGGGTACGACGCACAATGCGCGGGAAGTGAGGCGCGTTTTATCGGGAAAACGGACGGGTGCGCTATTCGTGCTGTTATGGCGAAAAAATGAACGTGAGCGGTTGAAACGGGGGTTGGCGGCATTCAATTACGGATACGATTTTCTTTATATCGTGGATCGTTATGAACGCATGGCTTTGCTCGACAGGGTTACCGGTTTGCGTTCCTTGGAAATCGATGCCGAATCAAAATGTTCGAATGGCGTCTATGCGATCCTTTTCGCGCTGTACCATCGTGCGCCTGCCGTGATCATGACCGGCATCGATCCCTGCTCGAGCGGCCACGCCTATAACGATGCCGGGCTGGCGAGGTTGCACGCACGCATGGATGCCCTCGTCATTGGGCGGCTTCTCGGGGCCGGGCAGCCGCTGTTTACCGCGGATCCCGATGTGGCGCGCACCACCGGGGTGCCACTCTGGACGCAGGCGCTTGCCGACGAGTTGACCTGGAAGGCGGCGAGTGCCGCGGGCGCGGCATGAATATTCAACGGCCCGGGCATGTAGGGAGGCGTCCCGCATGCAGCAGACGATCGCGGACGGCAAACCACTCGTCCGCATAATCGTCGTTCCGGTGCTCCTCGAAATAGGGGCCGCCATCGGTGAAATGAACCAGTTTGGCGTCCGGGCGATAATCATATTCCCTCACTAGCCAATTCCAGGTAGCGGGCAACTCCCCCACCAGGGCTTCGGAGTCCAGCCATTTGAATTGGTGCAGCTCCAATCCCCCGGCGTGGTTGACGTATTCCGGCACGAGGGCCATGCATCGTGCGTTGTTGAAAAGCATCACGCTCGACCAATTTTTCTTGGCGTAATTCGTCTGGATGTTTCCGAGGAATTTCGTGGCGGTCTTGGGGGCGTATTCGTGTTTCACGCACATGACGGCAAACCGGTCGTCGCGCAGCGACCAGAGTTCGGCAATGTCGGCGCGCACCAGCGTGTCGCAATCGATGAATAAAGACCAACCTTCATAGCGGCCCAGGTAGGGAACCATGAATCGAGAAAAGGAAAACTCGGTGGACTGAAGAGGGTGGCGTTCCCGCGTGAAGACGCCTTGGAGGTGGGGCAGGGCCACGGGGGTAAACGAAACCGGAATGGAACTTTTCTCCAAAATACTATGGCAAAGCACATGGTAGGCTACGACCTCTTCGCTGTCGTAGCCGACATAAATCCGGGCGGGTTCCGTCGTCATGGGTGACCATCGTCGTGGTTTGTGGTTATGACGTTGTAGCGGGGCTGCGCCTGGCGGCACGTATCACAACGTTTCAATCATGCGCGGAATTCGTTCGACTTCCTGCGCGTGGCGGAAAACAATGTGCCCATGCTGATCACCCGCCGCATCGCGAACACCGCGTTCAAGCTGTTGTACCGATATAGCCACGGGCCCGCGCATCGCCACAACGAGCGCTTCTGGCCGCATGTCTCCGTCGAGCGCGACGCCCGCGGCGACCTGACCGGCTTCTCCTATCGCGGCCGGGCCCTGCCGTTGGCCAATCGGGAGATGATGCGCGGCGCCTGCCGCGGCACGGGCCACATCATCGCCTGCGGTCCCTCGATCAATGACATCGAATATGACCGCCTGCAGCTGTCGAGCGTCATGGGCGTGAACGGCGCCATGACGCTTGCCGAGCGCCATCCGATACGCTTCGATTATTACTGTTTCAACGACACGGGTTTCCTGCGGGCCCGCTTCGATCTGGTGGCGCGGATCGTGGCGGAGGATTTGCTGCTATTCACGACGCCCTTGTGCCTGTGGCACATTCTTCAGCGGGTGTCGCCCGGAGATCTGCGTTGTAGGTTGTTCCTGGTAGAGAACCCGCAGCGCCGGGCCTTGCTGCCGGCGCGCACCATGGAGGAGGTCCGGCGCGATCACCCGGACGACGAGTTGACGATTTTCGATCCTGAGCGAGGCTTGGGATTCAGCCGCGACATTCGCAAGGGCCTGTTCGACGTGGGGACGGTAGCCTATACGGCCCTGCAAATCATGGTTTGGCTGGGATATTCGCAAATTGTGCTGCATGGGGTCGACTTGAACAATGCGGCGGCCACGCCGCGTTTTTACGAAACCCCGGAGAACCGCCTGCCCACGACGCTGGACCAGTACCTGCCCGGGCACATTCTTCCGTCATTCGTCCGGGCGGCGGCCTTATTGCGGGAAGCAGGCGTTGAAATCGTCAATTTGTCGCCCAAGGGAGCGTTGGCCGGCGAGCCTTTCCGGCAGCTCGATTGGCATGCCCTGGTTCGATGACTCGCGGAAGGTTCGTGCACGGAGGACGGCATGGAAGACCGGATCAAGCTCTTCATCGGATGCGATCCCAACGATTGCGACCTCGAGCAAATGATGGTGCTGGAATACAGTGCGCGCAAGCACAGCTCCCTGCCCATCGACATCGAGTGGATGAGGCTGTCCCGTGCCCCGTCCAGCTTCTGGTTCTCCGATCCGGCGCAAGGGAAGGGGTGGCGCACTGAAGCCTGGGCGACCCCGTTTTCCGGGTTCCGCTGGGGCGTGCCGGCTTTTTGCGGCTACGAGGGGCGGGCCATTTACATGGACACGGACATGCTCGTGCTGTGCGACCTGGCAGAGCTGTGGCGCGTGCGCATGGCGCCGGGCAAAGTCCTCACGGGCAAAGGGCGCAAGCACTCGTGGCGCTTTTGCGTGGCTGTCTGGGATTGCGCCGCGGCGCGCGCCCATTTGCCGCCCATCGAACGCCTGCGCGCCGACCCGGACTCGCATCGACGCATGATGGAATACTTTTCCCAGCGGCCCGAACTCATCGAACCGATGGGTTCAGACTACAACAACATCGATGGCGAAAAGGCGGCGCTCGAGCAGATCCGGATCCTGCATTATTCCGACATGGGGACGCAGTTCAGCCACAAATACTCGTTCCCCAGGCTGCAGCAAGAGGGGCGCAGGCATTGGTTCGACGGCCAGGTGCTACCCCATCCCCGGGCCGACCTTGCCGAATTGTTCGATCGTTACTATCACGAGGCGCTGGGCGCGGGATATGCGCTCGAACGCTACCGGGCGCCGCATGCCTTCGGTGAGTTGCCCAAGGCTTCGCAGCGCGATTACGCCGGCAACCACCGCACGCGCCGTCGTTCGTTCTGGTCACGCCTTGGGCTCGGCCGCTTGATGGGGTGACGTTTTTTCAGAGCTTCGCGGGGAGGCCGCCGCGACGACGGCTCTTGACACGTCCGCGCCTCGGATCGTGCAAATACCGCTCATCCGTGCATCGCGCCGGATATGCTTCAGCGCACGAGACGTTACGATAAAAAACAAGTTGCGACAGAGTGCTCGGTACAGTGGTACGGATGTCATCCAAGCACTGTGGAGTCGCCATCAAACAGGTTCCGTATCCGATACAGAGGGGCTGGTCCGTTGCCTTCGTGATGTCGCCGCGGATCGGAGATACGCTCATTTCGATGGTGGTCGCCAACAACCTGGCTCGCCACGGGGTGGACGTCACCCTTTACAGCGACCACCTGCATGACATGCGGAACTGGTTCCCCGGTTTCCGCATCGAACCCGCGTTGCGTCCGCCGCAGGCCCCCGCCGAGCTCGCGCGCCATGACATCGTGCTTCATGCTTATGAATCTGACGTGGTGGGCGATCATCCCCGCTGCTGGGTCATGGACCGGTGGCCGACGTATCGGCAGGTCAAACCCATGGTGGATATCCAGCTGGAGATTTGCCGAGAGTGTTTGGGCCTGCCCGATCCGCTCACGCGCGAGAACGGGCTGGTGCCGCCGGTCGATGCCGGTGGGGACAAGGTACGCAACCGGGTCGTCATCCATCCCACCGCGAGCGATCGCCAGAAGCAGTGGCTGCCCCGGCGTTTCCGGGAGCTGGCCCAGGTTTTGCACGGCCAGGGCTACGAGCCGTGTTTCGTGGTCGAGCCCAACGAACGCGCCGAGTGGGCGTGGGTGGAGAAGCAAGGGTTTCCTCTGGTTTCGTACGCTGCGCTGGACGATCTCGCACGCTGGTTGACCAAAGCGGGGGTCTTTGTCGGCAATGATTCGGGCATCGCCCACCTAGCCTCGAACCTGGGCGTTCCTGCCGTTTCCCTGGCCATGCGTCCGCGCATTGCCCGCAGGTGGGCCCCGGGGTGGGCGCCTAGCCTGGCGATTACCCCGCCTCCGGTAATGCCGGGCCGGTGGCTGCGCGAACTCTCCTGGAAATATCTGTTGTCGGTGCGCAAGGTGGAGAGGGCCGTGGAAGCCCTGCGCCGACGCGTCATGAACACGCCCCTGGCCTTTGGCGCTGACTTCGCGGGCGGGCCTCCCGCGCCGCTTGGCCGCCCGGCAAACACCCCCGCAAGCACTATGCTTTCGACCATCACCGATCGTTTGCCGGGTCCGCACCAACCTACTCCCTGAGCGCGGTTCCCACGCGCGCCTGGCTTTGTGGCTCGCGCACGCGGGGTTCCACTGGTGAAAACGCGTGCTGCGTCGATCGACGCGGCACGCTCCCGATTTGTCTCATCGGGCAGCCTGTTTTACGCTTTCCCATTTGCGGCGCCGGGGGCGCCTGCCTGCATTTTCCAGACTCGCTTTCTCATTCGGAGACTCTCTAGTGGTTCGACTCGCAACGACAGCATCCCTTTTGTCCTTGCCAACGCAGCGCGATGCTTCCCCGATCCGCCGCAAACTGTCGAAGCCCTGGCCGCTCCGTTTCCTCTTATTGTTAAGCCTGCTGTGTGCGTTGACCTTGGGCCGGCCGTCCTCGGCTGCCGATGCGGACGGCGCGCAGGCGGCGCAGGCGCTCACGCCCGCCGCGCTGGCGGACGTGCTGGAAAACCCGGAAGCCCGCAAGGCGTTGATCGAACAATTGCGTGCACAGGGACAGAGCGCTTCCCAACGGCAAGGCGAGCCTCCCGCAGGTAAGCCGGCCGGTGAAAGTCCCCCAGGGTGGCGGCAACGGATCACCGAGGGAACTCAGCGTTTTCTGTCTGGCCTAGTGCTGGACGTCGCGCAGGGGGCCTCCGATATCCGGGACTTGTTGTCCGGGAAAGGGCTGGGGCTGGAAGATGACGCGACGACGCAGGCTTTGCGGCGATTGGCGGTCGCGGTGGCAACGGCTCTCGTGGCGTTCGTGTTGATGCGCCTGGTTGCGCTGTGGATATACCGCCGCATCGATGATTGGGTGGCTGGCCTGGGATGGAACACGAAGGGTGGGCAGGAACCGGTAAGCATGCCGGTCCTCGTCCGGCGCGCGGGAGCCATTGCGGGTGCATTGGTCATTGACGTGCTGGTGGTTCTGCTCGCCGCCGGAGCCGCGTATGGCGTGGGCGTGTACGGCGGCCCGGGGGGCGGGGCTGTTGACCCCATCGTCGCAGTGTTTCTCAAGGCTTTTCTCGCCGTCGAGATCACCAAGGTCCTGGTGCGTACGGTTTTTTCGACGCGCTATCCGCATTTGCGCTTACTGCCGATGTCGGACGACATGGCCAAGTATTGGAATGGATGGTTGATCGTCCTGCTCACGGCGGCCGGCTACGGGACGATGCTGGTCGATCCGGTGGTGTCGCTTGCGCTCTCGCGGGCCCTGGGGCGGCTGACCGGATTGATCATCATGCTGGCGGTCTATGTTTACGCGGTGCGCATCATCTGGCTCAATCGCCTTCACGTCAGAGAGAAACTGGCGCACAGCGGCGCCCGGACACTGACTTTCCTGGGTACCTCGCCGCGCTTGCTGGCGCGCGTCTGGCACTGGCTCGGGATCGGTTATTTCTCCGTGCTGTTGGTCGTGAGCCAGCTGGATCCGACCAATGCCTTGCCGTTCATGGTCACGGCAACGCTGCAGACGCTCGTGGCGGTAGGCGTGGGCAGCCTCGCCACCTTGCTGTTGAATAGCTTGCTGGCCAAGCCGATACGGATTTCCGATGAGCTGCGCCTGCGCCTACCCATGCTCGAAGCCAGGTTGAACGCATATGTGCCGACTGCGTTGCGGATCGCGGGCTGGGTGGTGCGCATCGTCGTCTTGCTCCTGGTGCTGGATGCCTGGCGTGCGTTCAACTTGTCCCATTGGCTGACCTCGGGCGCAGGGGCAGCCGCCATCGGCGTGGCCGTGAACGTGCTCATCGTCTTGTTGATCGCGGCGCTGACCTGGACCGTCGTTGCCAGCATCATCGAGCATCGCCTGCATGTTCGCGAGGGGCGGCCGCTGCCGACGGCCCGCGAGAAAACGTTGCTGTCGCTGTTCCGCAATGCCGCACTGATCGTCATCGTGACGATGACCGTCATGGTGGTGCTGTCCCAGATCGGCATCGACGTGGCGCCGCTGATCGCCGGGGCGGGCGTCGTCGGCCTGGCGGTGGGGTTCGGCGCCCAGAAGCTGGTGCAGGACATCATCACCGGGATTTTCATTCAGCTCGAGAACGGGATGAATGAGAATGACGTCGTCCAAGTGGCCGGCGTGTTTGGCACCGTCGAAAAAATGACGATACGTTCGGTGGGCATCCGGACTTTGGACGGCGGGTATCACCTCGTGCCCTTTTCGTCGGTAGACGTAGTCGCCAACCACATGCGCGATTTCTCCTATCACTTGGGCGAGTACACCATCTCGCATCGCGAGAACGTGGACGAGGCCATGCAGCATTTGCGCAATGCCTTTGCCGAACTGATGACCGACGAAGTGCTGGCGCCCGAGATACTCGAGGACATCGCTATTCCCGGCGTGACGGCCGTCAACGAGAAAGGCGTCACCATTCGCGTGTTGATCAAGACGAAGCCAGGCATGCAGTGGGCCGTGCAGCGTGGATATAACCGGTTGGTGAAAAAGCATTTCGCTGCCGCCGGCATCGAGCTTCCGTACCCGCACATGGTGGTGTACTTCGGGCAGGACAAGAGCGGGCATGCGCCGGCGGCCAGGGTGGAACTGGAGGCGCCGGCGCCTGCCGGCACGGCAACCCCGCGCACAGACGGCGCGGCGTAGGACCGTCGCAGCGGCACGCCTGGAGGCTCCCATCCGCGTGGCGGATGGGAGCCTCGGTCAGGCGGTCTCCTTGCGGTTGTTTCCTCCCTGGGGCGTCGTGCGTGCCTTGCCCCTCACTTTGTTGACGGCGCGGATCGTCGCCCATGCCATCCACCTGGGGCTGGTGAGGCGGGCACTCGGCAACCTGCGCATGGCGTCGACCGCCAGGCCGCCACGCCGGTACCATTGCCTGCGCCTCGTCTGGCTGTCGGTCCAGCGCCCTTCCAGCCATGGGAACTCCCGTCGTCCGGGCTTATAGACGGGGGGAGCGTTGAAAATCAGGATATAGGCGAGCCGGTGCGATGGCGACGTATTCGGCGCGGTGTAGTGGAGGGTGCGCGTGTGATGCACCGTGGCGTCGCCGGCCTGCAGGGGGACGGGCACGGCGAGCTCGCGTGGGAAGTCCGCGCAGCACTCCAGCGGATGTAGTCTCTTGTCTCCTCCAGGCGAGCGGTGTTCCAGGACTTCGTACTTGTTCGAGCCCGGGATGAACTGCATGCAGCCGGATTCTTCGTTGACGGGTTGCAGTGCCAGCCAGATGCTCACCTCTCGGTACTCGAAGTCGGGCGAGCGAAAGGCCTCGTCCTGGTGCCAGGGTGTGGCCGGGCCGGTCAGCGCGGGTTTGAGCAGGGCATGCTCGCCGTACAGGTCCGCATCTTTCCCGAGCAGCCGCGTGGCCAGCGCAAGGGCGCGCTGGTAGTAGCGCGTTCGCAGCAGGCTCGGCGCATAGTGCCGGGGATCGTGCAGGCTGGGAAAGGTAATGGGCTTGGACGGGTCGTCCCGCGCCGCAAAATCGTACATGGCACCTTCGTCGTAACCGGTCCGCTTGTTGAACAGGTCCATCAGAGTGTTGCGGATCAACTCGACTTCTTCCGGCGGACATAGGCCTTTGAGTGCGAGGTAGCCTTGTTTCTCGTACAAGGCGGCCTGTTCGTCCGTAATCACGCTAGTCTCTTCCATGATTCCCCCATGTGTGCCTGTGGGCCTCAGCTTTAGGCAAGGTTAAACATGGGGCTAAACGTATCCCCTCGCAGGTGAGCTTAACTATCGCGCTTCGGCCGTAAATCAGAGCGCCGATGCGACAGCCCTACCGATGTATGGCGAGCTAAGGCGGACGCGTTATGCGCGCGCGCGTCCGGCTCGCCACGGCGCTAGGGAATTCCCGCGAATTAGGACGTGTGCACGAGGGCACCGTGGGTTGTGTTCAGGCAAGAGTCTGATTGCGGGCGCTTCATTCATGCGGTCGCCCAGACATTCGTCTGAATCGCACCGGGGATCGCGGAGGCTTTTTGGTTAAAGTAAAACAGGTTCCACAGTCGGCGCTGCAAGTTGCCGATAGTATCGCGCTTCGGCCTCA
>Ga0207789_1000023_pt1 | contig 195787 bp, 196 predicted proteins | sample HigsolmetaGSP12D_FD_184840 | JGI IMG/M metagenome (GOLD analysis project Ga0207789, IMG submission 184840) | High solid enriched microbial communities from the Joint BioEnergy Institute, USA - SP1-2-D (SPAdes) | ecosystem: Engineered > Bioreactor > SSF (Solid state fermentation) > Aerobic >... | reverse complement strand
CCCACGAAGCGATCCGACCGACAAGTGTGATAAGGACGCCGAACAGCATAAAAGACTTTTTGTCCAGAGATCAATGGAAACTGTATAAACTTATTTGGGAACGTTTTGTGGCCAGTCAAATGTCCCCAGCAATCATGGATACAATGACCGTGGATTTAGTAAATGGGCAAGTCGTATTTCGTGCGAACGGTTCAAAAGTGAAATTCCAAGGTTTCATGAAAGTCTATGTCGAAGCGACAGATGATAATCAAGAAACAAAAGATGTTCTTCTTCCGGATTTAAAGGAAGGCGAGGTAATAAAAAATAAGCTTATTGAACCGAAACAACACTTTACCCAGCCACCGCCAAGGTATTCAGAGGCCCGATTAGTGAAAACGTTGGAAGAATTAGGGATTGGTAGACCTTCTACTTATGCTCCAACATTGGATACTATTCAAAAAAGAGGTTATGTAGCCCTTGAAAACAGAAGATTTGTACCGACAGAATTGGGTGAAATTGTTATTCAACTCATGTCTGAGTTTTTCCCTGAAATTATTAATGTGGAGTTTACCGCAAAAATGGAACGGGAACTGGATGAAATTGAGGAAGGAAAAGTCCAATGGGTTAAAATCATCGATGAATTTTATAAAGATTTCAAAAGGTATTTAGAAAAAGCTGAATTGGAAATGGAAAAAATTGAAATCAAGGATGAATATGCAGGGGAAGACTGTGAAATTTGCGGCCATCCGATGGTTATTAAGATGGGACGATTTGGGAAATTTATGGCTTGCAGCAATTTTCCTGATTGTCGAAACACGAAACCGATTATTAAACAAATCGGTGTTCAATGTCCAAAATGTCATCAAGGTCAAGTGATTGAAAGAAAAACTAAAAAAAACCGCCTCTTTTATGGTTGCAGTCGTTATCCTGAATGTGATTTCTTGTCATGGGATAAACCTGTCGCAAGAATATGTCCAAAATGTGAGGGAATGCTGGTCGAGAAAAAGATTAAAAAAGGTGTACAAATCCAATGTACAAATTGCGATTATAAAGAAGAACCACAAGAGTGAGTGTAAACTTACTCTTTTTTTGTACGTTAAGAATGTATAAATTTCCAGCAAAGAAGCAAATTCGACGTTTAAGAATGAAGTATAAGTGCAACTACGGCTCTTTGGTTGCCCAAAGGCTCAGACGCCCGAGTTTTCTTTATACATGAAGCGAAAGTAAAAAACAGGTAAGAAACTTTGAATTCATTTTATTATCAAACTATGGCCCTACGACTAATGTGACTGCGATTGTGTTCTGCGCTTTCCTTGGAAGTTTTTTATGGATTCTAATTCATTAAAATAATGGTTTGCTTTCTCTTTCAAAAAACTTTCAAAATTTAACGGTTATTATAGATTTTTTTTATGGACAAAATATATATATATGTGTAATAATGTTCAATGTTGCGTGCCGTCGAAAATTGGCGATAAACTGCAGAATCGATACCTTCACTCTAGCGTGAGGCTATTCAGAAATTTATGAATAAATATTGAACACCTATTGCAATATTCAAAAATTTATGGTAGTATGAAGTAGCCGCCTAAAGAGGTGAAACGGATGGAAAATGTAAATATATTGCTTAAGGAGTTCATCGAGTATTTACAGTTGGAAAGAAACTACTCACAACTAACAATCGAAAGTTATGAACATGAATTAAAAAACTTTTTCATGTTCATGGATGAGCAAGCTATTCCAAGCATTAATGACGTTACACATCAAGATGTACGTCTATATTTAACCAAATTATTTGAGCAAAAATTTGCAAAGAAAACGATTTCTCGAAAAATTTCCAGCATCCGTTCCTTCTTTAAGTTTTTGATGAGAGAAGATAAAGTAGACACGAATCCTTTTGCTCAAGTTTCCTTACCAAAATTGGAAAAAAAGCTTCCTGACTTTTTTTATGAAGAAGAACTCGAGGTTCTTTTTCAATCCATTGACTGCTCAACACCAGCTGGTCAAAGGAACAAAGCTCTGCTGGAAATCATATATGCTACAGGTATACGCGTAAGTGAATGTGCAGAGATTAAACTCAGTGATTTAGACCAACATTTATCGATTCTTCTTGTAAAAGGAAAAGGAAATAAAGAGCGCTATGTACCGTATGGAAAATTTGCCAATCAAGCAATTCACGAATATATTGAATATGGCCGTAAAAAACTGATGGGTAAACAAAACCATCCGTATCTTTTTGTGAACCAAAAGGGTACTCCCCTTACAGCTAGAGGCATTCGATATATTTTTGATGAAATGATCAAACAATCAGGGATGAATAAACATATTCATCCACATATGATTAGACATTCATTTGCAACCCATTTGTTGAACCATGGCGCGGATTTACGGACGGTTCAAGAATTGCTGGGTCATTCTTCCATATCGTCTACTCAGACGTATACGCATCTTACCAAAGATCATTTAAAAAAAACTTATCTTGCACATCATCCGCGTGCTTGAGTAAAAGGAGGTATGGGAGTGGAACAGTTTCACGCAACAACTATTTTCGCCATCCATCATCAAGGCAAAGGTGCAATGGCTGGAGATGGTCAGGTAACATTAGGGAACTCCGTTGTAATGAAACATACAGCTAGAAAAGTGCGGAGACTATACGGCGGTAAAGTATTGGCAGGTTTTGCAGGATCAGTTGCTGATGCATTCACTCTTTTTGAAATGTTTGAAGGAAAGTTAGAAGAGTTTAACGGGAACTTGCAAAGAGCCGCAGTGGAATTGGCGAAACTTTGGCGGAGTGACCGTGTATTACGAAAGTTGGAAGCAATGCTCATTGTCATGGATCAAAAGGAAATGTTACTTATTTCGGGTACAGGTGAAGTGATTGAACCGGATGATGATATTCTAGCAATTGGCTCCGGTGGAAACTATGCATTGGCTGCTGGAAGAGCGTTAAAACAATTTGCCGGTGAAAGTCTGTCAGCTAAAGAAATTGCAAAAGCTTCTTTAGAGATTGCTGCAAACATTTGTGTTTTTACAAACGGAAATATTATTGTTGAAGAGATTTAACGACGGGGTTCATTTAAGGAGTGAAACAGAATGGTTGAAATGAATAGGTCTTTCGAATTAACTCCGCGGCAAATAGTCGAGAGGTTGGACCAATTTATCGTTGGTCAAACGGCGGCAAAAAGAGCTGTAGCCATTGCACTACGTAATCGATACCGAAGAAGTTTATTACCTGAAAAAATTCGCGATGAGATTATTCCAAAAAACATTTTAATGATTGGTCCAACCGGTGTTGGTAAAACGGAAATTGCAAGAAGAATTGCCAAATTGGTCAAAGCGCCGTTTGTAAAGGTTGAAGCGACTAAGTTTACTGAAGTAGGCTATGTTGGTCGTGATGTCGAATCCATGGTTCGTGACTTAGTGGAAACGAGTGTACGGTTAGTGAAACAAGAAATGATGCTAAAAGTAAAAGAAAAAGCAGAAGAAAATGCAAATAACCGCCTTGTCGATATTCTCGTTCCATCTGGCCAAAAACAATCAAACTTTAAAAATCCATTTGAAATGTTATTTGGTAATAATAGTCAACCGAATCAAGAGGAACAGATGAAAGATGATTCAGATGAATTGAACAAAGTTGAGAAGAGAAGGTTAATTCGGGAAAAACTTGCTAATGGTGAATTAGAAGAGGAAATTGTTACGATCGAAATTGAAGAACAACAACCTTCCATGTTTGATATGTTTCAGGGGACCGGCATTGAACAAATGGGTATGAATATGCAGGATGCTCTAGGTAGCCTGTTACCTAAAAAGAAAAAGAAAAGAAAATTGCCGGTAAAAGATGCACGAAAAATATTAATCAATGAGGAAGCAAATAAACTTATTGATATGGATGAGGTTATCCAAGAAGCAATTTTCCGTGCTGAACAAACTGGTATCATCTTCATTGATGAAATTGATAAAATTACCAGCAAAAGTTCAAATAATTCAGCTGACGTTTCTAGGGAAGGTGTACAACGGGATATTTTGCCAATTGTTGAAGGTTCTACCGTCGTAACAAAATATGGTCCAGTAAAAACGGATCACATATTATTCATTGCAGCAGGTGCGTTTCATACATCAAAACCATCAGACTTGATTCCCGAGTTACAAGGAAGATTTCCCATCCGTGTTGAGCTTAATAAATTAAAAATTGAAGATTTTATTCGAATTCTAGTAGAGCCGAATAATGCCATAATTAAACAATATGTTGCATTATTGGAAACAGAAGGTATAAAAATAGAATTTTCTGATGATGCTATTCATAGAATTGCTGAAGTTGCTTTTGAAGTAAATCAACACACAGATAATATTGGAGCAAGAAGATTACATACGATCATGGAAAAATTACTGGAGGATCTCTCGTTCGAGGCTCCTGAGATTTCGTTGGAGAAGATTGTAATAAATGCCCAATATGTCAACGAAAAACTTGAAGAGATCGTAAAAGATAAGGATTTAAGTCGTTTTATTCTCTAACATTTCTTCAACATCTGCAATTTAGCAATGACGTAATAAAATTCAAAGCAAAATTTAAATCATTAGGAGGAAGAAAAATGGAACTATTAACAAGAACAAGAAAAATTAATGCAATGTTACAAAGTGCAGGAGCAAAACCAGTTAACTTTAAGGAAATGTCGGAAACTTTAAGTGAAGTTATTGATGCTAATGTGTTTATCGTAAGCAGAAGAGGAAAATTATTAGGATATGCCATTACCGAACAAATTGAAAACAATCGAATGAAACAAATGTTGGAAGAACGTCAATTCCCGGAAGAATATACAAAGAGTTTATTCAATATTATTGAAACAACAGCAAACATTGATGTAAACAGTGAATACACTGCATTTCCAATCGAAAATAAAGACCTATTTGATACAGGATTAACGACCATTGTACCGATTAACGGTGGTGGTGAAAGATTGGGAACATTAATCCTTTCCCGTTTAGGTCGCGAATTTAATAATGATGATCTGCTATTAGCAGAATATGGTGCTACTGTTGTTGGTATGGAAATATTACGTGAAAAATCAGAAGAAATTGAGGAAGAGGCACGCAGTAAAGCAGTTGTTCAAATGGCAATTAGCTCACTTTCTTATAGTGAATTAGAAGCAATTGAACATATTTTTGAAGAATTAAATGGAAAAGAAGGGCTACTTGTCGCATCGAAAATTGCCGATCGTGTAGGAATTACTCGTTCTGTCATTGTCAATGCATTGAGAAAATTAGAAAGTGCTGGTGTCATCGAATCTCGTTCTTTAGGTATGAAAGGTACGTTTATTAAAGTATTGAACGATAAGTTTTTAGAAGAACTTGAAAAAGTTCGTTCATAATAAATGAATGAAAGAGTGCGGCCATACCTGGTTCTTTTTTCACAGGACAATTATACTCCTTGTGGATTAAGAGCAGGATTATGGCCGCACTTTTTTTGAACTTTTTGTCACAAAGAAAGGAAAATTACAATGATATGTCGAATAATAAAAATCAATGTCGTTTATTTAGTAATAATGGAATGATTTTTTTGCTCAAATAGGCAAAAATAGGGATAATTACCCATGAATTAATTAGTACCTCTTATAGACATTATCACTATTACGATTTAAAATAATTAAAGAATGCGAAATATGTCGTATATATGTGGTTTATGTCAATATGATGACAAGGAGTAGACTGGGATGAAATTATTTTCTAATACAATTGCTATTTTGGATCAGGCACTGGATTACTCAACAACAAAACAAAAGGTTATTTCGCAAAATATTGCTAATGTGGACACACCGAATTATAAGGCACAAGAAGTACTACCTTTTAAAACCGTATTAAAAAATGAGTTAAAAGACACAAATCATTTATCTGCACACATAACGAACAATAAACATATTCCCTTCACACCTTCCAAAAATAAAACTGTAACAATTGTAAAAAACAATAATCAATATAATGAAAGTGGTAATGGTGTTGATGTCGATCAAGAAATGACAAAATTAGCGGAAAACCAAATCTACTACAATGCATTAATCGATGGAATAACTAAGAAGTTTCAAACGCTCCAATCGGTTATTAAGGGAGGAAAATAAAATTGTTTTCAAGTTTGAATATTACTTCCAGTGCATTGACAGCACAAAGATTAAGGATGGATGTTATATCGTCAAATGTTGCTAATGTTGATTCGACGCGTGCAAAATATGTAAATGGTAACTGGGTTCCCTATCGACGGAAGATGGTTGTTCTGGAAACAAAAGGCGATCAATTTTCAAATTTATTGAATAAAGCGATGAATAAAGGAACGGTACCATCGGGTGTAAAAGTTTCAAGAATTGTGGAAGACGAAACTCCTTATAAACTTGTTTATAATCCTGATCATCCTGATGCGAATGAAGATGGTTATGTACAGATGCCAAATGTGGATCCTTTGAAGGAAATGGTTGATTTAATTAATGCGACGAGATCTTATGAAGCGAATGTTACCGTATTTAATGCTTCAAAATCAATGTTAGTCAAAGCATTGGACATTGGAAAATAAGTATATAATCAATGAATGATAGATACATAGTTTTTGATAGTAAAATCAAATATCGGAGGTGTTACGATTGGCAATCAACCCGATTTCTCTGAATGTCGGTCGTGTTACGGAAGCGAATCATACAGCAGTTACACCGGATAAAGCGCAAAAAACATTCGCAAATTTTTTAAAGGATGCCATTAACCAAGTAAATGATATGCAAATACAGTCTGATCATTTAACACAAAAAATGGCTTTAGGAGAAAACGTAGAGTTGCACGATGTTATGATTGCATCCCAAAAGGCTTCCATTGCTTTACAAGCAACAATGGAAGTTCGTAATAAAGTAGTTGAAGCATACCAAGAAATTATGCGAATGCAAGTCTAGGGAAGAATGTTTGAAATACTTTAATAAAAATCACTGTTCGGAGAGAGATAGATGAAAGAAACGTTGCAAAACACAGTAGAGAGAATAAAAAATAATTGGCAAAGGAAAACAAAACGTCAAAAAGTTCTTTTGATCGGTTCAATTATTTTATTTATTATAATTGTTTCTGTTCTTGGTTTTTTTACTACGAGAACAACGATGGTTCCTTTATACAGTAATCTCACTCCAGCAGAAACAGGGAGCATAAAAGAGGCACTAGATGAAAAAGGAATTCAATCTGAAATTTCAGACGGTGGTACAACAATAAGCGTACCTAAAGAATCTGTAGATACATTACTTGTGGAACTGGCAGCAGAAGGAATTCCTAAATCAGGTAGTATCGATTACTCATTTTTTAGTGAAAACGCCGGACTTGGCATGACAGATAATGAGTTTGGTGTCATGAAATTGGATGCCATGCAAACCGAACTAGCCAACTTGATTAAAAGCATTGACGGAATAAAAGATGCAAGAGTTATGATTAACCTTCCTGATAATGGCATCTTCGTCAAGGATCAAAATGAAGAAGCTTCCGCATCAATTGTGTTAACAACAGAACCTGGCTACGATTTTTCTAAAGGACAAATTAAAGCATTGTATACACTAGTATCGAAATCAGTACCCAATCTTCCTACTGATAATATCGTCATTATGGATCAAAATTTTGAGTACTATGACTTAGAAAATGAAAATAATTCTTCAAATGGAACTGATTTTCAAAATCAATTTGCGATTAAAAAGGAAATTGAACGTGATATACAGCGTCAGGTTCAAAGCATGCTGGGGACATTGATGGGTCAAAATAAAGTAGCGGTATCGGTGACGGCTGATATCGACTTTACTCAAGAGAGTCGTGAAGAAAATCTAGTCGAACCTGTTGATGAAGAAAATATGGAAGGAATTGCCGTCAGCGCTCAACGAATCAGTGAAACATACACGGGTGAAAATGCTGCAGACGGTGGCGTTCCACAAGCAGAAGATACCGGAGATACATTGACCGGTTATACAGAAGGAACAACAGGTAATGGAAATTACGAAAAAACGGATGAAACGATCAATTATGAAGTGAATAAGATTCGTAAAGAAATTGTTGAAAGTCCTTATAAGATTCGTGACTTGGGAATCCAAGTGATTGTTGAACCGCCAAATGCCAAAAATTCCGATTCTGTTTCAACGGAGGTAGAGCAAGAAATCCAAGATATGTTAAGCACAATTGTCCGTACATCGATTGATAAATCCAATAATAACGGTAACTTGACTGATCAAGATATTGAAGATAAAATTTCTGTCACTTTCCAACCGTTATTAGGAAAAGCAACGAATCCAAGTCAAACAGTAGAAAAAAGTTTTCCTGTTTGGGGTTATATCGTAATTGGTATTTTGGCACTAGTGATCATTGTTTTACTCATTTTGTATTTACGTAACCGATCGGAAGAACCTGAGGTTGAAGAGGAAGTTATAGAAACAGAACAAGAACCGCTCGTTGTTCCGGATTTAAATGAACCGAAAGAAACGGAAGAGACCATAAGAAAGAACCAAATCGAAAAGATGGCAAAAGAAAAACCTGATGAATTTGCCAAACTATTACGTACATGGCTTTCTCAAGAGTAAGGGGGTGATTTTTTGGCTGGAAAAAAGGAATTGACTGGAAAACAAAAAGCCGCTATCCTTCTTATCTCCCTCGGTCCCGATATATCAGCATCTGTTTATAAATATTTAACAGAGGAAGAAATCGAAAAATTAACATTGGAAATTTCGACCATAAAAAATGTTACTGCTGAAAAGAAGGAAGAAGTGATTGAAGAATTTCATAATATTGCCTTAGCGCAAGATTATATATCACAAGGCGGGATCGGCTATGCAAAGATGGTTTTGGAGAAAGCTTTAGGAAGTGAGCAAGCAACAGCAATACTTAACCGTTTGACTTCAGCATTACAAGTGAGACCGTTTGATTTTGCCAGAAAAGCGGATCCGAATCAAATATTAAATTTTATTCAAAATGAGCATCCACAAACGATCGCCTTAATCCTTTCCTATTTAGACGCTAATCAGGCAGCAACCATTTTATCTAATTTGCCTGAGGAAATGCAGGCGGATGTTGCTAAGAGAATTGCATTAATGGACAGTACATCACCGGAAGTTATTTATGAAGTAGAACAATTATTAGAACAAAAACTTTCTGCAACATTTACGCATGATTATACGGAAACCGGTGGTATTGAAGCGATTGTGGAAGTATTGAACGGTGTTGATCGAGCAACAGAAAGAACAATACTTGATGGTTTGGAAAAGAAAGATCCTGAACTGGCTGAAGAAATTAAGAAACGGATGTTTGTCTTTGAAGATATTGTCACTCTTGATAATCGTGCTATTCAAATGATTATTCGAGATTGCGATAATGATGACTTACTGCTTGCATTAAAAGTCGCTAGTGATGAAGTGAAAGAAATCATCTTTCGAAATATGTCAACACGGATGCGTGACACATTTAAAGAAGAACTTGAGATTATGGGGCCTGTCCGATTGCGTGATGTTGAGGAGGCGCAAGGAAGGATCGTTTCTATCATTCGCGGACTGGAAGAGGCAGGAGAAATCGTCATTGTTCGTGGGGGAGGAGATGATATCATTGTCTAACGTTATTAAAAGAACATATACAAATGAGATGGAAGAAAAAATAATAATCCATTTATTGACGATGAATCGTTCAAGGCAACCACAAGAAGAAACAGGAGAATCGATTCAGCCTCTTCAAAATGATGAACAGATAGAAAAGGCTCGTGAAGAAGCAAATATAATTGTTGAACGTGCAAACCAAGAAGCAGATCAAATTCGCCAGCAAATTGAAAAAGAAAAACAATTATTAGCGGAAGAAAAAGAGAAAATCTATCAACAAGCTTATCAAGAAGGTTATACAAAAGGAACCCAACTTGGTCAAGAAAAAGGTTATCGGGAAGTGGAAGAACTGATTCAATTTGCTAAATCTATTGTAGATGAAGCAAAGATTGAATACCAAAACTGTATCGATAAATCCGAAGAAACCGTATTGACATTAAGTTTAAAAGTTGCAGAAAAAATTCTTTGCACAAGTTTAAATGAAAATGAAGAAAGGTTTTTACCGCTAGTAAAAAGGGCAATTGATGAAGTGAAAAATTATAAAGAGGTTCAAATATATGTAAATCCGAGTCGTTATGCCTTACTCGTCAAGAAAAAAGAAGAACTTTTGCCTCATTTTCAAGATGGACAACTATATATTTATCCTGATGAAACTTTATCAGAAACGAGCTGTATCATTGAAACGGATGGATTACGAATGGATGTTGGCTTTGATACTCAACTTCAGGAAATAAAAAAGAAATTATTTGAGATATTCATTGGTGATGAAGAATGAAGGCAATTGATCTAGTTCATCATCTTTCAACCATTGATACATACAAACGGTACGGTCGGGTAAAACAAGTTGTGGGGATCATGATTGAATCTAAAGGACCGACTTGTTCTATAGGCGATATTTGTTACATTTTTCCTAAAGGCGGCACAGAGAAGAAAAAAATATTAGGAGAAGTCGTCGGATTTAAAGATGAAAGTGTTTATATTATGCCTTTTACAACGGTAAGTGATATAGCTCCGGGCTGGTTGGTAGAAAGTACGGAAAAACCTTTGGAAATAAAAGTAGGAGATGCACTGATTGGCAATGTACTAGATTCCATGGGAAAACCGCTGGATGGTTCGCTTCTCCCTGATAATTTACGTAGCTGGCCAACTGAACGAAAACCTCCCAATCCTCTTCATCGACCACCCATTACAAAACCGTTAGAAGTTGGTGTTCGATCCATTGATGGCTTATTAACGATTGGAAAAGGACAACGAATCGGTATTTTTGCAGGTAGTGGTGTCGGGAAAAGTACATTGCTGGGAATGATTGCTCGAAATACAAAAGCAGACTTAAATGTAATTGCATTAATTGGTGAACGAGGTAGGGAAGTTCGAGAATTTATTGAACATGATCTTGGTCCAGAAGGTTTAAAACGTTCGATTGTAGTGGCAGCAACAAGTGATCAACCTGCCTTGATGAGAATTAAAGGAGCATATACAGCAACTGCAATTGCGGAATATTATCGTGACAAAGGTTTAGATGTGATGCTGATGATGGATTCTGTCACCCGGTTTGCAATGGCGCAAAGGGAAATAGGACTTGCGACTGGAGAACCACCGGCAACGAAAGGATACACGCCCTCAGTATTTTCCATGTTGCCTATTTTACTGGAACGGACCGGCACAAATGCAAATGGTTCAATTACGGCAATTTATACCGTACTCGTTGATGGTGATGATTTTAACGAACCTATTGCTGATACAGTTCGTGGGATATTGGACGGGCATATTATATTAGACCGAAATTTGGCTAATAAAGGGCAATACCCCGCCATCAATATCTTGAAAAGTATCAGTAGATTAATGAACTCCTTAGTCACAAAAGACCAATTTGATGCCGCCAACCGTTTTAGAGATTTATTAAATACCTATGAACAATCGGAGGATTTAATCAACATAGGTGCTTATAAAAAAGGTTCTTCAAGAGAAATCGATGAAGCGATTGAGTATTATCCAAAAATTACTGCATATTTAAAACAACGAACGGATGAAAAAATTTCAATGGAAGAAAGTATTACTCTATTAAATAATATTTTCGCAGGTGATAATCAGTGAAATTCACATTTAAACTTGAGAAACTTTTAGACTTGCGTGAAAAAGAAAAAGAAGAACAAGTATTTATGTATGAAAAAGCCATCCGTAAGTTTGAAGAAGTTGCAGAAAAGCTATATCACTTATTGAAGAAAAAGGAAGATATTGAACAACAGCAATTAAAAAAAATTGAATCTGGTGTAAGTATTCAGGAGATTCGATTGCAGCAACATTATTTATTAAATCTACAAAAGGAAATTGACAGCTACCAACAATTAGTCTTTTATGCCCGCAAGCATATGCAGGAAGAGGAACAACGTCTGATTGAGAAAAATATTGAAGTTAAAAAGATGGAAAAGATGAAAAGCAAAGAATATGAAAAATATCTTCATGTTTTAGAAATGGAAGATCGCAAAGTAATGGATGAAATTTCCATGCAAATCGTGGCGAGGGAGAAGTAATGTCACAATGAGAGAGGAAAATAAAACAGTGGAAGAAAACAAATCGGGAATTTTAAAAAAACTGTTCTATTTCGTGCTCATTCCTTTTTTGCTTATTCTAACCATTGTTCTCATTATATCCACCGTTTCGGGATTGAACTTGTTTCAGGAAGCTGCAAAAATACCTGTCATTGGTAGTTTGTTTTCTAGTAAGGATATGGCAACCCCTTCAATAGAAGAATATGAACAACAAATCAATAAACTTCAGGCCCAATTGAAAAATCAGGAGAAAAAAATTGAAGGTTTGCAGTCGGAATTGGAAAAGAAAGACCAAGAAATAACAACTTTGCAAGAGGAAAAGGAAAAAACCGAAAACAACCAAGTGGAGCCGGGAAATGAAAACGCAAATGGTCATGTAACAGATACACAATGGAGTGAAATTATCAAGACTTATGAAAGGATGAAACCACAAAGCGCAGCAAATATTCTTGTGCAGATGGATGAAACAACCGCTCTTAATATTATGACCGATTTAAAAAAGGATACATTGGCACGAATTCTGGAAAAGATGCCGGTAGAAAAGGCTGCAAATTTTACCACTAAATTAGCAAATGAGTAAAATTATAGAAACTTGAAAGGAGGTGAAAAAGATGATCAGTGTTTCGGGCAACTCGCAAGTTTTTTTAACAAATCCGCAACAAAATCATCCCCCGATAAGTAGACAATCGGGACAAGCTGGTAGTTTTGAACAGTTACTGACTATGTTGGTTGACCAAAACCTTGAGGAAAACGTCCAACAAGGAAATTCTGTTAATCAAGGAAAAATAACTTCATTCGATGAAATTGACAATCCACAAGAGGATAATGATCATTCGTTAAACATGGAAGAGTTGTTGGAAGCTACTGGTATTGATGAAGGTGATTTATTGACTTCAATCCAGAATATCCTCGGTTTTTTACTTAAAGAAACAAAGGATAATGGAACAGAAGATGAACAGATTCATGAGCATATTCAGCAACTTTTGGAAGATGTAAAAAGGACTCAAGGAAATCTTGAGAATTTCATTAATTTCTTACAATTACTAAACCAAGTTGATTTTTTGCAAGTGATAAATGCGGATCAAAGTCAAAGTTTTACGAATGTAGTTAAGACCGTGGCTGTTCTCTATCAATTATTGAATGGTAATAAAAGTTTGGAAAGTTCTTTTACACAAGAACAGGAAAAAGTGATCAAAGCCTTTTATCAAAATTTGCAAGCAAATATGAAAAGGTCAGATATTTTGCGATCGGCTTTTGCTAAATTGGATACGGATAAAGGGTTTGAAGATCTTTCTGTGTTTAGAAGTAAAGAGCCTTTTCTAATGATTCGGACGGTTGATGGCAAGAGTTCCAGTTCCAATGAAGCACCATTATCACATAGGCTCAATAACATGGAAGTCGTTGATGTCAGTGAACAGTCAAAAATTGGTTCAAGTGAAACCGGTCAAAACCAACAAGTACCAGGAAAGATAGTTGAAGTGGGAAATGTCCAAACTCCTAACACAAGCGAATCACTCCGATTATTGGAAGGAAATAAGCCGGTCACAATGGAACGATTTGTGAAAGAATTTGAAGCAATTTTAGCCAAAAGTAAATTTTATCAAAATGGTCAAGTTCAAAAGCTAACAATCCAGTTAAAGCCGGAACATTTAGGCACATTAAAAATTGAACTCATTCAACAGCAAAACGAACTCGTTGCCAAGATTATTTCATCAACGACAAGTGCTAGAGAGTTATTAGAGTCGCAATCTCAAGCATTAAAACAAGCACTTGTGCAGCAAAATATTCAAATCAACCGGATTGATTTTCTTGATGATATTCAGCAGGAAAGATTCAATCATCAACAACCTAACCAAAATAATGATCAACGTGGATATCAACAACATGAAGAAAAAAAAGATGAACAAAATAATGAAGATTTCATGGAAACTTTTAAGGCAACACTATTAAATTATGAAATTTAGGTGATTTCATGACAAATACCATTGATTCAAGTTATTATTTATCAAATGCCAAACAGAGTTCGACCAATAATAATACATTGGGAAAAGATGCTTTTTTAAAGTTATTGGTAACCCAATTGCAAAACCAGGACCCGTTAAATCCAATGGAAGATCGTGAATTTATTGCCCAGATGGCGACTTTTTCCCAACTTGAACAAATGATTACAATGAATCAGTCGATGGAAGAGTTACTTTTCGATCAAAAGCAACAGCAAATGCTTTCTTACCAATCTTTACTTGGAATGGAAGTTAAGTGGGATAAAATCACTTACCCTAGCGATGAAAAGGCTGAGCCAATTATCGAAAACGGGACAGGAATTATTACTTCAATAAAGTTTACCGAGGATGGTGTGAAATTATACTTGGAAGACGGTACAGAATTAACACCTAGTAATATATCAGGAGTTTCTGTTCAAAATAAAGGCAATCAATTTGCTGAAGCAAGCAATCTCATAGGGAAAAAAGTTTCTTGGGAAGAAAATGGTGAGCAAAAACAAGCCATCGTTCAAACAGTCAGTCAAAAAGGTGACCAAATTTTTTATCAAGTAAATGACAGTGCAGAAACGAAATTGACGATCGACCAAATTCTTTCAATCATGGTTGCTTAGGCGATCTTGAAAAACGATTCTCTGGAAATGAATCTGGAGTCGGGGGTTGAAAATGCAAATTCAAAAATCATTTATTCCACCTATTGGTATACAAAAATTAAATACAGAAAACAAAGGAACTACGACAAATACAAAATTTGCCAACCATTTGCAAGCGGCAATAAAAAATGATAATCATTTAACCATAAGCAAACATGCGAAAGCACGTATCGAACAAAGAAATATTGAAATTAGCCCGCAAGACTGGAAGAAAATTAGTGAAAAAGTAACTGAGGCAAAACAAATGGGTGTCAATGAATCATTAGTTCTTTTAGATCATGCAGCACTAATTGTCAGTGCAAAAAATCAAACGGTTATTACGGCAATGGATCGTAGTGAGACCGACTCACAAATTTTCACAAATATTAATGGAACCATTATTATTTAAACTGGCTGGACCTTCAAAAGGAAAGCCAAGCTTTGCTGATTGACTGAAGCAAGCAAATAAAAAACGGAAGGGTGAATTTATTTATGCTTAGATCAATGTACTCAGGAATTTCCGGAATGAAAAACATGCAAACAAAACTCGATGTCATTGGAAATAACATTGCTAATGTCAATACCTTTGGCTTTAAAAAAGGTCGGATTACGTTTAAAGATGCTATGTATCAATCAATCGGCTCAGCTTCCGAGGGAACTGATACCCGCGGAGGAATTAACCCGAAACAAGTTGGTTTAGGAATGGAAGTTGCTTCCATTGATACCATTCATACGGAAGGTAGTATGCAGAACACAGGTCGTACACTCGATTTGGCGATTACTAATGGGGATGGCTATTTTGTCGTCAATGATGGTGGACAAACATATTTTACTCGGGCCGGAAATTTCTATATTGATGACAATGGCAATTTAGTTAATTCTGATGGTTACAAAGTCCAAGGGTATGATCCAAATTCAAATGACTTAAATGATATTTTGATTGAAAGACAAATCAATGATGGCGGAGATACGTTGGAATTACAAGGTATAAGTATTTCCCAGAATGGGGAAATCATTGCCCAATATAATGATAATTCAGTACGAACCATTGCAACCATTGCTTTGGCCCGTTTTAGCAATGAAGAAGGTTTAAATAAAGTTGGCGGGAATTTATATCAACGTTCAACGAATTCCGGTGATCCGATTTATGGAATTGGCGGGGGCGCACACGGTACGGTTGTTTCCGGAAAACTGGAAATGTCCAACGTGGATCTTTCCGAAGAGTTTACGGAAATGATCGTTGCACAACGTGGTTTCCAAGCCAATTCCAGGATCATAACGACTTCGGATGAAATTCTTCAAGAACTGGTAAACTTAAAACGTTAATCAATACGTAAATGATGTTGATTAAAAGTTGATGATATAACCTGGAGGAAAAAGCCGGGGAAAAAATTTCTCGGCCTCCTCCCGGAAAACCATAAACAGATTTTAGAAAAGTTTGGTGAGTCTTTTGATAAAGTTAACAAGGTTAAATGGGAATACATTTTATTTAAATGCATTCTTAATTGAAACGGTCGAATCGCTACCGGATACAACCGTTCTTTTGACAAATGGAAAAAGATATGTAGTTAAAGAAGATGTTGATACACTCGTTTCTTTAACAAAGCAATATTATCGGGATATCCGCATGATTACAATTAATCAACAGAAGGAGGAAAACGATCTTGAACAAAACAGTTAGATTCCTCCTGATATTCATGTCAGTTGTGATCATTGCACTTGCTTTCGGTCTCTATTATTTTTTTATAAATGGAACGAAGGCTGCAAATGGCAAACCTACAGCCGATGAAATGGGAGGATATTCAGTAGAAATACCTGAAATCACTACAAATTTGTTAAATGGTGATTATATCCGTATCTCTTTTACGATTCAAACGGATGGTAAAAAAGCGAAAGAAGAATTAGAAAAACGCAACTTTCAAGTGGAAAATGTAATTATAAAAAAATTATCCGGTTTGGAAGCAAAAGATTTGGAAGGGACAGATGGGAAAGTAAAATTGGAAACCGACCTAAAAGAAAGTTTGAATGAATATATGGAGGAAGGTAAAATTATCCAAGTTTACATAACATCGACAATCATCCAATGAATCTAATAATATCATTTGACAAAATTTATAACTTCATTGAAAAATATCTGATGGCTGGAGGTGACAAACTTGCCATCCGGTGAGATACTTTCCCAAAATGAAATCGATGCGTTACTTTCTGCTCTATCTACTGGCGAAGTAAATGCAGAAGAGATCAAAAAAGAAGAAGAAGAAAAAAAGATTCGTACTTACGATTTCAAACGGGCGCTCCGATTTTCAAAAGAACAAATTCGTAGTTTAACGAGAATTCATGATAATTTAGCTCGACTTTTAACTACTTATTTTTCAGCAAAACTGCGGACGTATGTTCATGTTGAAGTCGCAAGTGCCGATCAAATTCCATACGGAGAGTTCGTTCGGTCCATTCCGAAAATGACAGTTCTCTATTTGTACGGTCTCCCACCTTTAGAAGGGAGAATATTGATTGAAATTAATCCAAATATTGCTTATGCCATGCTCGACCGGATTTTAGGCGGGATGGGAACAAGTATTAATAAAATTGATCAATTAACCGATATTGAAACGAAAATTATGACGAATTTATTTGAAGCTGCATTTGAACAATTACAGGAGGCATGGGCTACCGTTACACATATTAACCCTGTCTTACAAAGCTTCGAAGTCAACCCACAATTTTTACAAATGGTTTCTCCTAATGAAACGGTTGTTGTCATTTCCTTAAATACTGTAATTGGAGAAACGAGCGGGATGATAAATATTTGTATTCCACATATTGTGTTAGAACCAATCATCTCAAAATTATCGGTTACCTATTGGATGCAAACAGAAAAGAAGCAATCAGAACCGGAAAAACTTCTTGCGTTAAAAAGGCATCTAAAAAATACGCAACTACCGGTTATTGCCGAACTAGGTCAGTCGGAAATAACCGTTGAGGAATTTCTGAATTTAACGGAAGGTGACTGTATTGAATTGGATAGAAAAATAGACCAACCTATAATTATAAAGGTGGAAGGAAATCCTAAATTTTTAGCACAGCCTGGAAAAATTAATAATAAACTGGCTGTCCAAATACTTGAAGAATTAAAGGAGGGAGATGGGAATGATGAATGATGGAATGCTCTCCCAGGAAGAAATCGATGCTTTATTAAATGGAACAAAAGATACTGAAGAAGATACCCAATCACCTCTGACAGATGAGAAAGAAATCTTATCTCCCGTTGAAAAAGATGCTTTAGGGGAGATTGGTAATATATCATTTGGGAGTTCTGCAACTGCACTTTCAACATTGTTAAATCAAAAGGTGGAAATCACAACTCCTCATGTTTCCGTAATCAGGAAAAATCAATTGGTAGAAGAATTTCCAAAGCCTTATGTTGCCATTGCCGTTGACTATACAACAGGATTTCTCGGTTCAAATTTGTTGGTGATTAATCAATATGATGCCAGTGTCATTGCGGACCTGATGTTAGGTGGAACTGGTCAGGATGTCAATTCAGAAATCGGTGAGTTACAACTAAGTGCCGTACAAGAAGCGATGAACCAAATGATGGGAAGTGCGGCAACGAGCATGTCGACCGTTTTTCATAAACGGGTTGAAATTTCACCGCCGATTGTTGATCTATTAAATATCCCTGAAGGAAAAGGAACCGATAGTTTACCAACGGATGAATACTTGGTTAAAGTTTCTTTTCGCTTAATCATTGGGGATTTAATTAATTCTTCCATAATGCAACTATTACCGCTTCCTTTTGCAAAAAATTTAGTAGCTGATTTAATGCATGTTTCATCAGAAGAAACGGCAGCGACAGTAATGGTTGAAGACGTCAAGGATTTAGAACAAAAAGAAGGATTATCTCAACAGGCACCTGATCCGCTGCACGGAAATACGGAAAGAGGAACTCCGTTCAATTCTTACCAAGAGGAGTCGCCTCTAGAACGGGGCCCGGTTACATATGGCCATCCTGGAGATTTGGAAACAACTGGGCGGAAAAAACATGTTCAGCCAGCAGTGTTTTCCGATTTTTCGCCAGTGCAAACAACCGAAGAAGAACATAGAAATTTACAAATGTTATTCGATATTCCTTTACATGTTACGGTTGAACTGGGAAGAACAACAAAAGTTGTTAAAGAGATTCTGGAATTGTCATCGGGTTCAATAATTGAATTGGATAAATTAGCTGGAGAGCCTGTAGATATTCTTGTGAACGGCAAATTAATTGCCAAAGGTGAAGTCGTAGTTATTGATGAAAATTTTGGTGTTCGGATCACTGATATTATTAGCCAATCCGACAGAATTAAAAACATGAAATAGTATCAGGGGAGGATTCTTATGTCAAAGAGAATACTAATTGTTGATGATGCAGCATTTATGAGGATGATGATTAAAGATATTTTGGAAAAAAATGGTTATGATGTTGTTGGTGAAGCAAGTGATGGGGCACAAGCCGTTGAAAAATTTAAGGAACTTAATCCGGATCTTGTGACAATGGATATTACAATGCCTGAGGTGGATGGTATTGCTGCATTAAAACAAATTCGTGCAATGGATCCAAATGCAAAAGTCATTATGTGCTCAGCGATGGGGCAACAAGCGATGGTGATTGATGCGATTCAAGCCGGTGCAAAAGATTTCATCGTAAAACCTTTCCAGGCAGATCGTGTTTTGGAAGCTATTAAAAAGACTTTATCTTAAGCTGGAAAATATAGCTTTTATTCTCGATTCCAACGATGGTTATTTTAAATGTTTCTTTTTCTGAAAGTAGGTGGCAGCAGAAAATTATGAATCGGATGAAAAGCGCCCTTTTAATGATTTTCATTATGATTTCATCTTTGTTCACTATAGATGAAATGACTGTTCAAGCAGAAAAAAATGTCGATAATAGTGTTTATGAATATTTTCAGCAACAACAAGATAAAGAAATCGATCAAGATAATACCGAGAATAAATCGCTGCCTCCCAAAAATGAAACAGCTGAAACCCCTGCGCCAAAGGTTGGTATAACGGCATGGGATATATTAAGGACCATTTTTATGTTGGTCATTGTTATCGGAATGTTATTCGGATTGTTGAAATGGCTGCAAAAGAAAAACAATGTATCCCCTTCTGTCCAAACAATAAGAAATTTAGGTGGAACGAATTTAGGCGGGAATCGGTCTGTTCAAATGATTAAAGTGGGGAATTCAATTTTGATTGTTGGTATTGGTGAAAATGTAGAGCTTTTAAAAGAGATCAATGATGAACAAGAAGTAAACTTGATTATTGAACAATTTAATAATCGTACGGAGCAAATGGTTAAGCCCCAAGACATGATTTCAACATTGACGTCTCTTTTAAAGACCAAAAAGGGAAAGTCTAAAGAAAATCATTCATTTAAAAAAGAATTGGAAAGTCAATTGAATGATATCGCTGAAAAGAGAAGAAAAGCTTATGAAGAAAATGTGGAGAAGGGGTTTAAAGATAAATGAATGAGTTTATGTCTTTATTTAATAATAGTAACCCGGAAACAGTATCAACATCCATAAAGCTGTTACTTCTCTTAACGGTTTTAACAATTGCACCAAGCATTTTAATCATGCTGACTTCCTTTACGAGAATTGTTATTGTGTTATCATTTATCAGAACAGGTATTGGAACACAACAAACTCCGCCAAACCAAGTGATTATTGGGCTAAGTTTATTTATGACATTTTTTATTATGGCTCCGACGTTCAGTCAAGTAAATGATGAAGCACTACAACCTTTATTTAATAATGAAATCAATTTAGAAGAAGCCTATAGTACAGCGGTAGTCCCTTTTAAAGAATTTATGAGTAAATATACGAGACAGGAAGATCTTGCGTTATTTTTAGAATACTCCGAAGCGGAACCTCCCGAGTCGGTTAAGGATATACCATTATCGGCATTGGTTCCGGCATTTACCATCAGTGAATTAAAAACCGCATTTCAGATCGGTTTCATGATCTTTATTCCATTTCTCGTAATTGATATGGTCGTTGCAAGTGTCCTGATGTCGATGGGGATGATGATGTTACCGCCGGTTATGATTTCACTGCCTTTTAAAATATTATTATTTGTTTTGGTAGATGGTTGGCATTTGGTTGTTAAATCATTGTTGCAGACTTTTTAAGAAGGTGAACATAGTTGACTAGTGAATCAGTAATTACATTGGCAGAACAAGGGATTTATACAATTTTGATTGTTTCGGGGCCGCTTCTTCTTATTGCGTTGGTTGTTGGCTTAATTATTAGTATTTTTCAAGCGACCACGCAAATCCAAGAACAAACACTAGCATTTATTCCTAAAATTGTGGCGGTACTAGTGGGAATGATTGTCTTTGGACCTTGGATGGTCAGTCACATGGCTCAGTATGCGGAAAATATCTTTTCAAATTTAACTAGGTTTGTAGGTTGATTCAATGGAAGTGTTGTTGGCTTCTTTCCCTATTTTTTTATTAGTATTTGTCCGGGTAGTATCATTTTTTCTCGTTATACCGATTTTCTCATATCGAACTATCCCTTATCGAGTGAAAATTGGCCTGGCTCTTTATCTTTCTTATATTATCGTCTTTACAATTGATACCAAACCGATTGCATTCGATACAGTATACATTTTGTTAATCATTAAGGAAGCAGTTGCTGGCATTGCACTAGGACTTATTGGTTACATTATTTTATCAGCTATCCAAATTGCTGGTGGTTTTATCGATTTTCAAATGGGCTTTGCCATTGCCAATGTGATTGACCCGCAAACTGGGGCGCAAAGTCCAATTATCGGACAATATTTATATATTTTTGCATTCCTATTCTTATTATCGGTTAACGGTCATCATTTATTAATAGATGGAATATATCATAGTTATCAATTTATCCCGATTGATCAACCATTTTTAAATTTTGGCGATGAAAACACAATCAAAATGATTACAAAAGCTTTTTCAGCGATGTTTATTATCGGTTTTCAAATGTCGATTCCTGTCGTAGCCAGTCTGTTCTTGATTGATATTGCTTTAGGTATCGTAGCCAGAACTGTTCCGCAAATGAATATTTTTGTCGTTGGCTTTCCTGTAAAAATTTTAGCAGGTATTATCATTCTTTTTATTGTCATGGGCACAATGATTTTTTCAGTAAATCGGCTATTTGAATTATTGCTTTATTCATTGCGAGATTTGATGACATTGCTTTCGGCTAGCAAATAACGAATTGGAAATGAGCGCAATTTTCAACATGTAATGGTTTGGTCCCATTGTTTTCATCAAAGGAAGATATGTATGTTAAAAGTTGATTTGCAATTTTTTGCGGAAGAAAAAACGGAAAAAGCGACCCCGAAAAAGCGACAAGATGTACGAAAAAAGGGTCAGACTGCGAAAAGTCAAGATGTTAATACAGCAATTGTTTTACTGACAGTCTTTTTTGTTCTTTTATTTACTGGTTCAAATATGCTAGAAGATTTCTTTCGTATTTTTCATCAATCGTTTGAAGAATATGTGTTTCAAGAAGTGACAACGAATACGATTCAAACCATGGCAATGGAATTGTTTCAGGTGATTTTTAAGCTGGTGGGGCCAGTTATGTTGGCTGGGTTTATAGCCGCATTGCTGGCGAATTATATTCAAGTCGGGTTTATTAGCACAACGGAACCTTTGAAAATGAAATTGGAAAAAATCAACCCGATTAAAGGGTTTAAAAGAATATTTTCATTACGGGCTCTGGTTGAATTATTGAAATCAATTTTAAAAGTAGTTGTTATCGGTGCAATTGCTTTTGCCTTTTTATGGATGCATTTGGATGAAATTCTTGGTCTTATTTTTAAATCAGTAGGTGCAAGTTTATCGGTTGCCGGTTCAATTACAGTAAAAATGGGATTATTTGCATCGGTTGGCCTTTTATTTTTGGCATTGCTGGATTATATGTACCAAAAATATGATTTTGAAAAAAGTATCCGGATGTCAAAACAAGATATTAAAGAAGAATTTAAAAATACAGAGGGAGATCCGTTAATTAAATCAAAAAGAAGGCAAAAGCAAAGAGAAATTGCTTACCACCGAATGATGCAGGAAATTCCGACCGCCGATGTCGTCATCACGAATCCTACCCACTATGCTGTTGCATTAAAATATGATGAAAGCAAAATGGATGCACCTTTTGTTGTTGCAAAAGGTGTGGACTATTTGGCACAAAAGATTAAATATGTTGCTAAAGAAAACGGGGTCATCATGATTGAAAACCGGCCATTAGCCAGAAGACTTTACCACCAAACTGAAATTGGCCAAGCGATACCGGAAGAATTTTTTAAAGCTGTTGCCGAAGTATTAGCATACGTGTACCGGTTGAAAAAGAAAGTATAAAGAAAGAATACATGATCGTTTTTTACTTATTTAGATAGGGGAGTAGGGAATGAAACTAAAAGATTTATCGGTTGTTTTTGGTGTCATACTTATTGTTGTAATGCTTATTATTCCATTGCCGCCGGAAATGCTGAGCTTTTTAATTATCGTGAATATTTCCTTGGCTTTGCTTGTTCTTTTGGTGACGATGAACATGCGAGAGGCGCTGGATTTTTCTATTTTTCCTTCTCTCTTATTGATAATGACGTTGTTTCGGCTTGGTTTAAATGTTTCCACAACACGCTCAATTCTTTCAAAAGGTGATGCCGGGGGTGTTGTTGAAACATTTGGAACTTTCGTCGTCGGCGGAAATGTCTTAGTTGGTCTAGTAGTTTTCTTCATCCTCGTTATTATAAATTTTCTCGTCATTACCAAGGGTGCTGAACGGGTGGCAGAAGTTGCAGCTCGGTTTACTTTAGATGCGATGCCTGGTAAACAAATGGCCATTGATGCGGATTTAAATGCCGGTATGATTTCCGAACAGGAAGCCCGTAAACGGAGAGATAAGGTTTCTCGTGAGGCTGATTTTTACGGGGCAATGGATGGGGCAAGTAAGTTTGTTAAAGGAGATGCCATTGCCGGAATTATCATTGTCTTTATTAACCTTATTTTCGGGATTATTATTGGAATCGTCCAAAATGGGATGCCATTTGAGGAAGCAATAAGCCACTATTCACTATTGACGGTAGGTGATGGGATTGTCAGCCAGTTACCGGCATTATTAATCTCTACTGCAACGGCAATCATTGTGACTAGAGCTGCATCTGAGGAAAATTTAGGATCGGATGTCATTGCTCAATTATTTGCCTATCCGAAAATGTTGTATGTCGCTGGTGGAACCATCGTTTTACTCGGTTTATTTACGCCAATCCAGGATTTTGTAACATTACCAATTGGCGGTATGCTTATTATCGGCGGATACCGATTGTCCAATGTAGGAAATCGTGAAAAGATGGAAATGGTAGAGTCAGAAGAACAAGTCGCAACAGATGATATGAGAAAACCAGAAAATATCGTCAATTTATTAACTATTGATCCGATAGAGTTTGAATTTGGTTATGGACTAATTCCTCTTGCTGACACGAATCAAGGCGGGGACCTGTTGGACCGGGTTGTTATGATCAGAAGACAGTTGGCATTGGAACTTGGTCTCGTTATTCCTGTTGTCCGCATTCGTGATAATATTCAACTTGCTCCGAATGAATACCGAATCAAAATTAAAGGGAATGAAGTCGGACAAGGTGAAATTTATCTAGAACACTATTTAGCAATTAGTTCCGGAGTTGATGATCCGACAATTACAGGAATCGATACCGTTGAACCGGCTTTTGGTATCCCGGCAAAATGGATTACCGAAGATATGAAAACAAATGCGGAAATGGCCGGTTATACGGTCGTTGATCCACCGTCTGTGATAAGTACACATTTAACAGAAGTGTTAAGAAATTATGCACATGAACTTTTGGGAAGACAAGAAACAAAACAATTAATCGATCATCTACAAGAAAATTATCCAATTCTTGTTGAAGAAGTTACTCCAAACCCTTTATCTGTTGGTGATATTCAAAAGGTATTAGCGAAATTATTAAAAGAGCGTGTATCCATTCGAAATCTACCGGTCATTTTTGAAACATTGGCAGATTTTAGTAAAGTGACAAATGATCCCGAAATTTTAACTGAATATGTACGGCAGGCATTGGCCAAGCAAATAACAAATCAATATATTCAAGACAATAATCCTTTAAAGGTGATTACGTTAAGTGGTCAAGTTGAAAAATTGATTGCTGACCATGTCCAACAAACAGAACATGGTAATTATTTAGCTTTGGAACCGTCAAGTTCTCAAGCCATTCTAGAAAATATTCGAAAACAGATTGAACAAATGCAATCGTATAATCAAACTCCGATTATACTTTGTTCACCGGCTATCCGGATGTATGTTCGAGAATTAACAGAAAGATATTTTCCGCAAGTACCGATTCTATCTTATAATGAATTAGATGCGAATATCGAAATCCAAAGTGTAGGTGTGGTGAATATCAATTGAAAGTAAAAAAATATATTGCACCGAATATGCCGGAAGCAATGAAAAAAATTCGTAAAGATCTTGGAAAAGATGCTGTCATATTAAACTCAAAAACTATTTACACAGGTGGTATTTTCGGTTTATTTCGCAAAAAAAATATTGAAGTCATTGCCGCAGTGGATAATGATATGGTCCAACCTTCACAAAAAGAGAAAACCGATTTTCACCGGGCGGAAATGAACACCGAAATGAAGCAAACAGATAGACAATTACTGGAACCTGTCCAAAAGGCAACAGGGGAAAACAAAGAAATGATTTTAAAGGAAATTCACGACTTAAAACAATGGATGCAATTAATAGCAAGTCAGGGCCATTCATCGATTGAACATATTCCGTCTCCGTACCGAGAAATATATCGAAAATTGCTCAATCAAAATATTAGTGAGTCGATTTTACAACAATTAACGAAAGATATTTATGAGCATTATTACAGTAATAAGGAACTGGTGGATGAAAATGCCGCATCTGATTATATTGTTCAGTCACTTTTGGGATATATAAAACCGTTGGATTTTGGCGAAACGCTACAAAAGAAATATATTGTTGTCATTGGTCCTACAGGTGTAGGGAAAACAACAACTTTAGCGAAAATAGCCTCAATAAATGCCATTGAGCAAAAGAAAAAAATAGCCTTTATCACAACAGACACTTACCGAATTGGTGCAGTCGAACAATTAAAAACCTATGCGAAAATTTTGAATGTCCCGATTGAAGTTTGTTACAACTTAAATGATTTTCAACAAGCGGTTGATAATTTCACTGCTTTTGACCATGTTTTTATAGATACAGCGGGACGGAATTTCCGAAATAAAAAATATATCGACGACTTAAATAAGATCATTGATTTTCAAACAGAAATGGAGACTTATTTAGTCTTTTCCTTAACTGCCAAAGAGGAAGATTTAGAAACGATATATCAGCAATTTTCCAACATCCCGATTGATAAATTTATTTTTACCAAACTGGATGAAACAAGTCGCTGTGGTTCATTGATTAATCTTTCTTATAAATACAATACACCAATTGCCTATATTACGACGGGTCAGGATGTCCCGGATGATATCATTGTTGCAACACATGACACGATCATTAATCAAATTGTTGGAGAGACAAACAATGACTGATCAAGCAGAAAAATTGCGTGCTCTTATAAAACGACCGTCAGAAGGTGAAAGTGCAAAGACGATTGCTGTTATCAGCGGTAAAGGAGGAGTCGGAAAGTCGAATTTTGCATTAAACTTTTCAATTTCTCTATCAAAACATAGGAAAAAAGTGCTATTATTTGATTTAGATGTAGGTATGGGGAATATTGACCTTCTCCTAGGAAAAACGGCAGAAAAAACCATTGCTCATTTTCTGACAGAAGAAAATTCATTTGATGATATTATTCAAAAAAACTATGGTATTCATTATATTGCTGGTGGCACGGGTTTGAATCATGTGTTCAAACTGGAAAAGGATCGGATTGAATACCTACTTCAGGAATTGAAATATGTTTTATATGATTATGATTACTTGATTTTTGATATTGGTGCTGGGATGAATGATGAACTTGTCCGATTGCTTTCTGGCATCGAAACGATTATCGTCGTTGTTACACCGGAACCTACATCGATTTTGGATGCTTATTCCGCAATGAAAATTATTCATTTACAAGTACCGGATGCAAAATTTTACCTGCTGGGAAATCGAATGAAAAACGAGAAAGAAAACAGTACAGTTATGGAGCGATTGCAAACGGCGATGAAATCATTTCTTCAAAAGGATTGTGAAATTCTTGGATTCTTACCCGAAGATTCTACGATTGTATCGGCTGTAAAGAATCAGATTCCTTTTCTTTTGTTCAAACCGAATTCAAATGCAGCTAGGCAAATGGGAATAGTAACAAAAAACTATTTAATGAAAAATGATAGTTTGGAGCAAACGCAGAAAGAGAATCATTTTATTGAAAGGTTAAAACATTTCTTAGTAAGAAAGTAGAGGTTATTATATGATGAATCCGATCAAAGTGTTGGTTGTTGATGATTCTGCATTTATGCGTGTGCTTATAAAAGATTTATTGTCAGAGGATCAGAGAATCCAAGTTGTTGGAACAGCCAGAAATGGATTAGAAGCATTAGATAAAATTAAAAGATTGAATCCCGATGTTGTTACACTAGATGTTGAGATGCCTGTGATGGATGGCATTGATGCATTGAAAAAAATCATGGACGAATCGCCCGTGCCGGTTATTATGCTTTCAAGTACAACGATAGAAGGAGCAAAAAATACGATACTGGCTATGCAATATGGTGCCTTTGACTTTATTGCAAAACCAAGCGGATCCATATCTCTGGATATATATAAAGTGAAAGATGAATTAATTAGTAGAATTTTAGAAGCAAAGCGTGTGAATTTAAAACAACTGGTCCAAGTGGATGCAATGGGACCGAAGCCACAAGCGACCATTGATGATGATAAGAATCAATGGTCCATACCTAAAATGAATTCTTATCAGCGGGAAAGAAAAATTGTTTTAATAGGTACATCGACCGGTGGTCCAAGGGCACTTGAAAAAGTATTAACCTGTTTACCCGGAAATTTACAAGCTCCGATTCTTGTTGTCCAACATATGCCTAAAGGGTTTACAAAGTCTTTGGCAGAAAGGTTGGATGCGATCAGTGAGATTCATGTCAAGGAAGCGGAAAACGGTGAAATTTTACAAAATGGTGTTGCTTATATCGCTCCTGGGGGTATGCATCTTCTCATCAGAAAAGTTGGGCAAACTCTTGTCACGGAACTTAGCACGGAACCACCACTTAAGGGACACCGCCCAAGTGTTAATAAATTGTTTTCATCAGCCAGTCAACTTCTAGATTATCAGAAAGTAGCTGTTATCATGACGGGAATGGGTTCGGATGGTACAGAAGGCTTAAAACAGTTAAAGCAATCAAAGAACATTTACGCCATTGCCGAATCCGAAAAGACTGCAATCATATTTGGAATGCCAAAATCTGCGATAAACTCTGGATACATTGATTGTGTTGTTGATTTGGAAAAGATTGCAGACAAAATTACAAAAATTGTTAATGAGGGATGAGTGTTATGGGAATGAGCCAATATTTAGAAGTCTTTATCGAAGAAAGCAGGGAACATATTCAAAGTTGTAATGAGAACCTTCTGAAGCTCGAAAATGATCCGGACAATTTGGAACTTATTAATGAAGTTTTCCGTTCAGCCCATACGTTAAAAGGGATGTCAGCAACAATGGGCTTTGAAGATATGGCAAATTTGACACATCAAATGGAAAATGTTCTTGATGGGGTCAGAAATGGTAAATATAAATTTTCCTCTGAATTATTGGATATTATTTTTATAGCAATCGACCATTTAGAAAGCATGGTAAACTCAATTGCTGCTGGCGGTGAAGGCAAGGAAGATGTTTCGGATGCAATAAGTAAATTAAAGATGATTGAATCCGGAAAAATAGTAAACCAAACGGACACAACAAAACCTGCTGATATCAGTGATACAAATATTTCAAAAACGAATTTGAATTATGACCAATTTGAAATAACTGTATTGGAACAAGCAATGGAGCAAGGTTATCAAGCTTATGAAGTTTCCGTATTTATCCGTCCGGACTGTTTATTGAAAGCAGCGAGAGTTTTCATGGTTTTTGATATTTTGGAAAAAATTGGAGATATTATTAAATCCGTACCAAATGTTGAACAATTAGAAGAAGAGCAATTTGAAAACGAGTTTGTTATTACGATTGTTTCGCATGATTCAATGGAAGATATAGAGAAAAAAATCATGAAAGTATCAGAAATTGATAAAGTGACTGTAGTACCACTGAAAAATTCTGATTTAAAGAAAGTAACCAATGAGGCCAATTCTGATGAAAACATTCAAAAAAATGCCTCTGAACATGACGCAGAACAAAAGAAAAAAGAAACTTCTTCCGCTAAGGATAAAACCGATAAAAAAGTTACCATATCAAATAAGACCATCCGTGTAAATATTGAGCGGTTGGATGTGCTAATGAATCTATTTGAGGAATTGGTAATTGATCGAGGAAGACTTGACCAGATTGCGAAAGAACTGAATCATCAAGAATTAAGTGAAACGGTTGAAAAAATGTCCCGTGTGACAAATGACCTTCAATCAGTTGTTTTAACAATGCGAATGGTGCCTGTGGAAACGGTGTTTAATCGCTTTCCGAAGATGGTTCGCAGCCTGTCCCGGGAATTAGGGAAAAAGATTCATTTACAAATTATTGGACAAGAGACGGAATTAGATCGTACGGTCATTGATGAAATTGGTGATCCTTTAGTCCATTTACTAAGAAATTCAGTAGATCATGGAATTGAAATTCCTGAAGAACGGTTGCGAAAAGGAAAACCGGAAGAAGGTACGATCCAATTGAAGGCATATCATAGCGGTAACCATGTCTTCATTGAAATTACCGATGATGGTGCGGGAATTAATCGCGAAAAGGTGGTACGAAAAGCGGTTGAAAAGGGAATTATTATGGAAGAACAAATGGATCAATTGACCGACAAAGAAATTTTTAATTTGATTTTAACATCCGGTTTTTCTACAGCAGATAAAATTTCTGATATTTCTGGTCGGGGAGTTGGTCTCGATGTCGTAAAAAACACAATTGAATCATTAGGTGGCACGATATCTGTCCATTCGGAGGAAAATGTCGGGACAACCTTTTTAATTCAATTACCGCTAACATTATCTATTATATCCGTTATGTTGGTGGAAGTTCAAAAGGAAAAATATGCTATTCCGTTGACATCGATTATTGAAACGGCCATTTTTAAAAAATCAGAAATTTACTATGCCCATGAGCAACCAGTTATTGATTTCCGGGGCAAGGTCGTACCGATTTTATCTTTACAAGAGATTTTTCATGTTCCTAAATATATCGAAGGAAATGATTATATTTCAACTGTGATTATTCGAAAAGGGGACAAGTTGGCAGGCTTGGTTGTTGACTCCTTTATCGGACAAGAGGAAATTGTATTAAAATCGTTGGGAAACTATTTAACAAATGTCTTTGCTATCTCTGGAGCAACCATTTTAGGCGATGGACAAGTTGCATTGATTATTGACTGCAACGCTTTAATTAAATAATTTTTTATCGTTAAATTTTAGATCGCAAAAATATTTCTTAATCGTTATATCGAGCTGTTGATCCAATTGGAAAGGAAGAGGATATCATGCCTGTTCAAACAGAAGCGAACGAACAAAAAGTTGTCGTTTTTTCCTTAAATAAAAAAGAATATGCCTTAGATGTTCAACATGTTGTTTCAATTGAAAAAATGCAATATTTTACCAGAGTCCCTCATGTACCAAATTATATTAAAGGTGTCATTAATTTGCGTGGAGTGATTATTCCCATTATTGATTTACGAACCCGTTTTCAAGTAGAAGCGGCTGAATATAATCAAAATACGAGAATTATCATTACTTCTTTGGCAGATAAAGAGGTTGGCCTTATTGTTGATGAAGCAAATGATGTGATGAATATTGATATGGATACCATTGAATTTCAACCTGACGTAATTGGCACGGAAAAACAAAATTATATTGCCGGTGTTGTAAAAATTGAAGATCGACTGCTCATCTTGTTAAAACTGGAAAAAATATTAAACTTACAAGAGGATTGAGTGATGGATGTTGAAAGATAACTTCTTAAATTCCTTTCAATTAGATATTTTGAAAGAAATCGGTAATATTGGAGCCGGGAATGCTGCCACGGCTCTTTCCGGCTTACTAAATAGAAAAATCGAAATGAATGTACCGAATGTTCGCGTTGTATCATTTGAAGAAATGATGGAACTGGTTGGTGGAGCGGATGTGGTGGTAGCAGCTGTTTTTTTACAAATTGATGGGGATTTAACAGGAAATATGTTCTTCCTATTACCGATTAAACAAGCAACAATATTTATTCAGCAGTTAACGGGAATGTCGGATTTTTCCTTAGATGAGCCGTTTGTTCCTGAACTTGCTTTATCCGCATTTCAAGAAATGGGAAATATATTGGCTGGTTCATATTTAACTGCTCTTTCCGATTTTTTGCAAATGCATCTTGTTCCATCGGTTCCTGCAGTAGGAATTGATATGTTTGGTGCAATTATTAGTTATGGACTGATTGAAATATCCCAGGTAAGTGATTTTGCAATTGTCATCGATACTGAAATAAAAGACCCAAACACAATGAATGAATCTGACCTTTATAAAGGACATTTTTTCTTGCTGCCTGACCCCGATTCATATGTAAAACTTTTTACGAAACTTGGGGTTGACATGGAATGATACAAGAATCAATCGTTGTTAAAGTCGGAATTGCCGACATGAAAATTGTTACTGCTCCAAATACAATTCGAACATCTGGTCTTGGTTCTTGTGTCGGTGTCGTTTTATATGACTTGCAAAAAAAAATTGCCGGATTGGCACATGTTATGCTTCCTGATTCTACTTTAGCCAAAGGGGAAACCGTTCATAAAGCAAAATATGCGGATACTGCTGTCGAATGTCTAATTCAACTGTTAGAGAAAGAAGGGGTAAATAGAAAGCAATTGAAAGCAAAAATTGCCGGTGGTGCAGAAATGTTTAAATTTATGACAAAAACGGATGTTATGCGAATCGGTCCAAGAAATGTCGATGGAGTAAAACAAGAACTAAAGAGATTTTCTATACCACTTATTGCGGAAGATGTTGGTGGCTCTAGTGGAAGAACGATTGAATTTTCCCCCGAATCAGGGAAATTGATGGTTAGAACGGTAAATCAATCGATTAAAGAAATATGATGATTCATTGTCATGTTTCCTTTCAATTTATGAAGGCTAAAACAAAAGTTTAAGCAGCGAATGTATTAAAGGAGGGGGTCATTTTGCCTTATACAGTTAATTTTAATCAAAAAGACCAAATAGAAGGGAATATGGCAGAGGATTCTCTATTTTATCAATGGCTGAAGAATCGTGATGAGAATATTGGAAACCAACTTATAGAAAAATATACACCACTGGTTCACCTAATCGTGGAAAAAATATATAAAAATGTTCCAAAATCGGTCATGAAAGATGAATTAATCAGTTTAGGTTTTTCCGGCTTGTATGAAGCAATGCGAAAGTATGACCCCAGCCGGAATTTAAAATTTGAGACGTACGCAACATTTCGCATTCGTGGCGCTATTTTAGATGGACTTAGAAAAGAAGATTGGTTACCGCGAAAAACACGGGAAAAAATGAAAAGATTGGAAACGACCATCGCCAGGTTAGAACAAAAATATTTACGCAATGTTACTCCTGAAGAAATTGCCAAAGAGACGGAGATGTCAGTGAAAGAAGTGAATTCGCTATTAGGTGATAACTTTTTTTCCAACATCCTCTCTATCGATGACCATACGAATCAAAAAGGTGACGAGAAAGAGCCCCAATCCTTTGTTATTCGTGACGACAAAGTGAAGACACCTGAAGAAAGCTTATTATTTGCAGAAAAAATTAATGAGTTAAAGAAAGCGATCGAAAAATTGTCACAAAATGAACAACTTGTGTTAAACTTATTTTATAAAGAAGACTTAACATTTACTGAAATCGGACAAATATTGGAACTTTCTACATCCAGAATCTCACAGATTCATTCGAAATCCATTCAAAAGTTAAAGGCATATTTAATTACGTAATCTAAATGTTGCAAATAAAGGCAGGCGGTTTCTATGAGTTTGAAAGCTATTGAAATGCAAATTGCCTTACCGAGGACTCAAGATGCGGGAAAATTGCAAAGTGAATGGGATAATCGGTCACTGCTTATGAATTTAGAAGCACATGTAGCGGTTCAAAAAGAAGCTGAAAAAAAAAGAAAAACGGTTTCTGAAAATGAAGAAGCATATATAGCAGAGTGGAAAGAGGATGCGTCCAGTCGGGAGCAACGCCTTCCACTTACACAATTAAAAAACATTGATAATCATTCTGAAGAGCAAGTTCAACATCCATTTAAAGGACATTATATAGATTATCTTGGATAAGGAGTAAGAAATGGCCTACTTAATTGTTCTCACACTTATCATATCATTAGTAGCATTATTCTCAGTAATCATCTTATATATCCGTCAAAACCAGCTTTTTCATATTGAAGAGAAATATAAACAATTAAATGATGATTTGGAAGCAAGTGTTTCCGCATTTTTATTAGAAATGAAAGAAGAGAACGAGGCATTTATTAATAAAATAAAACAGCTGCAATCCGTTGAAGAAAAAGATGAAACGATTGAATCTGTAAATTGGCACAACGAACTAAATGGCAAAGATGCCGTTGGAAACGGAACGGATTACCAAGTTCATCCAGTGTCACCGCCACTATTTACCGGTATCAAAGAATATCAAAAAGTGGTACAGCAAACAATGGATGTAGCCGAAAAGGAAACCAATGTAGAGCTGAACGATTCGTCGCCGTCGCAATCAGCAACAGATTCAGACCTGCACAAAATAAAACAACTATTGAATGCTGGATACTCGATTGATGAAATAGCTAAAACTTTAGATAAAGGAAAAACAGAAATTGAACTGTTAATTAAATTTTCTCCCGATTTTTTTCATTAAAAAACTATATATTTTTATACTTTCTTATTCTATAATAAAAGGATTCTAACATTGAATCCTTTTTTTAATTACTTGATTGTCATAAACAGTTATGTTATATTAATTACTGGTGTGAATACACACGTTCATGGATTTAAGCAGAGGTGCTGTTCATTAAGAATATAGACATGACAGTCCTGTTTAAAGAAGAAATGAACGGAGGAAAAAAACCATTTAGGAGGAATATTATTTATGTCAGTACTTTCTATGAAGCAATTGCTTGAAGCTGGTGTACATTTTGGTCACCAAACGCGCCGTTGGAATCCGAAAATGAAAAAATACATTTTCCAAGAGAGAAATGGTATTTATATCATTGACCTGCAAAAAACGGTAAAAAAAGTTGAAGAAGCATACAATTTTATTAAAGATATTGCGGCTGACGGCGGAAAAATATTGTTTGTTGGGACGAAGAAACAAGCCCAAGAATCGGTAAAAGAAGAAGCAGAACGTGTTGGAATGTTTTATGTCAACCATCGTTGGTTAGGTGGTACACTAACTAACTTCGAAACGATTCAAAAACGGATTCAACGTTTAAAAGATCTTGAAAAAATGGCTGAAGACGGTACTTTTGATGTACTACCGAAAAAAGAAGTAGGCCAATTAAAAAAAGAACAAGATAAATTGGAAAAGTTCCTTGGTGGAATTAAAGATATGAAAGAATTACCTGATGCACTATTTGTTATCGATCCACGTAAAGAACGCATTGCTGTTCAAGAAGCACGCAAATTAAATATTCCGATCGTTGGTATTGTTGATACAAACTGCGATCCGGATGAAATTGATTATGTGATTCCGGCAAACGATGATGCGATTCGTGCCGTGAAATTGTTAACCGGCAAAATGGCTGATGCAATTATGGAAGCAAAACAAGGGGAAGAAGAAGCAGTTGTAGATGTTGAACCTGCCGCTGAGTAAAGGGATGAAGGTGATAAGAGGGAAAGCCCTTATCACCTTTTTTTCGAAATAATTATAAAAGATAATAAATCTGATTAATACTATATTTGTACATAATAAATGAAGATGATTTTAGGAGGAAAGGTACATGGCTATTACAGCACAGATGGTAAAAGAATTACGTGAAAAAACTGGTGCAGGAATGATGGATTGCAAAAAGGCTTTGACTGAAACGGACGGTAATATGGAAAAAGCAATCGATCTTCTTCGCGAAAAAGGAATTGCAAAAGCTGCGAAAAAAGCTGACCGTATTGCTGCTGAAGGGATCACTTACATTTTGACAGAGGGTAATGCTGCCGTTATTTTAGAAGTAAATGCGGAAACAGATTTTGTTGCTAAAAATGAACAATTCTTAACACTAGTGAAAGAAATTGCTGCACATTTATTAGCCAACAAGCCGCAAAACGTGGAAGAAGCGCTTGAACAAACGATGGAAAATGGTGCAACTTTAAATGAACATATCAATTCTGCTATTGCAAAAATCGGTGAAAAAATTACTTTGCGTCGTTTTGCTGTTCTTACAAAAGGTTCTGAAGATGCATTTGGCGCTTATCAACATTTAGGCGGCCGCATTTCCGTGCTTACCGTATTAGAAGGAACGACAGATGAAGCAGTTGCGAAAGACGTAGCAATGCACATAGCTGCATTAAATCCAAAATATGTCAGTCGTGAACAAGTAGCAGCAGATGAAGTTGAACATGAGAAAGAAGTACTGAAACAACAAGCATTAAATGAAGGTAAATCTGAAAAAATTGTTGAAAAGATGGTGATTGGCCGTCTAAATAAATTTTATGAAGAAAGTTGTTTGTTGGAACAACCATTTGTAAAAAATCCGGATGAAAAAGTTAGTCAATATGTAAAATCCAATCATGCCACAATAAGAGAATTTATCCGTTACGAAGTCGGTGAAGGATTAGAAAAACGTCAAGAAAACTTTGCAGAGGAAGTTATGAATCAAGTGAAAAAATAATCCTATCATAAGGTTGACCTGTGAGAGACTTTCATACTCTTTTCTACACAAGTCAACCTTTTTACAGACAATAAATTATACATATCGGGGGTTTTTTATGGAAAATCCAAAATATAAGCGTATCGTCCTAAAATTAAGTGGGGAGGCATTAGCAGGTGATACAGGTTTCGGTATCAACCCAAAAGTAATTAAATCAATTGCTTCCCAAGTAAAGGAAGTTGCGCAAATGGGTGTAGAGGTAGCAGTTGTTGTCGGAGGCGGTAATATTTGGCGCGGAAAAATTGGCAGTGAAATGGGTATGGATCGTGCAACCGCAGACTATATGGGAATGCTTGCAACAGTCATGAATTCCTTGGCATTACAGGACAGTTTAGAACAACTTGGTATTGAAACGCGGGTACAAACATCAATCGAGATGCGACAAGTTGCTGAGCCGTATATTCGTCGAAGAGCAATCCGCCATCTCGAAAAAAAACGAGTAGTTATTTTTGCTGGCGGCACTGGAAATCCATATTTTTCAACCGATACAACGGCTGCTTTACGGGCAGCTGAGATTGAAGCAGAAGTTATTTTAATGGCTAAAAATAATGTGGATGGCGTATACTCTGCTGACCCTTTAAAGGATAAAAATGCCAAAAAATATGCACAGCTTTCCTATTTAGATGTCATTAAGAACGGATTACAAGTCATGGATTCAACAGCTTCATCCCTATGTATGGACAACGATATTCCACTTATTGTATTCTCAATTATGGAAGAAGGTAATATTAGGAAAGTTGTCCTTGGTGAAAATATTGGAACGATAGTAAGGGGGAAATAATCGTGGCAAAAGAAGTAATGGCAGATGCAAAAGAACGTATGACAAAAGCCGTACAAGCTTACACCCGAGAACTTGCTTCAATCCGTGCTGGGCGTGCAAGTGCCTCATTATTGGATAAGATCGCCGTTGAATATTACGGAGTTCCAACGCCAATAAATCAACTGGCATCCATCTCCACCCCGGAAGCGAGACTGCTTATGATTCAACCTTATGACAAATCGATTGTTAGTGATGTAGAGAAAGCAATAATGAAGTCAGACTTAGGTTTGAATCCTACGAGTGACGGTGCAGTTATTCGGATCGCCATCCCTGCACTGACAGAAGAACGTCGGAAAGAACTTGTGAAACTGGTGAAAAAAGAATCAGAAGAAGCGAAAGTGGCAATACGTAACATCCGCCGTGATGCGAATGATGACTTGAAAAAATTAGAAAAAAACGGTGAATTAACGGAAGATGACTTGAGAGGTTATACCGAAGATGTTCAAAAATTAACAGATGAATTTATCGCCAAAATTGATCAGATTACGAAAGAGAAAGAAAAGGAAATTTTAGAAGTATAATATGTCGCTCTTTTATATGCAATTTTCAAAAACCCCTGTCTTTGGGGTTTTTTCTTTATCTTTTTTCCTATATAATTAATTAAGCATAAAAACATATCCAATGATCGGACCGTTTTGCTTTTTTCATTTATTTGCAAACGATAAAGTCAGGCACGCCAATAAAGAATGATGAAAAATTTAATCATAGATTGGAAAGACAAAAATTCATACAACCAGACATTGCTTTTTAATCGTAAATTTTCGTTTTAGAATGTTGACTTGAATGATTTAATGAAAAAAATTTGTGAGCGATTTTTCTTTTGTTTTGGTATGATATAAGAAGTTATTAAATACATATGAGCATAATTATGAATAATCAGCGTAAATTTGACAATTAGAAAATTTATATATATTTAAATTTGTAACACAAAAGGAAAATTACACACAAATTTTCTTCTGCTGACGAAAATTGGAGGATGAAACATGTTTTATAAGAAACTTTTTAATAAACAAAGTTCCATACCTGAAAGTATTACTGAACGGATGGAAATCGTGAAAAGCCGAGCTGTGCCCGATCATGTAGCAATAATTATGGACGGAAATGGTAGATGGGCAAAAAGCCGTGCTCTACCTAGAATTGCCGGACATCATGAAGGGATGAAAGTTGTAAGAAAAATAGCCATTTTGGCAAATAATATTGGTATTCAAGCATTGACCTTATTTGCTTTCTCTACGGAAAATTGGAAAAGGCCAAAATCGGAAGTGGATTATCTGATGAAATTACCTGCCGAATTTTTGGATATCTACTTACCTGAACTAATAAAAAATGATGTTAAAGTTCAAGTAATCGGTGAAAAGGAAAAAATCCCGAGTGATACATTACTTGTGGTAGAAAAAGCGATAGAAAAAACAAGAAACAACAATGGGTTATTATTAAATTTTGCGTTGAATTATGGAAGTCGTTCCGAAATCATTATGGCAATTAAAAATATTGTTCAAGATATTAAATGTGGAAATATTAATGAAAAAGATATAAATGAAGAAGTTTTTTCACAATATTTAATGACAAAAGACTTAGCCGACCCGGACCTTTTGATTCGGACAAGCGGAGAAATACGGTTAAGTAATTTTATGTTATGGCAATCAGCATATACGGAATTATGGTTTACAGATTGTTTATGGCCTGATTTTAATGAGGAACATTTTTTAGATGCCATAGAACAATATCAAAAACGTTCGCGTCGATTTGGCGGAATATAAAGGAGACGTAAATAAATGACTCAAAGAATTATCACAGCTATCATCGCAGCACTAATCTTTTTACCATTTGTATTTATTGGCGGTATTCCGTTTGTTATATTAATATATATGATGGCTTCCATATGTTTATATGAAATTCTTCGCATGAAAAAAATCAGTCTGATGACATTTCCTGGTATTTTGTCGCTGTTCCTTTTATGGATCATTCTTTTACCTATTAATTATTTGAATCTTGTACAGCAAATAGGTTTGGAAGGAAAATTCTCTCTTTTCTTTTTAGGTGTACTTATCTTTTTATGTTATTCTTTCATTAGTAAAAATACGTTTTCATTTGAACATATTGGTTATTGTTTGTTATCCATTTTATATATAGGAATCGGCTTTTTTTATATAATTGAAACAAGAGCTGTTGGGGTTTCGTTTATTTTCTTTGCATTATTTTTAATTTGGGCTACGGACTCAGGAGCCTATTTTGTCGGTCGGGCATTAGGAAAAAGAAAATTAGCCCCACATATTAGCCCGAACAAAACGGTAGAAGGATCAATTGGCGGGATCATTACTGCTGTCATTGTTGCGCTTATTTTTTACTTCTTTACGGATATTTATCAAGAATTTCAATTATTTGAACTAATAATTGTTACTGTTATATTATCTATTTTCGGCCAGTGTGGTGATTTGGTGGAATCCGCTTTAAAACGGTACTACCATGTTAAGGACTCTGGAACGATATTACCGGGTCACGGCGGTATGCTTGACAGGGTTGACAGTTGGTTATTTGTTATGCCGCTCCTTATCTTATTGCGAATGTTATAAGTCAGTGTTTATGTGAACTTAATTTTCGGACACGTTAGTATCCAAACACAATTTATACAAATGAGGGTGGGAAAATGGTTAATCGTTTACGTCTGATTGACAGGCGATCATCTATAAGGACGATATACTGCCCACTGTTTACAGTTTATCTAAAAGGTATGACGACGAGGTGAATATTTTTGAAAGGAATTTGTTTATTAGGTGCAACAGGATCAATTGGGACGCAAACATTGGATATTATCCGTTCAAATCGGGATCAGTTTAAACTTGTTGCCATTGCAGTTGGGAAAAATTTGGAATTAACAAGGGAAATTATCAATGAATTTCACCCCAAACTTGTTTCCGTTCAAAATCAAGCGGACCAAGCGATATTACAACGGGAATTTAAGGGTATAAGCAAAATTTTATCAGGTGATGAAGGTTTAATTGAAGTTGCTGTCCATCCTGATGCTAATGTTTTCGTCAATGCCATTTTAGGCAGTGTCGGATTAGTTCCGACATTAAATGCAATCGATGCGGGAAAAACCATTGCACTTGCGAACAAGGAAACATTAGTAACAGCCGGGCATATTGTGATGGCGCGGGCACGTGATCGGAAAGTTCCCGTTTTACCTGTTGATAGTGAGCATTCGGCCATTTTTCAGTGTTTACAAGGAGAACAACAAAAAAATATTGAAAGATTAATTATTACTGCATCAGGAGGAAGTTTTCGGGACAAAACAAGAGAAGAATTAGTGAATGTCACCGTTGAAGATGCTCTACATCATCCAAACTGGTCGATGGGCGCAAAAATTACGATCGATTCAGCGACGATGATGAATAAAGGACTTGAAGTAATTGAAGCTCATTGGTTATTCGATCAACCATATGATAAAATTGATGTACTTCTCCATCGAGAAAGTACGGTACATTCGATGGTGGAGTTTCATGATGGCAGTATCATTGCTCAACTGGGTACACCTGATATGCGTATCCCGATACAATATGCGTTAACTTATCCGGGACGAACACCGACAAATGCAGCTCATTTGGATTTGACCGAAGTGGGTACACTTCATTTTCAAAAAATGGATTTTAACCGATATCGTTGTCTTCGTTTTGCATATGAAGCAGGTAGGAGGGGTGGTACCTTACCAGTTGTATTAAATGCGGCGAATGAAGTATGTGTTCAGGCTTTTCTGAACGGACAAATAAAGTTCCTTGAAATTGAAGATTTGATTGAATGGGCGTTGGAAAATCATGTTCCGACAACAAATCCAGATTTGGATACGATTCTTTCTGTTGATCAGGAAACAAGGGAGATCGTTACGAAACGGCTGGTCAGTCGTTTTCGTTAACCGCATTGTTTAAAAAAGTTCCGGAAAAAGATTTCATTTTTCAGCTGCTCTAAAGGGGATAGATTTCCCAAGGTATGAAAATTTTCTTTTTGAGTCGTACATAAAAATTTTTCTATAACAAAGGTGGTATGAAAAGTGAGTACACTTTCAACCGTACTAGCTTTTATTTTATTGTTTGGTGCTTTAGTGTTTTTCCACGAGCTAGGTCATTTTATTTTTGCAAAACGTTCGGGCATTTTGTGCCGAGAATTTGCGATCGGTTTTGGACCAAAAATATTGGCTTTTAATAAGAATGAAACAACCTATACGATCCGTTTACTGCCCTTAGGTGGATATGTCCGAATGGCAGGGGAAGATCCGGAACTCATTGAACTGAAACCAGGTTTGCGGGTTGGTTTAATACTAGATGAAAATGAGATTGTAAAAAAAATTATCATAAACCGGAAAGAAAAATACCCGGATGCTCGTATGATTGAAATTGAACAAGCTGATATCGAGAAAGATTTATTTATTTCCGGTTATGAAGAAGAGGAAGAAGAAACGATTAAGTCCTATAAGATTGATGAAAAAGCGGTCCTAGTGGAAAACGGCATCGAGTCACAAATAGCTCCAATAGATCGTCAATTTTCTTCTAAATCTCTATTAGCTAGGACATTAACCATTTTTGCTGGTCCTCTGTTTAATTTTATTTTAGCAATCATTGTTTTTATCCTCATTGGCATTATCCAAGGCGTACCTTCTAATGAACCAATGCTGGGGGAAATTACCAAGGATGGTTCTGCGGTCAAAGCCGGTTTGAAACAAGGAGATGTTGTCCACTCTATTGATGATGCAGAAGTTTCTACTTGGATGGATATTGTTGAAATTATTCAGGAACATCCGGGAGAGCCGCTGACATTCCACATCGAGAGAAATGACAAGTTGATGGACATCCAAGTAACCCCGCAAAATATAGAGGGGGAAGGGAAAATAGGTGTTTATCAGCCAATGAATCAATCATTGGTTCAAGCCTTTAGCTATGGATTTACGGAAACTTGGTTTTGGACGAAACAAATTTTCATTATTCTTGGCGATTTAGTGACGGGCGGTTTTAGCATTGATGCTTTCTCGGGACCGGTTGGTATTTATGCCTCGACTGAAGTTGTCGCTCAATCTGGTATATTTAATTTATTGCGGTGGGGTGCTCTATTAAGTATTAATCTCGGTATCATGAACTTATTACCAATCCCAGCCCTCGATGGTGGAAGATTATTGTTTTTTGCAATTGAAGCATTACGTGGCAAACCGGTTGATAAAAACAAAGAAGGTTTTGTTCACTTTATTGGTTTTGCTTTATTAATGTTATTGATGATTGTTGTTACATGGAATGATATTAGAAGATTTTTCCTTTAATATAAAATAGAAAAATGACTAATGGGGTGCAAGATATGAAGCAAAGTAACACATTTATACCAACTTTAAGAGAACTGCCGGCAGATGCTGAAATAAAAAGTCATCAATTATTGTTACGGGCAGGATTTATCCGTCAAGTGGCTAGTGGTATTTATTCGTATTTACCATTAGGAAAAAAAGTCTTACAAAATATAGAAAACATCGTACGTGAAGAAATGGAACAAATTGGTGCTGTGGAATTGTTAATGCCTGCTCTTCAACCTGCTGAGTTATGGCACGAATCCGGCAGATGGTTTTCCTATGGGCCGGAATTAATGAGGATGAATGACCGCCATGAGCGTTCCTTTGCACTCGGACCAACCCATGAAGAGGTGATAACGAGTCTCATTCGTGATGAAATAAAATCTTATAAACGGTTACCATTAACTTTATTTCAAATTCAGACGAAATTTCGCGATGAAAAACGTCCCCGCTTTGGTTTATTACGGGGTCGCGAATTTATCATGAAAGATGCTTATTCCTTCCACACAAGCAAAGAAAGTCTTGATGAAACGTTTGAAAAAATGGTTCAAGCATATACGAATATTTTTACACGATTAGGTCTCAATTTCCGAGCGGTTATTGCTGACTCTGGATCAATCGGCGGTAAGGACACTTATGAATTTATGGTTCTGTCAGAAATTGGTGAGGATACAATAGCCTATTCCGATGCGTCAGATTATGCAGCAAATATTGAAATGGCTGAGGTTGTTATTCAAGATGAAAAAAAGGAAGAGGCGCTAAAAGAACTCAAAATAGTAAATACCGGTGAACATAAAACCATTGAAGAAGTGGTGAACTTTCTAAAAATTTCACCTAAAGATACGATTAAATCGCTCTTATTTGATGTTGATGGAGAAAATGTTCTAGTTCTCGTTCGCGGTGATCATGAAGTCAATGATGTAAAAGTGAAAAACTTACTCAACGCCTCGATCGTTGAACTTGCCAGTCCGGAACGAACAGAAGAAGTTCTCGGTTGTAATATCGGCAATATTGGTCCAGTTGGTGTAAATCATGTAAAAATTATTGCCGATCATGCTGTGAAATATGTGGTCAATGGTGTTTGCGGGGCAAATGAGGCTCAGAAACATTACGTGAATGTGAATCCTGACCGTGATTTTACCGTGGAACAATATGCGGATTTACGTTTTATCAAAGAGGGTGACCCTTCACCGGATGGAAAAGGAAATATTGTTTTTGCCAAAGGGATAGAAGTCGGTCATGTCTTTAAGCTTGGTACCCGTTATAGTGAAGCAATGAATGCTGTATTTTTAGATGAAAACGGGCGTTCACAAACAATGATAATGGGTTGTTATGGTATTGGGATATCCCGATTGATTACAGCTGTCGCTGAACAAACGGCTGATGACAAAGGTCTTGTTTGGCCAATGTCTATTGCTCCTTACCATGTGCATGTAATCATTGTCAATACGAAAGATGAAACACAATGGAAGCAAGGAAACGTAATTTACGAAACATTAAAGAAACATAGATATGAAGTCTTATTAGATGATCGTCAAGAACGTGCTGGTGTAAAATTCGCCGATAGTGATTTAATTGGTATTCCGGTCCGAATTGTTGTCGGGAAAAAAATTAATGAAGGGATTGTCGAATTAAAAATAAGGAAAACCGGTGAAACATTGGAAGTTCCAGTGGATCAATTACAGGAAGAGCTAAACAAGCTTTTACCCCACCTTAACGGACAATAAGCCCCACCTCAAGAACCTTAGTTTAAAAGAAAACGGGTGAGGGAAGAAATGGAAAAACTCTGGATGCGTCCGATTGATTCAATGAACTATCCGCGTTACTATTAATGAAACTTTAACTTTATAAGATCACAAATTTCAATCAGTGGGGCTTTATTCTCCACTGATTCTTTGTTTATCGATATGATGAAGTTTTCACTTGTGGTAAAATAGAATATGTTTCCTTTCAATTGATGATAAATATGATAGAATAAATCAAAGAGAACAGTTATACTCCTATCTGTAACGGGGGGATTTTTATGAGTGATTTAATGACCGGGAAAAAGGAACGATTCCAGCTACTCTTGCATCAAATGGATATGGTCGATGATCGTTTCTTTCCTTACTTGAAAAATGGAGAAATTGAAAAACTTATTATTGAACGAAAAACACGTAAATGGGAGTTTCACTTTTTAATAGATTCGATCTTACCTTATCAAGTTTTTGATATTTTCTCGACAAAAATCAGAACCACCTTTCGTCATATTGCCGATGTTTCCTTCCTTCTTAAGGCAAAGAATAATCATTTTACCGAACAATTGGTAGTTGATTATTGGAAATATAGTATTGGACAATTGCAAGGGATGTCGCCTGCCCTTCTTTCTCTATTGAATGGGCAAATCCCGATAGTCAAAGGAAATAAACTAATTATAAAAGCTCGAAATAATACGGAATGTTCAACATTAAAGAAGAAATATGGTGGAATCATTGCAGATGTATACAGTCAAGTTGGTTTTCCACCTTTACAGCTGGACGTGGAAGAACATACGGAAGAGATTGAAGAAACATATCAACAATTTTTGCTTGAACGGCAAAAGGAAGACGAGGAACGGGCAAAACAAGCAGTCATTGAAATTCAAAAACGGGCAGAGCACCATCAGTCAGATGAAGCTGACGATAATGGTCCGCTGATCATTGGCTACCCCATTCAAGGAGAGCAAGATTTTCGTACATTAAATGAAATTACTGATGAAGAACGTCGAATCGTCATTGAAGGCTATATTTTTGCCTGTGAAACAAAGCAGCTTCGAAGTGGAAGAACACTATTAGAATTCAAAATCACCGATTACACGAATTCCATTCTTGTAAAAATGTTCTCAAAAGATAATAAAGAAGATGCGGAAAAATTGAATCGATTGAAAAAAGGCATGTGGGTCCGTGTACGGGGAAATGTTCAAAATGACACATTTGCCCGTGATTTAGTGATGATTGCGAATGATATTAATGAGATTAAAGAAAAAGAACGCTTTGATACTGCTCCGGCTGATGAAAAACGGGTTGAGCTGCATTTACATACACCGATGAGCCAAATGGATGCAGTTTCTTCGGTCAGTTCCCTTATTTCCCAAGCGAAAAAATGGGGGCATAAAGCAATTGCCGTTACTGATCATGCCGTAGCACAATCATTTCCGGAAGCATTTAGTGCAGCTAAAAAGAATGGAATTAAGGTAATTTACGGAGTGGAAGCAAATATCGTTGATGATGGTGTGCCGATTGCATATAATCCGAGCCACCGTTTGCTTTCAGATGATACATTTGTTGTTTTTGATATTGAAACTACCGGTCTATCAGCCGTCTACAATACAATTATCGAGTTAGCTGCGGTAAAAATTAAAGATGGAGAAATAATTGATCGCTTCGAATCATTTGCTAATCCGAAACATAAACTTTCTGCATTTACAATTGAATTGACTGGTATTACCGACAACATGGTGGAAAATGCCCCTGACCCGGAAGAAGTTTTAAAACAATTTTATGAATGGTGCGGAGATGCTGTCCTTGTTGCTCACAACGCTTCTTTTGATACAGGGTTTATTAATGTCGGCTACCAAAAAATCGGTTTTGGAAAATTTACGAACCCGGTAATCGATACATTGGAATTGGCAAGATTTCTATATCCTGATATGAAAAACCACCGCTTAAACACATTGGCGAAGAAACTAAATGTGGAATTAACGCAACATCATAGGGCAATTTACGACGCCGAGGCAACCGGACATATTTTATTGAAATTACTGAAAAGCGCTGAAGAAAAAGGGATTAAGTATCATGACGAATTAAATGAATATGGAAAAAATGAAACGAGTTATAAACGAAGCAGACCGTTCCATGCTGTCCTATTGGCACAAAATCATGTCGGTTTGAAAAATTTATTTAAACTAATTTCTTTGTCACATGTTAAATATTTTTATAAGGTACCAAGAATCCCCAGGTCTGTATTACAAACATATCGAGAAGGTATTTTGGTTGGCTCCGGCTGTGATAAAGGGGAATTATTTGAAGCAGCACAACAAAAAGCAACAGAAGAAGTAGAAGAAATCGCGAAATTTTATGATTATCTGGAAGTTCATCCGAAAGAAATTTATCAACCATTACTTGAGACCGATGTCATTCAAAGTGAACGACAATTAGAAGATATAATCAAAAAAATCATATTGGTCGGTGAAAAATTAAATATTCCTGTCGTTGCAACCGGTAATGTTCATTATTTACATCCTGAAGATAAAATTTATCGAAAAATATTGGTTGCTTCTCAAGGTGGTGCTAACCCGCTTAATCGTCATCAACTTCCGGATGTACATTTCCGCACGACTGATGAAATGTTGAGAGCTTTTCAATTTTTAGGTGAGGAAAAGGCAAAAGAAATCGTTATTGTTAATCCAAATAAGATTGCCGATATGGTTGAAGAAGTAAAACCAATAAAAGATGAATTATATACGCCTAAAATTGAAGGTGCGGAAGAGGAAATCCGGACAAAAAGTTATACGATGGCTAAAAAAATTTATGGTGATCCCCTGCCCGAAATCATTGAAGCCCGCTTGGAAAAAGAACTGAAAAGTATTATCGGTCACGGATTTGCCGTTATCTATTTAATTGCTCACAAATTGGTTAAGAAATCGCTAAATGATGGGTATCTTGTCGGTTCCCGGGGTTCGGTCGGATCTTCTTTTGTTGCAACAATGACGGAAATTACCGAAGTGAATCCATTGCCGCCACATTATGTATGTCCGAACTGCAAACATTCCGAGTTCTTTAATGACGGTTCTGTTGGTAGTGGCTTTGATTTACCGGATAAAGACTGTCCAAACTGTGGGACGAAATATAAAAAAGATGGACATGATATTCCTTTTGAAACTTTTCTTGGCTTTAAAGGGGACAAGGTGCCTGATATTGATTTAAACTTTTCCGGTGATTATCAACCAAGGGCACATAATTATACGAAGGTTCTTTTTGGAGAGGACCATGTTTATCGCGCCGGTACGATCGGAACTGTTGCAGACAAAACGGCCTATGGTTTTGTGAAAGGTTATGAGGAAGACAATAATATCCAACTGCGTCAAGTGGAACGAGAGCGACTTGCCCTTGGATTAACCGGTGCAAAACGAACAACCGGACAGCACCCGGGTGGAATTATTGTTATTCCGGACTATATGGATGTATACGACTTTACACCGATTCAATATCCAGCTGATGCTCAAGATTCAGAGTGGCGGACAACCCATTTTGACTTCCATTCCATCCATGATAACGTACTGAAACTGGATATTCTTGGACACGATGATCCGACTGTGATCCGCATGCTGCAAGATTTAAGCGGAATCGATCCGAAAACAATCCCGACCGATGATCCGGACGTAATGAAAATTTTTAGCAGTACAGAATCACTTGGTGTTACTGAAGAACAAATAATGTGTAAAACCGGAACGTTGGGAATTCCTGAATTTGGAACCCGCTTTGTCCGGCAGATGTTGGAAGAAACAAAACCGACGACATTTTCTGAGCTATTGCAAATTTCCGGTCTCTCCCATGGGACGGATGTTTGGTTAGGAAATGCCCAAGAATTAATTCATAACGGTACATGTACTTTAAGTGAATGTATCGGCTGTCGGGACGATATCATGGTTTATCTAATTTATCGTGGACTTGAACCATCCACTGCCTTTAAAATCATGGAGTCGGTCCGAAAAGGAAAAGGCTTGACTGAGGAAATGGAGAAGGATATGCGAGAACATGATGTTCCTGAATGGTATATTGATTCATGCAAAAAAATCAAATACATGTTTCCAAAGGCCCATGCCGCTGCCTATGTGCTAATGGCAGTTCGAATTGCCTATTTTAAAGTACACCATCCCCTTCTCTATTATGCAACCTATTTTACCGTTAGGGCAGAAGATTATGATTTAGATGCCATGACAAGTGGATCTAATGCCATTCGGAAAAGAATCACAGAAATTAACGAAAAAGGTCTTGACGCATCGACTAAGGAAAAAAGTTTATTAACGGTTCTTGAACTCGCCTTGGAAATGTGTGAGCGGGGATTCTCATTCAAAAAAATCGATCTTTATAAATCAAAAGCAGCTGAATTTGTAATCGATGGCAATTCGTTAATTCCACCATTTAATGCCATCCCCGGTCTTGGAACAAACGCAGCGATGAATATTGTAAGAGCACGTGATGAAGCTGAGTTTTTATCAAAGGAAGACCTGCAACAAAGAGGGAAAGTATCGAAAACCATCATGGAATTTTTAGAGAATCATGGTTGTTTGGAAAATCTGCCCGAACAAAATCAGTTATCATTATTTTAAACTTTGTTTGATTAACTTACTTTTGGTAGATTCCTTGTTTGCCGATATTGATAAAATGGGACAATTGCAAAATGGTTTTGATTATGATATATTTTTATTGGCAATACTAACTTTAATCTCTTGAATCTAAAGAGTGGGGAGTTCCTCACTCTTTCCTGTTTGTAAAAAGGTTTATCAAAACACAAATTTAAAAAACATGTAAACAATAATTTTAAATGGTTAGTCAACTTTTTCATTTTCTCCGCATAATAAAAATAACTTTTACATTTGTTACATTTGAATTTCCTAAAGAGGAGGGAAAATATGAGCAAAGTAACGGAAATCGTCGAAAAAATTGCATTGCCAATTGTCCATGAATTAGGCTTAGAAATAATCGATATTGAATATGTTAAAGAGGGCAAAAACTGGTATCTGCGTTTGTATATTGATAAAGAGAATGGTGTCGATATTGAAGAATGCGGAATTGTCAGTGAAAAATTAAGTGAAAAACTGGATGAAATCGATCCAATTCCTCACAATTACTATTTAGAAGTTTCATCACCAGGAGCAGAGCGCCCATTGAAGAAACAGGCGGATTTTGAAAAGGCAATTGGGAAAAATGTCCATATCAAAACATATGAACCGATTGAAGGCGAAAAGATTATTGAAGGGATTTTACAAGAATTTGACGGTACGACCGTTACGATTGAAGTGCGGATCAAAACAAAAAGCAAAATAATGCAAATCCCATATAATAAAATCGCACAAGCAAGATTAGCTGTTGTTTTTTAGAAAGAAAAGCGCGAGTTGCACAATATAACGGATCCACTTTTTTTCAGGCGATGTTGATTTGAATAGGAAAAATACATAAAAGGGGGATATTGTAATGAGTAGTGAACTTTTAGACGCCTTGGACCGACTGGAAAAAGAAAAAGGAATTTCACGAGACATCATTGTTGAAGCAATCGAAGCTGCACTTATTTCTGCTTATAAAAGAAATTTCAATCAAGCACAAAATGTTCGAACAGATTTTAATCTAACCACAGGGACAATGCATGTGTATGCTCGCAAAGAAGTCGTGGATGAAGTATTTGATTCAAGATTGGAAATTGCCATAGAAGAAGCGAGAAAAATCAACCCGAATTACGAAACTGGCGATATTGTCGAAATTGAAGTAACACCAAAAGAATTTGGTCGGATTGCAGCTCAGACAGCCAAACAAGTAGTCACACAAAGGGTCCGTGAAGCTGAGCGGGGAATCATTTATGAAGAATTTATCGACCGTGAAGATGATATTATGACGGGGATTGTTCAAAGAAAAGATAATCGCTATGTCTATGTAAGTTTAGGAAAAACAGAAGCCTTATTGCCAGCGCAAGAGCAAATGCAAAATGAACAATACAATCATAATGACCGAATAAAAGTTTATATTACGAAAGTGGAAAAAACAACGAAAGGGCCACAAATTTTTATTTCCAGATCGCATCCGAATTTATTAAAACGATTGTTTGAGCTTGAAGTTCCGGAAATATATGAAGGAATTGTCGAGATAAAATCGGTAGCAAGGGAAGCAGGTGACCGCTCAAAAGTATCCGTCTGGTCAGATAATCCAGATGTCGATCCGGTCGGTTCATGTGTTGGACCAAAAGGCTCCAGGGTACAGGCGGTGGTGGATGAGTTGAACGGGGAAAAAATAGATATCGTAAAATTTTCAAAAGATCCAGTTGAATTTGTCGCCAATGCGCTTAGTCCTTCGAAAGTTTTAGATGTCATTGTAAATGAAGAGGAAAAGTCAACCGTTGTCATTGTTCCAGATTACCAGCTTTCGTTAGCGATTGGCAAACGCGGTCAAAATGCAAGACTTGCTGCAAAATTAACCAATTGGAAAATAGATATTAAAAGTGAATCAGATGCGAGAGAACTAGGTATATACCCTCGAGAAGAACCGCTATTTTCTCCAGACTTAACATTCAATGATGAAGATACAAACATAAATGAAGAGGACCAAAAAGTGGAGGAAGAATATCCGGTTACACAAGGGGAAGCTCATGACTTTGCCGAACTTGAAGAAAACGGAGAGGTGATGGAACATGAACAAACCGAGAAAGATACCAATGCGTAAATGTGTGGCCACTGGAGAAATGCATCCGAAAAAGGAGTTGCTACGGATTGTCCGCTCCAAAGAGGGAGAAGTCTCGATTGATCCAACTGGAAAGAAAAACGGCCGTGGTGCATATTTGTCCAAAAATAAAGAAGCTGTTCTTCTGGCAAAGAAAAAAAATATTTTAAAACTTCATTTAGAAACGGAAATTGATGAAAGTTTTTATGATGAAATCCTTGCGTTTATTGAAAAGGAGAACACTTTGAAGTCATGAAGCAGGATAAATGGCAATTATTGCTTGGGTTGGCTCATCGAGCAGGGAAATTGGTTTCGGGTGAAGAACTGGTGGTAAAGGAAATTCAAAATAATCGTGCCAAACTGGTTTTATTGGCACAAGACGCCGGGAAAAATACAAAGAAGACAATTATTGATAAGTCAACATTCTATCACGTACCAGTTCAATTGGTTTCCGACCGTTATACATTAGGAAAATCGATTGGTAAAGAGGCACGGGTTGTCATTGCCGTGACAGATACCGGATTTTCTGGAAAGTTACAAAGTGAGTTTGAACAAATTCAGTGGGGGTGAAACAATGACGAAAATGCGTGTATATGAATATGCAAAGAAAAACAATGTTACAAGTAAAGTCGTTATTGAAAAATTGAAAGAACTAAATATAGAAGTGTCTAATCATATGACAACAATTGAACCAAACGCCATAAAACAATTAGATGAAACTTTTAGGAAAGGAAAGTCACAATCAACGAAAGAGCCTATGACAAACAAACAATCTGAAAATAACCAGACGAATAGAAACAAACAACAAGCAGGGGAAAATAAGTTAAAATCAAAGGGTGGCATGCATTCGAATAAAAACCGTCCACAAGGTTCAAATAAAAAATTAGCACAAGCAAAAATTAAACCAACAGCCAAAAAGGTACCATCTACAGTAATCGCTGATGATGAAGGATTGGATGATGTTGCAATACCTAACAGAGTTAAAGTAAAAACACCTCCTAAAAACAAGGAAGGAAAAAAATACGATCAAGAGTTTCGATCAAAAGAAAACAAAGCTTTTCATAGGAATAAAAACAAGGCGAAATCGGGACAAAAAAAGAAAAATCGTTCACCGGTCCAAACTCCACCTGTGAGAAAAGAAAAGGAACTTCCTAAGAAAATTTCATATACAGATACACTCACAGTTGCGGAATTGGCGAAAAAATTACATCGAGAACCATCGGAAATTATAAAAAAACTATTTATGCTTGGGGTCATTGCCACCATTAACCAAGAATTAGATAAAGATGCCATTGAGTTAATTTCAGGTGAATATGGTGTAGAAGTCGAGGAAAAAGTCAGCGTCGATATATCCGATTTAGAATCTTTTATTACAGAAGATAGTCCGGAAAATTTAAGTGAACGTCCTCCAGTTGTAACAATTATGGGTCATGTTGACCACGGCAAAACGACATTACTGGACTCAATCCGCCATACAAAGGTTACCCAAGGTGAGGCCGGTGGCATAACGCAACATATCGGTGCTTACCAAGTCGAAATTAACCAGAAAAAAATTACTTTTCTGGATACTCCAGGGCATGCCGCATTTACAACGATGCGGGCACGTGGAGCTCAAGTTACCGATATTACCATTTTAGTTGTTGCAGCGGATGATGGTGTCATGCCACAAACGGTTGAAGCCATTAACCATGCCAAAGCTGCGGATGTTCCAATCATTGTTGCAGTCAACAAAGTTGATAAGCCTGATGCCAATCCAGAACGGGTCATGCAAGAATTATCGGAATATGGATTGATTGCTGAAGACTGGGGTGGGGATACGATTTTTGTTCCTATCTCTGCTTTAACAGGTAAAGGCATTGATCAATTGTTGGAAATGATTCTGCTTGTTAGTGAAATGGAAGAATTAAAAGCAAACCCGAAACGGAATGCATACGGAACCGTCATTGAAGCAAAACTCGATAAAGGAAGAGGTTCGGTCGCAACACTGCTAGTTCAAAATGGAACTTTGAAAATCGGCGATCCGATTGTTGTCGGTAATACGTATGGACGTGTTCGGGCCATGGTTAATGATCGTGGTCGTCGGGTAAAACAAGCAGAACCATCGGCAGCTGTCGAGATTACCGGCTTAAATGAAGTTCCTCAAGCGGGCGATCGTTTTGTAGTTTTAGAGGATGAAAAAACCGCTCGCCAAGTTGGGGAAGCACGTAGTCAAAAAGCACTGCAGGAAACAAGAAACGAGACAGCTCGAGTCAGCCTTGATACATTATTTGAACAAATGAAACAAGGCGATTTGAAAGAGCTAAACATTATCGTTAAAGCGGATGTTCAAGGTTCAGCTGAAGCATTAGTTGCTTCTTTACAAAAAATTGACGTTGAAGGCGCAAAAGTAACTATTATTCATACTGGCGTCGGGGCAATCACCGAATCAGATATTATCTTGGCCACAGCATCAAATGCCATTATTGTCGGCTTTAATGTCAGACCAAATCCAAATGCAAAACGAATGGCAGAAGAGGAAAATGTCGATATTCGCTTACACCGAATCATATATAAGGTTATTGATGAAATAGAACAAGCAATGAAAGGTTTATTGGATCCGGAATATCAAGAAAAAGTAATCGGCCAAGCTGAGGTGCGGACAACATTTAAAGTTTCAAAAGTTGGTACAATTGCCGGATCCTATGTAACAGACGGCAAAGTGACAAGAGATAGCTCTGTTCGGTTAATCCGTAACGGAATTGTAATTTTTGAAGGTGAAATTGATTCGTTAAAACGATTTAAAGATGATGTGAAAGAAGTCAATCAGGGATATGAATGTGGGATTACTATAAAAAACTTCAATGATATTAAAGAAGGCGATATAATTGAAGCATATATCATGGAGGAAATTAAAGTAAAATGATACTTGCGGGTTCAATTGAGTGCATAATCTATGATGCCCAATCTTTAAAAGAAAAACGTTCAGTACTAAAGAAAATCATCGCCCGAATTCAAAACCGTTATAATATTGCTATTGCTGAAGTAGATCATCAAAATGTATGGCAAAGGACGAAATTGATTTTAGTAACTGTTGGATCATCAAAAATCGTTGCTGAACAGGAATTGCAAAAAGGATTAGCACTCATTGATTCATTTCCGGAAATTGAAAGAACCGAAACAGTTTTAGAATGGTTTTAAACTAGAGGTGATAAACTTGAACATACGGGCAAAACAAGTTGGGGAACAGATGAAAAAGGAACTGAGTGAAATTATTAGCCGGAAAATTAAAGATCCGCGAGTCGGATTTGTTACCGTCACGGATGTGGAAGTGACAGGTGACCTTCAACAGGCAAAGGTATTTATCTCTGTTTTGGGAGATGATAAACAAAAAGAGGAGTCACTGATTGGATTAACTAAGGCAAAAGGTTTTATCCGTTCCGAGATTGGTCGACGCATTCGTTTAAGAAAAACACCGGAAATTATATTTGAATTTGATGAATCAATTGATTATGGAAATCATATCGAAACATTGCTCCATCAACTTCATAAAGATGAAGTTCAAGGTGAAGAATAATTTGTTTTTAGGGCCATCCAAAGTTTCATTTCGTTTTTTTGTATAAAAGACTCGTTTTCTAAACGATGTCTTTCATATGAAAACAGAAACTTTTCGGATTGCCCTTCGTTTTCGTTTACGAGAAAGTCAGGTGAAAAAATTGAATGGCGTTATTCCGTTATGGAAACCAAAAGGGATGACATCACATGATTGTGTAATAAAAATCAGGAAATTATTAAGAACAAAAAAGGTTGGACATAGTGGTACGCTCGATCCAAATGTGACCGGGGTACTGCCAATATGTGTAGGAGAAGCAACAAAAATCGTTCAATATGTAACAAACTTTGGAAAATGTTATCAGGCAGAAATTACGATTGGCATTTCGACAACGACAGAAGACAGTGACGGAGAAATCGTACAAACAAAGCCTGTCAAACAACCAATTTCACGAGATGAAATTTTGGCAGCTTTACAACAACTTACTGGGGAGATTGTCCAAATTCCACCGATGTATTCAGCGATAAAAGTTAATGGGAAAAGATTATATGAATATGCTCGTGAAGGGATAGAGATAGAAAGACCTGAGAGGACTGTTACTATCTATGAATTGGAGCTACTCAATGACAACAAAATATTTAATGGGGAACATATCCGTTTTTCCGTACATGTAAAATGCAGTAAAGGAACGTATATACGGACTTTGGCTGTGATGATCGGGGAATTGTTAGGTTATCCTGCCCATATGTCAAAACTTGTTCGAACATCAGCCGGTGGAATAGATGAGCTGCAATGTTTAACATTTGAACAAATTGAAGAAAAAATAGCCACAGGATTAACAAATGAAATATTTTTACCGATTGAATCTGTTTTGTTTCAATTGCCGAAATATGAAATTCATGATACATTAGCTAATAGAGTAAAAAATGGTGCCCTTATTCCTATACCTGATCATTTACTTTATACCCATGGTCCTATTGCTGTTTACAACAAAGGAAAGATATTAGCCATTTATAAACAACATCCAACAAAGCAAGGGATCTTGAAGCCTGATCGTGTTTTCGTGGGGAATTGAAACGAAAGGTGAGTTTATCAGTGGAAATCGTACGACTACAAATACCCAATAATTTAAAAAAAGAATCATTACCACCACTGTCATTGGCAATCGGTTATTTTGACGGTGTCCATATCGGTCACCGAACGGTCATGTTAACTGCAAAATCGATGGCAGAAGCAAAAAATTTAAAAAGCGCCGTTATGACATTTGACCCTTCACCGAAAGCTGTACTTGGGGATAATCCTGAAGAAGTCAAATATATTACTTTGCTCAATGATAAAATCCAATTAATTGAACAACTCGGGTTTGATTATTTATTTATTGTCCCTTTTACAAGAACATTAGCTAATTATTCTCCGGAAGAATTTATTAATTATTATATTGTTCAACTAAATGTAAAGCATCTAGTCGCTGGATTTGATTACACATATGGTAAATTTGGGAAAGGGACAATGGATAATATTGAAGCTTATAGTAAAGGACGCTTTTCACATCAAACAATCGGTAAGGTAGCGAAAAATGATTTAAAAATCAGTTCCACGCTTATCCGGGATTTAATCGAAAAAGGTCATGTCGATGAAGTGCCTAATTATTTAAGCCGATTTTATACAGTTAGCGGCTTTGTTATTCATGGGAAAAAGCGGGGGAAACAACTAGGTTTTCCAACAGCCAATCTCGTGATTAATGAACGATATATCCTTCCTGTAAACGGTGTTTATATTGTTCGCTTATTAGTGGATGGAAAATGGGAAAATGGTGTTGCAAGTATCGGCTACAATCCGACTTTTAATGAACAACAAACAGAGCGTTTTATTGAAGTCCATTTAATTGACTTCGACAGAGATATATATGGAAAGCCAATAATTCTTGAATGGCATAAACGGCTGAGAGATGAATTGAAGTTTGATGATATATCTGAACTTGTTGAACAAATTGGTAAAGATAAACAAGATGCTATTGAATATTTTAATAAATAATGATTAAACAATACTTTCTACTTCCTTTTTTTCGGTATGGAAGAACGGAAAGAGTTGCTTGCATTTTTGGATAAAAAGTAGTATTCTATATACCGTACGATACGAACCTTTGCTTGGCATGCCGCTAACTCCGACGCTCGCTCAGCAGAGGGGATTAGGAAAATATGGAGGTGAATATAATGGCTTTGACACAAGAACGCAAAAATGAAATCATTGCGGAATTTAAAACACATGAAAATGATACCGGATCACCGGAAGTTCAAATTGCCATTCTTACTGAGAAAATTAACTTGTTGAATGAGCATTTAAAAACACATAAGAAAGACCATCATTCTCGTCGTGGTTTGATGAAAATGGTTGGGAAACGTCGTAACCTGTTAGCTTACTTACGAAATAAAGATGTACAACGTTACCGTGGGTTGATCAACAAATTAGGTTTGCGCCGATAGAAAAAAGCGGGATAATCCCGCTTTTTTATTAGGACTCAAATATCGTAACTGTTGTTCCAGAAACTGACGTTTATGTCAATTGGAGTTTTGTTAACAATACATAACAAGACATTTCAAAATAAAAAAATGAAAGGAGTTCATTTATGGAAAATGAGAAACATACATTCTCCTATAATTGGGGTGGCAGACCGCTTACAATTGAGATCGGTCAATTAGCGAAACAAGCAAACGGTTCCTGTCTAGTCCGATATGGGGAAAGTGCGGTTCTTTGTACAGCGACTGCATCGAAAGATCCGAAAACTGTTGACTTTTTCCCATTAACTGTAAATTATGAAGAACGACTGTATGCAGTAGGAAAAATACCTGGAGGATTTATAAAAAGGGAAGGGCGACCGAGTGAACATGCGATTCTCTCCAGTCGTTTAATTGATAGACCAATTCGACCGCTATTTCCCGATGGTTTTCGAAATGAAGTTCAAGTGGTTAGTGTTGTCATGAGTGTTGATCAGGATTGTTCGACTGAAATGGCTGCAATGGTCGGGTCCTCAATTGCACTTTCAATATCCGATATTCCATTTCAAGGTCCGATAGCAGGTGTTGTTGTTGGCAGAGTCGATGGTGAGTTTATCATCAACCCGACAGTTGAACAAGCTGAAAAGAGCGATATTCATTTAACGGTTGCCGGCACAAAGGACGCCATTAATATGGTTGAAGCAGGTGCTAATGAAGTACCTGAAGAAATTATGTTGGAAGCAATCATGTTTGGTCATGAAGAAATTAAACGACTAATTGCCTTTCAAGAGCAAATGATAAATGAAGTCGGAAAAGAAAAAATGGATGTTGTTTTATTTGAAATAGATCCTGAGATTGAAACTGCTGTAAAGAGTCTTTGTGAAAAGGAAATGATTCAAGCTATCCAAGTTCCCGAAAAACATGCACGAGAAGCTGCCATCGAAGTAGTAAAAAATGAAGTTTTAGCGAAATATGAAAATGAAGAAGCGGATGAAGAAACAATAAAACAAGTAAAAACCGTTCTCGATAAGATTGTTAAGGAAGAAGTTAGACGGTTGATTACCGTTGAAAAAATTCGTCCAGATGGTCGAAAAATTGATGAAATCCGCCCATTATCATCTGCGGTCGGTTTATTACCGAGAGCCCACGGATCTGGTTTATTTACTCGTGGTCAAACACAAGCATTAAGTGTTTGTACACTTGGTGCATTAGGTGATGTCCAAGTTTTAGACGGACTAGGGTTAGAAGAATCAAAACGTTTTATGCATCATTATAATTTTCCACCGTTTTCAGTTGGAGAGACCGGACGAATGGGTGGACCAGGACGTCGAGAAATTGGACATGGTGCTTTGGGAGAACGTGCTTTAGAACCTGTCATTCCATCCGAGAAAGAATTTCCTTACACCATTCGACTTGTTTCTGAAGTTTTAGAATCCAATGGTTCTACATCTCAAGCAAGTATTTGTGGTTCTACTTTAGCATTGATGGATGCAGGAGTTCCAATCAAGGCGCCGGTTGCCGGTATTGCAATGGGACTTGTTAAATCGGGTGAGCATTATACAATATTAACTGATATCCAAGGAATGGAAGATCATCTTGGCGATATGGACTTTAAAGTTGCTGGAACTTCCAACGGTGTAACAGCATTACAAATGGATATTAAAATTGATGGTCTTTCCCGTGAAATATTAGAAGAAGCGCTGCAACAAGCGAAAAAGGGTCGGATGCAAATTTTAAAACATATGTTATCAACAATAAGTGAACCTCGTAAACAATTATCAAAATTTGCACCGAAAATTTTCTCTATGAAGATCAATCCTGAAAAAATTGGTGATGTCATCGGACCAAGCGGTAAGCAAGTGAAGAAAATCATCGAAGAAACAGGCGTTAAAATTGATATTGAACAAGATGGTACAATTTACATTGCCTCTAGTGATCAGGAAATGAATGAAAAAGCCCAAAAAATAATTGAAAATATTGTCCAAGAAGTAGAAATTGGGAAAATTTATTTAGGTAAAGTTAAAAGAATTGAAAAATTTGGGGCATTTGTTGAAATCTTAAATGGAAAAGACGGGCTTGTTCATATATCTGAACTTGCCGAAGAACGAGTCGGTAAAGTAGAGGATGTTGTCAAAATTAACGATGAAATCCTTGTGAAGGTTATCGAAGTTGATAAACATGGAAGAATTAATTTATCACGAAAAGCTGCCTTACGTGAACAAAAGCAAAAATAATCTTTAATTGATGGAAATGAATCTTAAGTTGATTGTTCTTCATTTCCTCTGTTCTATTTTAGAACTGGACTTTCTCAAGCGAGTAGGTCCATTTTTCATATATCAAAGATTTTATTTTTCCAAAGTTCTATCTTGTCCTATCCATTCATACGATTGGATAGGGGGGATGAAGTATGGAAAAGTATACATACCAGAAGCTTTCGGCAATCATTATAATTGGTTTTTTATCATTTTTAATCGTGAAAAATCCTTTTTCTGATACATATATGGAAAAATTACGTTCTGACGCTATGACTGTGTCTTCAGCAAAAGACTCTTTATTAATTGAAATAGAGGAAAAGTCAGAACAATATAAAATTCCACCTCAAGATGCCAAGATCGATCGAGTGTGGAAAAAAATGCCAGGCCATAATGGCTTGAAGGTTGATATAGATGCTTCCTATGATAAAATGAAAGAAGATGGTGTCTTTGATGAAAATAAACTTATTTTCAAACAAGTCTCGCCGAAAATTCATTTAGAAGATCTACCACCTGCACCAATCTACCGCGGACATCCAGACAAACCAATGATTGCTTTGACAATTAATGTTGCTTGGGGCAATGAATATTTATCTTCCATTTTGGCAACCTTGAAGAAACAAAATGTTCAAGCTACATTTTTTCTTGAAGGACGTTGGGCAAAAGAAAATCCTGACCTCGTCAAATTGATTGAAGAGGGAGGCCACGAGATTGGGAATCATTCCTATAGCCATCCGGATATGAGAACATTAAGCAGTGACCAGATAAAAAAGGAATTGGTAGATACAAATGAAATTATTCGAGCGACAATTGGTAAAACACCTGTTCTTTTTGCTCCACCGAGTGGAAGTTATCATGATAAAATTGTCGATATCGCTAATGACCTGAATATGAAAACAATTATGTGGACAGTGGACACGATCGATTGGCGAGATCCCCCGGTTTCTACTATGTTAAACCGTGTTCTAAAACAAATACATAACGGTGCAATCATTTTAGCTCACCCGACCCGTTCAACGGATGCGGCTCTTGAAAAGTTGTTAACAGAAATAAACGAAAAAGGGTATAAGATTGGAACGGTTTCTAACCTACTTGATGAAAAACGGTTGAACTACAGAACAAGTGAATCACGTAGTTGATACATGTGCAAACTATTAACTTGTATTCATAGAATATAAAAAGTTCTCATTCATTGTTTTTTATAACTGGTTTTTGATTAATAAAGATTATTGAAAGCATAATAATAAATAAAGATTAGCTCTAATATAGGAGGAACTTACTTGATAAAAAAATATACTTGTCAAAATGGCGTTCGAATTGTACTTGAAGAAATACCAACAGTCCGGTCCGTGGCCATTGGAATTTGGGTAAAAACGGGTTCACGGTACGAAACAAAAGAGCAAAATGGCATTTCACATTTCCTTGAACATATGTTTTTTAAAGGAACAGAAAATCGTTCCGCACAAGAGATTGCTGAGTCCTTTGATCGAATTGGTGGACAAGTTAATGCATTCACATCAAAAGAATATACTTGTTATTATGCTAAAGTATTAGACACCCATACGGAGATAGCATTAAACTTATTGGCAGACATGTTCTTTCATTCAACATTTGCTGAAAATGAAATTGTGAAAGAAAAAGGCGTTGTCTTAGAAGAAATTAAAATGTACGAAGATACACCTGATGATATTGTCCATGATTTATTATGTGATGCCATTTACGGTGATCATCCATTAGGTTATCCAATCTTAGGTTTAGAAGAAACATTGCAAACATTTACCGGAGATACGTTAAGGCAATATATGCATCATACCTATAGACCGGAAAATGTTGTTATCTCCATTGCCGGAAATATTAATGAAATGTTTATTAATGATGTTGAAGCACTCTTTGGACATTATGAAGGTGGTAAAGAAGAAATCCGGATTGAAAAACCGGCTTTTTATCAAAAAAAACTTGCACGAAAAAAAGAAACAGAACAGGCTCATTTATGCTTAGGTTTTCAAGGTTATCCATTTGGTCATAAAGATATTTATTCATTAATGATAGCCAACAATGTTCTTGGTGGAAGTATGAGTAGCAGACTCTTTCAAGAAGTACGTGAAAAAAGAGGGCTGGCCTATTCCGTATATTCTTATCACACTGCATTCGAGGACAGTGGATATTTAGCTATTTATGGAGGAACCGGAGCAAATCAATTAGATACTCTATATGAAACCATTCTAGAGACGATAAACGTATTTGTCAAAGAAGGAATTTCTGAGAAAGAATTAATCAACAGCAAAGAACAGCTGAAAGGGAATTTAATGCTCGGATTAGAAGGTACCAACAGCCGGATGAGTCGAAATGGGAAAAATGAATTGTTATTAAGAAAACATCAGACTTTAGATGAAATTATTGATATGATCGATGCTGTGCAAAAAGAGGATGTCGATCGAATGCTAAAGGAAATATTCACTGAAAAAGCCTCAGTAGCCTTGATTAGCCCGGATGGAAAAATACCACAATTGTTGTAAAAGATTCAGTCTCATTATGTCATTGCAAAGACAAAATCACTTTCCTTTGTCGTTTCCTTCTAAAATAATAGAATGGCTAATACATTATAAAAAGAAGGACAGGAAAGGGTGAGTGAGTTGCGTTTGAGTGAATTGGGTGGTAAGGAAATCGTTGACGTAAAAAAAGCCGAAAAATTAGGTGTACTTGGTCAAACCGACTTAGAAATTAATGAACAAACCGGTCAGATAGTTGCTTTAATCATACCAACAGGAAAATGGTTTCAATTTCGTAAGGCACAAGGTGAAATTCGTGTCCCTTGGAAATATATCAAAAAAATTGGGACAGATATGATTATCATCGATTTCCCGGATGAAGAATATGTAGATTAAAACTGGTCATAAGCAATCGAGTAAAATCGGTTGCTTTTTTTTTGAATGAAGAAAGGATCAATTTCCAACACACACATAGACAAAAGTCAACATATGATAATAAAGAATTTTGTGGCATGGATCTTGGAAATTGTATCGAAGAAGGTGAAAATTACTTCATGTTAACAGATTTGCAAATAGTGATTATGGGTGGTGACGCTAGACAAATCGAGGTCATCCGAAAATTAAGCGAATTGGGTGCGAAAATATCTTTAGTTGGTTACGAACAACTGGATCATTCTTTTACAGGAGCGGTTAAAGATAAAATTGATGAAATAAATTGGCAAAAGATAGATGCAATAATATTACCTGTTGCAGGTACAAGTTTAGATGGGGAAATCGATACCATCTTTTCTAATGAACATATTCGCATAGACGAAAATAAAATAGCTAAAACACCACCGCATTGTACTATTTATTCCGGAATTACAAATACTTATTTGACGAACATCACACAACAGGCACAAAGAAAATTAGAATTAATTTTTGACCGTAATGATGTAGCCATCTATAACTCGATTCCAACAGTAGAAGGTATTATTATGCTCGTCATTCAAAATACTGACTTTACCATTCACGGTTCTAAGACGGTTGTCCTCGGTTTCGGGCGCAATGGCATGACGATCTCCAGAGTTTTTCATGGACTTGGAGCAAAATTAAAAGTAGGTGCAAGGAATGCTGAACATATTGCTCGAATCGAAGAAATGGGGTTGGACTCTTTCCATCTTAATGATCTTGAACATGTTGTCAAAGATGCGGATATCATCATCAATACAATCCCTCACTTAGTCGTCACCGCTAATGTCATTTCAAAAATGCCCCATCACACACTGATTATTGATATAGCTTCCAAACCAGGAGGAACGGATTTTCGCTATGCTGAAAAACGGGGGATTAAGGCTATTTTAACCCCGAGCTTGCCGGGAATTGTTGCACCGAAAACAGCCGGGCAAATATTGGCCAATGTTCTCGTGGAGTTATTACATGCTGATTTATTAAAAAGAAAGGGGAATGTTAAATGAAAGTGGAAGGAAAAAGAATCGGTTTCGGATTAACTGCATCCCATTGTACCTATGACCAAGTTTTACCAGAAATAATAAAATTAGTAGAAAATGGTGCAGAAGTCGTACCGATCGTTACTTGGACGGTAAAAAATACAACGACTAGATTTGGATCCGGAAAAGAGTGGATTGAAAAGATTGAAAGAGCAACCGGTAAAAAAGTCATTGATAATATTGTCGACGCAGAGCCGCTTGGACCGACATATCCTCTTGATTGCATGGTCATTGCACCGATGACAGGTAACTCGATAAGTAAACTGGCAAATGCCTTAACAGACTCTCCGGTATTAATGGCTGCCAAGGCGACAATGAGAAATCACCGACCGGTTGTCATCGGAATCTCAACAAATGATGCGCTTGGTCTGAATGGTGTAAACTTGATGCGTTTAATCGCAGCAAAAGATATATACTTTATTCCTTTTGGGCAAGATGATCCCTATAAGAAACCGAAATCAATGGTTGCCGATATGACACAATTGCTTGAAACGGTTGAAGCTGCTTTAGAACATAAACAAATTCAACCTGTATTAATCGAACGGTATAAAAATGAGACGCATATTAATTGAAATAATCGTATGTTAAGATAAATAATCCGTTGTCCAACAAAAAAATTATCCATAAATTCCTGGAGTATGATAAAATAATGGTTAAATCAGGTTTACACGTATGGACGTGTAATGGGAAATCGAATTAGGCTATCATTCGATTCCCTTTTTTAAAACGGTAAAAAATGAAATGGTCCAGATTGGAAGGGGAAAAACAAATGGCAAATAATGGTTATCACGTTGCAGTTGTTGGAGCAACGGGTGCAGTAGGCGAACAAATGATGAAAACATTGATAGAAAGAGATTTTCCAATAACAAAAATAACTTTATTATCTTCGGCTCGTTCTGCCGGAAAAACGGTTCAATTTAAGGGAGAAGCAATAACTGTTCAGGAAGCAAAACCGGAAAGTTTTGAAGGTGTAGATATTGCTTTATTTTCTGCAGGAGGAACTGTTTCGCGTCAATTGGCTCCGGAAGCTGTGAAAAGAGGAGCAATTGTCATCGATAATACAAGTGCATTTCGGATGGATCCAAATGTACCCTTGGTTGTACCCGAAGTAAATGAGTTAGACTTGCAAAAGCATCAAGGGATTATTGCCAACCCAAACTGTTCGACAATCCAAATGGTAGTCGCTTTGGAGCCGATTCGTCAAAAATTCGGTTTAAATAGAGTCATCGTGTCAACCTACCAAGCAGTAAGCGGCGCAGGTAACCAAGCGGTTCAAGAATTGTACAGTCAAACAAAAGCAGTTTTAGATCATAAAGAAGTTCAAGCAAAGATCTTACCTGTTAAAAGTGATCAAAAACATTATCAAATTGCTTTTAATGCGATTCCGCAAATTGATGTTTTCCAAGATAACGGTTTTACGTTTGAAGAAATGAAAATGATTAATGAAACAAAGAAAATTATGCATATGCCCGAACTTAAAGTGGCAGCTACTTGTGTCCGGATTCCGGTAGCGTCTGGACATTCTGAATCAGTTTATTTTGAAATTGACACAGATCACGTAAGTACATTAGAAATGAAAAATCTATTATCCACTGCCCCGGGGATCGTTTTGGAAGATAATCCGAATGAGCAAATTTATCCATTAGCAACGAAGGCTGTTGGTCAACGTGATGTGTTTGTCGGTCGAATTCGTAAAGATTTAGATGAAAAAAATGGCTTTCACATGTGGGTTGTTTCCGACAATTTATTAAAAGGAGCGGCATGGAATTCTGTACAAATCGCCGAAAGTTTAATAAAACTTGGTCTACTTAATAATTAAAGAGACTAATTCGAACATGATTTTTAGCAAAACTTTTATTTTGGTTGAGGTGTTATATGAAAAAAATTATCGTACAAAAATTTGGCGGTACCTCTGTACGAACGAAAGAAAACCGTTTGTATGCATTAAAACATATAAAAAAAGTAATTGAAGAAGGATATAAATCGGTTGTTGTTGTTTCGGCCATGGGAAGAATGGGCGACCCATATGCAACAGATACTTTGCTTTCCCTTGTTGGTGGATCAAATACAAAAGTATCTAAGCGTGAACAAGATATACTAATGTCATGTGGAGAAGTAATCTCTTCAGTTATTTTTACAGAAATGTTGCAGGAAAACGGGATCAAAGCTACTTCATTAACCGGGGCTCAAGCGGGATTCCGCACCAATGATGATTTTACAAACGCTAAAATTATCGAAATGGATCCGAGCCGGTTATTAAAGGAACTTGACTCTCATGATGTAGTTGTGGTTGCCGGATTTCAAGGAATAACTGCTAATGGCGATGTAACAACGATTGGACGCGGTGGCAGTGATACATCTGCAGCTGCCTTGGGGGCAGCGTTACAAGCGGATTGGATCGATATTTTTACAGATGTAGCCGGAGTCATGACAGCTGATCCAAAACTGGCTGAAAAGGCTCGCCCACTAGATATTGTTACGTATAATGAGGTGAGCAACTTAGCCTATCAAGGCGCAAAAGTCATTCATCCACGAGCTGTAGAAATCGCTATGCAAGCGGATGTTCCGATTCGTGTGCGCTCTACTTATTCCGATGCAAAAGGGACATTGGTAACAAAGTTATCGAAAATAAAACGGGGAACGGATATCAAGGAAAGATTAGTTACCGGAATCGCCCATGTTTCCAACGTAACGCAAATAAAAGTAATGGCAAAAAAAGGCCAATTTAATTTACAGGTGGAAGTATTTAAGGCGATGGCTTCAGAGCAAATCTCGGTAGATTTCATCAATATATCCCCAAATGATGTCGTCTATACGGTTGATGACGATATGGCGGATAAAGCGAAAGCAACACTGGAATTATTAGGGTATGAACCACATTTAGAAAAACATTGTGCAAAAGTGTCTGTAGTTGGCGCAGGTATTACCGGCGTACCTGGTGTTGCTTCGAAAATCGTAACAGCTTTATCAAATCAAGGGATTCGAATTTTGCAATCAGCTGACAGTTATACAACGATTTGGGTATTAGTAAAACAGGATGATCTAAAAAAGGCGGTCAATGCACTTCATGACGCATTTCAACTGGAAAAAGACGAAATCGATGTTGAGGCGATTGATGAAAAAAGCTCATTTATAAACATATTATACGAGGAGTGAAGAAAATGAGCATTTTTGGACGAATATCTACTGCGATGGTTACCCCTTTTGATGCTAAAGGGAATATTGATTTTCAAAAAACGTCACATTTGGTTGAATATTTGCTGAAACATGGCAGTGATTCACTGGTCATCTCAGGTACAACCGGTGAATCACCAACTTTGACTCTTGAGGAAAAAACGGCACTATTTAAACATGTTGTAAACGTAGTTGATAAACGAGTTCCTGTTATCGCTGGTACCGGTAACTATAACACGAAGGACTCTATTGATTTAACGAGAAAAGCCGAGAATATTGGTGTTGATGCCATTTTACTCGTTGCCCCTTATTATAATAAGCCAAATCAAGAAGGTTTATATCAGCATTTTAAGGCGATTGCCGAAAGCACGAGTTTACCGGTTATGATTTATAATATTCCTGGTCGTTCGGTCGTTAATATTGAGCCGGAAACAATTATCCGTTTGAGTGAAATTCCCAACATAAAAGCGGTGAAAGAAGCGAGCGGAAATCTTGTGCAAATGGCTCAAATCATAGCAAATACACCGGATGATTTCGATTTATATTGTGGGGACGACAGTTTAGCGCTACCGACACTTGCTATCGGTGGTGTCGGTGTTGTTTCGGTTGCTTCGCATATTATTGGAAATGAAATGCAACAAATGATTCAAGCGTTTTACTCGGGTAATGTCTTAGAGGCAGCAAAATGGCATCAAAAACTTTTGCCGATTATGAAAGGATTATTTGCAGCCCCTAGTCCGGCTCCGGTAAAAACCGCATTACAATTAAAAGGTTTGAATGTTGGTTCCGTCCGATTACCGCTCGTACCATTAACCGAAAAGGAACGGAATCAATTGGCAGAATTGTTAAAGGCGCTTGATCATTAATATTTTGCTAGATCAAGATATTTCAAAAATTACGGGACATCCATACAAGTGAAAGTTCCTATAATTGGATGAAAGGACTTCATCCATAAATAGGAGCCCTTCACCATCGGGTGTCCCGATTATTATATTCATATGGCAATCATGAACTATGATAAAATGAAAAAAGATCAAAAAAATATGTAGTAGTATGAAGTAGACAGATGATCTTTTTTATTGGTCTATTTGTAAACAATCAATGAAAAAGTTATGATAAAAATATATGATGGATCAATTTCCCCCAATTCCAAAACATAAACTAGAAATGACATTCGTTTGTCCTTGAATACATAGGTTTCCATGATATTTTGTTGAAGTTTTTCTAGGTAATAATCCAAAAAGGGGAAGTTTGGAGGATTTAATTGCTGAAAAATATTTCATTTATTATATATTAACAGGAGGCTGTTTTATTTGAACAAAACAACACAAAAAATTAGAATCATTCCTCTAGGTGGAGTGGGGGAACTTGGCAAAAATATGTACGTGATCGAAGTGGAAGATGATTTATTTGTTATCGATGCCGGTTTAATGTATCCCGAAAATGAAATGTTTGGAATTGACATTGTGATCCCGGATGTAACCTACTTGTTGGAAAACCAAAATCGGCTACGTGGTATCTTTTTATCCCATGGTCATGAAGATCATACCGGTGCACTTCTTTACTTTTTAGACAAAGTATCTGTTCCGGTATTTGGGACAAGGTTGACACTTGCCTTAACGAAAGGAAAATTGCAAGAAAAAAATAGCCGTTTAACATATGAATTCCGAGAAGTTGACGAGAACACCTGTCTTTCATTTGCACATGCCAATATTTCCTTTTTTCGGGTGAATCACAGTATACCTGATTCAGTAGGTATTCAAATTGAAACGGAAAACGGTTCAATTGTTTATACCGGTGATTTTAAATTTGATCAAAGTGCAATAGGCGGATACCGTGCAAGTATTACAAAAATGGCGAAAATCGGTGAAAAAGGGGTTCTTTGTTTACTTTCCGACAGTACGGAAGCTGAGAAAATCGGCTATACCCCATCAGAGGTACAAGTAGGAAATTCAGTTGAAGAAATTTTTGGAAGATCAGAAGGACGGGTTATTTTTGCCTGCTATGCATCATCTGTCAATGCCATCCAACGGCTGTTAAATGCCAGTTTCCAATCTGGCAGAAAAGTGGTTATCATTGGTAAGACACTGCAAAATGTGTTTCAAGTCACACAGCAATTAGGATATTTGGAGGTCCATGAAGATTTAATCATTCGCTATGAAGATATGGGAAAATACAAACCCCATGAAATTGCCATACTTATGAGCGGGCATCAAGGTGAACCGCTGGAAGCACTTCAAAAAATGGTTAAACGATCTCATAAACTACTTCAAATTGAAAAGAATGATACGGTTTTAATTGCAGCTTCTCCTCATCATGGTGAAGAAATATTTTTAATTCGGACGGTTGATATGTTGTTTCGTGCCGGTGCTAATGTCATTACTGGCCCAAAAGTGCATGTTAGTGGACACGGGCGTGAAGAAGAATTGAAATTAATGATTAATTTAATGAGACCGAAGTTTTTTATCCCTATCCACGGTGAATATAGAATGTTAAAAGCACATGCGAATATTGCCGAGAAGATGGGAGTTGATCGTGATTGTATTTTTATTCCGGATAAAGGGGATGTAATTGAAATAAAAAACGGTCAAATGAGACAAAATGGTCGTGTCACTGCTGGTAATGTATTAATTGATGGTAGTGGTGTAGGTGATGTTGGCAATATCGTATTACGTGATCGAAAAGTGCTTTCACAGGATGGTATTTTAATTGTTGTTGTTTCAATTAATCGGAACGAAAGGAAAATCGTCTCCGGTCCAGAAATTATTTCAAGAGGTTTTGTTTATGTTAGGGAATCTGAACAATTAATGGGACAGGTAACCAAAATGGTAAAGGAAATCGTCACTAAGAACATAAAAGTCTATAACTTCGAATGGTCCAATATTAAACAAGAAATGCGAGAATCATTAAATAGTTACCTTTTTAACAAAACAAAACGAAAACCAATGATCATTCCAATCATTATGGAAGTATAGCAGTCATTTTCTTTTTCATTATTGAAACGAAACATCTTTCTATTCGCATGAAATTGTATTTGTCGTTCATACTATATGTATCACGTTTGGAAGGAGTTTCGTTTATGAATATAAAGAATAATCAAGAACAAGAGAACCCACAAAAGGAGATTCCAAAAACCGAAGCACCAATTTCTCCTTTGATGGAAAAAATTCAACAACTCGGACAAACGAATGTCCCTAGTTTGTCCAATGATTCCAATATTCATTGTTTAACTATCGTTGGTCAAATAGAAGGGCACTTACAGTTGCCTCCGCAAAATAAAACAACAAAATATGAACATGTCATTCCACAAATTGTCGCCATTGAACAAAATCCAAAAATTGAAGGGTTACTGATTATTTTAAATACAGTTGGTGGAGATGTAGAGGCTGGTTTAGCCATTGCAGAAATGCTCGCCTCCTTATCTAAACCGACAGTTTCCCTTGTATTGGGTGGTGGACATTCAATAGGTGTACCCATTGCTGTAAGTACGGATTACAGTTTTATTGCTGAAACAGCGACGATGACTATCCATCCGATTCGCTTGACTGGACTTGTCATTGGTGTTCCACAAACATTTGAATATTTGGATAAAATGCAAGAACGAGTGGTTAGTTTTGTTACGAAACATTCGAAAATAGAACCGGATACCTTTAAAGATCTGATGTTTGCCAAAGGAAATCTAACCCGTGATATAGGGACCAATGTGATTGGAACAGCTGCAGTAGAGTATGGATTGATTAATGAAGTGGGGGGCATCGGACAGGCAATGGCAAAATTGAATGAATTAATCGAATTGGAACGGAAAAATGAGGAAGGGATTGTCCAATGATTTTACATACGCTAATACCGGCTGAATTAATTTTTCAGGAAGGACAAATTCCCAAAACAAAGGAAAAGTTCGTTGTTTATAACGGAATACCGCTAATCGTGGAAGTAATAAATGAAACGGATTTACAAGTAAAACAAATTTTAAGCACAAACCCGAATCATTATTTACAATCGGATATTTATCCGGGAGCAAAGATTTCCTATTGGCAATAAGAGAAAAAATACGATCCTCTAGACAAGAAAACTCATTTAGCGGCTGTTCTCCAATATGTTTAACCTTTTAACTTATACAAGCCGGTGTCTATTATTCTAGTCCCTACTTATGTTATAATAAGAAAAATACAAGCGGCAGCCAATGAAGGCTGCTATCTTTATGATTTAGGTGACGGATTATGGTAAAACGAAAAAAGCGCAAGACAAAAAGGCAAATGAAGTTGAAACAAATAATGAAGTTTGAAGTCGGAGCTTTTATTATTTTGGCCTTATCTATTATTGCCATTTTACAACTTGGGTTAGTGGGCCATGGCTTGGTAAGTTTTTTTCGCTTTTTAGTAGGTGAGTGGTATATTATTTTACCTTTATCGGGAATTATTTTAAGCTGTTATTTTATCTGGAAACGAAGCTGGCCTAATTTTTTTCAGCGAAAATTAATTGGTACTTATTTAATCTTTGCAGCACTCCTGTTATTAAGCCATGTGAAATTGTTTGAATTGCTTTCCAGTCAGGGGCCTTTTAATAAACCTAGCGTTCTCATAAATACTTGGGAATTGTATTGGATGGATTTACGTGGTGAAGCAAGTTCTACGGATTTAGGCGGAGGGATGATTGGTGCTCTTTTATTTTCTGTCTGTTTTTTATTATTTGATGCGACAGGGGCAAAAATTATCGCCTTTATATCGATGATGATCGGATTTATTTTACTTACCGGTAAATCATTTGGAGATATTTTACATACGTTATTTTCAAAGATGCTGGTTTTCTTTAAAGACATGTGGAAAAGTGTTAAAAATGACGTGAATAACTGGTGGTCGAAGCCAAAAAGAAAGCTTGGCAAACAAAGAAAGAGGAAACCCGAACATTCGAAAATTAGTAACAAACATGAACAAGTTAATGAAACTGTCCCAGGAAAAGAACCGATTATTTCCAATTTTGCCGAGAAAGTATATCGTGATGATGACACCCACGACGAAGATGCTGTTGAAGAAAATAGCGATGACGAGATAACACAAGTCCCAATGAATTTTTCCGAGGTGGAAAATGTTGACTATCAATTACCACCATTATCCTTATTAAAATTACCGAAACAGGCGGATCAAAGTAATGAATATGAATTTGTTCATTCCAATGCCGCGAAATTAGAACGGACATTTCAAAGTTTTGGTGTTAAGGCGAGGGTAACCCAAGTACATATTGGTCCTGCAGTTACCAAATATGAGGTTCATCCCGATATCGGTGTGAAAGTGAGTAAGATCATCTCACTCACAGATGATATTGCGTTGGCACTGGCCGCTAAAGATATCCGAATGGAAGCTCCTATTCCTGGTAAATCGGCCATTGGTATAGAAGTACCTAACTCAGAAATTGCAGTGGTATCATTAAGAGAAGTATTAGAAGATAGTTATGATCAAATCGATAAGAAATTATTGATTGCTCTTGGCCGCGATATTACTGGAGAAGCTGTACTGGCTGAATTAAATAAAATGCCGCACCTGTTAATCGCTGGCGCAACCGGTTCAGGGAAAAGTGTTTGTGTGAATGGGATTATTACTAGTATTTTAATGCGGACAAAACCGCATGAAGTCAAACTAATGATGATTGATCCAAAAATGGTGGAATTAAATGTGTATAATGGTGTACCACATTTACTGGCACCGGTCGTGACCAATCCAAAAAAAGCAGCGCAAGCATTAAAAAAAGTAGTAAATGAAATGGAACGAAGATATGAACTGTTTTCCCAAACCGGAACAAGAAATATTGAAGGATATAATGATTTTATTCGTCATCATAATCTTGAAACAGGTGAAAAACAACCGCTCTTACCATTTATTGTCGTTATTGTCGATGAACTTGCTGACTTAATGATGGTCGCAACATCGGATGTGGAAGATGCTATCACAAGACTTGCTCAAATGGCTCGTGCTGCCGGCATCCATTTAATTATTGCAACACAAAGACCTTCTGTCGATGTACTTACCGGTGTTATTAAAGCAAATATCCCTTCACGTATTGCATTTGCCGTAAGTTCGCAAACCGATTCCAGAACGATTTTGGATATGGGTGGGGCAGAAAAACTTCTTGGGCGGGGGGATATGTTATTCCTGCCGGTTGGTCAATCAAAACCGATTCGAATTCAAGGAGCATTTTTATCCGATTCAGAGGTTGAGGAAGTAGTCAACTTTGTTATTTCACAGCAAAAGGCACAGTATCAAGAAGAAATGATTCCGGAAGAAATTGCCGAAACAGAAGAAACAGTCGATGATGAATTATATGATGAGGCGGTACAATTAATTGCCGAAATGCAAACCGCTTCCGTTTCGATGCTGCAAAGGAGATTTCGAATTGGCTATACAAGGGCTGCGAGATTAATCGATGAAATGGAAAAGCGGGGAATCGTTGGACCTTATGAAGGAAGTAAACCAAGAGCGGTGCTCATTGCAAAACCAGGTGAAGAAGACATGAAAACTTCTTAAATTTACTCTCAAACGTTAGAAAAACGAGGGGATCATTCTTGGTCCCTATTTTTTTGAAAAGTAAGAATAACGAATACTATTTAATTTTCTTTTAAAAATGTTCGTGAGATAATTATATGTACACATTGTGAAAGTAAAAAATTGATTTTTTATACCTTGACAAAATGGAAATGATAGGGTTTTCATATTTTGTTCATAAGTTTTTTTCGTGAAATTTAAAGTTCGTATTCCTATTTTAAATATTTCATGCTATATTTAACTTAGTTAATAGCGGCATGTGAAAAGGCCCTTTACGAGAATAATTTATAAAAAAAGGAAGATTTCCATAAAATAAAGGTAGGTAACCATTTTCACAATATGCTCTATTAAAATTTTTTAAGGGGGATTTCTCATGAAGAAAAAAAGACTTTCTATTCTTTTTTCACTCCTTCTTCTTTCAGGACTCGTTTTAAGTGCTTGCGGTTCAAAAGATGAAGGAAACAATGAACAAGGTGCCAAAGATGGCGGTAAAGATGATAAAGGTTTCTCCGTTGCAATGGTAACCGATGTTGGTGGGGTCGATGATAAATCCTTTAACCAATCCGCATGGGAAGGAATTCAAGCTTTTGGTAAAGAACACGATCTTCAAAAAGGCGATGGCGGTTACGACTATTTGCAATCGAAATCAGATGCAGACTATGTATCTAACTTAAATGCATTAGCTCGTCGCAACTTTGATCTAATTTTCGGTATCGGTTATAACTTGGAGAACCCAATTGCTGAAATAGCCGATCAACGTAAAAATGTTCATTTTGGTATCGTTGATTCTGTTGTTGAAAAAGACAATGTCGTCAGCATTATGTTTAAAGAACAAGAAGCTGCTTTCCTTGCAGGGGTTGCTGCAGCAATGGAAACAAAAACGAAAAATGTTGGTTTTGTCGGTGGCATGGAAAGTGATGTTATTACACGTTTTGAAGCCGGATTTAGAGCGGGTGTGGCATCAGTTGATCCATCTATTAAAGTTCAAGTAAACTACACCGGTGCGTTTGATAAGGCTGACCTTGGAAAATCTGCTGCAAACCAAATCTATTCGAACGGTGCAGATATTATTTTCCACGCTGCAGGTGGAACTGGAAACGGTGTGTTTGCTGAAGCAAAAGAAAGAAAACAACAAAACCCGGATGCAAATGTATGGGTAATTGGTGTTGACAGTGACCAATATGATGAAGGTACCGTTGAAGTGGATGGAAAGGAATATAATATCACTTTAACATCTGCTTTAAAACGTGTTGATCTTGCGGTTAAAGACATTGCTCAAAAATCTATGGATGATAAATTCCCAGGCGGAACGACTGTTACATATGGACTCGCAGATAAAGGTGTTGAATTATCCACAACAGGTGACCATTTATCCGAAACAACTTTAACAGCCGTTAACGATTGGAAAGAAAAAATTATTAATGGCGATGTTACTCCTCCAGGAACAAAAGAAGAGATGAATAGCTTCTTGAAAGATCTAGGTGTAACTCCGTAACTTTCCGGTTTTCATCAAAGTTGTTTATGAATAATGTAATGGATACAGTGGGTTAATCCTACTGTATCCATATTACTAAAAAGCGATACATAAAAAGCTTTAATTTCATCACTTGTTAATTGAAGCTTTTTATGTATGCCTTTTATTTCTTTTTTTTTTGGACTATTTTGTTTACTTTTCAAAAGGTAAAGGAAGGTGAATAGAAGCAATTGGGTTTTACCAATTGCCATTTTTATCGAACAAATAGAGTTGTCAAAGTCCGGACAAGCGAGAAAGAGATGAAAAACATTTGTTGTGCTAGGGGGTTTGAATATGGATTATGTTATAGAGATGTTGAATATTACCAAGATATTCGGTAATTTTGTGGCGAATGACAAAATTACCCTACAACTAAAAAAAGGGGAAATTCATGCCCTTTTAGGTGAAAATGGTGCCGGAAAATCAACATTGATGAATGTGTTATTCGGATTGTATCAACCGGATGGAGGGGAAATTCGCGTTAAAGGAAAGTCTGTTAAAATTACAGACCCGAACGTGGCAAATGATTTAGGGATCGGAATGGTTCATCAACATTTTATGCTAGTTGATACGTTCACTGTTACGGAAAATATTATATTGGGGAAAGAACCGAAGCATGGCGCTGGAACAATTGATATTAAATCAGCTGCGGAGGAAATTACCCGACTTTCCGAATTGTATGGCCTTGAAGTCGACCCGTATGCAGTGGTGGCTGATATTTCTGTCGGCATGCAGCAACGTGTTGAAATTCTCAAAACACTTTATCGTGGAGCAGATATTCTTATTTTTGATGAACCGACTGCTTCATTAACACCACAAGAAATTACCGAACTGATCGATATTATGAAGAAACTGATTAATGAAGGGAAATCAATTATTTTAATCACACATAAATTAAAAGAGATTATGGAAGTTGCTGATCGCGTTACCGTTATTCGCCGAGGAAAAGCAATAAAAACATTAAACATTTCTGAAACAAATCCTACTGAATTAGCGAGTTTAATGGTTGGTCGTGATGTTATCTTTAAGACAGAAAAAAAACCGGCTCATCCAAAAGAAGAAGTATTGAAAATTGAAAATCTTGTAGTAAAAGATTACCGTGGAGTAGATAAAGTAAAAAATTTACATTTATCTGTTCGCCGTGGAGAAATTTTAGGAATTGCCGGTGTTGATGGAAACGGTCAAACGGAATTAATTGAAGCAATTACCGGACTAAGACATGTTGAAAGCGGAAATATTACATTGATTGGCAAAGATATTACAAACTTAAAACCGCGAAAGATTACTGAAACTGGACTTGGGCATATACCACAAGATCGTCATCGTCATGGTCTTGTTCTTAATTTTTCAGTCGGAGAAAATTTTGTATTGCAATCCTATTATCATGAGCCATTTTCCAAAATAGGAGTTTTACAGAATCGGGAAATTTATAATTATGCGAATAAATTAATTGATGAATACGATGTTCGTACTCAAAGTGCGTATGAACCTGCCCGTGCTTTGTCAGGCGGAAATCAACAAAAAGTTATTATCGGTAGAGAAATTAACAGAGATCCGGATTTGCTCATAGCCGCACAACCAACAAGGGGACTTGATGTTGGAGCAATTGAATTTATTCATAAGCGCTTAATTGAACAAAGAGATAACGGAAAAGCGGTTCTTCTCGTTTCCTTTGAATTAGATGAAGTCATGAATGTGAGCGATCGTATTGCAGTTATTTTTGATGGGCAAATTTTGGATATCGTCGATCCGAAAGAAACAAATGAACAAGAACTCGGTTTATTGATGGCTGGACATAAAGCGGATAGAAATAGTCCTCAGCAAATGTCAGACCAGGCTGTTAAGAAGGAAGGTGAGGAGTAACATGTCAAAACGATGGACATCGATATTAATACCGGTTTTGGCTGTTATTTTAGGTTTACTGGTTGGTGCATTGATTATTGCCATTAGTGGTTATAATCCGATTGTCGGTTATGCACAGTTATGGGAAGGGATTTTCGGGGACTCTTATGTTATAGGTGAATCGATTCGGCAAATAACTCCTTATGTTTTAGCTGGTCTGGCCGTCGCCTTCGCATTCAAAACAGGATTATTTAACATCGGTGTTGAAGGTCAACTAATCGTCGGATGGTTTGCAGCGGTTTATGTCGGAATCAGTTTTGATTTACCTGCTTATATTCATCTACCTTTAGCAATTTTAGCTGCAGGTTTAGCCGGTGCTTTTTGGGCGTTTATACCGGGAATTTTGAAGGCAAAACTAGGGGTTAATGAGGTAGTCGTAACGATTATGTTAAACTACACAGCTCTCCATGTAACCAATGCTTTAATTCGCTCAATTGCAAAAGGGGACACAACCGAACAGATAGCAAAAACGGCATCTCTTAGAATTCCTTTTTTTGAAGAGATCACACAATATTCGCGGATGCATGGCGGAATCTTTATTGCTATTCTTACCGTTATTATCATTTGGTTTATCCTAGAGAAGACAGCCTTAGGATATGAATTGAAAGCTGCCGGATTTAGCCAAGATGCTTCAAAATATGCTGGAATGAATGTTTCGAGAAATATTGTTATCTCTATGGTTATTTCTGGTTTTATTGCTGGTTTGGCTGGTGCCATGGAAGGACTCGGAACATTTGAATATGTTTCAACAAAAACGGCTATGACAGGAATTGGATTTGACGGAATTGCGGTTGCCGTCCTTGGCGGTAACAATCCGATTGGTGTTGTTTTCGGAGCAATTCTTTTTGGCGCCTTAAAGTATGGGTCATTAAATATGCCAAATCCGCCTGCTGAAATTCCTGAAGAAATGATTTCGGTTATTATTGCTGTCATCATTTTCTTTGTTGCGAGTGGCTACTTATTCCAATGGCTTTATGAAAAGTTTTTGAAAAAGAAAGGAGTGAAGTAGGATGAGTCTGATTGATACAATTGCTTTCATTTTTTATAATGCGATCTTTTATGCAGCTCCTCTCATCTTCACTGGATTAGGTGCCGTTTTTACAGAGCGGTCGGGTGTTACCAATATTGGATTGGAAGGCGTTATGCAAATTGGTGCCTTTACCGGAATTATATCTAATCTTTTCTTACATGATATCTTTGGTGGAGCAACTGTCTTTGTATCCATTATTATCGCAATGATCGTCGGTAGCTTGTTTTCTTCCTTATTGGCTATTTCGTCAGTCACCTTTCGTTCTGATCAAATTATTGCCGGTACAGCCTTGAATATGTTAGCTGCCGGGGGGACAATATTCCTTGTAAAGAAATTATTTGAAGGAAAAGGACAAACCCCAATGGTCAAGGATGCAATTACTCGTTTTGACATACCGGTTTTTGAAAACATTCCTGTTATCGGTAAAATCTTTTTCCAAAATGTTTATTTAACTTCTTATTTAGCTATTCTTGCAGCGATTCTTGGCTGGGTTATTTTATTTAAAACACCATTTGGCCTTCGTCTCCGTTCTGTAGGTGAACATCCGACTGCCGCTGATACAATGGGGATTAAAGTGAACAGAATGCGCTATATTGGTGTTATGATTAGCGGTGCATTAGGTGGAATCGGTGGAGCGATCTATGCCCAATCTATCACGCTTGATTACAGTCATGCGACGATTAGTGGTCAAGGGTTTATGGCGATTGCTGCAATGATTTTCGGTAAATGGAATCCGTTAGGAATGATGGGTGCAGCCATTTTCTTCGGTTTTGCCCAAAGTTTAAGCACAATCGGTCCAAGCATTCCATTTATTAAAGACATTCCAACCGTCTATTTATACATTTTACCTTATGTATTAACAATCTTGGCTGTAGCTGGTTTTATCGGGAAATCAGTTGCACCGAAAGCATTAAATACACCTTATATCAAAGGAAGCAGATAAAAAGCCATTTTGAGCGAGTCCTATCAATCGGGTAGGGCTCAATTTCTATTTAAGAAAGGATTATTTTTTCGAAAAAAAATCAAGGTAAACTTGAAATTAAAAAATAAACACATGTATAGTGGAAAGTGGGATAAAATGATTAGGGAATAGGAGTTTATATGGAAAGAATAGGAGGAAAATAATGGAAAGGATTATTGACAATCAAGGTGTGAAATTGCATTTAATAAAGACAGATAAGTACAAAACAAACACAATCGTATTTAAAATGAAGGCACCAATTGAAAAAGAACATGCAACGACAAGGGCACTTCTTCCCTATGTATTGCAAGGCGGCACCAATACATACCCGTCATTTACAGAACTAAGAACATACTTGGAAAATCTTTACGGTGCCACTTTGTCTGTCGATTTGCAAAAAAAGGGAGAATTCCATATTATTTCCATAACAATGGAAGTTGCCAATGAAAAGTTTTTAAAACAATCGACACCGTTATTAGATAAAGCTTTAACATTTCTTGCGGATGTTTTATTTAATCCGAAATCTACGAATAATTCATTTGACGAGCAGATTGTTGCAAAAGAAAAACGTACATTAAAACAGCGGATTCAAGCAGTAAATGATGACAAAATGCGTTATGCAAACTTAAGGCTGATACAAGAAATGTGTAAAAATGAACCATATGCAATTCCGGTAAATGGTATTTTGGAAGACGTTGACCAAATAACGGCTCAATCACTTTACAACTATTATCAAGAATCGCTCTCTTCGGATGAACTGGATTTATATATCGTTGGAGATTTTATTGAAGAGGAAGTCATTCAGACCTGTCAAGCGAAATTTCAATTAAAAAACCGTACACCGAAAAATATAGAACAAACAAAGGTTCAGAAAGAAGTAAAAGAAAATGTCATCATTGAAAAGCAGGATGTCGTCCAAGGAAAGTTAAATATAGGCTTAAGAACAAATATTCAATATGGGGAAGATGATTATTTTGCCTTACAAGTATTCAATGGTTTGTTTGGTGGCTTTCCCCATTCGAAGTTGTTTATGAATGTCCGTGAAAAAGCTAGTTTGGCATACTACGCTGCCAGCCGACTTGAGAGCCATAAAGGTTTAATGTTAGTCATGACCGGTATTGAAACGAAAAATTATGAAAAAGCTGTAACAATTATTAAAGAGCAGTTACAGGCAATGAAGCAAGGCGATTTTTCTGAAGCTGATATTGAACAAACAAAAGCGGTTATCCAAAATCAAATGTTGGAAACTTTAGATACCTCACGAGGGCTTGTTGAAGTTCTTTACCATAATGTTATCAGCGGAGCTAATGTGTCAGAAGAGACTTGGAAGGAAAAGATAGCGAACGTCACCAAGGAGAATATCATACAGGTTGGCGAAAAGATTCAATTGGATACCATTTATTTCTTATCAGGATTGGAGGCGTAAAACTGTGGAAAGACTGCTTTTTGATCAACTAGGTGAAGAGTTATATTATGAGAAAATGACCAATGGTTTAGACGTTTATATTTTACCGAAAAAAGGGTTTAATAAGACTTTTGCAACATTTACGACAAAATATGGTTCGATTGATAATTATTTTGTACCGCTTGGGCAAAAAGATTTCAAACATGTACCGGACGGGATTGCCCATTTTCTTGAGCATAAAATGTTCGAAAAAGAAGATGGTGATGTTTTTGGTCAATTTAGTAAGCAGGGAGCATCTGCCAACGCCTTTACATCCTTTACAAGGACGGCTTACCTTTTTTCATCAACGACGAATGTAAAAGAAAACTTAGAGACTTTAATTAATTTTGTTCAAGAACCTTATTTTACCGAAAAAACGGTGGAAAAGGAAAAAGGGATTATCGGTCAAGAAATTCAAATGTATAATGATAATCCGGATTGGCGGCTTTATTTCGGGGCGATTGAAAATATGTATCATAATCATCCTGTGAAAATTGATATTGCCGGAACCATTGATTCCATTGCCAAGATAACGAAAGATTTATTGTATGAGTGCTATCATACATTTTATCATCCGAGCAATATGCTATTATTTGTCGTTGGACCAGTGAATCCGCAAGAAATGATGAATTTTATCAAAGATAATCAAGCAAAAAAACCTTTTACGGATCAACCGGAAATTGAAAGAAAGTTTGCAGAAGAACCTACAACTGTTGCCAAAAAGGAACAAGTTCTTCATATGAATGTGCAGACTCCAAAAATAATGGTCGGAATCAAGGGAATTTACACAAATCAAAAGGGCGATTCAATGTTAAAAAATGAGTTATCAATCCAATTGTTAATGGATTTGTTATTCAATCAAAGTTCCGAAAATTACCGTGCAATGTATGATGCGGGGCTTATTGATGATTCATTTTCATATGATTATACACAAGAAGAAAGTTTTGGCTTTGCATTAGTTGGTGGCGATACGAGAGAACCTGAGCAACTGCAGGAAAAACTTACATCCATTTTGAAACAAGCGAAATCAGGGGAAAATCTTTCTGAAGAAGCACTTGAACGGGTGAAGAAAAATAGAATCGGCAGTTTTTTAAGGTCATTGAATTCACCGGAATATATTGCCAATCAATTTATACGATATGCTTTCAATGAAATGGATTTGTTTAAGGTTGTACCAATGATAGAGGAAATTACTTTTTCCGATGTAAAAAAAGTAGCCAAAGAATTAATTGCTGATGAACGTTTAACTGTTTGCAAGGTTTTGCCTAAAAATGGGTAAAAAGAAAGATTGGGGTTATTAATCCCAATCTTTCTGATTTTGAGGTGTATTTTTTGATTGTTGGGATTTAGGACTCAACATTTTTTCACCGTTGATTGAGAGGGAAGGAGTTAGAATGGAAAAACGTTTTATATTAGTTACTGGTGCAAGTGGCGGCATAGGAAGCGCCATCAGCACTAAATTAGCACAGCAAGGATATTCACTTTATTTACACTACCATCAAAATAAAGAAAAAATTACTCAGATGTTGAAAAAATTGACTAAGCTTTATCCGAATAGCGAATTTATCCCGATTCAAGCTGATTTGCGCTCAGAGGAAGGAATAATTAAACTCTGTCATGATATTTATCAAATTGACGGAATGATTCATAATAGCGGTATTACTGTTCAAAAATTACTTACGCAGATGTTACCAGAAGAAATTGAAACACTGATATCACTTCATTTATATGCCCCAATAATGATTACGAAAAATTTACTGCCAAAATTAATTCAAAGAAAAACAGGTTCAGTCATATTTATATCTTCCATTTGGGGTCAAACCGGTGCATCATGTGAAACGGTTTATTCAGCTGTCAAGGGGGGACAAATCAGTTTTGCAAAGGCGTTAAGTAAAGAGGTAGCACCAAGTAAAATTCGAGTAAATGTTATTGCACCGGGGGCAATACAAACAAAGATGTTAGCAAATATGAGTGAAGAAGATTTAAGCATTATTTCAGATGAGGTTCCAATGGGAAGATTAGGTAGTCCCAATGATGTGGCCAATGCTGTTAGTTTTTTATTGTCAAAGGAGGCTTCCTATATAACCGGTCAAGTTTTGGCTGTAAACGGGGGTTGGTATATATAGTGAAGAAAACCTATATATCGACGAAATCAAATCTCATCGAAATTATAGGTGAAAACTGTGCTATTTTCTCAGTCAAAACAATACCTCGGTATTTTAAGAATATCTTAAAGATATATAAAAAATTATTTGTTGCCTGAAAGATTCATCGTATATTTTCTATAGGTTTATGCAAAATAGTATTGAATATGAAAAAGGAGGTTCCAGATAAATGAGTGTTTTGCATAACTGGGATGATTGGAAAAACTTTTTAGGTGACCGATTAAATCAAGCAAAAGATGCTGGCTTAAATCAAAATGTAATATCTGACTTGGCTTACCAAATCGGGGATTACTTGGCAAATCAAGTTGATCCGAAAAATGAACAGGAACGAGTGCTGTCAGATCTTTGGTCAGTTGCAAATGAACAGGAACAGCAGGCAATCGCCAATATCATGGTGAAACTAGTTCAAAATAACAGTTCGAAATAAAGAGGGGATTCAACCCCTCTTTTTTAGATGTTCTATAGTTATCAGTTGCCTAGGGGCACGAGCGCTTGCATTTTTTTGCCTATTTAAAAATAAATTCAGATAATTAAGTTTATAAAAATTTGCTATACTTCCTTTCATATCTCGGTAAAATCATTTATTATTATTAGTGAGAAGAACTTAAAAAATTTTTTTCGTGTGAGGTTCCTATGGAGGAGAAAAAAGAGTGGTATTTAGAATATGAGATCAAAATAAATCGACCTGGCTTACTTGGAGATATTTCTTCATTATTGGGGATGCTCTCAATCAATATTATTACCATCAACGGTATTGACCAAGGTTCAAGGGGACTTCTCATTTTATCAACGAGACATCAAATCGAACGGTTGGCACTAATTTTGCAAACAATGGAAACAATTAATCTTGTCAAACTAAGGGAACCGACATTACGGGATCGATTGGCGGTTCGACATGGCAGATATATACAAAGAGACGCAGATGATAAGAAAACTTTTCGTTTTATCCGCGACGAAATTGGCTTGTTAGTGGATTTCATGAGTGAAATTTTTAAAGGAGAAGATCATCGGTTAATCGGAATTCGGGGAATGCCGCGAGTGGGAAAAACCGAATCTATTGTTGCAGCCAGTGTATCTGCTAATAAAAGATGGTTATTTGTATCTTCTACTTTATTGAAACAAACAATCCGAAATAATTTGATCGAAGGAGAATACAGCGATAAGTATGTGTATATCATTGATGGTGCTGTCTCTATTCGAAGAGGAAATGAAAAGCATTGGCAGCTTATTCGAGAAATCATGAGGTTGCCGGCAATCAAAGTTATTGAGCATCCCGATTTATTCGTGGCGAATTCAGAATATAGGCTGGAAGATTTTGATTACATTATTGAGTTGAGAAATGAACCGGGCGAAGTAATCATTTATAATGTAGATAGGCAAAATCTATTTTCCGGAAACCATATCGATGGGTTTGATTATAAATAAATGGAAGGTGTTTACCATTGACGGAACTAGGAAATCGATTGAAAGAAGCGCGTGAAGCAAGAGGATTATCATTAGATGATTTACAAGATATAACAAAGATCCAAAAGCGATATCTTAAAGGTATTGAAGAAGGTAACTACGATTCCATACCTGGAAAATTTTATGTACGTGCTTTTATCAAACAATACGGGGAAGCGGTTGGTCTTGATCCGGAGTCATTGTTTGATGAATATAAACATGAAATCCCGTCCGTTTACGAAGAACAAGTAGTAGAATCTTTGTCACGCAGCGGAGCACGAAAATCTGACGATGGTGTTTCAAAATTTCTCGAGATGTTACCAAGGATTATCATCACCTTAGTCATTGTCGGGATTATCGTTTTAGCTTGGTTTTTTATACAAAAAGCAGTCAGCAATAACGATACAAAAACGGCAGTAAATGATAAGCAAAACAATGAAGCAATTGAATATGCTGAGTCTGGATCACCGTCAAAAAGTGAAAAAACGAATAAAGAATCAACTAAAAAAGATACAACAGAGCAACAAAATGACAAAAACCAAGAGATAAAAGAATCGGAAAAAACACAGAATATAGCAGTTGTAGCAACGCAAGGGAATAAAACTACATATAAATTAACAAATGCTGATAAATTTCAATTAAACTTAAAGGTGATAAATGGAGGGAAATCGTGGGTTGGAATTGAAAATGCAAATAATCAACAACTATTAAATGCGACGATCACGGAAGAAGCGCCGCAAACACTTGACTTAACTAATGAAACGGAAATCAGAATTAAAACTGGTTTTGCACCTGCATTAGAAATTTATGTGAATGATCAAAAACTGGACATTCCGACAACTGCCAATGTGCAAAATATCATTATTCAATATGAAAAATCGGGAGAATAGAAAATAGTCATTTTTAAAGTGACTATTTTCTTCTATTCATATAAAATAGTTAGGTAGAAATTTCCAGGTTGCTAAACAAACAATTAGTAGCAGTTAAATTAAATGGGGGTCTTTAAAAGTGAATATACCTAATCGAATTACTTTTTTACGCGTATTATTAATTCCTATATTTGTCATTCTTATGGTTATAGATTTTCCTTGGGGTACATTGAATTTCGGAGGCGTACTTATACCGGTATCAGAATTTATTGGTACGATTATTTTCATTATTGCTTCAACAACAGACTGGATCGATGGACATTATGCGAGAAAGTATAATTTGGTTACAAATCTTGGGAAATTTCTTGATCCATTAGCTGATAAATTGTTAGTATCATCAGCATTTATCATTTTGGTTGAACAAGGCATGGCGCCATCATGGATTGTCATTATCATTATTAGCAGGGAGTTTGCGGTTACCGGTCTGCGCCTTATTTTAGCCGGTGGTGGAGAAGTTGTCGCTGCCAACATGTTAGGAAAAATTAAAACATGGACGCAAATTATCGCTATTGTTGCGTTATTATTAAAGAATGTTCCGTTTTCATATGCAAATTTTCCTTTTGCTGATCTTGCCTTATATGTAGCGACATTTTTTACTTTATGGTCTGGGATTGACTATTTCGTTAAAAATAAACATGTATTCGCAAATTCGAAGTAATCCGTAAAAGCGTCTGTGTGAAATTTTTAAAGAAAACTCGGGCGTCTGAGCTTTTAGGCGAGAGCACTTATGCGTTAGGAAAGTAGAAATTGAAAAATTTCTACTTTCCTATTAGCTGAGTAAGAAGGATACATGATTTTTTTCGGCAAAGGAGAGATTCAAATTGAATGGTGAAATTATTGCAGTAGGGTCCGAATTATTACTTGGTCAAATTGCGAATACGAATGCAAAATTTATTTCTCAACAATTGGCCGGTATTGGGGTAAATGTATATTACCATACCGTTGTTGGGGATAATGCCGAGCGGTTGAAAAGAGCGATTGAAATTGCCGAAAGTCGTTCTAATTTAATTATTTTTACTGGTGGTTTAGGACCTACAAAAGATGATTTAACAAAAGAAACGATTGCCAATCATCTGGGAGTGAAGCTCGTTCATAATGAAGCGGTTCTTGTTTCGATAGAAGAATTTTTTAGAAAACGGAATGTTACCATGACACCAAATAATCGGAAACAAGCACTGGTTTTTGAACATGCGGAGGTTTTGCCAAACGATACCGGAATGGCACCGGGAATGGTGTTAACAAAAAGTGGAATTACATATATGCTCCTTCCCGGTCCGCCTAGTGAAATGGAGCCGATGTTTTCAAACTATGGGATGAAAGCAATCCTAAATCGGCTGGAATCCATCGATCGAATTGAATCCCGTGTGTTGCGATTTTTTGGTATCGGTGAATCGACACTGGAACATACGTTGGAAGATTTCATTGATCAGCAGACAAATCCGACCATTGCCCCGCTTGCTTCTGATGGTGAAGTGACATTGCGGCTCACAGCAAAACATCCGTCAGATCTTGAGCGAAAAAGGTTATTGGATGAGACAGAGTCAAAAATTATGGAGCGAGTGGGTAAATTTTTTTACGGATATGATGAAACAACGATTATCAAAGAAATGGGTAATTTGATTGAAAGCAAAAACATGACACTTTCGGTAGCAGAAAGTTTAACGGGCGGACTTTTTCAGGAAGAAGTGACATCCATTGCCGGTGTCAGCAAATGGTTCAAAGGCGGGATTGTATCGTATTCCCCTGAAATAAAAATAAATGTCCTTGGCGTAAATCAGGACACAGTTGAAACCTATGGTGTTGTCAGCAAACAATGTGCGATGGAGATGGCAGAAAATGTCCGGAAATTGATGGACACTGATATCGGAATCAGCTTTACCGGTGTTGCTGGACCAGCCTCATTGGAAGGAAAAGAACCTGGCTCAGTTTATATTGGTGTGTCATTTAAGAATAAGCCTGCCGTCAGTCATTTTGTCTTATTGCCGGGAAACAGAGAAACGGTTCGTGTCCGCGCCGTAAAAACCGGTGCATGGTATATATTAAAGGAACTTTGGTAAAAGAAATCGAATATATTCATTTAAAATGAACATCAACTGGGGACAATCACGAAAGCGTAGGAATTGAATGGGTCAATAATTACCTATTCGGTGACGTTGGATTGTCCTTTTCATATAATCACAAATTGGTCTTGAGTGATTTTTCATTTTTTACAAAGGGAATGTTGAGAAGTGGAGAATATGATGCCGAAAATATTAGTCGATGCTGACGGATGTCCTGTCATTGATGAAACAATCAAAGTAGCAAAACAATTTGGCTTACAGGTTTTGCTATTTTGTGATACGTCCCATGCAATTGTTCGCCCCGATGCGGAAACCATTATCGTCTCCAAAGGGGCGGATGCGGTGGACTTTACATTAGTCAATTATATTCGAAAAGGAGATATTATTGTAACACAAGATTATGGTCTTGCCTCAATGGTCCTTGCAAAAAAGGGCTTTGCCATTAATCAGAACGGTTGGGAATATACGTCTGAAAATATTGGACAACTTTTGGAATTCAGGTATACTTCGCAAAAAATCAGGCGTGCCGGTGGAAGATTAAAAGGACCGAAAAAACGTCAAAAAGAAAATGATGAAAAATTCGAAAAAGCATTGATGGAACTTTGTTATAAAGCAATAAATTAAATTTACGATAATAATATTATGTAAACTTGTATATTTGATGGGGCTATCCTAATAGTAGTCAATGGTTTTAATTGAAAAGATTGTGTGGAGAACAAGATGAATAATTTATCTATTTTACGAGTCTGGATATATACTTTTACAACAACTTTTTCTAAATTATACGCTCCCATTATATTTTTATTTTTTGACAGCAGACGTGTCAACACGGGACAAGTTGGAGTACTGTTTGCGATAGGTTCAGTAATAGAATATGGTTTTCCTTAAGCAAACTTCAGCGGTCAGGCAGTGAAACCGATTCGGAAGGGTGGCGGCATTATGCTGGCCGCCATTTTGGTTGTGTTCATTTTCCAATAAACATTTGTGTCCAATGGTATCCCTGTGTTTCAAAACCAACTCCGATATGGGTGAAGTTCTTATTTAATATATTGGCACGATGCCCGGAACTGTTCATCCATGCGTTCACTACTTCATTAGGTGTTTTTTGACCCTGTGCAATATTTTCTCCTGCCGCCTTGTAGGTGACACCAAAATCACGCATCATGTCAAACGGCGATCCATAGGTCGGACTCGTATGGGAAAAATAATGATTTTGTTGCATATCTTGAGATTTTCTTTGGGCGACATCACTTAATGTCGTATCAATTTGTAAAGGAGCCAATCCATTTTTTTGCCTTTGTTCGTTTGTTAAGTTTACAACTTGTCTGGCAAAATCCGATATGCCTGTATTTTGATTGGCATCTGGGTTGGATGTATTTTGTTGATTTTGATTGTTTGTTCCGGGTGCTCCGGTCTGTCCTTCATTTGGTGGTTCCGCTTGTTGATTATTGTTGCCTTGCCCTCGATTTGCTCCCCCAAAAAATTGACTGAATTGACCGCCAAAATATCTTTGGATGCTTTTATTGCGATAACTTATTTGTTCTTCCTTCGTTGGTACATAATCATATTTTGCCTCTTGTATTAATATCGGTCTCGTATGCGGATAGTTATTACTGTTCGTTTTTGTTGAAGTTGCTGAAATTTCATCATTGTTTTGGTCATTTGTCATCTGCCTAACAGCATTTGTTCTTCGGTTGCCATGGATTTCGTCATTGGTGATGCTATAATATGGTGAAGTTTGATTAGGTGTCCAACTCTCTTCCATATTCGTATCCCTAACTTGATTATTTTCATTCGCGTTGTCTGTCTTTAAATTTCCATTACATCCAGTGAGCAAACTAAAGGTTAACAATAAAATCGGAAAATATTTTTTAATCATCCATTATCCCTCCTTCCGTTTGTAGCGGCAATATTAGTCTTCTTATTGGTTGAAGATTTTATAATGGTAATTCCAGTAATAAGAGGGACGGAATGGACATCTATAAGAAGACCAAAATATGCTAGTCATTTTTGATTACATACCATTTGGGGTATAAAATAATGTAAATTATAGGTATGATAAGACCTTAAACAATCAGCCATTTGTCATGTGATTGATTGTACCATTAGGGTTATGGTCAGTTCGAACATCATTGAATGTGTAGAGAACTTTGAATAAGCGGTGGAAAAACAGCGAGAAAAATGATTGAAGAGGATGTGAACTTGTTGATTAAGAGCAGTAAAAATAGCCCGGATTCCTTAGAAAAGTAGAAATCCTCCCTTTTTTCTTTTACGTTAACGATGTAAAAATTTTCAGCTAAGAGGTAAATTTTCAGTTCCGGTTCTTTAACCGCTTATACTTTGTTCTTAAATTTATTAAACATAAATAACGAAAATTACCAAGTAAAATTTTTTATAATAAAAATTTTTATAGGCAAAATGTAGATGAAAGAGGTGATCAGATGAACTTTATAGATGAAAACCGTTCTTATCAGGCAGGGGATATTGTCTATGTATTTTATCGCAATCCTCACACACAAGATGTAGCCAATATACAAGAAGCTGCAGTTGTTCGCCATCCCGATGATCCAAATCAACTGGCTATTTTTTTATATGAAACATATTATCCACTCTCAGATGAAATCGCTATTTTTCAAAGTGAGGAAGAAGCAAAGCAGGCATATAATTATTTTTTTGGCGATGATGAAGAGACCTATTTTTAAAGAAGGAAGTGAAATTTGATGGTGAAGCCGTTTATGCCCAGACTAGTTTATTTTGAACCGAAAGCTTTAGAGTACCCGCTCGGAAAACAATTATTTGATAAATTTGAGAAAATGAATTTAGAAATTCGCTATACGACATCCCACAATCAAATACGTGATTTACCCGGCGATAATGATTTTCAGAAATACCGAGTAGCCAAATCAACATTAGTCGTCGGAGTAAGAAAAACGCTCCGTTTCGATACCTCAAAGCCATCTGCGGAATATGCCATTCCACTTGCGACCGGTTGTATGGGTCATTGCCATTATTGTTATTTACAAACGACAATGGGCAATAAACCGTATATTCGAACGTATGTAAATGTAGAGGAAATTTTTGAAGCTGCTGATAAATATTTAAAAGAGCGAGCACCAGAAATAACAAGATTTGAAGCCTCATGTACGTCAGATATTGTTGGGATCGATCATTTAACCCATTCATTAAAGCGGGCGATTGAACATATTGGTGAGTCTAAATATGGCAGGCTCCGATTTGTGACGAAATTTGATTCTGTCGATCATCTATTAGATGCGAAACATAATGGCAAAACAAGATTCCGCTTTAGTATTAATGCCGATTATGTGATAAAATACTTCGAACCGGGCACGGCACCATTAACCAAAAGAATTGAAGCTGCCGCAAAAGTTGCCAAAGCCGGTTATCCATTAGGGTTTATTGTCGCTCCTATCTATTTACATGAAGGATGGGAGGAAGGCTATTACCATTTATTTGAGCGATTGGATGCGGAATTGCCGCAAGAGGTAAGAAAAGATTTAACGTTTGAATTTATTCAGCATCGTTTTACAAAACCGGCAAAACGAGTAATACAAAAAAATTATCCGATGACAAAACTGGAATTGAATGAAGAAGCAAGAAAATATAAGTGGGGAAAATATGGTATAGGCAAATATGTTTACAAAGATGATGAGCAATTAGCCATTCAGAAACATTTACATGCATATATGAAAAGGTTTTTTCCAGAAGCAAAGCTGGAATACTTTACATAATATATTTATGATAAAGTCAAAACCTTTGTTTTATGGCAAGTAAAAACTTGTCCTTCTTTTTCCTACTACTTCATATACATTTTATAGTTAGGTAAAGGAGGGCAGAACATGTTTCAAATGTTCGATAAGGCAATTTTAGGAATGGCATTTTTACGCATTTTTTCCGGATCCTTAGAAATATTAGTGGCACTCATTATTTTGAAGTTAAACAACGTAGAGAAAGCTTTAGTTATCAATAGCTCTTTAGCATTGATCGGACCGCTTATTTTAATTACGACAACGTCCATTGGTCTAATCGGGATGGCAGATAAAATTTCTTTCACAAAAATTATTTGGGTATTTATCGGAATTGCCTTTATTCTATATGGAGTAAAGAGTGGCTAAAAGGAAAATCATAATGAGGCTCCCTAAAATTGAAGAGCCTCATTTTCTAAGTTGAATAAATTATCTTTTGCTTATTTCTACTGATGCTTTAAAAACAGTTTTTCCGGTTTCTCCCTTTTGACCTTCGATATAGATTTTACTTTCATGGGATTTTGATACATCTCGAAACAATGTGATCGTATCGCCCGGTAAGGCTTCATTAATAAAATTCATTTCAATCGCCTTTACTTCAAATTGCTGGTGATTTTCGATCGGAAAACAATCCATTGCATAGTCAACATATCGGGAATTGTTTAAATGTCCGTTAAAATCTACATCACTATACCCGATTACTTTTTGATATACTTTTTCAAGAGGTCCATAGCTATTCAATTTCCCCAGTTTTTTCTCGAAGGCTCTTTCTTTAATAACACTTGGATAATGAATGCCAATTACATCATTGCGTTTCAGTCTCCGTTGATGGATATCCATTAATACCCAGACCGAAACCGCCCGGATGATGACTTCTCCATTGGCGTCACGGACAAGATAATCTCTTTCAAACTCGACCCGTTTAGGTTCTAGCGGCCAAGTCTCAATCGTTATTTTCTCGTCCCATTCCGGCATTCGGGTAATTTCAACACGAATTCGTATTAATACCCAACTTACCCCAAATTGTCTTTCCAGTTGTTCAATTCCATAACCTAATTCGACTGAGGCCAGACTTGCCACATCTTGAAAATAGCTAAAAAGTGTGCTTAATTTCACTTTTTTTGTAAAATCAACATCGCGTAAATCAACATGAATTTTTGACTGGAAACGGATTTTCTGTTCCATAATGAATCCTCTTTTCTATATATCTATGATTGGGGTTTTGTAATTAAGTATACGTTTATCGTAACAAATGAATAAAAAATTTGCTATCCCTGACGAAAATTACTAACTGAAAAAGTTCATCAAGATGTAACAGGATTAATATATGAATATATGTTAATATATGAATATAAGGATATGGAAGGTGATCATTTTATGGGGGACATGGATGAAAGAATCGATAAACCGAATGAGAAAGATTTAGACGAGGAAACATTATTTGTCGTTTCACAGACGTTTAAAGCATTGAGCGATCCGACCCGCATTCGAATTCTAAATCTGCTTTTTGAAAAGGAATATGCGGTTAATGAAATTGCTGAAACATTAGGATTACGACAATCGACCGTTTCCCATCAGTTACGTTTTTTAAAAAATCTACGACTCGTAAAGTATAGACGAGAGAAAACGACTTTATATTATTCCTATGACGATAACCATGTCATGGATTTATTAAAACAAGCAATTGAACATGCACGCCACGAATAAACATAGAATCGACTTTAGTTTACACTGATTCGTCTGTGACCAATTTTTTCTATTTAAGATAGGAAATTATGCACGTGGGAAAAATTTTTCACTGGAACATTCCTATATGAACATGGATAAATATAGTGGAAGAAAAAATATGCTTCATAAGTAGGAGGATCAAAATGTCAAACCATCATGGCCATAATCATTCCCATACAGAAAATAAAAAAGTTTTATTGATAAGTTTTTTGATCATAACAGGATATATGATTGTTGAAGCAATTGGTGGGTTTTTAACGAACAGCTTAGCACTTCTTTCTGATGCCGGTCATATGTTAAGTGATTCAATTTCATTGGGCGTAGGATTATTCGCATTTATATTTGGAGAAAAAGTCGCAAATTATAGTAAAACATATGGATATAAACGATTAGAAATATTGGCAGCCTTTTTTAATGGTCTTCTCCTTATTGTGATTGCCTTGTTTATCATTTATGAAGCAATTGGTCGATTTTCCAACCCACCAGAAATTGCGTCAACAGGTATGTTTGTCATCGGGGTTATTGGTTTATTGGTCAATATGCTTGTTGCTTGGATTATGATGCGCCAAGGAGATACTAATGAAAATTTAAATTTGCATGCAGCATTTTTGCATGTATTAAGTGATATGTTAGGTTCTGTTGGGGCGATTGTTGCGGCCATTCTCATTAAATTATTTGATTGGGGTTGGGCCGATCCAGTTGCAAGTCTAATTGTCGCCGTTTTAGTTTTGAACAGTGGGTGGCAGGTTACCAAGGATTCTCTCCATATTTTAATGGAAGGGACACCGCAAAATATTGATATTGATGACATTGTAAACACATTAATAAACATACCTGGGGTAATTAGTGTTCATGATTTACATGTTTGGAGCATTACGAGCGGGAGTAATGCCTTATCCTGCCATGCTGTTGTTGACGGGGATTTATCGATCACCGCTTGTCAAAAGATTTTACGGGACATTGAATATGAATTGGCCCATAAAGGAATTCAACATGTCACCATCCAAATGGAGAATAGTGAAAATCCCCATGAAAATTCAGTTATGTGTAAGAGCCAATATGAGGTTTCCCTTCATCATCAACATTAATAGAACAATTGGAATACAATAAAACGCCTTCGGAGGCGTTTTACTGTTTTTTCTTCTTAGTTATTTTTAACAATTTTTCTTCTTTACTGTTACCGCCGTAATCGGGCAATTGTCCGGCATGCGTTTTGTGATATTTTGATCCGGAGTCATTGTGATTGTGATCGTTCTTCACCAAAAGACTCACCTCCTTCTTCTTTTAGCGGCTGTGCCCTGACAACTAAGACATTTTTTTCTCCAGGATAAATTTTTTTCAATTTCTACTTTCCTAACGCATAAGTACACAAGGAAAGCTTCGCGGAATACATTGCAGCCAAAAAAATTTTATATTTTTTCGGTGAACAAGAGTCTTCGGTAGCATTACCTCGCAAGCGAAAATGTTTTTTCGCTGAACGACGGCGCTTTGGTTGCTTAAAGGCTCGGACGTCCGAGTTTCTTTACTTGATATTAGTAGTATAAACGCAATGTTTAATATTATCAAAAGTTTTTGCAACGAAACAACGGGTGCAGTTTTTGGGAGATTAGCCGAAAAAATTTTGTTTGATATTTTTGCCCAGCTTCTAACCAATTTTGATAGAACATGATTGAAACAGAAGAAGGGCGTAAAGAAGACAAATATAAAATAATTTACTGAGTTTTCATGTTTTTTGTTGATGATTCTATCAAAATTCATTAAAGTAAGGACGAGCATTAACTGTAATACAAATAAATGTTAAGTAGGGGATGTTGAAAGGTTTGCAACAGCCTTTTGGACATCCCTTAGATTTTTGGAAAAAACAGGGGAACGTTTATGAACCTGTTTTTATCTTTAGGCGTAAATATGTTAAGATAAATGTAGGACTGATGGTAGAGGTGAAAATCATGAAAAGAATTCAACTTGGTAAAAGCGATTTACATGCTCCCAATATTGCCTTAGGCTGTATGGGGATGTGGAAACTATCTGTAAAAGAAGCAGAAAAAGTTATTCATCATGCACTGGAACTTGGTATTGATTTTTTTGACCATGCGGATATTTATGGTGGTGGAAAGTCAGAAGAAATTTTTGCGGAAGCGATTGCTTCAAATCCTTCCATTCGTGAAAACATGATTTTGGAAACAAAAGCCGGAATCAGACAAGAAAACGGGAAGAACATCTGCTTTGATTTTTCAAAAAAACATATTATAGAATCTGTTGAAAGCAGTTTAAAACGTTTGAAGACGGATTACATTGATATCTTTTTACTTCATCGCCCGGATGCTTTAATGGAGCCGGAGGAAGTAGCAGAAGCATTTACTGTGTTGAAAGAAAGCGGGAAAGTAAGATATTTTGGTGTCAGTAATCAAAACCCAATGCAAATCGAACTTCTAAAAAAATATGTTAAGCAAGATTTAATTATTAATCAGCTGCAATTGAGTGTCATGCACACAGGTATGATCGATGCTGGATTAAACGTAAATATGACAAATGATGTTGGAATAAGTCGAGATGGTTCAGTACTTGATTATTGCCGTCTGAACAATATTACTGTTCAAGCATGGTCACCATTCAGATACGGTCAATTTGAAGGATTTTTTATTGATAATGAAAAATTCCCAGAGCTAAATGCCAAACTTCAAGAAATAGGGAATCACTACGGTGTAGATAAATCAGCTGTTGCCGTTAGCTGGATTTTAAGGCATCCGGCAAAAATTCAAACGATTGTTGGTACAATGCGACCGGAACGCTTGACCTCAATTGCGAAAGCTTCCGATATCGTATTGACTCGGGAAGAATGGTACGATATTTATCTATCGGCAGGTAATCAAATACCGTAAACAATGAAAAAATCATCACAAAGAACGGGAGGCAAAACAAAATTTTTTTGTTTTGCCTTCTTTCGCGTTGATAATATTCCCCTAATCCTGAATCAAACGCTAAAGTTTACCTTCTTTGTTCTTTCTTCAATAAATATAGATAGGTTGGTTCAAAACGAAGATAAGGTTATCGATTCATTCACTAATATGTAAGAGAAGGCATATAGTAATCCCAAAGAAGATAAAAGGGTGAAGGGCATGCAAACAGTTATTAATCTGTACTATTTGAAAATTAACAGTATTTCTGGTAATGCCTCAATTACAATTGGTGAAGCTACCCATAGCAGCCATACTTCCAATATAAAATCTCAAGGTGTCAATTCATCTTATGGAGATACATCACCCACAGAAGCGATGTTAGAAAATGTTTATATTGATCCAGATGTCAATGATCAATCAAATATCGGAAATATGGACCCACCAAATATTGCCAATCCTTGGGCATTATCTTCAGGGGAGATTTGAGTCGAGAGCGGGAGGTTAATATGCCTTATCAAATAAATGTTGTTAATATAAAAATTAATGGAAATACGCAAAATGGGAATATCGATATTGGTTCAACCGTTCATAACAGCCACACGTCCAATACGAAATTGTTTGGTGCTAATTTTTCCCAAGGTGACTTTTCCCCCACATTATCCCAAATGAATACAGGGAATATTGATTCCGATGTAAGCGACCAAGACCAAAATGCTAATCCTTCGTTACCCAATGTAAACCAAATATAAAAAAATGGAAGTGGAAAGATGGATGTAGATAAAGTAAAAAAATGGCTCGATCTTACTGAGCAATATCAAATTAATGACCATTGGAAAAAAGTTTTCTATCATTATCCACCAGAGCAGTTTTTTCATGGAAATGGGGCAACGCCAAAAGTTGACATTTATCAAACAGAAACCCATATAATGGTAGTCATTGAAATACCTGGAGCACAATTTAATGATTTTTCCATTTCGTTAAAATCGGAAACGGAACTATTAGTAAAAGGGATGATACGACCACCCGTCCCTGAGTCGACCATTATAAAAAAGGAACGATTCATCGGTAATTTTGAGCGGATTATTCAATTGCCGGAACCTGCTGAAGGACATTTAATCCGGTTGAATTATCATTCAGGCTTATTGGAAATCGTATATCCAAGAAATACATCTAATTCCACCTTTTCCCTGTTTAACTGGTCCACATCAAGATATTGAGTTTACAAAAAAGAAGATGGTGTTATCTGTATTTGTACGATTAGTTAACAAACACTGATGTGTTACTTCTATAAAGGCAATTTGCTTACGAGTGGGTATTTATATAAATGAAGAGGCAATCCAAAAGTCATGTGATTTTTGGACTGCCATTTAATTATTTAAGCTTTGATGATTTAAACTTTCATTATGCCTCCAGTACTTGCGGAAGTAACAAGTTTAGAGTAGCGAGCCAAATATCCTTTTTTCACTTTTGGCTCAAAACCTTTCCATTCTGCTTTCCGCTTTTCAAGTTCTTCATCGGAAATTTCAAGCGATATTTTTCGTTGATTTAAATCCAGTTCAATGATATCTCCGTCATTTACAAAAGCAATTGGACCACCCTCAGCGGCTTCAGGAGATATGTGGCCGATGGAGATTCCGCGTGATGCACCGGAAAAACGTCCGTCGGTGATTAAACCAACCTTTGCTCCAAGTCCGCGCCCAACAATTTGGGAGGTAGGTGCTAACATTTCCGGCATACCCGGTCCGCCTTTTGGTCCTTCATAACGGATAACAACGACATGACCTTCTTTTACTTTTCCAGAAATAATACCGGACAATGCTTCCTCCTGGGAGTTAAAGCAAATCGCTGGTCCACGCAGATAACCTCCAACTGAAGGATCAACTGCTCCCACTTTAACAATAGCTCCATCCGGGGCAAGATTCCCGTACAATACGGCAAGTCCGCCTGTTTCAGAATACGGGTTATCCAGTGGATGAATCACATCTTTATTGCTAATTTCACAACCTGCTACATTTTCACGAATCGTTTTTCCGGAAACCGATAAACAATCACCATTAAATGCGCCCGGCTTTTTCAAAAGCTCATTAATAATGGCGCTGACACCACCGGCCCGATGGACATCTTCAATATGATAATCGGAGGCCGGAGCAATTTTAGCTAGATGAGGAACCCGGTTCGCTATTTCATTGATACGTTCTAAAGGATAATCTATTTCTGCTTCATGTGCTAGAGCTAGGGTATGTAAAACGGTATTTGTCGAGCCACCCATAGCCATATCTAAACTAAATGCATTATCAATGGATTCAAGGGTTACGATATCCCTTGGTTTAAGATCTTTTTTGATTAATTCCATTAATTGTTTAGCAGAACGTTTGGCAAATTCTTTTCGTTCTTCTGTATTGGCCAAAATCGTACCATTTCCCGGTAATGCGAGACCTAAAGCCTCTGCAAGACAGTTCATCGAGTTTGCCGTAAACATCCCGGAGCAGGAACCGCAAGACGGACAGGCAAATTGTTCAATTTCTTGCAATCGGTCCGCACTGATTTTTCCTGATTGAAAAGCACCAACGCCCTCGAATACGGATGTGAGAGAAAGTGGGTTACCTTGACTATCCTGACCGGCTCTCATAGGACCACCGCTGACGAAAATAGTTGGGATATTGACCCGTAATGCTCCCATCAACATTCCTGGTGTAATTTTGTCACAGTTTGGGATACAAATCATTCCATCAAACCAGTGTGCAGATACGACTGTTTCAACAGAATCGGCAATGATTTCTCTGCTTGGGAGGGAGTATCTCATTCCGATATGACCCATGGCGATTCCGTCATCCACACCAATTGTATTCATCTCGAAAGGAACACCACCCGCTTCACGGATCGCCTCTTTCACGATTTTTCCAAACTCTTGTAAATGGACATGCCCTGGAACAATATCAATATAGGAATTGACAACCGCAATAAACGGTTTGCCAAAATCTTCCGGTTTGACGCCAGCCGCACGGAGAAGACTTCTGTGCGGTGCCCGATCTACTCCTTTTTTAATCATATCACTACGCATTTCTACCAATTTAATTACCTCACTTTCAAGAAGATTACTATTCGATTAATTTTTGAAGTTTTTCCTATTTTAACACTGTTTTCGGAATATGTGTAGTTTAAATTTTTGCGTACGTTAAGAAATTGTAATTTCCATCAATAATGAGAATTTTCTATATCTAGTTCGCAAGTGTACGAGAAAGGCAACAAAGAATAGGGAAGGTTTTGAGAGCAATTATAGGAGGTTTTGTCCTATGTAAAGAACTTTATACATATTCTATATGGTAAAAAAATTTAACTTATCATGTTGTTTATAGTAAACTATTAAAAAATGAAAAAATTACAAAAGAGTAGGGATATGATGATTAAAGCCATTTTCTTTGATTTAGATGATACGCTTTTATGGGATAAAAAAAGTGTGCAAAAAGCATTTCTGGCCACTTGTAAGATCGCACAGGACCGTTACGGGGTTGATCCTGCTAAACTGGAGGTTGAAGTTCGACAGGCTGCCAGAACTTTGTATGAATCTTATGAAACATATCCGTTCACCCAAAACATCGGGATAAATCCTTATGAAGGGTTATGGGGAGAATTTCGCGATAAAAATGAACAATTCAGAGCACTACATGATATTGTCCCCACTTATCGAAAAGAAGCGTGGACACGCGGGTTAAAAGCACTTGGCATTCATGATCCTAATTTAGGCTTTGAATTGGGAGAGACCTTTCCTAAAGAGCGGAGAAAAGTCCCAATTGTTTATGAAGATACATTTCCAGTGCTTGATCAATTAAAGAAAGATTATTGTTTACTTCTATTAACAAATGGTTCACCGGATTTGCAAATGACAAAATTATCCTTGACACCTGAACTACCTTCGTATTTTAAACATATTGTCATTTCCGGTAATTATGGAAAAGGAAAACCGGATCCAGGAATTTTTCAATATGCTTTATCTTTGATGGCTTTAGAGGCAGATGAGGTTCTGATGGTCGGGGATAATTTAAATACTGATATATTAGGGGCAAATCGTACAAAGATTAAATCCGTTTGGGTAAATCGCCATCAAAAAATAAGTACGGACATCACACCGGCCTTTGAAATACAAAATTTAACTGAACTATTCTCCGTTCTAGAAAAAGTAAATATGAAAAATTGCTAAATTATATAAATTTGAGCACATTTGCCATGTATCGTTTCTTTATGCATGAAGATAATAAAAAGGAAATGAACATAAGGAGATGAATTATGTGGCCAAACGGAAATCAGAAAGAAATGTTGTTGAAAAATACACAAAAACGCCATATAGAAATAACCAGGAAAGCGATTTTACAACTGAGTTTGCTGGTGAAGAGAACCCAATGAAAGGGGCAAACAGAAATTCACAAAAGGGGAGAGCGGGAAAACATAATGAAAGACCCATTGAATAAAATGAAAAAGGAACTCAAAGACCGGGTTGAATTTGGCATTGAATTTGGAAATGTAAATGCAGGAAAGGAATTGGAAACACTCATAATGAATAAAAAAGAACAGAAGCATAAAAAGAAAGATTCATCTAATGAAGAACGCTAATCATTTTATACCGAATGAAATTAAAGAGTGGCACCAGTCCACTCTTTAAAGAAATAGTATGAAAAGTTTTTTGACATGAACATCTGGTTAACAGAATATTTTGGTCCTATTCTTCTAAAAAAATTTATGCAATCGATGAAAGGGACCCCAACTTAGACAATTGTATTCATAATCAGTAAGCCGACTGTTAAGAAAACCATAATGACTAAACTTAACGTATCTGTCCATTTCCAACGCAGTTTTCGAAATGAGGAGCGTTTCGCATTTGGTTGATATCCACGAACTTCCATTACATTTGCGACTTCTTCCGCCCGGTTTAGTGAATTCACAAATAATGGTAAAAAGATCGGTACAAGGGTTTTCATTTGTTGGAATAAAGAACCTTTACCGAATTCTGTCCCTCTTGCTTTTTGTGCATCAATGATTTTCTGTGTTTCATCCAATAAGTTTGGAATAAACCGCAAAGCAATGGAAAGCATAATCGATATTTCTTCAACAGGAATTTTAAAAATTCGAAGTGGCTTGATAAGAAAGTGGATCGCATCTGTTAAGTCAATTGGTTTTGTCGTCAGCGTAATAACCGTAGAGATAAAAATGATCATGACAAAACGGAAAAAGATATAAATACCGCTTTCTATTCCAAATCGCGATATGGTGACAGGACCCCATTCGAAGTAAATTTCTCCCCCGGCTGTAAATAATACTTGTAAGCAGACGGTAAACAAAATCAGCCAAATTAAAGGTCGTACGCCGCGTATGTAGGTTTTAAAATGGACACCGGATAAATGCATGACCCAAAATGTAAACGTCCATAGTAGAATATAGGCCGGCCAATCTTCAGCAAGAAATAAAATAAAGATAAAATAAAAACCAGCGATTAGTTTTGCCCGGGCATCAAGCATATGGAGTAAAGATGTACCGGGAAGATAACGACCTATGAGTATTTTATTCATGCAAGTCCCACCTCGATTAAACAGTCTGCAAGTTCTTCCACTGTCAGACAAATTGTTGGTAAGGATACACCGGTTTTTTCTTCAATGAGTAATTGAAATCTCCTTGCTTCTGGAATACCAAGATGCCAAGATTGGATTTGATCAAGATTAGCAAAAAAAGTTCGAACATCATCATGAAAGATGATTTTTCCTTGTTCCATAACAATAACATCATCGGCGAATTGGGCGACATCATCCATTTCATGAGTGACCATTATCGTTGTCAGTTTATCGTTTTTATTCCAAGAAGCAATTAGCGAAAGGATTTCTTTTTTTCCATTCGGGTCAAGTCCTGCTCCGGGCTCATCTAGGATTAAAATCTCTGGTTTCATCGCTAATATTCCAGCAATGGCAACCCGTCTTTTTTGGCCACCGGATAATGAGAAAGGGGATTTCTGTAAAAAGGAGGCATCTAAGCCTACCTGGTAAATGGCTTTTTTTGCCATTTCTTTTGCTTCATTAAGTCCCACTCCAAAATTCAAAGGTCCAAAACAAATATCTTTTTCCACGGTCTCTGCAAATAACTGGGATTCTGGAAATTGGAATACCATGCCTACACGTTTTCGCACTTCTTTTAAAGAAGTAGAATCGTTATTTGAGGAAACATAGTATTCGCCAATTTTCACCTCGCCTTGTTTCGGACGTATTAAGCCATTTAATACTTTTAGTAAACTTGATTTTCCGGCTCCGGTATGACCGACAATAGCGGTAAAGGATGAGGGTTTTATAAGTAAATTTACATCATCTAAAACATTTATTGTTCGAATCGGACCTAATTGGTAATCTGCGGATACATGGTTATATCTTATTTCCATAGCCATTCAATCATCTCTTCTTCATTCATATATGTATTTGGCACGTTTCTTCCTTTCATTTGTAATATTCGTCTAAGTTTTTCAGTAAAGGGGGCTTCAATATCAAGTTCTTTACTGAAAACTTCTTTCGGTGTACCAATGGAACTGATTGTTCCGCTTTTTAGCACAATAATGCGATCACTGGAAGCTGCTTCATTCATATCATGTGTAATGGAAATAATGGTTAATTGATGCTGAGACTTTAATTTTTGTAGTGTTTTTAATAAATCTTTTCGACTTTTCGGATCCAACATGACAAAAGCTTCGTCCAATAATAATATTTCTGGTTGTAAAGCAAGTAAACCTGCAATGGCAACTCGCTGCTTCTGTCCGCCGGATAAACGGGTCGGATCAGTGTGACGATAATCATACATGTCAACCAAATGGAGTGCCTCATAAACTCGCTCCTTCATTTGTTCATAAGGCATATTCAAATTTTCTAAGCCAAATGCCACATCGTCTTCAACGGTCGAACCGATAAATTGATTTTCAGGATTTTGGAAGACAATACCCATTCGTTTCCTTATTTCCCATTTTGTATCATCATTCAATTCATAACCAGCGATTGTTACAGAACCAAATTGTGGTTTGTACAATCCTAATAAAATACCGGCTAATGTTGATTTCCCGGAACCATTGTTGCCGATAACTGCGACCCACTCTCCTTTTTGGACGGAAAAGTTCAGGGAAGATAAGGTTTCAGCTGAATTGCGTAAATCATAGCGAAAAGATACATCTTTTACTTCAATGATTGGATTAGTTGAATCTCGTACCATTAACAGCACCTCTTATATGATCACAGCTAAACAAAGTATTGCGGAAATGACCCCGTTAATAATGACCAAATTTTTTACAGAAATGACAAACGTATCGGATTTAATTTGTTTCTTATTAAATAATTTTACGTGTTTATAGACAGGTATACTTGCCAAAAGGGCAAGCGACATGATTTTTGGTAATAAATTTAATACAACTGCTACAAAAATTGCGAAAAAGGCAATAAGATATAATGCATCAAATAAATAGATGGCGTATTTTTTCCCAATATAATAGGGGAGGGTAAACCGATTATTTTTAATATCCTCTTCCAAATCACAAATGTTGTTGGCCAGCATGATATTAGCAATAGTAGTCACACATGGTATCGAAACAAGAACAATTTCTAATATTTGCAAAAGATCGGCCCGGAAACTAATCATTCTACCTTCCCAAACAAGATTGGCTATATTTTTATCAAATGCATTCACATAGACAGTAAGAAACAAGATTCCAAATCCCATCGTTACCCCGGAAAAAATTTCTCCAAGAGGCATTCGTGAAATCGGAATTGGACCAAACGTATATAAAATTCCGATTGCAAAACAAATCATGCCGATAACTAATACGAGAATATCTGTTTTAAAGACAAGCCAAATGCCAAGAAAAGTTGCCGTTATCAATAAACAAAGTATGGTAGTTATGACCAGCCATTCCGGAATATTTTCTTGACCGATAATATTCTTTTGTTTTCTGTATTGTTCATTTGTCGCTTTTCTGTAATCCATGTAATTATTAATTGCTGTTGTCGTTAAATCGAATAAAAACATGGAACAAAAGAATATTAATGTATTGGTTGGTCTAAATGTATCATAACGATAAAAAACGAATAACGAACCAACTAAAAATGGGAAAAGGCTGGCCAATTTCGTTTGAATTTCAACTAGTTTTAAAAATGCGTGTAATGACATTAAAAACGCCCCTTCATGTATCAAAGGTTTTTGAGATTGTTTAATTTTCAATATTATATTCTTTATTCGTTAGCGTAAAATTATTTTTCAGTTTGCTAGTCAAATAGACGTCTTTATCTTTTGTAATGAAAATAGCATCTACACCGATTTTCTCGGCATAGTTAAGTCCATCTTTTACTCCTTTTGAAAAGAGGAGAGTCGAGAGTGCGTCACCGTCCGTTGAATCGTTTGTAATCACAGATACACCTGCTATATCATTATTAAAAGGATATCCGTCTTGTGGATTTAATATATGATGGTAAGTTTTTCCGTCAACTTTTAAATACCGTTCATAAATACCAGATGTGACAATTGATTTATTCGTTTCTTGAATACTTCCGATAATTTGGCCCCGAGGAGAAAACGGGTCTTGAATACCGACTGTCCATTTATTTCCACTGGCATTTTTCCCTAATACATAAACATTCCCGCCTAAATCTATGATGGCGGAAGTAACACCATGGTCTACTAGTACATCACGGACTTTATCGGTAATATATCCTTTTGCAATACCGCCTAAATCAAGTTTCATTCCATTATTTTGTAAGTAGACAGTTTGCTTGTCATTATTTAATTCAATAGAATGATAATTAATTAGTGGAAGGACGTTTCTAATTTCTTCTTGTGTCGGTTTTCGTGCATCAGGAAAACCAATATGCCAAAGAGAACTAAGGGGACCAATCGTAATATCAAAAGAACCATTCGCACGATCGCTATAAGTTTTTCCGACTTTAATTAACGTAAAAATATCCTTTGATACTTCAACAGGTTTAATTCCGGCATTTTGATTGATTTTATCAACTTCAGATTTTGCTTCTCCATCATTGACAGTAATCTGGTCAGCCAGTTTTTGAATCTTATTAAATGCTAGATCCAACACATCTTCTTTATTTTTATCGTAAATTTTTATAGTAACAACGGTCCCCATTAGAAATTCAGTTCGGCTTTTCGGATTGGTTGTTGTCTGTGCATGATTTTCATCAACTGTTTCATTTTTTGAATGACTGCAGCCGACAAACAAAAAGACAAATAAAATCAATAAGATGAGTCCGGTCTTTTTCAACTAATTCATTCCCTTCCTTAAAACCGAGTTGGAGTTGTTTAAGTTTATCCTGAAAAAAAGACTTTAGAGAAGTCTCTAAAGTCTTTTAACTTGTCTATGGAAGTAGAAACGTAATCCTTATTATTCTTCCTCTAAAACAAAGTTATCAACTTCAATAGGTGTAGTATCTCCTTTTTGTGCAGCATTTATTAATTGAGCGGCATACATTTTAAATGCATGACTGGAATGTGTTGCACCACTAACAACTTCAACATCGGCGGCACTTTGTGTATCAATTAACGATTGACTTAATGCCGGAATATATTCTTGTGGACCAGTACCTGATTTTTCAGTCATTGTTTTTTCATATTCTTCATCATCGGTTTTTAATTTTTCATCTTTATTTAAGAAGTTATAATCAACTGCAGTAATTTTTCCACCAGATACCGTCATTTTAATGAATGTTTTCCAACCTGTTGAATCGAGATTTTTTTCAGTAAGGCTGTATTCACCATCTTTTAAAGTTCCTTGCGCATCAATTTCTATCGGTGTGGTGTCACCTTTTTGAGCGGCTTGAATTAATTGTTGCGCATAATTAATAAAGTTTTCCGATGAATGGGTAGCACCACTGACAATTTCAACTTGAGCAGCACTTTGTGTACTTACTAATTGTTTATTTAGCTCAGGTATATACTCAGCAGGGCCGACACCAGATTTTGCCTTCATTGCTTCTTCATAATCTTTGTCTTCAGATTTCAACTTACCATCTGCGTTTACATAATTATAATTAGATTCGGTAATGTTGCCGTCTTTCGCTGTAATTTCAAAAGTTACTTTCCATCCTTTATCATCAAAATCTTTTTCTGTTAACGTGTATGTCCCATCTTGTAATGGACTCCCAGCAATAATTTTTTTAGTAACTTTCTCCGTTTTTGCAGCTTGATTACTTTCACTACTGTTATCATTAGTCTTTGTAGAACTTTCATTAGATCCGCAAGCTGCTAATAGTAATGAAAGTGAAAGAGTAGCTGCAAATACAATTTTGTTGAACTTCATGACTCTCACCTTTTCTCTATATTTTATTTGTGAAGTAAATCACAATATCCGAAATTTATATTAGCATGATGATAACAAGATGTCTATGACAAATTTGTTAAAATTATCACAAACTATCATCTTTATGATTATGAAAATCTAGTGAACTAACTAGACAGATACTATGAATACATGTAAAATAACAAAATGTGTTCAGTTTTTCACAATCTTTTTTGCTTGATAGATATTTAAATGAAGACTTATGGAGGAATTGTAATGGATAATAGGAACATCGTGATTATTGGTGCAGGTTATGCTGGTGTGCATGCGGCAAAAAAACTTGCTAAAAAATATAAAAAAGACGATAGGGTAACCATTACGTTAATCGATCGTCATTCGTACCATACAATGATGACAGAATTGCATGAAGTTGCTGCTCACCGCGTTGAACCGACTGCGATCCAATACGATTTGCGTAAATTATTTAATCGGACAAAAGTAAAACTTGTGACAGATAATGTTACAAAAGTTGACCATGAGAAAAAAATTGTAACAACAGAGCATGGCTCATTTCCATATGATTACCTCATTTTGGGGATGGGGGGAGAGCCGAACGATTTTGGAACTCCGGGTGTTAAAGAACATGGTTTTACCCTTTGGTCTTGGGAAGATGCTGTAAAACTTCGTGAACATATTGAAAAAACGGTTCATCAAGCAAGCATGGAGCATAATGATGAAAAACGTCGCGCAATGCTAACTTTTGCTGTTTGCGGATCAGGTTTTACCGGTGTAGAAATGGTTGGAGAACTTTTAGAATGGAAAGAACGTCTGGCCAAAGATAATAAGTTAGATCCAGCAGATATTACATTATATCTGGTCGAAGCTGCTCCTACCATTTTGAATATGCTTGACCGGAAAGATGCCGATAAAGCAGAAAAATACATGGTGAAAAAAAGGATTAACATCTTAAAGAATTCACCAATTGTAGAAGTGAAAGCTGACCGCGTTGTTTTAAAATCTGGTGAAGAAATACCGACCCATACATTAATTTGGACGGCAGGTGTCAAAGCAAACTCAGACACAAAAGATTATGGTATGCCCCAAGCTCGCGCCGGACGACTTAAAGTCAATGAATATATGGAAGCAGAAGGCCTAAAAAATGTATACGTCGTTGGGGACTTGGCCTATTTTGAAGAAGCAGAGGGCAAACCAACCCCACAAATTGTTGAAGCAGCAGAACAAACTGCAATGACGGCAGCAAAAAGTATTATTGCTGATATAAGTGGTGGTGAAAAACAACCGTATCAAGGGAAGTACCATGGCTTTATGGTATCCATTGGGGCGAGATATGGTGTTGCAAACTTAAGTGGACTTCGATTAAGTGGTTGGCTGGCCATTCTGATGAAGCATTTAGTCAACTTATATTATTTCTTTGGAATCAGAAGCGGTTATTATATGTTTCAATATATTATGCATGAATTTTTCCATATAAAAGATAAACGCAATATTTTCCGTAATTTCACTAACCGTTATGGAAATGTTTTATGGAGTTTACCATTACGTTTATTTGTCGGAGGTTTTTGGTTAGTTGAAGCCGGAGCAAAAATTTGGGGAGAATCTACTTGGAAGGAAGCCATTTCTAGTTGGTCCAAAGTGCCTACTTTATTTAACGGTGTAGGTGAAGATTCTTGGTTAGTAGGGTCTACAGTAAGAATGCCATTTGATTGGTTGCAAACAACAACAAGTGGTGCAAGTGAATCAGCTAGTGCAACTGCAACAGAATGGGCTACTCCCATATTTAGTCATATGCCGGGCTGGTTTGAATGGATTATGCAAATCATGTTACCAAATGCAGATATGGCAGTATTTATGCAAAAAATGATGGTCTTTATTGAATTAGGTATTGGTCTTGCCATCTTAGGCGGATTATTTACATGGCTTGCTAGTGCAGCAAGTGCCGGTTTTTTAGTTGTCTTTACTCTTTCTGCCATGCTTGGTTGGGATAAAGTTTGGGCACTTCCAGCTTCCATTGCCCTAATGAATGGATCTGGACGGACATTTGGTCTCGACTATTGGGTTGTTCCATTCCTTCAAGAAAAATTAGGCCGTGCATGGTATGGTAAAGAAAGAGCAATATACAAAGATAAGTAAGATATTTTGTTTGTTGAGAATTTGGAATTAAATGTTTGGAGGAATAGAGATGAAATCTTACTACAAAATGATTAAACCTTGGGATATCATCTGCGTATTTTCTTTAATCCTTCTTTCATTTATTCCTTTTTTTATTTTCAGTTTTGTTCAGGCTCAAAAGGCAGAGGGGACTACGGTCAATACAGCAGTCATTTCTGTTGATGGGAAGGAAGTTAGACGGATTGTCCTTACTGATAATAAATCAACTGAATTATTCGATGTCCGTAGTCGAGATGGTGGATATAATACTATTGAGGTCAAGAAAAATAAAATTAGAATTAAGGCTGCGGATTGCACGGATCAAGTATGTGTCTTAACTGGATACATATCGAAGCCCGGGGAAACGATTGTTTGTTTACCACATAAAGTGTTAATTGAAATCGTTAGTGAAACAGCTGCTGAAGATGATATTATTATAAGTTCATGACTAACTTTGGAACGAAGGGGATAACCAATGACAAAAAATCAACGTATTGCTTATATCGCCTTACTAGCTGCCCAAGCAGTTATCATCAGTTTAGTTGAACGAGCGATTCCCTTTCCTTTCCTTGTTGCTCCGGGTGCAAAACTAGGATTAGCAAATATTATCACATGTATGGCATTGTATACTCTATCGACAAAAGATACTATAAAGGTAATCATCATCCGGTTAATTTTGGCTACATTACTAGGAGGCACTATATCGACATTTTTGTACAGTGCTTCTGGAGCTGTATTAAGTTTCTTTGGAATGTGGATGGTGAAAAAATTAGGTCCGAATCGGGTAAGCATGATTGGTGTTAGTACAACAGGTGCAATTTTACATAATGTTGGTCAGCTTCTTGTTGCAAGTCTAATTGCTCAAACCTGGACGGTTTTATTATATTTACCTGTGCTTTCTTTTATTGGCATTTTAGCAGGAATTGCTACGGGAATTATGGCCAACTTTTTATTGACACATGTAGAAAAACTTGCGTACTACATGTATTTACAGCAGTCAGAGAATGCAGGTTAAAGGGGAATTTGTGCGTTTAACATGTAAGATAAATGGCACATTTTCCTTGGGCTGGATGAGCAGCGTTCGCTTACAACAAGTATTTATGAATAATTTATTCCACCTTCAATTGCGGAAAGACGCCCACTTCAAGATTCTTCATTTACAAAAAGTAGGTAGAGGATGAACTACCTGCATACGTGTGATTGGTTCACCTAACGATTAATGGGAGATGGAGAAAATCCTCACCAATGGAAGTTTTTACTTTTTACAAATTTTTGACGAAAGGAGGATCATTATGGGAATACACTCAATGTGGGAAGATTATCCACAATTAGCTAGGGATTTATCCAACGTCATTGAACTTATTGATTCACATATTCATGTTCGTGATAAAACCATCGAGACGATTGTAAAAAATTTTCTTCACTCCGGTGGAAAATTATTACGCCCAGCTTATGTCTTACTTTGTTCCAATATCGGACCTGAACAAGAGAAAGAACGTGCCATTGCAATAGCTGCTGCAATAGAATGTATACATATGGCAACTCTTATTCATGATGATGTCATCGATGAAGCAAAAACGAGACATGGAAAACCTACCATTCATTGCCAAAAAGGAAATAAATATGCTGTCTACGCAGGAGACTATCTATTTTGTCTCACGTTCAACCTTCTTTCAAAATATACTCAAGCATTATCAAAATTAGAATTCGATGTAAAGGGAATGGAAAAAATTTTAACTGGTGAATTAGAACAACTAAATTCTCGGTATGTTGTGCCTGTGTCCGTAAAGGATTACTTGTCAAGAATTGCAGGGAAGACGGCACAATTATTTGCTGTTAGTTGTTATTCCGGGGCTGTAACTAGTAAAGCTGCTAAAAGGGCAGCAATGCAAGCATGGAATTTAGGGCATTATATTGGGATGGCTTTTCAAATTATTGATGATATTTTAGACTACCAAAGTGATGACCAAACAATAGGAAAACCAGTTATGAATGATTTTCGACAAGGAATTTATACTTTACCACTTATATATGCAATGAAAGAAAATCGACAAGCATTTATCCCTTATATTGAAAAAAGAGATCAATTAACTGATGATGATATATCCGCTATTTCCGATTTAATTAAACAGTATCATGGGATAGAAAAGGCATATGATCTTGCCAGAAAATATACGAATAAAGCATTACGAGAGTTGGAAAAATTACCTGATGGGAAGTATAAAAACATATTATATAATATAACGGTTGCCTTGTTAAAAAGAAACATGTAATAGAAAGAATACTTGGACGACCAAATCGGAAGGTGAATTCGACGTAGCAAATATTTTCTGCGGTGAATTCACTTTTTTCTAGACGTAAAAAGTATCTTGTTTGCTTTTAAAAGATACCTTTTTTGTAAATTATTCTTCAGCAAAGACGATATTATCTACTTCAATTGGAGTTATTGAAAAAATTACATGAGGTTTCTCTACATTGTTTTGAACTAACCGCTGTTTAAATGAATTTACGAAAATTATATAACAGGATGAAAGGAAACTTAGCTAAAAATGGTGGGATGGAGAATAACGGGATAACTCATGGATAAAGGGTCGAAAATAAGAGGAGCGTTTAATTTGCTCCTCTAATTTCCATTTCAAGTAAATTTTTTTGGTTTTGATTCTGTAATTGATGCTGCATTTTATTGTATTGGATTAACATAGCGATTCGCCAAGGAACAATCATTCCAAAAGCAAGAATCCAAAACATTCCTCCCGTTTCACCGACATTGACGGTTAAACTTAATGCAGCTTTTAATCCCGTTCGAATAAGCAATAGCCCGATTAATATAAAGGCAAAGGCCTTGGAGCGTGTAACAAAGATTTCATTCCCACGAATTTCAAAATGCATTGTTTTAATAAGAAATATGGAAAAAAACATCCCGACACAAAGTGCTTCAATCACTTGTAAAAAAGGAACACGAAAAAACGGAAAGATGAACATTAATGCACCGGTACTCATAAAGATAGGCGGCAAAATGATTTTCTTCCTCGTTATAGGATGTTTCGTTGCTTTCATTCTAATCACTAAAACAGCAATGGCCATGATGATTGGTATGATAAAAGTAAGATAAACCATGAGTCTCAACCCTTTATAATTTTTTCCCGCACAAACGGTCACTAATCTTCCTCCTAATCTGGAGCAAGCTCAAAGAAGAAAGGAGGAAGAAAGTTCCCGTAAGTGCCCGATTGGTTCAACTAACCATCAGTGGACAGACCACTGATGGAAGTATTACAGTATCCCGCACAAACGGTCACTAATCTTCCTCCTAATCTGAAGGAAGATCAAAGAAGAAGGAGGAAGAAAGTTCCCGTAAGTGCCCGATTGGTTCAACTAACCATCAGTGGACAGACCACTGATGGAAGTATCACAGTATCCCGCACAAACGGTCACTAATCTTCCTCCTAATCTGAAGGAAGATCAAAGAAGAAGGAGGAAGAAAGTTCCCGTAAGTGCCTGATTGGTTCAACTAACCATCAGTGGACAGACCACTGATGGAAGTATTACAGTATCCCGCACAAACGGTCACTAATCTTCCTCCTAGTTTGAAGCAAGCTCAAAGAAGAAAGGAGGAAGAAAGTTCCCGTAAGTGCCCGATTGGTTCAACTAACCATCAGTGGGGATGAAGAAACCCTTACTGATGGTTAGTTTTCACTGTATCCAAGTGAAAAACTGTATGCCCCATTTTATCAAATTTTGTTTGATATAACAACAAGCAAAAAAGTACCAAAATTAGTCATTTACTAAATTTAAATAGAAGGAAAGGGAGGATTTTTCATTGGTTAAACAATAATTTTCGGGTAAACTATTTTATAAAGTATAGATTAAAAACTAAGTAGGTGATGTTTAATGACTGGAAACAAAATCCCGAATCGTTTAATCAATGAGAAATCACCATACTTGCTTCAACATGCCTACAATCCGGTCGACTGGTATCCGTGGAGTGAAGAGGCTTTTGAAAAGGCAAAAAGTGAAAATAAGCCGGTATTTGTCAGTATTGGTTATTCGACTTGTCATTGGTGTCATGTGATGGAACGGGAGTCTTTTGAAAATGAAGAGATTGCGAGAATCCTTAATGAGAAATTTGTTTCGATTAAAGTGGACAGGGAAGAGCGACCGGATATTGATTCCATCTATATGCTTGTTTGCCAAATGATGAACGGACATGGTGGCTGGCCATTAAATGTATTTTTGACACCGGATCGAGTTCCATTTTATACGGGAACCTATTTTCCTCGTGAAAGCCGTTATGGGATGCCCGGTTTTAAAGATGTGCTGAATTATTTATATCAACAATTTACCGAAAATCCGGATCGAATAAAGGATGTAGGGGCGAAAGTAAAACAAGCGCTTGAGCTAAGCCGTGAAAAAGGAAAACAAACTTCTTTAACGAAAGACACAATTATTAATGCTTTCCGATATTACAAGCAAACTTTTGATCCTCAATACGGTGGTTTTGGCGAGCCACCGAAATTCCCAATGCCGCATTCATTCGTATTTTTGCTTATGTATGCCAAATTTTATGAAAATCAAGATGCACTTACCATGGTAACAAAAACATTGGATGGACTAGCACGCGGGGGAATTTATGATCATATTGGTTATGGTTTTTCGCGCTACTCCGTTGATGAAAAATTTCTTGTCCCACACTTTGAAAAAATGCTGTATGATAACGCACTGCTTGCAATGGCTTATACCGATGCATTCCGGATGACGAAAAATCCCCGATACAAAAAAATAACAGAAGAAATTGTCGAGTATGTGTTACGTGATATGGTTCATCCGGCTGGCGGGTATTACTCCGCGGAAGATGCCGATTCAGAAGGAGAGGAAGGAAAGTTTTATGTATGGACACCTGAAGAAGTGAAGATTGTGTTAGGTGAAAAGTTGGGCACACTCTTTTGCCAAGCATATGACATTACCGAAAAAGGGAATTTTGAAGGGAAAAATATTCCCAATCTGATTACAAGTCATTTAGAAGTGATTGCAAAAGAGGAAGGAATTTCCCTTGCAGAGTTAGCGGAAAAATTAGAAAAAGCACGACAAAAGTTGTTTCAACACCGGGAAATGCGGGTTCGTCCATTTCGTGATGATAAAATTTTAACGGCATGGAACGGCTTAATGATTGCGGCGCTCGCAAAAGCCGGGCGTGTTTTTCAGCAAGCGTCCTATGTGGAGGCTGCAGAAAAAGCTGTTTCTTTTATCACCCACAACTTGATTCAAAGTGATCGGGTAATGGTTAGATACCGTGATGGCGAAGTAAAAAATAAAGGGTTTATTGATGAATATGCCTTTCTATTGTGGGGGTATATGGAACTGTACGAATCAACTTTTGCCCCTTTTTATTTAGAGGAAGCAAAAAAACTGGCCGGCAACATGATTGATTTATTTTGGGATGATCAGGTGGGAGGCTTTTTCTTTAGCGGAAATGACGTTGACCCATTGCTCATAAGACAAAAGGAGTCTTATGACGGGGCACTGCCTTCCGGAAACAGTGTTGCAGCTTTCCAATTGTTAAAATTGGCTAAACTGACCGGAGACTTTACGTTAGAAGAAAAAGTCCAGCGAATTTTTCGAGTTTTCAGCAAAGATATCCATGATTATCCAAATGGTCACGCTATGATGTTGCAATCTTTGATTTTATCACAAGAGGCCATGAAAGAAGTCGTGATTATAATGGATGATGAAACAGAAGAGGTTGTTGATTTTATCAAACAGATACAGGAAAATTTTCACCCTGAAATTTCCTTAATGGTGATAAATAGGAACGAACTGAATAAACTCTCCAAAATTGCTCCGTTTATTGAAGACTATGTCATGATAAATGAGCAACCGACCATTTATGTTTGCGAAAATTATCAATGCAACCAGCCGACAAATGATTTTCAAACGGCAAAGGATTTACTCTTTAAAAAATAAATGCATGGAAAGTGATTTGACCTTCCTTTTTTATACGTTAAGAATGTATAAATTTCCAGCAAAGAAGCGAATTCGATGTAGTTTGAAATTTTAAGAATTAAGTATAAGTGCTCTTGCGGCTCTTTGGCTGTCTGAAGGCTCGGCAGTCGCCGAGTTTTCTTTATCGTGGTGTCCTTTTTCTTTCATTAAATCGTATGAAAAATTGATAAAAATAGTATTTTTGTGTTAAAAAGCTAGTTGAAAATATCATTTTTGTAAGGAAAAAATACAGTTTTATAGCAAAACTTTCCTTTAAAAGTCAACGAATAAACGTTCGACAAAATACTTGGCAAGTTGAGTAAAAAAGTATATAGTATTAATAGGTTTCAAAACTAATAGCCTATTTAGTAGAAGGGGGAAATTGCGTGAATGATCGTCAACAAGCCTTAGATCAGGCGTTAAAACAAATTGAAAAACAATTTGGTAAAGGTTCTATCATGAAAATGGGGGAAAAAACAGAAACCCAGGTTTCCACAGTTTCAAGTGGTTCGTTAGCATTAGATATCGCACTAGGTGTGGGTGGATATCCAAGAGGTCGAATTATCGAAATTTATGGTCCGGAAAGTTCAGGGAAAACAACCGTTGCCCTTCATGCTATTGCAGAAGTACAAAAACAGGGTGGACAAGCGGCTTTCATCGATGCTGAACATGCACTTGACCCGAAATATGCACAAGCCTTAGGTGTAAATATTGATGAATTACTACTCTCCCAGCCGGATACAGGGGAGCAGGCATTGGAAATTGCAGAAGCTCTTGTACGGAGCGGTGCAGTTGACATCATCGTCATTGATTCTGTTGCCGCCCTTGTTCCGAAGGCGGAAATTGAAGGGGAGATGGGGGATTCGCATGTCGGTTTACAGGCACGACTCATGTCTCAAGCTTTGCGGAAATTATCCGGTGCTATCAACAAATCAAAATCCATTGCGATCTTCATTAACCAAATTCGAGAAAAAGTTGGAATTATGTTTGGCAATCCGGAAACAACCCCCGGTGGTCGTGCTTTAAAATTCTACAGTACGGTAAGACTTGAAGTTCGTAGAGCAGAGCAATTAAAACAAGGTAATGATATGGTTGGAAATAAAACAAAAATTAAAGTGGTAAAAAATAAAGTGGCACCTCCATTTAAAACTGCCGAAGTTGATATTATGTATGGTGAAGGGATTTCGCTGGAAGGGGAAATTGTTGATATCGGTGCTGACCTTGATATTATTCAAAAAAGCGGCTCTTGGTATTCCTACGAAGGAGAGAGGGTTGGACAAGGCAGGGAAAATGCAAAATTGTTTCTAAAAGAAAATCCAAAAATTAAACTGGAAATTTTGAACAAGATTCGTGAACATTTTGGTCTAAATTTACTGCAAGAAAGTCCTGAAGCACTAGAAACTATGGATCAAGAACAACTTCAATTAGAAGAATAAACTTTTGTGACTGCCTATAGATTCTGTATATCGGCAGTCTTTTTTATAGTAAAACGTAAAAAGAAGATAGGTGGTAGTTGAAGAAAACCCTATTGATGAAAATCTCACTTTATCCCGCACAAACGGTCACTAATCTTCCTCCTAGTTTAAAGCAAGCTCAAAGAAGAAAGGAGGAAGAAAGTTCCCGTAAGCGCCCGATTGGTTCAACTAACCATCAGTGGATAGACCACTGATGGAAGTTTCACGGTATCCCGCACAAACGGTCACGAACTCTTCCACTTGGGGCTTAAGGGAAATCAAAGATGAACGAGGAGGAAGATACGTGCCAGATTCGTTCAACAAACCATCAGTGGTGATGAAGTACTCCCCAATAGAAGGAAGTTTCACTTTATTCCATCCTTTTTTGTAATCGTTCTATTACTTGACAATGAAAATTCACACCTTTACAATGAAAATGTATATTTTACAATTTTTTTGTAGTTTTTGGCATATAATTTGGCTTATTGCAATATTTCGCCTTTATGTTAGGATCTTCATACCTGACGTTGATTTTTAAAAAATTTTTTGAAATTGTACATGCCGACATGTATGAAATTGTAAAGTTCATAGCAAGAGGAGGTGAAATGATGGACTTAGTGCAAATCATCATCTCCATTTTGCTTCTTGTCGTCGGTGTTGTTGCTGGTTATTTCATTCGAAAATCCATTGCTGAACAAAAGATTGCAGGTGCAAAAGATGCTGCAGAAAAAATATTAGCTGATGCAAATCGGGATGCAGATTCTTTGAAAAAAGAAGCACTATTAGAAGCAAAGGATGAAATTCACAAACTTCGTACAGAAACTGAACGTGAACTTCGCGAACGAAGGAACGAATTGCAAAAACAAGAAAACCGGTTATTGCAAAAGGAAGAGAATCTTGATCGAAAAGATGAAACATTAGACAAGCGTGAAATGATATTGGAAAAAAAGGAGGATTCTCTAAATCAAAAACAACAGCATATTGAACAGATGGAAAGCAAAGTGGAAGAGATGGTTCAAAAACAACAGGAAGAACTTGAACGAATTTCCAAATTAACATTGGATCAAGCAAAATCCATCATACTAGAACGAGTTGAAAAAGAGCTTTCCCACGATATTGCTAAGATGGTAAAAGATGCAGAAAATCGTGCGAAAGAAGAAGCGGATAAGAAAGCAAAAAGTATTCTCTCACTAGCTATTCAACGATGTGCTGCTGATCATGTCGCTGAAACAACCGTATCTGTTGTCAATTTACCAAATGATGAAATGAAAGGTCGGATTATCGGACGTGAAGGTCGTAATATCCGTACACTCGAAACGTTAACTGGTATTGATTTAATTATTGATGATACACCTGAAGCAGTAATCTTATCCGGTTTTGATCCAATTCGAAGGGAAACAGCCCGACTTGCATTGGAAAAATTAGTTCAAGACGGAAGGATCCATCCGGCCAGAATTGAAGAAATGGTCGATAAATCCAGACGTGAAGTGGACGAATATATCCGTGAAGTTGGCGAACAAACGACTTTCGAAGTTGGTGTTCATGGTTTACATCCGGACTTAATTAAGATACTCGGACGACTGAGATACAGAACGAGTTATGGTCAAAATGTATTAAATCACTCAATTGAGGTTGCTCAATTGGCAGGAATATTGGCTTCTGAATTAGGTGAAGATGTAATGATGGCAAAAAGAGCCGGGCTTTTACATGATATTGGTAAAGCTGTCGATCATGAAGTAGAAGGAAGTCATGTTGAAATCGGCGTCGAACTTGCCACCAAGTATAAAGAACATCCTGTCGTGATTAATAGTATTGCATCTCACCATGGTGATACAGAGCCTACTTCGGTTATTTCTGTTTTAGTAGCTGCCGCAGATGCATTATCTGCTGCAAGACCGGGGGCTAGAAGTGAGACTTTAGAAAGCTATATTCGTCGTCTGGAAAAACTTGAAGAAATTTCTGAATCCTATGATGGTGTAGAGAAATCATTTGCTATTCAAGCAGGAAGAGAAGTCAGGATTATTGTAAAACCAGAAATGATTGATGATTTAGAAGCACATCGATTAGCTAGAGATATACGAAAAAAAATCGAAAATGAACTCGACTATCCCGGTCATATTAAAGTTACTGTTATTCGGGAAACCCGGGCAGTCGAATATGCCAAATAAAACGGAGGGGACATTCCTTGGTAGTGTTTCTTCCTTCTTGAAATCATCTAATAAAATGGTTTTCAGGAAAGGAAGATAATCGACACGTATCCATGGTTTGTCCCTTTCCTTTATTCTTCGTATCAATGATAATATGACAAAATAAATTAAAAACACTTTTCATAAAGGAAAGGAAATAATATGAAAATTCTTTTTATTGGTGATGTTGTGGGAGAACCAGGTCGAAAAACAGTAGTAGAATATTTACCTAAGTTAAAAGTAAAGTATCATCCTACATTTACGATTGTAAATGGAGAAAATGCCGCTGGTGGAAAAGGGATTACGGAAAAAATATATCGGCAATTTCTTGAATTAGGTGTACATGTCATTACAATGGGAAATCATACTTGGGATAATAAAGACATTTTTGAGTTTATCGATCATGCGAAATATCTTATAAGGCCGGCAAATTTTCCTGAAAACAATCCGGGAAAAGGGATTGTTTATGTGAAAATCAATTCATTTGAAATGGCCGTAATTAATCTGCAAGGTAGGACATTTTTACCGCCTATTGATTGTCCTTTTCAAAAAGCAGAACAGTTAGTAAATGAAGCAAGAAAGCGAACCCCCTATATTTTTGTTGATTTCCATGCAGAAGCTACTAGTGAAAAGCAGGCAATGGGCTGGTTTTTAGACGGTCGCGTCAGTGCTGTTGTGGGCACACATACTCATATACAAACAGCAGATAACCGTGTTTTGCCAGAGGGTACGGCCTATATAACAGATGTGGGCATGACAGGAATTTATGATAGTATACTTGGTGTAAATAAGGAAACGGTGTTAAGGAAATTTTTAACGAATATACCGTCAAGGTTTGATGTACCAAAACATGGTCGAACGCAACTTTGTGGAGTTGTTGTCGAAATCAATGACAAAACGGGATTTGCGGAAAATATTGAACGGATTATTTTAAATGATGATCAGCGGATATTTAATTAGATAAAAGTATGATAAACAAAAAATATTTAAAAATCAGTTTCAGCTTGGAATAAGGGTTCGACTCCTTGAATATAGTAGCAATGGAATGGTTTTACACTTGCAGGTCAGTCCACGAAAAAAATAAACCAGAGAGATTCAAGGAGGAACAAAGTATGGAAATATTAAAAGTTTCAGCAAAGTCGAGCCCGAATTCAGTAGCCGGTGCACTTGCAGGAGTTTTACGGGAAAGGGGCGGTGCAGAGATTCAAGCTATTGGTGCCGGTGCGTTAAATCAAGCGGTAAAAGCGGTAGCCATTGCCAGAGGTTTTGTAGCCCCTAGTGGAGTTGATTTGATTTGTATTCCAGCTTTTACCGATATTCAAATTGATGGGGAGGAACGGACAGCAATAAAATTAATTGTTGAACCTCGGTAAATCGGTAATGGAATTATTTTATCTCCGTAGTTCACAGGCAGCACTGACTTAAAAAAGAGGTCTGATCCATTAAGAGTGCAAAATCTTGTTTATGAAAATGATAATTACTGCAAGATACTCACTTTGGGTCAGGCCTCTTTACTATTTAGTATGTCCCTTTCAATTGTTCTTATAATAAGTATCCTATATAATAGAAATATTACAATGAATCGGAATCGAGTGTGGAATATGAAAAAGATTGCTATCATCGGTTCGTCGTGTACATCAACATTTGCTTTGGATGCCTTGCGAGTAGTTATACATTATAAAAATTAGAAATCAATTGTCATTTTTCATAATAAAAAAGAAGTAAACAGCTTTATTTTTGGACTAGCATGCAAGGAGAACGGATATGGGATATGAAACCTTGCAAAAACTTGGGAAATATAAAATAGGAAAGGGTTGTGTCTATATTCGTAAATTAGATGATATTGATGAAAATATCTTGAAGGAACTCATTATACAGTCAGTACGTCCCATTGAAAAAATGTATGGGGAAAATAAGTAAAAGAATTCTATGAGAGAAAATGGTACATATCCTTTCAAGCAATTTTTTATAAACTTGACATCGTCAAATTAATCATCATATATAACATGTTCTTATATTGTTTATTGCTTTATGGTCGTTTATAATGATAAATTGTATAGAGATGCAAAAAATGGATCGGTTTTAGCAGAAATCCTGCAGTTCCGATTATTGAAAGGAGTTTATCAATGAACGAACAACAGCGATTACAAAGTCAACAAGTGGAACAAAAATCTCCAACGGACAAAAAATCCGCATCCGGAGAAAAAGATTACAGCAAATATTTTCAAAGAGTGTACATGCCGCCTTCTTTAAAAGATGCTAGAAAGCGAACAAAAGGAAATATAGGTTATTTTAAAGACTTTAACATCCCGGAACATTTGAAAGGAATGGGGGACGGTCGAAAATTTTATATCCGTACATATGGTTGTCAAATGAATGAACATGATACAGAAGTCATGGCAGGAATTTTCATGCAATTGGGATATGAACCGACCGAGTCAACCGAAGATGCCGATGTGATTTTGCTCAATACTTGTGCCATTCGTGAAAATGCGGAAAATAAAGTCTTCGGTGAATTAGGACATCTCAAACCACTAAAACAAGAAAAACCAGATCTGCTTCTCGGTGTTTGCGGCTGTATGGCACAAGAAGAATCAGTCGTCAACAAGATTTTGCAAAAACATCAACATGTTGATATGATTTTCGGTACCCACAATATCCATCGTTTGCCGCAGATTTTACATGAGGCTTATATGGCTAAAGAAATGGTTGTTGAAGTTTGGTCAAAAGAAGGCGATATTATTGAAAGTCTTCCTAAGGCACGGAAAGGTAACATTAAAGCATGGGTTAACATTATGTACGGCTGTGATAAATTCTGTACATATTGTATTGTTCCATACACACGCGGGAAAGAAAGAAGCCGCCGACCGGAAGATATAATTGAAGAAGTTCGTCATTTAGCTGCCCAAGGGTATAAAGAAATTACTTTACTTGGTCAAAACGTGAACGCATATGGAAAAGATTTTGAAGATATCAATTATCGTTTTGGAGATTTAATGGATGATCTGCGAAAGATTGATATCCCGCGGATCCGTTTTACAACTAGCCATCCGCGTGATTTCGATGATCATTTAATTGAAGTATTGGCGAAACGCGGTAATCTTGTTGAACATATCCATCTTCCGGTTCAATCCGGTTCCAGTTCCATGCTGAAAATTATGGGACGGAAATATACCCGGGAATCTTATTTGGAACTAGTGCGCAAAATTAAGGCGGCAATACCTGATGTTGCCTTGACAACGGATATAATTGTCGGTTTCCCGAATGAGACGGATGAACAATTTGAAGAAACTTTATCCTTGTATCGTGAAGTAGAATTTGATTCAGCCTTTACTTTCATTTACTCACCACGTGAAGGAACACCTGCGGCAAAAATGAAGGACAACGTCCCGATGGAAGTGAAGAAAGAACGGTTACAACGATTAAATGATGTAGTGAACGAAATTTCAGCACAAAAGATGAAAGCGATGGAAGGGCAAATCGTCGAAGTACTTGTTGAAGGTGAATCGAAGAATAATCCGGATGTACTGAGCGGTTACACTCGAAGAAACAAACTGGTCAATTTTGTCGGGCCAAAATCGGCCATCGGGCAAATTGTAAAAGTAAAAATTACAGAAGCAAAAACTTGGACATTAAACGGGGAAATGGTGGTTGAGGAAAAAATCGAGGTGAGTTAAAACCATGGGGAAATTTTCAAAAACGGAAATCATCGACCAAGCGAGAGAACTTGCTAAAATGATTGCCGAGACTGAAGAAGTGGATTTTTTTAAACGGGCAGAAGCAAAGATTAATGAAAATCAAAAGGTCAGAGAAAAAATTAACAGCATAAAAAGTTTACAAAAACAAGCGGTTAACTTCCAAAACTACGGAAAAATCAATGCATTGAAACAAGTAGAAGAAAAAATAGAAGCATTAGAAAAGGAAATTGATGAAATTCCGATTGTGCAAGAATTTAAAGAATCACAATATGAAGTAAATGAACTTTTACAGATGGTCTCAAATACAATTGCCAATACAGTTACCGATGAGATTATTCTGTCGACTGACGGTGACTTGTTGCAAGGTAAAACTGGCGCTCAAGTCCGCAGTGAAAAAGCAGCAATGTCACAGGACTAATCATAAAAATGGATATTTCCATCTTTTTAAACACATAAACGATTAAAGGTCTATCTTTTACAGGTAGACCTTTTTAGTTAATAGGAAAGTGTAAATTTTTCAATTTCTATTTTCCTTACGCATAAGTGCACAAGGAAAGCTTCGCGGGAATACATCGCAGCCGAAAAAATTTTATATTTTTTCGATGAACGAGAGAGACTTCGTTACATTCTTTTTGAAAACAAACTTCCATGAAAATTTACGCACATTGGTTTTTTGTCCCGCATAGGATGAAGTGATAAAACTTGAGGAGGTTACGCTCGCATGGGAAATACAAGAGAGATTATTACAAAAGCGGTCGTTGCGAAAGGGCGAAAAAATACTACTTCCAATCATAAAATCCGACCAAACCATGCTCCGTCCAGTATACTTGGTGCATGGATTATCAACCATGCATATAAAGCGGAAAAGGTCGGAAAAACTGTGGAAGTAAGTGGACACTATGATATTAACTGCTGGTATTCCTGCAATGAAAATACGAAGACGGATGTTGCAACTGAACGGGTCGAGTACAAAGATGTCATTAAGTTAAAATATAAAGACGAAAAAACCATTGCAGATAAAGAAGTCAATGTACAAGTACTTCAACAACCGAATTGTGTCGAAGCAGTAATTTCACCGAATGGGAATAAACTGGTTGTTACGGTCGAACGCGAATTTTTAGTCGAATTGATTGGTGAAACGAAAGTATTTGTGCGATTAAGTGATGAAGATTTTGAAGATGATGATTGGGATCTTGATATTGATGATGAAGAGTTTGAAGAATTAAATCCAGATTTTCTTGTAGATGGAGAGGAGGAATAAAGAAAATTTATTGAAATAACTACGTTTCGTTCTTGTCTGACACTCACTCCCAACTCGGTATAAAATGATGACAAATCTTAAAAATGACATCATGTGGGGTCAGACTCCTTTTGTTTTACATTAAGAACGCATAAAATTCTAGCAAAGAAATGAATTTATAAGCATGACATAAACGTGCATAAGGAAAACAACGAAGCGTTGCATAGTTATCGGAAACTTATATATTTTTCGGTGAACGGTACTCTGCCCTTGCCTAAAGCTCAATGGTTCGAGTTTTCTTTATTTAAGAATAGGAATGAATAAAAATAAAAGAAAAAAACTTTGGACTCGTTTTAATGTCTAGATCTTGTCACCCTACGATTTTCTTATATCCCTATTATAATAGTTATTATATAAAAATTGACAAATTATATTTTAATAGTATAACATATTTAGAGTAAAGGGGATAACATATTTAAATAGAAAGACGAATAGGGGGAACATAATGGGTACATTATTGCAACAATCTTGGGGGAAATTATGGGCAGACCATATGCGGACGAAAAAATTATTCACTTATTTCTTTGCAAGTCATTCAACAACTGTACAGAAGGCAGACTCAAAGACATCAACCAAAATCGACAATAAAACGAAAATACCTAAACGGACAAGAGCACAAAATATCGGGCTTATATTAGGACCAGTTCTCTTTATGATCATATTATTTGGTTTGTCACCGGAAGGAATGTCAAAGGAAGCACTTGCCGTATTAGCAAGTACCATTTGGATTGCTGTATGGTGGATCACCGAAGCCATTCCGATTGCGGCAACATCTCTTTTACCGGCTATTTTATTCCCATTAACCGGTGCCGTAGAAAAACCTGGAGCAATTACGGGTGCATATGCGGAAGATACAATTTTTCTATTTCTAGGCGGATTTATTATTGCAATTGCCATGGAAAAATGGAATTTGCATAAGCGGATTGCACTAAATATTATTGCGATTGTAGGGACAAGTACGGAGCGCATTATTTTAGGTTTTATGCTTGCAACCGCTTTTATTTCTATGTGGATTTCGAATACAGCGACGGCGATGATGATGATGCCGATTGCTTTGGCGGTGATTACCCAAGTCAAAGATCAATCACAAGTACATGGAAAAGCAGAGCTTGATCCAAACTTTGGAAAATCGATCATGCTTGCCGTTGGTTATGCAGCATCGATTGGTGGATTAGGTACATTGATTGGTACACCACCAAATACGATTTTTGCCGGCATCGTTAAACAGACATATGGAATTGAAATAACGTTTGCACAATGGATGGCTTTAGGGGTACCTATTGTAATTATCCTATTACTATTTTTATATTTTTATCTTGTAAAATTTGCCTTCCCTATTAAAATGAAGGAAATTCCCGGTGGACGAGAGGTTATTTTGCAACAAAAAACAGCTTTAGGAGAGATTTCATTTGAAGAAAAACTCGTTTTATGTGTATTCCTTTTAGCCGCCTTTTCGTGGATTAGCAGGTCTTTTATCCTGGAAAAAATTAATCCTGGAATTGATGATACAATGGTTGCTTTAGTCGCAGGTGTATTATTGTTTCTACTTCCTTCCAAAAAATCAGACAATGGGATGCTGCTTAATTGGAGTGATGCAGCAAAAGTTCCGTGGGGCGTTCTCTTATTATTCGGTGGCGGTTTAGCTATTGCCAAAGGGTTTACAGACACCGGTTTATCTGAGTGGATCGGTAAACAATTTACAGTGATGCAAGGGATCAATTTTGTTATGCTGATTGCCATTATAACGGTATTCATCATTCTTTTATCAGAAGTTGCTTCGAATACAGCTGCTGCTACGATGATGTATCCAATTATGGCTTCTTTGGCTGCAGCTATTCATGTGCATCCGTTCGCGTTAATGGTTACAGCTGGACTTGCCGCTTCATGTGCTTTTATGTTGCCTGTTGCGACACCTCCAAATGCAATCGTATTTGGAACAGGATATCTAAAAATGAGTAATATGATTAAAGCCGGCTTTTGGCTTAATGTTGCTTCAACAATTGTCATCATATTATCTGTTTATTATTTATTGCCGTTTATATGGGGTATTGATTTACATGTATATCCTGAGTCGCTTAAATAATATGTGTTAGATTGCAAATTTTTAAATGGACCTTTCCGACTAATTTTATTGTGGATTCTACAGTAAATTTAGTCGGTTTTTTTATACGTTAAGAATGTATAAATTTCCAGCAAAGAAGCGAATTCGACGTAGTTGGAAATTTTAAGAATTAAGTATAAGTGCTCTTGCGGCTCTTTGGCTGTCTGAAGGCTCGGCAGTCGCTGAGTTTTCTTTATTTGGAAAAATTTTTTGTAAAAAATTATTACCTAGTACTAACATTTAGTAATATGTTGAGGTATAATAAACGTATTCGATTTAATATAATAGAAAGTGTGATTTTAATGGTGGAAAACAAATCAATTACATTGGAAAGTTTAATTGCGCCTACAGAATATAATATTATTGATGAAATTGAAAAACATAATTCGAGTAAAATTGCTTTGAAATTTATTAGTCAAAATGGCGAACGGAAGCAAATCTCTTATGAAGAACTCATTGCAAGGGGAAATAAACTTTCAAATGCCTTGAAAAAATTAGGTTTAAAAAAAGGTGACCGTGTTTTTATTATGGTCCCGCGGATGATTGAGACATATATTATTTATTTTGCTTGTTGGAAGGCGGGTCTTGTCATCATTCCAGGTTCTGAGTTACTTCGGTCTCAAGATATTCTTTACCGGCTGAATAATGGAAAAGTGAAAGCAATTATTTCTTATTTTCCATTTTGTGAGGAAATTAACAAAATAATAAATAAAGCGACCGATTTACAATATAAAATCACTTTTTCAGAGTCAATACCCGGTTGGAAGCGTTTGGAGGAACTTACCGAAAATGAATCAGAAATATGTAATAAGGTTGAAACTTCAAGAGATGATTATGCATTAATTACATATACTTCAGGTACAACTGGGCAACCAAAAGGAGTTGTTCACGTACATGGTTGGGCATATGCACATTTACGGATTGCCGCTATCCAATGGCTCGATATTCATGAAGGGGATATTGTTTGGGCAACTGCCGGTCCCGGTTGGCAAAAATGGGTATGGAGTCCTTTCCTTTCTGTACTTGGCATGGGGGCTACTGGGCTAGTATATTTAGGCAGATTTAATCCGGAAACGTATTTAAAAATACTAGATCAAGAAAAAGTGAATGTTCTCTGCTGCACTCCAACAGAATATCGATTAATGGCAAAAGTCCATGATTTAACGAAATATCATTTATCCCATTTACAAAGTGCCGTTTCAGCTGGAGAAGCATTAAATCGGGAAGTCATTGATATCTTCCAAAAACAATTTAATATCATTGTTCGTGATGGCTATGGTCAAACAGAAAGTACGCTCGTTATTGGAACTGTAAAAGGAATGGAAATCAGACCAGGTTCAATGGGCAAACCGATTATGCCGGAATTTGTGGAAATTGTAGATGAAGCTGGTAACCCGGTAAAAGTAGGTGAACAAGGCAATATTGCTTTAAGAAAAGATTTTCCGGCGCTTTTTGTCAAATACTACGAAGATCGCGTAAGAACTGAAAAAGCTTTTAAAGGAAATTATTTTGTAACCGGAGATCTTGCCTATAAAGATGAAGATAATTATTATTGGTTTGTCGGAAGAAGCGATGATATGATCATTAGTTCCGGATATACCATTGGACCTTTTGAAGTGGAAGATGCGTTAATGCAGCATCAATTTGTTAAAGAATGTGCAGTTGTTGCCCATCCGGATCCGATTCGGGGAAATGTGGTGAAAGCATTTGTTGTTTTAAAAGATGGAATTGAAGCTGGTAGACATTTAGTTAAAGAACTGCAAGATTATGTTAAACAACTTACTGCGCCTTACAAATACCCAAGATTAATTGAATTTGTTCAATCTTTACCAAAGACAGATTCAGGGAAAATCCGACGAGTTGAATTGAGAAATAAAAATTTACAATAATGAATATAAAATTCCGCGTATTCGCACTTTTGTGTGGTGGTATAACATAGATAGTTTATTAAAAGGGGGCTTGACATGGAGCATCGACGGGTATGGTTCTCCTGCCGAGAAGCCAGATGTCACAACATCGGCACCCCCAATCAAGGCTACCATACGTGCTACTCCATATAAAGCCCCAAAACCTATAAACCCATTGATAAGTGTGATGAACCAAAATGCCTCACATCCAAATTCGTTGTTTCAATGGTTGAAAAGACCTTCAAAACATTTTGAAGGTCTTTTTCAAAAGATAAGAAAGTATAAAAATATATTTTCGAATGATAACTCTATAACGATATGTTATAATTAATAATTGAGAAAGATTCAGAAAAGGTGTGGGCAAAATTGAAACAGTATACGCCTATGATCCAACAATATTTGAGCATAAAGGCAGAATATCAAGATGCCTTTTTATTTTTTCGTTTAGGCGATTTTTATGAATTATTTTTTGAAGATGCGATTAAAGCAAGTCAAGAATTGGAAATTACGTTAACGGCCAGAGATGGCGGAGTTGAGGAAAAAATACCGATGTGTGGCGTACCTTATCACTCTGCTTCTGGATATATTGAAACTTTAGTAAATCGAGGATATAAAGTAGCGATATGTGAACAAATGGAAGACCCGAAACTGACAAAGGGAATGGTTAAGAGGGAAGTCATTCAATTAATTACTCCCGGTACGTTGATGGATGGGAGTAGTCTTCACGATAAAGATAATAATTATATTGCTTCTATTACTTCGTTTAACGATGGTTCTTTCGGATTATCATTTTGTGATTTATCAACGGGGGAAAGCCGGGTAACATTGATACAAGAAGATTTCGAGGAAGTTATGAATGAACTGTCCACGTTCAGAACAAAAGAGGTTGTTGTTTCGTCGGAATTTACTGAGGAATTGCAGATTCATATGAGAGAACGTTTCGCAATCGCTATCTCATTTGAAGAAAGGATCGATATTCCAGAAGTATTTTCGGATAAGTTGGTCAAAATTACCCAAGAAAAATTACGAGTGACGATTGCTCGTCTCTTTAATTATTTATATCGTACACAGAAACGAAATTTAGATCATATTCAACCGGTCGAGTTTTATCAGGTTAATCAATATATGAAAATTGATTATTATTCAAAGCGGAATTTAGAATTAACCGAAACGATCCGGTCAAAAGGAAAAAAAGGCTCACTTCTTTGGTTGCTTGATGAAACGATGACGGCTATGGGAGGAAGGTTGTTAAAACAATGGATTGACCGACCACTTCTATCAATTGATGCCATTGAACAACGGTTAAATAATGTGGATACACTTAAAAATCACTATATGGAACGGCAAGAACTACGTGAAAATTTGAAGCAAGTTTATGATATTGAAAGACTTGCCGGCCGTGTCGCATTCGGAAATGTCAATGCCCGCGATTTAGTCAGTTTAAAGACAACACTATGGCAAATTCCTAATATTATTAACATTTTACAATCCATTCCGGATCCGAAAATGCAAAGACGGGCAAAAAACCTTGATCCCTGTACTGAACTGGCTGACATGATTGACCGGGCAATTGTTGAGACTCCTCCATTATCGGTAAAGGAAGGAGGAATCATTCGCGATGGTTATAATGACCGCTTAGATTCATATCGTTATGCCAGTCGAAATGGAAAAGTATGGATCAGTGAAATGGAAAAGAATGAACGGGAAAAGACAGGAATTAAATCGTTGAAAATTGGCTATAATCGGGTATTTGGATATTATATTGAAGTGACTAAGGCTAACCTCCACCTTCTACCAAAAGAGGGATCCTATGAACGAAAACAAACATTGGCAAATGCTGAACGATTTATTACGCCCGAATTAAAGGAAAAAGAAAGTATTATTCTGGAAGCAGAAGAAAAAAGTGTTGACCTCGAATATGAATTGTTTATTGATATTCGTGAACAAGTAAAGGAATATATTCCAAGATTGCAAGAGTTAGCGAAACAAATAAGTGAGCTTGATTGTTTACAATGTTTTGCCACGGTTAGCGAAGAAAGAATGTACGTAAAACCTGTTTTTCGAAGGGACAGAAAACTCAATATTAAAGATGGTAGGCATCCTGTTGTTGAAAAGGTCATGAATCTCCAATCTTATGTACCGAATGATTGTTTCATGGATGGAAATAGAGAAATGTTACTGATTACTGGTCCGAATATGTCAGGAAAAAGTACATATATGCGGCAAATTGCCTTAACCTCCATCCTCGCACAAATTGGCTGCTTTGTCCCGGCTCAAGAGGCTGAATTACCAATTTTTGACCAAATTTTTACCCGAATTGGGGCGGCAGATGATTTAATTAGTGGACAGAGTACATTCATGGTAGAAATGTTGGAAGCAAAAAATGCGATTAGTGGTGCAACGGAAAACAGTTTAATTTTATTTGATGAAATTGGGCGGGGAACATCAACCTATGATGGTATGGCTCTTGCCCAAGCAATGATCGAATATATCCATGATAAAATCGGTGCGAAAACTCTTTTTTCAACCCATTATCATGAATTAACCGTCTTAGAACAATCATTAAAGAAATTGAAAAATGTTCATGTGAGTGCAGTAGAAAAAGACGGTCATGTTGTTTTTCTTCATAAAATAAAAGAGGGCCCTGCTGACAAAAGCTATGGTATTCATGTCGCAAAACTAGCAGAATTACCACCAGAGTTGATTAAGCGGGCAGAGGAAATTTTGCAGCAATTAGAAAATCAAGATGAAAAACCAAAGTCAAATGAGCCTGTTGAAATTATGCCAGATAATAAAGATATGAAAACAGATATTCAAATGGATTCAGAACAAATGTTTGGATCTGCTGAAATGGAAATAGAGCAATTGTCATTTTTTCAAGAGGAGCCAAAATCACTGGTTTCAACTAAATTAACAAATAAAGAGAAGAAAGTGGTTGATGAGTTAAAATCGTTGAACTTGTTGGAAATGACTCCACTTGATACGATGAATGCATTATACAAGTTACAAAAAAAGCTGCATAAAAATTGAACGATTTATTTTGGATGGTGAGAAAAATGGGCAAGATTATCCAATTAGATGAAGTACTTTCTAACAAAATAGCGGCAGGTGAAGTGGTTGAACGTCCAGCATCAGTTGTAAAAGAACTTGTTGAAAATGCGATCGATGCGGGTAGTACGAAGATAGAAGTGGAAGTAGAAGAAGCTGGGTTGAAAAAGATCCGTGTGATTGACAATGGATCAGGTATGGAACCGGAAGATGTGCCCCTTGCTTTTGAAAGACATGCAACAAGTAAAATAAAAGATGAAAAAGATTTGTTTCGTATCAAGTCACTCGGCTTTCGTGGTGAGGCTTTGCCAAGTATTGCTGCCGTAGCAAAAGTTGAACTGGTGACAAGCACCGGTAACGGGCCCGGAAGTCGTCTCGTTGTAGAGGGAGGAACAAAACTTTTGTTTGAACCAGCTGCGAGTCGAAAAGGAACAGATTTTTCAGTAACCGATTTATTTTTTAATACACCAGCCCGCTTGAAGTATATGAAAACCATCCATACCGAGTTAGGAAATATTACAGATGTTATGAACCGGTTGGCACTTAGTCATCCTGAAGTTGCGATGAAACTTATTCATAATGGTAGAACGCTTCTACAAACAACTGGAAATGGAGATTCCCGGCAAGTTCTCGCCGGCATCTATGGCTTAAATATTGTCAAAAAAATGATTTCCATTCATGGTGAGTCACTCGATTTTCAGGTTGATGGTTATATTACATTGCCAGATGTAACTAGAGCATCAAGAAACTATATTTCGATAATGGTTAACGGTCGTTTTATTAAAAATTATCCGATGGCCAATGCAGTCATTTCAGGATATCACACCCTGCTTCCGATTGGACGCTTTCCCATCGTTTACTTGAACATTACCATGGATCCTATCTTAATTGATGTGAATGTTCATCCTGCAAAACTAGAAGTGCGCTTAAGTAAGGAGAAAGAATTGGCAGAATTAATTACGGAAACCATTAAACAGAGCTTCAAAAAAGAGACACTGATTCCTGATGGACAAGCTCCAAAACAAGAAAAATTAAAATCAGAACAAATTTCACTTTCTTTGGATCATCTACCGGAGAACATGGGACAACGAGATGAACAACAAGAGAAAATCGCAAAAACCAATCTTGACAGTGAATCTTCCATATTAACTAAAGATGAAGGAACAGTAGCCGGGTTATTTATGCAATCTTTGAAGGACCATGAATCGGCTAACGAAGTACAAGAGAGTAAGAAACCATTTCATCAAATAAGTCAAAATCAGGATTCAAAATTTGATAAAGCAAAAATCGTAATGGAAAATTCAGTAGAAGAAGATTTGAATGGTATTGTTCCTAATAAAGCAACGAATGATGAAAATGACAAGGATTATGAGCCATTCGATAATATTACAGATTTTACTAAAAATCCGGTAAGTAGAATTCCGGTCTTATATCCCATCGGGCAAATGCATGGTACATATATTTTTGCTGAAAATGAAAAAGGATTATACATCATCGATCAACACGCAGCTCAAGAGCGGATAAAATATGAGTACTTTAAAGAAAAAATTGGGGAAGTTTCAAATGATTTGCAAGAGTTGCTTATTCCTCTGACACTCCAGTTTTCTAACGACGAATATATTAAGTTGGAAGAAAATCTGGAAGAACTTAAAAAAGTCGGTTTATTTCTTGAACCGTTTGGAACGAATACTTTTATCATTAGGAATCATCCACAATGGTTTCCTCGTGGTGAAGAAGAAGAAACCATTCAAGAAATCATTGAACAAGTGCTTACAATGAAAAAGGTTGACATTAAAAAATTACGTGAAAAAACAGCTATTATGATGAGCTGCAAAGGATCAATTAAAGCCAATCATCGCTTGCGTCATGATGAAATTCAGCAATTGCTAGATACATTGCGGATGACAAGTGATCCATTTACATGCCCGCATGGACGACCGATTATCATTCATTTTTCAACATATGAAATGGAAAAGATGTTCAAAAGGGTCATGTAGGAAAAATGTTTTAAAAAGTTTTTCGGATTTTCATCATGAATCGAAAAATGATGTATACCTTTCCTGTTTCAGGGTATAATGGTATGATGTTTAACATATTTATTTTATTATGGTAAACTAAAAATGACAGGTCATTTCAAATAAATGTGTTGAAAGTAGTGGAGTTTTTTGAGCAAAGAGAAATTGCTGTGCATTATTGGACCTACCGCTGTGGGAAAAACAAAATTAAGTATTGATTTGGCAAAACAATTTCATGGTGAAATTATTAGTGGAGATTCGATGCAAATTTATCGCAAACTTGATATCGGGACAGCAAAAATCTCCAAAGAGGAAATGAAAGGAATCCCACACCATTTAATTGATATTAAAAATCCCGATGAAGCTTTTTCTGTTTATGATTTTCAACAATTAGTGCGAAAAAAAATTTCCGATATTACTGACCGAAATCATTTACCGATGATTGTCGGTGGGACAGGGCTTTATATTCAGGCTGTTATTTATGATTATCAATTCTCTAATCAAGGAAAAAACAAAAAAATACGTAATCTTTTAGAAGAAAGAGTGAAATTAGAAGGGATTGAACAGTTGTATCATTACCTTTTAAAGGTTGATCCAGAGACAGCCCGACAAATTCATCCGCATAATGAGCGTCGTGTGATCCGGGCTTTAGAAGTATATTTTTCTACTGGACAAACGATGACGGAATTAAAAGCAAAACAACAATATACTTTATTATATGATGTTTCGATTATTGGTTTAACAATGAATCGTGACATTTTATATAAAAGAATAAATGAACGCGTCGATCAAATGATTGAAAATGGGCTGATTAATGAGGCAAAAGCTTTATACGATCAAGGACTCACAAATGTTCAAGCAACACAAGCAATTGGCTATAAAGAATTATTTGCTTACTTTGACGGGAAAATTACTCTTGAAGAAGCTGTAGATCAATTAAAACGAAATACTAGACATTTTGCTAAAAGACAATTGACATGGTTTCGGAACAAGATGGATGTCGAATGGTTTGATATCACTAATTTGAATGAATATGAAAAAAATTTGCAAAAGATTTCTGATTTTGTAGCAGGAAAGCTTCACCTTAAAGCGAATATATAAATAAAGAGAATAATGAGGAGGACAAAGAATGAAACAACCGATCAATATTCAAGACCAATTTTTAAATCAAATACGGAAAGAGAATATTTTAGTTACTGTATTCTTAACAAACGGTTTCCAAATCCGTGGTCTAGTCCGAGGGTTTGATAATTTTACTGTTTTATTTGAAACTGATGGCAAACAACAACTCGTTTTTAAACATGCTATATCAACTTTTGCCCCGTCACGCAATGTGCAAATTGATTTAGAGTAAGGGATCGTAATCATACAAAAGCTGTCAAATAAGTTCCGAAAATAAGGCAAGAGGAGAAAAACTTTTCATTTTTTCCTCTTGCCTTTGTATTTTAATATATTGTGGGTCAAAACCACACTTCCTTCTTTCGCGGTATGATGTAAAAATCGTAGAACGCATTACTTTTAATGAAAATATGATACTCAAGTCATGACTTGTATTAGTTATGAATAAATATAGTAAAAGATATTTTCAGCTCTTCACTATAAAGGGTTAAGGCCAATGGTGAGAAAGGTTTACATGCAATTTTTGTACATATTTTATTTTACGTCAGCTGTTTGTAAGGGACGAAAAAAGGTTGGAAATAATATTCATTATTTCTTGGGAAAGCGCATGATATGACAATAGGAAAGTAGAATTTTGTCATTAAATATAAATTATTGTCAAAATATATAGAAAGATACTCTGAAACATACATTTTTTCGACAATTAGGCGGATGTCACCTTTTTTTCATCTGGGCGTATACTGTTTTACATACAAGAGAGGTGAACACATTGGATCAACCAATACGGATGAAAAATAACGGTCAAATAAGTATTACGTTAAACCGAAAAGCAAGAGTTGAACCGATTGCTGAATCAAGAGAAAAGACTTTTGATCATGAAATATTAAGGGAAATTGAAGAACAGTTAAATACCCTAGTTGGTCTGAATGATGTAAAACAAGTAATTAAAGAAATATATGCCTGGATTATTGTAAATAAAAAGCGGGAGGAAAAAGGATTAAAAGCTGGAAAACAGGTCCTCCATATGATGTTTAAAGGAAATCCGGGAACAGGAAAAACAACAGTTGCCCGACTGATCGGAAAACTTTTTCAAAAGGTTGGCGTTTTATCAAAGGGGCATTTGATTGAATGTGAAAGAGCTGATTTGGTTGGTGAATATATCGGACATACTGCACAGAAAACTCGTGATTTAATTAAAAAAGCTATGGGCGGCATCCTCTTTATAGATGAAGCATACTCTTTAGGACGCGGCGGTGAAAAGGATTTTGGAAAAGAGGCCATTGATACTCTGGTAAAACATATGGAAGATAAACAACATGATTTTGTACTTATATTAGCCGGTTACTCACGCGAGATGGATCATTTTCTTGCTTTAAATCCTGGTCTTGAATCACGATTTCCGATTATCATTGAATTTCCTGATTATTCAGTTGAACAGTTAATGGAAATTGGAAAAATGATGGTAAATGAAAAAGAATATATATTAAGTCATGAAGCCGAAAAAAAATTACAAGAGCATTTATTATTTGTAAAATCATCTTTTATACGGAGTCGTTTTTCAAATGGTCGGTATGTCAGAAACATTATTGAAAAGTCTATTCGCGCCCAAGCAATGAGATTATTAATCAATAATCAATTTGATCGAAATGAATTAATGACAATACGCAGTCAAGATCTTATTTTTCCGGATGAACATTGAACAAAATCTAAACAACTTTTGTTTTCGTTCAATGAAGGAAGTAAATGGAGGATTTGCAGTTCACTCGATTTTATGCAAATATAGTAATGGAAATTGATGGATGTAACAGGATCATTTTTATAGCCTTAGAAGTACAATATCAGCCAAAATATGTCTGTTACATTTTCAGTGAACAGAGCATCTTGAAGCATTTTAAGGATTTTTGATCAATGTAAAGGCTATATTTTAGAACAAGACAGTATAAAGGTATGAATAATTAACTTGTGACGAGTTTCGTGTCTAGCTACGAGCGCCAGCGACTGAGAAACTAGCTCCACTTTAATGTGCTCCTGCGCCAAAGCTTATTCAAGGTAGCGGATGTTCAGCTCGTCGCAAAGCTTCATGAAGTAAGTCATGGAAGATGACTCATGAAGTTTGCTCAAGTAGCCTAAAGTGCTCCTGCGCCAAAGCCTATTCGAGGAAGCAAATCTGTTCTCACCTACGGGGATGCCGTTTGTACGTCGCGATTAGGGCGTTTTGCGCTTTTCTTATTGTTCACTTTCCTCTACAGGGAAATCAAAAAAATATGACGGAGATGGAGAATAACATGGAAAATGTGTTAACCAACAATTCAAAACTTCAATCAATCATTAATGAGGTGGAAATGAAAATTCGACCCATACATGATCGGATTGATAAAATAGTTGAAACCAACCAATATCGTGTATTGAAAAGTTTCCAAAAAAATGAAGTCAGTGATTCACATTTTATACCATCAACGGGATATGGCTATGATGATATTGGTAGAGATACTTTAGAAAAAGTATATGCTAATTATTTTGGAACCGAGGCTGCATTGGTCAGACCACAGATTATTTCTGGTACCCATGCCATTTCTACATGCTTATTCGGTGTGCTAAGGCCGGGAGATGAACTTCTTTATATTACCGGTGATCCTTATGATACTTTGGAGGAAATCGTTGGTGTACGTGGATCCGACAATGGAAATTTAAAAGAATTTGGGATTAGTTATCAAACCGTACCGCTTACACAGAAAGGGAAACCTAATTTTAAAAACATCGGTGAACGAATTCATACGAAAACAAAAATGATTGGAATTCAACGTTCAAAAGGTTATGCTAACCGACCATCATTTACTGTAGAAGAAATAAAAGAGATGATTGATTTTGTTAAAGAGATTAAAAAGGATGTAGTTGTTTTTGTAGATAATTGTTATGGAGAATTTGTTGAAGAATTGGAACCAACGCATGTCGGTGCTGACTTAATGGCCGGTTCGTTAATAAAAAATCCCGGTGGCGGTATTGTGAAAACTGGCGGCTATATTGTCGGGAAAAAAGAATGGGTGAATAAATGTGCTTATCGATTAACCGCTCCTGGACTGGGTGGCGAAGCTGGTGCCTCCTTATATAGCTTACTTGAAATGTATCAAGGGTTTTTCCTTGCCCCCCATATCGTTGGACAAGCATTAAAAGGCGCTGTATTTACTGCAGCCTTATTGGAACGTATTGGATTGCATACAAATCCATCTTGGGATGCAAAAAGGACCGACCTCATTCAATCTGTTCAATTTAATGATAAAGATAGAATGGTCGCTTTCTGTCAAGCAATTCAATATGCTTCTCCTGTTAATTCGAAGTTTACCCCTTATCCTAGCTATATGCCGGGGTATGAAGATGATGTCATCATGGCAGCAGGTACCTTTATTCAAGGCGCAAGTATTGAATTATCCGCAGACGGACCAATACGACCTCCTTATGTTGCTTATGTTCAGGGAGGATTAACTTATGAACATGTCAAAATTGCTATTTGTCTTGCTGTCAACAAGTTAATTGAAAAACAGTTAATCACCATTGAATAAATATGCAAAAGTACAATCATTTTTTGATTTGGACCCAAAAAGTTTTCAAATATTTATGATGCAGAAACGATGGTTTGATAGGGATAAGTTTTTAAAAATTAACTTTTGCTAGTGATCCATCTGACTATTTCCAGTTCCCTTATTAAAGTTGTCAATTATATGTTAGGTTTTCTTACATAAAATTGACATCATATATAACATTAGCTATAATAATAACTGATTATTTACAAGGGGGTCGGAAAAGTGAGTGGTAAAGAAATTCGCAGATCCCTACCATTATTTCCTATCGGAACTGTAATGGAACTGACAGAACTTACAGCTAGACAAATTCGGTATTATGAAGAACACCAATTGGTGGTTCCGGCACGGACAAAAGGGAACCAGCGAATGTTTTCTTTGAATGATATCGATAAGCTCTTGGAAATTAAAGACCTTTTAGATCAAGGCATTAATATTGCGGGGATTAAACAAATCTTTGCAATGAAGGAAATGGACATGTTAGAAAAACAAAACCAAAAAAAGGAAAGGGATCAAGAAATTTCGGAAAAGGAACTGAGAAAGATTTTAAGGAATGAGCTACTTACAAACAGTCAAATCAAACGTTCTGATCTACGGCAAGGGGACATGTATCGTTTCTTTCATTAGAAACGTACAAAAGATAATCGCATTCGAATGAATGAAGTTTTCTAATCAATAGAATTGAAGTTTATTAAAGAAAATGATGGAGGAAAAACACAATGGGAAAAAAATACAATCGAGATGATATTGTTCGGATGGCAAAAGAAGAAAACGTGGCTTTCATACGTTTGCAATTCACAGATATTTTAGGAACGGTTAAAAATGTAGAAATTCCTCTGAGCCAACTTCAAAAAGCACTTGATAATAAAATTATGTTTGACGGGTCATCCATTGAAGGTTTTGTCCGTATTGAAGAAAGTGATATGTACTTATATCCGGACTTAAATACTTGGGTGGTCTTTCCATGGACGGCTGGTCGTGGTAAAGTGGCTCGGATTATTTGTGATATTTATAATTCGGATGGTACACCGTTTATGGGGGATCCACGTAACAATTTAAAACGAATTGTTGAAGAAATGAAAACGCTCGGTTTCACTCAATTTAATTTAGGTCCCGAACCTGAATTTTTCTTATTTAAATTGGATGAAAATGGAGAACCGACAATGGAATTAAACGATCATGGCGGTTATTTTGATTTGGCACCTACTGATTTGGGTGAAAACTGTCGAAAAGATATTGTCGTTGAACTGGAAGATATGGGTTTTGAAATTGAAGCATCTCATCATGAAGTAGCACCTGGTCAGCATGAAATTGATTTCAAATATGAAGATGTTGTAACTGCCTGTGATGAAATCCAAACATTTAAACTGGTTGTGAAAACAATTGCACGTAAACATGGTCTACATGCAACGTTTATGCCAAAACCACTATTTGGAATTAACGGTTCCGGTATGCATTGTAATATCTCTTTGTTTAAAGATAATGCCAATGTATTTTATGATTCAACAGGAGAATTGGAATTAAGTGAAATAGCCTATCAATTTATGGCTGGAGTTTTGAAACATGCTCCAAATTTTACGGCTGTTACAAACCCAACAGTAAATTCATACAAACGGTTAGTACCGGGATATGAAGCACCAGTTTATGTTGCATGGTCGGCACGAAACCGTAGTCCATTGGTTCGGGTTCCTGCCTCAAGAGGGATGAGTACTCGTATTGAATTGCGTAACGTAGATCCATCTGCTAATCCGTATTTAGCTATGGCAGCTATATTGAAAGCTGGATTAGATGGTATAAAAAATAAACTAACACCTTCAGATCCAGTAGATCGAAATATTTACGTCATGACAAAAGAAGAACGTGAGGCAGAAGGAATTATAGACCTTCCCGAAACATTGCATTCAGCATTAGAAAAATTGCAAGAAGATGAAGTAATTATGTCAGCATTAGGAGAACATATTTTGACAAACTTTATTGAAGCGAAAGAAATTGAATGGGATATGTTCCGAACCCAAGTAACTCCTTGGGAAAGAGATCAATATTTAAAGCTATATTAATTTTTTAAGGGTGCTTCCGTTTTGGGTGGCACCCTTCCATTTTTTTATAAAGTTTAATATATTTGTCGATAGACGCCGATAACTTTTCCAAGTATTGAAACATTCGGAACAATAATTGGGTCCATTGTAGAGTTCTCCGGTTGTAACCGGATATAGTTTTTTTCTTTATAAAAACGTTTAACCGTTGCTTCATTTTCCTCAGTTAATGCGACAACGATATCACCATTTTCTGCGGTACTTTGTTGCCGAACAATTACATAGTCCCCATCAAAAATACCCGCTTCAATCATACTTTCTCCCATAATTTCCAACATGAAGACAGGATCGCCACTAGAAGCAATTTTTTCTGGCAGAGGAAAATAGTCTTCAATATTTTCAATCGCGGTAATAGGCATTCCGGCTGTTACTTTACCTACAATTGGTACTTTCCGCACAGGAACATCAGGCTCATTTAACCCTTTATTGTCAAGAATTTCTATCGCTCGAGGTTTGGTAGGGTCGCGGCGGATCAGTCCTTTGCTCTCAAGCCTTGCTAGATGACCATGTACTGTTGAACTGGAGGACAGGCCTACTGCTTCACCAATTTCCCGAACCGATGGTGGATACCCCTTTTCTCTCACTTCTCTTTTAATGAAGTCTAAAATTTCCTGCTGACGTTTGGATAATTTAGTCATATTAAACACCCCTTGGCATATTTTTTTATAGTATATCATAACTAGCATTATGTTGACAAACATAAGTTCGAATTTTTCCTTGACTCAAATATATGTTCGTCTTATAATGAGATTACGAACTAACATTCGTTAATGAGGTGATAAAATGTTATTGCAAAAATTGTGGGAAAATTATTCTTATGTGATTCTGTTATTACTCATTTCATTGATTTGTGGACTAATCTATGTACATATACTATCTTCTTCAAGTGGTGCAACGGAAAAAATATCGAACCATAAAGATTTAAAACAATATACAGTAGAAATGACAAGTTTTCATGAATAATATATACTATAATACAAACAATGTTTTAGAAGGTGTTGTTTTGAAAGCAATCATCTATTGTCGGGTAAGTACAGAAAAACAGTCACAAGAAACATCATTGGCCAGACAGGCTGAAGAACTTAAAGCTCTCTCAGAAAGGTATCACTTTCAAGTTGATGATACGATTTGTGAAAAAGCTAGTGGTTATGATCTTGATAGACCAGGTATCCTAGAGATATTGGAGAAAATTAAAGACCATCAAATCCAAGCACTTTTCATTCAAGATGAAACGAGACTTGGTAGAGGGAATGCAAAAATCGTCCTTCTTCACGTATTGTATAAACTAGGAGTAAAAATTTATACAATCTCTCATCAAGGTGAGTTACAAATCTCTGAAGCGGATTCAATGGTATTAAAAATAATAAGTCTTGTTGAAGAATACCAAAGAAAGTTACATAATAGTAAAATAAAGCGCGGAATGGAACGTGCTGTTCGGGCCGGGTACAGACCAGAACAAAATTTATCCAATCGTGGTGAAAATGCCGGCCGTGACAGAAAAGAAGTTCCATTGGAAGAAATCATTCGATTGCGAAATATGGGATTAACATTTTCAGATATAGCTGCAACGTTAAGGGGATTCGGCTATTCAGTATCAAAGGCAACGGTGCATAGACGTTATCAAGAATATTGTCAAGAAAATCAAGTCAATCACAGAGATACCCATGTTAATTAAAAATAAAGGAGTTTTCATATGCTTTCAAAAGAAAAACTTGCCAGAATTAATGAATTAGCAGCTAAGAAAAAAAGGGAAGGGTTGACCGTCGAGGAAGCAAAAGAACAGTCAAAATTACGAAGTGAATATTTACAATCCTTTCGAAATTCTTTTAAAAAAACAATTGAAAGTGTAAAAATCATTGACCCGGTTGGAAATGATGTTACACCTGAAAAATTGAAACAACTTAAGAGACAAAAAAAATACCATTAATCCTTTAAAAATGCGTATTTGACAAAAGCTAAAAGCCTACAAAAATTCGACAAATATAGAAGAAATTTTTCCAATAAAGCGACATTATTTTCGTCTCCCGTCTATTAAAATATTTATAAAAGATTTATCCGATTATGTGATAAAGGGGCGGGAGATTATGAGAAAATACGATATGTATATTATTAAGGAATTATTTGCAAATTATTACTATGGTAGAGAGTATTTTTTTTATCGCTTATTTAAGGAATATGAAACAGCAAATAAAAAAATGAAAAAGATCCTGTCAAAACAAATTGATTATATTTCTTTGCCAATACCGGCAATCCGAATTTATAAACAACTGATCGAACAATTACACGAAAGAAAAGATTTCATTATGAAAAATGAGATGTTTCTCGTAGAAAACAGTCGAGGTTCAGCTAGTTTTAAAATATATCCCAAAAAATGTGTTATGCAATCGACCGGTGCAATAGATATTGATATGATATTGATAGAAGCGTTAAGAAAAGCAGAATTTAATTTTCTAGTTGTTGATTTGGACAATGGGCGTATTGGTTGGATTAAACCGATGAAGAAGGACTATCATAAATTGGAAACTCTACCCTTCCGGTGAATTGTTTCTAGTGATTTTGATAATTAAGTATTGAAATTTTCACCAAAACATGGGACAATTTAAAGGTTCTGTATTGTAAAATGAAAGTACGTTTAGTAAACTGAATAGTAGACAACAAGAAGGAGGATTTGCAATGGTTTGGTGGGGATATTTACTAATTTTTGTTGCCCTCTTAGCAGGAATTGCCATCGGATTTTTCCTTGCACGCCGTTATATGATGGACTATCTGAAGAAAAATCCACCAATCAATGAACAAATGATTCGCGTGATGATGATGCAAATGGGAATGAAGCCGAGTCAGAAGAAAATTAATCAAATGATGAATGCCATTAATAAACAACAGCCGAAGTAATTTTTTGTGTTCATTTTTCAAAAGAGTTTTCTAATATATGGGTTCTATAATAATCGAAGTCCAACATTGATTTTATCCATATACGAATATGATCGTTTTTATCGGAACGGTTCCGATATGAACGATCTTTTTTGTACATAGAAATGTATTCGTTTTGTATGGATCTTTTAACAACTAAAGTATGGAGGGGAGTTATGAAGGTCTTTTTCGAATTAGCGTGGTTTTTTAAAAAAGAAAAGAAGTCTTATATTTTAGGTATCATCTTGTTATTATTTGTTGCGTTACTACAACTTATTCCACCTAAGATTATCGGCTTTGTGGCAGATGATATTGTTAGCAACCGTTTGACATGGGGAAAACTAGGTATATGGATTTTTGCCCTTATTATCATATCATTACTTATGTATATATTACGCTATTATTGGAGGATTTATATCTTTGGAAGTTCTGTAAAATTAGCGCGAATTTTGAGAAATCAGCTTTATGAACATTTTACAAAAATGTCTTCCTCTTTTTACCAACGGAAACGGATCGGTGACCTAATGGCACATGCTACCAATGATATACAAGCCATCCAACAAACGGCCGGCAGCGGCGTTCTAACTGCCGTTGACTCTTTAGCCACAGGTGGATTTGTCATTATAACCATGGCAACAACAATCAGTTGGCAATTGACATGCATTAGCCTACTTCCACTACCGCTAATTGCATTATTAACCAATTGGTATGGTACGAAACTTCATGCACGGTTTGAAAAAGCTCAAGAAGCCTTTTCTTTATTAAATGATAAAACCCAAGAAACTATTTCTGGAATGAAGGTCATAAAAACATTCGGCCAAGAAAAGGAAGATATTGAGGCATTTAAAAAACAATCAACAGATGTTGTTGAAAAAAACATCGCAGTTGCAAAAATCGATGCCTTATATGATCCAACGATTTCTGCCTGTGTCGGTCTTTCTTTTTTCTTGTCCATCGGGGTCGGAGCATTATATGTTGTTAAAGGAAGCATTACAATTGGTCAGTTAATTTCTTTTAATACATATTTAGGTTTGTTAATTTGGCCGATGCTCGCTTTCGGTTGGTTTTTCAATATCGTTGAAAGAGGGCGCGCTTCATACGACCGCGTAAAACGATTATTAGAAGAAAAAGTGGAGATTGAGGATTCAAATATGAGCATAAGCCTTATTCCAAGTGGTGATATTGACTTTCACGTGCATTCATTTTACTATCCTGGAAAAACAGACCCGGTTTTACAAGATATAACATTTATACTTCGACAAGGAAAAACATTGGGAATTGCTGGGAAGACAGGCAGTGGGAAAACAACATTGATTAAAATGTTAATTCGTGAATATGAGGGATATGAAGGTGAAATATTGATTGGCGGGCTTCCAATTCAAAAATATAAACTTGATGATTTCCGTAAAGCATTCGGTTATGTTCCGCAAGACAACTTTCTCTTTTCAACCACCGTCCGGGAAAATATCGCCTTTGCAAAGGCAAATGCGAGTGATGAAGAGACCATTTCTGCCGCAAAAATTGCCAATATTCATGAAGATATTATTGAATTTGCACAAGGTTACGAAACAGTTGTCGGTGAACGGGGAGTAAGTTTATCCGGCGGTCAAAAACAACGAATTGCGATTGCTCGAGCACTACTTTTGAACCCTGAAATATTAATTTTAGATGATTCCTTGTCAGCTGTCGATGCAAAAACGGAAGAATCTATCCTGCAAGCATTAAAACAAAACCGTTTCGGGAAAACCACAATCATAACATCCCATCGACTTAGTGCTATTCAACATGCCGATGTAATTCTTGTATTGGATGAAGGAAAAGTTATTCAAAGTGGTACTCATGAAAAGTTAATAAGTGAAGAAGGCTGGTACAGAAAAATGTATTTTCGTCAGCAACTAGAATCGCTTGTGGAAGATGGAGGATGAGACATGGAGCCATTATCAAAAAATGTGAATGTGGATGCTAAGCAACAACGACAAATGTTATACCGTCTGTTACGTTATGCAAAGCCGCACGGGAAATCATTACTATTTGCCTTTTTACTATTAGTTCTGACAACGGTTGGTGAAGTTATTGGCCCAATATTAATAAAAATTTTTATAGATGATTATGTAACACCGAGAAATTTCGAATCGAAACCTATTATCATATTAGCTATAACTTATTTAGTTATTCAGTTGATCAATTCTCTCATTATGTATTTACAATCGGTAAAATTTCAGGAAATTGCTTTAAAAATTATTCAACAGTTACGTATTGATGTTTTCAGCAAGGTAGAAATGCTTGGAATGAAGTTTTTTGATCAAACCCAAGGAGGAACGATTGTATCAAGAGTAACCAATGATACGGAAGCAATAAAAGACATGTTTGTTAGTGTATTGGCCATTTTTCTTCAAAGCTTTTTTATGATTATCGGTATTTTCATTGCTATGTTTGTTCTTGATGTTAAACTTGCATCACTATGTCTTTTCCTTTTACCTGTAATATACTATATTATCCATTTATATCGAAAGTTAAGTTCTAAATTTTATACTGAGCTACGAGAATTACTCGGGCAACTGAATGCGAAATTAAATGAATCCTTACAGGGAATGGGGATTATTCAAATATTCCGCCAAGAGGAACGGATGTGTAAAGAGTTTGCAGCTATAAATGATGCACACTACCATGCAGGTATGCGAAAAATCAAGGTTGATGGACTATTATTACGTCCGGCAGTAGATTTAGTGTATATTTTAGGTCTTATTATGATATTAAGCTTTTTTGGAATTACCTCAATGAAAATGTCTGTGGAGCTAGGGGTATTATTTGCCTTTACCACCTATTTGAGTCGACTTTTTGAACCGATTAATAATTTTATGGAGCAATTAAGTTTTTATCAACAGGCGATTGTTTCCGCTTCACGGGTATTTCATCTTTTGGATGAAAAAGAGTTGGCTCCTCAACAAACAGAAGTGGACGGATTGGAAATTGCATCAGGGAAAGTCGAATTTTCTCATGTTTCATTTTCTTATGACGGAAAACACGATATATTGAAGGATATCACATTTACAGTTAATCCTGGTGAAACAATTGCATTCGTTGGTCATACCGGTAGTGGAAAAAGTTCGATTATCAATCTATTTATGCGATTTTATGAGTTTGGCCGAGGTGAGATATTGATTGATGGGATTTCAATCAAATCCTACCCGATAGAAGAGTTACGAAGAAAAATCGGCTTAGTTTTACAAGACCCGTACTTATTTTATGGTACAATCAAAGATAATATCAGAATGTATAATCAAGAAATTACGGACAAAGAAATCATAGAGGCGGCCAAATTTGTTCAAGCACATGACTTCATAAAGGATTTACCGGGACAATATCATTATCATGTCAATGAAGGAGGGGCAACACTTTCAGGCGGTCAAAGGCAGTTGATCGCCTTTGCCAGGACCATTGCGATGAATCCAAAAATCTTAATTCTCGATGAGGCAACAGCGAATATTGATACGGAAACGGAAGAATTCATCCAATCATCTTTGGAAAAAATGCGGAAAGGTAGGACGACGATTGCTATAGCACATCGACTGTCGACCATTCAAGAGGCTGATCTTATTTGTGTCCTTCATAAAGGGAAAATCGTCGAACGTGGCAACCATCAACAATTGCTGTCACAAAAAGGGCTATACTATAAAATGTATTTGTTGCAAAATGGCTTGTCGGAAAAAATGGAAGAGACCGTACACGAAGGAAGCATTCGTAGCAATCAATCCTTTGGAATATAATAGATTGAGTGGACAATATTGCTTTATATTTTATTTGGATTTGCTAAAATGAAGTAAATGGGAGAATTTTCAACGGTTAAAGAGAAATCGATTTATCGGGGGGATATTGTTGCCGGATTTAAATGTATTTTTAGCCTTCGGAGCCGGGATTTTAAGTTTTATTTCACCTTGTTGTCTACCTCTATATCCCGCCTTTCTTTCTTATATTACCGGGATGAGTATTGCGGAATTAAAAGAAGAAAATATTTTATTGCAGAAAAGAAGTTTTTTACATACTACTTTTTTTCTTATCGGCTTTTCCATCGTTTTTCTAGTATTAGGCTTAAGTACGACTTTTGTATATAGTCTGTTTGTAAAACATATGGATCTCATTCGTCAAATGGGCGCAATCTTTATCATTTTTTTTGGTTTAATAACAGTTGATTTGTTAAAACCCAAATTTCTAATGAAAGAAAGGCGCTTTGAAATTAAAAATAGACCGAGCGGGTACTTTGGATCATTATTGATTGGTCTGGCTTTTGCTGCCGGTTGGACACCTTGCATGGGGCCAATATTGGGAGCAGTAATCGGACTAACTGCCACAAAACCATCTGAAGGTTTTATTTATATGATCGCTTATGTGCTCGGCTTTATTGTTCCATTTATCATCATGTCTTTTTTTATCGGAAAAAACAGTTGGATTCGAAAGCATAATGTAATGATCATGAAAGTCGGCGGTTCTTTAATGATCCTTGTTGGTCTCATGTTATTTTTTGATTGGATGAATGTATTCATTAGCTGGGTAACGATTCTTTTTGGTGGTTTTCAAGGGTTTTAAATTTGTTAATGAGGAGGATTTGTCAAGTGGGAACGGTTTTAATCGTGGATGATGCGAAATTTCTAAGAATGACAATTGCCAGAGCCATTACAAAAGCCGGACATGAAGTCATCGGTGAAGCGGAAACAGGCGAAGAAGCAGTGCAATTATATAAGAATTTAAAGCCTGATCTTGTTTTTATGGATATTACCATGCCAGATATGGATGGATTCGAGGCGATAAAACATATAAAAAAGGATTTTCCTGATGCGAAGATTATTATGTGCTCGGCTATGGGGCAACATAAATTGGTGTTAGAAGCTATTGAAGCTGGGGCAAGAGATTTTATTGTCAAACCGTTTGAAGAATCTCGAATTATTGAAGCAATTGAAAAACATATTTCATAAATTAGAAAATAATTGTAACTTAGGGGATTTCTCATTATGTATAGAAACGTCATAACCCGATTAAACAGGATGATAAAAAGCCCCACCAAATGAAATAGGGGGGCTTTCTCTATGTATAAAATCATTTTTTATTGGAATAGCTGCTCATAACTTTCTGTATGAATATTTAATTGCTCCAGCTTTTTTCTTAGAAATTTATGGTCTCTTTTCGGTGTGGCGATAATATAACCCCGAATAATTAAATCTAAGGTCATTTTTTGGGCATGTTCTTTTAAAGCAAGTTCACCGATCTTTCCTTGAATTTTATGCCTTGCTACATCGCGAAATAATTCAGGGACTGGTGAAACGAGCTCGTTCAAAAGTGCTAATTGCGCTTCCGTCCATAAATGTTTCGTATTATCTACGTAATAATTTTCCCAATCCATATCTGATTTTCCATCTTCTTTTGGCAGTTTTTTTAAAAATTTTCGAAACATAAAAAATCCACCAATTCCGAAAAGAACGGGAAGTGCAAAAATCCAGATTAAAATAAACCAAAGAAACCAGCCGTCCAGCATATTTAACCCCCTCGTTTGAAAAGATAAAGCAATTGAATGAATAAAATCATGATTATTCGATTCCGCGGGTAGTAAGACTCCCACCTCAAGATTCTGGTCAACGAGGAAAATCGGAGGGAGAAAGGTTTGCCGCATGTATTCTTTTTCTATATGAAGTAAGCAATCATTTAAAGCGCTTCACTTCGTATTATATCAATGCATGGAGCAGAATTTCAATTAAAATGATTCATAGGGGTTTTCAATAGAGTACAATCATTTTAAAATAAATTATAATTATTACTTTCAAGTAGCCTTATCTGTATGGAAAAATAAAAAATAAAGGTGTAGATGACTCATGAATCGAATTGGAATTGATGCAGGTGGCAGTCTAATAAAAATGGTTTTTGAAGAAAAAGGTGAGCTGCATTATCGGAAGTACCCATTATCAGAAATGGAAAGCTTTATTCGCTGGTTGAATATTGCCGTTCCCACTGCAAAGTTGAGCGTGACCGGCGGAAAATCGTATGTAGTAAAGGAAAAAACATCACATCCTGTTACCATTGTCAATGAATTTGAAGCAATGGCAGAAGGGTCACGTTATCTTTTAGAACAAGAATTTCATTTATTACATGAAGAATTCATATTAATCAGCATCGGAACAGGGACATCCATTTACTATGTAACTCCTACTAATTTTGAAAGGGTTATCGGTACAGGTATTGGCGGAGGAACATTCATTGGACTTGGTACTTTGTTGGCAGGCTCCAGTAATTTTACAGAATTGGTTGAACAAGCTGCATCCGGCAATCGAAAAAAAGTAGATCTTCTTGTTAGTGATATATACGGAACAAATGAAACGCCTATGAACGGGGATTTAACAGCTGCCAATTTTGGCAAGGCACATCTTTCACAAGATGCGACGAAAGATGACCACTTAGCAAGTACGATTCAATTAATTGCTGAGACGATTATTTTATTGGCAAACCAAGTTGCTCAAACAAAAGAAGTGAACAAACTTGTTTTTGTGGGTAGTACATTGAATGGAAACGTTATGTTAAGAAAAGTGCTGGATGCATTTTCTCAATCTCTCGGTCGGCAAGCTTTATTTCCAACAAACGGTGCATTTGCCGGTGCCATTGGAGCTTATCTATTAAAGTATTGAACACGTACTCCAACTCCTTAATTTATAGATAGGCATTCACCTATTTTATTTGCAATCATATTTTGAATGTAGGAGATGTTTAAAGCGTTCAGAAAAAATCTTCCCGTTTTTTACCGCTCTTGACGGTTAAAAATATAACTATGAACTTAGAAAATGCGTTTCCTCAGTGTTTTTAAACATGAACGTAAAGAGAGCATGTTTTCATGCGGAAAAATCCTGGGAATCTTATTATTTAGGAGTTGGTAGTTTGAAGGAATTAAATTATTATGCCGGCGGGAATACAGCAAAGGGGTTTATTCATTTTTTTGAATCAAATTTTCAAGACTTGGAAAGGTTATTTATTTTAAAGGGCGGACCGGGTACAGGAAAATCTTCAATCATTAAATCAATTGGTCGTGAATGGCAAGATAAAGGGTATACAGTGGAATGGATTCATTGTTCCTCAGATGTGGATTCTTTAGATGCCGTTATCATACCAACTATAAAGGCCGGTATTGTCGACGGAACGAAACCGCATATTATAGAACCTAAATATCCTGGTGTTATTGAAGAATATGTTAATTTAGGTGTTGCTTGGGATCGCCACAAGCTTATACAGCATAAAGAAGAAATTATTTCATTAAGCAACGATGTCAATAAAGGTTTCCAAGCCGCATACCGTTCGTTTCGTGAAGGACTTGCCAATCATGATGAATTAGAGAAAATTTATATCAGAAATATTGACTTTGACCGGGCAACCCAACTTACCAATAAATGGATTGAGAAGCTGTTACCCGAAAAATCAAAATCAGGAAATGGCATTGTTAAACACCGCTTTTTAGGGGCGACCACACCTGTGGGACCCGTTGATTTTGTAGAGAATTTAACTGAGGGAGTGGAAAATCGGTACTTTATTAAAGGCCGAGCAGGTTGTGGCAAGTCGACCATGTTAAAACAAATTGCTCACGCAGCAATAAAGCAAGGATATGATGTGGAAGTGTACCATTGTGGTTTTGATTCAAATAGCTTAGATATGGTGATTTGCCGCGAATGTCATTTTGCTATTTTCGATAGTACTGCGCCACATGAATATTTTCCGACAAGGGAAAAGGACGATGTTATCGACTTGTATGAGGAAACAATCCAATCAGGAACAGATGAGAAATATGCTGAAGAAATTTCCTATTGGACAAAAAAATATAAAGATAAGTTGGATGAAGGCATACACCATTTGGCAAGAACAAAGAAACTTCGTGATAAGTTGGAATCTTTTTATGTAAAAGCAATGGATTTTGAAATAGTCAATGGCATTCGTAATCAAATCAATGAAGAGTTGCAAAAACTTAGTTGAACCAATCGGACGCATCCGGGTAATCACCCCCATCTATCAAGAAGCTTGAGGTGGGGGTCTTGATTCGCCTTGTTCGTTTTGGGCGATAACCGCTTAGTCAGTTATGATAGTCGCCAATTCGGATTTATACCTTTTGATTCCGTTATTGGTGAAGTTATGTTTCAATTTTTTCCGTTTAATGAAATCGGGATACGAAACTAATATGTACTGTATATAAGCAAGGATAGAGCTCCACGACTCCAATTCCTTGCTTTTTTGCTCAATCATTTGTACCAAAATTTTTCTGTTTAATTTCTTTATCGTTTGCAGTTAAATAAAGTGTTTGGCTTGGAAACGCAATTTCAATTCCTTCTTCATTTAAAATTTCAATAATTTTTAAATTGATTTCCTGTTTAACTTCTAAATATTCCGACCAAACCGTTGTTTTCGTAAAGAAATAGAAAAACAGTTCTAAACTACTATCGGAAAATGTATCGAAAGCAACCAGAATCGTTTCCGGATGAATCCCCTCATGTGCCTGTAACATCTCACGTAAACGGAAAATAACTTGTTCTACTTTGTCAATCGGTGTGTTGTAACTTATTCCAATTCGAAAATCAATTTTCCTTTTTCCCATCTTGCTATAGTTTATTATATTGGCCGCTGCAAGAGACGAATTTGGTACGGTGACCAGGGCTTGGTCAAAGGTTCGAATTAACGTACTTCGAAAGGTAATATCTTCAACTGTGCCTTCAACACTGGAAGCATTAATCCAATCACCTATCGAGAAAGGTTTTTCAAAAATAATGACTAGTCCACCAATGAAATTTTTAATCATATCCTGTGCAGCAAGGGAGATGGCTAACCCACCGATGCCTAGACCGGCAACTAACCCGCTGATATTATAATTAAACTCTTGTAAAATGACACTAATGCTAATCAATACGATTACCGCTCGAAGTAATTTTGATAAAAAAGGAATTAAAATTTGATCAATTTCAAGATCATAACGACTGTTTAACTTTTGAAAGATGACCGATGATGTAGAAGAAATATTATAAAACCCCCATGTAATTAATGAAATGATGGTTGAACGGTAAATCTTTAAAAATAACGCATTTGTTGGGTTGAAATAAGGTATGAACTGAGCGGCCAGATAAATACCGACAACGACAAATAACCATCGAATCGGTTTCTCAAAGGAAAGCCATATATTTGTAAAAAATTCTGTCGGTGTCTTTTTTGATATTTTGAGGATAAATTTAAAAATGTATTTACTGAACAAATTACGGAACAGCAAAAATAATAAAAAAATACAAATGGCTTTTAAAGTATCTGTTAAAGTTTTGTATTCGAGAAAAAAATCCCAACTCATAAAAAAACTCCTTTACTATTTGAAAAAAGTAACACGTTGAATCTATTCATATGTTTATAGTGTAACATGAATCAAGTTGTTCATCTATTTTTTAATTTATAAGAAAATAGCCTTTTCCGTTTCCTTATATATGCATATTTTATGTATGTAAGTGAAAGGTGGTGAAGCTTAATGGGCCAATATGTTGATGGCGGATCTGGATACGGCTCTGGTTTCTTTTTAATTGTTGTCTTGTTTATCCTATTGATTATTGTAGGAGTTTCTTTTGTAAGTTATTAACGGAAAAAAGGATGGCTGCTAGCATTATAGCAGCTTTCCTTTTTTATGAAAGAGAGTTTTTCTCTATACATATGAATTGAAATATCCATACTTTCACCATTGTAATCATTTTCATGATGAAGAAAAATAGGTTGCAAAGCGCTTAAAGGATTGGAGCGGACACCCATATATACTAAATTTACTTTCTTATATTCACTTATCCTGGTTATAATAGAAACGAGGTGAAAATAATGGAACAACAAAAAGTTTTCATGAAAGATACTATCGCTATCAAGACGGCACTTGTTTTTCCGCAAGATACAAATATGCATGGAACACTGTTTGGCGGTAAGCTAATTTCATATATAGATGATATTGCTTCCATTTCTGCTCAGAGGCTATGTAAAACTCCAGTTGTTACTGCGTCCATCGATTCTGTTGATTTTATACAACCCATTCGGGAAGGTGATGCGGTTACATTAGAGGCAATGGTAACTTGGACAGGAAATTCTTCAATGGAAGTTTTGGTTAAAGTAACTTCTGAACATTTAATGACAGGGAAAAAATCATTGGCAGCACTTTCTTTTTTAACATTTGTATCGTTAAATGATGACGGAAAACCAAATCCTGTCCCGAAAGTGGTTCCAAGAACTGAATATGAAAAATGGCTTCATGATTCCGGGGAAGAACGGGCAAAACATCGGAAAACAAGAAGATTACAAAGCAAAAGTCTCATCGATTTAGTATCTAGCACAAATTAACAATATGTTTCATAGGGGAGTGAATAATATGAATCGATGTGAGTGGGTGACAGAGGATTTGTTATATATTCATTATCATGATTTTGAATGGGGACGACCTGTTTTTGATGACCAAAAATTATTTGAAATGTTAACTCTGGAAGGTGCTCAAGCAGGACTGAATTGGCTTTCGATTTTAAAAAGGCGAGAGAATTACCGGGTGGCATTTGATCACTTTGATGTTGAAAAAATTGCCCGTTACGGAGAAGAAAAAGTGCAAGAATTATTGAGAAACGAAGGAATCATTAGAAATGAGAGGAAAATTCGTTCAACCATTCGCAATGCTCAAGCGTTTATAAAAATAAAAAAGAAATATGGTTCTTTTTCATCATTTTTGTGGGGATTTGTTAATGGAAAGCCGATAAAAAATGAGTGGAAAACAAGTGCAGATGTTCCGAGTCAAACGGAATTGAGCCGAAAGATTAGCAAAGAATTAAAAAGCAATGGTTTTTCATTTGTTGGTCCTACAATTGTCTATGCTTATATGCAAGCTATCGGACTCGTCAACGATCATATACAATCTTGTTTTTGTTACGAGGGGACAATGTGATACTTCCATCAGTAGGGGTTTTTTCATACCATACTAATGGTTAGGTGAACCAGTCGGATACATGCAAGCCCCACCAACCTTCTTTATAAACTTGAAAATCTTGAGGTGGTGGTGTTGACTCGCCGTTGAGGTGGGATAAATAGGTATTAACCCATTTCTTCATAGTCATGCACCTATACTTGGTTAAGTACATAATCTTATGGTGAATTGACTATGAGGAGGTTTGTAAAGATGGATCAATTTTATAACCCTATTAATGAGGAAGAATTGCTAAGACAATATGGTGGGTGGTATGGTGGACATCACCACGGACAGCATCACGGACATCACTTTGGTCACCATCACTTCTATCCCTATCCAATTTTCTGGGGATATGGTTCCCCTTATGGTGGATTTGGTGGGTATGGTGGATGGGGCAGCCCGAGCCCGGGATATAATTGGGGATATGGTCCCGGATATTGGGGACAATGGTAATTTTAATTCAATAAGGAACAAAAACCGAGGAAGCAATGAAGGACATTGCTTCCTTCCTTCGCTAATAGATGACATATATCTCTGGCCCATAGTCGCAGATAGTTATCAAATTGTATAATTGATAGACTCTCGCGTCTACAGAATGCTTTCAATTTAACACTTATTTTTTTGAAGTAAAAGGTAATTACAAATAAATAGAAAAAGAGAAATTGTAATTAAGATTTAAAAAAATGTTGAAAACCTTTTAATATTTGCTATAATATAACTAAAATTCGGAACATACCATGTAGTATGTTCCGGAAATTGAAGAGTACTGGAGGAATGTCAAGTGGATTTTTCATATTCTGATAAAGTACAAGAGTTACGAAAAAAATTGACTGAATTCATGGAGGCGTATATCTATCCAAATGAAAGGGTTTACAGAAATCAATTAAATCAACAAAGTGACCGTTTCGCTGCAGTTCCTCCAATTATTGAAGAAATCAAGAAAAAAGCAAAAGCTGAAGGGTTATGGAATTTATTTTTGCCGGACAATGAATATGGGGCAGGGCTGACAAATTTAGAATATGCCCCATTGTGTGAAATCATGGGGCGGTCTGTAATAGGGCCTGAGGCCTTTAACTGTAACGCACCGGATACAGGCAATATGGAAGTATTAGTACGATACGGTTCGGAAAAACAAAAAAAGGAATGGTTGGAACCTTTGCTTGCTGGAGAGATTCGCTCTTGTTTTTCCATGACTGAACCAGATGTAGCCTCAAGTGATGCGACAAATATCTCCACTAGTATTGTAAAAGACGGTGACGAATATGTCATCAATGGGAGAAAATGGTGGTCATCAGGGGCAGGTGATCCCCGTTGTAAAATCGCCATTGTCATGGGGAAAACAAACCCGGATGCCCCAAGACATGAGCAACAATCGATGATTCTTGTACCAATGGATACGCCGGGGGTAAAGATTGAACGAATGCTTCCGGTTTTCGGTTATGACGATGCCCCGCATGGACATGCGGAGATTACCTATGAAAACGTCAGGGTACCGGCTGAAAACATTATTTGGGGGGAAGGTAAAGGTTTTGCCATTGCCCAAGGACGTCTTGGACCAGGTCGGATTCACCACTGTATGCGATTAATTGGTCTTGCTGAAAGAGCATTGGAAGATTTATGTAAGCGCGTTCAAAAGAGAACGACATTTGGGAAAAAATTATCTGAGCAAGGTGTTATCCAAGAATGGATTGCCAATTCTAGACTCGAGATTGAACAAGCGCGCTTATTAACATTAAAAGCGGCATATATGATGGATACTGTTGGCAATAAAGAGGCTAAGACCGAAATTGCGATGATTAAAGTTGTTGCTCCGAACATGGCTTTACGGGTACTTGATCGGGCCATCCAAGCATTTGGAGCAGCAGGAGTCAGTGATGATTTCACCTTGGCTTATCATTGGGCAAATGCAAGAACACTTCGGATTGCCGATGGTCCGGATGAAGTGCATCGCCGGCAAATTGCAAAATTGGAGCTGAGGAAATATTCATAATAAGGGGAATGGAGGAATTCAAATGGGGGTTTTTGATTTATTCAGATTGGATGGCCAAACAGCCATTGTAACCGGTGGAGGTAGAGGACTTGGTGCGCAGATTGCAGAAGCGTTCGCTGAAGCAGGAGCAAATGTAGTAATTTGTTCTAGAAAACTAGATCAATGCCAAGAGAAAAGTGAAGAATTAAAAAAGAATTTTGGAATTGACTCAATAGCTTTAGCCTGTGATGTCAGTAAAGATGATGATGTAAAGAAAGTTATCGATGAAACAGTTAAGCAATTTGGCACCGTTGATATTTTGGTCAACAATAGTGGAGCCACTTGGGGTGCACCTGTCCTCGATATGCCTTTTGAAGCCTGGCAGAAAGTTATTAATGTAAATATAACGGGTACATATTTAATGAGTAAAGAAGCAGGAAGGATTATGATAGACCAAGGAGGCGGGAAAATTATTAATATTGCTTCTATTGCCGGGTTTGGCGGTACGAATCCAGAAGTAATGGATACAATCGGTTACAATACAAGTAAAGGTGCAGTGATAACATTTACTAAAGATTTGGCAGTAAAATGGGGACGATACAATATTCATGTCAATGCAATTGCACCCGGGTTTTTCCCATCGAAAATGTCAAAAGTGTTAATAGAAAAAGGCGGAGACAAAATCCTAACGAATACACCTTTGAATCGATTTGGTAACAATGAAGACTTAAAAGGTGCTGCACTATTCCTTGCTTCCAGAGCATCAGATTTTGTGACAGGAGAGATCATTAAGGTCGATGGAGGATCGAGTGCTTACGCTTGATAAAGTGAAACTTCCATCAGTGGGGGTTTCCTCCCACTGATGGTTAGTTGAACCAATCGGGCACTTACGGACACGAATCTTCCTCATTTACATCTATGATTTCGCCACAGGAGGAAGATTTAGTGACCGTTTGTGCGGGATAAAGTGAAACTTCCATCAGTGGATTTTTTCTCCCACTGATGGTTAGTTGAACCAATCGGGCACTTACGGACACGAATCTTCCTCTTTAACATCTATGATTTCACCATAGGAGGAAGATTTAGTGACCGTTTGTACAGAGTAAAATAAAACTTCAATCAGTCTGGATTTTTACCGGTCGCTTTGTCAACTTGAAAAACATGAAGTGGGGGTGCTAATCCTTGAGATAGGATAAATAATGATTATGGATAGACGATAAAAAAAGTGAATTTACAATCAAGTGAGGTTTTGAGACAGATGAAAGAAAAAATAATCGAAAAAGCAATTGAATTATTTGAAAAGAAAGGTTTCAGTACCACGTCTATCCAAGATATTGTCGATGAGTTAGGAGTAACTAAGGGCTCTTTTTATTATTATTTTTCCAGCAAAGAACAATTATTAATGGATATTTATAATGAATACATTACAAATCTTTTGGACAGACAAACAAAAATAATCGCAAATAAAACGTTGTCACCAAAGGATCAGCTGATTGAAATTATCCAACTTTTGATTGATGACCTAATAGAAAACGGACCCCGGGCACGTATTTATTTTCGGGAGATGAGGCATTTATCGGAAAATAATATCAATACGATTAAAAAAATTCGAAAACAATTCCGCAAAAATATTGAAATGATTATCCAAACAGGGAAGGAACAAGGTGTTTTCAAAAACCACCTGCCAGCAGATATTTTAGCGTTTGCACTCCTTGGACTGACAAACTGGAGTTACAACTGGTACACCCCGGATGGAGAAATCACGCCGGATCAACTGGTGAAAATTTATTCTGAATTGTTGCTTACAGGCTTACTCGATAAAGATCATTAACGAAAGCTAACGATCACACAAAAATTTTTCAAAAATAACCAGAAAGTGCTTATCAGATTTATAGATAAGTAGATTCTCTATTATTTAAAGAAAACTTTGGCGTCCGAGCCTTTAGGCAACCAAAGAGCCGTCGTTCAGCGAAAAAACATTTTCGCTTGCGAGGATTGCTACCGAAGTCTATCTCGTTCAACGAAAAAATATAAAATTTTTTCGGCTGCGATGTATTCCCGCGAAGCTTTTCCTTGTGCACTTATGCGTTAGGAAAGTAGAAATTGAACAAATTTTCACTTTCCTATTAGCTAAAAAATCAATAAGTGGAAAGAATGAGTTAATTTCCTTATTTTCCGTTAATAGTGGATGCTTGAATGAAGTCATAGGTAAAGGATGGTGCAGATTGTGGGATATTCATATCGTGATACAATCAGTGTCAGAAAAGGGGAAGAATTGGATAGGGAGACACTGGTCATGTTTTTAAGAGAAAATTTACCGTCTATTCCTGATGGACCACTAGAAATTGAACAATTCGGGGCAGGTCATTCCAATTTAACTTATTTATTACGGATCGGAAACTGGGAAGCGGTTCTAAGACGGCCTCCCCACGGACCGGTTGCACCGAAAGCACATGATATGCACCGTGAATATCGGATTTTAACAAGTCTACATCCATATTATCCGTTAGCTCCAAAACCATATATCTTTTCAGATGATGAAACAATTATTGGAAGTCCCTTCTTTATCATGGAACGGAGAAAAGGTGTCGTTGTCGATACTGAATTTCCTGAATGGGTGAACTATACCCCGCAATTGGGTCGGAAACTGTCGACATTGATGGTTGATAATTTGGTAGAACTTCATAAAATCGATTACCGTAACACAGAACTGATGACGATGGCAAAACCAGAAGGATTTATGGAAAGACAAGTAGCCGGCTGGACAAAACGGTACGAACTTTCTAAAACCGATGAAATTCACGGTGTAGAAGAGTTAACGACTTGGCTTACGAAAAAAATTCCGACATCCCTGGAACCAACGATTATTCATTATGATTATAAATTAAACAATGCCATGTTCTCACCTGATTTGAATAAAATGGTCGGACTATTCGACTGGGAGATGACAACAATTGGTGATCCTTTAGCTGATCTTGGTGCCGCACTCAGCTATTGGGTGGAAGAAAAGGATCCTGATGAACTGAAGCAAGGATTTGGTGCGGAATCGGTAACAACGAAAGAGGGCTTCTTTACACGAGCGGAATTTATTGAATTATATGCTAAGAAGAGTGGCAGGGATATAAGTCATATTCACTTCTATTTGACTTTTGCTTATTTTAAACTAGCAGTTATTTGTCAACAAATCTATTATCGATATAAAAGAGGGCAAACAAGGGATCATCGTTTTGCCAAATTTCAAAAAACAGTTGAAAGTTTGATTCATCATGCTTTGAACTATAGTAAAGGTGTGTGAACCATTGAAAATCCATACACTTTTTAAAAAGGAAGAAATCGATACGGTACAAATGAATGAGGAAAAAATTGCTGTTGTATTTGATGTGCTCATGGCCACATCCGTCATTGCATCATGTTTTCATTTTAATGCTAAACAGGTCATCCCTGTTTTGAATGCGACCGAAGCATTACAGGAAGCAAAGAAGTATCCTCCCGAAGAAGTCGTTTTCATAGGGGAACATAATGGGATGACCATTGAAGGGTTTTTCACCCCTTTACCTTCTGTAATTAAGAATCATGTATCGGGAAAAACAGTTATTTTATCAACCACAAATGGTACGGTCGCCATTAGAAAGTCTTCAAATGCTAAAAAGCTCTATGTTGCTTCCTTGCTTAATGGCGAGGCAGTAAGTAAACAAATAGCAAGGAATCTTCATCAAGAAACGATTATCGTAGTTTGTTCAGGCTCATCAAACACTTTTTGTTTAGAAGATTTCTATGGTGCCGGTTATTTCATTGCACAATTGGTTAAGGAATTCGGCGAAGAAAAGGTTGAGTTAACCGATAGTTCACTGGCGGCGAAATTATTTTATGAAAATAGGGCCAATGACTCCTATGAAATTCTCAGTCAATCACGGGTAGGTACGAATTTAAAAAAATACCATTATGATGAAGACCTGTTATTTGTCAGTCAAAAAGGTGTTTTGCCACTTATTTTGACTTTAGAAGAGAAAAGCTTGATATCGGTAAAAAATGGAAAAGTCGCAAATAAAAGGGAGGAATAAGATGAATTCAACTCATTTTCAGTATTGGCCAGCGCACTTACCAAAAACTTTAACAGTACCGGAAACAACTCTCTATGAAAATTTGCTTATAACCACTAAGAAATATCCGCAAAAAAAAGCTTTACACTATTACGGAAATTCTTATACGTACAAACAATTGCTTGATGAAGTTGAAAAGTTAGCTGGATATTTAGAACAAGTACTTCATGTAAAGACGAATGAAAAGATTTTACTGTTTATGCAAAATTCACCACAGTTTATCATTAGTTTCTTTGCTATATTACGGCTCCGTGCAGTTGTTGTTCCCATTAATCCGATGAGTTTGACCAAGGATTTAGAATTTTATATTAATGATTGTCAGATTAAACATGCCTTGGTTAGTCAGGAATTATATGAAAAAGTAGCACCACTTAAAGATTTCACATCTCTTCAAAGTATTATAGTGACCACGTATTCAGATTATATTTATGAGAAGAAAGCGATAGGCAATATACCTCTAGAAGTAATAGCACCACGTCAACCATTGACACAAGACATTTCATGGCAAGAAGTTCAAAAGGCAGGATATACACCATCCCATTATATTGGTGAAGCGGATGATCTTGCTGTGATTCCGTATACATCTGGAACAACCGGATTACCGAAAGGCTGTGTCCATACAAATAAAACCATTCAGGCCAATACGGTCAGTGCTTACCAATGGATGAAGATTACCGCAGACGCCGTAGTATTAACGACTTTACCAATTTTTCATGTGACAGGACTTATTCACAGTCTACTTGCACCGATTTATGCAGGCAGTACGATTATTTTATTAACAAGATGGGACAGAGAATATGCGGCAAAAGCGATCAAACAGTTTCAATGTACGCACTGGATCAATATTAGCACGATGTTAATTGACTTTTTAGCAAATCCAAATCTTGAAAAATATGATCTTTCATCCTTGCAAGTTATTGGAGGTGGTGGTGCAACATTACCACAGGCTGTTGGAGAAAATTTATACAAAAGAACTGGTCTGCGATATGTTGAAGGATACGGATTAACCGAAACGATGTCACACACGCATTTCAATCCGCCAGATCGGCCAAAATTGCAGTGCCTTGGGATTCCTTCCTTCAATACAGATGCAAGAATTATTGATATTGGAACCGGAAAGGAACTTGGTCCTAATCATGAAGGTGAACTCGTTGTCAATGGTCCCCAAGTATTTAAAGGGTATTATCAACGGGATGAAGAAAATAGCAAAGCACATATTACGATTGATGGGAAATTATTCTTCCGGACCGGTGATATCGTAAAAATGGATGAAGAAGGATACTTTTTCATGGTTGATCGATTAAAGCGGATGATTAATGCTTCCGGTTTCAAAGTCTGGCCGACAGAAGTGGAGTCCATTCTTTATGAACATCCTGCTGTTCACCAAGCTTGTATTGTCAGTGCTCCTGATCCAAGACGAGGAGAAACAGTGAAAGCTTATATTATTTTGAAAGAAAATGCAAAAGGTAAAGTTACTGAACAGGAAATCATTGATTGGGCAAAGGGAAAAATGGCAAATTATAAAGTTCCTAGAATCGTAGAGTTTCGGGAAAGACTACCGACCACAAGTAGCGGGAAAATATTATGGAGAGTTCTACAAAAAGAGTCAATGGAGAAGAAACCAGCTTCAAACTGAATTAACATTAAGTATGAAAAGCGATACCCATAAATATTTTATATGAAGGAAAAAAACTTTGTAATTTTACAGATGGATGTAAGCGCTATCTAATAAAATTAATAAATCAATTTTGGAGGTTGGAAATATGGAAAAAGTTTGGTATAAGCATTATCCAAAACATATTCGTCCGGCGTTGGAAATTCCAAATCAATCATTGCCTGAAATGTTATTCGAAACAATAAAAAAATATCCAAATCATCCGGCCCTTTATTTTTTCGGACAAGAAATTTCTTATTCTAAGTTGGGGGAATTAGCCGGTGCATTTGCATCTAGCTTGCAACAAGAAGGATTTGAAAAAGGAGAACGGGTAGCAATCATGATGCCTAATTGCCCTCAATATGTCATTAGCTATTACGGAATTTTACAAATGGGCGGAATCATAACCCAAGTAAATCCAATGTATACATCGAATGAATTGGAATTCATATTACAAGATTCCGGAGCAAAAGTCATTGTTATCTATGAACCATTGTTGCCGGTTCTGAAACAAATTATTGCAAATACTTCTGTTAAACGGGTTATTACGGTAAATTTTGAGGGAAAAGAAGTAGTGGATGAGTTCTCGATTGATTTTACTAGCTTTCTAAAAACAGTAAAAAAGCCACCAACACCGGTAATGATACAAGCTGATACAGATGTTGCCGTATTGCAATATACTGGGGGAACAACTGGACGTTCGAAAGGGGCCATGCTTACCCATCGAAACTTACTGGCCAATGTCATGCAATGTTTCGAGTATTTTAAAGACGAGATTACACCGGGGCAAGAACGTATGTTGACTGTTATCCCATTGTTCCATGTATATGGGATGACCTCTTGTATGAATTTGGCAATCTATACAGGTGCACTTAATATCTTACTACCACAATTCGAAGTTGAACAAGTATTGCAAACGATAAAAGAGACAAAACCAACTTCCTTTCCGGGTGTACCGACAATGTATATTGCATTAATTAACCATCCAAAGGTAAATGAATATGGCCTTGACAGTATTAAAACTTGCAATAGCGGCAGTGCACCGATGCATGTGGAATTAATGCGTACATTTGAAGAGAAAACCGGGGCAAAGATTCTGGAGGGGTATGGGCTGACAGAAAGTTCACCGACGACACATTGTAATCCGCCATTTGGTCCGAGAAAACCAGGCAGTGTAGGTATTGGTTTTCCATCCACTGATTATAAAATTGTTGATTTGGGAGATGGGATGAATGAATTAAAACCTGGCGAAATAGGCGAATTGATTATAAAAGGACCGCAAGTGATGAAAGGATATTGGAATATGCCCGAAGAAACAGCGAATACACTTCGGGATGGTTGGCTTTATACCGGTGATATTGCCTACATGGATGAAGATGGTTATGTCTACATTGTTGATCGTAAAAAAGATATGATCATTGCTAGTGGCTATAATATATATCCTCGCGATGTCGAAGAAGTGCTTTTCCAACATCCGGCGATTAAAGAAGCCGTTGTGGTTGGTGTACCGGATGCCTATCGCGGTGAAACCGTAAAAGCTGTCGTCGTTCTAAAAGAAGGTCAACAAGTATCAGAAGATGAATTAATCAGTTTTTGTCGTGAAAAATTGGCTGCTTTTAAAGTGCCGAGAATTGTAGAATTTCGGTCAGAACTACCAAAAACAGGCGTTGGTAAAATTTTAAGAAGAAAGATAAGAGAAGAGTCAGCAACAATTTCAGAGTAATTGAATTAGTTGAACGTATTAAATAAGACTTTAAACATTCAGATAGCTGTTTGAAAACGGGTCCTCTTTGTTGATAGGAAATTTAGAAGAGGACTTGTTTAAAAATGCCTGTTCATTTGCGTTTTAGGTTGTTAGTTTGAGTTCTGTTTTAAAAACGAGTTGGCTAAAATTTATCCCTGAAATAAAAAATTGTCTAGGTGAGAGACCATTACACGAATACAAAATGCAACTGGTATTTTAACAATCGAACGGCAACAGTAAAAACCTTGCGCAATGGATGGGTATTTACCGGAGATATTGGTAAATTTGATGAAGACGGCTTTTTATATTTTCCCGGTCGTTCACAGAAATGATAAAATCTTCCGGATATAAGTTCCTAAAGATGTTGAAGCGGTAATGAGTAGCCATGCTGCCGTCTTGCAAGTTGCAGTAATTGGTGTTCCTGATGAAGTACACGGAGAAAGTGTTAAGGCCTTTGTCGTTTTAAAGCCGAAATATAAAGGAAAAATTACTGAACTTGAAATGATTAAATGGGCGAAAGAAAACATGGCTGCCTACAAATATCCCCGTTTTATTGAGTTTATTGACCAATTACCCACAACTTCTTCGGGGAAAGTTCTGCGACGGCTTATAAAATGATTGCTGTAGCAAATTGGACGTATCTGAATTCCTGATGAACTGGATAAAAAGGGAGGTACATGCATTATGAAAAGTTGGAAAGTAACAAAATTAGGCGAACCGAAAGAAGTATTGGCATTGCAAGAAGTGCCGGTTCCATCGGTTGAACCAGGAAAAGTTTTAATAGAAGTACAAGCGGCGGCATTAAATTTCTTTGATATTTTACTTTGTCAAGGAAAATACCAGGAAAAACCCCCACTTCCTTTCACTCCGGGTTCTGAAATTTCCGGGGTTGTTAGAAAAGTTGGTGAAGGTTGTAATGTCAAAATAGGCACGCGCGTTCTTGCTACCCCTAGTTTACCAAATGGCGGTTTATCAGAGTATGTCGTCATTCCAGAACATTCCGTCTATGAAATTCCGGATTCGATGTCAAATTCGGAAGTTGCTGGAATATTTATCACCTACCAAACGGCTTATTATGCACTTCATCATCGTGCAAATCTCAAGAAAGGCGAAGTATTACTCGTTCATGCCGGAGCGGGAGGAGTAGGTTCTGCCGCCATCCAACTTGGTAAGGCGATTGGAGCAAAAGTCATTGCTACGGCGGGTGGTGCAGAAAAAGTAGAAATTTGTCAACAATTGGGAGCAGATGTTGCTATCGATTATACACGTGATGACTTTATGAATATAGTGAAGAAAAAAACAAATGGGCGAGGAGCAGATGTTATTTTTGATCCTGTCGGTGGAGATGTATTCGACAAATCCCGGAAATGTATTGCTTTTGATGGAAGAATCCTTGTCATTGGTTTTGCCGGCGGAAGAATTTCAGAAGCCCCGGTAAACCATGCATTGGTAAAAAACTATTCCATTGTTGGTGTCCATTGGGGATTGTTTGCAAAGCTTTATCCGGAAAAAGTAAAAGATATTCACCAGAAGTTAATGCACCTTTATATAGAAGGAAAGCTGCATCCTCTTATCTATCGTGAATTTGATATAAAAGAAGTACCGGAAGCTTTAGAAATTTTAGCCGAGCGGAAAACATATGGAAAGTTAATTGTAAATCTATCAAAATAAAAACTTATTCATAATAGAAAGGAAGATTGGATGAGGTTACGGAATAAAGTTGCCATTATTACAGGCGGTGGAGGAGGAATTGGTCGTGCCACTGCACTTAAATTTGTTGAAGAAGGTGCTCGGGTCGTTATTTCGGATATTCAGGAAGCAAAAGGCATCGAAACTATCGGCATGATTAATGAAAGGGGAGGGGACGCATTATTTATAAAAGCAGATATGTCCAAATCTGATGAAGTTCAGTCCTTAGTAGAAGAAACAATGAATACATTCGGAAAAATTGATATTCTTTTTAACAATGCAGGGGTCGGTAGTAAGGAAAAGAAATTGCCCAATATTACTTTGGAAGAATGGCAAAAGGTAATGAATATAAATTTGACCGGCATCTTTCTTGGAATGAAATATGTCATTCCAAAAATGGAGCCAGGCAGTTCCATTATAAATACAGCAAGCATCGCCGGAATCAAAGGGCAAAAGCTTGTTAGTGCTTACTCAGCATCCAAAAGCAGTGTCATTGCCTTAACAAAAACAGCTGCGACCGAGTTTGGCAGAAAAAATATACGAGTGAATGCAATTGCCCCTGGAATTATTGATACAGAAATTGTAGAGGATTGGAAGAAGTCGGAAAAATGGCCGATTCTTTCAACAGCAAATGCATTAAGAAGAATTGGAAAACCAGAAGAGGTTGCCAATGCAGTATTGTTCCTAGCCTCAGACGAATCCTCCTTTATAACCGGTGAAACATTAATCATCGACGGAGGAACATTAAACCTTTAAAAATACATATTTTAATAGAAAAGGAGACTAGCTATGCACGAGATTGAAGTATATGTCCGTTTTAGTGAGACCGATGCGGCCGGACATGTGAATAACACAAGTTATTTTTTATACATGGAAGAAGCACGGACAAAATTTTTCAATGAACTGGGTTACGGTCATCATGAATCCTCACCTGGATTAAACTTAATATTAGCTTCAACAAAATGTGATTATATTGCTCAGAGCTATGCAGGTCAATCACTAAAGGTGGCGACCACTGTTTCTAAAATTGGAAATAAAAGTTTTACTGTGGATCATTTCATTACCAATGCTGATACCGGAGATGTCATTGCAAAGGGAACAGCCACACTTGTTAGTTTTGATTTTAAACAGCAAAAAACAATGCCAATCCCGGAAGTCGTTCGAACCAATTTAGAACGATTTTTACAGACACAGTAATTGAAAGTGAGGGGTTTCAAATGAAAAATGAAAACAGACAGATCGTTTTAGGTAACCGACCAAGTGGAATGCCAACAAAAGAAAACTTCCAAATCGTGACTGTAGCTATTCCAGAGATTAAGGAAGGAGAAATTTTAATTCAAACAATCTATTTATCCGTCGACCCTTATATGCGTGGAAGAATGACCGGGATAAAAACATATATTGACCCGTTTGAAGTGGGGAAAGTTTTAACCGGTGGGGTAGTTGGTAAAATTGTTGAATCGAAACATCCGAATTTTAAAGTAGGGGATATTGTAGAAGGGCAACTTGATTGGGCGGATTATTCTATATCAAACGGGCAGTACATTCGAAAAGTGGATCCGAACTTAGCACCGATTTCGACAGCTCTTGGTGTTATCGGAATGCCGGGTTTAACCGCTTATTTCGGGCTACTAGATATTGGAAAACCAAAAGCAGGGGAAACGGTTGTCATCTCAGGAGCAGCCGGTGCAGTTGGCATGGTTGTCGGTCAAATTGCGAAACTAAAAGGTTGTCGTGTCGTTGGTATTGCCGGTTCCCAGGAAAAAACGGCCTATTTAAAAGAAGAACTTGGATTTGATGCAGTTATCAATTATAAAACAGATCAAATAAAGCAGGCGTTAAAGACAGCTTGTCCAAATGGGATTGACGTTTATTTCGATAATGTTGGTGGAGAAATTTCTGATATAGTGATGCGCTTCATGAATTTTCATTCGCGCATCGTCCTTTGTGGTGATATTTCTCAATATAATAATGAAAAAATTGAATATGGACCACGTTTCCAAAGCCTGTTAGTGACCCGCAGTATTTTAATGCAAGGGTTTATTGTCTCCAATTATTCTAAACGTTTTGCGGAAGGATACCGCGACTTGGCGACATGGGTGACCGAAGGAAAATTGAAATACCGGGAAACAATTATTGATGGGCTGGAAAACGCTCCGGCTGCATTTATCAATTTATTCTATGGGAAAAATATTGGAAAGCAACTAGTTCGAGTATCAAATGAATAGGGTTCAAGTGATTCATTTATAAAAATCTTGTCACGGAGCTGGCCCTTTTGGTCAGATCTGAATGATAAATGACGTAGCCTTTTCAAATTTTTTCATACGTTTCTTTTATATTGCCCAATGAATTCCCAATATATAAATATTTGACTTCTCCCTATTAAAAATAAAAAATAAAATGATTTCTCTGGTAGAATGAATCAATGTATAAATTTGACAAGGAAGGCAAAATTACCAATGAGGAGGTGGAATGTATGCCAAAAATCTGTGTTGAGTCTTCTTTGACAGATATAAAATTCGCATTAATGGAAAAAGGATATGATGTGGTAGAATTGAAAAATGAAAATGATGCTTCTGGTTGCGATTGTTGTGTAGTAACAGGTCTGGATACTAATATGATGGGGATGCATAATACGGTTACACAAGGTTCAGTCATTGAAGCCAGTGGATTAAGTGCTGAAGAAGTTTGCGATCAAGTGGAAAGCAGATTAAGTTAATTTTCTCCTAGGATTTAATCAATTCGAAAAATCAAAAAGAAAACGTTTACAAATCATTTATTTTGTATTAAAATAAACAGTAATAACACATGTTTTAACATTCTATTGTTAGTTACTTGTGTTTCCTCCATCATTTTGCATGGTCTGCTATAAAGCAGATTACTTCCTTTTCCAGTTCATGATGACAACAACTAGTTCGTGTCATTTATGAACTGGTTTTTTTATTAAGGAAATGATTAGGATTTACAAATAATTTTATGGAGGAAAACATAAATTTTATTGAAAGGAGTTGAATGGAAGCTTATTCTCCGAGATATTGGTGAAAGAATATCATGTTTCATATACCCGATAATAAAAGGGGCTTATCACCATTGTTTAAATATTATTCGGACTATTTATGGGAGTTGAGAAAATTGAACTTTGATTTTACCGAAGAACAAAATATATTAAGAGAAACAGTTAGGAACTTTGTAGATAAAGAGATTGTTCCATATATTCGTGAATGGGATCGTTCAGGCGCATTCCCTCGTGACATTTTTGATAAGTTGCGTGAACTTGGATTGATGGGTGTTTGCATTCCAGAAAAATACGGTGGGAGTGGAATGGATTATAATTCACTTGCCATTGTCTGTGAGGAATTAGAAAGAGGAGATACAGCTTTCCGGACGGCTGTTTCTGTCCACACCGGCTTAAATAGTTTAAGTTTACTACAATGGGGTACCGAGAAACAAAAGCAAAAATATTTGGTCCCGCAGGCTAAAGGTGAAAAGATTGGGGCTTTTGGGTTGACGGAACCGGCGGCAGGTTCAGATGTTGCCGCTATTCAAACAACCGCAAAAAGAGAGGGAGAGTATTATATTTTAAATGGTCAAAAAACATGGATTTCCCTTTGTGATATCGCCGATCATTTTATCGTGTTTGCTTATACCGATAAAACAAAGAAATATCACGGGATGTCTGCATTTATTGTGGAACGGACTTGGGAAGGTTTTTCATCTAGAGCTATTAAAAGAAAATTAGGGATTCGTTCTGGTAATACGGGGGAATTATTTTTCGATAATCTGAGAGTACCAAAAGAAAACTTACTTGGTGAAGAAGGAGAAGGATTCAAGATTGCGATGTCTGCCCTTGATAACGGTCGTTTTACAGTTGCTGCTGGGGCAGTCGGTCAAATTATGGCTTGTCTGGAAGCAAGTGTAAAGTATTGTCATGAAAGGGAAACGTTTGGAGAACCCATCGGTAAACATCAATTAGTTCAGCAAATGATTGCCAATATGGAAGCGGGGTTACAAATGAGCAGACTCCTTGTTTATAAAGCTGGGGAGCTAAAAAATCAAGGGAAACGAAATACACGTGAAACATCACTTGCAAAGTGGCAGGCATGTGATTTTGCCAATAAAGCTGCCGATGATGCTGTCCAAATTCACGGAGCTTATGGTTATTCCGATGAATATCCGGTAGAACGATTTTTACGCAATTCAAAAGCTCCGGTTATTTACGAAGGGACGAGAGAAATCCATACAATTATGCAAGCAGAGTATGTATTGGGTTATCGGATAGATAAACCATTGAATAAAATGCTACCTGCATGGGAAGGTAAAGATGAGTTACAGGTCAAGTGAATCCTGATTCGTTCAATAAAGGAGTCTCGTCTATGTTTGTTTTTATTTGAAATTCATTCCTCTATCGTCCTTTTCGCTGCAAATTTGTCCCGCACAAACGGTCACTAATCTTCCTCCTTATCTGGAGGAAGATCAAAGAAGAAGGAGGAAGAAAGTTCCCGTAAGTGCCCGATTGGTTCAACTAACCATCAGTGGATAGATCACTGATGGAAGTTTCACAGTATCCCACAATGCTGAAATCCACTAAACTTTCAACCAGGTTAATAACAGAATATTCCAACATTACTCATGTCAAGCATACCTACTAAGACGGCAACTTATAAACTGCTCAAAATGATATAGAACAATTTTAAAAAACAGTAATGTTATCGATATTTGAATGAATGGAAATTGTCGGTATCCTTTTAACTTGTCGAAAAAAGAAAAAATGGAAAGGAGTACGGTGATGAAAATCGGAGTGTTAGGTTCTGGACTTATGGGAAAAGAAGTTGCTCGGGATTTAGTGGAAAGTTCCGGTGTAACAACAGTCGGATTGGCCGATCTTGATTTTAACCATGCAAAAACAGTTTGTGAACAAATTCAGTCGCAAATATTGACTCCTTTTCAAGTTGATGCTCGCAATGAAGAAGAACTGGCGAATTTTATGAGTCAATATGATTGTATAATTAATGCACTCTTTTACTCGTTTAATGAAGTTGTCGCAAAAACAGCAATTAAAGTAGGTGTTCATTCTGTAGATTTAGGTGGTCATATAGGTCATGTAACGGATAAAGTGCTTGCTTTAAAAAATGATGCGAAAAATGCCGGTGTTACCATTATTCCTGATTTAGGGGTAGCTCCGGGTATGATTAATATTTTATCAGGCTATGGATCTAGTAAGCTTGATAAAACAACAGCAATCAAATTGTACGTGGGCGGAATTCCGGTAAGACCAGATCCTCCATTAGAATATAATCATGTATTCTCACTGGAAGGTTTACTTGATCACTACACCGATCCTTCTTACATTATTCGTAATAGAAAATTAATGGTTGTACCGTCGTTATCTGAAGTAGAACCGATTTATTTTGAAAAATTTGGTCCACTAGAAGCTTTTCATACTTCAGGTGGAACTTCTACATTATCTATTTCTTTTCCGGAATTAGAAACATTGGAATATAAAACAATCCGTTATCCGGGTCATGCGAAAAAGATGAAATTACTTGTAGATTTAAATCTTACAAGAGTTGATTATGAAGTTGAAGTAGACGGTAAAACCATTAATCCAAGGAGCGTACTATTAAAAGTCCTAGAACCGATTGTTGAATTAAAAGATAAAGATGATGTTACTTTATTACGGGTAATTATTTCAGGAGAAAAAGAGTTAAAACCAACTACCTATACGTATGAAATGGTGACATTTAAGGATTCAACTAAAAATGTCACCGCGATGGCAAGAGCAACAGCTAATACGATTTCAGTTGTTGCACAAATGATTGCAAGTGGCCTTCTTACAAAAAGAGGCGTTTTTCCACCTGAACAAATTGTTCCCGGTGATATTTATATTGAAGAAATGAAAAAACGTGGTGTAGTTATATCTGAAAGTAAAAGTTGAATGGAGATCTCAGCAAACAAGATCTCAAGGTTTAAATGTCCGGAACATTTTACTTTCATTATTTGATATAGTCAATCGCAGCTTTCAGAATAATTTTATCGTTTTCGTATGTCACTTTAGCGATTGCTTCTGATAACGGAAACCATTCTGCATCACTTACTTCCTCTAGTTGACGTTGAATAGCAGTTGATTTTGTGTAAGCGAGAAAATATATGACATCTTTTAAAACGTCGTCGAAAGGAGAATAGGTAACCACTTTGCGAAAGTTCGTATCTAAGTTAACTTGAAGACCGGTTTCTTCCACAATTTCACGAAGGGCTGTTTCGGTTTCAGTTTCGTCCTCTTCCACATGTCCCTTAGGAAATGACCAATGCCCGCCATTTTGATGTTTAATAAGTAGAACCTTGTGAGGTTTTTCAGATGTAAAAACAATCGCACCGCAAGATTTTTCTCTTTTCATATAAACAATCCTTTCTTTACCCTTTAATCAATATTATAACAAAAAAACCTTAGCTGTATGATTCCTTATTAATCTTTGCAAAATTTTTATGGAATAGTGATTAAAGCTACCTATTTTAATTTCTTTCCATTGAAGCAATTAAATCATATAATACGGATAGAAAATAAAATGACAGGAGTTTTTGATGTGGGCTATATTGAGGATTTACGTAAAATGATTGGGTCAAGACCGATAATTTTGGTAGGTTCTGTTACTGTTATCGTAAATGATGAAGGTGAAATTTTATTACAGGAAAGAACATATCCAAAAGGTACTTGGGGTTTACCTGGTGGATTAATGGAACTGGGTGAAACAACGGAAGAGACAGCACGTCGTGAAGTATTTGAAGAAACCAGTCTTATCGTTGATCAATTACAATTTATCAATGTGTATTCAGGACCAGAATATTTTGTTCGTGCTCAAAATGGTGATGAGTTTTTTATGGTTACTGTTGCATATTATACAAACCATTTTTCGGGGGAGTTGAAGGTCGATTTCTCTGAATCGGTTTCGGCCCGATTTTGCCATCCGAATCAACTCCCCCAACAATTAGTGAAAGGCCATAAAGTAATATTGGATGAGTTTTTCTGTAAACATTATCAAAACATATGAAAAGACAAATAACACCTTTCTTAATGAGAGGTGTTTATTTATTTGTTCGTCTGAAAAAATGTTAAGCAAGTATATGTATATAGATTGAGAAAAGTCGCTACTTAATTCTCTTCCATTTATTATTAGGAAGAGAAGATAAAAATGCTTCTAATTTCAGTGTTTATAAATCTTACATCAAGTCTAACATTGGCGGTTCAATTGTTTTTAAAAAGTATATTTAAATCGAGATATTTTAATTGACAATAATTTTTTTTACTTTATACTTATGTATATAAATAAACTTACATAAAGTAAGTTGAAATGGGGGAAATAAATATGGCAAAAGAAAAATGGGTTTTAGATGCAGCTCATAGCAGTGTTGATTTTTTTGTAAAACATATGATGATTTCAAAGGTGAAAGGAACATTCCACACATTTGATGCAACCATTGAGGCTGACCCGAACGATTTAACAACAGCAAATATTGATTTTGTCGTTGATTTGGCAAGCATTGATACAAGAAACCAAGACCGTGATGGGCACTTAAAATCTGCAGACTTTTTTGATGTAGAAAATTATCCGAAATTAACGTTTTCTGCTACAAAGATTGTCAAAACAGGGGATAATGAGTATGATGTAACCGGCGATTTGACCATTCGTGGTGTTACACGATCAGAAACATTTAAAGCGGAGTTGGTTGGATTTTCGAAAAATCCGATGTCAGGTGCGGAAACTGCTGGTTTTTCTGTCAGTGGACAAATTAATCGCAGCAATTATGGATTAACATGGAATGCTGCACTAGAAACTGGCGGTGTGCTTGTTGGTGATGAAGTAAGTATATCGCTTGAATTAGAAGCAACAAGAGGATGAGTAAAACTGCCAGGTGATCATGAGAAGGAAAGAGATTACCTGGCATTTCTATGGCTATTTTGTAGATTCTTCATTACATTTAATTATACATTTATATACTTTAATGCCCAAGTTTGCAATTCCTTCATCACCGGAGTTAATGCCAATCCTTTTTCCGTTAATGAGTACTCCACCCGTACGGGCACTTCCGGGAATACTTGTTTTGATATAATCCCCAGTTTTTCCAGACTTTTTAGTCTTTCTGAAAGGAGTCTGCCTGGAGCTTTCGATTTCACAGAACCGCATGGGACCATTCAATAATTGATAAATAATTAATCCTGTCCACCATTTTCCAATGATCTAAAAAAGCTTTTTCTACCTGTGGACAAAGTGTCGATTTCAAAATAAATCACCCAACTTTTACATAATTTTTTACGAAAACAAGTATACGATCTACCTAAGTAAGTTTATAATCATAATAACATGAATCTTTTAGGTTCTATAGATTATTTTTGAGAATTTATTGGGATGATACTTCATCATTATTGGTAAGTGTTTTATTCTAAATTCAAGTACATTTTTCATTTTTTTTCTATTTCTGTTCATAATTTATTCATAATTTTTGTCTAAAATAATTGTAGAAAAAAGAGAGAGGGGGTTAATAAACATGGAAGATTTCACAAACAACAATCATGATGAATCTTTCGATAAATCTATAGATAACAATCAAAATGATCAAGATACGATGAACAAAGCAACAAATCAATCGCGTGTAAATGATTTACAAAAAAATGAGGAACATACAAATTCTCAAGAGATCGTTCGTTATTCTTCAACAAATACAAGTAATGACCAGAGTAATCTTTTGAATGAAGATAAAAATAAGAAAAAAAGAAAATCTATTGCCAAAACAGTCGGATCAAATGTACTAGTTGGTATTATAAGTTCTGTTTTAACAGTTGGTCTTGTTTCTTATTTTGGTTTTTCAGGAAATGGAAATGATGCTAAAGATGCGACAGATGAGAAAGTAGTTCAACCTGTTTCAAAAGATGCGGTGTATACCAGTACGTTTACAAAATCAGATCAAGCAACCATTGCCGATATCGTTGAGGAAATGTCACCGACCATTGTAGGTGTTATTAATCTGCAAAAAATGCAAAGTCAGTTTAATTTGCAATCAGAAAGTGTGCAGACTGGATCGGGATCGGGCGTTATTTTTAAGAAGGATGATAAATATGGTTACATTATTACAAATAATCATGTCATCGAAGGGGCAAACGAGATTCAAATATCATTATATAGTGGTGAAAAAGTAAAGGCTGAAGTCGTTGGTGCAGATGCCTTGACCGACTTAGCGGTTCTGAAAATTGACGGAAAATATGTTAATGAAGTAGCTAGTTTTGGAGATTCCAGTCAATTGCGTACTGGTGATGAGGTCATTGCCATTGGAAATCCGCTTGGTGAAGAATTTTCCAGAACGGTAACCCAAGGTATTATCAGTGCTACGGAACGTTCGATATCTGTTAATACATCAGCAGGGGAATGGGAAATTACGGCTATTCAAACAGATGCAGCGATTAATCCCGGTAATAGTGGTGGCGCTTTGATTAATGCAAATGGGGAAGTTATCGGAATTAATAGTTTAAAAATTACTGAGGACGGTGTGGAAGGTTTAGGATTTGCGATCCCGAGTAATGATGTGATTCCAATTGCTGAAGAGTTGATTAATAGCGGTGAAATTAAACGGCCATATTTAGGTATTCAAATGTATGACGTATCGAATATTGTTCAATTTTATCGCCAAAGTATGTTTGGAAATATGGAAAATGGTATAGTCGTAGCTGCTGTTGAACCGGGCTCACCAGCTGCTAAAGCAGGTTTGAAAGTAAATGATGTCATTGTTGGCATTGATGGTAAGGAAATAAAAAATATTACTGAATTAAGAAAATACTTATATAGCAAAGTAACACCGGGAGATTCTGTTAAAATCAATTTTTACCGAGATGGAAATAAACAAACTGTATCCGTGAAAACGACCTCAAGCTAAAGGATTAGGAAACGGGAAGGATTTGTATGAATCCTCCCTTTTTTTATTTTTAGGAAACATACGGTAGCGAGGATTTCTTTAAAACAAAACGTCCGATTGGTTCGGCTAAATATCAGTGAAGATTTCAATTCCCAACACTGAACAAAGTTCTTTTTTTGAAATATGTTATTTCTATAACTTTCCTTTATCCAAGATTTGTAATATAATATTTTTGACAATGTAATCAACGTTTCCACAAGGGGAGCTATTGCTGAGAGTGAATAGTAATCTTAAGAGAGCTATTCAGACCCTTTGAACCTGTCTAGTTAATACTAGCGTAGGGATTGTGGAAGAGGGGTAGGATGATTTCCTACTTTTCTTAGCTTCCTATGGAACGTTTGATAAAAGACATAGGAGGTTTTTTTATGCGTTCAAAACAAGTTCAACCATTAATTGAGTCTGCTATTATGGCGGCATTGGCAATGATTATTGATTTGTTGCCATCCATTAACTTGGGGCCGTGGATTAGTATGTCTTTTGCGATGGTTCCAGTTTTTATCGTTTCTTTCCGTTGGGGATTCAGGTATGGTGTATTATCCGGGTTGCTTTGGGGATTATTGCAAGTAGTAACAGGGGATGTTTCTATTCTTCACTGGTTCCAATTTCTTGTTGAATATTTTGTTGCATTCGCTTGTGTCGGATTTGCTGGCTTATTCATGAATGTAATACAAAGAAGATTTCGGGAAGGACAAAAGCTAGCAGGTTTAGGTTTTGCTGTTTTTGCTATGTTTATCGGTAGTCTTGCTAGATATATATGGCATTATATTGCCGGAGTTGTTTTTTGGGGTAGTTACGCACCTGAAGGACAGCCGGCTTGGTTATATTCTTTAATCGTAAATGGCTCGGCTTGGTTAGGTTCATTTTTGTTATGCTCGTTTGTTATGGTTTTTCTTTTATCAGCTTCTCCACGCGTTTTAACAGTGAGTCGAAGCCAATTAAGCTAAAAGGGAAGGGGGCTTATCCAATTAGGATTAGCCCTCCTATTTTTATCTATTATAAGGATTCAGCCAGATCATACCAATAATAGCACAGTGTCTCCGTACCTTTATAAAAATTTTCTAAATGAAAGTGTTCATTGGGTGCATGAAAGTTTTCACTGGCTAAGGCAAACCCAAGCAAAACAACCGGTATATTTAATGTCTGATTAAAGTCAGCTACAATTGGAATCGAGCCACCGCTCCTCGTGTAGGCAACTTTTGTACCATAGACCTTTTCACAAGCACGACCGGCTGATTGGATAGCCGGGTGATCAAATGGTGTTAAGAATGGTGAACCCTGGTCAAATGGAGTGATTTGAATGGTAACCCCTTTAGGTTTATGTTTTTCAATATGTTTTACTAATAATTGATAAATTTCTGCAGGTTCTTGATTTGGAACGAGTCGGCAAGTGATTTTTGCAGTTGCCGTATTGGGTAATACTGTTTTAATACCTTCACCTTGAAAGCCGCTATACATGCCATTAATTTCCAAGGTTGGACGATAAGAAGTTCTTTCATAGAAGCTATAACCAGGTTCACCAAATAGTTCCGGCACATCAAGTTCTTTACGAATTTTTTCATCATTAGAAGGGACTTGAGCAATTGCTTTCTTTTCTTCTTCAGTTATTTCCTCAACTTTATCATAGAAGCCATCAACTAAAATTCGACCTTCACCATCATGAAAAGAGGCAAGAATTTCAACAAGGGCATGGGCAGGATTTTGTACACCACCGCCGAAACTGCCAGAATGAAGATCACTATTCGCTCCTTTCACATCAATTTGCAAACCGGTTAAACCCCGTAAACCATAACAAATCGATGGTTTACCTTTATCAAGCATATCTGTATCGGAAATGACCAAAATATCCGCTTGCAGCATTTCTTTATGATTTTGTAAAAAAGTCGGTAAGTTTGGACTACCAATTTCCTCTTCACCTTCGAAAATAATTTTTACATTAACAGGAAGTTTTCCGTCTGTTTGGAATATCGCCTCAAGTGCTTTGATATGCATAAATACTTGTCCCTTATCATCGCTGGCACCACGGGAAAATATTTTTCCGTCACGGACATCCGGGTCGAATGGAGGTGTTTTCCATAAGTTTAGTGGATCGACCGGTTGGACATCGTAATGACCATAAATAAGCACAGTCGGTTTATTTTCGGCATGAAGCCAATCTCCATATACAACAGGGTGGCCTTTTGTTTCCAGCACTTGAACATGTTCAAGACCAATTCTTGTCAGTTCATTGTGAAGCCATTCAGCTGCCTTGAGGACATCCTCTTTATGCTCGGATAAGGCACTGATGCTTGGGATTTTTAAAAATTCTTTTAATTGTTCTAAGTTTTCGTTTTGATGAGTGTTTAAATATTGTTGGAATGATTGTGCCATATAAAATTCCTCCATAAGATTTTTCTATTTTTGACAATTTTACTCCAAACTGGTGGGAATTTCCAGACACTAATAAATGATATCAAGAAAAACCGTACCGTGACACCTCATTATCTTTTTTGTATAATTTTATTTCAAGTATATCATGTTCCAACCGTGTATCCATTTGAGTTCATCGATTGGCAAAGGAAACGTAACCGTTCGTATTACATGCCATGACCTGGATTTTTATTATTTCTCGAGTGATTTTGATTTTTTACCTTTTTCGACCCGCTTAATGGTTCTGGCTGTGTTCCATAACGTTTACCTTTTCTGGCATTCTTTCGTACATCTGAACCGTTGTTGTTATTCATTGTTTTTCCTCCTTACAATTTTTAGGGGATCTAGAGTATAGCATGTTCATAAAGATGAAAGATTATCGAATAAATTTTTTACCAATGAGCATGTTAAAAAAGGGGTGATGTTATGCCTTACCATAAAAATAAACAACAGGCGTTTCAAGCGACAGTGCAAGGAATGGAACAAGCGAGAGATATTTATCACCAACTTGATCCGTCTTCACCAGAATATGGGCATTATCTGAAACGTTTGAAGCAGGAAATCGATGAAGCAGAACAACAACTTGCAAACGCACGTGAAGTAGCTAGTGAAACGCAAAGAAAACAGCTTGAAAATTTTCAGGTAGAGATTGATACAATGAAACAAAATCTAGAATAATCTTTTTGCGACTATTCCATTGGGATAGTCTTTTTGAGTTTTTTTAAATTTACTATTGACAAGTTTTTTTAAAAGCAGTACAATATATTTTGTCAAAAGCACGGGGTATTAGCTCAGTTGGAAGAGCAGCTGACTCTTAATCAGCGGGTCGCAGGTTCGAGCCCTGCATGCCCCATCAAGGTAAAAAGCAATCAATTTCTTGATTGCTTTTTTTACATTGTAAAAAATTATTGGTGTATAGTCTCTAGAAAAATTTTTGTCCAGCTCACAGCCATTTTACAATTTTTACTCACCAGCAAAAAGTTATCGTAACATAATAGTTTAGATTTTTACTAATGGTTATTTAAATAAAATGATAAGAAAAAATTATGTGTAACAATAATATTGTCATAATTTACTTATGTTATAAATTATATTAATATAAACTAAAGGAAAGTTATATAGGACTGAGAATGTCTAGCTTTTCTACTATTCGCTCTAAGGGGGGAGTTATTGTGTCAAACAAAGCATTATACGATGCAAAAAAATCCTTTGAACTTAATGGTAAACGATATCATTATTATCGTCTGAAATCAATTGAAGAAGCAGGGGTAGCAAAAATTTCCCGTCTACCTTATTCGATCCGGGTATTACTTGAATCAGTCCTCCGACAAGTAGATGGACGTGTCATTACAAAGGAACATGTTGACCATTTAGCAAAATGGGGAGCCGATGAAGTGAAGGATGCCGAAGTACCATTCAAACCTTCACGCGTAATCTTGCAAGACTTTACAGGAGTTCCTGCTGTAGTTGATCTTGCGTCACTCAGAAAGGCCATGGCGGATCTTAGCGGTGATCCAGATCAGATTAATCCAGAAATACCGGTTGATCTCGTTATTGATCATTCAGTTCAAGTTGATAAGTACGGCACAAATGATGCATTACGTTTAAATATGGAATTCGAATTTAAACGCAATGCAGAACGTTATCAGTTCCTAAGTTGGGCACAAAAAGCATTTGATAATTATCGAGCTGTACCACCGGCTACAGGTATTGTTCATCAAGTGAATTTGGAGTATTTGGCCAGTGTTGTACATGCTGTGGAAGATGGCGATGGAGAATATATTGCATTTCCTGATACGTTAGTAGGTACTGATTCACATACGACAATGATTAATGGTATCGGTGTACTCGGTTGGGGTGTCGGCGGTATTGAAGCTGAAGCAGGGATGCTCGGACAACCGTCTTATTTCCCTATCCCAGAAGTTATCGGTGTGAAATTGACAAATCAATTGCCAAACGGTGCAACAGCAACAGATTTAGCTTTAAAAGTAACACAAATTTTACGGCAAAAAGGGGTTGTTGGCAAGTTTGTCGAGTTCTTTGGACCGGGTGTATCAACATTGCCACTTGCAGATCGAGCAACCATTGCGAATATGGCACCAGAATATGGGGCTACATGCGGTTTCTTCCCGGTTGATGAAGAATCTTTGTCATACCTAAGACTTACTGGACGTAGTGATGAACATATTGAATTAGTGAAAACTTATTTACAAAAAAATGATCTTTTCTTCAAACCAGAAAATGAAGAACCGGTTTATACAGATGTCATTGAACTTGACTTATCAACAATCGAAGCAAATCTTTCTGGACCAAAACGTCCACAAGATTTAATTCCATTATCAAAAATGAAAGAAGCATTTCATACAGCAATTAGTGCACCTGCCGGTAACCAAGGTTTCGGCTTACAACCTGAAGAATTGGATAAAGAAACAACAGTTACTTTCACTGATGGGTCCAATGTAAAAATGAAAACCGGTGCTGTTGCTATAGCAGCAATTACAAGTTGTACAAATACATCAAACCCGTATGTTATGCTAGGTGCCGGACTTGTGGCGAAAAAAGCTGTTGAAAAAGGTTTACAGCCACCGAAATATGTCAAAACGTCTTTGGCACCTGGTTCAAAAGTTGTTACCGGTTATTTAAAAGATTCCGGCTTATTACCATATTTAGAACAAATCGGTTTCAATCTTGTCGGTTACGGTTGTACAACATGTATTGGTAACTCTGGTCCGCTTTTACCTGAAATTGAAAAAGCTGTAAGTGATGCAGACCTTTTAGTTACATCCGTTTTATCCGGTAATCGTAACTTTGAAGGAAGAATTCATCCGCTAGTTAAAGCAAATTATTTAGCTTCACCACCGCTTGTTGTTGCCTACGCTTTGGCCGGAACAGTGGATATCGATCTTCAAAACGACCCGATTGGTCAAGATAAAGACGGAAATGATGTGTTCTTGAAAGATATATGGCCGACAACGGATGAAGTAAATGATTATGTAAAACGTACAGTTACACCTGAATTATTCCGCAAACAATATGAACATGTTTTCGATGATAACGAACGGTGGAATGCCATTGAAACGAGTGATGATCCGTTATACAATTGGGATCCCGATTCAACATATATTCAAAATCCACCATTCTTTGAAAACTTGAAACCGGAACCCGATGAAGTAAAACCATTAACCGATATGAGGGTAATTGGTAAATTTGGCGATTCTGTCACAACTGACCATATTTCTCCGGCAGGATCTATTGGAATGAATACACCTGCTGGAAAATATTTAAGAGAAAAAGGTGTTGAACCACGTGATTTCAACTCTTATGGTTCTCGACGTGGTAACCATGAAGTAATGATGCGTGGAACATTTGCAAATATCAGGATTCGTAACCAAATTGCACCGGGAACAGAAGGCGGCTATGCAACTTACTGGCCAACCGGTGAAGTTATGTCCATTTATGATGCTTGTATGAAATATAAAGAAAAAGGTGTTGGGCTTGTTGTTCTTGCCGGTAACGATTATGGTATGGGATCATCACGTGACTGGGCCGCAAAAGGTACAAATTTACTTGGTATTAAAACTGTTATTGCCCAAAGCTTTGAACGGATTCACCGCTCTAACCTTGTATTGATGGGTGTATTACCATTGCAATTTAGACAAGGTGAAAGTGCGGATACACTTGGGTTAACTGGAAAGGAAATCATCGATGTTCATATTGATGAACATGTCAAACCACGTGATTATGTAAAAGTTACGGCGAAAAAAGAAAATGGCGATGTCATTGAATTTGAAGCACTTGTCCGTTTTGACTCTGAAGTTGAGATTGATTACTATCGCCACGGCGGTATTTTGCAAATGGTATTACGTGAGAAACTACAGAAAAAAACAGTTGCGAAAAACTAATTTATATTGTTTTTAACCTGTCCTTAAATGAAGGGCAGGTTTTTTTGTAGGAAAAGAAAGGATAAAAATACAAGTAAAGAACTTGGGAATAGTTTTATTGTTTAACTCCGAGCGTCATCGCTTATTCGAGGGGGGGAAATCTGTTTTCGTTGCGGTTCACTCTAATTTGTATGCTGCGAATTTCCTAACTTTTTTTAATCAGCAAAAAATGTCAAATTTTTGTCATAATTTGACGAGCCTTTGTCAATAATATGTGATTTTATGAATTTAAAGGAGTGTGAGAAAATTGGGAAAAAGTAGACATCGTTCGTTTTCCGAACTTGTTAGGCAAAATAAATCACAAATTTTAAGGGATCAGGAAATTATGGAAAAAATTGAAAGAAAAATTGAAGAAAAACAAATCAAAAAGACAGAATAAAATCCGGAAAAATGTAAGCGTAGACATTGCTTACATTTTTTTCTTTACATAACCGTTTGTATTAGATACAAGATAAAAAAGTGAAACGGTTTTCTTTATTCCCCACTGATAATTAATGGAACAAATTGGATGCATGCGAAATCGAAATTCTGAGACAGGGTTCTTGATTCGTTGATGAGAGATAAAAAAGGAGGGATCAGATGAGTAATCCAAAAAGGAATGCAAAAGCATATCAACCGGACCATATCGGAATGCAGCCACGAAAATTCGGAGGAAATAAAGGGAAGAAAATGCAGGATCAATCCGGTCAGCATGTTCAAGTAATTCAAACAAAAGGGGAGTAACGCCAAATAACTTATTCAAATTTTTTGTATCCGTATAGTTTTCCAATCACTGCTAAAAATAAGACAGAATCTAAATTACATCAAGGAGGGATAAACCGTATGAATCATACTCCGAAACCGGATGATCGTTCTGATAATGTAGAAAAACTGCAAAGTATGGTACAAAACACAATTGAAAATATCCATGATGCTGAACAATCTGCAAAAACTGCTAGCGAAGAGCAACAACAACAAATTCGTAACAAAAATGAGCGCCGCCGGGAAAGCATTGCTGCCATGCGTGATGAAATTAAAGATGAATATCATTCGCAAACTGAGTAATTAGGTACTAGGGGGAGGTCTTTACGATCTCCCGTTTCGTTTTCATTGTCATCATTTGCATTGAAAACCTTTTCCAAAGTATAATGAGATGAAAATACCAATAGAAAGTGATTTATATTATGGATACAATGAATAATAGTATAGATGAGCAAATAAAGAATACCTATAGTGAACAAGAAATGCTTGATTATCTTATTTCTAATTATTATCAACTAAAGTCTGAACAACCTAAATATTTAGCTGACCTGATTGTGTCCTTTACAAACCAATTGTTAAAAACAGGCATGAATCAACAATTTATTAACCGTTGGCTGGAGCATGCTTTGGAAATCGATCCGAAAAATAAACAGGCTCTTTTATCTTTAAGTACATACCGTTTGCAAGAAAAAAAGCATCTGACTAATTCACTAATATTTCCACCGTTAAGGGAGTCTGATAATCGTTCTCAACGACAAACGACACTATTAAAATATAGACAAGTATGTGAATCATTTTTATTACTTGCCGATGAAGAGTTACAGCAGCTTCAGCATGAACGTTTGTTATTTAAAGACAATGGACGAATGATGAAAACGTACGATGGTCTTATCGAGATACTTGAAAAAATTATTGAAGGAATTGTTCAACTACAAAATCGATTGAATGACTTTGATGAATTATCCGGACAAACCTTTTATAACGTCAATCAAGTTGAGCAAATCCAGCAAATCGTTGCAACGATTACTGAATTGACAAACAGATGGATAAATTTTTTTGAGGACCCAGCCCAGCACCAAGAAAAAACAGCATTGCAACAGTTAAAAGAAATGATCGGTTTAACAGATGTAAAAAGAAGAATTGAAAACTTCTATAGTTACTTAAAATTCCAAAAAGCACGAAAAGAGTACGGATTGCAGACGAAAGATGAGCCAAGCCTAAATATGATTTTATTAGGAAATCCTGGTACTGGAAAGACAACGATTGCACGTTTACTTGCAAAAATTTACCATGAACTGGATGTTTTACCAAGTGAAGAGGTGATTGAAACAAACCGATCCCAGCTTGTTGGTTCATTCGTTGGCCAAACGGAGGAAAATGTACGAATGATTGTTGAAAAAGCGTTGGGTGGTGTTTTATTTATCGATGAAGCATACAGTTTAAAACGTTCTGGACAATCCGGAAATGATTATGGTCAAACCGCAATCGATACGCTTGTTTCCTTAATGACAAGCAAGGAGTATGGTGGAAAGTTTTCAGTTATTTTAGCTGGTTATCCTGAAGAAATGCGACAATTTTTAGATGCGAATACGGGGTTGCGAAGTCGTTTTCCTCAATCAAATATCATTGAACTGCCCGATTACAGCTTGGAAGAATTGCTGGAAATTGGTCGAAAAATTGCTAGAAGCAATGATTTTCTTTTAACGACTAGGGCAAAAAAATCTTTAGCTTATTTAATTGAACAAGAACAAGTAGATCAAACATTTGGAAATGCCCGAGCAGTACACAATTTAATTATGCAGGCAATTTTTCAAAAAGGGTATCAAAAACAATCAGCACAACCGGAAATATTTTTTTACACTGTTCTTGATGAAAGTGATTTCAAAAAAACATTCACGGACGAGCAGCATTCTTTATCACCAATGGAGAAATTAAATACACTTATTGGATTAAAAGAAGTAAAAAATGCAGTACAAACATATATTTCTTTTGTTAAAATGCAGACACTTCGGAGAGAACATAACTATCCTTCTGTACCGATTCAACTTCACTCGGTTTTTACCGGTAATCCCGGTACAGGTAAAACAACAGTCGCTAAAATTTATGCAGAATTACTGAAGGAATGTGGCATGTTGAAACGAGGACACCTTGTTGTTGTAGGAAGGGCGGATTTAATCTCAGGCTATGTTGGACAGTCTGCTTTAAAAACAAAGAAGAAAATTCAAGAAGCTTTAGGCGGTGTCCTTTTTATCGATGAGGCTTATTCCTTATTTCGGGGCAATAATCAAGATTACGGGAAGGAAGTTGTTGATACGATTGTCGATGAAATGACAAAACACGGGGAAAATCTTGTCATTATTTTGGCCGGCTATCCAAATGAGATGGAGCAATTATTGGAAAGTAATCCCGGTTTAAAATCTCGCTTTAAAAAGTTTTTCCATTTTGAAGATTACACGGAAGAAGAATTAATTGCCATTATGAATCTTTTTGCAAAAAAATATGCATACGAGCTAGACAAGGATGCTGTTCAATTCATACAACATGAATTATCGATAAAGAAACCAAAGGGGAATGGTCGTTTTGCCGAAAATTTAATTCATGAGGCAATTCAACAACAATCACTGAGGCTAATGAAAACAGACCATAGTTTGAATTTAGCGTGTGTTAATAGACTCACAAAAGAAGATATTAACGCTGCCTTGCAAATTTTACTTAAGGGAGAGTAAATATGATTATTTCTACAATAAAAATTCCAGTACGATATTCCGAAACAGACCAAATGGGCGTAGTTTATCATGCAAATTATTTAGTTTGGATGGAAATTGGTAGAACTGCTTTAATCGAAGAGCTGGGCTTTAAATATGCAGATCTTGAAAAGGATGGAATTCTTGCACCAGTCATTGATATCCATGTTTCCTATAAAAAACCTTGCAAATACGGAGAAACGGTTACCGTAAAAACTTGGATTGAAGAATACAATGGATTAAAGACTGTCTACGGTTATGAAATATGGAAAGAATCAGGGGATTTAGCAGTAACAGCAACTTCCTCCCATGTATGTGTAAAAAAAGATACATTCCGACCGGTGTCGATCAGAAGAACCCATCCTGATTGGCATGTCGCCTATGAAAAAGCAAAAAAAAAGAGCTAGGGGGGATATGAATGGCTTTTGGTATTACTCGTCAGCATGTAAATGAATGGAAAAGAAGGATTGATCAAGGGGAAATTGCATTTTTAACCCATTATTGGTATGATAAGCGATTTCCTAAGGCAAAAACCGTTACAAAAGTCGGATGCAAAGATCTTAATAAATTGATCCGATGGGGTGAGCAATACGGTTTAAAAAAGGAATGGATCCATCATCGAAAAGAAGGATACTCCCATTTTGATCTTTTGGGAGATATTGAAAAACAAATCTTGAAGAAAGAAGGTTTATGGGAATCTTCTCGACTTTTTAAAAATGATTAGAAGGAATTATGGAGCTCCAAATTGTTTATAAATTCTTTATTACAATTTAATATAAATGAATAGTTGTTAAATGGTTTGAAAATAACAGCTCATTTTTATTACAATAATTGTGATAGGGTTGATAAAGAAAGGGGCAAGGGGATGAAGGTGAAATTAAACTATTTAACTATTATTCTAATTGTAATCTCTTTATTTTTAACTGCTTGTAATGAGTCAACGAATAAAACAGCAAAAGAAGAAGAAATACCTGAATTAGTGGAAGTTGATTTACAAGTCCCGGAAAAAGCTGAAGTGGGGGAAAAGGTTTTAATCAACGCACATGTTACCCAAGGTAATGACGAGGTAGATGACGCAGATGAAGTTGTATTTGAAATATGGAAAAATGATAGTAAAAATGAGAGTCAAATGCTTGATTTCACAAAACAGGAGAAAGGAAATTATCAATTAGAAACAAGCTTTGCTTCATCTGGTGTTTACTATATTCAAGTTCATGTAACTGCAAGACGAATGCATGTGATGCCCAAACAGAAAATTGTTATTGGTGATGTTGACCCGAATGAATTAACAGATAATGAAGAAACTGATCAATCTCATCATCATTAAAAATGGTAGTATTGCTGTAGTTTCAAAAGTTCAATGAGAAAAGACCAAGAATGTGATAAGCAATCTTGGTCTTTAACTTTGTAATCAAAAATCCTTATTTTCTTTTCTTTTTCTTCTTCTTTTTGTTAGAGGATTGATTTGGTTTTCTTTCTGGTCCTGATACTGCTTGGGTGGGCTGTGGTGTAATCGGGTATAATTTTCGTGTTAAATACGTTTGACCAATTAAGAAAATACCACTAATCGTCCAGTAAACAGCTAAAGCCGAAGCTGTTGATAGGGAGGCAATTAAAATCATCGCCGGAGACATGATGCCCATCATCTTCATCATTTGCTGTTGTTGCTGTACTTGTTGTTCGTTTTGTCCAGGAGTGACATTTACCGGCGTTGTTGCCATGGAAACTTTAAATTGGAGAAAATAGGCAACACCCGCTAAGATCGCCATTACCCAATCGGCTTCACCTAGATTAAACCATAAAAACGAATGAGATGCAATCTCAGGTGATAGTCGGATTGCATAATAGAGCCCAGTCCAAACTGGAATTTGTAATAAAATTGGAAGACAACCCATATTCAACGGATTGAAATTATGTTTTTGATATAACATCATCATTTCTTGCTGGATTTTGGCTTGTTCTTCCTTTGTTTTTGCAGTTTTTAACCGTGCTTGGATTGCTTCCATTTCCGGTCTCATAACTTCCATTTTTTCGCGCATATCTTTTTGTTTCTTAGCAGTGTTTAGAGCAAATGGAAGAAGCACCGTCCTTAAAATAATAGTAATGACAATGATAGCAATTCCATAACTATTTCCAAAAAATTCTCCTAATGCCTTTATAGAAATAATAAATGGTCTGACGATATAGTCATGAAATGCAGCACCTTCTGTTTGAGCTGCTGCACATCCGGACAAAAAGATAGTCGTCAGCAGTAATGTAATAGATAGAAATAACGGTTTCCTTTTTTTCAATATTATTCCTCCTCTTCGTTTTATGTTTTTAGTATTGAAGGAAGAATAATCCGTCAGGTTCATCTGCACTACTACTTTCTTTCCTTCGAATGGTTTTTGGCAACCATAGCAAAAAAATATCCAATCGATTGATTGCACGATTATTTAGGTTAGGATCCCCGATAACTAGAAATGTATCAATATTTTTTAATGGATATTGAGAAGAATGAATTTGTGAACATTGTTTGTAAATATAAATTAATAAATAGAGTAAAACAAATACATAAGACGAATAAATAAAAAAATCTTGATACGCTTCTGTAAACATTTCTAACATAGGTTAAGCCCCTTATTTTTCATTTCCATTATCATTCATTTTATTTCAATACAGGATAATTATAAAGTATTTAAAAACACTTTCAACCATTCAAATGATACCATTTTATATGAAATCTATCCATGAAGTCAAGATTACCTGTAATCTTTTAAAAAAATTCCTCTTCTAAAATAATGCCATATTTCATATCTATTAGTAAACAACAAAATTTAATAGGTGGTCCTAAAATGAAGCAAATATTAAATTTTCTTTTCTTGCTATTTTCTCTTATATCAGTAATAGCCACTGTTGTTACTAGTCAATCAAATTTGTTCCTTTCAAGTTTTTTTTTACAGGAAATTCAGGAAGATAAAGCAGACTCAGAGTTTTTTTTAAGAATGATAGCTTCAGAGAATCATTATTATTCGAAAATGTTAACAAATGAAGATCATTCTCTTTTTACGAATGCTATAAAAATCGCTACAAATATTAATATAAAAGATGTCCGAAGTTTGATATTTGATGAGGTGCCGGGATTATTTGCTATGACATCCGATATTTTAGTAGCAGGAGAAGGTACAGATTTTACCAATTTACCTATCGAATCATCTCCACCAATTGAAGAAGTTTTAAAGGACCGTGAAATTGTTGAAGGAAGTTTGGATAATCTTGGTGGTGATGAGACAAAACCTCCTATCAAAAGGCCTGAAAAAAATACTGTATTTATTTATCATTCTCATAGTAGAGAATCATTTCTTCCCCATTTGAAAGGCGCCAGGGACGTTTCCGATGCGCAGCATAAAGAAGTGAATATTACCATGGTCGGGGAACGATTAGGGAAAAAATTAATGGAAAAAGGAATTGGAGCAGTCATTGATAAAACTGATATCCCGGAATTATTGGCCGAAAAAGGTTGGAAATACCCGAAGTCATATGATGCATCTCGGGAAGTTGTCCAACAAGCATTAGCTCAAAATAATGACTTTACGTATTTAATTGATGTTCATCGTGACAGTGCGAAACGGGTAACAACAACGACCGAAATCAATGGAAAAAATTATGCAAAATTATATTTTATTGTTGGCAAAGCTCATCCAAATTTTGAACAAAACGAAAAAATTGCCCTTGCATTAAATCAAAAACTGCAAGAAAAATACTCGAGTTTATCTCGAGGAGTATACAGTAAAGGTAAAAGTGAAGGTAACGGTGTATATAATCAGGATCTGTCACCAAATGCTATTTTAATCGAAGTTGGCGGACCGGAAAATACATTGGAAGAAATGTTTAATACGATCGATGTATTAGCAGAAGTTTTTGCCGAATACTATTGGGAAAAAACGGACGCGGTAGAGGTAAATAATTAATGGAAAAGCGCAAGTAGCACCCGCATAGCGACTGCTAGGCAATGGAACTTACCTCGAAGTTGTTTCCCAGTATTTTTGTAAAAAAGCCGGCTCCTGCTTTGACCGGCTTTTTTTTACAACCATTTTACTTTCGGCTCGGTTTTGTCTTTGATCCGCTTAATATTGGCTCGGTGACGGTAAAAAATAAATCCGCTTAATAAGAATACGATAATAATTAATGGGATATCTCTCGCAAATAAAGAATAAATAATGGCAACAACGGCTGCGACCATTGAAGATAAAGAAACATATTTGGATAAAAACAATGTTATTATAAAGGCAAGAATGAGAATGATAAAAAGCACTGGTTCATAATATAAAATTACACCGCCTGAGGTTGCTACTGCTTTTCCCCCTCTAAAATTTGCGAAAATAGGGTACATATGTCCGAACGCAGCAACTGCACCGATAATTAAAGGGGAAATTGACCATTCTAAAGATATTTGAAAGTAGGAAAATAAATCGGACAGTCCGGTAGCCAAAGTTCCTTTTAATATATCAGCTACCATAACGACAATTCCCGCTTTCACACCGAGTGTACGAAAGGTGTTCGTTGCTCCCAAATTCCCGCTTCCATGTTCACGAATATCAGTTTTATAAAAAACCTTACCAATAATTAGCCCTGAGGGAATTGAGCCGATCAAATATGCTAAAATAATTAAAATTATGGTATTCATCATAAATTAACCCCTTTAAAACCAAATGAACTCTTTTAATGATTATACACAAAGAATAAAGCTTTTAATAGTCATTAAATTGATGTTTGGACAGTTTTTTTATAATTTTCATGATAAAGAAAACCCGGGCGTCCGAATCTTTAGGCAAGAAGAGAGCCGCCGTTCAGTGAAAAAACATTTTCGCTTGCGAGGTAATGCTACCGAAATCTCTCTCGATCAGCGAAAAAATATAAAATTTTTTTCGGCTGCGATGTATTCCCGCGAAGTTTTCCTTGTGCACTTCTACGTTAGGAAAGTAGAAATTGAAAAATTTATATTATGCGATTAGCAAAAAAAGCCGACTTTTGTCGACTTTTTTCCTACTATTTCAGTAACCATGTTATAATGTTATATATTTCCATTTATTATTCGTGAGTTTGTCTATTGAATATGCTGTTGAAAAATAAACAACCATCAGCAAAACCTTGTTTAAACACTTTTAAATCATATTCATCGCTCGTTTGAAAAATAACGTCTCGCATTTGCGCAGCTAAGTATTTTTTTTCTTCAGGAAGATAGTGTTCAATTTGATTTATGTATTCTTCCCATTTGTCACGGGATTTTGAGCATGCTTTATTATGAAACTGCATGCGAATATACTCAATTCTTTCCAATGCAATTTGGTTAAAATGATGATCGAAGGTAGGAGGCTGCATATGAATTCCACCTTTATTCGCATATCGAATATATTTTAAATTAATATCTATATATAGAATAAAACATTACACACCATTTGTAAATAAGAAAATTATAAGTAATATTTGATAATAGTAAGGAATTATGTCTATACATAGAAAAATCGTCTTTCCAAACATAGAAACGACAAATAGAAAGCAGGGAAGACCATTAAAAAATTGTTGGGAGTGGTAAATCGTGATAAATGATCAACAAATTGGCGAATTAATCAGGAAAGTCCGGAAAGAGAAAGGATACACGACAAAACAATTGGCTGATAAACTAAGTATTTCCCAACCAAAGTTATCCAGAATAGAAACAGGTGCACAACCGATTCCTTTAACTTTACTATATCAATTCTGTGATGCTTTACAAATTTCGTTAGCAGATTTTTGTTTTCTATTGGAAGATAATAATAATATTAATGAAATTATGAACGTAAGAGAAAACTCTTCCATTTACGATGATTTATCAAATTCCTCTTTAACAAAATTATTAACTTCATTGAGTTTGGAAGAACGAAAAGCAATTATCCAATTTATTCAAGTGTTTAAAAAGGGATAACCACCAAATAGTGAAAAGCAGTTTCGGGGTATTCTTAGGAAATCATTTATCCTAACTTAACGGCGAGTCAAGACCCCCACCTCAAGATTTTTGAGTAAACAAAGAGATAGGCGGGGGATGAAATGAAAGGTCCGATTAGTTCAACTAACCATTGGGTATGGAGAAAACTCCCACTGAAGGAGAATTATTTTCTATAAGATTTCCAAGTTTACTAAAAGAGCAAGAATAATTTGTAACAATAGTTGAATATTTACTGCGATATTTACGTCCGTTGTATTAACTTCTACACACCGGGAATTTTCAACAACTGTCTTTTGAACATTAACTTGCTTAATACCGGTTGATGAAAATAAAGTTTGTTTGATTTCTTCAGCATCATCAGCCGAGGCAACAGAGATGTTAATAATAGCGGCGATAAAAGCATTTAATGAAGCGACAAGAGAAATAGCTGCTTTTGCATCCGTTGTATTGACTTTAACCTCAGCTGAATCACGAACGTGAATCAGTTCTTGAGATATTTGAAATTCTCTTACAGTTTGAGTGGCTGATTGATCATCATCATTATGTGATAAATAACAGCTTAGCGGGTGTTCTGATGTCGGGTCAAGCGCATTCCAGTCTGTTTTTCTCTCTCTTGTTTCTTCTAAATTAACTCGATATGTTTCCTGATTCAATTGAATTCCTCCTTTTTTTCATTTACTATAAAATATGCAGCGTATTTTTTCGTGATAGGGACAACTATCTGAGGCTATTTGCCTTTTTTAAACAATCTTTTTAATCTTTCTTCTGATTGTCCATACTTGTTAAAAATTGATTGACTTCATTCTGTAATTGATAAAAAATATTTCTGAGGCTTTGCTTTTCTTCGGGAGAGATATGATTGCCAGGTTGTACATTATGTTTTTCCAAAGTTTTTTTGACAAGGAAGTTGATAATTTCACTTTGAGAATCCTGTACATTTGTTGTTTTTTGATTTAGGGAGTGTGTTATATTTAGTTTTTTATTCCTTTGAGGATCCGGAGTATCTTGATATCGTCTTGTTCTTCTCATCAACAAGCCACCTTTCGCTTTTATTCATTACAATATGTAAGCAGTGAGGAATTTGAATAGACAACCGTTTATTTTTGAAAAAATATTCCTAAAAATTATTTTGCAAATCAGTAAACGGTATTGATAGAATGAGGAGCTAAGATAAATGAATTATTTTGCATGGGAGCCAGCAGGACTTTACTTCTCATTATAGAATATATAAGATGAAAAGGAGGTAGTCATGATGATTGAAAATCCATCTTTAGAAGAATTAGGTGCTATTTTGAAAAAGGCCAAACGAATTGCCATTGTTGGACTAAGCAATAACCCGGAACGTACCTCTTATCAGATTGCAAAGGCTATGCAAGAGGCAGGTTATGAAATCATACCTGTTAACCCGACGATTGATGAAGTTCTTGGAGTCAAAGCGGTAAAGTCGCTGAAAGAGATCAAAGATCATGTAGATATTGTGGATATTTTCCGGCGCAGTGAATACTTACCTGACTTGGCAAAAGAATTTATGGAAATTGATGCGGATGTATTTTGGGCCCAACAAGGGATAGTCAATGAGGAGGCCTATCAATTTTTAAAAGAACACGGTCGGACGGTTGTCATGGATTTATGTATTAAAGTTATTCATGCATTGACCCGATGATAAAATCGCAAAGATAAAGGTCGGACTTGCCAATGTCCACCTTTTTATTTTGTGTGCTTTTATGGAAATTTCCGCATGCTAAGATGTAATCTACTTAATCTGTTATAGACAAAATACAAAAGAAATGTTTATAATGACTGTATACAAACGAGCGTTCTATATGCTTATTTTACATATGGATAACAGATTGTGAAAGGGGAATGGTTGTGGCAAAAAATCAACCAATGGAATACACTGATGATTCAATCCAGGTGCTCGAAGGACTTGAAGCGGTTCGAAAACGGCCTGGCATGTATATAGGCAGCACGGATACTAAAGGTTTGCATCATCTTGTATATGAAATAGTTGACAATGCAGTGGACGAAGTATTGGCTGGATTTGGTGACCATATCATTGTCAAAATACATAAAGACAACAGTATCACCGTTATTGATAAAGGTCGGGGAATGCCGACCGGAATTCACAAAACAGGAAAGCCAACGCCTGAAGTCATTTTCACTGTCCTGCATGCAGGAGGAAAATTCGGTCAAGGCGGATACAAAACGAGTGGAGGGCTGCATGGGGTTGGTGCTTCCGTTGTCAACGCTTTATCTGAATGGTTAATTGTTACTATCAAGCGGGATGGTGCTGTTTACCAACAACGTTTTGAAAATGGTGGCAAACCGGTAACAACTTTGGAAAAAATTGGAAAAACAAAGGAAACTGGTACGGAGATTCATTTCAAACCTGATCCGACAATTTTTTCAAACACTGTATTTAATTATGAGACTCTATCGGAGAGATTACAGGAATCAGCTTTTTTAATAAAGGGACTAAAAATTGAATTAATTGATGACCGAGACGGGAAATCCGATGTCTTTCAATATGAGAATGGACTGGAAGCTTTTGTTCATTATTTAAATGAGGATAAAGAACCGCTTCATCCGGTCGTTAGTATTGAAGGAGAACAAAATGAGATTGAAGTCGATTTTGCGTTCCAATTTCATGATGGATATTCGGAAAACATGGTCTCGTTTGTAAATAATGTTCGTACGAAAGACGGCGGAACCCATGAAATTGGCGCAAGATCGGCTATAACGAGAGTATTCAATGAGTTTGCCCGGAAAATGAATTTATTAAAAGAAAAGGATAAAAATTTGGAAGGGTCCGATATTCGTGAAGGGTTATCAGCAATTATCTCGGTTCGCATCCCGGAAAATCTTTTACAATTTGAAGGACAAACAAAAGGAAAACTAGGGACAAGTGAAGCAAGGTCAGCTGTTGAAACAATCATTACTGAACAACTGACTTATTATCTTCAAGAGAATATCGAAATTAGCACGATGCTTATTAAAAAGGCGATTAAATCTCAACATGCAAGAGAAGCGGCAAGAAAAGCCCGTGAAGAAGCCAGAACTGGAAAGAAACGAAAAAAATCGGAAGCTCTCCTTTCCGGGAAACTAACCCCTGCTCAATCCCGTAATCCGGATAAAAATGAATTATATTTAGTTGAAGGGGATTCGGCAGGCGGTTCGGCTAAACAGGGAAGAGACCGACGTTTTCAAGCTGTTTTGCCGTTAAGAGGGAAAGTCATCAATACGGAAAAAGCAAAACTTGCCGATATTTTGAAAAATGAAGAAATCAATACCATTATTCATACAATTGGAGCTGGTGTAGGGGCAGACTTTAATGTTGCAGATTCAAATTATGATAAGATTATAATTATGACCGATGCCGATACAGACGGGGCCCACATTCAAGTTTTGCTTTTAACATTTTTCTATCGATATATGCGTCCGTTAATTGAAGCAGGAAAAGTATATATTGCTCTGCCACCACTGTATAAAGTGAGTAAAGGAACGGGAAAAAAAGAAGTGATTAAGTATGCATGGACAGATGAAGAATTGCATGTTTTAACGAAAAAGGTAGGAAAAGGATACATGATTCAACGATACAAAGGTTTAGGGGAAATGAATGCCGATCAACTATGGGAAACGACCATGAATCCAGAGACGAGAACTTTAATTCGTGTGAAAATTGATGATTTTACCCGTGCCGATCGCCGAATATCGACATTAATGGGCGATAAGGTTGAACCAAGGAGAAAATGGATTGAAACGCATGTTGATTTTGGTTTGGAAGAAGACGGAAGTTTATTGGAAAATCAAAATTTACAATCGGTAAGTGAGGTGGATAGTTATGGCAAACGCTGAGCAACTTCTCGATTTACCCTTGGAAGAAGTAATTGGTGACCGATTTGGCCGTTATAGTAAATATATTATCCAAGACCGGGCATTACCCGATGCGAGAGATGGATTAAAACCGGTACAACGACGGATCCTTTACGCCATGCATAAGGAAGGAAATACCGCTGATAAAGCGTTTCGGAAATCGGCAAAAACGGTCGGGAATGTAATCGGTAATTATCACCCACACGGTGACTCTTCTGTCTATGAAGCAATGGTGCGTCTGAGCCAGGACTGGAAAATGCGTAATGTTCTTATCGAGATGCACGGGAACAATGGTAGTATTGACGGGGATCCGCCCGCTGCTATGCGATATACGGAAGCAAGGTTATCACAAATTAGTGCTGAACTGCTTCGTGATATCGATAAACAAACGGTGGATTTTATTCCAAATTTTGATGATACTGAGGAGGAACCAGTCGTATTGCCTGCACGGTTTCCAAATCTTTTAACAAATGGATCAACGGGAATTTCAGCAGGTTATGCAACAGATATTCCTCCTCACAATTTAGGTGAGGTCATTGATGGTACCATTTTCCGCATGCAAAATCCTTCCTGTACGATAGATGAACTTATGAACATCATTAAGGGACCTGATTTTCCAACAGGAGGAATCATTCAAGGAATTGAAGGAATTAAAAAATCGTACGAAACCGGTAAAGGGAAAATTATTGTTAGAGGGAAAGCGGCTATTGAAGCAATCCGTGGCGGTCGAGAACAGATCGTTATCACGGAAATTCCTTTTGAAGTGAATAAGGCTATTTTAGTGAAAAAAATTGATGAATTCCGCTTAGAACGTAAAATCGAAGGGATTTCGGAAGTTCGTGATGAAACTGACCGAACCGGCTTACGAATTGTTATTGAATTAAAAAAGGAATCGGATAGTACCGGGATATTGAATTACTTATATAAAAATACGGATTTGCAAATCACTTATAACTTCAATATGGTTGCCATTCACAATCGCCGACCTAAATTGATGAGTCTGGCTGATTTGCTTGATGCCTATATCGACCACCAAAAAGACGTTGTAACAAAACGCTCACAATATGATTTAAAAAAAGCAAAAGAGAGACAGCATATTGTCAAGGGGTTAATAAAAGCATTGTCCATTTTGGATGAAGTTATTGCGACAATCCGTGCTTCAAAAGACAAGCGGGATGCAAAAGATAATTTAATTAATAAATTCCAGTTTACCGAACCGCAATCTGAAGCGATTGTTTCATTGCAACTGTACCGATTAACAAATACAGATATCACCCAATTGCAGGAAGAGGCCGCTGAATTGGACAAAGAAATTTCAGAGCTAACTGAAATATTGGCTGATGAAAAGAAATTGCAAAGAGTGATTATCAATGAACTGAAAGAAATAAAGAAAAAATATGCCGAAGAAAGAAAATCACAAATTGAAGAAAAAATTGAAGAACTAAAAATTGGATTAGAAGTCTTAATCAGCAGTGAAGATGTTGTAGTTACAGCAACAAAAGAAGGATATTTAAAGAGAACCAGCCTGCGTTCGTATGCAGCTTCAAATGGTGAAGATTACGGGATGAAAGATACCGACGAATTAATTGCTTCTTATGAAATGAATACAATGGATGTCCTATTAATTTTTACAAATAAAGGAAATTATTTATATTGTCCCATCCATTTATTACCGGATATACGCTGGAAAGATGTCGGTCAACATGTATCCACCATTATTCCGATCGATCGAAGCGAACAAATTGTATCCGTAATTCCTGTGGCAGATTTTCACACTACGAAATACTTACTATTCTTTACAAAAAATGGTATGGTGAAAAAAACACAATTATCGCTCTATCAAGCTCAGCGATATACAAAACCATTAATTGCCATTCATTTAAAGGATGATGATGAATTACTTTCGGTTCAATTATCTGATGGAACAAAAGAAATTTTCCTATCTTCATATCTCGGGTACGGACTGCGCTTTAAAGAAGATGAAATAAATCCAATTGGTGTACGGGCTAGCGGGGTCAAGGGAATGAATCTAAAAGATGGCGATTTTGTTACCGGCGGAGCAATTATTGAAGATCCAAGACATCAATCGATTGTCATTGCTACCCAACGTGGGGCAGTAAAAAGAATGGCGATTGATGAATTTGAGATTATGACCAGAGCAAAACGTGGCCTGGTGATGATCCGCGAATTAAAGGCACATCCACATCGAATCGCAGGATTTGTTCTTGCCCATGATCAAGATACGATCGTCATCACATCTGAGAAACAGATGACAGAGAAAATTAACGTTAACGAATTACGAATGAATGACCGATATTCTAACGGTTCCTTCTTTATGGATGAAGCAGAGAGCGGAAAAATAATCGAAATCGGAAAATTACTTATGGAGCCGGTAAAGCTAACAATAAATACAAATGAAGCCGGATCAAAACAGTAATATTTATTTTTTATAAAGCTGTCATTTAGGCAACTACCTTGATGGCAGTTTTTTTGTTTTAACGAATTATTTTCGACAAAGGAGCTAATCGTGAAATTTACACCTATTAATCTGGTTACTAACAAATAAAGTACGATAGACTTATTTAGCTATTTCTCAGAAAAACCTTTAATAATTTTAGCTAAAAAAACGCAATAAATTTTCATCAAATTTATTGACATGGTACACATTTTCGTGTTATATTTATTTATTTTGACAAATATATTTAATTATGATACGGTTAATATATAATAAAAGTTGGAGGGATCATTTTGTTCAAAGTTGGAGAAAAAGTTTTTTATCCAATGCACGGTGCGGGTGAAATTAAGGCCATTGAAGACAAAGAAGTCTTAGGTAAGGTTCAACCTTATTATTTAATTATAATTCCTAGTAGCAATATGAATGTGATGGTACCTGTGGCAAATGCCAAGAAATTAGGAATTCGACCATTAACAGATCCAATCAGGTTAAAAGAAATATTAATTATTCTTCAAGAACGTCACATCGATAATGATATTCCATGGAAAGATCAATTTAAAATGATTATGGAAAAAATAAAGAGTGGTAATATTCAAGACACGGCGACGATTTATAAATATTTGCTTGATCGCAGTAAAGAAAAAACGTTAAATACGAATGAAAAAGCTTTGTTAAGTAAAGTGCATAAATTCTTAATTAGCGAAATCTGTATGATTCAAAATATTAATGAGAATGAGGCAGAGCGCTTGTTGATCAATTAATCAATCATATGGAAAACCATTGAAAATTAATAACCCGTTAGACAAGCATAAAATTGTAGTGATGCTTGTTTTTTCTTTATTGTTGGAAGAAAATAGCAAAAAAATTTTAGAGAGTTTTTAAAAACAACCATAATAATATTATGTTAACTTAATAATCTAGTTATTTGAATTATTGATTTAGAGAATATTTGCTACGATTAAGAGAAAAATTTTTTTTAACAAGAACTTGATTCAAATCAAAAATTTACACATAAAAGCATAAAATTTATTTAAAAAAATCCAATCTATTTTGTCAATTTTTCTTTTGTCTCATATTTTCAAGATTACTTTTATATTGAGACCGTAAAAATTTTGTTTTACTTCACTTCCTAGAACTTATATTATGTAAACTAGGAAAATTTAAAAGTAAAATTAAAAGCAATCCCCTGCTTAAGGACAAAAAAGTCTAACTTGGAAATTACTCATCATTTCATTAACTATCGTATAAAGGTATGAAAACTTCTGTAGAGCAAATCCCCAAGTTACTTTTTGATTATTCTCGATTGCATATAGTAAAACATGAAAAACAGGTTGTAGCCCATAAAACTTACTTATGTAAATTTCCATGATATATCGTCCGAAATCTTAGTGAAATTTTCAAATTCCTCCAGATTTAGATATATACTCTACCCATAAAATGTGCTAAATTTTTGGCATATTGGAACGGGGGAGTATTTTTTA